>Ga0208825_1000008_pt1:0-212500 | contig 217317 bp, 174 predicted proteins | sample AD_UKC113_MetaG_FD_184450 | JGI IMG/M metagenome (GOLD analysis project Ga0208825, IMG submission 184450) | Active sludge microbial communities of municipal wastewater-treating anaerobic digesters from Hong Kong - AD_UKC113_MetaG (SPAdes)... | ecosystem: Engineered > Bioreactor >...
TGATTCGGTATCGGAATTTGAGCGGTATTTATAACCTTTTGCTATCAATTCCTTACGTAATTCCAAATGATTATAAATTTCACCATTGAAAACGATTGTATATCTTCCATCGGGTGTATGCATTGGCTGGCTGGCATTTTCCGACAAATCCAGTATTGCAAGGCGACGGAAAGAAAATCCACAATTTCGATTGCGTGCGAGCCATACACCATCGGAGTCAGGTCCTCGATGGTGTATTATATCGCTCATAGATTTCAATAATTTGTCATTGATTTCAAATTTAGATTGATTTGTTTTATAAATTCCAGCTATTCCACACATATAGAATTATTATAAATAGAAAATTTGCAAATTACAGAATTTCTCTCGCTTGCGCATCTGCATTATATGAACTACGAACGAGGGGACCCGATTCTACAAATTTAAAGCCCATCTTTAAACCCTCGTCTTTATACATTTTGAATTCATCAGGAGCGACATACCTATCAATAGGCAAATGTTGCTTTGTTGGTTGAAGATATTGTCCAATTGTCAATATATCGCATTTGTATTTAATTAAATCTTGCATTAACGCCAGCACTTCATCAGGTTGCTCACCAATTCCAACCATAATACCGCTCTTTGTACGTAAATTATGTTCCTTAAACCAAAGTAAAAGCTCAAGGCTACGCTCATATTTTGCTTGAGGGCGGACAAAAGGATACAATCGAGGCACCGTTTCGAGATTATGATTTAAAATATCAGGTGGATTTTGCATTATTATTCCAAAAGATTCCTCATTTCCTTTAAAGTCAGGAATAAGAATTTCAATTGTAGTATCGGGCATTAACTGGCGAATTTCTTTAACAGTTTCCGAAAATATTGTCGCTCCACCATCAGGCAGATCATCTCTATCAACTGATGTTATGACAACATGACGCAAATTCAATTCCTTAACAGCATCGGCAACTCTGCGAGGTTCTCGTAAATCCACTTCGTTTGGATTGCCTACTTTAACAGCACAAAATCCGCAGCTTCGAGTGCAAGTATCTCCCAAAATCATAAATGTTGCAGTGCGATGTCCCCAACATTCTGCTATATTTGGACAATCTGCTTCTTCGCAAACGGTATTTAATTTTTGCCTGTGCATCATTTCCTGTAAATAGTCGTAGTTATTGCCAACTGGCGCTTTCACACGCAACCATTCGGGGCGTTTGAGTTGTGTGGTTTGATTTTTTTCTATTGAGTTTTTATATTCTTCTTGCGATTTATTTAAATAATTATTATTCATATATTTCCTTTAAATTGGCTTCTTTAGTGTGCCTTCATCATCTTGATGAAGTAGTAGTGTGCTTTCATCATCTTGATGAAGTAAATATCCGCTATCCAAAATATCAAATAATTCCTTTTTATCAATTTCTCTATATTCTTTATAATCAAATACTTTCTGAAAATTTATTACTAACAATTCCTTTCCTTCTTGAATATTAACTTTTCGAGAAATTTCATATTCAATTGATGTTACATCTTTATCTTTTATACCGCAAGGAATTATACCTTTAAATACTTCCAAATTAGTATTAAAATTGAATGCAAAGCCATGCATTGTGACCCATTTTTTGATTTTAATTCCAATTGCAGCGATTTTGCGCTCGTTATTAATCCAAACTCCTGTATGCGGAGGAAATCTATCAGCAGCTATGCCATAATTTTGGCATACATTGATAATAATTTGTTCAAGCCCACGTAAATACAAATGCGAATCTTCGTGCCAATTGCTTAAATTGATTATAGGATAGCCTACAATTTGCCCTGGACCGTGATAAGTAATATCGCCGCCGCGGTCTATTTCAAATATTTTTATATTATATTTATCAATAAATTCTTGCGATGCAATTAAATTTTCTTTATGGGATGTTTTTCCAAATGTATAAGTGTGGGGATGCTCCAATAATAACAAAATATCGGGAATTTGATTTTTAATTCTCATCTCTAATATATTCTCTTGCAAATCCCAAGCATCCTTATAATCTATCAGCCCCAAATCGCAGTAAAGAAAGACACGATTTTTATTATTAATATGATTTTCCAAAATATTGTCAAAAATAATTTAAATAAAAACGTAATTATAGAAAATATATTAAAATGTGTTAAAATATGAAGCATAAGCATTCCTGCTTGTGATAATTCTGCACCAGGATGGTGTAGCCACATAGCAAAGTAGCACAATCATCCTTGATTGTCCATCCCTGTCATTCTGAACGAAGTGAAGAATCCATTCTTCGGGAATGGATTCCTCGCTATGCTCGGAATGACAGGGAGTCAATGCCCTCTTTATAAAGTAAGGGGATGTCTCGCCGATTGATCATACAACTTCAATTCGTGGGTTTATAATGAAACAAAATAAATATTTTAACAATTTAAAAAATATATTTGCTAATTATAATTTTATTATTATTTTTGCTATTGTATTTTAACCATACTTTTGGTTTTAGTATTTGAAAACTTTGCACTTACAAATTAAAAATCTTGACAGATACAACATTTTATCAATTGGGATAATTCCAAGTATTTCATTATTTAATAAATATTATATTCGATATAATCAAATTGAAAAAATCGCTTCACCCAATAATTTCATAAGTCCTTATTATATATATATATATATATATATGGTTTTACAAATATTTACCCAATAAAATCTTCGTTTTGTATGGGCAGTCAATATGCAAAATCGCTTTTGATAGCGAAATATATATTGTCTGCCCCATAAATCCGAACGCATTTGCACAACAAATTGAAATTTATGCATCAGCGGTTTTTGTGGATGCATCCAACCATAGCAGGTTTAGGCTGCTAAAAATTAATTTAATTTTTTAAATATATAACATACTTATGAAGACTTATAAAATGAATAAAAAATTTTTTACGCTGTGTTATACGCTGTGCGAATACATATATCATCATAATATATCTTCGGGTTTCAAAGAAGAATCTCTCAAAAATGGTGTAAGATCTCTTTTAGAATTTCCGCTATCACTTCCTAAATATCTTTGATCATTAGTGCGTTCTTTACAACAAGTAATAAACAAAGAGTGTCGTGCTCTTGTAAGAGAAACATAAAATAACCTTCTTTCATCATCCGCCGTTGGTCCTATATTTTTGCCGGGTATAAACTGACTTTCAGCCCCTAAAATAAATACTACATCAGAGCTTAATCCTTTTGCTTTATGCATAGTCATAATATTTACCATGCCATCTCTAAGTTCTTGTTCAGCATTTTCCATCGATACAGAAATTGACCCCAATAAGTCGGAAAGAGAATTGGATTCCGTTTCCAATATTATTTGATTCAAATGATTCTCTAAAATCACCTGCTTTTCGCTTCCTGAAACAAGAGATGTAATAATATCATGTACTTGCTCTCGCACAGATTTTTCGTTACTTCCAAACATTTCTAATTTTTTCTTAATTTCTTGTAATTTTTGGGGTAATTCATACGCAGAAAATAAACCAGGAGTCTCACTTATTTCTTCTAATGCATCATAAAACCTATACCCTTTTTCCTTTGCAATTTGACGAACTGAACTTAGAGTTTTCTCTCCTATTCCCCTTTCAAGATATAACAATGTGTACCAAGCCAAACTATCTTGGGGGTTAACCAATAAGCGGATAATCGATAAAACTGTTCTTCCTTCATTAGTATCAAGAGGTGTTTCGTCTGTCTCAATAGCAACAGGAACATTTTGTCTATCAAAAGCATCTTTTAAATTTTGCGATATTCTACCTCTAGAATCACTCCTCATAAGTATTAAGATTCTTGTGGAATCGTTAATCTCTAAAATTTCTTTGCATTTTGAGGCTATCCATTCTGCCTCATGATATTGATCGCTAAAACGAAGTAACTTTACTTCTCCTTCACTTGCCCCTACTCTTGGTCTAGTTCTTTTAAGCAATCTCTGATAATCAAGATTTGCTATAAATTCAGCTAAATCAAGGATTGACTTATCACATCTATAGCATATTTCAAGGTTAAATATCTTAGCTTTATATTTCTTTGGAAATATTCTAATTCCAATAGGATTAGCGTACCTAAAACTATAAATGCTTTGGTCATCATCTCCCGCTACAAAAAGTTCACCCCCTTTCTTTGATAATTCATCAATTACAGCAAGGTCGCATAAATTTAGATCTTGGTACTCATCCACTAAAACTTGGTTAAATTTAGATTCCAACCTAAAATCTGGAATCTGTTCTAAGGATTTCTTTAATTGATAAACTAATTCAGATCTTAATATATATCCAAACATTTCTCTATGCTCTCTCCACGCGCCAATAAATTTCGCATCGCGACAAGTTCTTTGAATTTCATCACCTTCTATACTTAAAGTTTCCCAATCAGCCGAGAGTTGGTTAAATAAAGTTTTAATCTTATCAATTGGTCGTTGTATATTAGGAAGGATCGATTTCAAATGCTCTGCTAAATCATTTTTAAGGTTTTCACATATTATATTTCGTTCTTCCCAATCATCAGCGATTCTCAAGGGCATAGGTAAGCTATCTATCTGGGAAGAATTTTTCAATAACTGCCTCAAAGCAAAAGAATGAAGCGTTGAAATATGCGGGCATTCACTGCCAAAAGGTCTTAGTACATCCTCAATTTCCTTTTTTAGTTGATGTGCAGCGACGCGGGTAAATGTCAGAACAAGCACATTCTCTGGAGGAACTTTATGCTCTATCAGAAGCGCCAGAATTCTGTGAGTAATAATTTTAGTTTTTCCCGTTCCAGGACCTGAAAGCAAAAGAGCATGTGTCCCTATATGTCCCGCAGCATTAATTTGTTCGCCTGAAAGTCCTTCTCTCCAAACATTAGTAAAATTTGACATGACTTACTTCCTTACTTTTAGCATTTCAGATAACGTTCCGAGCGTATCTGAAGTCCACCAAAGGTGGATTTGGGCGGAGTGCCGAAGGCACGAAGCCAGATACGCTCTGTTAGATGAAGTTAGCAAATTATCATTTTTCAACTTTAGTTACTTTATTAATTCTGAAAGTAAAAGTATATTCTTTCCGTTCACTCTTTATTTCGAGAGGCATATAGACACTAAACTCTTTTCCTTCATAAATGGCTTTATTTTCGTTATAAAATAAATCTGATTCACGCCAGCCTCCATATTCGCCGCTCACATAATAAATATTCTCCGAAGGAATAATAAAGTCTGAAATTCTTGAATTTGGGGGTACAATTGTAGGCGCTTGTGGTGCATTTCTATCTATCAATCGGACTCCGCCATGAATAATTCTCATTGACATCCCTGTGGGTGAAATATACGATATCTCATCCCAATTGATTTTCATACCTTTATCAGTTTTATTTTGCATATCAAATGAAATCTGTTTTTCTCCAACAGTGAAATTGATTTTAATAAACTCATCAGAATACACAAGAGTATCTGACGGTATCGGTTGTTGCAACGAAATATCCCATTTGTAATGTGGAATAGTGATAAGAAGGCTACAAGAACTCAACAAGGCAACAACGAGCAAAAAACTAATAAGATTAACCAATCTTTTATAAAACATTCTTACCTCCTTGATCTTTTTGCCGATTTCTATTGCCGCTTTTTGTGGCTGTCCGAAAGCGAAAGTTGCAGGCAAAAATAACTGCAATTAATTTAGTTTGAGTTTGTTTCATTTTATGACCCTTTATTTATTTGTTAATTATAGTTTTACCAGTTTTGTCTAAATTCCTGTTTTGTTTTTCCAATGAATGTTAACTTATTATATACGCTACTTCATAGAGCCTTATTTCAAAATTTGGATGTATAGACTCTATAATGTTGCGTTTTATTTTTAATTATAAATTACGAAAACAACACAAATAAACAAGTTTTTTTATAAAAAAAAACAAAAAAAACAACCCCTCCTATCTTTATTCAGTAAAAGCAGGTGAGGGATTTCCGCCGTTGTGGGTCCGGACGGCTCAATTTTAGCAGTAGATATGCAATTGCGGTATAATAATCTGGAAAAGACGTTGGAGATGTATTTGGGTAAATAGGAATTAGGTGGCACAAGCATCCCCGCTTGTGTAATTCTGCACCAAGATGGTGCAACCACACAAGATAATTAGCGAAAAGGCCCACATATTTTTACTTAGAGCGTTTTACTAATCTCGCAGCAAATGCACCGTCGCAGCTGTGGCGATGCGGGAAAGTCTGCATCATACCATTTTTGCATACTTTTTCGGGTAAATATTTTTCGGCAGAGTCAAGTTCAAATTCTGAATGATGAGAAAGAAATTCTTTTACGATATTTTCATTTTCATCGGGTTCAATTGTGCAAGTCGAATATAGTAGTACGCCGCCTGGCTTAACAAGGCGAGCTGCATTCTCGATAATTTTCTTTTGCACCTGCGATAGATTCTTAATATCTTCAATTTCTCTTTTCCATTTTATATCAGGTTTTTTTGATATTGTACCAAGGCCTGAGCACGGAACATCTGCAAATACAAGATCTTTTTGGTTTTGTAATTGTAATCTAATAGCATCGCCCGCTTGAACAGAAATATTTGTTAAGCCAAGGCGCGCAGCTCCTTCTTGAATAAATCTTAGTTTTGAATCATATTTATCAATGGCAATAATACTGCCTGTATTTTTCATCATTTCCGCCATTAAAAAAGCTTTGCCGCCAGGTGCTGAGCAAATATCTGCTACTTCCCAATCCTGCTGCGGATTTGCAAGTCGCACAGCCAAAGTAGCGCTTGGATCCTGAATTGCAATTTTGCCTTCCTTGAACAAATCTGACTCGAAAATATTAATTTTAGGATTGAAAATCATAAATGTGTTTTCTGAGTAAGAATACTGTTTATAGATCATTTGATTTTCATCGAGAAATGCTTTAATTTCCTCAATTGATGACTTCAATCTATTTACACGTGCAGGAATGTAGGGCCTTTTATTCATTGCAATCATCATTTTTTCTGCTTCATCAAAGCCAAATAATTCAATCCAATGCTTTGCCAACCATTTTGGATACGAATACAGCGTAGCAAGATAATAAGGTGGATCGTCGTCTTTTTCGGGATAGCGTATGTTCTCGATATTGCGCAGGATATTCCTTAGAACAGCATTGACAAGCCCAGCTGTTTTTTCGCCTTGTATTTTTTTTGTCATTTCAACAGTTTCATAAATTGCAATTGCAGGTGGAATTTTGGTAAGAAATAGTAATTGATAAAGCCCGACACGCATTGCATTTTTTACCCAATTTAAGCATTTTAGATAATCGCCATTATAGAATCCTGTCAATATCCAATCTAATTTTGCACGCCATCGAATTACCCCATTTACAATTTCTGTCAATAACGCTTTATCAAATTTATTGAAATCATTATTTACAAAAGCAAAATCGAGCAATTTATCCACATAAGAATCGCTTCGCTCGTATCGATTTAGAATTTTTACAGCATTATATCGAACATTATAATTTCGAATATGTTGTTCATTATTTTGATAATTATTGTTATTATTATTTGAATAATTATTTTCAGAATTTTCATTTGCAAAATTTTTTTGCAAATTTTCATCATTTATTTCATTAAGAATATCATCCATAACAATATTTTTCTTAATTTTAAGAAATATTAAATTTATAATTATGAAAAGAAGTATTTTAGTAATAATTATTATTTTATGTGCATATAACTATATTAATTTAAATGCACAACCAATAGAATCACCTTTGGAACCTGTTTATTATCAATACCATGATTTTGAATTAAGGGGAATTATTGCGCTTGGAACTAATTTTAATTCAGGTACGTATTCAGCGGAATGTCCCGAGTGTAAATTTGAAAGTCTATCAGGTTTTGGATTTTCAATTGGTCCTGAGATTGAATATGCAATACTTCCAAATTATCTCTATGTAGCAATGAAAATTTTATATGATAATCAGAGTTTATCAGGAAAATTCCGGCGGATAGAAGCAGTGCCAATCAAGCTTGCCGATAATAGCCAAATCACAACACCAATTGAATTCCGTCATACATTAGATTTAACTATTCAGGCAATTAGTTTTTCACCAAATATATTTTTTCGTATTTCAGATTTATTTGATATTCGATTAGGGCTTTATGGAGATTATATTTTCTCAACAAATGTAAAGCATACAAAAGAGCTGCTTACTCAAAGCACAGTTTTACCTGATGGTGAGCGAGTAGTTGTTTCATTAGCAGATATGCCGGGAAATATGGCAACACTTGAGGATAGAGCAATACCAGGAGCAAAAAGTATGGTGTTCGGAATAGCCCCTGAGATAAATTTTAATATATTACTTTCAAAAGATTTCGATTTTGTTGCAGGTACATATTTTAAAATTCCTTTTACAGGAATAAGCGATAACCAAACAGATTTTAAAATAAATATGTGGAGACTATATCTAGGGATTTCATATAATTTAAGCACAGGGAATAAGCAGAATTAATGATTTGAATATTTATGTATCAAAATATGTAGTAAATAAATTGACATATTTTCTAATCAATTCTACATAATAATAGTAATATTTAATAAAAAAATTTTTTATATAGAATATTTTTGTTAATTTAAAATTTTAAGAAATTACAAAATCAAAAATATTTCTATTGAAATGCAAATGAATTGAAAAAAATAAATAGGTATCAAAATGTTAAAAAAATACTTGGTTGTTTTGTGGTTTGTAGTATATTCACTCTCAAATCTGGTATATGCTCAAGATGTTCAAGTTCAATCAACAAAGATTGATAATAATTTATATTTATTAGCTGCGACAATACTCTCTGATTCAAAAATGGATGAAACTACACCCAAAAACAATACTGAAAGCGGTTCGATACTAACAAAAAAAGTCCGTATAATAAATCTAGGACCAATAGTAAATTGGAAAGGATTAGATTATGCCCCAACCGTCAGTGCCGATGGAAAGACCTTATTCTTTGTATCAAATAGGCCCGGGAGTATACTTAATCGGGAAGGAAAACCAAGTCACGACTTTTGGGCTGCTAAAAAGAACGAAAGATTAGATACAAATTTTTCGACACCTTATAATATCGACACATCACGTCAATGGGGAGAGCTAGGTGTTAATACTGCTTTGAACGAAGGTGCAGCTTCAATTGCAGCAGATGGTCAAAGTTTATATTTCACAGGATGCAACCGTGAGGATGGATTTGGTAGTTGCGATATTTATAAAACAACAATTGAGGGTGATAAATGGGGACGTCCCATAAATTTAGGCCCTAACGTAAATACTGATAAATTTGAATCACAACCCTCAATTGCTCCTGACCAAAGCCGATTATATTTCGTTTCGACCCGTAAGGGACCAAATAGTGATGGGGACAACGTTCCCGAGAATATGGATATTTGGTATAGTGATTGGGATGAAAATGAAGAAGATTGGAAACCTGCTGTTAATTTGAGCGCTATTAATACAAAAGGCGAAGATGTATCGCCCTTTATTGCGGCTGATGGTGTAACATTATTTTTCGCATCAAATGGTGTTAAGCCTTCTTATGGTGGTAAGGATTTCTATGTTACACGTTATGACCCATCTACAAATAATTGGTCAAAACCCGAAAATTTAGGAGAACCTATTAATACATCGGGAGAAGAGCAATTTATTACTTTGCCTGCCTCAGGGGATATTATTTATTTCTCTTCAACTAGGAAGGATCTACTAGGATATCAAGGGGATCTAGATTTGTTTATGGCTTTTGTTCCTACATTCTTTCGAAATGTTGTTGTGAAAATTACTGTTATAGATGAATGCACGCAAGAATTTATACCTTCAAAAATATCAATGAAAAATCCAATTACGGGGAAAACATTTATTGATAGCGTTACAATGAACAAGAAGGAAATGACTTATATAGTTACGAATGCAGAATATGGAAATCCAAAGGATTCTATAAATACAATAGATTACGAAATTACAGCCGAAAATATCAATTATGTTCCAAGGACAATTGTGCAACGCGTTGTAAAACCATCTGTTACAGAAAACCCCGAAGAAGCTGGAAAAGTAGTGGAAGAAATTAATATAACTGTAACCCTTGGTGAGCGACCAGTACTTGCATCAAAAATTGCAGAAGCAAATTATATTTCCCGAATGAAAAAATTTCAACCACAATTAGCTGGATACAATGGACTTGTAATGGAGCAAATTCAAACCTGGGATCTGTATCCCTTATTGAATTATGTGTTTTTTGATTTAGGGAGTTCCAAGATTCCTGATAGATATATTTTATTCAAGAGTCCAGACCAAACTCGATACTTTAGTGATACTACAATTGCGGGCGGAACATTAAATAAATACTACCATATTCTAAATATTTATGGATTTAGATTGAAACAATATCCTGATGCAAAAATAGAAATTGTTGGAACAACTGATGGTACAACACCCGAAGAAAAAAGGCCAGGTCTATCACAAGAGCGTGCGCAAGTCGTTTATGATTATTTTAAGAATATTTGGGGAATTAGCCCTGATAGAATGAAACTTACATTTCTTCCAAAACCTAAAGTAGTTTCAAATCTTAAAGATTCGCTTGGGATTGTTGAAAACCGACGAGCTGAGATTTTATGCGATGATTGGCGAATTATGCAACCTGTGTTCGATAAATATCCTAAAACTTTCCCTGAACCAGATACAATGAGGTGGATTCTTAAAAATGGAATTGATGATAAAATTATAGCAAGTAGAAGAATTGAAATCAAGCGCAATGAAAATATGTGGAAATTGCTTGACAACATACCCGTTGGGAAAGATACTATCAAATGGGATTGGACTGATGAAAATGGTAATTATCCAAAAGACGAAGCTCAATACGTTGCTCAAATGGTAGTTAGAACCATTAATGGTGCTGAATGCAAATCCGATCCTATCGTTATTCCTGTAATGCAAGTATCAACAGAGCAAAAGAAAGTTGTAGTTGGTAGCGATTCAACTTTAGAGAGATATTCATTGATTTTGTTCCCATTCGATAGAAGTGATGCTGGCCCAATCAACGAAAGAATTATGAAAGAATATGTATATGAGCGTGTCAGACCCACATCCTGGGTTGAAGTGGTTGGTCATACTGATGTCGTTGGATTGTATGATCATAATAAAGCATTATCTGATCGCCGTGCTACAACTGTTAAAAATGGTATTAATGCGCAAACAAAGGGAAAATATGGAGTTATGTATGTTCGTGGTGTTGGTGAAGATGAACCACTTTATACAAATGATCTTCCTGAAGGACGTTTCTACAATCGAACTGTGCAGGTAATCATAAGAACTCCTATAGAAGAATACGAACAAAAATAAGAAATAAATATATTGATCATAAATAAAAAAGGCTGTCTCAAAAAGCAGCCTTTTTTATTTTAACTTTTCTATTTTGAAATATTTTAAAATATACCGAAGTGTTCGTGTTTGTTTTTATCCCTTGATTCTTGGGCAATTCTTTCTTTGTATTTAATTAATTTTTCATTTATCTCAAGATCAGCAACGCCAAGAATTTCCATCGCAAGAATACCCGCATTTTTACCACCACCGATTGCAACTGTTGCAACGGGCACTCCTGGAGGCATTTGAACAATTGATAATAATGAATCCATTCCGTTAAGTGCTTTCGATTGTATTGGAATTCCTATAACAGGAAGTGTAGTGTAGGCTGCAATTACGCCTGGGAGATGAGCAGCGCCCCCTGCCCCCGCAATAATCACCTTTATACCTCTATCTGCAGCTGTGCGTGCATATTCTGCTGTATCATCAGGTGTGCGATGTGCTGATGCAACGCGAATTTCGTAGGGAATATCAAATTCCATACAAATTGCACCCGCCTCAGCCATTGTTGAGTAATCGCTATCGCTACCCATTATAATTCCAACAACGGGACTTAGTTTTTCCATTGAGATTATCTCCAATCAATTAGAAATGAAATACGCATAGTATTTGCAAGAGGATGATTAGCTTCTACCGTATTGATAAAGCTAAAATCTATATGAAATATGCTATATTTCACACCTGCGCCAAAATTCCAATATTGTCTACCGCCAACTCGTGATGGCTCTGTAAAGTATCCTGCACGAATTGCAATAATTTTATCATACCAATATTCAGTTCCAAAAGACCAACTAGCCCCCGGATTATCCCATCCTGTAATTAAGGATTTTGGCAAAGGGTCGGCTCCGTATTGATCACGTTTGACCAATAACTTTGAAAAATTACCTGCAACTTTCAAATCATTATACTCATCTTTTACAACATTTACTGCAAGTCCCAAATTTAGGGTTGTGGGAAGTGGGTCAGATTCATGGATATATGTTATTTTAGGTCCAATATTTTTCAAATTAAATCCTAATGAGACTCTATCTTGAATTAATGGCAAATTTTGTGGTTTCCATAATAATCCAATGTCGAAGCTGACTGAATTGCCATTACCAGCATCCTGTTGGCCAGCTAATGTTGGCGTTAAATTCGATTGAATATAACGGAATTGTGCGCCAATGCTTAAATCTGAAGCTATGACTGTACCATAAGAAAGGCCTAATGCATATTCATTGGAAATAAATTTGCCTAAGGATTGGCCTGTTTCAGATGTACGATTAAATTCCCCTAAGTTCATATATATAAAATTAAAAGCTACTGTGCCTTGTAAGAAATCGAAATATTGCCCAATTGTTCCATAGCTATAAAATAGATCAGCATTAAATTGTGGTAACCAAGGTGAAAATGAAAGAGCAACTTGCCGAAATGGCTGCAGTTCCTCATTTTCATCAAATGGATTCTTCTTTGGAAAATAATCCAGAAAGCCTAAACCCGCAGGATTCCAATAAATTGCATTTATATCATCGGCAATAGCAGTTCCTGCTTCACCCATTCCACTTGTTCTTGCATCTGGTGAAATCAGTAAGAAAGGCACAGTGCTTGAGCCCGCTTGGGCAAATAATTTTGGTTGTAATCCGCTTAAATTCATCAGCATCAGCAACGCTGTACCAATTATTAGCATTGATCTATTCATAAACAAACCTCCAATATTCTTATATTATATATTGTACAAATTGTTATGTACAATTTCTCCTACATTTTTTAATTATTAAAATTTGTTTCTTTATAAAATAACTTTCTATTCAGACGAGAATAATAAAGATTTAATTTTCTATACTGTTATTATTTATAATAAATTATTTATTTTATAAAAATTCCTATTCCCGACTTAGAGACAGTAGATATTTCTGACGAACTAGTCGCCTTTATTACAAAATAATATGTACCAATTGAAATTTCATTTCCAAGCATATCTTTGCCATCCCATTGTACTTCAGAATATCCATATGCTGATGAAGTGGTACTTATACTTCTTACGAACATACCCAATTCGTTATAAATATTAATATCTATATTAATGGGTGGTTCGATATTATGATAGAATGCAATTTTTGTGCCACTCAGATTAAAAGGATTTGGTATAATTATAACCTTTGAAATCGTAAATGAATTTTCTTTCGGTATAACAAATTCAGTTGAATCAACTGCATAATTATTTAATACATCCCAGGCTCGAACTTTAATTTTATGTTTTCCTTCGGTCAAATTATATAAAATTTGTTCGACTGTAGCTGAGTTTTTTAGATAATAATTTAATTTCATATTCTTTACGAGGCTAATTGATGCAGGACTATCATCAATCCAAGCTTCAAGATTATGTCCAATTCCCAACCCTGTTGTATTTATTCCACTATCATCATACAAATCAATAATAAGGAGAGGATTTTGCGAAACAATATCTCCACTTTTAAAATTGCGTGTATCCAAATAGAGTTTTATTAAAGGCGGTACAGTATCATTGATATTTCCTGCAATAATTCCATCTATAACAAATTTTCTATTTGAACCCATTGCATAACGATTATCATTTGAAACAGCAAAGGCAAAGATCCTTCCCGCACTATCTGAAAAGCTAATATCTTTTGGCAAAATAAATTCCATAGAAAATTTACCATTTTCTACAATTGCAGAACTGCGATTTAGTGCGCCACCATATTCCTGAATTTTATATTCGGCAGAATTTGGAACAATATCATCATAAGATAATTTAATATAATCCCCATCGTTTAAAGTTGTGTAAGCAGTGCCTGCAAATGAAGGATCAATTTCATTTGTATTAGGATTGCGAATGCTTCCGGATATTTTTACTTTCGATAAACCTTTTAGATGGAGGACATCAATTGAATCAGTAATTTGCACATCATTAATTGAATCAATTTGAGCAATATAATTTGGCAAATTAAGAGTTAAAGTAGGGTCGCCAAGCAAGAAATACTTTTGAGAATTTGTATCCCAGAATGATTGCTTTACGCTATAAATTATATCGCCAAGCATGCGATAAAATCCCGTGATTTGAGAACGCGTAAACAACTCTTTATAAGTTCTTTGAGAAAGTAGAGCATTATCCTGAGCATATACTACACGTGATGCAGAAAACACCCCAATGCTACCACCAGTTGTGCTTAGAAAGAGATCTTCTGCGCCACTGCTAACTCCTGGGTCATCAAATCTACCAAAATCACAAGTTGCAGCAACGAAGAAGAATAATTTATCCCAATTTGACATTTGGACAATATTAATATCTCTGTCAAATAAGTGCTCATGAGCAAGTACTTGCGGATTACCGTGTCCAATCCAATTCATAAGCACACCACCTGATGTGTTAATTTTGGAAAGCATTTGCTGGGTTGCTTCGGGCTTCCGCCGTGCGCCCGATATATTTTCAGTTGGATATTCAGCAAGATAAATTTTATCAGCAATCATAAATGGTGGTAAATTGTCTCTAAAAATATCCTCAGAATCAGGGATGTACCATGGCTGGTACTCAAATGGCAAACCGCCTCCATACGAGTCGCCCGAAGGTCCATCATCGGCAAGCATAATAATATGCGTCCGCCAATCATCCTCAGAGGAAGCATTTTCATAATGATCGATTTTATCAATTATGTCCATTCCTTGAGCATCAGACCTTATGGTCATCCGACCAACTGCTAAATCTATTATTAAATCATTGCCTTCCACTCGACAATAAAAATCATCTGTTGTCCAAGACTGATTGATTTCATCAAAATCTGTAATATATTCATCCGAAACTTGATATGCTGGCACAAAATTAACTTGTTTATATTGAATATTTTTAAAATCAAAATGCCCATCACCCCATAAAATTACATACTTAGGTTTATTTATTGAATTATGGAATGCATAAGAAATAAAGTCTCTAATTGCTGTAATATCCGGCAATCCTGCATCGAACTCATTATAAATATCCTCAGTTGTTGCAATAAAAACTTTCAAATCGCTATGACTTTCACGGTATTCTTTATATTTCTGTGCAGATTTCAGCAAAGTTTTATCAGTTATCATAATAACATCTTCGCCTTGATATTGAGATTTAAGATTAGCAAGAACGACTTTCTCAATTTTTGGTATATCTAATATTCCCGATATAAAGAATCTATTCAGAGAATCCTTAACTAGATTTTTCCTAAATACAAATATACCACCTGTATTAGATAGATTTTTTAATAACTTTGGTTGTCGAATATCAGTTAAATCAAAGCCAAGCAAATCGTTATTAAATCCATTAATTGAAAATTCTGTCATCCCCGAAAGTGATGTATCAGCATAAAAGCTTAGTTCATTATTTATTGCATAAAAGCTACGTGGATAATGAATTTCGTAATAATCCAAAAAACCAATAGCTGATGTAGGTGAATTTGGATTTTTATATTCAAATTTGAGAGCACTTCTATCATCCGAGCTTATTTTTGAAGCGGGGTATATAGCAGTTGCAAAAATTCTTGATGCGGGATGATAATTATCAATTGATGAACCAGAAATAAGAAAATCACTTATCGGATCATTATTTTGGTAGATTGTAAAAAAACCATTTGTCGTTGAACGATGTGCAAGAGAAAATCGGAATAAAATATCTTGTGTTCTATCCAAATTAGGTAATAAGTCAATATATGAAAGAGGACTTGAAGAAGAGAAAAGTGTTCGACCGAACCAAGTTCTGCCCGCAGGAGGTGTATAAGGTGCATTTATTTCTTCTTCGAATGTAATCCGATGGTAATATGTTTGAGGTCTATTGACTACCTCCAAATTTTCAGGTTCTTGTGCTACTGCACGCTTTCCCGGGTCGCCTCCCCAAGTCAGCATATAGTAATTATTATTAGAATAGTGATTTATATATCTGTGTATTTCATCAAAACGGACTTCAAACCCTTTTGTTGATGCCCCATAAAAAATAATCGCATCCAAAGTACCATCTTGTTTTGTCCGAACAATAATATCTTGCTCTTTCATCAAATTTTGTTGAGCATCAGAAACTTGTTCGCTTATGTCTTTGCCACCATTACCGTATATTTTAATAGTGGGAATTTCATCTTTGGAAAGATTGATACCAAGACTGGAAAGCAATCCTGCATCAATTTTGTAAATTCCTTCCTTAGGAATTTCGATTTTTACCCAATTGTTGGCAACTTCCTGCAATTGATTATAACTCTTTTTTTCAGAATATCGTTGCTGGTCGAGAATTCTAAAATTTGGTGTATTATAATAATTTATTCCAATTGGTAAATCATTTTTTGAAAAAATTTGATTTTTTTGAGAAACATCATCAAATGCAATTGTCACACGAATTTTTTTAGGAATTTCTATTGATTGAATTTGAGAATTCCAACGGGCAGCAAGTACTTTCAACTTTGCAATATATCTATCGCGTCCAATACCTGCATATTGCAATTCAACCCATTGATGAGTAGGTTGATTGTAAATATCTGTATTAACGACATATTTTTCAGTGGGTATTCCATTTTCGTTAACTAAAGTCGGAACTGGTGCAAGAAATTTATTAAACAAACTAATTTCAGATATTTCAACATTTGATAATTTGAAACCAGATGAGTTTGGTACAGATATATTTTGCATATAATATGCTTCGTTAGGCTCACCCGATTTTTCAGAAGCACTCTGTGCACCTTTGATATTTGGAATTACAGCATTTGTCCCATCGCTTGTAATAATTTCAGAGAAATTTATAAATTGAGGCTGGAATTCAATGACCAATTCTTTTTCGTTTGAAGTAATAATTTTTACACCTTCTGCAAGTATCTCTGTTCTTATTATATTAGGAACTAGGCAAAGAAATAAACAAAGGAATATAATTTTTGATTTATTAATATAGGTATTGCCTAACATTGTCGCTATTATTTAATGTTAAATTTAAACGTGTAAACGCTAATTCAATTGCAATACCTAAATATGTTTTTACAAAATTATAAATTATTTTGGAATAAATTGCAAATGAGCATTATGTAATTTCAATCATAGTAATTGAACCTACGACTTAAGTCGCAGATTCAATACACGCATTTTTTTGCCGAAATTACTGAGGAATCTATATTTTTAATGCAAAAATGGATTATTCGCCTTGCCCATCATAATAAGATAGTGAAATAATATATAAATTTAAAGATTTATCATTAATTACATAAATTTTCATAAATTGCCAATTTGAAAAGTTTCAATCGATGAAAAAATATTGTCTATATTTGCTATGCTTTTTTGTGGTATTTATTAAGAGTTTTGCCCAAGATTTCAAAAATGAAACTTTTGCATTGCATCCCCGCATTGGTGGAATATATAATCTCCATTTACCAAATTTCAATTCATTTCAGGGTGCTGCTGATTGTGGAAATTTTACAAAAGGTAGTGGCTGGGGCTATTCATTTTCAGTTACAGGCGAAAAATTTTATTGGGAAAATTATTTTTTGGGTATTGGATTAAGCTATACTTCACGAAATGGAATGCTGACAGAAAGCATTTCATATCCATCACGAAATTTCGAGACAGGCGAAGTTGTGCAGATCCATACAGAAAATCAATTGCAAAGTAAATTATCGTTTTTGGAACTTCAGCCTGAAATACGTGGCATAATATCGCAAAAATTATTTACTCGCTGGGTTGGAGCAATACGATTTTATTTTCCTATTCAACATTCTTTTGAGCAAAAAGAGAAAATTATATCTCCAGCCGGTGCCACATTTATTGGAACTAATGACACACGCACAAAAGAGCGAGCATTAGCAAGTGGTAATATTGAAACTATTAGAAAAATTGGCGTTGGCTTCACAGCTGGCATCGAAGCGTTATTTCCAAATAATAAGAATAATATCACAGCTCAGATTTTGATTGACTATAATCCTATGAATATTACTACCGATGCAAATTGGAAATATATTGGATTTCGCGCAGAGGTAGGCTATCGTATTTCATTCCGCAAGGAAGAGAAGCCAATTGAAGTTCCAAAGCCTATTGAAAAAGAAGTTATTGTCGAGAAAAAAGAACCTGTTGAGATTCCCAAACCCATTGAACCCCCATCGCCAACAATTGCATTAGTTCAGCCAAAAGCCGAGCCATTTATGAAAATCAATGATATCAAAGTGGATGGAAAGGTAGAGACGGGGAATGAATTGCTCGCAAGCATTCCAATTGTAAATTGTGTATTTTTTCCAAGAAATTCTAGTAAATTGCCACCCGAGTATGAAAATGCACAACCTACATATTCCAATTTTGAAGGCGACCCTATTAAAATGCATTATTCGATTTTTTATCGAATTGCAAATATTCTTAAAAATAATCCCGACGCTACAATTACTGTTGAATCCTCTACTTCGGGAAATAAATATGAACCCCGCGGAATTATGCTTTCATTAGAAAGGGCGACAACTGTAAAAAATAAGTTAATTGCAATGGGTGTGCCTAAGGATAAAATCAAAACACGTGTTTTGACAAATCCAAGCGTTCAATCTAATCCACAATTTGAAGCAGGTATAGAAGAAAATCAACGAGTTGAGATTATCTTACATAATGCATTTCTGCAAGAATTTGTTAATGTGCAAAAATATGCTAATTTTACAGGGAATACACAGTTTCGTGCAGATTTATATGATTTTGAACCAGATTTAAAAGCCAAAATAACAAGCAATTTATCCCGAGATTCTTTATTGATAGATAAAACAGATAATTACACATTGCCTATATATTCCAAAATCTCTGAGGGGCAAAAAACATTAGATATGGAATTATATACTAACCTTAAAGACCAATCTGATACAATCAAAACATCCATTGATATTGATAAATATCCAAAAGAAAATGTGGAATTAAATTTATCGAATTTCCTTGCAATTCTGCGATTTGATTATAATTCCAGCCAGTTATCAGATGACAATATGGAATTGCTAAGACAACTAACCCAAAAGCTTCCACCAAATAGTACAATTGAAATTTTGGGTAGTGCTGATGAACTAGGCTCTGCCGAACGTAATTCTGTGCTGTCGAATGAAAGAGCAGAAAATACGCGAAATTTTATACAATCAATTGCACCAGATAAATTTAAGATAGAAGCTGGGGTAAATTCTGATAAATTTCCTGAAGATACTCCTCAGGGGAGATTTTTAAATCGCTCTATTAGAATAAGAGTAAAATAATATTTGCATATTAATTAAATATATATTAATTTTGTAAAAAATCGGAGGCGGGATTATGGAAATATCTGAAATTAATCGCCAGAATCAATTACTTGACGAAAAAAGGATAGAAGAAGCCAATAAGTATGAGCAGAATGTATCGAAATATCCTCAGCAACAATTACAAATTGAAATGCTTAAGCAAGCTTCAGGCGGCAATATTATGAGCAATGATAATTCACTGCAAAAGCAATTGCTTCAAATTATGGCTGCAATCGGGCCTCAACAGCAAATTCAACAAGTAGCTCAAGCACAAATTGCAAAAGGATTTTTGGATATAAAGATTTAATTTTTTAGACATTGTGGATAACAAATTCCACGACGCCTTGTATTTCAAATTGTTCCTCAGGGAATATTTCTATTGGAAAAAATTTGCTATTAGCAGCATAGAGGTATATTTTACCATTTACAATCCGCAATTCTTTGACTAGCAAGTCACTATTTATAGATGCAATAACAATTTTTCCGTCTTCAGGCTCAGCTTTAGAATTTACAACAAGCAAATCGCCATCGTATATACCTTTATCAATCATACTTTCACCATTAACACGCACAAGAAAGTAATTTTCGACTTTGCTAAACAAATTATATACATTAAAATTTTGATAATCAAACAAACTCATCTGATTAGATGCATTGCTTGCGCGAGCAGGCAAAACAGGAGCTTCAAAAGTATATTTTTGTTTAATGCGAGATTTACTTTTCCCTTTCATTTTTTAAAATCAAAATTCTAAATTTTAAAATATAAATCTTTATAATATTTTGTTTATCATTTACAATGTGTGTATGATAAATGTAATTTTTCCATAATAATCAAGAGTTTCGAAAAACGAGCTGTTGATTGGTAAATATTGTCCGGTTGGTGTTTGAATATATTCCTCTCCTTCAAAAATACGATAGCGTCGGATTGTAAGATTTTGGTCTAATTGAACAAGTATAAGCTTGCCATCCTCGGGTTTTTGATATGTGTCAATCACAAGCAAATCCCCATTACGAATTCCATCGAAATTTTCTGCATCGCCAATAACACGTGCAAAAAATGTAGAATTAGGATGCTTGACAAGGAATGAATTCAAATCAATTTCTTCCTCAATATCCTCGTCAGCAGGAAGCGGAGTGCCTGCTGATACACTCATTCGAAAAAGCGGTAAATTTACTTCTTCTTGATTACCTTGAAATTGATTGCCTGATAGCAATTCAATAGTTTGCATATTTCCCCCCAAAAATATTTGCAAATTTATGAAATTTTTAATTATTATTCAACAGCATTTTCTAAAATTTTTACACTTCCATTGTTTGCATCAATTTCTGCATTAATTCCAATAGGTAAAGTTAATTGATTATCTGTATGCCCAATCATTAATCCCGAGAATGATGGATAATTGCACTTAGCAAAATAATAATCCAGGCTTTGCTCAATCGAAAAATCCCAAACAGGCGGTGCTGAGACTGGCTCGCAAGCATTGCATTTTCCCCAAATAAATCCGTTCAATTTATCAAACTTATGCGATAACGCAAGCGTGGAAAGCATCCTATCAATCCGATATGGCTCTTCCCCCGTATCCTCCAAAAAAAGAATACAATCATCAGTTTGAATATCATAATCCGTTCCGTTCATTGCAGCAATTAACGAGAGATTGCCACCAATCAAGCGTCCACGGGCAGTTCCATTGTGGATTGTTCTTATTGGATAGGCGTTGCGAATACCGATTTGTGCTTGCGGATTAGTCAGTGTTAAACCTTCGGAATTGTTAAATAATACGTCACGGATTGCTTTAACAGTATAATTTGTAAATGATGACAAAAGCATTGGACCGTGAAAAGTTACCAGACCAGTTTTTTGATAAATAGTATTTAGCAATGCGGTAATATCGCTATAACCGATGATTATTTTTGGATTGTGTTCTATTTTTTTATAATCAATTTTATCCAAAATATGCATACTTCCATAACCACCGCGTATTGAAAAAATTGCACGAACTTTATCATTTGCAAATAACTCATTGAAATCGCTTGCTTTTTCTTCAATTCGTTCACTCATTTTATCATTTTTTGAAAAAAAGTATTTTGGATAATAAGGCTTTAAATTAAAATACGCAAGAGCTTCTTCAACTTTCTGCATTTCTTCGGGTGTGAATGCGGGAGTTGCCGCGGAAAGGATGCCAACGGTATCGCCTTCCTTCAATGCTCGGGGTTTGATTATGTTTTTATTTTGTAAAGCTTGTGTAGCAATTACCTCCTTTGTTTGTGCAAAAATATTCGATTTATTGAACATTATTGCCATAGCACTAATAGAAAAACCTTTTAAAATATCACGCCTTTGCATAAATTTGTTAATTTTAAATTATACAAAAATAAAAATTTAAATTAGACATTTAGATGTTATAATATAATAGTTGTGTCATTCCGTGCATAGCGAGGAATCTATCCAATCGGACGATGGATTCCTCACTTCGTTCGGAATGACAGGAATGATTTTTTCAAGAAAAAAATAAAAATAATGGATAAATTTGATAGATTAGCAACGGCAATCCAAGGCGAGATTCACTATGATAATTTCTGGAAAATATTATATGCAACTGATGCATCTGACTATAGAGAAATACCGCAAGGTGTGGTCTATCCTAAAACAATTGAAGATATTAAAACAATCCTAGATTTCGCAAGGACGGAGAATATCCCAATTATACCGCGAGGTGGTGGTACATCGCTTGCGGGACAAGTTGTTGGAAATGGTCTGGTAGTCGACATTTCGCGGAATTTTACGAAAATCCTTGAAGTAAATGAGCAAGAGCATTGGGCAAGTGTTGAACCAGGTGTTATTCCTGATGTTTTAAATCAGGAGTTGAAAAAATACAATCTATTTTGGGGTCCTGAAACTTCTACATCCAATCGCAATACACTTGCAGGAATGCTTGGGAACAATTCGTGCGGCTCGCATTTCCCTCTTTATAAAAATACACGGGCGCATATTCTTGAAGTTATTGGATTTCTATCAGATGGCAACCAAATCCATACAAAAGCATTGAGCAATGCGGAAATTGATGAGAAAATTTCACAAAACAATCGCGAAGGAAAGATTTATTCATTATTAATTAATCAATTGAAAAATAAAGAATTCCAAAATGAAATATATCAGCAATTTCCAAAACCCGAAATAGAGCGACGCAATTCGGGATATGCAATTGATAGCTTGCTTGATAGTGATTATTTCTTGCATAATGGCAAACAATTTAATTTATCAAAATTACTTGCGGGAAGCGAAGGAACGCTTGCTTTCACAACAGAAATGAAAATCAATTTGGTTGAGCCACCACCGAAAAATGTAGCAGTAATTGCAGCGCATTTCAATTCTCTTCGCCAAGCTTTACAGGCAAATATAATTGCAATGAATCATAAGCCAGGAGCAGTTGAACTAATTGATAATAATATTTTGGAATTAACAAAGGAAAATATCACACAAAAACGCAATCGTTTTTTCCTCAAAGGCAATCCCGCAGCGATACTTGTAATTGAATTTGCAAGTGATAATGAAATGGAGCTTAATCAATTGATTAATGAAACAATTGAAGATTTGCGGGATAATAATCTTGGATATGATTATCCAATATTGCGTAGTGATGAAATAAATCGAATATGGGAATTACGCAAGGCAGGATTGGGCTTGCTTTCTAATATAAAAGGTGATGAACGAAGCTATACAGTTATCGAGGATACTGCTGTTTCGATTCACGATTTGCCCGATTATACTGATGAGCTTATAGCCCGAATGGCGGAAATGGGGGTTCGTATTATATCTTATGCACATTGCTCGACGGGGGAAATACATTTTCATCCAATTCTCAATTTGCACACGCAGGAGGGTACTGAAAAATATCGTAATGTGTTGATTGAAACAGCTAAAATCGTTAAAAAATATCGCGGTTCATTATGCGGTGAACACGGCGATGGTCGATTGCGTGCCGAGATGATTCCGTTTATGTATGGTGATAAAATTTATAATTTTTTCAAGGAAATTAAATCTACGTTTGATCCCTGGAATATTTTTAATCCCGGCAAAATTGTAAATGCTCCTCAAATGAATACTTTTTTGCGGATAAATCCTGAAAATCAAAGAATACCCATAAATACTTATTTCAATTTTGATGATTACGGTGGAATCGAACGATTTGCAGAAAAATGCAATGGTTCAGGTGATTGCAGAAAGCCGCAGGAATTGGGTGGAATGATGTGTCCAAGTTTCAAAGTAACACGAAATGAAAAAGATTCAACGCGAGCAAGAGCCAATATGTTGCGGGAAATGATAATTAATTCTACAAATGCTAATCCCTTCAATAGCAAGGAATTATATAATGTTATGGATTTATGCTTGATGTGCAAAGCGTGCAAAAGCGAATGCCCTTCGAGTGTGGATATTACAAAATTGAAATCGGAATTTTTGCAGCATTATTATGACAAAAATGGGATGCCATTTCGTTCGTGGGTAGTTGCGAATATTTCACATATTTATAAACTTGCTTCTAATTTCCCAAATATTTCAAATTATTTCTTAAAAAATAATTTTTTTTCTAATATTATTAAAAAAGCAATTGGATTTGCACAAGAGAGGCATTTCCAATTGTTATCGAAAACGACAGTACAAAAATGGTATTTGAAAAATTATAAGCATAATCCTGATAAATCGACAGTATATTTATTTAATGATGAATTTACAAATTATCAGGATGCAGATATTGGAATAAAGGCTATCCAATTGCTCGATAAATTTGGATATAACGTGATTATTCCAAAGCATTTGGAAAGCGGTCGGGCATATCTCTCAAAAGGCTTAGTAAAGAAAGCTAAATCTATTGCAAATGAAAATGTTATGTTATTGAGAGATATTATCACTGAACAGACGCCTCTTATTGGTATTGAGCCATCCGCAATATTGTCATTTCGTGATGAATATCCCGATTTAGTCGATAAAGCATTGCGCGAGGATGCATCCAAACTTGCTCAGAATTGTCTGCTAATTGATGAATTTATTAGCAGGGAAATAAAGGAAAATAAAATTTCTCAGGATTTATTTACAGATGAGACAAGACAAATTTTGCTGCACACACATTGTCATCAAAAATCACTTACGACAAGTGAAAGCACGAAAACAATGCTTTCATTTCCAAGAAATTATCAAATTCAAGAGATAGCATCAGGATGTTGTGGAATGGCAGGTTCGTTTGGTTTTGAGAAAGAGCATTATGAAATATCGCAATCGATTGGCGAGCTCATTCTATTTCCAACAATCAGAAAAGCAACCGATGATGTGATAATTGCAGCATCAGGAACAAGTTGCAGGCATCAAATATTGGAGGGCACGGGCAGGGCAGCATTGCATCCAATTGAAATACTGTATAATGCATTGAAGTAAATTTATGGAAATAAAATACGATATATTAGTTACAATAATTGGACTTATAGGGGCAATTCTAACAACCATTGGCTTCCTGCCGCAGATGATAAAAGTTATCCGAACAAAGCAGACCCGTGATATTTCGCTTGGAATGTACATAATTATGATAATCGGGGCAGTATTTTGGCTAACTTACGGGATTATCCTTTCGTCAATACCTATAATTTTTGCAAATAGTGTTTCTTTCGTTTTTGTCTTAATCATTTTAATAATGAAAATTAAATATCATTAATGAAGATAAAAGATTACTATCAGATTTCTTTAATAATTAATATGTAAAATTAGATACTCTTTTTATTCCACAATAATTTTTTCGCTCTTTAAAATTTCATTATTATTATCTGTTATATTTATTATATATAATCCAGAGCTATAATCGGAAAGGTTGATGTTTGTTTTGCTTTGCGTCAATTCTTTTTCTAAAACTTTTACCCCATTAACGTTATAAATTTTAACAAGAAGATTACCCATCGTCTTTCAAGGTTGAAATTAATTCCTTAATATTCTTAAATCTATATTTCTCGAAATCTTCTTGGTCTATCCGCTTAAAAGTCCATTTGCTCTTTGTCAAGTTAGTAGCGTCTTCGCACCACACTTTTATTCGTTTGTCTTTATGCACAACATCGATATCAACCCTACCTTTAGTTTCAACTATCAAATGCTCGTTCTTATCTGTCAATATGATGAAATCAGGATAATACATTCTAAGATTTCCATCTGAATCTCTATACTCTACAAAGAAACCCATTTTTTGAACAATTTTAGAAAATGCTTTTACATCATCGGCTCTGTCTAAAAATTTAGCAAAATCAACTTCAAAATCATTATCACAAGGGACATAGTTAAATATACATTTATTGGCAGGATAGACCATTTTTGACCAAACGAAGGGCTTTGTGTCAGAAATTCTAAGGAAATCCTTTTTTTCTGGCTCTCTTTCTACGAAAGTCATGTATTTGAATGTCTCTACAAATAATTTAATTAACTGTTCCTGAACCCCCGGAGAACTTAGCTTATAAAGAACTCTTGGGTCATCAAGGTCAACCCTCTCGCTGAATAGTTTTTCTATAACATACTTTTTCACAAGAGGATAGAAAGTAGCAAAGGCTCCACCTATTTTTAATTGTTTAAGTATTTGGTCAGTATAATAGGCAATAACACTTTTTGAGTCTTGAGGTACGGGCAGATCCCATTTCCTTTTTACAACTTCCACTCCTTTTAGCATGTCTACAGCTACATACTCCATTTTCAGGATTTTGTTTTCTAAGGGTATAGCGAGTGATGGTAATTTATCAATTTCAATTTCATCCAACTGAAATTCACTTATGAAAATCCTCTGCGAGAGGAGGGGGATCTCTACATCTTTATCCAGTTTATTTTCATCCACAAATATCGTTGTTAGATTAAGCGATTTTCCCGTATCAAACTCTGCGAACTTGATATCCTCTTGGGCTTCTAATTCTTCAAGAATATCTATTAAGCCGGGTGGTCCTATAACCTCAAGTACGTTTATTGAATTATCAACGTTTGCATCTTCTTCAGGGAACATTTTTCTTAAACCCCGCCCTATAACCTGTTCGGGAAGCACTTTTCTCTGTGATGTATAAGATCGAAGCCCTACAATTACATTCACATTTCTGACATCCCAGCCCTCGTTTAACATCAGTGTGCTTACTATTGCTTCGTAGGGATTTTTCTCAGGATCGAGGTCATCAATGGACCTGGCAAACTCTCTCGCTTTAGGCAAGTCCGTTTTTTTTACTTCGCCCGTGCTGTCTGTGTGTATAAGGAGAACTTTACCCTCTAAGTCGGGAATCGTGTTGACATATTCAAATATTTCATCTGCTTCTTCATTGTCTGGGCATTGAAAAAATAATACTGGCTTCTTCAATAAGGGTTTCAGTTTATCTTTGTATTCCCGCCATCTTCTTATACCTGCATCAATCCACGCCCTGTATCTCTCAACCGCTTTCTGAGATGCAATCTCCTCAGCACCTTTTACAACCCCTTTCAATGGTAATTTCACAATATTCATTTCAATAGCTTCTTTCAATGAGTAGTCAACGATGATCCACGGAAATAAGGCGCCCGTTTCAGTATTTGGTGTAGCAGTAAAGTCAAGTTCCATATTGATGCCTTTGCCATATTGAGATGCCAGACTCTTGTTGAGTTCTAAAAGAATTTTCTTCCATGCTTTTTCAAAACTGTATATATGATGGGCTTCGTCTTTCAATATCATTATGTTAGAGCAAGAAGTCAGAACCTCTTTTATTCTGTTCTCTTGATAGATGTCTTGCTTCTTTACTTCTTCAAGCACTAAAACATCATCTATATACTCCTCGACTTCTTCCTTCTTATTCTTTCTCTCTTCTAACTGCTGAATATTGGTTAAAAATAACACGTCCTCAGGAATAACATAAATCGGGTCTTCTTTAAGAATTACTTTCAGGTCAAATTCTTCTCTCCATTCAGGAGGGATAAGCGGTAATTCCCGGAATATCTTGCCATCTTTGAAATCTCTCGTAAGCCTATCATAAATTACATTCTTTTCCCCTGCAATTAACAGATATTTTGAGGTGTAATCTTCTTTATTTTCTTTCTTATAATTGAAATATTGCCAGACAATGCTTAATGCCATTACATAAGTCTTTCCTGAACCTGTTGCCATTTTGAAAGCGTATAGTGGATACTGGTCATAGGACGGGTCATAACCTTGTATGGGTCCAGATCCGAAATCTCTTGCCAAGTCTATGAAATTACGCTTCTTCATTACTTCATAAACATAAATCAAAGTCTCAATTGCTTCCCTCTGGCAAAACCAGAATAGAAAAGGCTCATTTTCTAATAAATGGTCTTCTTCAAACCAAAACTGTAAGAGCCTTTTTGTGGTTGGAGTAATATTAGGATAGCCTTGGTTTCTCCATGTAAATACAGCTTTGCGAAGTTCATTGGCTAAATATGCCTTGCTTGGGCGTCTTTGGTTTGGGTGTAAAAGTTCGGTTGGTCTCATTTTACTACCACCTTTAAAACTTTATTTGTATCATTCCCGAACACATCTACTACCTTTATCTTTATTTGATATTCCCCACTCTCCTCATATTCCTTCTTTGCCTCATAATCCACTCTTGGATTCTTCTTCAACCTAAAACTCTGCCATTGATTATGAAATGTATCCCCTTTATAATCCCAGTCTATTGCCCAATAGTCTATTAGTTCTCTTGAATCCTTGACTTTGCTTGCAATTTCCGCAAGTTCAGCAGTCGGGGAAATCTGAAAATCGGTAATTTTTAATGTTACTTCATTATTTTGGATTTCTGTTTCAATTTCCAAATAGGCTACTTCGGGAAACTTAATATGTTTCGCAAGTTCACTATTTACTACCTGATCAGGAATTTTAAGTAACTGTATGTCAAATCCAACAAGTGAAGATTTTATTTCATTTACTGACGGAATCTGAATAAGTTTTAAATCAAACCCGTTTTTCTTTGCCTCAACCTTGGTAAGTTCATTTACTTCATAACTCCATTCCCAGCCAAGTACATCTGCTTTATTGAAATTATTTGCTCTGCAATCTATTACTACCTTCTCAACTTCTTCCATCGTAACAGGAGCATTTAGAGGTCCGATATGAACTGCTATGTCTCCTTTTCTGCCATGCAAATATCTGAATCCTGTCATAGGTTGCGCTTGGTATAATTTCAACATAAAAGCAATGTATTCATCCTGTTTTTCCTGCCAATAAACAGTTTCGTAGTTTCCGATATTCCAGAGCTCAAAAGGTCTTGCGGGTTGATCGTATTGTTTTTTCTTTTCATCAACTAAATCCTTTGAATTGTAAATATCCAATAATCTTTTTCTTGTAACCTGAATGGCAAACTTGGATAAATCAGAGCCTATCCAACGCCTGCCGAGTTTCTCTGCAACTGCAAGGGTTGTGCCTGAGCCACAGAAGAAATCAGCTATGATATCGCCTTCATTGGAGGATGCAAGGATGATGCGTTTTAAGAGGGCTTCGGGCTTTTGGGTATCGAAGGCTATATATTCATAACTCATATTAAAAACGCCAGAAATATCCCAGACATCATCAACAGAGACAATACTGTACCATCCAACCTCATCTTTTCCAGTAGTTTCTTCAATTTTCTCCCCAGTAGATGACTTTGCAGACAATCCAGGGATATAATCTAACCTTCTTTTATTTTTAAGCCGATTAAATGTCCATTTATCAGATTTTGAATAGAACAAAATAATATCGTGTTTTCTACCAAACATATTAGGTGATTTCCCTCCCATAAAATAATGCCAAGTTATATCATTTACAAAATTATCATACCCAAAAATCTCATCCATCATCACTTTTACATAATGTCCAACGTGCCAGTCCAAATGAACATAAATAGAACCATTTTCTGCCAGCAGCTCTCTCATCAAAACCAACCGCTCATACATATATTTTAGATAAGAAGCAATCCCACCACTCCAGGTATCTCTGTAAGCCCGTTCCTCAATAATTGATGGCTCTTTCTTTACCTCTTCATTCCCAACTTTTGTTCTTACAGTAAAATCTGAACCCGTAAAGAATGGCGGGTCAATGTAAATCAAATTTATCTTTCCAGCCCAGCCCTGCTTGATAAAAGAAGACATTACAAGTTTGTTATCGCCCCAAATGAGCAGGTTCTTCCAATCCTTTGGATAATTTTCTGGATATTCTGCCTTTGGGAAATAGTCTCTACCAAGTCCTTTTTCCCATTCTTTTATTCGTGGTTCGTTTATTGTTTCTACTACTTGGAATGGGAGATTCGGTTTTTCAATTGGCATCTTTTCTCCCAGGTCTAATTTATCATATTTTTCTGCCCAGAGCAGTTCCACATATTTTTTATTTTCAACCATTTTTTCTGTTTATGAATTAGTTATATAAAAAAAATATTTACAAATTTAATATTATTTGATTTAATATAATTTATTTTTCCAAATTGTTTTCATCTGTTTTTTATTGTAATCGTATTAATTTTGAAAATTAGATAAAAGCAATGAAGATAAAAGATTATTATAAGATTTTGGGAGTGGAGCGCACTGCCTCAACCGAGGATATCAAGCAAGCGTATCGCAAGCTTGTGCGGTTGTTCCATCCTGATTTCAATAAAGATCCAGAGTCATTGCGTTTATTTTATTTAATAACTGAGGCATATCAAGTGCTGGGCAATCTCGAAAATCGATTGGATTATAGTTTGATTCTTTATGAACAAGACTTAATAAAAGAGCAAGCGAAAAGAATTTTAAAGCAACGAAAGAAAAAGCAAAAAAGTGATGATGAGGATAATGATTTACCTGTTTACTTTTAATACATTTCAATTTTCCATAATAAAATAAATCATAATTATAATTGTTTATAAATTATTGAAAAATAAAAATAATGGATAATAGCAATCCCGATATTGATAAATTATTTGATGATGAACCAATAAATCAAGCAAGCAAAATCAATCCCCCACTTGCGGAAAGGTTGCGTCCTCAAAGCATTGAAGAAGTGCTGGGGCAGGAACATTTGCTTGGTGAATATGGACCGTTAAGGCAATTTGTGGAAGATGGAGATTTGCCTTCAATTGTATTTTGGGGACCGCCTGGGAGCGGGAAAACTACATTAGCGTATGTTATTGCAAATGAGATGAGTGCTGATTTTGTGCGAATATCGGCAGTGGAATCGGGTGTTAAGGAAGTTCGAGAGGTTCTTGCTCGTGCAGAAAAAAATTTAAAACGAAATAAGCGAACAATTCTATTTATTGATGAAATTCATCGGTTTAATAAGGGACAGCAGGACGCATTGCTTCATTCTGTTGAAAGCGGGACTATTACATTAATAGGTGCTACAACCGAGAATCCATCATTTGAGGTTATTCCCGCATTGCTCAGCCGTATGCAAGTTTATAAACTCAATCCATTGAGTAGCGATAATATTAAGGAATTAGTGATCCGAGCAACGAAAAAGGATAAAATTCTTTCAAAATATGAATTTGAATTTGAAGATATAGATGATTTTTATGAATATTCATCGGGTGATGCACGCAATGCTTTGAATTTGCTTGAGGCATCATTCAGATTAGCAAGAAAATCGGACACTCGCAAAATCAATATAACGAAAGAGATTTTAAAGAACGCAATGCAAAAGAAAATCCCACTTTATGATAAGAAAGGGGAATATCATTATGATACAATTTCGGCATTTATAAAGTCATTACGGGGTTCAGATCCCGATGCAGCAATGCTATGGATGGCAAAGATGCTTGAGGCAGGCGAGGACCCGCTTTTTATTGCTCGCCGGATGGTGATATTTGCAAGCGAGGATATTGGCAATGCTGATCCGACGGCTTTGATGGTGGCAGTATCGGTTTTCCAAGCTGTGCAAATGATTGGATTGCCCGAAGCAAGCATAAATCTGGCACAAGGTGTGACTTATCTCGCATCTTGCCCGAAATCCAATGCTTCATATATGACACTTGTATCAGCTCAGGAAATTATTCGAAACAATCCAAATTTGGAGCCACCACTTTATTTAAGAAATGCGCCTACAAAATTAATGAAAGAGGAAGGTTATGCAAAAGGTTATAAATACCCTCACGAATTTGAAAATCATTTTGTAGAGGAAAATTATTTCCCGATAAATTTTCCGCCAACACAATTCTATTTTCCAACAAATAATGGAAGGGAAGCAAAAATCGCAGAACATCTCCGAAAATTATGGAAAAATAAGAAGAAATATTGATTTCTCAATGATTTGATTGATTTCTACGTCTTTAATTTTAATATTTATAATAATTATGAAAAAGATAATACTTGCAGTATTGCTTTTTATTCCTGCATTAGCATTTTCGCAAAATATTGAGCAAAGGCAATTCCAACTTGCACAATCTTATGAACGTTCGGGCGATTTGAAATCAGCAGAAAGCATTTACGAGCAATTGACAAATTCTAATAAAACTAATCAAACATATATAGATGGTTATGTGCGTGTTTTGGGACAGCAAAATAAATATAATGATTTGCTTGAATTTCTCGAAGAAAGAATTAAGCTTGTACCGAATTTTATAAATTATACATATTTGGCGCAAACTTATTGGCTCAAAGGTGATATTGCTAAAGCAAACGAAACCTGGCCTAAAACTTTAGAACTTGCAAAAACGCAAGATGATTATTTGCTTATTTCTCAAGCATTTATTTCATTTAAATTATACGACCGAGCAAGGGATGTGCTTTTGGTGGGTAGGAAAAAACTTAATTCTAAGAATATGTTTAGCGAGGAACTTGTTAAGGTTTATACGCTATTGGGGGATTATCAGAATAGTTTTGATGAAATCATTAATAATTTGCTAACTACCCAGAATCTTGCATTGGCACAAGGGCAGCTTTATGCTCTGATGCTTAATGAGAATGCAAAACCCATAATTGAATCAACTCTCAATCGGGCTTTATCGACTACAAATGAGAATCCTTATATTTTATATTTATATAGCTGGTACGCTCGGAATATTGGCGATTTCGACAAAGCGTTAGAAATTACTTTGAAAATTGACAAACTGTATAATTCCAACTATGCTGAAGTGCTTCGATTTGCAAACACATCCAATACAGATGGGCAATATGATATTGCAATAAAAGCATATTCGCTGATTATTGAACAAGGCAAAAAGAATGCAAATACTCCATCGGCACTTTATGGTTTTGCACGCGCATTGGAACAGAAATTTTTAGCAGATAAAAAATTATCAGATGATAATATTAAACAACTAATTTCAATTTATAATCAAATAATAAAAGATTATCCAAATACGCAGCAGGAAAGTGATGCATACATATCACTAGCAAATATCTATGCTAATTATTTGCACGACAATAAAAAAGCAATTGAATATTTAAGTAAAATACAGCAAAAACGTGGATTAGCAAATAAATATCTTGATGCACAATTGCAACTTGCAGATTTATATTTAAAAGAGAAAAATATTGATAAATCTATAGACATTTACAAGAATATAATAAATCTAAGCGAACAAACCCGCCAAAGTGAATATTCAATTTATATAAATCAAGCAAAATTCAATATAGCAAAATGCTATTATTATCAAGGTAAAATCGACACAGCAAAATCAATACTTGCTGAAATCCAGGCAGATCCGCAATCCGATATTGCAAATGATGTATTGGAATTGTCTTCGTTTATTACTGAAAATGAAAATATGATTATGGCATTGAAAACATATAGTGAAGCAAAATACCTGGAATTTCAGGGTTCAACCGAAGAAGCAATTGCAAAATACGAGCAGGCAAGCAAATTGGGTAAAGGTGGAGACCTGGAGGAACGTTCATTATTAAATATAGCCAATATTTATTTGCAAAGCGGGCAATATCAGAAAGCAATCGAAGAATATAATGCAATACTGGATCAATTTTTGAATTCTATTAATAAAGATTTAATTTATTTCAATATTGGTAAAGCATATATGCTAGATAACCAAGATGAGCGAGCAATAACAAACTTTACAAAAGTATTAGTAGAATATCCAAAATCCATTTATTATGAAGAAGCGCGAAAATTCATTCGACAATTGCGTGATAAAAAAGAAAAATCATAATAAAATGAAACTTCTCTGAACTTTTTTCGTAAATTTGTTTAATTTAAAAAAATTAAATGAAATTATGAAAAAGTTTATTGTTCCTTTCTTAATAATTTGTGCGACACTGCCCGCACTTGCACAACACAGATTTCTGACATATTACGAGACAGCACGTTATATGCAGTCATCACCAGGGGCTTTCAAATTTGGATTATATGGATTTAATAATCCTGCTTTATTAAATTACTTGCACGATGCAGATTTCCAGGTTTCATTTGGAACAAAAGAAATGTATTCCAAAACTCCATGGGCTTTTAATGCGGGGCTGAAGAGCTTCGATGGTCCGGCGTCGAGTTTTGGGATGATTTATACGCCATATCCAACAGGAGCAGCTTATGATTACCGATATGCAATTTCGATGGGAAATAGAGAATTAGGTTTCGGCATAAGTTATGGATTTGTTGGAGGCGATAAAGGGAAATTGCATCGCAGCAATACAGTGAGTTGGGGTGCATTATTCCGACCAAATGCATACTTATCGATTGGTGCATTTCAAACTTACACTGATGATTTCAATGAATTTGAATCAGTAGCGGAAATTGCTATTCGACCAATTAAAAACTACCCACTGACATTTTTTGGCGATGCATCAATGTTCAATAAAGAGCAAATAAAAGATGCAACGTGGAGTGCAGGTGTAAATTGGGAATTTATGAAAGGTATTAGAATTGCACCACGTTATTTTTCAAATAAAGCAATAAATATAGGTCTTGATGTCAGTTTTGGTACGACTGGAATTAGTACTGTTGCTATGACAGACAATAATCAAAAATATAGTTCTAATACAGTGACATTAAGATTTGGGGCAAAAGATAGAACTATATTAGAAGACTTAAAGCCTATGAATATGTATTATGTCTTAGATTTGAGCAAACCAATTAAATATCAAAGAGGAATGTTCTTCGATACAAGCTATACACTATTGCAAATTCTTAGTTCAATTGACCAAGCAAAGAATAAGAATGCAGTAAAGGGAATAGTAATTAATGCAACATCAATGCCTATAAATCGGGAATTCCTTTGGGAAATCCGGAGTGCCTTAGAAAAATTTAAAGCAACAGGAAAGAAAGTATATTTGTTCATTGATAGAGCAGGAATGGATGACTATGCGTTTGCATCAGTGGCAGATAAAATATTTGTAGATCCAATTGGTGGATCAGTATCCTTTGAAGGATATGTTTCAGGTCGAAGCTATTATAAGAATATGCTTGAGAAAATTCACGTCGGATTTGATGAATTTCGATACTTAAAATATAAATCAGCAGTCGAAAGCTTTACACGTGAAAATATGAGTGATGGTGAGCGAGAACAACGTCAAGTAATGATTGAAGATTGGTTTTCTACAACATCTTCAGCTTTGGTCTCCTCAGGAAGAGTATCGAATCAGAAGCTGGATAGTTTGATGAATAGCAATTTTAATTATTCCACTAAGGATCTTTTAGCGAATCATCTTGCGGATACGGTAGGGAGATGGAATGACTTCTCATCAATTATTCAAAAATATGACAATAAAGCAATATTTGAAAAATTAATAAATGAATCCAAGAAACCTGCACCTTATGATGATAAATGGGGACGAGGTAAAGATATAGGGCAAATTGCAATAGTCTATGCAATTGGTGAATGCTCTATGACAACGGGAATCAAAGCAGCGTCACTTGTTAAAGATATTGAAAGTGTAATGGAGGATCAGTCAATTAGTGCAGTTGTTGTTCGAGTTGATTCGCCTGGTGGAGATGCTATGGCATCTGATTATATTGCTGATGTAATGAAAAAATACCGAGGTAAAAAGCCAATTATTGTTTCTCAGGGTGCAGTTGCTGGCTCGGGTGGATATTGGTTATCAATGTATGGTGATACAATTGTTGCATCACCTTATACAATAACAGGTTCAATTGGTGTTATTGGAAATTGGATTTATGATAAAGGATTGAAGGATACACTTGGTATTTCGACAGATTTTGTAAAGATTGGAAAATTTGCTGATTTAGGATTTAGTTTCCAGGATCCCTTGATTGGATTCGGTTTACCCGTACGAGATTTTAATAATGAAGAAAAAGAATTAATGAAATCAATGATTCTTGATATGTATGGCGAATTCAAAGATAAAGTCGCAGAGGGGAGGCACATAAATGTGGATAGCGTAGAGAAAATTGCACAAGGTAGAATTTGGAGTGGGACACGTGGAAAATCTGTTGGCTTAGTTGATGAATTAGGGAGTTTGCAAGATGCTATAGATATTGCAAAAGCAAAGGTGGGAATTAAGCAAAGCGAGAAAGTCTATCTTGTGGAATATCCGAGACCTAAGCCATTTGAATTTTTATCTCTTTTTAATCAGTTCTTATTCAAAACCCCAACCGTAAAGATTGAAAATCCATTTGAGGATTTTCTAAAATTGCGTATTGCTAATAATGGCAAGCCGATGCCTGTGATGTCCATCGATTACTATGATTATGTTAATTTTGAATAAAGTTTGAAATGGAAAATTAATCAAATGCAAACCGAAGTATTAGTTATTGGGAGCGGACTTGCGGGGACAATTGCAGCATTGACAGCAGCTGATGCAGGCAAAGAAGTTGTTATTATCACAAAAACACCCAATTTAATGAGTGGGAGCACTCCCCACGCACAAGGTGGAATCATCTATCGTGGGGAGAATGACTCAGAAAATAAATTAAAAGATGATATTTTGATGGCGGGCGATGGCGCCTCATGGGAGCCCGCAGTTGATCAGCTTGTTGAGATAGGGCCTCGACTTGTGAAGGAACTCTTAATTGATAAATTTCAAGTTAGTTTCGATTATGCAAGTGAATATCAATTAGATTTGACAGAGGAAGGCGCACATTCTGTCAGACGTATTATTCATTCAAAAGATAAGACGGGTTATGCAATTCACGAAAGAATTATTCCCCATATTAAAAATAATCCAAATATTACGGTTTTGACTGACCATACTGCAATTGATTTGCTTACTCTTTCTCATCACTCCACTAATCCGCTTGATATTTATTTGAAACCTGCCTGCTTTGGTGCCTTTGTATTGAATAATAAGACAAAAGAAATATTTCCAATTTATGCGCAAAACACGATTCTTGCAACAGGAGGACTTGGGCAAATTTATATAAATACAACAAATCCACCTGAAAATACAGGCGATGGGATATCGCTTGCATATCGTGCGGGTGCGAGAATGTTCAATTTGCATTATGTGCAATTTCATCCAACTACTTATTATGGGGCTAAAGAGCGGTTTTTAATTTCTGAATCTGTCAGGGGCGAGGGTGGCATCCTTTTAGATTTCATGGGTAATCGGTTTATGCAAAAATATCATGAGTTAGCTGAACTTGCTCCACGTGATATTGTCTCGCGAGCTATTTATGATACTATGCTTGAAACTGATCATCCTTGTGTATATCTTGATATTAGTCATAAAAATTCTGAATGGATAAGAAATCGTTTCCCTACGATTTATGCATATTTGCTAAAGAATGGTGTTGATATGACAATTGAGCCAATTCCTGTTGTACCTGCAGCACATTATTCTTGTGGTGGAGTTGGTGTAAGTTTGAAGGGACGAACTTCTTTACAACGTCTCTGGGCAGTGGGTGAAGTATCCTGTACAGGTGTCCACGGCGCAAATCGCTTAGCATCGACATCACTTTTAGAAGCATTAGTATGGGGTTATATAACGGGCAATGAAGTTTCGCATCCTAATGAAAATGATAACTATTTTCCTCAAATTTTTGATTGGGTGAGTGAAGTTGAAGATGTGGATAATGCATTAATTGCACAAGATTGGCTAACTATTAAAAATACAATGTGGAATTATGTGGGACTTGTTCGTACTCGTCAACGGCTGTTGCGTGCGCATCAAATTCTTAGACATTTGCAAACCGAAATAGAAGCATTCTATCGCAAAGCAAGAATGAGCCAAGAAGTTATCCAATTGAGAAATGGGGTCATTACAGCTTATGCTGTCACCAATTCTGCAATGGAAGACAGAGTGAGCCGTGGTGCCCATTATTTAAAAGATTAAATTTTTTATTTTATAATATTATTATTTTATATTATTATTTGAATATTTTTCATTAATTTTAAAAAATTAAAATTTGAAAGAATGAAATATAAATTTTCAATATTGATAGGTGCTTTTTTAATATTGGTTTTTAATCTGAATGCTCAAGATAAATTAGTCAGCGATTATTTACAACAATATTCACAAGGGAAAATGAACGAGGTGCGAAGTGCGTTGCCTGATTTGTTAGTAGAATATCCAAATGATCCAGGTGTGAAATTGCTGCTGGCTGTGGTGCTTGAAGATGCTGATAAGGCAGTGGATATATATAAAGAAATTGTTCAGAAATATCCCGAAAGCCAATGGGCTGACGATGCATATTGGCGATTAATTCAGTATTATGCCGTCAAAAATGATGTTGAAAAAGCAGAATATGAACTGGAAAACTTTAGGAAACGCTATCCAACAAGCGATTTTTTAGTGCCTGCAACTGATGTTGTGCGGACCGCAAAGAGTATTACATCAGCAAAAAATAAAGAAGCTCAAACAGCTCAAAAAGTCGATACACAACAAAATTTAAAGACCCAAACCAAACCAGTCGATAAACCTTCCGAGTCAAAAATAACGGGGCCAGTAACTTATGGTTTGCAAGTAGGTCTATATAGCACAATGCAGGCAGCAGAAGCAGAGCGAGACCGTTTTCTAAAACAAAGATTGCGCACAACTATTGAAGAAAAGGTTGTGGATGGCGAAAAGAAATATGCTGTTGTGATTGGCAATTATTCGTCAATGGAATCAGCCGAAGCAGCAAAAGTTATAATTCAGCAACAATGCAATTGCAATCCAGTTATATATAAAAAATAATTTTGAGAAAAATTAGTTTATAGTATTAGATTGTATTGTTCTTTATAAGATGGTGGAAGAGCGGGTAGCAGGGAATCATTGCTATGATTTCAGGAAAGTCCGAACTTCGCAGAGCAATATGCTTCCTAACTAGAAGATAGCGTAAGCTATGGAAAGTGCCACAGAAAAAATACAGCCAATCCTGGAGCAATCCGAAATGGAGGCAATGGTGAAAAGGTAGAGTAAGAGCCTACCGCCGAGATGGTGACATCGCGGGCAGGGCAAACCCCAAATGAAGCAAGGCTAAGTAGGTCTGCACCACTTTATTTATTGTGGTCGAGTTGCTCGCTCGATTGTTCGATTGAACTGTGCAGATGGGTAAGCCGCTTAAGTGCAATGGCAACATTACACTCAGATAAATTGCTACCTCGGAGATATTCAGCAATTTTTATTGAAAAATAATCAGACTGAGTATTTCTAGGACAAAATTCGGCTTATAGCTCTTCCATCATCGTATTTTAAATTATTTGAAGGTGAACTATGAAAATACCCGATGATCCTTTTGTTCAGGAATTATTACCTGAGTTCATTGACACTTGGATGGACGATTTGCAAGAAAAATTGCCCACTTATTTAGAAACAAAAAATTCAACAGAACTTTATCGATTAGCTCATACTCTGAAAGGCTCTTGTCTGCAATTTGGTTTAGATGAAATTGCGGAGGTGGGGATTCAGTTAATGGGATATGCAAAAAATGAAGAATGGAGCAAAGCAATCGAAATTAGCAGCACACTACTCGATATGTTCAAAAATGCTAGGGATTTTCTTATAGAAAATGGTCTTTATGAATCTGATTAGAAATTTTGATTATAATGTTTGGAGGTGGAGATAGATATGAAAAATTTCCTTTTTTTTCTCTCAATATCATTACTTATTTTCAATAGCGTTTCTTACTCACAACCTAAGGGACAAGTCCGAATTGCAGTTTTACCGTTCGAAAATGCAGATGGAAGAATGGAATACAATGTTTGGAGCTACAAGTTGCAAGATTCACTCATTAAATATCTAAAAGAACTCGATCCTGATGAATTAAATTATTGCGTTGTTCCAAATGATTCCATAGAAGCTATTCTTGCAACAATGAACATCGATCCCGCAAACCCACAATATCAATCTGATATGTGGAAAGCGGTCGAAGAGCTTAAATGTACCCGTGCAATTATGGGGGATTTTAATGTACAAGGTGGCAAATTTTTGATAAATTGTTATGTTTATATAGTTGAATATAAGCTTGCTGACCCACGGTATCAAGCAAGAGACATTTTTAAAGATATGGATAAAATTCTCGAAGCAGTTCCTGAAATTGGGAAGAAGCTTCGCCCAGCTTTATTGCAAGCAAATTAAAATTAAGGGGTAACTCATAGATAAAGTTACCCCTAATTTTTTAAATCCTTTCTTAATATTCATCTATTTCTTAATTATCTTATCTACTTTTAATCCACTGTTTGTATATATCTTTATTATATATATACCGCTATTTAAATTCGATATGTTTATATTTGCTTGATTGCCCCCAATTGATTGGATAATCATTATTCTGCCTTGTATATCAATTATCTCTACCCGTTCTATCTGTGAATTTGCATTTACTATATTTATAAATTCACTTGTAGGATTGGGATATATGATTATTTCATCTGATTGATGCGCGATTTCTTCTACATCAAGAGGATCACCCGTTTCATTATATGCAGCAAGCCCGTTAAATGTACCAATCCACTTTGTATTATTCTTTTGTTCAATTGTAATAGTTGTTATTGCATTATCAGGCAACTCAGAATTGTCTGTATTGAATACTTGCCAATTTGCTCCATCAAATTTCACAACACCTCCATCCGTGCCAAACCACTTTACATTATATTTAGCAATTGCAATTGACGACACCCCATTCCTTGGTAATCCCGAATTTGAAGTATTATAAACTGTCCAATTTACCCCATCATAAGCAGCAACACCTCGCGTTGTACCAATCCATTTCGTGCCGTTTTCTTCTATTGCTATTGAATATATAAAATTGCTCGGTATATTGGAATTTGTTGTATTATATATTTTCCAAATAGTACCGTCAAATTCTGCTAAACCGTTTGGTGTGCCAATCCATTTTGTTCCATTTTTCTCAACAGCAATTGCATTGATGCAATTATCGGGGAGTTCAGAATTTGTTTTGTTATATATTGTCCAAGTGGTATCTACTAATTTTGCCAATCCACCAAATTGCGTGCCTATCCAAACAGTATTATCACCTTCTGTTTCCAGAGATTTGATCCAATTATCAGGCAATTTCAAAGCAGTTTTCTTATATACTAAGGTATTTGTATCAGTAATCATTGCTAATCCATTGTATTCTGTACCAATCCATTTTGTTCCCGTTTTATCAATTACAATTGATGTTATTTGATTCCCAGGCAATTTTGAATTGTTTGTGTTTAAATGGACAAACATTTGATTATCAAATGTAGATATTCCGTCATTTGTTCCTATCCATTTTATCCCTTTTAAATCAATGGCAAATGATCTAATGTAATCATCTGTTAAGCCCACAGCTGAAGGATCTACAAGATTTAAAATTGGATCACCAATTACATATAAATAGTTTTTATATCCACCTATCCATTTCCTATTTTTTGAATCAACAGCTATTGATAAGACACTAGTAATTTGAAGATTATGCACATTATTATAATTAATCCACTTTGTGCCATCAAATTCACTCACACCCTTGTCAGTACCCAACCACAGGTGATTATTATTATCAAAGACTAACGCCAAAAGATCAGTACCCCAAAAGGTAGTATCAGAAGGATAATATATTGTCCAATCCTTACCGTCATATTTCCCTAATGGACCCCATTCGCAACCAACCCAGATAACAGGTGCCAGCTGTGTTGTAATTGACCTTATGTTATCACCTGGGAGTTTGGAATTTGAAGTGTTATAAACCGTCCAATTTTTACCACCATCAAATTTCGCTAGCCCACCTCCTCTTGTGCCAACCCACTTGACATCATATTTATCAATAGCGAGTGAAGTAACATTGTTACTTGGTAATTTGGAATTTGAAGTGTTATAAACTGTCCAATCTTTACCATCATATTTTACTAATCCGCCTCCATATGCACACATCCAGACAGCTCCATTTTTATCAAATGCAATAGAATTGATATCATTTGTTGGGATATCGGAATTGCCTGTGTTATAAACTTTCCAATTCTTCCCATCAAATGACATTAAGCCACGTGTTTGAGATCCAATCCATATTTTCCCTTGTTTATCTATTGCAACAACCATTACTCTTTCAATCCGTTCGCCTGTACTTGTATAATTATAGTTTTCCCATGTTATACCATTGTATACTGCCAAGCCCCTCTCTCTGCCCATCCATATTGCATCATTGTCATCAATTGCTATGGACCGAATCCATCCTAAATCGTCTCCTGAAATATCGACAGATTTTTTAAATACCACCCATCCATTATCATCTGCAAAACTGGGTAATGAACAAGTAATAACAAAAATTAAAAAAATTATCTTTTTCACAATATTTACTCCATATTAGTTAAAAGAGGGGAAATGACTGTTTCCCCACTTTGCTTGTTTATCTTGTTAAAATCATTTTAACCGTTTTCGCTCCGAATGGAGAACGGACTACCAGCAAATATGTCCCCGCAGACAATTGATTGCCATAGTCATCAATACCATTCCAATTAAGAACAATACGATTCCCTGAATGAGTTGATTGGGATAAATCAAAAGATTTAACGCAATTTCCCATAATATCATAAACTTGGATTGCACATTGATTAATCAGTGGTTCGGTCATCTCAATTGTGATAGTTGTATTGATTTGGAATGGATTAGGATTTGTGTAAATTTTCAGAATATTATCTCCTATTTCATAATCGACTGATGTTCCACCATTTCCATTGTTTCCGCTCGCTGCAACAGAATCATTTTCTTCTTGTTTTGTCATCCAAGGTTCGAGTGCAAGAAAGGCAGTATAACGTGATAGAATGCGATTATCCATACTGGTTTTGATGATTTCATTCACTATCTCATTAATTTCGCCTTTAGTTTCGAGAGATAATATATAATTCAATGTCCATATTTTTTGAGTTCCCGCAGCATTAATATCGGTTTTGTCTATTGTGATAACTTTATTAAAAAGCTCACCTTCGAAAATTCCTGACATATTTATAGTCAAAGGCATATCGCCGTAATATCTACCAAATTGGACAATAGATTTACCTTGTGAAGTGGCATCATCTAAATTTGTTGGTGTAAATTCTGAATATGTAAGACCATTTGTGGCAGAAACAAACATCTTAAATGCAAAGAACACACCATTTGATTGATTAAAAACAGTATTAGCAAGATTGTAAATATTGTTTGAAGTTTTTGATATATTTGTATATGTGCCGTTTGAAAGTTTAGCAAGAATTGTAAAGAGATATTCATTCCCCCAATATTTTTCCCCATTGGGGCCAGAAGTACTCGGTACATCTTTATTAGCATAATAACCAATATAAAAACTTATCTTTTTCTTCATCCTGTCATCCAAATCCGAACAAAGCTGATTTGCCTGCATATAATCACGTTCATTACAACTTGCAGAAAATAGGACAATTGACGCCTTGGGATCGTCTCCGATAAAAGTTATACCTGCATTTATCAAATTTGGTAATAGGCTGTATTGAGCGATGTTATTTACATTTTCGGAAGCAAATGCGGCGTCTATATTTGCACTGCTCCCCGAAACCCATCCATTTTGCCAAGGTGTATAATCGAATGATGAAACAATAATATTGAATGAATCAGTCTCTTTTAACGATGTCTTCATCGCTGATTTGATTGCTGCTAAAAGATTATCGCACGAAATATTTGTGTTTAATTTGTTGTAATCAATCAACACAAGCAATTTTTTTTGTTTAGTTACAAATGCACGAGGATCGTATGCAAATTGATAGTACCCTTCGTTGTAAGATGTGGGGAAAATTTTGTAATAAGCACCATTCTGCAGTGGTGAATCAAAAACTAAACTTGATGAGCTTTTTACATCGGCGGACTGTATTGTGTAGAATGATACATCTCCAAAAATCGGATGGTTGATATTTGTAAATTGTGCGTCTTTTAATCCTTCGATAGTTGGGTTATTCCAATCTGGATCTTTAGAAATATAAATTTCAAGATTTGGAATTTTTTTGGAAAGGTTCATCAAATTTATTGGCAAAGCAGCTTTACCAAATGTATTAGTAAAATCAGCAGGTTGCAACCATGTGATTTTTACTTTACGTGGTGTGGTCTTTTTGAGAGGATATACTCGCATTTCATAAGCAGTTGCGGAATTTTTATAAATTACCATCGGATCGCGTCTCCGACTAACTATACCCTCATAAATTTTCCAAGCTGACCACCTATCAATAAGCTTTGCATTGACAATTGTATCGCCAACCCATAGTTTCGCATCAATTAATGAAGATTTTGCATCTAATGAAAAGAACATCTGAATTTCATATTGAGAAATTGTGTCCTTAACGTCCTTCCCTGAAAATACAAGATAAAGGCCATATTCGAGGTATGTACCTTGAGGTTTCACAGTTAACTGTGCTGTGTCAATAGTGCCTTGGGCATAGTTCCATGTATTTTGTGGGTCCTGAATTTGTAAATAATCGCCTGCAAATACAAGCGATTTGCTAACCATTAATAATGCACACATTATTAAAAAGTGCAATCGAATTTTCATAATTTACTCCTTTAAAAAATTACAAATATTACTACTATAAGACAATCGAAAATCGAAAAAGTTACACTTTTTTAAAATATTTTTAAAAATAATTTTATTCTTATTATGTTCTAATTGTTTAATTTGCAAAATTCAATTTACAAAATTCATAACATTATAAAGTTTGGAGAAAATTAATGGCTGAGAAAAAATTTGTACCATTTGTGAGCCCTGAATCCACAATGCCCGAATTCACCATTCGTGCATTGTTAATTGGTTTAGTACTAGCTATAGTATTGGGCGCAGCAAACGCATATCTCGGGCTCAAAGCAGGAATGACAATTGCAGCAACATATCCCGCTGCTGTAATTGGTATGGCAATCTTAAGATCTGTTAAAGGTTCTATCCTTGAAGAGAATTTTACTCGTACTGTTGGTTCAATTGGCGAATCAATTGCTGCTGGTTCAATTTTTACTATACCAGCATTTTATATAGCAGGAATATGGCGTCCATTTTTTACGACGAGTAATTATTTAACAGCATCCTTAATTCTAATTTTTGGTGGAATATTAGGTATTATGTTCGTTGCATTATTGCGTCGCGTTATGGTTGAGGACGCTGAATTGCCATTTCCAGAATCAATTGCTGCTTCAGAAATTCATAAAAGCGGGAGAACAGGTGGAAGTGGCTCAAAGTTTTTATTTGGAGCTATGGGATTTGGCGGACTTGTTAAATTCCTTGCTGAATTCAAAGTGTTTCCAACATTATGGGAAAAATTTGTCAATTTTCCAAAACAATTAATCTCGGGGACTCCAATTAATGGGCAAGGTGGAATGCTACTTAGTTCCCCTGGAGTTAGTCCCGCATATATTGGCGTTGGATATATTATAGGACCTAAATTGGCATCGCTCAACTTCAGTGGTGGATTGATTGCGTGGGGGTTGCTTACTCCAATAATATATTATTTCATCTCGCCATCGCTTGACCTTACTGCGTGGGCTCAATTCCTTGTTAATACTAAAGGTTTAACTTATAATGCCGCATTTGCAAAAGTAAGTGATCCTACTTTCCAAATTTATGAAATATGGCGATACATCATTCGACCTATTGCTATTGGGGGAATGCTAGTGGGTGCGTTCTATACGTTATATACTATGAGAAAAAGCTTAATTGCAGGTATCGGACGCTCAATTCGTGATGTCCGCAAAGCAGCAAGTGGCGAAATTGTTGCCGAAGACCGTACTGAAAAAGATTTGCCATTCTTCTGGATTCTTACAGGCATTATCATTGTCGGAATTGCAACATTTCTAATTACTTTCTTTATATTCAAGACAAACTTTTTAATTGCAATAGTATCGGCAACAGTAATGATTATTTTTGCATTCTTCTTTGCTGCTGTATCAGGATATTTAGTTGGAATTATTGGTTCATCAAATAACCCAATTTCAGGATTAACTTTAACAGCATTGGTAGTCACAGCATTAGTTCTTGTGCTATTAGGAGTTAAATCAAATACAGGTGGTGTAGCAGCAGTGCTTGGTGTTGCAGCAATTGTTTGCGTTTCTGCTGCCGTTGCAGGCGAAATGTTGCAAGATTTGAAAGCAGGACATATCCTTGGAGGTACACCTTGGAAAATGCAGATTGGCGATATTATTGGAGTTGTGCTTGCAGGTTTAGTAATGTTTTTTGTCCTATCGTTTTTAAATGAAGGCGATATCGCTCAAGGTATTCGTGAGGGTTATGAAGGTGGATTTGGTAGCAAAAACCTGTCAGCCCCGCAAGCAAGTTTAATGGCAATTCTATCACGAGGTATTGTCGAGGGACAAATGGCATGGCCTCTTATTATCGTTGGAATGCTTATGGGTCTTGGCTTTGTGCTTATGCAAGTAAAAAGCCCAATGCTGGTTTCTGTAGGTATGTATTTACCGTTGGAAACAACATTTGCAATTTTTGTTGGTGGTTTAATCAAAGGTGTTGTAGATTTATATAATAAAAATTATAAATATAATCCCGCACAGATGGCACGTGTTGAAAATACAGGAATACTATTAGCTTCGGGATTGATTGCGGGAGAAGCGTTGATGGGATTGATTTTTGCAGCTCTACGAGTGTTTAATGTATTTCCACCCGAAGTGTGGCCCTCTTCACCATTTACAATTAGCTTAGTTGTGCTTCTGGCTATCGCATTGATTTTAATAATGATTCCATTGAGAAATGCAGGTAGTCCAGACGAACCCGCACCACCCAGTGCAGTAATGTAGGATATTATTTAATATAGAATAAATACTAAAAGAGGCACTCAACTATAGAGTGCCTCTCTTTTTATAATCCAATATCAATTTGATTGTGAAGCAAATCCTCTAAATTTTCACGCTCCCTTATTAGATAATCTTTTCCCTCATAAATTAATATTTCTGCAGGGCGTAATCGAGAGTTGTAATTCGATGACATTGTATATCCATAAGCACCAGCATTTTTGAAAGCAAGAATATCGCCGGGATGGATTTCGCTGATTTTTCTATTCCAAGCAAATGTGTCAGTCTCGCAAATATATCCTACTACTGTGTAAATTCTTGGCATTCCCTCAGGATTGGAAATATTGATAATTTCATGATAAGCATTATAGAACATTGGCCTAATTAAATGATTAAATCCTGAGTTAACACATGCAAAAACAGTCGAAGTAGTTTGCTTGATAATATTTGTTTTTGCTAAGAAATATCCTGACTCACTTACAAGAAATTTTCCTGGTTCGAATGCAAGAGCTATTTCTTTGCCATATTTTTTCGCAAAATCATTGAATTTTCGGGATATTTCACGACCAAATAGATTAATATCAGTTTCATAATCATCGGGTTTATATTTCACTTTGAACCCACTACCGAAGTCAATAAATTTAAGATTATCGAAATTCTCTGCAATTCCGAAAAGAATATCAGCCGCTTGCAGGAAGACATCAACATCCAATATATCCGAACCCGTATGCATATGTAATCCTACAACATTAATATTTAATGTTTTTACAAGCCTTTGCACAAGTGGGAACTGATGTATTGATATACCAAACTTTGAATCAATATGCCCCACAGATATATTAGAATTGCCACCTGCCATAATATGTGGATTAATTCTGATGCAAATTGGCGTTTCGGGATGCAAATGCCCAAAATATTCGAGCTGGTCAATATTATCAATATTAATATGCACACCGAGATGGGCAGCTTCTTCAAGCTCTTCAATTGAAACAGAATTCGGTGTAAATAGAATATCCGAGGGGGCAAATCCTGCTTTCAATCCTAATTTTACTTCCTCAATCGATACAGTATCAAGCCCCGAACCAATTTTTTTGAATAATTTCAATATATTAATATTATTCAATGCCTTAACAGCATAGAGGATTTTTAGATTGTCTACGTCGAAGGAATTGACTAACTTATTATACTGTAAAATGATTTTCTCAGCATCATAAACATAGAGTGGTGTATCATATTTTTGGCAAATATCGAGCACATCTATATTTGAGATAGAATATTTTCCGTTTTGTATATCCATAACTATATTAAATTTAAAAATCTACAAATTTAAGAAAAAATTTGAGATGAAAAGTAGGGCGCTTCCTGATTATTTTTGAATTTGGAAAGCAATGATGCTTTACCAACCTATTCCCAAGGTAGATTTTCTTTTATTGGAATTGCGCGGGGTGGCTTTCCGCCAAGCATCATAGGATTCAATGTATTTATTAAGTAGATAAGCACACCTGGACGCCGTATAGGGGGTACTTCTGCCCATGTTATTTTTAATCCGTGTGTTTCAAATGCTTTAATAACTAATTCTTGATTTAATTTGTTAATTTCTTCATAGATATTGCCTTGCCCAATGCGAATGATTTTTCTTTCATTATCCTCGCCAATCCACAGGATATATATACCATTTGTTTCCCTAACGGCGGGATGATCTAAATTAAGCTTTTCAAGCTCGCACCATTTTCCGCCTGTGCATCTGTACCATTCAAGCATATTATTCTATTATTATAAATAATACAAAATTAATATAAATAAATAAAAGATAAAAATAAATTATTGTTTTGTTTTATGAATTGAAGTAGTAGCTTCTGGGGATAGGAGATTATAATGGATCAGTCATTCTGAACGAAGTGAAGAATCCATTGCCGCATCGGATAGATTCCTCACTATGTTTGGAATGACAAAATGCCGCAACAGAGGGCTTAAGCCCTCTGTTATTTGGTATATTATCATTCAAGTGAAAACGGGTATGACAAAATTATTTATTTTTTCCTTAATGTAATTTCTGTTATTTCAGGTGGAACAGAAATACGAATAGGAAACCCGGTAGTGCCCAACCCTCTATTTACATATAGTTGAGAATTCCCTTCTTGGTATAAGCCAGCCCATTGTTTATAAACAAAGCGAGCAGGCGTTATCACATTCCCTAATACATTCAATCCAATTTGTCCGCCGTGAGTGTGTCCCGATAGTACTAAATCGCAACGTAATTTATTACGCATTCGTGGATCCCAATTTGTAGGGTCATGAACAAGCCAGATTATAGGATAATCTTCATCAGTATTTTGATTTGCTTTATGGAAATCACCAAAGTTCTGTCCATAACCTGTATTATCAACTCCAGCTATTTGAAGTTTTTGTCCATTAATTGTTATTGTAGTATTTTGATTATTCAACATCTGAACATTGCTGGCTTCAATTTTCTGCACAAGTTTTCGAGTCGATTTTTCAGGCATAAAATGGTCGTGATTGCCGAGGCAGCCATAATTTCCCAGTGTCGAGCGAATTTGAGATATATTATCTGAGATTATATCATATTCTTCATCGTTAAAATTCACAAAATCACCTGTGAGAAAAACTAAGTCGGGCTTGATATTATTAATGAGATGCACTACTTCCTTCATCGGTTCATTTGTGATATATGATCCTGCATGAATATCAGATATTTGTACAATTTTTACACCTTCAAAAGCGGAGGGAAGATCATTTATAAAAATATTATCCTTCATTATTTTAAAGTTGTATGTAGTGCTTACTGCTCCATACGATATACTACCAAATGGCAAAAGAGCAGCGCTCCACCCTACTATTTTCAAGAACTCACGGCGATTCTTATTAGGCTTAAGATTCTCTTGATTCTCCTCTTTCCTATTTTTGAACATCTCTTTTTCTCTTTCCTCAATTTTAAAATCATTAAAATTCTCACGTAATTCAAAATCTGAATTTGTTTCAAATGCGAGCGTTGTATCAAGATTCATTTGCAATTTAGGTAATGGCTTAAACGATAAAAGCGTATTTCCAAATTTCTTTAGCATTTGTTTCCAAAATAGATAATTTTTCTCCACAAAATTTTTGGAAAAATATAAATAGCGTGGTATATCTATTGCAAGTTGAACAGGAACAATTAAGAATTTCGGGATATACCAAAGTGTCATAATTGAAAAAAGTAAATTCTCAAATGCAGTCGGAATAATTTTGAATATTTGGATATATATAGCATAGAGCGAGAGTAGAAACATTGCAATACCAATCCAAATTGGAATTTGATATAGCAATTTGTTATATGAATGCACACGCACAAATTTCTTCCATCGTTTAAAAAACAGGAAGTCCAATATGATGAACAATGCAGAGAATTTTAACATAAAAATAATGTCTTTAATGCTTTCTATAAGTCCTCCCAAAGTTTTTTTTACTTTATTTCAAACTTATAGAAACACAATAATAAATCAATTAATTAAGGAAAAAATAACATAAATTAATTAATAATTAACAAGTTAAAAATACTGTACAAATATAATTTACCAAAAATTAATTGAATTAATTCAAGATTCATAAAATTCATTGATAATTTAAAAAACTTTAACATTATCTCATTTATTTTGAGAAATCTCATTTTTAATATACTCAAACGCTTCCTGAGGAGAATCAGAAAAATGGAAGAGTTCAACGTCGCTTTTTTTAATCATACCTTTCTTCACTAAATAATCAAAATCAATGAGATTATCCCAATATGCTTTCCCGTATAGTATAGTTGGAAGCGGCTTATTTACTTTGTGGGTCTGACGCAATGTAAGAATTTCAAAAAGTTCATCCAATGTTCCAAATCCGCCTGGCATAGCAACAAGAGCTTTTGCAAGATACACAAACCAGAATTTACGCATAAAGAAATAGTGGAATTCAAAAATCATATTTTTAGAAATATAATGATTTGGATGTTGCTCGTATGGAAGACTTATATTCAGCCCAATATTTGGCATATTAGCGAGCGAGGCACCATAATTTGCAGCTTCCATCATTCCACTACCCCCGCCAGTGCATACATATACTCCTTTTGTGGCTGGATTTTTTTTCAACCATTCGGAAAGCAATCGCGAAAGTTCAACACAATCATCATAATATTTTGAAATTTCCTCACGCTCTTTCAATTCTTCAATATTTTGTGCAATCTTCTCTTTTTCTTCCAGAATTTTTGCATTTGATAGAAGATTTTGCAAGGATGCCATTTCCTTTTTATAATCTTGTGTAGATATACTTCTAGCAGACCCAAAAAATACAATGGTTCCTTTCACTTTGTGTTTTCGGAAATACTGTTCAGGATATAAATATTCAGAAAGTAAACGTATTGGGCGCGCCTCAGGACTATGTAAAAATTCACGATTGTTATAAGCTTTTAAATCGCTGTGATTTTCAGATTTACTATCTTTCATTATATTTTTAAAATTATTATAAACGTCTATAATTTATATTTATTTATCTAAATATAAAGAGAAATTTCATATTTTTGATTGAAACTAGAAATTATGTCGCAAGGCTAAATAGTGCACAATAATGAATTATCTAAAAACAGATGTAGTTCATAATCTTCAATTTTATATTAATTTTGTAAATATTAAGATTGCCATCGTAGCTCAGCTGGTAGAGCAACGCTCTCGTAAAGCGTAGGTCAGGGGTCCGAATCCCCTTGATGGCTCAAGAATTTATTTTCACTTTTTTCCCTCTTGTTTTATTACTTTTTATCAATTGAGAAATGGGTTTGATATGTTTAATAATAATTAACAGACAAATAATAGTAACTAAAATTCTAAGCTTTCGAATATCGTAAAAGCTAAATATTGAGAAATCCCATAATAAATAATCGGGTAAATAAATAAGTACAACAGGAGTCAGCACGCAGGCTATAAGATTGTCAATATGTACGTTATGTGAAATAGAATACCGCGATATGAAATAAAGGAGTAACCACGTAATTATAGCTATTGGATTAATAAGCAGAAATGCCCCTGCACTGACGGCAAGACCACGACCTCCCTTAAATTTCATAAATATGCTAAAATTATGCCCAAGCACAGCTGCAATTGCACTGCAATAAGTTATTTCTATTGTTTGTTCAAAATTTATTGCAATGGCTGTAGTAAGAGCACCCTTTGCAAAATCTGCAAGTAAAACCATTGCACCAATCCATAAATTATGTGTAGATTCATAAGCATTCATTGCACCTAAATTGTGGCTTCCTTCTTTGGTTAAATCTATATCTTTATATTTTTTCGCAAAAATATATGAAAATGGAATTGACCCTATAAGATAACTTATTATGAATACAATTATATAATTAAATATCATTTTTCTTCGGATAATTTAATTTGTAAGAGCGACAAAGCAAGTAGGAAAAAGAACAAAATATAAGCGACTGCTGATGCATATCCCATCATATCTGTATGATTAAAAGCTGTATCGAAAATATAATATACAATTGAAGTTGTGGAATACATCGGACCGCCTTTTGTCATCACAAAAATCTCAATAAATACCTGAAATGCTTTAATTAAATCAAGCATTATTACAAAAAATATCGTTGAACGCAAGCCAGGCAGAGTAATATAGCGAAGTTGCTGCCAGAAATTCGCGCCATTAACTTTTGCAGAATCATATAAATCCTGCGATATTGTTTGCATACTTGACAAAAATAGCATCATATAATAACCTATCGAAAGCCATACATCCATTGCAATTATGGAATTTAATGCTGTAGATGGGTCAAGCAAAAATCCACGTTCCGATGTTGGCAATCCAATCATACTAAATAATGTATTCAAATATCCATCTTTTGCATATAAGTTAGTAAATATCAATGAAATGACAACTAATGAAGTGACTGATGGCATAAAATATGCAGCTTGAAAAAAACTGCGAAATTTTGCTACTTTTTGATTTAATAATTCTGCTAAAATTAATGACAAGATCAATGTAATCGGCACTGATATAACCACAAAATATAATGTATTTTTTGTAGCAATCCAAAAATATTCATCTGTAAATATGCTTTTATAATTTTTTAATCCTATAAATACTGAATTATCAGTTAATGTATTGTATTCAGTTAAACTTAAATATCCTGCATATATTAATGGATATAGCCAAAATATTACAAGAACAATCAGCCAAGGCAAAATCAAAAGTAATGTATTCAAATTTTCTTTGATATTCCCCTTTGAATATGATGAATGAAGTCGAAATATCTTATCTATTTTTAGAAAATTTATTTCTTTAGATTTTTTGCTCATTTTGATTTTGTCGATTTCTTGCTTTTAGATAATTCAAAATTACTAATTTTATTTTTTTAAGATTTGTAAAACAAATAAAGGTCAAAAATGAAACGATTAATTATTGCGGTTTTTCTACTATGTTTTCTTTTTTTAATTTCTTGCCAACAAAAAAATGATGGAGTTCAAATGCGGAATAAACAAAACTACATTGACACAGTAAAAGAACGTATCAAAGCTTATGCACCTGTAAAAGTCGAGGTGGATACAACATTTTTAACGAAAAATGAAAAAATTCTACTCGTCAAACTCTCTGAAGCGGGCAAAATTGCTGACGAAATCTTTTGGCAACAATCAGCGCACGACGCAAGGCAAGTACGAGATTCACTTGCTAAATTAACGGGTGGAGATAATGACATTCTGAAGGAATATGTGCGAATCAATTACGGACCCTATGATGTAATATACGGAAATGAACGGTTTATGCCAGGCGAGCCTAAAACCAGGCCGCTAGGAGGGGGCTTTTATCCAATTGATATGACAAAAGAAGAATTTGAAAAAGCGATTACTGACAACCCGTCAATAAAAACTCAATTCGAGGATTTATATACAGTTATAGTCAGGGAAAATGGAAAATTAAAAGCCCTTCCGTATAGTAAATATTATCCTGAAATCGAAGCCCTTGCTAGCAAATTAGAAGAAGCTGCCAATTTTGCTGACGATAAAGCATTAAAAGATTATTTAATATCACGAGCAAAAGCATTGCGAACAAATGATTACTACGAAAGCGATATGAAATGGATGGATGTCAAATTAAGCAATATTGATGTTGTAATTGGACCAATCGAAACATATCAAGATCAACTGTTTGGATATAAGGCGGCATTTGAAGCTGTGGTTATGGTGAAGGATTGGAAAGCAACAAAGCAATTCGAGATGTTTAAAAAGCATATTCCTTATTTTGAAAAGAATTTGCCTGAGGACCCAAAATTCATTCGCTCAAAAATCAATTTTGAGAGCCAATTGAACCTCGTAAATGTAGCATATTATGGTGGCGATTGCCAAAAAGGTACAAAGACAATTGCCGCATCTCTTCCTAATGACCCGCGCGTGCGAGAAGCAAAGGGCGGAAAAAATTCAATGTATCTGAATATGATGAGAGCAAAATTTGAAAAGAATCTAGTCCCAATTGCGAATATTATTCTTAATGAAGATTTGTTGCCATATATTGATGAAGATGCTTTTATAACTTTCACGACATTGCACGAAGTCAGCCATACCCTTGGCAGAGGATATGTTTATGGAAATGATAAATTAGAGGTTCGCACAGCTTTGAAAGAAAGATATTCCGCCATTGAAGAATGCAAAGCTGATATATTAAGTATGTACAATCATTTGCATTTATTGAACTTAAAAGAATTCGATGCAAATATGATTAGAAAAGCTCAAGCAACATATCTTGCAGGTCTTTTTAGAAGTATTCGCTTCGGTACTGAATCAGCACATGCAAAAGCAAATTTGATACAATTTAATTACTTGCGAGAAAAGGGCGCAATTATTTTGGAGAGTAATGGCAAATATAAAATCGATGAAAGCAAATTTTGGGAAGCTGTGAAAGGGCTTGCAAATTTAATCCTGACAACCGAAGCGACAGGCGATTATGCAAAAGCAGGAGAGATATTAAGTAAATATGCAGTAATAACACCCGAAATCAACAATGCAATTTCTAAATTGCAAAGTGTGCCACGCGATATTGATTCAAGTTATTTATATTAATTTAAAATCAAAAAAGAAAGGCTGCTTTTTAAGGGCAGCCTTCCTGCAAGTTGAGAGGTTTTATTAAATGATTATTTAATTACTGTGAATGATTTGACGAATATGTTGCCATTTATTTTAATCACGGCATTATATACGCCTGAAGCAAGGTTCTGAGTATCAATTCTCAATTCCTTTGTCCCTGTTGATAGGCTTCCATCATATAATGTCGATATTTCCATACCATTTACATTATATAATTTCACTTGAACATTTGCTTCGTTTGCAAGTGTGATATTCAAATTAGCAGAATTCTGCACAGGATTTGGATAAACTCCATCAATTGATAAAGCAATACCATCGGAAAGCAAAGTGATATATTTTTCATTGCTATATTTGAACTCGCCATTCTTATCTATCATTTTGATGCGATAGACGTATGTTTTTCCAAGTTGCACATTCTTGTCTGAAATTGGTCCATAATGTGAAATAGTTGTAGCAGTTCCTATAGATGGGACCTCATCAAATTTCACAAAATCGCTGCGGAGATTATTTTCATAAGTTGCTTTTTCAAGATCGAAACGCAAGGAATTAACTTCGCTAGCGGTTGTCCAGTTTAAATCTACACGGTTACCTGCTTGCTGTGCTTCGAAATCCATCAGTTCAATTGGAACAACATACCCGCCATTTGCTTCTGCATAATCAATCATTGCACGCAAGACAACTTCAATAGAATCCCAATGCCTCCATTCAACACCATTCAAAACAATATTATATGGAACTGCATTTACCGCGATTGATGCAATCTTACTGCTTTCGGGAACTTTACTAAGACCGCCATATATTCTTGGGTTAAATGTTAAAGTATCAAATAACATCCCGATACGTGCATAGCCTGATTCAGATTCAATAAACTGTAATAAGCCTGGATATGGTGCATTATTGGGATATAATGTTGCATTCTTCTTTTCAAGGTAAGTTTCGAGCAAAGCCCATTGTTCATTTCTACCAATAATTACGCCATTAACATTATGATTAGTATATGGGAGAGAACCTAGATAATTATAATCATTATCATGATCGAACAATGGAGTTCCTGGGGCTTGAATTGCTGCATGGAAGAGAGTTTCAAAGTCGGGTGTATAAAGTGGTTGATTATTTCTCACAAAATCTTGAGAACTAACGAAGAAATTCTTTTTTCCAGTAACCGAACTACCACTCATCAAATATTTACTAATATCTCTAAAATCATATATGCTTATATTATTTTGTTCGCCTGTTGCTAAATTATCGTGACCATCGATCCAGAATACTGTTCTATAAATTGTATAATTAATGCCTCGTCTTTCCCAAGCTTTTCTATCGAAAATGTCATAATTATTACTAATATTTTCCCTTGGATTTCTACGCCATCCTAAAGCATCTAATCCTCGGATTAATGTATCAAGATTTAAATTTGATGCAATTATATTTGGATCTGTTGGCAATTTGTTAGTGTCGATTGTCTGCCAATTTTCTGTCGATAGTAGCATTTTGAGATTTGAGCGAAGAATGAAGAATCTCATTGCTTTTTCATAGATGTTATTTACATTATTTTCATCATAAACAACAGAAGCAGTTAGCTTATATCGTGGAGAGACATTTTGCTCCATTAATTTAAATTGCCCAGGAATATTTGTATATTCTTCATTTGTGCCTTGGAATTGGCTGTAAGCTTCAGGTACAAAATCATTTGGACTTCCACTTGCTAAATCGAATGGGTAAATACGTATTTCTCCTGGTGCAAGAGAATTGATTGTTAAGTCTTTTGAAAGTATTTGCTTGCCGTCCTCAAATCGACCTGAATTAGATTCTCTTGTTATTGTTAAATTCAATTTAACTCCAGATTGCACCATATTACCATTATTACGAACTCTAACTTGAACATCAACTGGTACATTTGTCATCATATATTCAGCATCATCAAATAAGAAACCTGCGGATGGTTGATATTGAAGAGGCTTTTCAAAGTTGAGAATCTCTACATCAAACATAAATGGCGTTCCTAAAAATTCTTGAGCACCTATATCATATTTATTGCCTGCATATCCACGTAAATTGTGGTCAATATCATATAGATTATAATTAAGAGCAATACCACGACCATCAAGAGCAGATCCCTTAACGGGTGGATTCGTGCGAATTCTCAAGAGAGATGGAACATCATTAGTGACCACCAAATCATTAGTAAACGGATAAATATCAACGCTATATTTTTCCTGACCTGTCCATCCTTGCCATTGTGATAATTTAGTAAATTCTTTTGCTTTACCATATTCATAAATATTGGCATTAGCATCTGTCTCGATGAACCGATACAAATCAGCTAGGGATTCCTGAGTCCAATAAACGTTATTATTGAGTGTTAATCCTACGGCATCAGGTTTTTGACCATAATAAAATACTGCTGTCGCAATATCATTATTTGGATCAATTAGCATATCTTTGACACATACTGCATTATTGATAAATTCAGAATTAGTAATTTGAGCCAGCCCAACGCCTACAATCTCACCTTTGTTTTGTATGGTCTCTTCGTTTTTATCATCTATTATGACTGTGTTATTAACAATATGATTGCCTGTTGCTAAATATGAAGTTATATATGGTGTAGTAGACATCCTCGCATTAACAGGAATATTTATATCGCGTTGTGTGCGAAAAATTATGCCATAGATATTTGTTGTAGCATTTAAGACATTCAAATCTCGAACTATATTGTTCTCGATTACTATATCATCAGACGTGGGGAAGAATTTATAGCTTGAACCTGATCCAAACCCCGATCCTGCTTGCTCAACATAAATGCCCGCAATTTCATTTGGGTTCTTTATATTGCTAATTTCATTCCCGTTAATTATAATTCCTGTATTATGGTATCCAAAGTATAATTTGGCTTGCTTGCCACCAAAGAACATACCCGCAGAGCTTAAATCATTTGCTTGGACATTATCAATACGATTGTATTCAAATTTAGAATTTGACTCATATCCTGCATATACACCCGCATATCCAAGCGCTGTCATAGTATTTCTGGAAATTAAGTTGTTTGTATTGTAAAATGTCAAAATCTCGTCAGATAAGCTGCGCTTCAAAAATCCAATACCTATATCAACCACTCCATAACCAAAACCACTAATTTGGTTGCCAATAATTTGAATATCGTGATTGACGAGAGTATCCATTCCGTAAGAATTATATCCTGTTTTTGTATCGTACGGTGCTTTACTTCTTATATAAATAGCTGAGGTCACATTTTGGTCTGCTTGATAATTGAACTCTTTATCCGCAGAAGCATTGAAACTAATTAAAGGAATTTGACCTTTATTCAATGGTGAATTATCTGTAATTATTATATTTTTCAAGGTAATGTTTGACGCGCCATTGCCAAAATAGAATGCTGAACGGAAACTTGAATTATTTGTTCGCAGCACAAATTTTAAAGTATATTGCTCACCCCCATCGAAAATGATATAACCATCGGAATTTGCATATTGTTTTTTGAATCTATCAGGTATTTTATTAATTGGAGCATTCAAGTTAGGTGGAGCAATAGTTTGTCCAAATAAAATACCAATACCCGTACCCGTGTTAAGTCGAATTTCAACCCCAGCTCTTTCACTTATATCATCACCAGCCTTAAATGTAACTGTATTAGTGCTGCTAACACCTGAAATTTTTGATGTAATATCTAATGCTGGTGCGGAAAGGTTATTAATATTTCCAACTTCATAATAATTATCTAGTAATTTAAATGTAACTGGACCTGCAACCCCATAAAGATATAACGCATCTACAGCGGCTTGAATAGTTAAGAAATTTCTCGTACCCGAACCGGTTGCAGAAATTGTGTAATCACCTGAAAGACCTCCCTGAACATTAAATGCAATTGCAACCGTGTTATTAAAAGGTAATTCATCACGGGCAATTGGTGCACTGAATGTAATTACATAAGTACCCGTCTCGGTTGGTGTAAATAAATCATCTAGATAATAATCGCGACTATTCGCAATTCCTGAACGGACTGCATCGATTGTTTCTTCTTTTTGCCAAATTTTTTTCCCATTATGTGTAATCGAAACAGTTAAATGAATATCTGATAAATCCGACGAACTATTATTTTGTAATCTTATTCCAGGTCTTATTGGAATATTGAGATATACAGGTGGACGTGGTGCCAATACTGCTGTTAGAGCAAGCTCTGTTTCGTAATTAACTGAAAATATATGCTTAGGATCGCCAGGAAATGTTAGAACATTATTATTTGTATATCCATCAGGATGATATTGGTCTGTATAAAGGTGATAAATAACATAATAGTCTCCAATAGCGGGTGCATCGAATTTTGGCAATGGAAAATCAATAAATTCATCACGTGATAATGGGTCATCGATATTGTTCCATTCGCCAACTTTTTGAGTGATAAAGTTATCATTAATATCATAAATATCGGCAGTTACTTTGAAATATGTTATATCATATTTTCCGACATTTTGCACCCTGAGAATCAGTGGAATATTATGATCGCCAAAACGATATACGGATGCTTCCTTCTTCACGGGTGATATAATTTGCATTGCATTCAAATCATAATCCTGCGCGATATAGAACTGCGTTTGTACAGTTTGATTCAATGAGGGCGCTCCTATCATACTGAGTGTCGCAGTAACAGTATATAATCCACGCTCTATCTGACCTTGATTTGTAGATAAATCAAGCGCTCCATTTGATGCTCCAGCTAATCCCTTTGCGGCAGTAATATCAAATCGATACATTTTACCAACAGGTTGCGGACTGAAATTGATTGTTACGTCATTTAAATCCGTGATTTTTTCCAAGGCAGAATATATTGTCTGAGCATTTGGTGAGCCAACTGGTCCATATATGCTGTATTGTAGCGCAATTTGATATTGGCTATCGTCTCTAGAAATTAACACATATGGTCTGTTTATTGAATCATTATAAATATTCCCCAATGTTAGGACATATTTTCCATTAGGATTGACTTTCACTAAAGATGGCAATACATTTAGTACATAATATTTTCCAAATGGGACTTTGTATGGTGCGTCGCTTTTTAGCCATCTATCAACATTAGGATTTTCGTTGCTATAATATATAGTTGAAGCGACATTTGGATCATTTGGTTGTACATTAATATAATTACTTGCTACTGAGCCTGTGAAATATATCCAACCGTATGTGCCACCTCCTCCTAATCCTGCTGTATTTCCATATGTGATTTTGATTTGATTTGATGTTTCATAAAATCTAATTTGTACATCAAAAGTATTTCCACCACCTTCAGCAAAAGTGCGAGCTTTTCTTTGCTCAAATGTTAAAACTCTGAATGGGGCTATTCCTGTGACTTGGTAATATATTCCATCTTCTGTTACCAAATCGCCCGTATACCAAGATATAATATTTGGAAAAGAATATAATTTTGGTATTGCTAATGCACTTGGATTGCGATATGTATTCAATGAAATAAATCCATTACCGTAAATATATAGTCTTGTTACGGTTTGATTATCATACTTGAATGTGAATGGCATAACTAGTGAATCCACTGGATCATCACCATTGATCATAAATGTCCCGCTTGAAAGATTTTGATATAACTCAAATCCTTCATCAATATTTGCACTTAAAAGACCCTGGGCTTTTGCACTGTTCACATTCAATGCAATTAGTCCCAAAATCAACAGATACAGAAATTGTTTTACAGATTTCACCTGTCTAACTCCTTATTTATTATTTTAAATTTTATTTCAATTTTATTACTTATCTTAAACTACAAATTTAAAAAAACATATTCAAATTAAATGATATTCTCTATTATTTTTCGTAAATTTTTTCATTTTTAATACCAAAAACTTTACCAATTTAAAGGTTTTTAAATTTTATAGAATTAAAAACGTTACAAAATTACTTAATAATATTAATTATTATATGCAAAATATTGAATATTCATCTGATAAAAAAATTCTCTCATCTCTTGGCTTTATTATTATTGGCTTTGTGCTTATCTATTTAATAGTGTCAATACAGTCAAATGTTAATGTGGAAAAAATTACACATTTTTCGATTCTCGGGGGAATATTTATCCTTCTTGGAATCCTACTCATTTTTATTGGCAAACAAAAACGAAAATTCGTCTTCTCTGAAAATACTTTATCTTTTTACAATCGTAAGCGTATCGTTTTTCAATCTGATTATGCTGATATTGACCTAATTAGAATTTTTCATAATAATCCTTCCAATGAAATTACTCTTGGTATTGTTAAATCTGATAATTCAACCTTCTCCATAACTAATTCTTTTTTCTCAAACGAAATGTTATATAAAGTTATTTTAAAATTAAAAGAAATCGCTGATGCTCATAATATCGGATTTGAAAATGAAATAGAGGGTCTAACGCTATAATCTAATTCCTGCTCTAATATTAAAAAACGAGGATTTCCAAGTATTCCTTCCACCAAGAGTAACTTGATAATTCACCCCAACATCAAAATTATCAGAAAATAGCATATAAAATGCAGCACCCATAGCATAATTATTCTCCTGACTTACCGTTTCAGTAATTTTCATTGGCTGTGCATTATCGAATTTTGAATTAGATAAAGTAAAATTACCAAATATCCGTATTTCTGTGTTTGCCACTGTCGAAAGAACAATTGCAGTATTAATGATCGTCTGGTCCTTAAAATCTTCTGCTCGATAATTATATATTAATGTATTTTCCCACGCTACCGTTCGGTACTTTACTCCAATCTGGGTACCAATCAAAAACTCGAATGCACCATCACTCAAAAAGTTCCTACTTGAATCATTATATAACCCATTATGAAAACCCGTTGGAATACGTACTTCTCCTATTAAATTTGTAAATATTGGCTTATCAACTAATCTATAAAATGCATTTAAACCAATATAATCAACACGATTCAGTGAATAACTTGCTTTCTTTTCGCGATTTCCATATTCGTCGGTCATAAATTTTTCATCTAATGAATAAAAGGAAATAGGGGCATAGAGCGAAAGCTCCAATTTTGTATTGAAATCATATAAAACTTTCAATCCTACTATTGAATGATAATAATCAAATGTATATACCCTTGTTGTATCATTAACAGAATCATAAACGCTGTAAGTATATATGTTGCTATCATTTAAATTGTAATAACTCGATGCCGATAATCGTGTGTAATTCAATTCTATTTTAAATTTTTGAATTACAGATTCTAAATCAGATTCTTGAGCAAAAGCTACTGAACAAATTGAGAGAATAAAAGAAATTAAGAGAAAATTATTGATTGTATTTTTCATATATTTAACATTTTTTTCAAATCATATAATATTTGTAATGCTTCAAGCGGAGCGAGTTTATCAGGATCAATGCTTGCTATTTTGTCGCGCAATTCGTGATCTTGCAATTCAAAAAATGATAATTGATATGGAGGATTGCGTTTCGGATGAATTGCCTTAGTATTTGGTTTTCGAGCTTTAGTTGTATTCTTTGTGCTATTATCAGAAAGCAAACTTTCCAGAATTTCTTGCGCTCGCTCTATCAATTGAGTTGGTAATCCCGCCATCTTTGCAACGTGAATGCCAAACGAATTATCGCTTGCTCCTTCTGATAATTTATGCGTGAAAAGCACTTCCGAGCCTGTTTCAATCACTTCGATTTTGTAATTTTTAATTTTTTCATACGAATTTTCGAGTTCTTGCAATTCGTGATAATGCGTAGCAAAGAGCGTTTTTGCTTGCAAAATATTATGAATATATTCAGCAATTGCCCACGCAATTGATATGCCATCAAATGTTGCAGTGCCACGCCCAACCTCATCAAGCAAAATTAAGCTTCTATCGGTTGCATTATTTAGAATTTTTGCCGTCTCGCTCATCTCAACCATAAATGTACTTTCCCCTCCAATAATATTATCTGATGCCCCTACGCGTGTGAATATATTATCAATATATCCCCAATGAGCAGATTTAGCGGGAACGAAGCTCCCTATTTGCCCAAGCAGTATAATCAACCCAACTTGTCGTAAATATGATGATTTACCCGACATATTTGGACCTGTCAGAATATGAATCATTTGCTCATCATTGAGAATTGTAGAATTTGCAATATAATTCTCACCAATTTTCATCGAACGTTCTATAATTGGATGCCGTCCGTCAATGATTTCTATTTTATTACTTCCATCAACTTCGGGTTTTGTATAATTATAATCTTTTGAAATAACAGCAAAATTGCTGAGGCAATCCAATGTTGCTATAATTTGTGAATTTGCTTGGATTTCCCCAATATAATTTGTTGCAAATAACCGTAATTTCTCTAAAAGCTCCCTTTCAAGAGTACTTAATTTGCTTTCAGCTTCCAGAATTTTATTCTCAAATTCTTTCAATTCAGGAGTAATATACCGCTCATAATTTGTTAGCGTTTGCCGTCGCTCATAATAATCCGGCACTTTTGGAATATTTGCTTTTGAAACTTCAATATAATATCCAAAAACATTATTGAAGCTCACACGAAGATTTGAAATCCCCGTTTTTTGACGCTCTTGCTCTTGATATTTCTCCAGCCAATTGTTGCTGGAAAATTTAAGCTCAGTATATTCATCAAGTTCCGCAGAATATCCTTTTTTAAATATTTTCCCTAATCCAAAATTTAAAGATGGTTCATCATCAATTGCCCGCTCAATTCCCTGCACTAATTCGTCATTTGGCTGCAAATCTAAAATTAATTTTTTAAGCAGTTCGCTATGGAGATTATTATAGAGTGCTTTCAAATTTGGAATTTCTCGCAATGAGTTTTTCAAAGCAATAAAATCCCGTGGGTTTATTTTATTAGCAGATATTTTGGATAGTAATCTTTCCAAATCTCCAATGTTTGCAAGTATTTTCCTTAAATCATTTGTATTCTCTATATTTTTATATAAATCTTCAACAGCATCTAATCGTAAATTAATTTCCTGCACATTGATAAGTGGTTGCACTAGCCAACGCTTCAGTAATCTGCTTCCCATAGATGTAATAGTGCGGTCAATAATTTTGAGCAAAGTATTGCCTTGCTCATTTTCATTTAATGAAAATAATATTTCAAGATTTTTCCTTGTTGTGAAATCAAGCAAGATGAATTCATTAGGATTATAAATTGATATCTTTTGAATTTGTGAGATATTGCCTTGCTGATTTTCATTTAAATAATGCAGGAGAGCACCCGAAGCTATTATACCCGCTTGATATTGTTCTAACCCGAAGGGTTTAAGATTTTGCAATTTGAAATGATTTAATATAAAATCATTAGCAAATTTCTCTTCAAAAAACCAATCTTCTAATTTTGTGATATATGGATGAATTTTAAGCGATTCGATTTGCTGGGTTAGTTGCGGCTTTTGTGATTTTGAGATAATAATTTCCTTTGGAGAAATTACTTCAACAATATCAGCAAATTTTGAGGCTGGCACTTCACAAGATTGGAATTCACCCGTAGAAATATCTGCGAAAGAAATCCCGTAATATGTAAAATTGCGTTTTGATTGTGAATATACTGCCATAACATAATTATTTTCCCGCGCGTCAAGAATTTTATCGCCAATTGCAACACCAGGTGTAATCACCTCAACCACGCCTCGCTTGACAATACCTTTTGCCAATGCGGGATCTTCAAGTTGGTCGCAAACAGCCACTCTATATCCCGCTTTGACAAGTTTTGGAAGATAATTATCCAATTGATGATGTGGAAATCCCGCAAGAGGTTGATCGCCCGCTGCACCATTATTGCGTTTTGTCAGCGTCAGCCCGCAAACCCTTGAAGTGATTTCTGCATCCTCATTGAACGTCTCAAAAAAATCACCCAAACGAAACAGCAATATCGTATCGGGATATTTCGATTTAATCTGATTATATTGCTTATTCAGTGGGGTAAGATTCTTTTCCATTATTTTGACACTTTAGGTATTGCTACTGAATTCATACGTCCCATTATCCAATTTGCACGGCGCTCGATGTATGGTGTGGGATTGCTTGCAGACCATCGCCGTGGATTTGGAATTATTGCCGCAAGCAATGCTGCTTCGCGTGTAGTTAATTCATCAGCATCCTTATTAAAATAATATTGAGACGCTGCCTGAACTCCGTAAATTCCCTCACCCCATTCAATTACATTGACATATACTTCCAAAATTCTCTGTTTTCCCCAGACCGCTTCAATCAAAACCGTAAAATACGCCTCCAATCCTTTGCGTATCCAACTTCTTGTAGGCCATAGAAATGTGTTTTTTGCTGTTTGTTGAGAAATTGTGCTTGCCCCGCGGACTTTTTTGCCCTGCATCCGTTCATTATATCGTTGTGCTGCTTCGATTGCTTTCCAATCAAAACCTCGGTGACGCATAAATCGAGCATCTTCAGCTGATATTACTGCACGATATACTTTTTTTGATACTTTATCGTATGACCGCCAATGCTTATCTATACGGGGCGATTTGCCTTCCGTTATATATTCAACTGACCGAATTAACATCAATGGTGTAACAGGTGGATTAATTACTGTGTAGACTGCGGTAAGTACAATTGAAAATAAAATTAAACAAAATATTACTTTTAATACTATTATAAATATCTTTTTTATCATATATTAATATTTAACGAATTTTACTTAATTTGAATTTTTAATTCATTATATTTTTTCAAAATACAAAATTGAGGTTTTTTTATGGAATATTTTATTGACCACAGACCAAGTTTTTCAACTTTAAGAATTAATTTGAATCAAAATGAACAGATTCGCGCCGAAGCGGGAGCAATGATTTCAATGTCTCCTGCTATTCAATTGCAAGCCAAATCAACGGGCAAGGGCTTTTTTGGTGCAATTAAAGCATCAATGGGCGGCGAATCCTTTTTCTCATCAATTTTTACATCAAATGCTGATAATGGCGAACTAATTCTTGCACCTACTACAATAGGAGATATAATTCCAATTGAATTGAATAACGAAACAATCTTTGCAAATGGCGGATCATTTCTTGCAGGCAATCCTGAAATTGAAATATCCACTCAGGGTTCATTCAAAGCATTAGTTTCAGGGACGGGATTATTCTTGCAAAAATTAACAGGCACGGGCTTAGTATTTATCAATTCTTATGGTGCAATAATTGAAAGAACATTAGGGCAAAATGAGAAATATATTATTGATACTTCGCATATTGTTGCATTTTCAGGCGATATTGAATATGCTGTAAAACGCGCTGCTAAAGGTATGTTTTCTACAATTGCAAGCCGCGAAGCATTGATTTGCGAGTTTAGCGGACCCGGTAAGATCTGGTTCCAAACGCGAAATCTATCTGCTTTTGCGCAATTGCTATATAGTTTGATGCCCAAGTCAAGCAATTGATATTAGTGATATTTTGGTTTATTGTTTTAGCATTTTGATTATTTCGTCATCGTAATAGTCTGAAATTATTGCAACTGAATTCAAGGCTGTTGCAAATTCATTTTCGTCCATATTTGAACCAACAAGTGTGTAGCTATATATTATAGTATTATCAAACAATAATCCGAACGCACCAAAATGTAACTCGGCATTTTTTCTGAGCAAATATTCCATAACATCAGGCGTTATATTCGCCTCTGGTACAATATTACACATAAATTCCACCGCTGTCTCATTTTCTGTATAAGGTCTTACAGTAATAAGCACTTCCGCACTGCCTCGTATAATTGTATAAGTATAAGTATCGAAAGCTTGGAATTCAGGGAAATTATTGCGAAGATATCCTACTAGTTTTTCGTTTGTAGCATTAATCAATTCAATTGGTGTTTCCATCATTTTTCTCCTTATGTTTTTAATTAGATTTTAATTATTTCTAGCACTTACTTTTCTTCATCTTTATCAGTGTCTGGCAATAACCCCATCTTTGCTTTGAGCGCGAGAAGTTCAGAATCAACATCTGTGCTTGTAGAAAGTTTTTTGAATTCTTCTTCGAGAGAGGTTTGTTCGCCTGCTAATTGCTGATACGCAGTAGCTTCGGCTTCTAATTTTTCAACTTTGCCTTCGAACTTATCAAATTTGCTAAATGCATCCGAGCCAACTCCGCTCATTGATTGTGCGATTTGCTTTTGAGCTTTTGCTGCTTGCGAGCGAGCAATCAAAGTGGTTTGCCGCATACGTGCCTCATCAAGCTTGGCTTTTAATTGATTGAGTTGTTGACGCAAATTCGTCGTCGTTGCCTTTGCTTGCTCATAAATTGGTTGAAGGTCTGCAATATTTTTTGCAGCAATATTCTTTCGTTCAAGTGCTTGGCGAGCAAGATCTTCACGATTTGCTTGCAAAGCTTGTATTGCCTTCTTTTCCCATTCGTCCTGGTCTTTGCGTGCTTGGTCCAATTTCTTTTGTATCGAAACTTCATTTGCTATTGCATTAGCAACTGCAAGGGTTGTCTTATTAACAGATTCCTCCATTTCGAGCACCATCTGGTTAATCATCTTCTCGGGATCTTCTGCTTTATCAAGCATATCATTAATGTTTGCTTTAAAAATATCCGAGATTCTTGAAAATAATCCCATCTCTTCACCTCATTTGTTTTTTTAGTATTTTTGTAATTTAAAAATACAAATTAAACATTTTTTATAAAATGAAGGCTGAACAATTTAAAAAAGTAATAGAAGAATTGCAGGGTGTCCTTTCAGAATTTTCAAAAGTAAAGGAAGAACTTGCTTGCGAAGAATTGACAATTTCCGCAGCCGCCGGTATGGTGAAAATTATAGCTGCGGGTGATAGAAAAATTAAAAGTATTCAAATATCGGATGATCTATGGAATACTAATGATAGAAAAATGATTGAAGATACAATAGTTGCTTCAATTAATTATGCCTTGAATAAAGTCGATGAATTCCTCGAATCAAAAGCAAATGACAAAATGCAATCTTCTTTTGGCGATATTTTAAAATTTGGTCCCAAGGATATTCCGTTCTAAATTAAATCAAAAATCTTATGATATATTCATCCCCAACAATTGAAAAATTGGTTAATATCTTATCAAATTTACCAACGATCGGCAAAAAAACTGCTCAAAGGCTCACTTATCATTTGATAAAAGAAAATCCCGAGTTTATTCAACAATTTGCAGATACCCTGATCGAATTGCAACAAAATGTAAAATTATGCTCAGTATGCTTCAATTATACAGAATCAGATCCTTGTCCAATTTGTTCGTCAGATAAAAGACAAAAAAATATCATCTGCGTTGTCGAAGACCCCTCTGACGTAATCGCAATCGAAAAAACAAACGATTATTTTGGATTATATCACGTTTTGCATGGTGTAATTGAACCCTTAGAGGGCGTCGGTCCTGAGGATTTGAAAATTAAAGAATTGCTTGCACGCTTGGATGGTGTTGATGAAGTGATTCTCGCTCTCAATCCAAGTATAGAAGGAGAGGCAACAACACAGTATCTTGCGAGATTGCTAAAACCCTTTGGTGTAAAAATTTCTCGCATTGCAAGCGGAGTTCCAATGGGAACTACACTTGAATTTACTGATGAGGTCACAATTGCTCGTGCGTTAAATGGAAGGATTTATTTATAGAAAAAGTGAAAAGTGAAATTTTTTTAGCATAACATTTGAGTTGTTATTTTCGTTTATTTTCATAGATTTTCGTAATTTTGTTTTCTAAATTTTTGAATTTTTCTAAAAAGGTATAAATTATGAAACAAACATTTCAGCCAAGTGTAAGGAAAAGAAGAAATATTCATGGGTTTCGTGCTCGTATGGCAACGAAAAATGGTCGAAAAGTGCTTGCTGCACGTCGAGCAAAAGGTAGATGGAAATTAACAGTTAGCGATGAGCCTAAACATTTCTAAATTAATACTTGGACGATGCTTAATGATTTGAATTTAAGCCCATTAAAGGGCTTTAATTCTTTTAATACCGTTTTTAAAAACGGTGTATGTTTTTATAATGAAAATGTTCTTCTGATTATCTGCAATAAATCTAATAATATTTCCCTTAAACAATTGATAAATTCGTCAAATAATATTTTATATGGGGTTTCTGTTCCAAAGAAAAAATTCAAAAAAGCAGTAGTTAGAAATAGAATCAAGCGATTAATGAGGGTAAGCATCAGGCATTCGCTCCAGGAATTAAATATGTTCTATGATATATCAGAATTCAAAGTAATAGTTGCAATATGGCGTGGTCAACCAATTAATAAATCAAATGAAATTGGTTTGAGAGATGTTGAACCCTATATTTATAATGGATTGAAAAAGTATTTGGAAAACAAAAAGAATATTGATGAAAAAGATATTGATAAAGTTAATTAAGATTTACAAAAAATTTATATCTCCCGCATTGCCTCCATCTTGCAGGTTTTATCCAACTTGCTCGAGCTACGCAATAGAGGCAATCGATAAGCATGGTATATTTTATGGTTCGGCTTTATCAATTTGGCGCATACTACGTTGCAATCCATTTAACAAAGGTGGTATTGACCCTGTTCCTGAAAATATTAAGAAATTTTATATAAAAGAATTAAAATTTAGATAAATTAGAAAAAGATTTATGGATAAGAAAGGCATAATCGGTTTATTGCTCATAACTGCTATTGTAATTATTTGGATGGTAGTTCAGTCTATCACTCAAAAGCCCATTCCACCTCAAGAAAAATTCAAAGGTGTAATCTCACCCGATTCATCACAAGAAAAATTAGTCGATACCTCAAAAAATAAGCAACCTGTTTTATCAAATGATTCGCTGCTAACGCAAAAAGCAAAAGATTCAATAGCTTTGATAAATAAATATGGATATTTTGCTAAACTTACCAAGGGACAAGAGCAAATTACCACTATAAAAAATAAATATTCAACCATCCAAGTTTCCAGTAAGGGCGCTGTCTTAAAAACTTGGATATTAAATGAATTTAAAAATTGGTATGGAGGACCCACACAATTTATAAACACAAAGGATGGTGATTTATATCTAACATTTCGCACAAATCAAAATAATCTCATTGATACTCGAGACTTATATTTTTCAAGTACTGCCCCAAATAAAGATTTCGAGCTTAAAGATAATGATACACTTGTTCTAAATTATGTATTATCTGTCGATTCTAATGCTCGAATAATAAAGCAGATGCGATTTTATGGCAATTCATATTCATTCGACCAGCAGATAACAGTTGAGAATATGGAAAATTATATTCCCGCACGAGGTTATAAACTTGTTTGGGGAGAGGGTTTGCGTTTTCAGGAAGAAAATAGCGTAGATGAAGCGAATGCTTCAATTGCAATTGTATCGCTAAATGGTAACGGAGATGATTTTAAAGCAAAGGATGAAGAAGTATCTCAAACAAGCTATACTGGTTTAGTAGATTATGCAGCTATTAAATCAAAATATTTTGCTGTAGCGATAATGCCATTGCCTCCAAAAAGCTTTGACGGCACAATCGATGTTTCAGGCTATCAGAAAAAATTGCCAAATAATGGATTAAATAAAGTCTATAGCATTGAATATAGAATTCCTTATGATGGTGGAAAACACTCACAACAAATGAGAGTCTTTCTTGGTCCATTAAATTATAAATTAACAAAGACTTATGGTTTAGAGGGAATTATTGATTTAGGATGGCGGTTTGGAATTCGGCAGATTTCTGAATATTTTATGTTGCCATTATTTACATTCATTCATTCTTTTGTACCTAACTACGGCATTGCAATTATAATATTTGGCGTATTAATTAAAATTTTGCTCTATCCTTTGTCAATTTCTCAAATGAAATCAGCCCAAAAAATGCAAGTGATTGCACCACTTATGACTGAGATTAGAGAAAAATACAAAGATGACCAACAAAAGCAACAAAAAGAAATAATGAAGCTTTATAGCGATTATGGGATTAACCCAACGGGAGGTTGCTTGCCATTGTTGATACAATTGCCTATCTTATATGCTTTATTTTCTGTGTTACGGAATGCTGTAGAATTACGCCAAGCACCATTTATCTGGTGGATTAAAGATTTATCAGTTCCCGATTCAATAGTAAAATTCGGATTTTCATTTCTTGGCATAAATCAAATATCAGGGCTCGCACTTTTGATGGGTGTAGCATTATTTTTCCAACAAAGGATGTCAATAACAGATCCACGGCAAAAGTCGATGGTTTATATAATGCCAGTTTTTATGACCCTGTTATTCAATTACTTACCATCAGGATTGAATTTATATTATCTAACGTTCAATATCCTATCGATTGGTGTTCAAGTATATATGAATAAATATTCAAAAAATAAGCTCACACTTGCAGATTTAAAAAAATTACCTAAGAAAGAAGGTTGGATGCAGAAGAAAATGCGGGAGGCTCAGGAAATTGCAGAATCTCAAGGAAGGTCTATCCCCGGGGTTCAAAACAAACCTGTAAAATCAACAGATCACCGAGGATCTATGCCGCGCAAATCAACTAATCAATTTAAATCTCCAAAAAAGAAATGATGTTATGGATAATTCTGGAATTGATGAGAAATTAATAGAAAAATTGCTCGACGGATTAAATCCTGAACAATTGGTTGCTGTCAAAGCTATTAATGGTCCTGTGCAGGTTATAGCGGGAGCTGGCAGTGGCAAAACCCGTGTCCTTACTACTCGCGTTGCTTATCTTATTGCTATGGGTATCCCGTCCGATCAAATTCTTGCGTTGACTTTTACAAATAAAGCTGCTCGCGAAATGAAAAGCCGCATCGCAAGCTTTCTCGGCGATGATATTGCAAATAGTGTCTGGGCGGGCACGTTCCATTCTATTTTTGCAAGAATTCTTAGAATTGAAGCTGATAAAATCAATTATAAACACAATTTCTCAATTTATGACCAGGAAGATCAAATTTCTCTAATACGTGAAATTCAAAAAGAAATCGGAATATCTGGCAATGATTATTCACCAAATAGCGTTCAGTCATTTATATCCCGATTAAAAAATAATATTATCACACCTGAAGATTTTTCGCGAAGTGCCAAAACAAGCTTTGAAAAAGTTGTTTTAGAGATATATACACTATACCAAGAGCGCCTGCGTGATAATAATGCTATGGATTTTGATGATTTGCTTTTAAACACGCTAACATTATTTAATGAGCATAAAGATGTACTTGAAAAATATCAAAAGAGGTTCAAATATATCTGTGTAGATGAATTCCAGGATACAAATCGCCCACAATATTTAATTGTACAATTGCTTGCCAAAGCTTATCAGAATTTGTTTGTGGTTGGCGATGATGCTCAAAGCATATATCGATGGCGTGGAGCTGAAATACGAAATATACTCGATTTTTCAAAAGATTATCCCTATGCAAAGATGGTTCGCCTCGAGCAGAATTATCGCTCAACTTCAAATATATTAGATGCAGCTCATAGCATTATTGTTAAGAATAAAAATCAAATTGAAAAGAAGCTTTGGACAAATAATAAAAAAGGCGATTTAATCAAAGTAATATCAGCAGAAGATGAAACGCACGAGGCACAAAAAGTTCGAGACTTAATTTATGAATACACAGCTGCCGAACACCATAAATACCGTGATATAGCAATATTATATCGTACTAATGCACAATCCCTTATGCTTGAACGCGCCTTGCGTTTTTCAAATATTCCTTATAGAATTTATGGTGGCGTCTCGTTTTACCAACGTAAAGAAGTTAAAGATGCAGTTGCATATTTGCGTTTACTTATTAATTCTAACGATACTGTTTCGCTTATGAGAATTATTAACGAACCTCCACGAAGCCTTGCTAAAGTATCTTTAACACATTTAAAAAATTACGCAATTGAGCATCATATCTCGCTAATGGAAGCATTCCTTCGTGCGGACGATAATCCTAATCTTATTACAAGAACAAGAACCGCTGCAAAACATTTTGCAGACTTTATTCAAACTTATCAGGATTTACTTGTCAATAACACATTGGATCAAGTCATACCCCTATATTTAAATGAAACGGGTTTGCTTAAAATGTACGAAGAAATTGATACTTCTGAATCAAGAGATAGATTGAATAATATTATGCAATTAATAAATGATATTATTAAGTTTTCACGCGAAAATCCTAATTTATCGCTTGTCGATTATTTGCAACAAATCTCTCTTCTTACAGATTTCGATACAAGCGATTTGTCAGAAAATTATGTCACTTTAATGACGCTCCACACTGCAAAAGGATTGGAATTCCCTATAATTATAATTACAGGCTTAGAAAACGGCCTATTTCCACTTGCTAAAGCAGAAAATTCACCCGATGAGTTAGAAGAAGAACGAAGGTTATTTTATGTGGGACTAACTCGCGCAAAAGAAAAAGTAAATTTATTTTATGCAAAGCACAGAGTGCGTTATGGCGAACATCAATCTTCAACACCATCAAATTTTTTGCTTGAAATTGATAAAGAATATTTAGATTGGAATGAAATTTATAATAATATTCATCAAAGATTGCAATCAAATGGCACTCATCGACCAAGTTCTATGCAATCAGGAAAATACTTTTTCGATGATGAACCGAAAAAGAATTATTATTCCCAATTGCCTGAAGATAGTATATTTCGAATCGGAGAAAAAGTAATTCATCCCCATTTTGGCGAAGGAAAAATTATTGCTATCTTTGGTTCAGGCGATTCTACAAAGCTAACAGTAGATTTCAAAACAGTCGGTCGTAAGCAACTAATGGCGCAATTTGCGAGATTAGAAAAAATCGATTAATAATTACTTTTCATCTCGCAAGCTTCATTCAAATCAATTTTAGATGCCATTCTTGTGGGTTGGCTTGAGCTAGGCATTATAAATATTACAGGAATAGAAAGAACTGTCAATATTGCTAAAGCAATAAATATCGTTTTAAAACCTGTTCCAATGTTTGTAAATTGATGAAGCACAATAGTTGCAATTGTCATACTAATTGCGCCACCACTTTGGCGGAACATACCACGCACACCCGTAATTGTTGCAACTCGCTCAGGCATAAGTTCAATACACGCATTATTTGAAGCAGGAGCAGAAGCGCCGACTCCTAATCCCGCAATTGCCATAATTGTAAGCATTATACTCATATTTCCAATTGAAAAACCAAATAATTCAAGATTATGTGGTTCAATCCCTAATAATATAAGGCTTATTGTTGTCACAACTGTTCCAAAAATCATTGGCCATCTATATCCCCATTTATCAAGATATAAACTAACAAGAAAAGAAGTCACAATCATTGCAATTGAACGAGGTGTGAGAATGAATCCACTCTCAAATACATTCATATCATACACTGTAACAGCAAATGTTGGAATTAGAGACATCACACCTATAATTCCCATTCCATATATAAAATTAAAAATATTCGCTGCAGCAAATGGTGGGCTTTTTAATACTTCAAAATCTAAAATAGGCTCGGAAGATGATTTTTCTTCTTTCACAAATAGGACAAAGAAAATCCCACTACCAATTATCAATAACGATGCAATAGTTATAGATGTTGCATTTATAGAACTTCCAATTACGCTCAAACCCGCAAGAAGTGCTGATAAGAAGACAGATAAATATGTTGCCCCTTTGAAATCAATTTTCCCACCGACTTTATTATCTTTTCTTAAAAGAAATATTGATAACATTAGAACTACAATTCCGAAGGGTATATTAATCCAGAAAACCGACCTCCAAGAAAACTTCGATATTAGCCATCCGCCGATATTTGGACCCAATAATTGTCCAATTGGGAAGATGCTGCTAAATAAACCAATTGCTTTTTGACGCGACTCGGGAAATTCCTCTGATATTATTCCTGTTGCCGATGGCATAAATCCACCACCTCCAATTGCTTGGATGAATCTTGCCGCAATTAACACACCAATTGATGGCGCAATTGCTGATAAAAATGAGCCAACAATAAACATAACGACACAAAGTATAAAAGTTGTCTTGCGTCCAATAATATCGCTCAATTTACCCATTAAAGGCATCATTATTGTTAGGGCAATTTGATAAATACTGATTACCCACCCCGCTGTAATTAGATTCGTTCCAAAGCTATCTATAATTGATGGAAAAGCTACAGCAACGGATGTTCCACTTATTGATGAAAGCAATAATCCTAAACTTATTACAATAAAAATTAAATAACGCATTTTATTTGTGTATTAAAAACGTATTGAGTCTGTTTCTGCGATTTCGTAGAAATATACAAACGAATAGATAAAAAATAAATTTTAAATTCTTAATTTTGTGAATTTATTTGAGATTACAAACGAAAAACGTATCCTTAAAAAGGCTCATAATTGGTACTAGCAAAGATCCGCACGACTCATCTCAATTCCATAAAATCTCATTGCTTGCATTTCTTGCATGGATAGGATTAGGCTCTGATGGGCTATCATCGTCTTGTTATGGTCCACCTGAGGTTTGGCTTACATTACAAGGTCATACATCATTATCATTAATTATTGCTTTAGCTACTGTTATTACAATTATTATTATTAGTACAAGCTATTCTCAAATAATTGAAACATTTCCTACGGGTGGTGGGGGATACCTTGTTGCAAGTAAGCTTTTGAGTCCAATGACGGGAATGATTTCAGGATCGGCTCTTATAATTGATTATATGCTTACAATATCTGTATCAATCGCAAGTGGTGCCGATGCTATTTTCAGCTTCTTGCCTCCTGAATTCTTGCGATATAAATTGGGATTCATCTTGATCGTTTTGCTTGCCCTTATGATTATGAATTTGCGTGGGGTGAAGGAATCAATTATGTCTTTGATACCTGTATTTATGCTATTTTTATTAACACACATATTCATTATTCTTTATGCAGTAATAACGCATTCCTTCAATTTTACCAATGTAGTCAATAATACAATTATAGATTTCAATAGAACAACAAGTCAATTAGGTTTTTTTGGCGTGATGTTCTTGCTATTGCATTCATATAGTGTTGGAGCGGGAACATATACAGGAATTGAAGCGGTAAGCAATTCTGTACCAATAATGCGGGAGCCAAAAACCCGCACCGCAAAGCATACAATGGTATATATGGCAGCATCGCTTTCGTTTATGGCAGCTGGATTATTGCTAACGTATTTGCTTTATAATGTGAAATTTGTCCCGGGAAAAACTATAAATGCCGTATTATTTGAAGCTGCAACAAGCTCGTGGGACCCTGTTATTGCTAATATTTTCATCATAATAACGCTTGTTAGTGAAGGAGCGATTTTATTTGTTGCTGCTCAAACAGGTTTTATCGATGGCCCGCAAGTCCTTTCACGTATGGCAATCGATAGATGGTTGCCCACACGCTTTGCCTCATTAAGCGATAGATTAGTTATCCAAAATGGTGTCATCTTTATGGCTCTTGCGGCAGGTGTGATTTTAATTGCTACTGATGGAAAGGTTAGCTTCCTGGTTGTTTTATATAGTATCAATGTGTTTATAACATTTTCTCTATCCCAACTTGGTATGGTGCGTCATTGGTGGTTTGAACGTGCAAATACAGAACATTGGAAACGTAAAATTCTAATAAATGGAATTGGATTATTGCTAACAGCAACGGTTTTGATTTCAATAATAATTGTCAAATTTTATGAAGGAGGTTGGATTACAATTTTCATAACAGGGGCATTTGTGACAATGTGTTTAATAATAAAAAATCAATATAATAGAACTGTTAAAAGCTTAATTCAATTAAATAAATTCTTTATGGAAGATTATTTACCTGCATTTGAAAATTTGCCTCCAAAAAATCCAAGCAAAGATATTGGCAAATCAGAACGCACAGCTGTTTTACTCGTCAATGGCTTTAGCGGAATTGGGCTACATTCTCTTTTGAATATATTTAGGCTTTTTGGAGATACGTTTAAGAACTTCGTTTTTGTCGAAATTGGCTTGATTGATTATGATATTTTTAAAGGTGCTAATGAGGTTGCTAAATTAGAAGAAAGAACAAAGGAGGATGTGCAGAAATACATTGATTTTATGCAAAGAATGGGATATAATGCCGATGGATTTACAGCAACAGGTATGGATGTGATTGAAGAAATTTTAAAATTAGCTCCTAAAATACGAGAAAAATATCCAAATTCAGTATTTTTTGGTGGCCAGCTCGTTTTTAAAAAAGATACATTAATGAACCGAATTTTGCATAATTATACAAGTTTCGAGATTCAGAAAAGATTGTATCAAGAGGGTATACAATTTGTATTGCTTCCAATTAAGTTATAAATATAGATTTTTAAAACACGTCTTAATTTATTTCTATTTGATATTTTAATTATTACAATATAAATATTTATTAACAAAAACATAAGAACAAATGAATATTGCCGTATTATTTGGTGGTATATCACCCGAAAGAAATGTATCAATAGTAGGTGGAAAAGCTGTAGTAGAGGCTTTACGTTCAAAAGGACATAATGTTATCCCAATTGATCCATCGTTGGGGCGTGATTTTGAGAAAGCAGAGAATGAAATTGCTGATATGGCGTTATTGCCAAGTGATGAAGAATTGAAAAATTTCCATACTCGTAATTATATCGATACTATATCATTGCCTATTTTTGATGATATTGATGTAGCTTTTATTGTGTTGCATGGAAAGAATGGCGAGGATGGATTAATGCAAAGTTTGCTCGAATTACGTGGTGTTCCTTATACGGGAAGCAAAGTCAAAGCAAGTGCTTTATCAATGGATAAAGCGATATCAAAGAATCTATTTTCTGCCGCGGGAATACTTACTCCTCAATGGCTTGTTTTACGTGACAATGATGCTGATGACCCTGAAATATTCAATGAAATTAGAAAAGAATTGGGTAACGAAGTTGTTTTTAAACCTAATGACCAAGGATCATCTGTCGGAATTTCAATTGTGAAATCTGGTAATTTGGATGATCTTGAAGAAGCCTATCGCAATGCTCACCGTTATTCCAATACCGTTTTGGTTGAAAAATATATTCCTGGAAGGGAAATAACCGTAGGATTATTGGGTGGGGAGGCATTGCCTGTTATTGAAGTTGTACCCACAGAAAAATTCTATGATTATGAGCATAAATATGCTGAAGGTCTGACGCAATACATTTGCCCCGCAGAATTAAGTGAAGATCTCGAGGAATTTGTGCAATCAATTGCGGTTGTTGCAAATAATATAATTGGAGCTGAGGGTTTTGCCCGTGCTGATTTTCGCTTGTCTCCTGAAAATGAACCCTATTTACTCGAACTGAATACCATACCTGGATTTACATCTCATAGTCTTGTCCCAATGGCAGCAAAAGAAATTGGTATCGAATTCCCTGATTTATGCGAAAATATTATTAATTTAGCATTAAAAAAATAACACAATGACAAAAGACATCCAACTTTGTGCAATCGGCAATGGTATTGTCGATTTGCAATTTTATATAGATGATGATGAACTTGCTCAATTAAATGTCAAGAAAAGTGAGATGAGGCTCATTGATTATAACGAAGCAGAATTGCTTAAGGAATACGCAAAATCTCATAAATTTCATCATATTAGTGGGGGATCTGCCGCAAATTCAATAATAGCTTTTTCAAAAATGGGGGGTAAAGGGGCATTTATCACAGTACTGGGTAATGATGATTTTGGAAAATTTTATGCAAAAGAATTTGAAGATCTTGGTATAATTCTTAAAGCAGAATTTATCGATTCGCACCCTACAGGCTTATGCTTTATATTTATTACACCTGATTCTGAAAGGACAATGCTCACTTATCTCGGGGCAACTTCAAATATTTCACCAGCACAAATTAATGACGAAATTATTGCAAGAAGTGAATGGATATATCTGGAAGGTTACTTGTTTTCCCAAGAAAACAGTACGCAAGCTCTTTATAAAGCAATTGATTTAAGCAAAAAAAATCACACAAAAATATCTCTAACATTCTCGGATGTATTTATTACAGAGAATTTCCGAGAAAATATTAATAAAATATTACCTGATTGCGATTTGATATTCTGTAATGAAAATGAAGCAATATCCTTTACAGGTGAAGAAACATCTGACCTTGCAATAGATAAATTATTTAGCATAGTTCCGAATGCAATAATCACTAAAGGCAATAAAGGCTCTATAATAAAATGGGATGGTGATATATATGAAATTCCGAGCTACCCTGCAAGTCCAGTTGATGCGACGGGAGCGGGGGATATGTTTGCAGGTGCATTTCTTTATGGAATAATAACCTTATCAAATCCAATGCTTGCGGGACATTTAGCTTCATTATCAGCTGCAAAAGTTGTATCGCAAATGGGTGCTCGTATGTCGGCAGATTATGATGAAATTAAACATCAAATTTTTAAAGGCAATAAATAAAAAAAACCTTCCCGCTATAAAATCACAACGGGAAGGTATGAAACCTTTAATGAGCTAATATTTTATTACTCGTCAATATCTACATCTATATCGTATGAATCATCTGATGTATCATCAGTTTGTTCGCTGCCTATTTTATAAGTTGAAACAAGATCATCGGATTCTCCTTCATCTTCGTAATAGGAATCCTTAACAATTTCCAAGCTACTATCATATTCAGGGTTAGCTTCAAGTTGTTCTTCAAGATAAACGCGGTTTTCCCTTCCATAAATATCACCAATATCGCTTTTGATGAGCATTGATGAGTATTTGCGTAAACCTGTTCCTGCAGGAATTGGTTGTCCTACAATAATATTTTCTTTAAGCCCCATAAATCTATCGACCTTAGCATGAATGGCTGCATCTGATAGAACTCGCGTAGTCTCTTGGAATGATGCAGCAGATAACCAGCTATCAGTTGATAGAGATACTTGTGTGATACCAAGAAGAATTGGTTCTGCTGTTGCACTTTCTGCTTGTCGCGACTCAGCGGTTTTTAATTCTCTTTTCTTTATAATTTGATTAGTTTCTCTAAATTTCTTCTTGGAAACCAGTTGCCCGACTGAGAATTCTGTATCGCCCGCATCAGTGATAACCACCATTGATTTCAATTGAGTATTACCTTCATCAAAATTGATACGGTCCACTAAATCATTTTCCAAGAATTCCGAATCCCCTGATTCAAGAATACGTACTTTTTGCATCATCTGACGAACAATGACCTCAATATGCTTATCGCTTATTTTCACGCCTTGCATACGATAAACATCTTGAATTTCATTTACCAAATATTCCTGCACGGCAAATGGACCTTTAATTCGTAATATATCGTGAGGATTAATTGGACCCTCCGTCAATCTATCGCCTGTTCTGACTAAATCTCCATCTTGTACAAGAATATATCTGCCAAATGGAATGTCATATTCACGGATTGTTAATCCATCATAAGAAGTAATTGCAAGATGTCTCTGGCCACGTTTAGGTTTGCCAAATGAGACAACCCCATCAATTTCTGCAACAACTGCGGGATTCTGAGGTGCGCGTGCCTCGAACAATTCTGTTACTCTTGGCAGGCCTCCTGTAATATCAGTTGTTCGCCCAAGATCACGTGGAATTTTTGCAAGGTGAGTCCCAATTCCGATTACCTCGCCATCTTCTACACGCAATTGAGCTTTCGATGGAATATTATATGTTTTAATAACATTATCATTATCATCGAGTATTTCAACAGCAGGTGATTTAGTTTTATCCTTAGAATCAATGACAAATTTGCTAATATGTCCTGTTTGTTCATCGTTTATCTCTCGATATGTGACATTATAAATTAAATCTTTGAAACGGACTTTTCCACTATATTCAGAAATTATTGTGGAATTATATGGGTCCCATTCGTAAAGAATTTGTCCCTTTTTAACTCTCTCGTTATTTTTAACTTTTAATTCAGCTCCGTATGATACATCGTATTTAGTCAATATTCTATTGCTTTCTTCATCATAAAGATTGAGTGACCCACTATGGCTGACGCATATCATTACTTCCCCTTCATCGCCTTCATAGCTGATATAACGGATATTTTCAAAACTAACCTTGCCATCGAACTTTGCTGTGACTGATGATTGTGCGGCTATCAATGCTGCTGCACCACCAGTATGGAATGTACGAAGTGTAAGCTGCGTCCCTGGCTCACCAATTGATTGTGACGCTATGGTTCCCACCGCTTCACCAATATCAACAAGTTTGCCCGTTGAAAGATTTCTTCCATAGCATTTAGCACAAACACCGTGTTTTGATTGACAAGTAAGTGCTGAACGGATTTTTACACTTTCAATAGGAGATTGCTCTATTTCATTGGCTAAATCTTCATCAATTAATTCACCTGCTTTTACAATTACTTTTTCTGTAAGTGGATCGACAACATCAACAAGAGCTACACGGCCTAAAATTCTCTCACCTAGCGATTCTTTAACTTCCTCACCATCTTTCAATGCGGTAATATCGACACCTCTAATTGTACCGCAATCGGATTCTGAAATTACAAGATCTTGTGCTACATCGTGCAATCGACGTGTAAGGTAGCCTGCATCTGCCGTTTTCAACGCTGTATCCGCCAGACCTTTACGAGCGCCATGAGTGGAAATAAAGTATTCGAGAATTGATAATCCTTCCTTGAAATTTGCAGTGACAGGGTTCTCGATTAATTCCGATGAAGAACCTGATGTAGATTTCTTTGGTTTCGCCATCAAACCACGCATTCCTGCAAGTTGCCTGATTTGCTCCTTTGAACCTCGTGCCTGTGAATCCAACATCATCCAGAAAGGATTAAAACCATTCCTATCTTTTGATAAATCATTATATAATTTGTCAGCTACCTTGTTTGTGGCATTGTCCCAAGTATCTATAATTTTATTATATCTTTCATTATTACTTAGTACTCCGTTTCTAAATGCTCTTTCAAATGTATCAATTTTTTCCTGTGCTTGTCTGATAATTTCAAATTTCTCCTGTGGAACTAAAACATCATCTACACTTACCGATATTCCACTAACTGTTGAATAATTGAAACCAAGATCCTTTAAATCGTCAAGTAATTCAACTGTACGGGCAAGTCCCGCCTCTCGGAAACTTTGTCCAATCATTATACGAAGTCGCTTTTTAGTTAGAAGTTCATTAATATAGCCCAATTCCTTCGGAACAACTTGATTGAAAATAACTCTTCCGACAGTTGTTTCAATCAATTGCCCATTTAAACGAATTTTAATTTTAGTTCCTACCTCAACTTTATCAGCATTAAGCGCGCTTATCATTTCTTCTATATTGCTGAACATTTTTCCTTCGCCAATTGCACCTGGCTTGTTTTTTGTAAGATAATATAATCCAAGCACCATATCTTGAGATGGAACTGCAATCGGGTCGCCATTTTGTGTGTGCATTATATTATTTGGTGCAAGCATTAGCAATAAAGCTTCTAATTGTGCTTCGTGGCTTAGAGGTACATGAACTGCCATTTGGTCACCATCGAAGTCGGCATTAAATGCAGTGCAAACCAAGGGGTGCAATTGAATTGCTTTCCCTTCAATAAGACGCGGCTGAAATGCTTGAATTCCAAGTCTATGCAACGTAGGAGCTCGATTTAATAATACAGGATGCCCCTCAATAACTTTCTCTAATATATCCCATACTTCATCAGTTTTATCTTCAACAAGTTTCTTTGCAGTTTTTACGGTTTTTGCATATCCTTTTTCTATTAATTTCCTAATTATAAATGGAATAAATAATTCTACAGCCATATCCTTAGGAATTCCGCATTCATGAAGTTTAAGCTCTGGACCCACAACAATTACTGAACGTCCCGAATAATCAACGCGTTTTCCAAGCAAATTTTGGCGGAATCGTCCCTGCTTGCCTTTAAGAGTATCCGCAAGGGATTTGAGCGAGCGTGTCGTCTCGATTTTATTGACTTTCTTTGTCGAATCAAATAGAGCATCCACACTTTCCTGCAACATTCGCTTTTCATTACGCAATATAACCTCAGGAGCCTTGATATCAATTAGTCTTTTTAATCTGTTGTTTCTTATAATAACACGTCTATACAACTCATTCAAATCTGATGCCGCAAACCGCCCTGCATCCAATGGAATAAGTGGCCTTAAATCAGGTGGTATTACAGGTATTACATCTAATACCATCCAACTTGGTTCGTTGAGATATTCTGCATTTTCTTTCTTACGAAATGCATCAAGTACTCGCAAACGTTTCAGAAGCTCTGCTTTTTTAAGTTGTGAAGTTTCATTTTTTAACTCTTCCTTAGCAATCATATATTCATTATCTGCATCTACTCGTTTCAATAATTCTTTTATCGCTTCCCCGCCAATCAATGCAATAAACTTATTGGGATCTTCATCGTCTGCTTCGAGTTCTGATTTTGGTAAATTAGCAAGTATCTTTAAGTATTCTTCTTCTGTTAATAAGTCTTTTGGGCGTAAACTTGTGCTACCGGGCTGAACTACAACATAAGATTCGTAATATACAATCCTCTCAAGATCTTTCGATGGGATTCCAAGCACCGCAGAAATTTTATTAGGTTGTGAACGCATAAACCATATATGAACAACAGGAACTGCAAGCATAATATGTCCCATTCGCTCCCGTCGTACAGTTTTGCTTGTAACTTCCACACCACATCTATCGCATACTATTCCTTTGTATCGGACTCTCTTATATTTTCCGCAAGCACATTCAAAATCTTTGATAGGCCCAAAAATTTTCTCACAAAACAATCCATCCTTCTCGGGTCGATAAGAACGATAATTGATGGTTTCAGGTTTGGTCACCTCACCGTGCGAACGATTTAATATATCATCAGGTGAGGATAACTTAATCACCATTTCCCTGAAACCTCCCTTTGGCATTGTGATTGTTTGCATTTTTATTTCCTCTTATAATTTTCTATTTTTAAATAAATTTTTTATTTTTCTTTTAGAGACACATTGGACGTGTCTCAATTCATTCTTTCATTTTTTTAAGGGTCACAATAGATGTCTTCCCTTTTATTTATATATTTACTTTGTAATTACATCTAATGCCAAGCCTTGAAGCTCACGAACTAATACCTTAAATGATTCTGGAACATTAGGTTCTGGTGCATTTTGGCCCTTCACAATTGTTTCATATATATGAGAACGTCCTGGCACATCATCTGACTTTACAGTAAGCATCTCTTGCAATACATTTGATGCTCCATACGCCTCAAGAGCCCACACTTCCATCTCGCCAAGTCGCTGACCACCAAATTGAGCCTTTCCACCGAGTGGTTGCTGTGTAATTAATGAATATGGTCCCACACTTCTTGCGTGTATCTTGTCATCAACCATATGAGCTAATTTAATTATATATATTACACCAACTGTTACTTTTTCTTTATATGCGTTGCCCGTTCGTCCATCATATAATACTGTTCTGCTATCTCGTGGAAGTCCTGCACGCTCAAGAAAATCGCCAACTTGTTCCCAACTTGCACCATCAAAAATTGGGGTAGCGAAACTTACACCTAATTTATACCCTGCCCATCCGAGTGCAGTTTCAAACAATTGTCCTAAATTCATACGTGATGGAACACCCAAAGGATTCAATACTATATCAACAGGTGTGCCATCAGGCAAAAATGGCATATCTTCAAGTGGTACAACTTTTGATACAATTCCTTTATTCCCGTGACGACCTGAAAGTTTGTCCCCAACTTGAACTTTCCTCTTCTTTGCCACATACACTTTTGCCATCTCAAGAATTCCTGGTGGCAATTCATCGCCTGAGGCTATTTTATTCCGTTCGCTTCTGAAAAGATTCTTTTGATCTGTCCTATAAATAAGATAATTAGATATCATATCTTTTATTTTTTCATTTTCCGCTGCATCTGCGAGATAATCAGCATCATCATCGAGAAATTCTGGCTTTAAAATTCCTTTCTTGAATGCTTCTTGAATTTTATCCTCTGTTAATTTCACACCACTACGAAATACTTGCAATCCATTTTTAAGCTTTATACCAAGCGATACTTTATCATTTAATGCATTGCTTAATCTATTTACACAATCTTGGTCAATTTGCAAAAGTGTCTCTCGCTCTTTTTTTGCAATTGCATCTTGTGCCTTTTTATCTTTCTCTCTGCTTAATTGGTCAGCAGTAATAAGTCTTCGTGAAAATATCTTAGTATTAATAACAACACCACTTAATCCTGGTGTAGCACGTAATGAAACATCTTTTACCTCGCCTGCCTTATCTCCAAAAATTGCTCTAAGTAACTTTTCTTCAGGTGTCGGATCGACTTCTCCCTTTGGTGTAATCTTCCCAATTAAAATATCCCCTTCTTTAACTTTTGCTCCCACGCGAATTATGCCATCTTCTCCAAGATTTTTGACCGATTCCTCGCTTACATTCGGTATTTCTATTGTGAATTCCTCTTCGCCACGTTTTGTATCTCGCACCGTCAAAGAGAATTCTTCAATATGAACAGAAGTAAATACATCACGAGCAACTAAATTTTCAGAAATAATTATAGCGTCCTCAAAATTATAACCTCGCCACGGCATAAATGCTACTAATACATTCCTGCCAAGTGCTAGTTCCCCTAAATCCGTAGATGAATTATCCACAAGTGGCATTCCTTTAACAACCCTTTGGCCCTTTTTTACAATCGGACGTTGATTGATTGTAGTGTCTTGATTTGTTCTTTCAAACTTCTTTAATATATATGTGACAACATCTTGATATCCAAATTCTTTAAATTTTTCATCATCTGAGCGATCATCATCATATTTTACAACAATTTTGTTTGCATCAACAAATTGTACTACTCCATTTCCCCTTGCGAAAATTAGTGACCTTGAATCTTTTGCGATACGGGCTTCCATACCTGTGCCAACTATTGGCGCTTCAGGTTTGAGCAGTGGCACTGATTGCCGTTGCATATTTGACCCCATCAAAGCCCGGTTTGCATCATCGTGTTCCAAAAATGGTATCAATGCTGATGCAGCTGATGTTATTTGGTCGGTCGATATATCCATATAATCTACTTCATTTGCATCCACCATCACAAAATCACCAAGTTTACGTGCTCGTATCTTTTCTTCCAATATCTTCCCATTCTTATCTACAGGAGTAGATGCTGGTATCAGAATGTATTGATCTTCTTGCTCTGCTGATAAATAATCAATTTGTTCTGTTACGACTCCATTAATTACACGCCTATAAGGTGCTTCGAGAAATCCTAAATCATTTACTCGCGCGTGAATAGCAAGCGAAGAAATCAATCCAATATTAGGCCCCTCAGGCGTCTCAATTGGGCAAAGCCTTCCATAATGAGTATAGTGCACATCACGTACCTCAAATCCTGCCCTTTCGCGATTTAATCCACCAGGTCCTAATGCTGATATCCTTCTTTTATGTGTTAATTCAGCTAAAGGATTTGTCTGGTCCATAAATTGAGATAACTGATTTGTTCCAAAAAATTGATTTATTACTGATGTTATAGTTCGTGCATTTACTAATTCAGATGGTGATAAGGATTGATTATCTTTCATTCCAAGCCGCTCTTTAATAGTACGCGCCATTCGCGTCAAACCAATATTAAATTGATTTGCGAGCTGCTCTCCTACTGTTCGCACTCGACGGTTGCTTAAATGGTCAATATCATCACCACTTAACTTGTTATCATGAAGATAGAGTACTTTCTTGATGACTTCAATAATATCAGTATATGTCAATGATAATGTATCTTCAGGTATTGTAAGATGCAAATCATGATTGATTTTATATCTACCAACAGCTCCAAGGTCATATCTTTGAGAATTGAAAAACATCTTATCGAGAAGCAATGATGCCGTCTCTTTATCAGGGGGTTCGGTTGTTCTGATAGTCCGATAAATAATATCCAATGCTTCATCTGTCGAACGTGATAAATCTCTTTGTAATGTTTTTGCTAAAATAGGTTCGTCAGTAGGGTCATATTCCTTATAGAATTTAAGTGGCAAGATTTCAGTCGCTTTTATAGCATCATAAAGTTTCTCAGTCAATGCTGAATCACGTGTTGCAATTATCTCTCCTGTGTTCAAATCAATTACATCCGAAGCAAATCTTCTCCCTTCATATGACTTGTCCAATTTCTCAGGTTCTACATCTTCAACCATTTGAAAGAGATTCAATATATCTTCATCAGTTGAATATCCAATGGCTCGAAGAAGTGTGGTTGCTGGAAATTTCTTTTTCCTATCAACATAGCAATAAAGCACATCGTGAATATCGGTGATAAATTCAAGCCAAGAACCCCGCATAGGTATAATTCTTCCCGAGTATATTCGGCTACCATTTGGATGCATTGCTACATCAAAGAATACCCCCGGCGAACGATGAATTTGATTGACTATCACTCGCTCTGCACCATTAATTATAAATGTAGCTCGGTCTGTCATTGCAGGTATGTTCCCAAGATAAACTTCCTGCTCGACGGCTTCCATATAATCTTCGCTATCTTTATCCGCTTTGCTTGATAACCTTAACTTTGCCTTTAATGGTTTTGAAAATGTTAGCTCACGCTCACGGCATTCCTGCTCAGAATATTTTGGCCTCTCTATATTATATTCTATAAATTCAAGTTGAAAGACCGATTGAGCATCCTCGATTGGAAAATTATTCAAAAACATTTTCTGCAATCCTATCGGCTTGCGTTTTGATGGCGGAACTCCCTCTTGCAAAAATTCCTCGTATGACGTCAGCTGTATTCCTAATAAATCTGGATAGATATCTGTCGTTTTAAAACGTGAAAAATCTATTCGCTTTCGGAGTCGTACAATTCCTCTGTCAGTTTCAAGTAATTTGACGTCTATATCATTTGTGTATAAGCCGCCTTTGTAGCTATCGATTAATTCATCGATATTTTCTGTTTGATTATTATTATTATCCACTTTTACTCCTTAATAAAAAAAGGATCTTTGATGTTCAATTTTAATTACTTTAAAAAAATATAATAAAACATCAAAAATCCTTCTAAGATTGAATAATTAATTGATTTATTGAAAAAGATATTTTTAGTGATTTTTTCTAACAATTAATAAAAAATACTAATTAAATTAAAATAAAATTAAGTATTGTGTAAACAATTTAAATTTTATTTTATTTTATTTAATGTTAATAAAAAAAATGTAGAGACGTAACATATTTGTACGTCTCTACATATAATTTACTTCAATGTAACTTTTGCACCCGTTTCTTCAATCTTTTTCTTCATTTCTTCGGCTTCTGCCTTCGAAACAGATTCTTTTACCATTTTCGGTGCTGCTTCAACAAGGTCCTTAGCGTCTTTCAATCCAAGTTGCGTTAACTCACGAATAACCTTAATAACATTTAGTTTATTAGGTCCAATCTCGGTCAATTCCACTGAAAATTCAGTTTGTTCCTCAGCCGCAGGTGCTGCTTCAACTGCTGCGCCTGGCATTACCCCTCCCATCATTATAGGAGCTGCTGCTGTGACACCAAATTTATCCTCTAAAGCTTTCTTTAATTCTGAAGCTTCTACTAATGTTAATGCTGATATTTCATCAAGCAATTTTTCAATTTTCTCTGACATTTTATTTTCCTTTTAATTTTTTAAACAATTTTAATTATGCAACATTTTGTTTTTTAGCCACTTCTTCTATTACTGAGGCTAAATCTCTGAAAATGGAATTTATTGTCACTGTAACACCCGAAATTGGCGATGATATAGCACCAATGATTCCCGATATAAGTTCTTTTTTGGAAGGAAGTGCGGCTAAAAGATTTAACTGATTGTTGTCATAAAAGACTTTTTCTACGATTGCAGCTTTAAATTTTGGCTTTTCTTCCTTGTCAAGAATTTGCTTTAATATCCTTGCAGGTACTAATGGATCGTCATAAGCTAAGGCAATACTTGTATTCCCGCTAAGAAAAGCATCATCAATATTTTCTGATATTTGCTCTTTTAATGCTCGTGCTATTAATGTGTTCTTTGCAACTTTATATTCCACTCCACTATCGCGGAACTTTTTCCGCAATGTGTTTACCTCTGCCACATTCATCGATGAGAAATCCATAAAATATAAGCCTTGCACTTTGCTGAATTTCTCATTCAATTCTGCGAGTAACTGTTTTTTTGTTTCTAAATTTACCATAGAATTACTACTCATTTATTTTAAAATTGCAATACAATTGGATTAAACCAATCGAGAAGCTTATTGCAATTGTACGTAATAGCCTAAATTATTATTCGACGGGTATGCTCGATTCGTTGATTTGAACCGATGGACCCATTGTGGCGCACACGCTCACATTCTTTACATATTTACCCTTTGCAGAACTGGGCTTTGCTTTGAGAATATTATTGAAAAATGTAACTAAATTCTCCTGAATTTTATCCTCTTCGAATGAGCATTTCCCTATTGCTGCATGAACATTGCCTGTTTTATCTACACGATATTCAATTTTGCCCGCTTTTACTTCACGCACGGCTTTATCTATATCAAATGTAACTGTCCCAACCTTTGGATTTGGCATAAGCCCCCGTGGTCCAAGAATACGGCCTAATTTCCCTACCTCTCCCATTACATCAGGGGTTGCAATTATTACATCAACATCTGTCCAACCACCCTTGATTTTTTCAATATATTCATCTAATCCCGCATAATCAGCTCCCGCATTTATCGCTTCCTGGTCCTTTGGAGTTTTTGCAAGTACAAGCACTCGTACTGATTTTCCTGTCCCATTTGGCAATGACACTGTGCCACGAACCATCTGGTCTGCTTTTCGTGGGTCGACACCTAATTTTATAGCAACTTCAAAAGATTCGTCAAATTTTGCTGTTGCTGTGTTTTTTACTAACGATATTGCCTCATTTAATTCATAACTTTTTTTGGGATCTACTTTCTTAATTAATTCTCTGAATCTTTTACTTTTCTTTTTCATTTTTTCCTCTGTTTAGTTTTCTATAACATCAATACCCATACTGCGTGCTGTGCCTTTTATCATACTTATCGCAGAATCTATATCATTTGCATTAAGATCTGGCATCTTAGTTTCTGCAATTTCCTTGACCTGTGAGAGCGAAACTTTTCCTACCTTCTTTTTATTAGGTTCAGCTGACCCTGATTTAAGATTTGCCGCTTGCTTGAGTAATACTGCCGCAGGTGGTGTTTTTACAATAAATGTAAAACTCTTATCAGAATAAAACGTTACGACAACAGGTAGCAATGTGCCTGCTTGCTTTTGTGTCTTGGCATTAAATTGCTTGACAAATTCCATTCCATTCAAGCCTCGTTGTCCAAATGCCGGACCCACAGGGGGCGACATTGTTGCTTGCCCTCCTGTCAACTGAAGCTTGAATGTCCCCATTACTTTTTTTGCCATTTTATACTCTATTTTTTATTGTTTTCAAAAATTATTAATGATTCTCAAGTTCTACCTGAGAGAAATCCAGTTCAACAGGTGTTTTCCGCCCTAATATACCAACTTCTACTTTTAACTTCTGCTTTTCGTAATTAACTTCCTTTACAGTACCTGTAAATGTATTAAATGGTCCGTCAATAACACGGACGGGGTCACCAACATCAAAAGTAGTTTCAATAGTAGAAACGTCTTTCCTTTCTTCTACTCTGCTTAGAATTCTATTTACTTCTTCAGGTTGAAGTGGAGTGGCTTCTGTTTTCCTTCCCACAAAGCTTACTATTATTGGGATGGAAGTAATTATATCGTTGATTTTCTTATTCAATTTGCAATTTATAATAATATAACCCGGAAGGAAATTCTTTACCTTAGTTTTTCTTTTCCCATTTTTAACTTCGAAAACTGTTTCAAGAGGTATTATTATTTCCTTTAAAGTATCCCGTAATCCATATCTTTCCAATTCAGATTCAATCAATGACTTGGCTTTGATTTCTTGGCCTGTATAGACGCGCAGGGCATACCATTTGAATTCTTTCTCTTCATCGGTTTGCTCTTGATTTTGCGGATTTTCTATATTTTGATATGATTCTTCCATTTCTTATTCTTTTCTTCCTATTAATAAATGAGCTGCACTATCCATGTTGTAATTTGGTCTATAATGAAAATAAATAAAGTTACAATCAAAGTGAAAAGAATTACAACACGTGTGGATTCTCTAAGCTGGTCACGAGTTGGCCAGGAAACTTTTTTCATTTCGGCAACAACATCGTTGAAGAATTTCTTTATTTTTTTGAACATTGGATTGAATATTAATTTTGCACGGGAAGAGGGACTCGAACCCCCAACCGACGGTTTTGGAGACCGTAACTCTACCAATTGAGCTATTCCCGTGTGGTACTAACGTGAGCTGACGACGGGACTTGAACCCGTGGCCTCTTCCTTACCAAGGAAGTGCTCTACCAGCTGAGCTACATCAGCAATTGCGAGCGGGAAACGGGATTCGGACCCGCGACCCTCAGCTTGGGAAGCTGATGCTCTACCAACTGAGCTACTCCCGCATTGCCACTCTTTTCACTCCCACATATAAAGACCGCTACTCTCACCTTGAGCGGGAGACGAGATTCGGACCCGCGACCCTCAGCTTGGAAGGCTGATGCTCTACCGACTGAGCTACTCCCGCACTCTTTTTCTTGCTTTGTGGGCAGGGAAGGATTCGAACCTCCGTATGGCTGAGCCAAACAGATTTACAGTCTGTCGCGTTTAACCACTTCGCTACCTACCCATCCTTAGAAAGATTACAAAATTAAGAAATATTTATAAAATAACAATATCATTAAATTTTATTTTTATTTATATCTTAACTAGAAAAATAAAAGGGCACCCTTTAAAAGAATGCCCCAATCCTTTTGTCATGTTTAAATTACTCTATCTGAGCTTAAACTGTATCGGAATACTTATCCACACCATAATAGGTTGATCATTTTGTATTGCAGGAGTGAATTTCCCGTATTTTCTAATTGCATCAAGAGCAGCGTCATTTAACAACTCGTTATCTGATGCATCAATAAACATTCGTCTCACAGACCCATCCTTATCAACCAATACACGAACAATAACTTTACCTTCAACCCCTGCTCGTCTTGCTAAATCAGGATATACAACTAAACTTTGTAATTTAGCATAATCAACTCCCGGTTCCTTCTCAACTGGAATAAATTCCTCAGGGTCTGGTTCTTTTTCTTTTACTTTAACATCGACTTTTTGATTTGTAAAATCGATATTTTGCGAAAAACCCCCAAGGTCTAATCCTGATCCTCCTTCTGAACTTGCGCGGCCTAATTCTTTAATAGTTGCAAATTCCTGCATATCAGGTGTTACCATTGCGTCAGGCACTGGTACAGGTGTTCCCGCACGAGCTGCCGGTCCTGCATTCAGTACTTGCTCTGCGGGTGGAGGTGGCACATCCTCAGTTGCTTGGTCTGCCGGTGGTAAATCCACTATATCTACTTTTGCAATAGGTGCAAGCTTCTTTTGAGTAGGTCTTGCAGATTGTACCTTGACGTATGAAAAATAAATCAAAAATAATGCTAATGCAATAATTGCCGTAATTATAAAGCCCCGCACTGTATTTTTGCGGATAATACCCTTTAACTCTACTGCTCCATATTTTTCAAATCCCTCAATTGTATTCTCACTTGAATTTGCCATTTTATAACACCTTAATTATATTTAATTCTTCCTCTAATATTGGAGCAATTGTGAATCTTCTTTTCCTTTCCATTGGTTTGCCTGTTGCAGGATCGATTTGCTTTCGTAAATTATCAACAATTACGCCTTCCGCTTGATTCAATTGGTCAAGAATATCCACAACCTCCCCGTAAGGAGCTTCGGGCGATACTTTTAATGCTACAATTAATTTGTTTACAAGTTCAGGTTTTAAATTCTCCCGAACTGATATTTCTTTTATCTTTTTTATATCTATCTTCTCGGGTTCGTCTTGTCCCATTGCATAGAATATTTGCCCATCATCGCGAACAAAAAATTGAAGCAATTCTGAAGCTTTCACTTCAACTTTTTCATAAATCTCTGGTGGTATGGTCATTTCCATAACTTGTGGCGCTGCCATTGTTGTTGTGAACATAAAGAATGTCAGCAACAAAAATGTAATATCAACCATTGGCGTCATATCAATGCGAAAGCCTATTCTTTTTTTTGCTTTACGCTTTGATCTTCCCCGCTTTGTTCGTCCTCCACCAGAACCCAATGCTTCTGCCGCTCCAGACATATTTTATTCTCCTTTCTATATTTTATAGACAATTATATTTAATAAATATTACATTTGTTACTGCTTCTTATCAGTAACAAAATTGAATACGGTTGCTCGATTTTTCCTCAAAATATCCATTGCGTCGTTGACCCATTTAAAGCGCAATCGCTTATCAGCATCTATTGCAAATTTTGTGCTTGGTCGCACTATTCTTGTGTATTTTACTAAATCATCAAGAACTTGCGGAGTGACTTTCAATTGCACAGATGTCCTCTGCTCGGGTGTTAGTCCTGGAACTTGCGAAAATACTTTCATTCTGTCTGTTTCATTTACTATCTCATAGTAATAGTTCGTGTCAAGTGTTACTGAATCAATTGCAATTTTAATTACCGCCAAATCATGCTGTGGTATTGTTGTTGTATCGGGAGTAACCCTTGGCCTCTGTATTACGAATTTTTGCTGACTATCTGCTTCTGATTTGAATTTTGCCGTGAACATAAAAAAAGTCAGTAACAAAAATGTAATATCCACCATCGGGGTCATATCGATCGAGAAACCTAACCTTTTTTTCTTTACTTTTGGCATTAGGAACCTCTTTTAAAAATTTTAATAGCCATTTACTTCGTCTTTGTTCTTAAAGTAAATATTGCCATTATATCAAGAACTGCTTCATCAATTGCATAGACGAAATTATCCACTTTTGTTGTAAAGAAGTTATACGCCACAATTGAAATTATTGCAGCAGACAAACCGCCCGCAGTATTATAAAGTGCCTCGGATATACCAATTGATAGCTGAATGGCAGATACTGTCCCACTAACCGCTAATGCTTGAAATGCTCTAATCATACCAAGCGTTGTTCCAAGAAGTCCAACCATAGTGGATATTGATGCTATTGTCGAAAGCACAACTAAATTCTTCTCTAATAATGGCGTCTCCAAATTCATTGCTTCATCAATTGCTCGTTGCACCTCTGTCAACTTCTTTTCTCCAGGGAATTCTGGATCATTTTCAATTTCTATGAATCGATTAATTCCTGCTCTTAGAATGTTTGCAATACTGCCTCGTTGTGAATCGCAAATCTCAATAGCACTTTTCAAATCGCCTTTCTCTAAACTACTAATAACGGCTTTAATAAAAGCTTCTGGATTGTCTTTGCCCTGCGCTTTGTTAATCGAAAAATAACGCTCAAATACAAATGCAATTGCAATTATTACTAATGAAATTAAAAGTCCTACAAGCGGACCACCTGTGTAAATTGTTCCTAGTAAATTGCCTGGCTTAGGTTCATGCTTTAAGGCTGGATCCAAAAAGTTTCCCGGATTCCCAAGTATTAAAAAGTAAATGGAATATCCAACTGCTATTGCTAATACGATTACTATGACATTCACATATTTTTTCATAAAATCCTCGTGTGTGTTTATTAAATAAATAAATTTTATTTTCTTTTAAAATGTGCAATTTTTTAAAATTTCAAAACTAACAAAAAAATAATTAACTTATATTAAGAAATATTAAAAATTTATAAAATATCATTTTTTTAATGTTAAAATCCTATCTATTCCCGCAAGATCTTTAAATATCTCAATCTTGCAGTTGCTATCTATAAATATCTCTAATAAATCATTTGTATTGCTTCCGTCGATTTCTAGTGCCATCATTGCACCAGTTTGCATTGTTTCAATTAATTCCTTATACTTTTTATAAAAAGTCAATCCATCAGCGTAATCTGTAAGCGATGATTGTGGCTCATAATCTCGAATTTGTCTGTCCAATGTCTTATAATTTTTAAATGGTATATAAGGTGGATTTGAGACAATGCAATTATATTTTTCAAGTGATATGTTTGTTTGTAAAATATCAAGCAAATGAAATTCAATATTATTTATATTATATTTTTGTGCATTTTCTTTTGCCAATTCAAGCGCCTCGGATGAATCATCAATCGCATCAATTATACATTTTTTTTCACTTTTTTGAAAATGATATGCAATAGCAATTGCAAGGCATCCGCTACCTGTACCTATATCCATTATTTGTATCTGATTTACATTTGAATTCTCCAGAAATTCAATTGCAATTTTAACCAATTGTTCTGTTTCTTGCCTCGGAATTAATGCTCGTTTATCTATAAGTAATTCCATTCCATAAAATTGCGTTTTGCCAAATATATATTGCAAAGGAACTGATTTTGAAACTAAAATAATATAATTATGGAGCTTATCGAGTTCCTCGGAAAGTAAGGGTCGGTCATAATTCAAATATAAATCTATCCGCTGACAATTTAAAATATTGCATAATAATAATTCCATTGTTAATCGTGGAGAAGAAATTGAATGCTTTCTGAAATAATCTTCTCCCCAATGCAAAATTTCGAGAACTGTCCAGATCTTTCCCAATATTAGTTCTTTAATGAATTTGATAATAATGATAGAACAGCCATACGAATAAATACACCCGATGAAACTTGAGTTTGTATCAAGCAATTTGGATACGAGCTGATTTGATAATCTAGTTCAATGCCATAATTCACTGGCCCAGGATGCATAATTACAAGATTTGGCTTTTTAGAAATTTTTTGCATCGTCACGCTATAAAATTTTGAATATTCATCAAGTGATGGCAAAAGACCTGAGTGCATACGTTCCTTTTGGATGCGTAGCACAAGTAAAACATCAGACCACTCAACCGCTTCATCAATATCATCAATATAATCGGCTCCCCACGGATTCAATCGTCGAGGTAAAAGAGTGCCAGGCCCCAAAAACTTGACCTCAGCGCCAAGTTTCCTCATCAGAATAATATTCGAGCGAGCAACTCTACTATGAAATATGTCACCAATAATCGTTATTTTCAACCCGCTAATTTTCCTAAAATATTTGAGCAGAGTATAATTATCGAGTAATGCTTGAGTGGGATGTTCGTGTTTGCCATCTCCCGCATTTATTATTATTCCCGGTGTATTTTTTTGCAGAAAATATTGAGCTCCAGAGCTTGAGTGCCTAATTACATACATTTGCACCCCCATTGCTTCAATTGTTTTCAATGTATCAAGCAAGGATTCACCTTTTTGCAAACTTGATGTGTTCGCATTAAAATTCATAATATCAGCTGATAAGCGTTTTGCAGCTAATTCAAAAGATAATTTTGTTCGGGTAGAATTCTCAAAAAATGCAAGTGCAAGATTTATTCCCTTCAAATCATCAAATTTTGTCCCTGGAGTAAAATTTTCCTCAAAATATTTCGTTTTATTAAAAATTAACTCAATATCTTCATTTGTAAGATCATCGCAGGAAAGTAAAAAAGGCTTTGATAATGTTGGTGACATATAATTTTTTAACAAAAAAATCTTACAAAATTATGAAATAATAAAAAAATGGAAATAAAATTTATTATGAAATATTGTAAAAAAAAGCCCCTCAAAATTGAGAGGGGCAAAGTGATGAGTTAAACATTTTGTAGTATGGGCAACTTATATCATACTAGAAAATCAATGCTTAACTTCAGTATTTACTTTTGTTGTATCTATTGGTGTAGTCACAACTTTAGGTCTTGGCACACTAAGCAATCCCGACACGATTACCCATTTACCGTCCTGCTTTTTTAATGTACGAGCACCACGAATAAATAAATTCTCCGACACTCCACCTTTACTTGCCTCAAAGGAGACACCAAATAGTATTGATGCCAATGTAGCATTTTTATCCATTACAATATAAACATCAGTCAATGGACTGTATTTTGTATAATCATACTCATTCCATTGATCCTCTATTGCTTTTTTGAAATCAGCAAATGTTGTAATGACTTCACCTTCATCAGTTCCAAAAAATGTTACCGAATCCGCCAAAGTATTGACAAGCTCAGCAAAATTCTTTCGTTCAGATGCTCTATTATAATTTTCGATAACCTGAACTATTGCTTGCTTTTCTTTATTAATTTCATCAACAGTTAAAGCTTTCGGTTCACTTTGACAACCTATTAATACCGGTATCAGTAGTGCGCAAATAAATGCGAGTAAAATAATCTGTTTCATATCTAATCTCCTTTTTTGGTATAAAAATTGAATTATTTTATAATTGCAAATTAATAAAATGTAAAATAAGACTTTTTTGAAAATAAACAAACAAAATTATTATGAAAATTACATCAATCAACCAAAATTATGCACAAAATATTCAAAATTTTGTAGAAACACTTCCCCATATTTCTTCGCAAGTCATTATAAATAAATCATCTAATGATAATTTTCAAAGCAATGAATTAAATATTAATATTCTTAATAATTTATTAGATGATTTGGTTAATAATGTTCATACTGATGATAATCATCCACTTGCTCGCCCGGAAAATTCACCAATTGAATTTTATAAAGATGCATTAAATGAATTAATAAAAACAACCACTTCCATTCCTGTTGATGGAAATTTGTCTCAAAACAAGATTTCAGCAAATATGCTTATTGACCTTTTATCTGATTAAATTTAAAAAACAGCAATAGCTTCAATCTCAATTAATACATCTCGAGGTAGTTTTGCCACTTGAAATGCTGCACGTGCGGGTTTGCTATCAGAGAAGTATTGTTCATAAATTTGATTCATTGCACTAAAATCATCCATATTTTTAAGAAATACAGTTGTTTTAGCAACATTTCTTAATGTTAAATTTTCGGATTGCAAGATTGCTTCAATATTTTTTATTACTTGATGAGTTTGAGATGAAATATCATCGCCTGCCAATGTTCCATTTGATGTTAAAGGAATTTGACCGGAAATAAACATAAATTTTCCCTCCGCAGAAATTGCTTGCGAATAAGGCCCAATTGGTGCTGGCGCATTTTCAGTAAATATTATTCTTTTCATTTTACATTTTTCCATCTATTGATTAAATCCAAAATTAATGAATTAATTAAAATCATTGTAATTTTGCACTTTTATATTTTATTTATTATGAAAATTTGTATAACAGGAGGAGCTGGGTTTATCGGTTCGAATATTGCTGAACATTACCTCAAGCTTGGCCATGAAGTTGTTATTATTGATAACCTTGCACTTGGCTTTCGTAAAAATATTCCCGATGGCGCTAAATTCTATCATTTAGATATTACTGATAATTCAATCGCGGAGGTTTTTGAAAGAGAGAAATTCGACGTTGTCAACCATCATGCAGCATTGATGAGCGTTCGATATTCTGTTTATAATCCTGTCGATGATGCCCGTACAAATATTTTGGGGAGCATTAACTTACTAGAAGCAGCGAAAAATACAGGCGTAAAAAAATTTATTTTTTCATCTTCCGCGGGCACTGTTTATGGGGAACAGAATGTTTTCCCTTGTGATGAAACTCATCCAAATAAACCAATATCACCGTATGGTGTCTCGAAATTATCTACAGAAAAATATATTGAATATTATAATACTTTATTCAATTTGGATTATGTAATTTTTCGATATACAAATGTTTATGGAAGAAGGCAGAATCCCCTTGGCGAGGCAGGCGTAATTGCAATTTTTGCTTTAAAAATGCTTAATAATCAGCCGGTATTTATCACAGGTGACGGCTCTATTACGCGTGATTATGTTTATATCGATGATGTGACCTGGGCAAATGAACTTGCGTTGAATGATAATGTTCACGGAATTTTCAATATTGCAACGGGTATTGAAACAGATTTAAATACGATTTTCGATAAATTGGCAACACTGACGAATTATAAACAGCCAAAAGTATACACAGCACCTAAACTTGGCGAGCAAAAGCGTTCAGTTTGCACAGCGGAAAAATTTCATAAATTAACAGGATGGCATCCTCGAACAATGCTTGATGAAGGTTTGCCAAAAACGGTGGAATTTTATAAATCATATAATATTTAATAATTTTTTATTATATAAATCGACTTATTATTTTGTAAATATTAATAGTTTGATAATACAAATATGAAAAATAATAAAAAAATAAAATCCGCTTTCTTATCTATATTGATAGTCATTACTTTATCTTCCTGCGACCAAATAAATCCCCCTTATGAACAAACAAATTCTCATAATACAGATACAACAACAAAAAATGTGCTTTTAGAAGAATATACGGGATTCAGATGTGGCAATTGTCCACCTGCTGCGGTTGTTGCCCATCAAATAAAACAAGAATATGGCGATAAAGTTGTTGTCGTAGCAATTCATGTAGGGCAGCTTGCTATGCCAACACCACAGCATAAATATGATTTCAGAACTGCAATTGGAAATACGTTAGATGATTTTTATAAGATTGGTTCGGAAATTGGCACACCAAATGGTTTAGTAGATAGAATACCTTATAATGGGAATCTGGTGCTTGGATATTCTTCTTGGGAAGCAGCAGTAATTGCCCGTCTCCAAGAAAAAGCAAATATGACAATTGAATTTGTGAATGCAAATTATGATTCTACTAAAAAATCAATCTCAACAAAATTAAAAATCAATTTTATTGATAAGTGTCTTACTAACTATAATTTAGCAGTTTATATCGTCGAAGATTCAGTTGTCAATTATCAAACTGATTATTTTTCTACACCAAATGATATCCCCGACTATGTCCATAATAATGTATTACGTGGTGCTTTGACAGATGCTTGGGGTGCGCAAATTAGCGATACTGAATTATCAGCCGGAACTGAGAGCATAAAGGATTTTAGTTATTCAGTACCTGCAAATACAGATTGGAGAATGAATTGGGTACGATTGGTTGCAATTATTACAAATGCTGATACAAAGGAAGTATTGCAAGTAAATGAAAAATACTTAAATATAAAATAAATATAATTATTTAAATTTTATTGCTTCAAGTGGCGAAATGCGTGATGAAATCACAGCGGGAATAAGCGTTGCAAGAAAAGATAAAATTATTGCAATGCTTATCACAATAACATAATGCAGCGGAACAATCTCAATTGGCAACACATCAAGATAATAGATTTCACCATTTACTCTGATAATCTCAAATTCTTTTTGCAATATTGAAATCAGAAATGCAATTACTCCACCTGTGAATGCTCCAATAATTCCTATTTTTAAACCTAGTCGAACAAATATTCTTATAATCTCTTTTTGCAATAATCCTAATGCCCTGAGAATTCCAATTTCGTTGATTTTTTCAATAATTAAAATTAATAATGTAGTTGTAATATTTAATACAGCAATAATTACAATCAATCCCAATACAATTGGAATTGGTTTTTGTTGCAATTCAATCCAAGAGAAAATTGACCGGTGTAAATCAAATACGGTGTAAGTAAAATATGGATAGCTCAAAAAATTATCAATCAAATGCGAAGTTGTATCCGCCAATGATATATCTTTTAACATTATATCAAGATTTGTTGCTTGATTTTGAAATAAATTGAGCAGATTTTGAGCATCGTTTATACTAACAAATGCAATAGCATCATCATATTGAGCCATTGTAGATTCGAAAATACCCGTTATAACAAATTTTTGAATATTATAATCAAATTGGGATAGGTTTTGAAACGAATTAATCGAAAATACAAACACAGTATCGCCAAGCTTGGTTGAAAGTTTATCAGCAAGGCGTTTTCCAATAATAATTGAATTAGGTTGATTGATATCAGCTTTGCCAATTTTAATAACATCAGAAAGGTTTACAATTTGGGAATTCTTTTCAATACCTCTCAGCATTACACCTTCAATATTTTTTTTGGATTTAATCAACGCTTCTGTCTGAATAACAGGTTCGATAATATTTATTTCAGAAATATGTTCATACAAAACTTGCTTAATACTATCATAATTATCTATTTTATCTCGGTTGAATTTTTGCAATTGGATATGAGAAGTAAATTTGACGGCATTTGCTCGAAGAGTTTTATTATAGCCCTCAAGCACAGCAAGTGCAATAATCAAGACGACAACACCGATAATTACGCTTGCTGTTGCAAAGTATTTTGCAAAATTTATAAACTTTTGATTTTCAGAGTGCCAAAAACGTTTAGATATGAAATTATATAATTTCATAAAATAATATATATAAAAATAACAAAATTATGGATTTTTGGTTGTTAGACAACTCAAATATAAATCAAAGAATTTTTCATAAATTGCATTATTTTAATATTACATTTTGTATAACCTTAATTTATATTACTATTAAATGCAATTAAAAGACGAACTGGATGCGAACGAATCGTTAGTTCAATTAGCAGATAATCTTGTGAAAAAGACAGAAGAACTATTTCTCAATGCTAATACTGAAGAAGATTTAAGAATTGGTTTCGAGAAGATATTGGAACCGATAGCTGATGGCAAGACAAGTGAAGTCGTTTTAATTGAAGATGAGAATGAACATTTAGTGACAAAGTTATTTTCTAAACAATAACAAATTCCATTTAACAAAGGCGATTTTTGTATTTTTGTGATTATGAGAAATCAATTATTTTTTATTGCGGGACCGTGTTTAGCAGAATCTTATGAATTGCTTGATGAAGTTGCGTCCGAGCTTGCTAATATTGCAAGCGATTATTCAATTAGAATAATATTCAAAGCATCATACCGGAAAGCAAATCGCACAAGCATTGATTCATTCATGGGTGTCGGCGATGAAAAAGCTTTGAATTGGATAAAAGATATTGGTGATAAATACAAATTAGAAACTATTACTGATGTACATTCACCGGAAGAAGCTATAATTGCAAGTAATTATGTTAATGCATTGCAAGTGCCTGCATTTTTATCAAGGCAAACAGATTTGTTAATTGCTTGCGGCAAAACAAATCGAATTGTGAATATCAAAAAAGGGCAATTTCTATCGCCTGATGCAATAGGACTTGCTGCTGAAAAGGTTGCTTCAACAGGAAATAATAAAATTTTGCTCACTGAACGTGGGACATTTTTCGGATATAATGATTTGGTGGTAGATTTCCGTTCATTAAAAAGAATGCAGGAATATGGCTATCCCGTAGTTTATGATGCAACGCATTCATTGCAAAAACCATCAATTGGCAAGCAATCCAGTGGTACACCGGAACTTATTCCTTACCTTGCCCGCGCAGCAGTCGCTGTGGGTATTCAAGGTGTATTTTTTGAGACACATCCTGACCCCGTAAATGCAAAAAGCGACCGTGATACACAATTAAATTTGAAATATGCGAGAAAATTTATTTCTGATTTATTAAAAATAAACAACCTAATTCAAGAATTGTAAATTTATGCAAAAAAGTATAATATATATATTATTTGTCATTTTATCTTTATTTCTATTTTCTTGTAGAAATGAAGATGAATTTTATAACCAAATGGTAAAGGAGCAAACTGAGGTTCTGCCTGACCAAGTTGCAAATAATATTACAATTCGATTTTATGAAAGTGCAAAGATAACAGCTATATTGAAAGGTAAGCGAGCGGAGGTATATTATTCGAAAAATCGCACGGATATTAAAGATGGACTGCAAGTTGAATATTTTTCAAAAAGTTCGGGTAAGAGACTTGGCATCCTTACGTCACGTGAGGGGTGGATTGATGACATTACAAAGGATATGTTTGCAAAAGGCAATGTCGTTTTATTCGTCGATTCATCGCAAGTGCGTTTAGAAACAAATTTTCTTGCGTGGGATGCTAAAAAAGAATTGATTCATACTGATGATTATGTAAAAATTACAACACCAACAGAATTGCTCGAGGGTTATGGTTTTGAATCTGATATTAATTTAACTCATTATAAAATTTACAAAATAAAAGGGAGACAACTATGAGAAATTTTATTATTGCGGGAAATTGGAAAATGAATATGAATAATACCGAAACAAAGGCTTTTCTTGATGAATTAAAAATTAAAATTAGCAACTATGAATTTATAAATAATATTGAAATTATTATCTGTCCACCATTTACATCATTAATGACAGCAAAGGATTGCATTTCTCACACAAAAATCAAGCTTGGTGCTCAAAATATGTATCATAAAAATTCGGGTGCCTTCACGGGTGAAATTTCTCCTTTAATGCTTAATGAAATAGGTTGTGATTATGTAATTATAGGGCATTCTGAACGTCGGCAATATTTTGGCGAGACAAATGATATGGTTCAAAAGAAGATACGTGCTGCACTCGATAATTCTCTAACTCCAATTATGTGTATTGGTGAAACTTTACTTGAGAGAGATAGCGGCAAAACATTTGATGTTCTATCAAAGCAGCTTGATGAAGGATTGGATGGCATACCCACAAAAGATTTAAATCGCTTAATTATCGCTTATGAGCCCGTTTGGGCAATTGGGACAGGATTGACCGCATCTAATTTCCAAATTTATGAAGTTCATCATTGGATAAAGGAGCATTATTTTCCTGAACGAGCAACAAATATTCTATACGGTGGCAGTTTTAATGAAAACAATGCAGTTGAGATTCTTAATATTTCGGATGTAGATGGTGCATTGATTGGTGGCGCATCATTAAAAGTTCCATCATTTTATTCAATTATTACTATCGCAAATTCAATTAATTAAATGGATAAAAAGTATATTCCGAACTTTCTGAGTTTTTTTAGAATAGCAATTACGCCTGTATTTTTTTTCTTTTTTATTTCGAGTGATATATTGTTACAGCAAATTTCACCCTTTTTGTTTGTTATTGCATCGCTGACAGATTCCGCGGATGGTTATATTGCAAGAAAATATGGTTATGTTAGTTCACTTGGTAAATTCATTGATCCATTTGCAGATAAATTACTTACAGCAGCGGCTTTTATTGCATTTGTTATGTTGAAAATTGTGCCTCTATGGATGGTGATTATTATTATAATCAGGGATTTTGGAACAACTGTAATGCGTATTATTTGGAATAAAGAATTCAAAACATCAACATCGGCAAAAATCAAGACCACATTACAAATGACCTTTATATCGGTAATTTTAGGTTTAATTTTTATTCGCGATTTACGAATCTCCGATTCAATTTATAATTCAATAAATGCGTTTATATATTCGGATATTATATATTTCATTATGCTTGTCTTAACGATAATTACAGTATGGACATTAATTGAATATATAATGGCGATAAGAAAAGAAAGGGCTCTTTCAAAAAATATGTATATAAAAAATTAGAGAAGTATTAAAATGAAAAAGAATCTTATTTCTATTATCACATTTTTAATTCTTTGTATTGCTTTACCATTGACCAATACAGGGTGCAGCAATTCGACGAGTATTTCTGATTTCAATTTATTTGCACCAAGCGATGATTATAAACTTGGTTTGCAATTGGATTCAGAAATTAGGGCTAATCCCGCAGAATATCCAATGCTTAACAATGCGCAAGCAAATGCATATTTGCAATCAATTGTCGATCAAATTATTGCATCTAAGCAAATTAAATATAGAGGCATATTTGCCTATAAAGTTCAAATACTTGATACAAATATTATTAATGCATTCGCAACACCCGGTGGGTTCATTTATGTTTATAAAGGACTTTTGAAATTTGCTGATAATGAAGCAACTATCGCAGGGGTGCTTGCTCATGAAATTGCTCACGCTGAAAGACGCCACGCAACACAAAGAATGACCAAGCAGTATGGTATAAGCATTTTGGCAAGTCTTGTACTTGGCAATAATCCATCGGCACTTGAGCAAATTGGTGCCAATCTTATTGCGGGGCTTGGACTGCTTAAAAATTCGAGAGATGACGAATACGAGGCTGATGAATACTCATTTAAATACTTGCAGGATACAAAATGGTACCCAGGTGCTATTAAATACTTTTTAGAAAAAATCCAATCACAACAGCAAAGCAAACCCAGTGATTTCGAGGAAATACTTTCAACACATCCTCTTGATGCAAAAAGAATTGCACAAATTGATGATTTAATTAAAAAAGCAAATCTCGCGTCTCCAACAGAAAATAATTTATTTTCAATATCTTATCAACAATTCAAAAATTCTTTACCATAAAAATGGAGGTTTAATATGAATTCTTATGATAAGCTTAATCAATTATTTATTAATCAAAAAAATAATCTTTGTGTAGGGCTTGACCCTGATTATACAAAATTACCCCAGGGATTTGAGCAAAATCCCGACGGGATTTACAATTTTCTTATCGAAATTATCAATGCAACAAAAGATATAGCAATTGCTTACAAAATCAATTTTGCATTTTACGAAGTATTTGGCGCAAAGGGAATTGAGATAATTGAAAAAATTCTACCCAAAATTCCCGCTGATAAATTCACAATCGCAGATGTAAAGCGTTCAGATATTGGGAATTCTTCGAAATTTTATGCAGAATCCGTTTATAAGCATTTTGGATTTGATGCAGCTACGCTAAATCCTTTGATGGGTGCTGATTCGGTTGAACCTTTTTTTAAATATACAGATAAATTGAATTTTGTGCTTGCCTTGACTTCAAATCCAGGTGCAAAGGACTTTTTGAATAATTATAACTTCTTCCCGAATCTTTTTAGAGAAATAATTAGGAAATTTACAGAATTATATTCTGAAAAAAATTTGGGATTTGTTGCAGCAGGAATTAAACCTGAAGAAACTATGAATGTGAGGCTTTTGGCGCCAAATTATATATTATTAATTCCTGGTATTGGAGCGCAAGGCGGGGATTTGAAGCAAATTAACACTAAGAAAATAATGCCTGCGATTTTCAATGTTTCACGCGATATAATTTTCCCTGATGCAAAGGAAGATTATTTTAAAGCCGTGCGGGAAAAAGCAATTGAATATTCAAAATTGATGGCATTATAAAATGGTGCAAAAGGATTATTCAGAAAGTGAGAAATCCGCACCAATTCGCAAGGATAAATCATCTAAAAGAGTAATCTTTAAATCTCGTTCGGATAATAAAAAATCAAATTTGCTAAAAGGAAGAATCGTTGCTATTATTAGCAAAATGATTCTTGTTCGGGGTGATAATAATCAAATTTATGAAGCTCATATTCGCGGGGTGATTGATTCTGAGAACACAAGTTCATCGCTAGTTGCTGTGGGGGATTGGATACAATTTAGCGAGACTAATTATACAAATCCAAAATCAAAATTGAAGGAATGCAGGATTCAAAAAATTGAGAAGCGGCAAAATATATTTTCTCGCAAAGCAATTGGGAGGGAGCCTTTTGAGCAAGTAATTGCAAGCAATATCGATAGTGTCTTGATAATGGCATCTCCAATGCAACCCGATTATGATATTGAATTAATCGATAAAATTCGCATCACTGCAAAATTAAATGGCTTGGACGCTTTTATTTGTATAAATAAAATTGATTTAAATCCCGAGCATAATTTTTTGGAAGATTTTGAAATATATAAGCAATATAATTTGCCTATATTTTATATTTCATTAAAAAATCATCAAAATGTTGAGGAATTAATTGAATTTCTAAAAAATAAAGAAACATTGCTACTCGGCCAATCGGGTGTTGGCAAATCCACATTTATCAATTATCTATTTAAAGAACAAGTGCAAAAGATAAATCAACTTAATGAGATAAAAACAAAAGGAATGCACACAACTACTTTTATAAAAATGTTCGATTATAAAAATGAATTTAAAATTATAGATGCGCCCGGTATAAATGAATTCGATATATGGGGATTAGAGCCAAGGGATTTGAAATTCTATTTTGACGAATTTGCACTGTATCAAAAAAAATGCGAGTATATTGATTGTAGCCATATCCATGAGCCAAATTGCGCTGTTATAAAAGCAGTTAAGAAAGGCAAAATTCCCCAAATGAGATATAAAATTTATACCGATATATATAAATCTTTAGGATAATTTGTCATAAAAGACTTAATTTTGAAAAAAATGAATTTAAGAATATGAAAATTACACGTTTTAATGCTTTCCATAAAGCCTTTGGTGGCAAAATGGTTGAATTCGCAGGATATGAAATGCCCGTTCAATATCCGAAAGGTATAATTCACGAACATTTGACAGTTCGCAATTCAGTGGGTGTGTTTGATGTTTCCCATATGGGTGAGTTTGAAGTGCGTGGCAAGGACGCATTGAATTTTATACAATATATTTCCACAAATGATGCGTCGAAGCTTATACCTTATCAAGCACAGTATTCTTCAATGTGCTACCCTGATGGAGGAATGGTTGATGATATGATTGTTTATAATCTTGGCGATTATTATATGCTCGTTGTCAATGGTGCTAATATTGATAAGGATTGGGAATGGTGCAATAAAAATAAAGCGGGATTTGAAGTTGATCTAGTAAATGCTACGGACGATATAAATTTATTAGCAATCCAGGGTCCGAAATCGCTTGAAACATTGCAAAAATTAACAGATACGGATTTATCACAAATTGAATATTATCATTGCAAAATCGGTAAAATTGCAAATTATGAGATGATAATATCCCGCACGGGTTATACAGGCGAGTTAGGTTTTGAAATATATTTCCGAGGCGATGAAAAAGTTGCAAAAGATGTATGGGATGCAATTTTCAACGCGGGTGCAGAATTTGGAATCGAACCCATTGGACTTGGTGCAAGAGATACATTAAGGCTCGAGAAAGGCTACTGCCTTTATGGAAATGATATTGACCAAACAACGAATCCATTGGAAGCAGGACTTGGCTGGATAACAAAACTTAATAAAGACAATTTCATTGGCAAAGATGCACTTGTCAAAATCAAGGCAGAAGGCATCAAGCGAAAATTAGTTGGAATGATATCCGACGAAAAGGGCTTTATTCCACGCCATCATTATAAAATCTACTCAGAAAATAATGAGGAAATTGGTGAGGTCACAAGCGGAAATATCTCCCCTGTCTTGAATAAAGCTATTGCAATGGGTTATGTAAAAATCGATTATGCCAAACCTGAGCAAAATGTATTTATTGAATCGCGTGGCAAAATGTTTGCAGCAAAGGTTGTGAAATTTCCTTTTGTTTAATTTGTAAAATGCTTTAATAAAGCAAAATTAAAAGGGCGGTTGAATTCAATCGCCCTTTTTATTAATAATTCCTCCGATATTCATACTTTTCTGTAACGGCAGGAGGATCAACCAAGCGGAAATCGCCAAATCCATTATTATCTACAAATAAAAATTGACGATTATTGCCATAATACCAGCGTTCATAAATACGATTTGGATTATAATAATCTTGTGTTCGCTCATAACTTGTAGGAGGTCCAAATATTATATAGACCATTCCTTTATCAGTCATCCAACCATCTGTATATGATTTGAAATTTTTATTAGCATAATCTATACGGGAATAATATTCTTCAAATGCTTCATTCCGTGGAGTATTTGGTGTTGGGTCAAGCGCTGCCCAGAATTCACGAAAGCGGGAGAGTTTATCCTCTTCGGTTGTTGCTTGGCGAATATAATCGATTTGCGAATTCGACGCAACGTAACGCAGTTGTTTAATGGCAAGATCTAAATTTTCTATAATATTGCCTGCGAGAGAAGGAATATAAGTTATTGTCCTTTTTGTTGCAGCAAGATAGTCTGCATCTGAAAAAGTTGTGCCTGTTGTCTTTTTAAGTGCAATTAACTTGAAAACGTAAGTGCCTGTCTTCAAATCTTTCATTGGATTAATTTTGATATATTGTTGGCTTGTGCCTTGGGGAATAATTTTGCGAAATTTGTTGCTTGTCATAACTATTTCTTTCTCGTCTTTTGATATTTGATAAACAAAATCTATTGTATCAGTTTGATTTTGATTATAGCATTCATAAAAAATAAAAAAGCCGTCAGTAAGGTCAGAAACATTATCATTCAAAAATGGTGTGATACTTTTTTTGCCTGCTGTTTCAAATATTGAACTAACAATCATTAATCCACTTAGAGAAAATGGATATTTATTAAAATTGATAATTGAGATTTCCCTTTCGCGTTGATAATCTTGATTTGAAACTAAATCGTTTATTTTAACACGTACTTTATATTCTCCTGCGGGAAGATAAGTAATGGATTGATATACGTCTATATCTCCATTCCCCCCAAGAGAGATATAATAATTATCTGCAATTACATATCTATCGGTATGCAATTCTGCAATGGAATTACTTTTGCTATCTAATACTGTAATATTTATTGAATATTTAGCATAATATTTTCCATCATCACTTTTCATAAATAGCAATGTTTGATATGGCACTGCTGTATATATATCCAACCGGGAAGAATCAGGTTTATCGGATTTTACGCTAATCATATCCATATAAAACGCAAATTGATCGCTTTTCTCATTCCTTTGAGCATTTGCCTGCTCAAAAAAAAGCACAAAAGCAATTAAAGAATATAAAACTATGTTTAACTTCATTTTCATTAATTACGAATTTAACATTAATAAACGATTTAATAATAAATAAAAGTTAATATATTTATGAAATAAAAGAAAATGCATCTGGATTATACTAAATTAATTAAGATAATTATCAAAATTTTGCAAAAAAAAGCTTGCATTTTAATTTATTTTAGTATATTACATTTTCGAAAATAGCTCTTTTCATTTTTCTTTTTTTGCAAAATATAAACATTAGAGAAATTGCTGCTCCACCCGTGATTAAGCGAATAAATTGAAAATTAAGTTATTTTTTAATCCATAAAAGGAGTTTATAATATGAAAAAGTTTGTTTTGCTGATATTGTTAAGCATATTAATTCTTCCATCCTGCGATAATGAAATACCCGTAACTGACCCTTTAACGGATTGCCCATTATGGTATCCTATTTACGGACGCGATACAATTTATATTGATTACCCAAAAGGCCAATACAGCATTCAAGGTTGTTCAAGAGATGGTCTAAAATTAGCATTTAATGGTTATAATGACTTCGAAGTGTTAGATTTGAGGACAGGATATATACAAACATACCTTCCTGATTATTTTAAGAACAAACTTCCTCCTAATGTAATATATAGGGGGGGCACTAACTTATATTGGTGCCCATATGATAATAACAGACTTCTTATGCATAGTGTAACTTTTACCGATACAGATGGAGATGGGAAAAATTATGAATGGGGTCAGAATTTATATATTACATCGTTAGATGGAAAGGAATTCAAGAAAGTTACACCAACATCTTATGGTCCAGCAGGGGGTGACTTCCATATTATATCATGGTTAGAAGGCTCATCACCAAATGAAGATTATATTTTATTTGGTGGAGGTAAGGGTGTCTATATTCCACAAAAGGACCAATGGATACCTCAGCCAGCGCCTGCAAAAGAGGGTGATTACATTGTTTCAGTATCACCTAATAATCAATATTACTTATTATTTGTAGATATTGGGAATTATGAGCGTAAGTATGTGCTAAATGATGTAGATTTAAATTTTCTAGATACAATTGGTGAAATTACACACGAAAGTTGGTCTCCCGATTCAAAAAAACTTGCTTTATCGCTATTTTTAAAAGAAACTGATGTACCTGACCAAAAGAGGAGATTTATGGAGATATGGATAATCGATGTAGAAAAATTGATGCAGGAAAGACCTGCAATAACACCTGTTTCAATCATCAATATAAGACGAAACTTTTGTATGTATTCTTATGATATTTCTGCGGAATTTATTTCAAATAATTCATTGGCGGTTTCGATGTGGGGACCTAATGAAAATTTTGGACACATTTATGAAATATCTACAAGCGGTGAAATGATAAGAAAACTTGTTTCTTATCCATAGCTAAAACAGGGCATGATGCAAATAGGGGCGGGCATCGCTTGTCCGCCCCTACATAATAATGATATAATATTTGCAAGATATTTGATTTAAAAATAACGGCAATTCCTTGATTTTTGCATCATTATGCTTTATTATTCTTTTATCTTGAAATATTGTTTTTAATTGATTGATTATTTCATTTTGTTCGGACTTGGATAAATTTTGAGAATATAGCACTTCAATTTGTTTGTTGTACGGGTTTTGCTTGCGAATTTGCTCAAAATAAGGCTGATATTGTCCAATCCAATTGCTTGTAAAATCATTAGGATAGGCAAAAAGATATGATTGTGAATAGATGCTATTACCCAAATTGAAAGGTTTTTCTTTGTGAGATTGGAAAACAATCAACGCTGATTGATTTTCAAATATTGTCTGTTCATTATTATTAAAGAGCTTTGCTTTTAATATTAGGCTATCTGAAATAATATTTTTGGCGATATTATTAAGGTCAATTTGCAATTTATATTCTGCTTCTTTTCCTTTTTGTGAGTAAATTCGATTAGTATCGCTAATAAGTTCAATTTGCCAGGAGCTTATGCTGTCAGCATTTTCAATGTGAAGATTGATTTCCAAAATTTCAGGATTAGCAGAATACTTGCTAAAATATAAGTTCGCAAAATCATTAACATTTTTATCTCTAATGTTATTTAGTTTATTAAATAATTCGAGAAAATTATTGCCGAGAGGATTAATGGGAGCTTGAATATAAAACTTTTCTTCATTTATTCTGATTTGAGTTACATAAGTAGACAAAATAATTGATGGATGATGAGTTGGCTCAAAAATAATTGGTACTCTATGGGTTAGCCACAAATCAAGTTTACCTTTTCCATTTGGTCGATTTGAAGCAAAAATTGCAGTATTATTTGGTAATATTACGAAATCCGATTCATCATATTCGGTATTTATTTCATTTAGAGGACGGGGCTTTTGCCAATTTCCATCTATATTAATTGAATAATAAATATCGTAACCACCTTTTCCCGAAAATCCATTTGAAGCAAAATAAAGTGTGTCATTACTTGCAAGAAATGGTGTAATTTCTGATTTATTAGTATTTAAAATATCCAATCTAATCATACCTGTCCAAGAGTCTTCTCCATCACGAAATGCCATCCATAAATCAGAATCATCAGGATTTTCAGGTGATGCTTGAGCAAAAATCATAAAATTGCCATTTGGAGAAATAGTAGGATGGAAGCGGAAATCGTCTGTTTTGAGGCAATCGAGAATTGTGCCTTTTTGCCAAGTATTTTTCTGCATTCTGGATTCAAAAATATTAAGGACTGCGCCAAGTGAAGTTTTATTGAATGATGTAAAATATGCAATATCTTTGCTTAAAAAAGTGATATAGGATTGATTCTTTGCTGTCGAATTGATTCCATTATCTATTACTAATGGTCGGCTAAATTCATAATTGAGATTTAATTCAGATGTATAAAATAAAGATTTTCCATTACGATTTGAATTAAAATATAATGTGCTATCGAATTTATTGAATTGCGGTGCAAAATCATCATTTGAGGAATTCAATATTTCATTATTAATTGGTTCGTTCCATCTATACCAATTCATTTGTGAAAAGATTGGTAATATATTTAAGATAAATATAAAAAATATTAATCCAATATGCCTATTCATAAAGGAAGTTCCTCAAATCCTTATCATTACCAAAAAGCACAAGCAAATCATTTTCTTCAAATCTATAAGAAGGGTCAGGAACCCCTATTGTTTCAGCCTCAAAAACCGAATCAGACGTTTGATTAAAAACTGATGCTAATTTCTTTATTGTAACCACATTCAAATTATATTCAATACGGAGATTAGATTCCCGAATTGTTTTTCCAATAAATCGTTTTGGGGACTTTACAATGAAAATAGAATGCGAATGACTCAATGGAAAAGTATCAATCAGCCCGGGCATAATCAATCTGCGAGCAAGGTGGTCGGCAGCTTCTGCTTCGGGGAGCAAAATGTTTTCAATACCAAGTAATTTCAAAATACGTGCGTGAAGTTTGCTTACCATTCGATTATAGATATTTTTCACACCTAATTCTTGCAATATCGATGTCGTAGTAATCGAGCTTTCAAACCCTTCGCCAATTGCAACTATCACAGCATCGAAATCCTGGACACCTTGCGAACGAAGCGCATCTTTATCAGTTGAATCGAGCATCACTGCAACCGCAACTTCATCTTGCACTTCTTCGACACGTCGTATATCTTTGTCTATAGCAAGCACTTCGGCGCCGTTCTTTGTCAGGCTTCTTGCTAAATTTGAACCAAAATATCCAAGACCAATCACACAAAATTTTTTTGTTGCCATTTATAATTCAAAATTAAACAAATAACAAATTTACAAATATTTAAGGTAAATATGAATTATTAATCTTTAATTTTGTAAAAAATATGTTATGCACAAAAATGATTTTTGATTTCAATCTTGTAGCAAAGTATTATGATGAATACTATCATTCAGAGTTTGGCAGGAAAGTCGATGCTGTCGAAAAGCGTCTTGTAAAGAAATATATTGAACAAATACCAATCAAGAATGCGCTAGAAGTTGGTTGTGGAACGGGGCATTGGACTGAATTTTTTATAAATAATGGATTTGAAATAACGGGAATTGATATTTCTGAAAATATGATAAATATTGCCCGAAAGAAAAATTTAAAAGATGCCAAGTTTGAAATAATAAATATTGAGGATGCTCCTTACCCGGACAATTCTTTTGATAACATTTTCGCAATCACATCTCTCGAATTTGTTGACAATCGCCAGAAAGCAATTGAACAGATATACCGTATTTTGAAACCGGGAGGTTATTTATTGATTGGATGTTTAAATCAAAATTCGTTTATTGGTAAAACAAAGCAAAGCAATAAAGTTTTTGCCCGTGCGAATTTCTTTGACACAGAGCAATTGCAAGAAATTTTGAATATTTTTGGTAGCACTGTAATCGAAGGATGTGCATTGATAACTGACAATAAAGGAAGCATTGAGCCTTCAGAAAATATTTCAGAAAATGAACCTAATCAAGTGTTGGATTATGATGATGATATTTCAAGAGATGTTTTGCGGAAAAATGGCGCATTTTTAGTAGGTTTTGTTAAAAAAGAGTTATAAAATGAAAGTATCAGTTGAAATCAGTATGTATCCATTTATTGAAAATTACACAACCCCCATCAATTTTTTTCTTGATAAATTGAAAACTCACAAAGAATTGATTGTAAATATAAATGCTATGAGCACTGAGATATATGGTGAATATGATGTAATAATGCAAGTCTTAGAGGATTTAATCGGTGATGAATTTGAAACAATAAAAGCGGTTTTCTCGTTAAAAATATCTAATGCTTGTTAAAAAGTTGCTTTATGAAAGTTAATGATGTGCAATATCGTTCTGTTTGGTTTGATAATAACAATAATGAATTAATGATTATCGACCAGACGCTTTTGCCTTTTGAATTTAAAATCATTCCCCTTAAAACACTTGAGGAAGTAATCAATTCAATAAAATCAATGCAAGTGCGAGGTGCACCTGCTATTGGAATTGCTGCGGCTTATGCTGCATATTTTGCTACTCGGGAATGCAAAGGCAACCTTGATTATTTTAATGAATTGATTAATCAATTAATCGCAGTCAGGCCAACTGCTGTCAATCTCAAGAAAGGCGCAATGTATGTTGCAAATGGTGTAAATCACGCATATAATTTTTCAACAGGTTCAAAAACAACACGGGATACAGCTGCTGTAAACACAGCACTAAATACAACTGCCATTGATATAGCACTGAATACAACTGCTGCAAATACAACACTGGATACAACTGCTATTACCATAGCACTGGATAAGGCAAATGAATTTGCAGAAAATGAAATAAAAAATTGCGAGCAGATTGGTATAAATGGGGTTGAAATTATTAAAAATTTATACAAAAATAGAAATCGCACAATAAATATTCTCACTCACTGCAATGCGGGATGGCTTGCTTGTGGAGATTGGGGAACTGCAACTGCACCAATATATAACGCCCATAGATTAAGCATCCCTTTGCATATTTGGATTGATGAGACACGTCCATTAAATCAAGGTTCGCGGCTTACAGCGTGGGAAATGTATAATGAGGGAATAGATTTTTCATTAATTACAGACAATGCAGGTGGTATGCTGATGCAAAATGGTAAAGAGGATTTTGTTATTGTCGGTGCTGATAGAATTGCAAAAAATGGCGATACAGCAAATAAAATTGGAACATATTTGAAAGCTCTTGCCGCAAAAGCAAATAACATCCCTTTTTATATTGCTGCACCATCTTCTACTATTGACATTAATACGGAAAATGGAGATTTAATAATTATTGAGGAACGCAATCCAAAGGAGGTTTCTCATATTATTGGGTTAACGTCAAAAGATAAATTAGAAGAAGTGCGAATCGTGCCTGATAATTACAAAATTTATAATCCTGCATTTGATATAACACCACATAATTTAATTACGGGTATTATCACAGAAAAAGGAATATTTAAGACAGATGAGTTAGCAAGCAAATTTTCTTAATTATTATATTTATAAAGCAAGCAATAAAATCACAACTGAAATTGCAAGCAAAATATAATTGACCTTATCCTTCATAACAATCTCAAAGGGATCGTCACTAGCAACTTGGCGGGATGATAGAATCCATATACGAAGTATAAATAATACAATCACAAGAACAATACCAATCAAATACGAGGGATGCGAATACAAAACAGCAACCTTTTCGCTTTGCGTATATAATGCAAAAATCAAACTGGATATAAGCCCGAGCGACACACCTGATAATTGTAGAATTTGCCTATCTTCAAATGTATAACCACGATGTATATTTCGAGTACTACCACTTTTTTGGAGCATACCGAGTTCGAGATACCTTTTTAATGTTGCAAGCGATAAGAATATAAATAAAGCGAATGTTAAAAGCCAATTTGAAATTTCGACTTCCGCTTGAACTGCACCTGCAATCAACCGCAAGCAATATAAAATAGATAAAATTACAATATCGACAACCACTTCTTTTTTCAAATAACGTGAATAAAGCCAATTCAATATGAAATAAATAGCTTGCACAATTGCAAATCCAGGATGCAGGAATAAAATTGAAATTAAAAATCCTACTACAAAAAATATAATAGACAAATAAAATCCAGTTGTAATATGCATTTCGCCTGATGCGAGGGGGCGGTTCCGCTTTATTGGATGCTTTCTATCGCTGGGAATATCGATTAAATCATTTAGTAGATAAATGGATGAGCTTGTCAGACTAAATGCAAAGAATCCAATGAGTAAATATATATATTCAATAAAAATAAATTTATGCGCTAAAATGATTGGAATAAAAATCAGCGTATTTTTTAACCATTGTTTGTATCGAATTTCACTTAAAAATGCTTCCAATTTCCCACGTTTTGCAGGAAAAATCCTTTTAATTTGGGCGACTTTCTCGACACGTTGCTGCAATAATTTTGGTGGCTTAACTAAATATGCATAGCGAGCTGATTGCCAAATATATATATCGACATAAGAATCACCAATATAATCGAAACCTTTTTCACCAAATTTCTCTACTAAAATGCGTCGTTTATTATTGCCACGCAAATTCAATTCAGGAGTTGTGGCAATGACCTGGTCAAAAAATCCAAGATAATCCGCAACTTTATCCGCAATTGACTTAAGACTGGCAGTCGCAAGCACAATTTCCCGTCCTTTTGATTTTTCTTCAAGCACAAAATCAATTACATCTTGATTATATGCTAATGTTGAAACATCAATTTCTGTTCGTTCAAATACTTTTTGTTTTAGATATGCATAACCACGGGTAAGCCATAAGATTATCAGGAAAATATACAATGGATTGCGTTTTAGCAAAACAAACATTAGTTCCATAAGTATATCAGTCGATATCAACGTGCCATCGAGGTCAATAACTAGAGGTAGGTTTTCTTGCATTTTTTTAAATATAGGTATAAATTAATTTCAGCAAATTTAATTCATTTTTCTGTTATAAAAAACAACTCCATAAAGGTCGATTTGCATTTTTAACTCATTTGTAGTTATCGAGTTATAATCGACAATATCTACAAAAAATGGCAAGTTGCTTTCTTCAAATCGACTTAATAAATTTCCCCGTTTATTGAACTTTGAATTATTGCATTTTATTGCAATATCAATATCAGAACCCTGCCTATTTGTGCCTATAGCTCTTGAACCGAAAATAATGGCTTCTGTAATTTCAGGAAATGATGAAATTATTTCAATAATTGTTTCGAGTTGTTGATCTGATAATCCAAATTTCATTCTATATTAATCTTTGATGTAAAATCTTTGTAGAATTTTTCTGCAGCTCCATAAAATTCGTTAATAATGAAATTTACAGAATTTAACAAAACCGCATCATCATAAGTATGAGAAGATTCATTCCTTTTATTAATTGCTTCCATCCAAATCTCCCCATTATCGATATACTCCGCAGAAAATGCTTGTCTTATTGCATCTTTTGGGCTCCTAACCTCAAATCCGTTTTCTAAAAGATAATCTTTCATCGTTTTCCATCCAAGTTCAAAAGTAAATTCAAACGCTTGAATAAGTGCCATCTGCTCAAGCTCTCCAAGTTCTTTTTTTTCTACAATCATTGCTAATTTTTGGAAAGCTTTATCATAATTCTTAAACCGATATTTCCAGCGAGGTAGTTGTTCTGCCATTTAATTTCAATTTAAATAATTTACAAAAATAATCAATTATTGATACATTTTTTGAAATTAGTCATTCTTTATAATGGAAATTATTTCTTAATTTTGTATTTTAAAAAAGTTAACTTTTTGAAAATCTATAAATTACATAATTATATGCTTTACAAAAGAACTTTGATTTCAAAGCCAATTATATTCAGACAAAAGACGCGAGCTTTGAAAATCTGCAACTTTAAGCATTACATAACTGATGCACCTGTCTGAATAGTGATAATCCCCTAAAAAAACAGAAAATAATACTCTTATAAATTAACTTATTTACAAACAAATAATAAGGGAAAAATATGAAAAAAGATTTCCTTTCCATTCGTGATTTTACGAAGGATGAAATTTTGCACACTTTTGAATTGGCAATTGATATGAAAAAGGATCCATTGAAATATTCAAAGTCCTTAACATTCAAGACATTAGCATTGATATTTGAAAAGCCATCGCTACGCACCCGTACTTCATTTGATGTTGGCATACAGCAATTGGGTGGATTTTCACTATATTTATCACCAAATGAAATTAATCTTGGCAAAAGAGAAAGCGTTTATGATGTTGCAAAAAATTTAGAGCGAATGGTGCAAGGCATTATGATTCGAACATTTGCACATTCGATTGTGGAAGATATGGCAAAATTTGCAAAAATTCCAATTATAAATGGATTAACGGACTTCTCGCATCCTTGCCAAGCAATGGCTGATTATTTGACAATATTAGAAGTAAAGGGAAAATTAGATAATTCTATAAATCTAACTTATGTTGGCGATGGTAATAATGTTGCTCATTCATTAATGTTTGCGGGTGCAAGATTGGGTGTAAATGTAACAGTTTCCACTCCAAAAGGTTTTGAACCAAATCTTGCAGCATGGCAACAAGCCTCAGAAGATGCAAAGCAAACAGGAGCAAAGTTGCAATTGATTTATGATCCGATGGAAGCTGTAAAAAATGCAGATGTGATTTATACCGATGTTTGGGCATCAATGGGGCAGGAATCCGAAGCACAAATACGAAAACAAATATTTATGCCTTATCAAGTAAATATGAAACTATTTTCCAAAGCTAAACCTGATGCAATATTTATGCATTGCTTGCCTGCACATCGTGGAGATGAAGTAACAGATGAAGTGATTGATTCAGTGCATTCAGTTGTATTCCAGGAAGCAGAAAATAGATTGCATGCACAAAAATCAATTATGTATCAATTAATGAAATAGAGGTCAATGTGCCAAAAGCATTAATTGCAATTGGAGGCAATTCGTTAATAAGAGCAGGCCAGCGCGGGACATTAGAAGAGCAATTCGAGAACGCATATCTCACTGCAAAAGGTGTTTCCCGCATTATCAATAATGGCTGGGAAGTGGTCATCACGCACGGAAATGGTCCGCAAGTTGGTGCTGCTCTTATTCGTTCTGAGCGTGCTATAAATGAAGTATATCCGCATACATTGGATATGTGCGTTGCAACAACTCAATCCGAGATTGGATATATCTTAGAGCGTGCATTTATTCGGACATTTCTGGAAAATAATATAAATAAGAGAGTAATGACTATCCCTACAATGGTATTAGTGGATGAAAATGACCCTGCATTTGAGCATCCATCGAAGCCTGTAGGTCCATTTTATACTCACGCTGTCGCATTAGAAAAGCAAGAACAACTTGGCTGGCAAGTAGTTGAGGATGCAGCCCGCGGTTGGCGACGTGTTGTACCATCACCCGAGCCAAAAGACATACTTGAATTGGATATTATCCAAAAAATAATAGATATGGATATTATTACAATTGCACTTGGTGGTGGAGGGATACCCGTTATTCGTAAGCCCGATGGAACAATCGAGGGAAGCGAGGCGGTGATTGATAAGGACCGTTCATCATCATTGCTTGCAAATGGAATTAATGCAGATATTTTTATAATTAGCACTGATGCAGACAAAGTTTATCTAAATTATAAAAAGAAAAATCAAAAGGGATTGGATTTAGTGCATTTAGATGAAATTGAAAAATATTATAATCAAGGGCATTTCCCCCCGGGAAATATGGGACCGAAAGTCGAAGCAGTGATGAGATATTTACGCAACGGTGGGAAAAAAGCAATTATTACTACATTTGAATATCTTGCTGAAGCTGTAGAAGGGAAAGCAGGAACAACAATTTTGCCATAATTTTGAAAAAATGGAAGATATAAAATGAAATTAAATCATATTATTGAATCGCAACAGTTCAAAGTTCCACGTATAATGGATTTATTTGAACGCACAAATTTAATGAAGAAAATAGTAGCTCGTGGTGGCACTCACGATTACCATAATAAGATTATGGCGACTTTATTTTATGGACCTTCTACGCGAACACGTTTTTCTTTTGAAGCAGCAATGCTAAGGTTAGGAGGTAATATTTTATCAACTGAGCAAGCACAGGAATTTTCGTCAGTTATCGAAGGGGAAACCCTCGAGGATACAATCAAGATTATCGGGAATTATTGCGATGTGATTGTGTTGAGGCATTATGAGGAAGGTGGAGCAAAACGTGCCGCCGCGGTATCTAAAGTTCCAATTATCAATGCAGGTGACGGCAGTGGTGGGCAACATCCCACTCAAGCATTGCTTGATTTATATACTATTCATAATGAATGTCATACAATTGATGGATTGAGCGTTGCATTTATCGGAGCATTAGATAATGGGCGCACAGCACGTTCACTTGCATATTTGCTTAGCAAATTCGATAGAATTAAGATTTATTTTATTGCACCTGATGAGATGCAAATGAAACCAGATATTTTGGAACATCTCGATGAGCACAATATTAGCTATGAGAAATCAAATACTACAAAAGGAATAATTGAAAATATCGATGTTCTATATATGACACGGATTGACCGCGAGCGACTTGTTTCGCAAAATATAGACCCAAAATCTTATGCTATTGATAGAAGTGTATTACGCCGATTAAAGAAGGACTCAATCATATTGCATCCATTGCCGCGTTCAGTGGAAATTGCACCCGAAGTCGATAAAGATCCTCGAGCCGCATATTTCCGCCAAGCCGAAAATGGACTATATGTGCGAATGGCGTTGCTAACAATGCTATTTGAAGAAGAATAAACCAACGCTACTTTTTTAAGTGGAATAAAAAAATAGATTTGTAACAATTTTATTAATTAATAATAACTTAGGTGATTTATGTTAAAAACACGAATGATAATTTTGGGAGCAGCAGGGAGAGATTTCCATAATTTTAATGTATGTTATAGGAATAACCCTGACGTAGAAGTGGTTGCTTTCACAGCAACGCAAATTCCCGATATCGCGGGAAGAAAATATCCTGCATCATTAGCAGGACAATATTATCCAAATGGAATACCCATTTATGATGAAGCAGATTTGGAAAAATTAATAGCAGAGCATAATATTGATGAATGTGTTCTTTCATACAGCGATTTACCTTACGATACTGTAATGCATCTCGGCTCACGAGTAATGAAAAGCGGTGCAAAATTTTCTATGCTTGGCGCACAGCCAACAATGATAAAATCAAGCAAGCCAATTATTGCGGTCACCGCAGTTAGAACTGGTAGTGGCAAAAGCCAAACAACTCGTGCAGTTGTGAAAGCATTGCTTGAAGCGGGTAAGAAAGTTGTGAGTGTTCGTCATCCTATGCCTTATGGTGATTTGGAAATCCAAAAAGTGCAACGTTTTGCAGCAATTGAAGACCTTGCAAAGCATAAATGCACAATTGAAGAAATGGAAGAATACGAACCACATATTGAGATGGGAAGTGTTATTTATGCAGGTGTAGATTATGAAGCAATATTGCGCGAAGCAGAAAAGGAAGCAGACGTCATCGTTTGGGATGGTGGCAATAATGATATGTCCTTCTATAAACCAGATTTGACAATTGTAGTAGCCGACCCATTGCGTCCAGGCCATGAAATTGGATATTATCCTGGTGAGGTGAATTTCCGTATGGCTGATGTAATTGTAATCAATAAAGTAGATTCAGCATATCCTGAGGATGTGGATGAAGTGCTTGAAAATGCTCGTAAATATAATCCAAAAGCACAAATTATGCTTGCAGCATCTGCAATTATGGTTGATAATCCTGAAATGATAACAGGCAAGCGAGTACTTGCAATTGAGGATGGTCCAACTCTCACCCACGGTGAAATGCAAATAGGCGCGGGTGTAGTGGCTGCTGAAAGATATGGAGCTGAGGAAATTATCGATCCTCGTCCCTGGGTCACAGGCAAAATAGCTGATACATTCAAAAAATATCCATATATTGGCAATTTGCTTCCCGCAATGGGATATAGCGAACAGCAGATGAGGGATTTAGAGGAAACAATTAATCGCGTAGAATGCGACTCAGTTGTGATTGGCACACCAATTAACCTTGGTCGATTTATAAAAATCTCTAAACCCCACACTCGCGTTAATTATGAATTATCAGAAATCGGTAAACCCACAATAAAGGATATTGTAAATAATTTCCTGAAAGAAAAAGGATTATAATATAATTTTAAGGGCGTATTTCATACACCCTTTCTCCATCTGTAGGGGTTCAAGATTTTGAACCCCTACTTTTTTGCTTTTCCTTTAATTTTTTTATTAATTTAGCATTTTGTAATTCACAAAAAACTTGAACTTATAAGTTTCTATTTTTTAAGGGGTGATTTATGTCAGCAAAACGTAAGACCTGGAAGGAAAAATTGGCAGATAGTAAGGATTTGCCAAAAGTGGTGGAGGTTGGTCCAAATATGGCGGGAAGGTGGGGCTCAAAAGAAGGCGATACTGTTGCGATTCCCGCACCATTGGAGGTTGATGAAATTATGAAAACGGTACCGCAGGGCAATCTTATTACAATTAATGATATTCGCAAGTTAATTGCTAAAAAGCATAATGCTACAATCGGTTGCCCTATTACGACGGGAATATTTGCTCGCATTGCAGCTGAAGCCGCAGCTGAAGATATCGCAGAAGGCAAAAACAATGCAACACCATATTGGCGAACACTGAAAGCGGGTGGAGAAATTAACGAGAAATATCCCGGTGGAGTCGAAGCGCAAGCAAAGCTCCTCGAAGCAGAGGGATATAAAGTAATCCAGAAAGGGAAAAAATGGGTGGTGGCAGATTTTGAGAAGCATTTGATAAGAATATAAAGAAAATCAAATAAATGGGCGAAAATGAAAACAAATTTGTCAAATAAAAGTGATGGGGAAAAATTTAAAGGGATAAAGATATAATGAAAAAAATAAAAAATGGATTTTTAAATGCAATAAAAAATACTTTTGATGCATATAATATATATGGGGCAAGAAGTAATAAAAAATTAATCCCAATACATTCATGGTTTGCCGATGAGATTATCCAAGGACTTGGTGACAATTATACATGTAGGAGTTTGGGGAAAGGAGGCGAATACGAAATAGAAGGTATTTATTATACTAAGTCATTGGATATAACGATTTTTTTTAACGAAAGGCCTATTGTCACAATAAGTTTTAAATTTGTTACTTCCAATTACTCGCAAAATTCAAATAATTACTTTGAAAATTTACTTGGAGAAACAGCTAATATAAGGCGAGTTGGGGTTGGATTTGCTCATTTTCTTGTTTTAAGAGGTCATACTCCATATTATGATAAAGTGGCGGGAAATAGGCGAGGTGAGTTAAAAAAGACAGAAATTTTATCTGACCATAATATAATGAAATATATTAAACTTTTTAAAGACATTGATTATCCTCACCGACCCGATGTATTAGGTGTTGTTATAATTGATTTTGATGAAAATGATATACCCTATTTCACAAATTTGTATGAGTTAGGATTAGAAAGGGAAAGTATTAAAATAATTGAATCTGATTTTTCTGTTGAAACTTTTATTAATAAAGTAAGGGCATTATGCGTGTTAAAAAAGTAAATAATGAACCTTTATATATGCAAATTTCACATAAAAAAACGAATGGAATTGTATATACATCGCAATGGATTGTTAATATAATCTTAGATCATATTAATTTCAATAACAATATTTATGAAAAAAAGGTAATTGATCCCTCTTGTGGTGAAGGGTCTTTTTTAGGAATCGTTGTTGAAAGATTTTTGAAAGATTGTTATAATCATAAATTAATCAACTCTGAGATTAAAAAATTATTAGAACAAAATATTTATGGCTTCGATATTGATAAAGAAGCTATATTAAGATGTAAACAAAATCTTGATAATATTTGTAATAAATATGGTATAACAAATATCGAATGGAATATTAATTTAATTGACAGCTTGGATAAGAATAGAGTCAGAAAATATTTTGGTAAATTTGATTATGTAATAGGGAACCCCCCATATATTAGGATACAACACCTAGGTAAAGAAAGGCGTGAAAGAATAAGAAATGATTGGTCTTTTTGCAGGAATGGTTCAACTGATATCTATATAGCTTTCTTTGAGCTTGGTTTATTGTTTTTAAATGAAACAGGAAAATTAGGTTACATAACACCAAATACTTATTTTAAGACTGAAACAGCGAAGCCGCTAAGGCATTATTTTATGGAAAAAAAAATAATTAAAGAGATTATTGATTTTAATCATAATCAAGTTTTTGAAGATGCTACAACTTATTCAGCAATTACTATATTAGATAAAGAATGGCGAATAAATAAATTTAATTTTTTTAAAGGATATAAAGGGTTCGTAGAATATATCGATGAAATTGAACTTTCAAACCTTGATTATAATCAATGGACACTAGCATCAAATGAAATTTTAGAAAAAATCAAAAATATTGAATCAAGAGGTACACCTCTAGGTAAAATTTCTAAAATACATGTTGGTATAACAACACTAGCAGATGATTATTATATTTTCAAAGATCTGATTATTAAGGATGATAAGGCAATTATACAGTTAAAAGATGGCTCAAAATTTACAATTGAAAAAAAAATATTAAAACCTATTGTTAAAGTTTCTGTTTTAAAATCTCCAAATGAAAATCAAAATCGATATATAATTTTCCCTTATAAAAAAGTTAATGGAAAATATACAATTTTATCTGAAAATGAATTAATAAATAACTTTCCAAATACCTATAATTATTTTTTATCAATAAAAGATAGATTATTGTTAAGAGACAAGGGTAAAGAAAATCCTGTTGCTTGGTATGCATTTGGTCGCTCACAGGGATTGGATACGACATGGGGCAAAAAAATCCTTGTTTCACCACTTAGTTTAAAACCTAATTTTATAGTATGGGAAAAAGAAGAATATACATTCTATGCCGGCTATTGTATAAAATTTGATGGAGATCTACATTGGCTCGCAAATCAATTGAACTCAGAAGAGATGGAATTTTATATTAAATATGTAGGTAGAGATTATCAAAATGGTTATAAATCTTATGCAAAATCATTTATATCAAATTTTGGTGTAGTTGGATATAAAAATAAGGAAATCGAACAATTAGCTCTTTTTTAATATTTTAATTGGAGACTTTAATTATTTTACGAATATTCTTAGAAATTTTTTATATCTTTAATAATAATTTTTTACAGGTAGCATCATCCTTTGAAACACATTGACAATCGAAGGACTTATGGCGAGCATTTAACTCCCGTGCAGATATTTGAGCGGTATATTTTGCCCGAAATACACGACATTTTACACGAGTATATTTGGGTGGATTTATTTGCAGGTGCGGGCAACCTTGTGCTACCTATTTTGGATTATGTCCCACAAAATGAACGAATTGAATTTTTCGAGAAGCATATTTATTTATTTGATATTCAAAACGAATTAGTTGACCTTGCAATCGAAAATGCCATAAGTTATGGCATTCCGCAAGATATTGCAAAACAGCATATTCTGCAATGGGATACGATTAGGGATTATCCGACATTTTTGCTTGAACTTGGGCTTCCAATTTTCCATATCACAAATCCGCCATATTTATATTTAGGTTACATTGCAAAGCATAGCGAGACGCAGCAATATTTGGAATTTTTCCAAGGGGAAAACGAAGGCTATCAGGATTTGTATCAGTTGGCATTAAAGAACGATTTGAAAAATGGTTTGCAGGATATGATTTACATAATTCCATCGAATTTTATTTTCGGATTTGCGGTTTCAAATAAAATACGGGATGATTTTTTGAAATATTACACAATTAAAAAAGCGATAATATTTGAAAAAGAAATATTTGAATTTACGGGAACGAATGTTGCAATTTGCTTTTTTGAGAAAAAAGATTTACCTAAACAGGAAGTCCTTACTTTTGAAGGAATTAAAATAAATACTGATGAGCATAAAAGAGTATATACGCTTGACCCAAAAACGCATTATCGGGCAGGGAATGAATTTGAGGAATTTTTACGCCAATATTACACTCAAAAACCACTGAAAATAAAATATTATCTGACAGTAGAGGAAGTAGAAAATAATCCAGGTGATTTTGCAATCGATGTTATTGATGCAAATAGATTCAATGGAAAATCTTACGAAAAGATAACAATCAAGGTCAATGAGATGCTTTATAACAAAATACAATCAAATATATTATTTGTGCGAACTGTGGATACGGGCAGTATGGATGGAAGAGCCGGGTTGTATAAAATTAGGGATGTGTTTGGTGTGGATGGGATTCTTGTTACAAAAGATACGCATAGGATGCATCCAATTCAAGTATTTAGCAATCAAGCAATTTCATTTGAAGAGCAAATTTTATTAAAGGATTATTTTAATTTAATTTTGGAATATTTTCGCATGATGACAGATAGCGAATTTATGACAACTTATCAATATTCAAAGAGCAAATACACGCGCAAGTATTTAGGATTATTGCAAGTTAGGAAACTAATAAGCACATTTCCAATTTACGATTTAAATAATGAGGAAATGATATATTTTAATAATTTAGTAGCAAATCAAAACGGGGATAAGATGATCGAATTTATTAAAAATAAAAATGGGCAAGGGGAATGGAAATTAAGATATTAGAAATGTTTGGGGCTGTTGTGGATAATACGGCTCCATATTTAGAAAGGGGCCGCTATTTTGCATTAGTAATTGGAGATAAATATTCACAAGGTGAATGGATACCATTAGGTTTTTATTGTATGCAGGAAATTATGAAACGGGATTTTATATTGAAAAGTATAATAGTCAAGAATTTTGATGATACACGAGCAAAACGCAACCAGCAAGAATTATGGAGATACCGAGCATTAGTAGGTGGATTTTATATTTTTAAGCACGAATATATAATGTTATTTAAGAAAAAATAAAAAGTATGTCATTATTCAGTCATAAAGAAGTTTTAAATTTAAAGCTTAGTTGTATTCCATTGCAGGATTTAAGAATATCAAAGGATGATGAAATTGTATTTACATATAGCAAACGAACTTATACAGCAGTTTCAAAAGTATTGTTAATAACAAAATGAAAGAAAATATAAATATATTATGAAAAAAGATAAAGTACTTGGTTGCTTGATTGGAGTGTGCGTAGGCGATTCGCTTGGGGTACCAGTTGAATTTGTATCGCGGCAAATCCTAGAAACAAAGCCTATAACTCAAATGAATGGTTTTGGAACGCATAACCAACCTCCGGGAACATGGTCGGATGATAGCTCACTTACATTTTGCTTGGCTGATTCCCTTTGCTCTGGATTCAATCTAGATGATATCGCTGATAAATTTATCAAATGGTTGTTTAATGCCTATTGGACATCTCACGGTGTTGTTTTCGATGTAGGTGGCACAACATATAATGCAATTCAACGCCTTAAGCAAGGTATAAATCCCTTAGAAGCAGGTCCCCGCGATGAATACAGCAACGGCAATGGCTCGCTTATGCGTATTTCTCCAATGATATTTTATTTGGAAAATAAAGACATTGATACGCAATTCAATTTGACGCATCAAGTGTCTTGCTTGACTCACGGGCATATCCGCTCGCAAATGGCTTGTGGTATTTATGTGCAATTTGGTATAAATTTGTTGAAAGGTAATGACCCCGAGCTTGCATATCAAAAAATGAAGGAAACTGTGCTGGATTATTATTCCAAAGAACTATATAGCCACGAACTAAAACATTTCGAACGAATTCTGGAAAATGATATATCGCAATTTGCAATAAATTCAATTAATTCGAGTGGTTATGTTATCGACACTTTGGAAGCAAGCCTGTGGTGTTTATTAAATCATAAATCGTACAAAGAAACCGTGCTTGCAGCTGTAAATCTTGGGGGTGATACCGATACAACGGGTGCAGTCGCAGGCGGATTGGCAGGGATATATTATGGTTATGCGGATATTCCACAAAAATGGGTAAACAGCATCGCCCGAATAGATGATATCAAGCAATTATGCGAGCGATTTTATACTGCAATTGCAGAAGGGTAAAATCCCTTAGCGAGCTTGGCGCCTTGGGGAGAGAAATAAATAGCACGAATTAAATGTATTATTTTAATATTATTTTCATTAATTTTGTTATTATTAATTTAATTTTTATGATAAGGGATACGAGGCAAACAAAATGAACAATCAATATATCAATCCGCCGTTAGTGGAAGCATTATGCGAAATTCAATTTATATCAACAAAAAAATGGGATTTGACGATACCAGGTATATTTTATTCGCAAATAAAGGATGAATTCCCAAATAAAAAAGAGCTTATGGGCGTTGGTTTAGAATTAAAAGGCACGGAAAGCGGTTTAGAGCAAACAATTATTCCAACTCCACCAAAACTTCAATTTTTTTCGCATAATAACAATTCCTTGGTTCAATTATCACCGGATCTCTTAGCAGTGAATTGTCTTAAACCTTATCCTTCTTGGTCGAAATTTAAACCATTAATATTAAAAATATTGGAAATATATAGGGGAATTGCAAATCCCGAAGGTATTCTGAGTATTACTTTAAGATATATTAACGTCATAGAATTTAAAGACAAGAGTAAAGGTTTGAAAGATTATTTAAAATTTTATGTTCATATACCTGAGGATATTCCGAACAATTATAATCAATTTTTGAGTAGAGTAAATATCCCTTACAATGATGATCAACTTATTTTATTTTTAGGATCAATTCCCTCTGAAAACGAAGAAACAAATAAAATAACTTTGGATATTAACTTTACTTTGAATAATACCGAAAGAATTACCTTTAACGGATTATCTGATTGGCTTGATAATGCCCATAAAATAATAAATTCATCTTTTGAATCTTGCATTACTGATAATGCACGAAAATTATTTGGTGAGGGAAATAATGGAAATAATTGATAATTATAAAATTCCAAAAAGTGCTGATAATATAGTTGGTTCTTCGATAACACTTAAACCTGATATACTTATGGGCAATTTTCAAAAGAAGTATAGTCAAAAGAAAGATATTCCTAATATTATCAATTATTCTTTTAGAGAAAAGAATAAAATTGAGCTGCCCGGAATGTCTTTGCATGCCGAACAAAATATATTAATCAACTCGATCAAGAATTTATATGTCCTTGAAAATTCTCAAAAGATTTTTAAATTTCTGAAAGACAATAACGATTTAATGCGTATTCTAAAACTTGCACCATACTATATTAAGAATGTACTTGGAAGTTGCCCATTGTATCTTGAACTGCATAATGACCCCGAAGAAAATTGGGATGAGTTGTTTATCATTATAAAAACTCCACTTGGACCTGAAAATGCATTAGAAAAAGAAAAAAAATTATTTGATATATGGTTTAGCAATATAATTAATAAAGTTGGTAACCGATTAAACTATGCTGTGGAACCATTATGAGATTCAATTGGGAAAAATTTATACAACTTGCGGAAAATATTCAATTACATAAATCCGAAGAAGCGTATAGAACTGCAATTAGCAGATCTTATTATGGAATATTTTGCACTATAAGGGACTTAAACCAATTTGAACAATATAAAAAGAGCGATATTCACTCAAAAATTATAGCACATTTCAAGCAGTCAAATGATATAAATGATCAATGGATTGGTAAATTATTGGACGAATTGAGAAAATACAGAAACAATGCAGATTATGATAGCGAAAAAGTTATAACAGAGGAACTATCGCAAAAGTGCTTATTATCGGCAAAGCAAATTTTGCAACATATTAAATGAAAATGAAATTTGCATTTTATACTTCGGGGCATTTATTAACTTACCATATTCCATCGTCTCAAGATTTTTAATCAATTTTCATTATGGCAAATAATAATAAAGTAGATATACCACTTCCACAGGATCCTAATAATTTAAATGATTGGTTAGATGCATTCAATAAATTAGTTTGGGCATTACGGGAAAATTGTCCTTGGGATAAAGAGCAAACAAACGAGAGCATAGCACAATTGACAATTGAGGAGGCTTATGAAGTGATGGATGCGGTTTATAAAAAAGATGATGAGGAATTATCAGGTGAGCTTGGTGATGTTCTATTGCATATTTTTATGCATTCAGTAATTGCCGAGCAAAGGCAAGCCTTTACATTGAAAGATGTTGTAGAAAAAATTCACACAAAAATGGTGCGTCGCCATCCCCACGTTTTTGGAGATGTTGAAGTCGAAAACCAATCGCAGGTACTTAAAAATTGGGAAAATATAAAAAAAACCGAGCGTGAGGGTAGTATATTGGATGGCGTGCCTATTGCTATGCCTGCACTGTTGCGTGCGGAACGTATTCAACACAAAGCATCACGCGTAGGATTCGATTGGAACGAAAAAACAGATGTATGGGCTAAGGTTAATGAGGAATTTAACGAATTGAACGCAGAACTGAAAGCCGGGGATAAAGAAAAAGCAAAAGAGGAATTTGGCGATTTGCTTTTTGCACTTGTTAATGCTGCTCGGTTTGAAGATATTATCCCCGAAGAAGCATTACAATATGCAAATATGAAATTCACGCGTCGATTTCAATATATTGAAAAGCAAGCAAAAGAACTTGGGAAAAATCTGAATGAGATGACACTTGAGGAAATGGATGAGTTATGGGATGAGGCAAAAGGAATAGAAAGAAAAGAAAACAATGAATCTACGGATTAACCTCAATGCTGGAATATAATTCGGCAATAAGATTATTTTTGAAAATCTGTAGGAAAGCACAAAAACCTTAGGTTGAGATAGATATTGATCTGAAATAGTTATACTTAATATTTTAAGAATGATTTTTTCCCTTTTTTAAATTAATTATTAATTTTGTATTAAATTTGAACAAATTTTTTAGAAGTGTAACTTTTTCGATTTTGAATTGTCTATATAATATATAGAGTATTAAAAAATAACGAGATGAAGAGACTATTTTTATTAATTATTTCGATTGGAATTATATTAAGTTTCAATAACTTGCGAGCAGAAGATAATTTACAGGAATTGTTATCGGAGCCGCAACCTAATTTTTATGATATACAAAAAGTCCGACTAAATCAATTTAAAATGCAAAACCAAGTGGAGCGACGAGGTTGGAAACAATTTAAAAGATGGGAATATTTTTGGGAAAGTAGAACTTTTCCGACGGGAGAATTTCCAAATGGTTATAAAATATATAGCGATTATACAAGATTTTATAAAAATACTAATAGAAATAAGCTACAAGGCGTTCAATGGAAATTATTAGGTCCCATAAATACTCCGACTTCTAAAGATGTTCGTGAGCAAGGACTCGGAAGAATAAATGTGGTAAGAATTAATCCAAATAATGAAAATGAATTATGGATTGGGGCAGCTTCGGGAGGGGTTTGGCGCACAACAAATAATGGGTCAAGTTGGCAAAGTTTTCCATTTACTAATTTTCTTTCATTAGGGGTTTCTGATATTGCAATTGCTAAAACAAATCCTAATATTGTTTATGTTGCTACGGGTGATGCAGATGGCACAATCGGAACTGGTGGAAAAGATTTTTATACAATTGGTTTGATTAAAACCACAGATGCAGGGACTACTTGGACAGTCACGGGGTTCTCAAAGGAATTATATGAATCAAAATTAATTACACGCATTTTATTAAATCCGGATAATGAAAATATAATATTGGCAGCGACGAATGTAGGGATATATAAATCGATTGATGGGGGAGATACGTGGACTTTAAAAACAACTGAGGGTTCATATATCGATATGGAATTTAAGCCTGGTGATTATCATACAGTTTACGCTTCTACATACAATTATAGTGGTTCTTGTTTTGTCTCAGTTTCCACAGATAATGGTGAAACTTGGAAAAAGGTATACTCTGTGCCTTATGCAAATAGATTAGCAATAGCAACGACACCCGCAAATCCCGACTATGTATATTGCCTTGCATCAAATGTCAGTTCTTATGGATTTGAAGGATTTTATTTATCTACAGATGCGGGCAATACTTGGATGCAAAGAGCATCGACGGGTACGGTTCCTAATATTTTAGGGTGGTATGATGGATTGGATAGTGATATCAGGGGACAAGGCACTTACGACCTTTCTTTATGTGTTTCACCAAAGAATTCAACTCTGATTTATACGGGCGGTGTTAATATATGGAAATCAAGCGATTTAGCAATAACTTTTGATGCTGTCTCAAGCTGGACATATTATAATAATTTACCTTTTGTCCATGCAGATATTCACAATTTTGAGTTTTCACCATCAGGTAGCCGACTTTATGTAACAAGTGATGGAGGTATTTCAGTAAGTACAGACAATGGCACAACTTGGCGTGATATTTCAAATGGATTGTCTATAACGCAATTTTATAAGATGGGAACAAGCGACAATGATTTGACTGCGGTTATTGGCGGGTGTCAGGATAATGGAACTAGTATGCGAGTAAGTGAAGGAAATTGGAAACACATTTCCTCAGCTGATGGTATGGATTGCATTATTGACCCAACTAATTCAAATAGAATTTATTATTCGATCTATTACGGTACATTTTATCGTTCAGATGATAAAGGGAATAGCTCAGCTCGTATTGGTAGCAGCATAACTGAGGAAGGAGGATGGGTGACTCCCCTTATCTTAAATCCACAAAATCCTAAAGTTCTTTTCGCGGGCTATTATAATGTATGGAAAAATAGTAATTACGGCAGTGGAAAATGGACAAAATTATCCTCGTTTTCATCTTCGCAATCGCTTGTGGCATTAGCAATTGCACCATCTGATACAAATGTAATATACTCAGCAAATTATTCAAATGTATATGCATCTTATAATGGGGGAACGAGTTGGAGTGTATTATATACAACAAGTTCTGCCGCAATCACTTCGATTGCTGTTGATCCAAATAATGCTCGACGTTTGTGGATTTCAAAATCAGGTTTTTCACCAAATGATAAAGTGTATGAAATTAATAATGGAGATGTTATAAATCTTTCAGGTAATTTACCAAACGTGCCTGTAAATACAATTGTCTATCAAAAGAATTCACCCGATAGATTATATATTGGTACTGATATTGGCGTATTTTATTCAGATTATGGATCAGCTTATTGGGAAAGATTTGGAGATGATTTGCCAAATGTTGTTGTAAACGAGCTTGAAATCAGCTATGGGCCTAATTCTCAAACAAAACTGCGTGCTGGTACTTACGGGCGGGGAATATGGGAAACTGATGTTATTAATTGCAATTATACAAGTCCAACAATATCTTATACAGGAAGTACAAACTTTTGCGAAGGCGATAGCTTAATTTTATCTATTGATTTATCAGGAGTTAATTATAGATGGTCTACGGGCGAAACTTCACCATCAATTGTAGTTAAGGAAAGCGGTTCGTATAGCGTTATTGTAACATATCCCGATGGATGCACAGCGAAATCTAAAGCAGTGATGGTAAATATAGAGCCACGTAAAGAAATAACAATTACATCAGAAACAGGTTATTTTGGATTATGCGGTGATAACGACACATTAGAAATACGTGCAAATCTTGGGTTTAGTAGTTATAAATGGTCAAATGGTTTGACAGAGCGTAAAATAAAGGTCACCGAGCCTGGGGATTACTATGTCACGGGAACTAGCTCAAATGGATGTGAAAGCAGGTCTCTTACTTGTACTATTGAACGTTATAATATACCTGACAAGCCCACAATTCTTCGCAATGGCAATACATTAGTTGCAACCGATGGTTATAGTCATCAATGGTATCAAAATGGAACTATAATAATCGGAGCTACTGAAAAAGAATATTTAATTTTACCATTTGATACAAATAGTTATTTCCAGGTTGAAGTTATTAATGAAGGGGGATGCAAAGCGAAATCGGATTCATTTTTTGTCGATAAATATAGCGATGTAAGAAAAAGCGATATATATAATATTAATACAATTGAAATTCTACCAAATCCTACAAGTAGTACATCATTATTGCGTGGGAAAAATTTTGATAAAGGAAAAATAATAATTGAAGTACGGGATTTACTTGGGAAGCCTTTAATTAATCAAGATATTTACTCTGATGGTGAATTTGAAGTAAAACTCGATTTAACCCAATATTCATCAGGAGAGTACTTCATAGTGATAAAAACTTCTAATGAAACTATTACAAAGAAAATTATTAAAAGATAAATGATTTCATTTCTAAGAGGGAAAATAATCGAGAAAAAACCAACTGAGATTGTGATTGAAAACAACTCGGTTGGTTTTTCAATTAATATTTCAGTAAAAACTTATGAAATGCTTCCTGAGATTGACTCAAATATTTTTTTATATACAATACTTATCCATAAAGAGGATACAATGGCACTTTATGGATTTATAAGTGCAGAAGAGCGCGAGCTTTTCAAAAATTTAATTAATATAAGCGGCATCGGACCGAAGTCAGCAATAGGAATACTTTCTGCAATTGATTCAACAGAATTAAAAAATATGATAATAAATGGCAATTCTATATCATTAAGCAAAGTTCCTGGCATTGGCAAAAAAACTTCAGAAAGAATCGTGCTTGAATTGAGAGATAAAATAACAAAATCCCAATTTCAAACCGATATGACAAATATAAGCCAAACACCACGTAGTGAGGCGCTAAATGCTCTGCTAGCACTTGGATATAATCGGAATACAGCAGATAAAGTTATATCGCAAGTAATTATAGATTCAAAAAATAAAAATCTCTCTCTAGAAGAAATTATAAAATTATCTTTGAACAAATTGATGAAATAAAATGCTACTTGTAATTCCATCTCTCGATTTAAAAAATGGAAAATCTGTGCAAAGGATCCAGACAAATAATGGAAACGAATTTTATTATCAAGAATTAATGGAGCATCCATTAGAATTTTGCAAGTTGTTGCGAAGTGAGAATGCAAAGACCTTGCATATAACTGATTTAGATGGGGATTATCATTCCCCGAATAGAGATATTATCCTGCAAATTATAAAGGCTCTTGATATTCCAATTACATTATCATCTGTATCAAATAATATTGAAGATTGTATTTATTATCTCGAGGAAGGAATTTTTCGCGTTTCAATATGTAGCTATGCTATCGAAAATCCTATGGGTGCTGAAGATTTAATTAAACAATATTCTGAATTTCGAGTGATATTTCATTGCTATATCAATAGTGATTATTTAATGATTTGGGGAAAAAGAAGCAATTACAAATATAGAGATTTTATAAATATAATAAAATCTATTGGTGGTAAAAGATTGATCTTCGGAAGCACAGATTGGATGGGAAATAACAAACCTGTCGATATTGAAAAAGTTAAAGAAATCGCTGCTCTATCTCAGATGAAAATATCGCTTTTTGAGGGAGCTCCTAACTATCAATCATTAAAAGAGATACAAAATTATATGCATTTAGGGATAGATTCTGTCATCCTTTCATCATCATTATATCAAAACAATTTCCCTTGCCAAGCAATATGGAGAATTGCAGAACAGCAATCATAGGCTTATCGCTATCACAATCACAAATTAAATTAAAAACAATATTTATTTAAAATAGATAAAAATCAGCTAAAATTTTGTAATTTGCTTTTTTTGAAATTTTCAAAAACTAAATTTCTTAAGGAGCATTTTATATGCCTCAGATTAATATTGATGGAACAATAATAACTACTGAACCTAATAAAACAATTATTCAAGCAGCTTTTGAAAATAATATTTATATTCCACATTTTTGTTGGCATCCTGAACTTAGCATAGCGGGAAATTGCAGAATGTGCTTAGTTGAGACAGGAATGCCTAAGAAATTACCTGATGGTTCAATTCAATTAGATGAAAATAATAATCCTGTTATTCAATGGATGCCCAAATTGCAAATAGCTTGCGATACAATTATTTCCGATGGAATGTATGTACGAACTCAGGGTCACAAAACAATCCAAGCACAAGAAGCTGTTATGGAATTTTTGTTGATTAATCATCCACTTGATTGTCCTATTTGCGATGAAGCAGGCGAATGCAAATTGCAAGAATATGCTTATAAATATTCTGAAGGTGAAAGCCGCTTTATAGAAGAAAAAAATCATAAACCAAAACATATCAAGTGGGGTCCAAATGTTATATATGATGGTGAGCGCTGCATTTCGTGTTCTCGATGTATACGTTATGCCAAAGAAATTGCGAAACAAGATGTACTGACATTTATTAACCGTGGTGACCGTGTTCAGATTAAGCTTTTCGACGATACCAAGTTCGATAATCCATATTCTATGAATGTGATTGAGCTATGTCCTGTTGGTGCTTTGACGAGTCTTGATTTTAGGTTCAAGTCCCGAGTATGGGAGATGAGCTTCAATGATTCAATTTGTCCGGGATGTGCCCGAGGGTGCAATATGCAGATTGGAGTTCGCAATAATCAAATATTGCGATTACAACCACGCACTAATATGCATGTTAATCGGTATTGGATGTGTGACGCGGGACGCTTGGAGCAATACCCTTTTGTTAATGAAGGCAGAATTATTAATTCATTCGCATTGCAAAATAATGAACATATTGAAATATCTTTTGAAGAAGCAAAACACCGAGTGGTTGAAAAATTATCACACTATAAGCCAAATGAAATAATGGTTTTTGGTTCCGCTTATTCACCGGTAGAGGATAATTACATTTTGCAAAAATTCGCTAATCAAATACTTAAAACGAATAATTTAAAATATCTTCCGCATATTGATGAGAATTTTGGAGATAATTTTTTGCGAGTTAAAGATCGCACTCCAAATGCAAAGGGATGTGAAGAAGTTGGAATTCAATCAGCAGATAATGATTTCATCAATAGCCTTATATCAAATATAAAAAATAAGAACGTTAAGGCAATGCTTATTATGAATGATAATTTGGATAGATATCCTCAATTATTAGATGTGCTTGGCGACATAGAATTTCTTATAGTGCTTGCCACAAATCATAACAAATTAACAGCAATGGCTGATATTGTTATTGCTTGCTCAACTTATGCTGAGAGTGAAGGCACATATATTAATATTGATGGTAGAGTTCAACATTTCAAACCCGCTATTGTAACAAACGAAAACCGGGCAAAAATGGGGCAAAAAATGAGCCGATGGGATAAATTTGGCTCACATAATGATAAATGGACTCAGCACGAAACGCGGAACTGCAATCCAGGATGGAAAATTATTCGTGATATATCTAATTCAATGGGAATGGCAATGAGTTATAAAAAAACTGAAGATGTATTCACTGAAATTTCTCAACATATTTCAAATTTCAGAGATATGAATTATCATTCATTAGATAACTACGAGGGAATAAAACTGGGCGGAGCAAAGAATCCAGAACCAGTGGGCATAAATTATGTTTCTCATTTTATGAAACCCGATTAAAATTTTATTACTAACAAAAATCAATAGAAAATGAGTATAGGCTGGATAATTTTAGAAGCGTTAATTAAAGCTGTAGTTATATTAATTGTTGTGCTGTTGGCAGCAGCATTATCGGTTTATTTGGAACGTAAAATTTCTGCTTTTATCCAAATGAGAATTGGACCTAATAGAGTGGGTCCAGTGGGAATACTTCAACCCGTAGCTGATGTTATAAAATTAATAATGAAAGAAGATCTCATACCGAAGAATGCCGATTCATTTATATTTGGATTGGCTCCTTTAATATCCTTAGGCGTTGCAATGTGTATTTACGCAGTCGTTCCTTTTGCTGACCCAATAAAAATTGGAGATCACTATATGCAAATGGGAATTGCCCCCGATGTCAATATTGGAATATTATTTGTTGTTGCAATGACTTCACTTGGGGTATATGGAATTGTGCTTGGGGGGTGGTCATCAAATAATAAATATTCTATGCTTGGTGGATTGCGTTCGTCTGCTCAAATGATTTCTTATGAAATTTCGATGGGACTTGCAATACTATCTGTTGTACTAGTTTCTGGGTCATTTTCATTGAGCGATATTGTGAATCAACAAGTTTCTCATTGGGGTGGATTTCGGTGGAATATATTTGTTCAACCGTTAGGATTTGTCATCTTTTTTATTACATCATTAGCAGAATCAAATCGCGCACCTTTTGATTTACCTGAAGCAGAACAAGAACTTGTGGGCGGATACAATACAGAATTCTCTGGGATGCGTTTTGGAATGTATTATTTATCTGAATATGCTAACATTGGAACAACATCCCTTATAATGACACTCTTATTTTTTGGTGGTTGGACATTGCCAATTGACCCCCAAAGCGTAGGATTAGTACCTGGTTCTGTATTGCTTGCAGTTGTTCAATTCTTTGTATTAATTATTAAAGAATTCATACTTATATGTGTGATAATGTGGATTCGTTGGACTCTACCACGCTTTCGATATGACCAATTAATGAATCTGGGGTGGAAAGTACTTTTACCTCTTGGAATACTTAATTTAATATTGACAGGCGCAGGGGTTTTGATTTTTAAATAAAAATGTAAAAAAATATATTAAAGTATAAGAGATTATATCAAATAATTCATTATATTTTAAAAATAAAAAGGGCGGATGATAAAAGAATTGTCATTCGCCCTTTAATTTATTTATTCATTGATTTTTTTATACAATATAACTTCCACGCTTTACATAGCTTGTATGTAGCAATTTATGTGAAAGATGGCCGCAAGGACCTTCGGTCAAGAATTTTTCATAAATATACTTGACGTGTGGATTTTCATGCGATTTACGGATTGGTAATCCTTCATCCTCTTTATATATAGCTTCTGCTCTTTTTTGTCTGATTTCAAGGGATGTTGGAATTGGTTCTCCCCCACCACCTATACAACCACCTGGGCAAGCCATAATCTCAATGAAATGAATATTACTTAGCTCACCTCTCTTTAAAGCTTCCATAACTTTTTTAGCATTTGCAGTACCGTGAGCAATCATAAAATTCAAATCTACACCTTCAAGGAATGACCATTCAGGTTTTACATTTTCTAAATGAACAGAAGCTTGGCGTACACCTTCCATACCCCGGCAGGGCGTGATATCAAGATTTTCAAACGGTACAGGTCGTCCCGTGACTAATTCATATGCAGTCCTTAATGCCGCTTCCATCACTCCACCTGTCGCACCAAAAATAAGTCCTGCCCCTGAGGCTTCTCCAAATGGTTCATCGAATGTAGATTTTTGAAGACCAGGCAAATAAATACCTGCTTCTTTAATCATTTGAGCAAGTTCACGAGTGGTTAGAGCAAAATCGACATCTTTTAAGCCTGAGGAGTCCATTTCGGGACGATTGCACTCATATTTCTTTGCAGTGCAGGGCATAAGCGAGACAGATACAATGTCTTTGGGATCAATATTAGCTTCTTGAGCATAGAATGTCTTTATAACAGCACCGAACATTTGCTGGGGCGATTTAGCAGTAGAAAGATGATCTACATAATCAGGATAAAAATATTCAATAAATTTAATCCATCCAGGTGAGCAAGAAGTTAATTGTGGCAATTTTACGTTTGGATTTTTATCAACTAATGCTGACTTTAACCTCAATAAAAGTTCTGTCCCCTCTTCCATAATAGTCAAATCTGCTGTGAAATTTGTATCAAACACACGGTCAAACCCCATCATTTTTAATGCTGTATTAAGTTCTCCGGTCAATGAATTACCTGGAGGAAGCCCAAATTCTTCACCAATTGCAGCACGCGGGGATGGTGCAGTTTGAATTACAACGTGTTTTTTAGGATTATCAATTGCTTGCCACACTTCATCAGATGAATCCTTTTCTTTTAATGCACCTGTGGGGCAACGGTTTATGCACTGGCCACAATTAATGCAGATAACTTCTTCTAATGGTTTATCTAGGAAAGTAGCAATTTTAGTATCATAACCACGATTAACAGCTCCCAATACTCCTACAGCCTGCAAATCCATACAAGTACGAACGCATCTGCGGCACAATATGCATTTATTCATATCACGAACAATAGCATAGCTTGAATTGTCAATTTCGTAAAATGGTTCCTCTACGTGTCCAAAGCGATAGTAATCAACGCCATATTCTTTTGCAAGCTTTTGCAATTGGCAATTGCCATTTCTTTCGCAAGTATAACATTCTCCATAATGATCGCTGATCATTAAGTCTAAAATAGTTCGACGTGCCTTACGAACTTTTTCACTGGTTGTATGAATTTTTATTGGTTGCGTAATAGAATATGAACACGACGCTTGAAGAGTGCGCATACCTTCAATTTCGACAAGACACATTCTGCAACTTCCAGTTATACACAGGTCGGGATGGAAACAAAGTGTTGGAATATTTATGTTTTGCTTTCTACAAGCTTCGAGGATACTAATTCCATAAGGTACATTGTATTTTCTACCATCAATTTCAATATCTACTTTTTGATCATTATTCTCAGATACCTGGCCGTAGTTATATGAAGTTTGCTGAGAATTAGATGTTTTATTATTAAAAGCATTATCAATCATTTTTTTCTCCCATTTTAATATTTTGCTAAAATTTCATCACCAAAATGTGTCATAATAGTGATAAATGAATTGGGGCTTGATTGCCCTAAACCACATTTTGAAGCAATCTGCATAGTTTCACCAAGAGAAATCAATTCCCTTAGATATTGAACTGAGCATTTACCTTCTTCAATTAAATTTATTCCATCTAACAATTTCTTATTTCCAATACGGCAAGGTGTACATTGTCCGCAAGATTCTTCAGTGAAGAATTCCATAAAATTCTTCAATATTTTTAGCATATCACGTGAATGATTAAAGACAATAATTGAGCCACCTGTTGGAACATCCTCGAAGGATATATTTCTTGTTAAATCTTCTTCAGGAATACAAACACCTGATGCACCACCTACCTGAACAGCTTTAACATCCTTTGCTCCGACCATATCAAGTACTTCTGAAATTGTTATGCCATAAGGAATTTCATAAACTCCAGGAAATTCAACATCCCCCGAAACGCTTATTACTTTTGTGCCTTTTGATTTTTCTGTTCCAATAGAAGTAAACCATTCCACACCTTTATTAATTATAATGGGAACTGTTGCAAGAGTTTCTACATTATTTACCACTGTGGGATAGCCTAAATATCCTCTATCAACGGGATAAGGTGGTCGGTTTCTGGGCTCACCTCTTAAACCTTCGAGTGATTCAATTAATGCAGATTCTTCGCCGCAAACATAAGCACCCGAGCCAAGACGTATCTCAATATCGAAGTCAAAACCGCTCCCGAGAATGTTCTTTCCTAACCTATTTGAATTACGCATAGATTCGAGCGTTTTTTCCATTTGTTCTCTCATATAGCTATATTCACCACGTAAATAGACAAATCCATATTGAGCGCCGATTGAATAACCACAAATGATCATACCATTGTATACTTGCTCTGTAAATTCAGTCAATAGCACTCTATCTTTAAATGTGCCAGGTTCGCCTTCATCTGCATTGCATACAACATATTTTTTATCGGATGGTGTGGAAGCTGCTGCTAACCATTTAACACCTGCAGGAAACCCTGCACCTCCTCTCCCCTTCAAAATTGAATTTTTTACAGTTAATAAAATATCATCGGGAGTCATCTGCAAGGCTTTTTTTAACCCATCGCCAAAATTTTCTTTATCAAAAACGATTGCTTTATTTAATATTGGCATATTTTTACCTTACTTTTAATTCATCTAAAATTTCAACAACTTTGTGTGGTGTTAATTTTGCATATACTTCGTTATTCACTAGCATTGCTGGACCTTGATCGCACATACCAAGGCAACTAACATATTCAAGTGAAAATCTCTCGTCATTTGTAATCTCGCCAAATTTGATACCTAATTCTCTTTCGAGTGTTCGAGCAATACCATCTTTATTGGCTAAATCACAAGAAATTGTTTTACACAGTCTAATATTATATTTTGCACGTTGCTTAGCATTAAAAAAGTGATAAAAAGTTGTAACACCATAAACTTCCACAGGATGAATGTCCAACAAGCGAGCTATTTCTTGTTGGGCAACGTCTGAGATATGTCCATAACGGTTCTGGATTTCTTGCAAAACAGGAATTAATGCTTGTCTTCCATTACCATACTTCTCTACTAAAACAGAAATATCATTTGTTAAGTTATTAACTTCACTAACTAACATTTCTCTCCTTTAAATTATTATATAAAATTCTTGTCGCTTTTCAAATAAATAATATAAGTGATAAATAGCATATTTATTCTATAAATTTTTGTTATTTATCACCTTCCGTAAATCGATAATATAGAACATTAACAATTTGGAGAATGAACAATGAAATAATACCTTTTAGATGACACTTATTAATTATACAAATTTCATCTTTACAACTATCTTCTTTTTTCAATATAATTACAGTAGCCATCAGGTTCAATTACTTTACTATTGTTCTATATATTAAAAATCTTTATTAATATATTTTAATTTAAAATAGATTAAAATATTTAAATTAAAGAATAATACAAAATTAGTAAAAATTTTAATAATAATTACAAATAATTATTATTAACAATTATTAATTATATTTTAGATAAAATCAAATTTATAAATATTATAAATTTTCCTAAATCCGTAAGATTAATTATTACATTATATAAATATTATTGATCAATAACTGTGTTCTTCTATTTTTACTTTACCCCTAAAAACGTGATTAATCCAAATTGTATATCCAATAACAAATGGCATTCCTATCGCAGCAATAATTAACATTGTTTTTAAAGTTAATTGTGATGAAGCACCATTATAAATATTCAGAGAATAATTAGGATCAATTGTTGATGGAACAAAATTCGGAAACATACTTATTGCAAATGTTGCCATCGCTAAAAATATTATCAAAAACGAATACGCAAATCCTTGTTTGTATTTTTCTTTCAAAATACAGCTAGGAATCAATAATGCAAGAACTAAGACTATTATTGGAATAACATAAAACGGTGGAAATGACTGAAAATTCTTGATTGCGTGAGGTACAAAAAGTATAGTGATTATGGTTGCAATAACCCATAATCCCGAGAATATCCACGCAAAAATATTCCCGATTTTTTTAAGTTGCTGATTTAACTCGCTATCTGTTTTATTTAAAGCATACAGAGAACCATGCATAATGAATAATACAAGAGTAAGAACACCAGCCAATACAGGATAAGGCATTAATAATCCAAAAAGTGAAATATTAATATTTTTGTCAGCACCTACAGGCAGCCCTGTAAGCAAATTGCCTATTGCAACGCCAAAAAGAACGGGTAATATTAAACTTGAAATTCCAAAGACTAAATCCCAGAAATTTATCCAGCTTTGTTTTTCAATTTTACTTCTAAATTCTAGAGCAAGCCCCCGTGCTATTAAAAATAGTAAAACAAGCATCAGGGCAAGATATAATCCTGAAAAAACTGAAGCATAAACGTGCGGAAACGCAGCAAATAATGCACCACCACCTGTAATTAGCCAGACTTCATTTCCATCCCAAACAGGACCAATTGCATTCATTAATATTCGCTTATGATTTGGATTTTTTATGAAAAGAGTCGTTGCTCCAACTCCAAGATCAAATCCATCCAGAATTGCGTATCCACCCAATAATACTGCAATCAATATAAACCATATAATATTTAATATCATTTCTTTTCTCCTTAATTATTATCAATATTTTCTGGGACAAATTCTTGTAATTCATTAGGACCTTGCTTAATCTTTTTCACCATAAGATAAATGAATAAAATAAGCAATGCTAAATAAAGTAATGTAAATAATATCAATGAGAATAAAACTTCCCCGCTCGATACTACTGTCGAGACTGCATCTTTTGTTCGCAATAATCCATATACAATCCAAGGCTGTCTGCCAACCTCTGCACTAATCCATCCTAATTGATTCCCAAATGTTGGGAATATGAACATTATCATACTCAATTTTAAATACCATTTAGGTTTATGAAATTGAAATTTACTCCATACAATTGCCGAGTAGAGAGCATAAAGAATTAAAAGTATCCCAATTGCTACCATAAAATGATATGTCTGAAAAGTTAGATTGACAGGTGGAATATCAGGTTCAAATTCTTTAAGCCCTTTCACAGGTTTGGTCACATCATTATAAACAAGGAAGGAAAGCATTCCTGGAATTTTTAGTCCAGAAGTAGTTTTTTGCTGTTGATTAACCCAACCAAAAATATACATATCTGCTGGTTTTGTTTCCCAATGGCCCTCGAAAGCTGCAAGTTTTGCAGGTTGAGTCTTTGCAATGTCACGAGAGCTTTGATGGCCTGTAAAGAGTTGTAGCAAAGAAGCAACTATTATTACTGCTGTAGCAATTTTCATTGAAGGTATTGCCATCTTTAAATGCCTATTTTTTAAGATATAATAAGCATTAATTGACATAAAAAGCAATGCACCTGTCAACCAAGCAGCGATGATAGTGTGTGTTAACCTATCCACGGTAGAAGGATTAAAAGCAGCGGTCCAGAAATTTGTAATTTCAGCACGCATAAAACCGCCTTCATTTACAATATGATATCCCGCAGGTGTCTGTTGCCAAGAATTTGCGATTAATATCCATAGTGCAGATAGATGAGCGCCAAATGCAACTAAAATTGTGGATATAAAATGTGTTTTGGGACTTACTCGCTTCCAACCGAAAACTAAGATGCCTAAGAAGGTAGATTCTAGAAAGAAAGCAAATATTCCTTCTGCCGCTAAGGGACTTCCAAAAATATCCCCAACAAAGCGAGAATATTTTTCCCAGTTTGTACCGAACTCAAATTCCATTACCACACCTGTCGCAACACCAGCTGCAAAAGTCAAAGCGAAAATCTGCACCCAAAAACGAGTAAGATTTTCCCACATCTTATCTTTTGTTTTAATGTATTGATACTCAAGAATTATTAGTAAAATGCTTAACCCAATGCTTAAGGGTGGATAAAGGAAATGAAATCCGGCAGTGATAGCAAATTGAATTCTTGCAAGTAAAGTTACATCCATAGAAAATCCTTAATTTTTTAGGAATAATAAAAATTTAAAATTAAGAAAAATTTTTTAATTGATTAATCTTATATAAATTTTTAATTTTTACTGAACCCTTTAAGTTGAATAAAAAAATTTTGTAGTAATTTGCAACTTTTTTCGATTTTTTCAGTTACATATTATAAAGAATTAAAATAATTTAAAAATTTTATATACATTAGGAGATTTTAAGATGTTAAAAAAGATTCGCAATTTTTTGATAGTTCTGGTAGCGATAGGTATAGCGATGACCGGAATATCAAATGCGCAAGCAGATTTAAAGAAAATCAAGGAGCAATTACCAAAGCTTCTTGGAGCAACAAATCAGGGGACTGAATTTGTTATAGCATTTCATCCTGCATGGGAGGAAGTAGGGCCAAGCAACAGGATTAAGGTCTATATATCATCAGGTGTGGCAACTGATGTAAGGGTTACGATACCATATTTTTCAAACGAGCCGAGGTATACTCTGCGTACAAAACCAAATGATATAATAGTGCTTGATTTATTACCATCAGAGGCACAGCCATATACAAGAGGTGGTGGCGGTTATGTAAACACATTAAAGCCAACACAAGTATGGCCTGGTCGTGGGATAATAATAGAAGCAGATGCGCCAATAATAGTATATGGGGTGGTACGATATCAATATACAAGTGATGGATTTTTGGCAATACCAACGCATGCACTTGGCAATAGGTACATAGTATCCTCATATAGAGAGACTAGCGATTTACAATTACAATCATTAACACCATATGTAAGCATAGTTGGTGTATACGACAAGACCAATGTACAATTTTACTTAGGAGGTAATAATGGCTCTCTAATAATAGATGCTGATCACGGGAACAGGGTATATCAAACAGGCGGGACCTTACGAGCAACTTTAAACAGAGGGGATGATTGGCTTATAGCAACACAATCAGCATATTCCGATTTAGGGGGGAGTTATGTATATGCAAACAAGCCTGTAGCAGTCATATCGGGCAATCACTGTGCATATATACCAACAGATGTTGCTGCTTGTGATTACATCATAGAACAAGAATACCCAATGAATGCGTGGGGTCGGAAATATCATGTAACGAAAATAGCGGGGAGGAAGCGCTCGTCACCAGTAAGGTTATTTGCGAAGGAAGCAAACACAAGATTTTATAAAGATTACAACAATGAAGATACAACGCAAGCATTTTTTGTAAATGCAGCAGCATGGGGGATAAAGGATGTAGCGTGGTTAGAGACGCGAGCGAGCATGGCCATGGACTCAAACACGGGAATGGTTGTGACAGCAGATAAACCTATAGAGGCTGTACAATACAATCCAGGCATCAATGATGATCAAGTAAGTTCAGACCCATTTCAAATGATGTTAATACCGGAGGAGCAATTTTTAAATGATATAATATTCAACACGCCGGGGATAAGGGGAGGATATGGCTTTGATGTAAATTATATAAACATAGTATACAAATCAGATTCGACGGGGCAGATACCTGATGACCTATATTTAGGGGATGTATCACCGACGACAGGAGAGACAAACTTCAAGAAATTAAAGGATTGGAGTTCATCGCCAGGGGACAGGTTATATGATCCTGATTACAGAAATTCACCTATAAAGATATTTTCGAAGATAGTAGAGTTGCCGTATGACGCAGTGTGGCGAATAAAATCGGAGACGCAGAAGATAATGGCATATTCATATGGATTTTCGTGGTGTGATTCATATGGGGAGGTGACAGCAGCGGCAGTAGCGGATCTTGAGAGGCCGGACACAGTAGTGCCGGTGCCATATTACGAATTATTATGTGACGGGACAACGGACACAACGCACGGGAAATACCCATATGTAACAGATATGCCTGATGATGATTCGATACGATCGAATATGTCATTAATAACATTTGATAGGAACAACAGTGTAAATTATGATTTTGCGATAGGGCCGACGAGTCGTGGTTGGGTACCTGGTTGGGATAGGACGGTATATTGGAAGGCATGGACACTTGACCCATCGCAGGATGGAGAGGCAATCATAACATTTGCAGATAGGGCAGGGAATGACACAACGATACAGATAATATATACAGCAGTGAAATTGAGTATGTCGCCGCGGACATTTTACTTTGGGAATATGAAGATAGGGGAGAAGAAGACGCAGACGTTCACGGTGCGGAATGATTCGAAGCGGAAGGTAGCATTGCAGGAATTATCATTGCAGACAGTGCGGGAGAACTTAGCGGCGCAGGGATTTACGTTGGACATACCATTTGATTTAAGTGATTCATTAGGGATAGGGGAGACGAGGACATTTGATGTAACATTTACGGCGCCTAGGGAAGGAGAGTTTAGGGATTCAATAGGAGTAGGGGACGATTGTTTTTATCAGTATAAGGCGATAGTAAGGGCAAGTGTAGGGACACCGATAATAAATGTAAGCGATATAGATTTTGGAGAGAAGACAGTAGGAGAGGAATGGGGTCCAATGATAGTAACAATAAAGAACAGTGGGACGACATCATTAGCGGTAACCGGATATACGGGGCCAACATTGGGAGTATATAGGACAGATTTAGGGGATATGAACATATCGGCGAGCAATCCATGGATAGTGGGAATAAATCAGACAGTACAATTCAGGGTATGGTTCAAGCCGGATGCGGAGATATCATATCCGGATTCGATAGTATTTGAAAGTGATGCGGGGCGTATAGAGGACCCTGTATGTGAGATAAGAGGTATAGGGATCAAGCCACAATTGCAAGCGACGGGAGAGAATTGGGGGCAGAAGAGGGTGCATTTAGCCAAATATGATACCTATACATATCAGACATTTGGATATCCATATCCATCGCCAACGGGGGCGATAGTATTAAACAATCCTGGGACGAAGGAAGTATTGATACATCAGATAAACGTATTGGACAGTGTGCAAGCGGATGCATTTGAGATAGATGTAGAGGGTGTGAAGCAGCCATTAGTAAAGTATTTAAATCAATTAGGGTCAATAAAAGATGAGCAGCAGCGAACGATAACCACGATAGAGGCAGGAGGAACGAGGCATGTGCCAGTGTATTTCAATCCTAGAGCAGAGGGTGTACATAGATTAGTGATAGAATATGTAAGCGATGCTGAGATAAGGCCGACATCGACATTAGAGGGCATAGGTATATATCCAATGATAGGGACAACGGATGTAGATTATGGAACGAATGTAGTAGGGGACAAGCCTGTAAGGAGGACAGTAATATTTGCGAATCAGCGATGGGATTATCAGGACAGTCTAGTATTACAAGGATTTGCGGTAGCGCCGGATGGATCTATAAGTGCAGAAATAGGCACACCTGGGAGCGAGGGGTTCAGTTATGACGGAGCGAAAATAATAGATAAGACAGGGGAAGTGATAACATTACCATACACGTTGCAGCCTGGGGATTATGTAGAGATAACGGGGCAATTTGCGGCGCAGAGGCCTGGGAATGCATTAGGGAATTTGACGAGTATAAGTGATGCATCAGTGGATGCGACATCGCACTGGAAGGGATTTGGAATAGCGGAGAGTCTGCAATTATTGCCTGGGGCGGAGCCATATATATGCTACAATACAGAGGAAGAGATAGTAGTGACATTGCAGAACAACGGTAGCGACACAGTGAGGATACCAGCAAATTCAATAAGCATAATAAATGATAGCAAGGGATATTTCAGGATAGCGAGGGTAATCAACGCGGCGAATGTAGAGATAAACACAGATGCAGATTATTATTTTGCACCGAATGACAGGTTATCGATAGTGGTTGGATATAACCCTGTGAATTGGTCGAACACAAACAGTGTAGAGGAAGCAATAGCGGATGTGCAAGTAGAGACAGATGCAGTGACTCCTGCATTCAGGGTAATGACAGTGCAAATCAAGGGCAGTGCAATACATTATGTGCGAACGACATATTCGGAGATAAATGATAAGACGACAGAAATAGTAGAGCCTGGACAGAGTGCAGGAGCGGGCTACAATGGGGATCCTATAACATATTCAATATATATAAGGGATGGCAAGGAATTAGATTTAACAGGTCCTACACAGATAACAATAAAGATAAGATACAAGAAGGACTTTTTGGCAATAAAGGAGAGCGGGAACAACAACTTGCAAATAAGCGTAGGAGCAGATATGGCGGGATGGAATATAGATAATGTAACACGTAAATTAGACAAGGCGACAAATGAAGAAGAAGTGACAGTGGTAATGAGCGGGACGCCATTCCAGTCGAGTGCAAAGAGCGAGTTATTGAGGATAGAGTTTTTAGCATTTTTGCCATACTATACAAGTGCAGATGAGATAGCGAAGGGGAAAGAAACTATGATAAGCCACGAGGTAGTGAGCAATGAGCAATGTGTAGAATTTAGAGACCCCGTTGGGAGCAGTGCAGTATTGAGCGAGGTATGTATGAACAATTTGCGTCCTATATTGTTATCATCGACTGATTACAGTATGGGGAAGGTCAATCCGGAGCCATTAGGAGCCGAGGGAGGAACACTTGATTTTGGAGTTGGATTAAGCGGTGAGACACATATACGAATAATCAATAGCGCGGGTGAAGTAGTAGCGGTATTAGCCGATGGGATGATGAAGGTTGGGAACTACAGTGTAAGGATACCTGTAGAGAAATTGTCAAGTGGAGTATATTTCATAGAGATGCAATCAGGTGAGTTCAAAGAAGTGCAAAAGATTGTAGTAAAGAAATAATACGCTGCAATCTCAGAATGAAAATTAAAAAGGGGCGATTTTATTCGCCCCTTTTTTTTAATTGAAATCTACAATTCTACCCCATATTTGAGGTAATTTAAATACTATATTTGTAAAAGAGCCAAACATTTGTTTTGTGCTTATTATAACACCAAAGGAGCGGCCATTAAAATAATATGGAAAATCGATACGTACAATATGTGATGGATTTTGTGATTTTGTGAAATGAAGACGCAAGCCAATGCCTGCTGATTTTTGTAAAACTAAATCCTTGATTTTTTGCCCTTGGTTCCAACTTGCACCTAGATCGAAAAATCCCACCATAGAAAATTGAAAAAAAAGCAATTGCCAATTTGAAAAATACCGCAATTCATAATTGGAAACAATGCGATTATCACCTGAAAATTCATTTAAATCCACTCCACGCAGTCCTGTTTCTGTATCCAATATTAATTGTCTAAATTTTTGCCAGTCCCAAACTGTTTGCTGAAGGAATCTTCCTGTAAAAATCAAATCCTTTGTTAAATGGAGAAAATAATTAAAACTGGCTTCTTGATATGTATATTTTGCGACCGATCTGTTTGTGAATGCGCTACTTCCCGCAGCTGATAAATAAATATAAGATTTTTGATTATAAAATGATGCTTCTGCCGCACCCGAAATGTAATTTAAATTTTCTCCTTTTGAATTTAATGAAAAGATTTTCCCGATGGAAGCTGTTCCCCATCCACCATAAATTAAATCTTCTTCCAAAAATGCATTTAATTTATGAACAACATCATAACGTTGCGAAAGTGAAGCAAAATTCAACAAAAAATATCCCGAATTATCATAAGCCTGTTCAAATTTTGTCGATGGACGAGTTGCCCAATTAAATCCCAAATACGGTGTAATTAAAAATTTGTCTTGTGACCACCACCCGCGAGAATACCACATTTGCAAATCAGTTTGCTTTTGATTGATTAGTTCATAATTTTTTGAATTATGATAATAAAAATCCTTTCCAAAAGAATTCTGTGTATAGACGCCAAGAGAGTAAGTAGAATTTAGTCTTCGATATGGAATTTCTATCAATGCAATTTGTTGAGTTTTTATTTTATTAGTGTTTAAATAAAGCGAATCCATAATCTCAGTGCCTGGAATGCGAAAATTATAAAGCAAGAATGCTCCTCCCCATCCAATATTATTTTCTGTTCGGTATGCAGCTTCGATTTTCAGACGTGTTCCCGTTCCAAACAAATTAAATTCTGTAAATTCTGCGCCAATTTTATTAGCATTCCCCCCTACCTCAAGCTGAGGCAACGGATAAGCGGACCATCTATCTTTTGTTATAATATTTGCATTGTATTGATTAAACCCAAGTGAATCCAGTTCTATTGATACAGTTGTAAATAATCCCGTTGCTCGTAAATTCCTTTCTGTTTCCTCAATATCGTCAATTGTAGTCATAGAATTCTTATCGAAGAGTAATTCACTTGTAATTACATATGGTTTTGTCATCGAATGTAATGAATTTAGTAAGGGTGATAAAAAAAACCAGTCCCGGTCATCTTTTTCAAATACTTTATGCCGTGTGATTTGTATATCCTTAATCATCAATTCATAAGGATACATCTGAGATTCTAAAGAATCATTAAGATTGTTTTGTGAATAAAGTTGCAGAAAAGAATATAGGAAGCAAATTGATGCAATAACTAAAAATTTCGAAAATTTCATAAATGCTTATCTTGCAATAACTCGAAGAGACGTTTTTTTGGGGATTTCAATTTCAATAACATCATCTTTATGAATTTCGCCAACACCCTCTGGTGTGCCTGTGAAAATCACATCACCTCTATCAAGAGTGAAAATCTTTGATAAATACTCAATTAATTCGGGGACTGAATAAATCATTTCTGCAGAATTGCCTACTTGTCTTAGTTCACCATTCAATTTCAATTGAAAATTAATTTGCTGATTGTCTTGAAATTCATCTCGTGGGATAATTTTTGATATTGGTGCAGAAGTGCGAAATCCTTTTGCAATAGCCCAAGGTGTGCCTTTTTGCTTTGCCTGCGTTTGCAAATCTCTCAGAGTTGCATCAATGCCAACCCCAAATCCTGCGATATAATCCCAAGCATCATCCGCAGAAATATCAGCACAATATTTATTAATTACAACAACCAATTCCCCTTCGTAATGGACTTCATTGGAATAATCAGGAAGCACAATTGCTTCTCCATCTTGAATATATGCAATTGAAGGTTTGATAAATATAATCCGTTCGCCTCTAGGAAGGAGGGATTTCATCTCTTCGGCATGTTTTGCGTAGTTCTGCCCGATACCATAAATTGTTCCGATTGGGAAATGCGTTCCATTAGTAAAAAAGAGTTCTTTCATTTTATATATTATTTCTCGCAAAATTAAGGTTTTTGTGAGAATTATGTATTATCTACAAATTATTATAAAAACCTTTGTAGTAATATATAACTTTTTTGGGATTTTTCAGTTACATAAATATAGATTAATTAAATGTAAATATGAGGTTAAAATGAAAAAATTAATTTTCATATTATTCTTTATTACCTCCCAATTTATTTATGGAGAGTGGAATTTTACAGGTTTTGGAATTTGTGAGAATAAAATTTATTCAAGCACAATCTATAAGAACAATATTTATGAAGGGACAGCCAATGGCGTGTTTGTTTCTGAAAATTTTGGAAAGAGTTGGCGATTAGCAGGCTTGCCAGGAAAATATGTGTCAGCTATTTGCTCTAATGATGAATATATATTAGCAGGTACGCTAAATGGAATTTACTTATCAATGGATAATGGCAATAGCTGGATTGAAAAAAATGATGGTTTATCAGAACTTTCAATTCATTCATTATTTATTGATAATAATAGAATTTTTGCGGGAACGGATAGGAGCATTTATCTATCAACAGATAATGGAGATAATTGGATAAAAACAATTGAAATTAATGGTCAAGTAAATAAATTTGTCCAAAAAAATGGGAAAATTTATGTTGCTACTGATGCAGGCATCTATTTTTTCGATAAAGATTCCTGTAGTTGGAAAGTATTAAAACAAAAGTTATCTTCACCCATAACAATTACAGCAAATGACAGTTATATTTACGTGGGAACTTTTAGTGGAGCATATAGAACTTCTGATGACGGAAATTCTTGGGAAGATATAGGTCCTGATGAATTTCATATACTTTCATTAGAAGCAAATGGAAATACAATCTTCGGGGGGACCCGCAGGGATGGTATTGTTGCTTCTTATGATGGTGGAAACAATTGGGCAAAAATTGGATTAGATACAATGACAATTTATTCACTTTCTTTATGGGGGGACACAGTTTATGCAGGAAGCTTATATAATGGTGTAAATAAATCTATTGACAATGGGCATACTTGGACACTTACGGGTTTAACACGTGGTTGTGTATATGATTTTGCAATAGATGATCAAAAGAACTTATACGCAACCGTTTGTTGTAATGGCGTATATAAGTCAACTGATGAGGGCATATCGTGGGGGTATTATGGATTAAAAGGAACTTTTCTTTCTTCCACGACATTATACAATTATATTTTTGTAGGTGGAATAAAAAACGGCATATATTCTACTAGTGATAATGGGCAAACGTGGGTTCACTCGGGACTTTATGACCTTACAGTATATGATATCATTGTAGGAGATGGAATAATCTTTGCAGGAACAGAAGGGCAAGGCGTTTACAAATCGACTAATTATGGGATAAATTGGTCTCAAACAGCTTTAAACAAAGTTGATGTTGAATTTCTTTTATCTTACAATCATAATATTATAGCCTGTACTTACAATAAAGAGATTTATATATCAAGTGATGAAGGTGATACTTGGCAACTAAGATCGGTGATTAATCAAGATCTATGCGATTTTCTTTTTGATGGTAGTAATTTTTTTATAGCCACATTTCAGGATGGCATATATAAATCAACCGATTATGGACTAAGCTGGACACAATCCGGTATGCCAGGCAAAACTATATGGGCTTTAACTTCATATAAAGGAAATTTGTTTGCAGGTATCGATAAAGGCGGTGTCATTCTATCAACAAATAATGGAGATAATTGGATTCAAATTGGCTTAGATACTTTTACAGTCGATGCATTAACTTTATCAGGTCATCATCTTATTGCGAAGTGTACTAAATATGGTTTGTACCAAACTACTCTCGAGGATATTGGTTTGGATGTAAGAGAGAAAAATTTGATTATTTATCAGCCTTCATATCCAAATCCTGCAGAGGATTATGTGATAATAAAGGATTATATTGAATATAATTATCAAATTTATGATTTGCTTGGAAATTGCAGACAATCGGGAATAATTAATTCTGAAAAAATCAATATCTCATCTCTACCTATTGGGTTTTATACTTTAAGAATATACAGAGAAAATAAGCAAATTATTGAAAAATTAATAAAGCGTTAATTATTTCTGCAAATTTGAACCAACAGATGCAGTTGAGCGTTGCCGCAAAATTTCAAAAATTATAATACCTGCTGCAACAGAAACGTTTAACGATTCAATATGCCCGACAAGGGGGATTTTGATGATAGAATCGCACTGCTTTTTGACTGCGGGACGCATCCCCTCGCCTTCATTGCCCACAACAAGCACAAGCGGAACATCATACGAAAAGTTTGTATATGTATCTTCTGCCTCGGGGTCAGTGCCAACAATCCAGAATCCACGTTCCTTCAAGTGACTGAAATCCTGTGGAAAATTCCCAACATAGCAATATGGCAAATGCTCTAATGCTCCTGCTGATGTTTTATAAGCAACGGGAGTGATTGGGGAGTTCTTGCTTGTTGGTATCAAAAGCCCATTTACACCGCCTACTTCTGCTGTGCGTGCAATTGCACCAAAATTATGCGGATCTTGAATCCCATCAAGAAATAAAAGCAATGGCAATGGTGAGTTCTTAAATGCAAGGTCTATAATTTCATCAAGCGAATACTCGCGCCCTATCGATTTGAGAGCAATTACACCTTGATGAGTTTCGTCACTTACACTAACTTGTTGTGCTAATTCTTTGAATTTCTTTTTGTCATAAACAGTTGATGGGACATGCTTTTTTCTTGCTAATGTTAAGATTTCTTCAATTTCAGGACCATTTGCCCCGTGCAAAATGAATACTTTCGAGACTGTTCCTGCTTTCAAAGCAGTTATAATTGGTTTTCTACCAAAAATGTAAAAATCAGAATTTTCCAATATTTTATTTATTTATATTTGTTAATGAACAAATTTATTACTTGCTAAAATTCAATCCTGCATTGAGCAGTTCCTCGACTCTTTCTTTAGAATCGGCTTCTGCATAAAATCTTACTAATGGTTCTGTGCCTGAGGCACGAACAAGCAACCATCCATTATCGGTGATAAATTTAAAGCCATCTCGATTATTAATTTCAATCACTTTTTGATTTCCAAGCTTTTTAGGAGAATTGCTTGCCATCGCAAGAGTCCTTGCTTTTTCTTCTTCAGACATCCGGACATCAATTCTTTTAAATATATGATTCCCAAATTCTTCATTCAATTCATTGACAAGTTCCGACAGTTTCATTTTTCGCTCAATCATTTCCTCTATAATCAAAAATCCATTGAATATTCCGTCGCGCTCAGGAATATGCAAAATTGTACCCAATCCACCGGATTCTTCGCCGCCAATAAGCACACCACCCTTTGCCATCAGCTCGGCAGAATACTTAAATCCAACGGGTGTTTCAACTAGTTCAATGTTATATTTTTTTGCATATTTATCTACCATTGAAGAAAGCGAGACGGTTTTTACGATTTTGCCACGCAAATTTTTGAATTTATAAAGATAATTCAAGATTATCATATAAATTTTATGAGCATCCACAAAATTCCCTTGTTCATCGACCATACCAAGCCTATCCGCGTCGCCATCTGAAGCAAGCCCAACATCAAAACCTGTTGAAGTAATACCACGCAATTCTCCAAGCATACTCTCTATGGGTTCGGGATGCCCAATTTCAGCAAATGATGGATTATATGTACTATGAATTTCCTTGATATATGGCAAAAGATAGCCGAGTGTATTAATTCCCGCTCCATACATTGGGTCGAAAACAATGTGTATTCCTGATTTTCTGATTTTTTCAAAATCAAATTTCTCTTGTAAATAGTTGAGATAATTTTCTTTAAAATCAGCATAAATAATGGTTCCATTATTTATATAATGTTCAAGTGGTTGTAGATTTATATCGGGTTTAGTTGCTAATATTTCAGGAATTTCCTTTTCAACTTGAGAGACAAGTTCGGGAGAAGCCGGTCCACCATAATTTGCCTTTAGTTTATAGCCATTGTATTGGGGTGGATTATGGCTTGCAGTAATCATAATTCCAATAGATGCATTATATAATTTGCAATTGTAAGATGTTTGAGGAGTAGAAGCAATAGAATTAGCTAAGTAAGATTTAATCCCATTTTCAGCAAAAACACGTGCAACTTCTTCGGCAAATTCTTTGGAAAGGAAGCGTGTATCATATCCGATAACAGCGGAGTGTGGCGGATTTGAATATTTATTCAAATAATTGCAGGTAGCAAGAGCAACGTATTGGAGATTTTCAAACGTGAAATCGCGAGCAATAATACCTCGCCATCCATCGGTACCGAACTTTATCATTATTTGTAGAAATTAAAACTACAAAATTACGAAAAAATGAAAAATATGAATTGGAAAAAGCAGGGGGGATTATAGAATTTTTATAGCAATTTGAAAATAATTATTTACTGCAGCGATAACTTCATATTTGATATAAAAAGAATTTACGAATTCAGTGAATGCTTTAAATTCATGTAGTGGAACCCCAAATTCATCAAAAATAATAATATCATTACTTTTTAAAAGCGGTGCAATTGTAGTTAATACATATAATGTAGATGTATACAGGTCGGCATCCATATTTATTATTTTTCTCTTGTCATCATTAAAATTGGTCAAAAAATCACGAAGTGTATCCTGAAATAAACCTTTAAAAAAAGTTAATCTACTATCATCAATTAGTGGTATGTTTTCAGGGGACATTTCTCCTTTTTTGTATAAGTGCCAGTCTTCGGGTAACCCCTCAAAAGTGTCAAAACCATAAAATCTTGTATCTTTATTTTTATTATTATTGACCCACCATCTCATTGTATTACCATAAGCAACACCGAATTCCAAATAATTTATATCTTCCGATGCATTTTCTTTCTCTAATAAATAGTCATAAATTTGATAGCGTCCATCTCTTTTAAAATTAAAAGAATAAAAATCACTAAAACCAGGCTTGTTGTGCTTTCTTCTCCAATTAGAAAATTTGTTAAGATAATATAAATTGCCAAGAAATGGATTTAACCAACCAAATAGAAAATGTAAATTTAGGACTAAAAATAATCCTTTGATTTTCCTAATAAAAAATAATTTAAATTGTCTCATATATTTATTATTTTTTTCGTAATTTTAAATGTTAAATAATTAAAAAAATGAAAAATAAATTTTATTTTTTGATATTTTTTTTAATAGTAATTTTTTGTTTTTTCCCAATAGATATTTTATATTCTTATGATAACCAAATTTACAAATTTAACAATTTAAAAGATAATAAATTACCAAAACTCCAAGCAATAAACGATCCTTATTGGATAACTTATTTTGGGGGTACAAATTCAGAAATATTTAGTAGCATTTTATTAGATAGAAATAATGATATTATTGCGGTTGGATCAACTTATAGTTATAATCTTCCAACAAGTCCAAACGCATTTCAGAAAAACAATAATGGTAATAATGATATTTATGTTGCCAAATTTGATTTTAAAGGTAATTTGTTATGGAGCACATATATTGGAGGAAATAATTGGGAATATGCATATGGGATGAAAATTGATAAATTCAATAGAATTTGGATTGTTGGAGAAACACATTCCTCAAATTTCCCAACAAGAAATAGTAATTTTATTCATAGAGGTGGATATTTTGATGGTATTATTATTTGCTTTGATGAGAATGGAAATTTGATTTATTCCACTCAAATCGGTGGTGGTGATTATGATTCCTTTCTTGATTTGGCTGTAAATGATGAATATATTTATGCAGTTGGTCGAACATTATGCAATAATTATCCCGTTACTCAGGATGCGTTTCAAAAAGTAAATGAAGCGGGTTATAAAGGTATTTTAGTCAGAATCAATTTAAACACTTACGATATTCTTTCATCTTATGTTGGGACAGGTATAAAAAATATTTTCCTAGAGAGCATAGCAATCGACCACAATAGTGATGTTATATTAGGTGGATTTACTGATGATTCATCATTTCCACTAATTAATAATAAATTAAATTCATTATTTGGTGGTGCTTATGATATATGGTTAATGAAACTTGATAGTTATTTTAATATTATATGGACAAATTTATATGGAGGGCAAGGTACAGAGAAAGTTACAATAATTAAAGTAGATGAATTTAATAATATATATTGTTTAGGGTTTACAAATAGTACTAACATTAAACTTGAATCCCCTCTTCAACAAAATTTAGGAGGTGTATATGATGGTCTTCTATTTAAATTAGATAAAACAGGTAGCATGCTATGGTCAACATATTTAGGCGGTAATTCTTCAGAAAGTTATAAATCTAATATGCAAACAACAGATAGATTCCTTGGAGATCTATATTTAGATGAAAAAAATCAAAGAATTGCAGTAAATTTTAGAAGTGCAAGTAATAATTTGCTCATTACATCTAATGCCTATCAATCAAAGTATCAAGGTGGTAGCTATGATTCATATACCTGTATTCTTGATTACAATGAGCAGCCATATTATGCTACATACTTTGGTGGTGGAGGAGAAGAAATGTCTCATTCTGTATTTTTAAGAGATTCTATTCTTATAATAAGTGGTCAATCATCAAGTTCGAATCTTCCTGTTACAGAGAATGCATATCAAAAAAAATTAAATGGTACCACTGATGCATTTATCGCTATTTTTGGTATTCCACTTGCTCCCCCTCCCCCCGATACTATTCCGCCATCGATTACTAGCTTCGTTGATTCTTGCGAAATTATTAGGACTATCTCGGTTGCTGATAATCAATTGGATTTGTCGGGTATTAAAGATATTAATATTATTAAATCTGATAACTGCGATATTTCCATCACAAACAAAACTCAAACTACTGCTGTTATAATAATCCAACTTATCGATACAGAGCAAAATGGCTACTATACAATTGATGTAATTGATAATGCAGGAAATAAGACTACTCTGAAAGATTCTCTCCTTGCTTCAAGACATAATTATCTTTCCTTTACACCAAAACCGTTTTATGATTTTGGAAAATTAAAATTCGGTGAGTTCAGATGCGACAACATTACAATCCATAATAATTCACCTGAGAACATCGAGCTAAAAGATTTATCGATTGTAAAGAATATTGACTTTTCTATTCCTCAATCTCAATTTCCAATACTTGTGCCTGCTAATGATTCAGTAAATCTTGAGGTTTGCTTTAGAGCAAAGTTTCCGCTTTATGGAATTTATCGTGATACAATTACATATTTTAACAATTGCGTCTATGCACGCATTCCACTTGTTGCAGAAATAGATACAGCAAATTACAACGCAATTTCCCGTTGCGATATTATAATCAATATCATTTCAAATTACGATAGTCTAAGCGACCCCGAACCCGTTCTTTATCCAAATCCAAATCGTGGAATTGTTTGGCTAAATTCAAATTATAAAAAAGACGATATTTCATTGGAAATCTATAATATTTTAGGCGAACAAATCAAAAGTTTACAATTTGAAGCAAGTACATTGCCCATAGAAATAGATTTAAGCAAAATTATAGATGGAAATTATATTTTTATAATAAGGCAAAAAAATATAGTAAGTATAAATAAAATACTATTAATTAAATAGAGAATCTCTATTCAAATTGTCCGGATTGTCTTAAAAAATCAATCTGGCTATATTTTACGAATTTAAACAAAGCGCTGACAATGCATATTCACTTTTATATCTTCAAATAGACTATATTTCCTACTAATTCATCAATAGTTATTAATTTTGTAACAAGTATATAAATAAAAAATAAAATAAGAAAATGAAAAAATTACTAATTATAATGGTTTTTCTGGCTCAATCATCACTGATTTTTGCGCAAATTCCCTACTCGGAGAAATCGTATGATTATCTATTCGGATGGCAGGATATTTATGCAACAGTCCCTGATGTGCCAAGTTGTCAAGAAGGAGCATTAACTACTGCAGAAAAAGAATATGTACTTGAATATGTAAATTTCATTCGATATTTGCACAATCTCAAACCTGTGGTTTATGATTATGGTGGAGATGTAAAAGCACAAAAAGCAGCATTGATTCAAGTTGCAAATGGACAATTAAGTCATACTCCCCCAACAAGCTGGAATTGTTATTCGCAAGATGGTTATGATGGTTCAGAAAATTCAAATTTACATCTTCAATGGGGAATATCTGAGGGCCAACAGATAGATTCGAGAGTCTCAATAGTTGGATGGATGCTGGATAATATGTCCCAAAATGCACAAGATAGATGCGGGCATAGGCGAGCAATAATAAACCCATTTGTGACATCAATATCCTTTGGAAGAGTTGATGGTCAAGGTCCCGCGGGATGGGCTATGGCAGCAGCATTGAAATTTATGGATAATGTAAATGGTAATATAAGTGATCAACCTGTTGAATTTGTTGCATATCCTTATCATAATTATCCACCCAATCTTGTCGATAAAAATTGGTATTTATCTTTCTCGCCCTACTATGATATGTACGAATGCTTTGGCAATTCAAATATCAGCTATGATAATACATCAGTTGAAATGACAGATGACAATGGCAATACTATTTCGGTTGGGAACTACACTTGGGATTTTGAGGGATGGGGCGCGGTCCAGAATAATTTTCGTTGGAAAGCTTCGGGATTGCAAGATGAAGTCAAATATAATGTTACAATTAAGAATGTTGTTGTGAATGGTCAAAATAAGGACTACACATATTGGTTCAAACTTACTAATAACGTTTATGGTCAGAAACCAGAGGCACCGGTTCTATCTTATCCACAAAATAATGCGACTAATGTTAACACATCAGTAAATTTCTCTTGGTCAATACCATCATTCACAAATAAGTTTCAATTCCAATTAGCAATGGATATTGATTTTACAATGAAAGTTAAAGACACAATTACATCAGCCAATGGAATGATTGTTAAGAACTTAGACGTCTCAACTACGTATTATTGGCATGTAAAGGCAATCAACGAGAATGGTTCGAGCGAGTGGAGCGAAACATTTTCATTTACAACTGCTGAGCCATTGCCTGATCCACCCACGCTTGTTTATCCTTCAGATAATTCAACAGATGTACCACGTGATGTTGTATTAAGATGGAATACAAAAGTTGGAGCGGAAAAATACCATCTACAAGTTTCAAAAAATAGTGGCTTTACAGGGTTCAGCACCATAGATGATATGAAAATCACAGATACTAGCTACGCAGTGAGCTCAAGCGATCTTGAATATAATACAAAATATTATTGGCGTGTTTCTGCGTTTGTAAATGGCCAGCAAGGTCCATATTCAACAATATGGAGCTTTACAACAAAAGCAAGCGACCCTGTACCATCCATAACAAAATTAGTATATCCTGAAAATGGTGCCTCTAATATTCCATTAAACGTTACACTTCAATGGGAGGCTGTTCAATATGCTCAACATTATACAGTAATTATTGCTACTGATGATAAATTTAGCACAACAAGCAAGGTGCTAACAAAAAATGTTGATACAAACGAATTTCAAGTTCCCGAAAATACTTTGCAACCATTGACAAAATATTATTGGAAAGTCCAAGCATGGAATGAAACAGGTATCGGCGATTGGTCCAAAATTTTCTCATTTACAACAAATGATGGAAGCGCAGTCAAAGAGCAAATCATTACTGATGGAATTAGCATAAGTCCTAATCCTGTCAATGATAATTTATCTATGAAATTTATAAAGCCAATTGATGCGCAGGCGAAACTAACAATTACCAATTTATTAGGAGAAAGTGTTCTTGAGATTGATTTAAATCCTCTCTCACAAGATGGAATAATGCATATTAATACAAGAAATCTGGCTCAAGGAGTATATTTTATAAGAATAAATACTAATAATTACATTTACTTATCAAAATTTGTAAAGAATTAGAAGTTTCTAAAATATATAAACACAATTAGCATTTAAAAAAAGAATGGTACTTGCCATTCTTTTTTTTTGATTTTATTTGAAAAAATTATTTATTTATAAAATATACTATTAATTCTTAATAAAAAAAATGGCGAGGGAAAACCCTCGCCCAATAATCAACACAAAACTTTATGATGACCTTTATCGCAGATAATTAATTTCTTCTCCTGTGATAATCGCCTGAACCTTTTCTTTTTGATCGGGTTCGCGGGCTTCATTAACCTTAATATTTCGGTTATCGAGTTCGGCATCGTTTAATTCCTTTATAGCATTTTGTGCTTCCGCATTATTTGGCATTTCAACAAAGCCAAAACCTCTACTTCTTCCTGTGAATTTGTCAGTAATTACTTTTGCTGACGAAATTTCACCGTATTCTTTGAAGATCTCCATGAGATCATCATCTTTCACATTGTATGAAAGATTACCAACATAGATTTTCATATAAAACTTTTAAATTAAAAAAAAATACTTACAAAATTAATAAACTATTTTAAATTAATAGCAGAATCCATTGTTTTTTCTTTTATGAAAAAATATTGTTTTGTTAAAATATAATTTTATTTTAACGCTTTCTACTAAAATAACAATATTTAAAATTATAAATTAATTTCGATTATATGAACGTAATTGTGCTTTATATTATTGTAAAAAATAAATATTTATTTATAAATCCCCAAATTGAGGCCTGATGACAATTTCTTCTATCATAAAATCATCATTCTCATAATGATCAATAATATTATCTACTATCATTGCAACGCTTTTTGGTTGAATCATACGAGAACCTAATTTTGCACGGGTTTCTTCATCCCAGACGTCTGAGTAAGTGGCGCCAAGTATAAGATTTGTGATTTTAACCTTCTGACGGCGCGTTTCTTCACGAACTGAAGCAAACATCGTAGAAAGTGCTGCTTTGCTTGCTCCATAAAGAGATGAGTTTTCAAAAGGTTTCTCAGCTGCTATTGAAATTAAATTAATAATCATTCCCTGCCTTTTTTCTATCATTGAAGGCAAAAGCAATTTTGTTAAATGATATGCACCATACACATTTACTTCAATTTGCGTTTTTAAGTCGTCTATAATTGATTTTTCAAAAGGAGTAAAAATAACGACACCTGCATTATTTATCAGAACTTGAATATCTTGCTTAATATTATATAATATTTTATCCAGATTTTCTATATCGTTTTGCTTTAAAAAATCAATTTCAAACACATTTTCAGGATTAATAAAAGAATTTTTGGGATTATTTATAAATTTGTTTTTATCTCGTGTTGAACCAAAAATAATATTATTTTTAGATAAGTGTTCCGCACAAGCAAATCCTATACCTCTGGAAATTCCTGTGATAAAGATATTCTTCATTAAATTATATTTTGAATTTATAAAATTAATAAATTCTACTCATATATTTGTTAATAAAATCAAAAAGATATTAAAAAGGTTTTATAATATTTTTAATATATTTCAATTTTTATTAATTTTGAATTATTTTCAGAAATTAAATGACTCGAATAAAGATTATCTTTATATTTCTTATGGCAAGCCTGATATCGATGGTAATTATCGGATGTTCACAGGCAAAATTACCGCCCTGCGTACCGAAATCTGCAAAAGGCATAATTATTCGATGGGGAGAAATCAATACAAAGGCAAATCTCGAAACATTTTATGAATTAAAAGATAATTGCAATATTCAAATGGCAATCAAAGAAGGGAATAAAAAAGACACAACATTTCAGAAAGTTGGCAAAATTTCGCTTGATGAATATTGCAGTTTATATAGAATGGTACAGAATGCAATTAATAAGACGCAAGTATTAAATTCGCCAGGTGTTATATCGAACTACGTAGAATATATTGATAAATCAAATAATGTATATTTTCGAGCAGTATGGAATAGTGAATATACTAATGCAGGCAATAAGTGGTTTCGTGAAGTATTCGACAGTCTGCAAACTGCTATAATTAAGTTAATGTAATATTGAGGAAAAATAGAAATGGAAATATTGATTCTTGATGATAATGTAGAATTCTGCAATTCATTGCAGGATATTGTGAAATCTTTTGGGTATCATTCTATTGCATTTAACCACACTACAAATGGATTGAATTATATCAAGGCTAATGCTGATATAATTGGGTTGGTGTTGCTTGATATAGAATTCGGTAGTGATGATCCATTGACGGGACTTGATGTACTTGGAATTTTGAGGCATAATTACCCATTTATTCCTGTTGTGATGATTACAGGACGTGGGACAATATCAATTGCTGTGCAAGCAACAAAGCTTGGAGCCATTAATTTTATTGAAAAAAGCGCCCTTAATAGTGAAAAAATTAAGGAGGTATTAGAAAGTAGTATTGGATTAGATATTCAGGAAGATGATGAAACAATCAGAAAATTTCTTTCTGAGAATGGAATAATTGTAAAATCAAACGCAATGCTTGATATTGGAAGATTGATTATACGCTTTGGTAGAACTGATTTAAATGTGCTATTGACAGGAGAAACAGGCACAGGCAAAAGTATAATAGCGCGAGCCATACATAATATTAGCCGCAAGCACGCAGGCCCTTTTATTACTGTAGATATTCCAAATATCCCCCGAGATTTATTTCAAAGTGAGCTTTTTGGACACATTAAGGGTGCATTTTCAGGGGCAATCGAAACGAAAAAAGGATTGTTTCATGAGGCAAATCACGGAACATTATTTTTAGATGAAATTGGGGATTTATCACTTGAATTACAATCCAATTTATTTATTCCTGTTGATGAAAAAGTTATTAGAAAAGTCGGGAGCGTTCAAACAGAGCCAATTGATGTACGTTTTATATCAGCGACTGACCGTGATTTAGTAAAAATGATGGAAGATGGCAAATTCCGGGAGCAGTTATTCCATAGATTGCGTGAGTGCGAAATTAATATTCCATCATTGAGAGAACGTCGCGAAGATATTCCCGATATTGTAAATTATTATGTAAAATTGCATAATGAACAATATAACACAGACAAATATTTTACCCCATCTTCGTTGGAATATCTTGCCTTGAAGGAATGGAAGGGAAATGTACGTGAATTAATCAATATTGTTAATATTGCATTGCAAACAATTGATGAAAATAGAATTGAAATACCGATACTTGATAAAATTATTTCAAGTCAAAATCATTCGCAATTTAATAATAAGAACTTCCATGATTCTGCCCAACACCGTACATTGAAGGAAGATTTAGCTGCTGTTGATAAGGTAAATATTGAAAATGCGTTGAGAGATAACTATGGTAATGTCAGCAAAACCGCAGCATTGCTTGGTGTGAGCCGCGAAACATTACATATAAAAATTAGAAAATATGGTATAAATACCCAGAAATTCCGAAAACCAGCTAATCAGTAATTTTTATTAATGGCTGGTCTTTAGCAACTCTATCATCAATATTTACAATTACTTCCTCAATAATTCCATTACGTGGAGCAAAAATGCGGTTTTTCATTTTCATTGCCTCAAGTATAAGCAAGGGTTGGCCCTTTGTAACTCTATCACCTTTTTTAACAAAAATGCCTTTTATTACGCCAGGTATGACAGCAACAATAGTGTTGGGATCACTAATATTTATGGGTTTGCGGTTTATATATTTTCGCGTGTAATAAGTTTCGTAAACCGTGTCATCAACAATAATTTTTCCTTTGAGATCTTCTTCCATAATTATTCCTTATTAAAATGGTGGGATACCGTGTTTTTTTTCTGGATTTTCAACCTTTTTGTTTTTGCCAATGAGTAAGCAATGCAATATTTGTTCGCGAGTTTCATCAGGTATAATCACACCATCAATATAGCCATTAGCAGCTGCTTTGAATGGATTTGCGAATTTATCTGTATATTCTTGCACTTTTATTTTTCTCATTTCTTCGGGATTTGGTGCGGATTCAATTTCTTTTTTGAAAATAATATTTGCTGCACCTTCTGGTCCCATAACAGCAATTTCAGCAGTGGGCCAGGCAAAAACAAAATCAGCACCCAAATGGCGTGAACACATTGCAATGTATCCCCCACCGTAAGCCTTACGCATAATAACCGTCATCTTCAATACTGTTGCCTCGCTATAAGCGTATAGAATTTTAGCGCCGTGACGAATAACACCCGCATATTCTTGATCAACTCCCGGCAAATAACCAGGCAAATCAACAAGTGTTAATAATGGAATATTAAAAGCATCGCAAAATCGTATGAACCGAGCACCCTTATCTGAAGAATCTACATCCAGCACACCAGCAAGCACAAGAGGCTGATTTGCAACAACGCCTACTGTTTCACCATTCATCCGAATAAAGCCAATCACAATATTTTTTGCCCAATACTCTTGCACTTCAAAGAAATCAGATTTATCAGCGATAGCTTTAATTATATCCCGCACATCATATGGTTCTGTATTATCATTTGGCAAAATCTCTGTAATGGTTCTACCTTCTAAAGGTTGAGCTGGAAGCATTGGTTCAGGTTTTTTGCGATTATTCCACGAGATGAAAGTAACTAATTTTTTAATTTGTTCAAAACATTCAAATTCGCTTTCAGCAAAAAAATGTGCATTGCCTGAAATTTCTGCTTGCACCCTTGCACCACCTAAATCTTCCATTGAAATTTCCTCCCCAAGCACAGTTTTGATAACCTCAGGACCCGTTATAAACATCTTTGAAACTTTATCAACAACAAACACAAAATCAGTCAATGCAGGAGAATATACAGCACCCCCTGCACAGGGTCCAAGAATTACAGATATTTGAGGAATAACGCCTGATGCACGAGTATTGCGATAAAATATCTCCCCATATCCCGCTAATGAATTCACTCCTTCTTGAATCCGAGCGCCACCCGAATCATTTATACCAATTAAAGGTATTCCCAAATTCATTGCGTGGTCCATAATTTTTGTGATTTTCCGAGCATGTGCTAATCCTAATGAACCGCCCGCAACCGTGAAATCTTGGGCATAGATGCAAACGGGATAACCCATTATCTCGCCTGTCCCTGTAATTACACCGTCGCGAGGTAAGAACTTCTTATCCATCCCAAATTCATCAGTAGTATGTTCCACAAATAAATCATATTCGTGGAATGTCCCTGGGTCAAGCAAAGCCTCAATGCGTTGCCGCGCTGTCATCTTCCCATATTTACTTTGCTTGGATTGAGCTTCAATTTCAGTCTTCTCTACTATTTCCTTCTTTCTATTAAAAAAATCTGATATCTTCTGTTTTAAACTCATCGTTATACCTTTAACAAAATTCAAATTTTAGAAAATGCAAATTAACTAATATTTAACATTTGAATAGAAAAATTAATTTTTTCCAACAATATAGATAAATTATAAAAAATTTTTATGAATTTTTATTAATGAATTTTAAAAAATAAAATAAAATTTTTAAAAAAAAGTATATTTAAAAAAAAATTGTTTTTTAATATTATTTTATTAATTTAGCATATATAGAATTTAGGATTACAAGATATATGAAAAAATCATTATTTGTGTTTTTTATCCTATTTTTAATTTCACTTACAACTGCCAATGCACAAAGTTTATTCCAATTTGATTCATTGAGACACCATCAAGATGTATTTTATATTGTGTATAATAATTGGAATGATAGTGTGGGTCAAACCAATTTTATTGGAATTGGTACAAGAACCGAACTTCAGAACCATCCAATTTTTCAAGAATTTGAATTACTTATTCCATTTGGAAAGAAAAGCGTAGAGACAGTCGGTATCATAAATTTAGATGCCGGTGTAAATCTTTTTGGAGGAAATGCACTCTTTTTAAATGATTTAAAAACTTCTATTAATGCTGGATTTGGCATTAAAGGAATTCTTACAAATATAACTAAATCTTTAAGCGACGATTTAAAAATTAAACTACATTTTTTTGCAGGTGTAGACTGGAAATTTAGTGGTTATAATATTAATCTAAAATATGGATACATCTTTTTAAACAACCACCATAATATTAATTATTGGAATGTAAATATGGGTTATTTTTTTGATTTTGCAAAATCTAGATAATAACATTGAATAAGGGGGAAATGTGTAATATATTTGAATTTTATATTATTTAAAATTATATGCTATCACACATTCCCCTTTAATTTGTTTAAAATAATTTTTAATATATAAATGAGTTGATTATGCAAAAAATAACGTTTTTAATTATGTTCTTATTGAGCACAACACTATATGCACAGAATGAATCTGAGTTATCTAATAAAAATAATTCCAAAGATGCAGGTATCTATTTGTTATACACATCTCTTGATAATCACCAAAACAAAAATAATTTGGGTGGATGGGGTTTTATTTTGAATGATAACATCAATTCAAAATTCTTTGAAGTGGAATTTCTATTCCCAATCAAGAATAATGATCTTGATTTCGTAACTGCTTTTAATGTTTATGCAGGAATGCCAATAGCCTCATTAAAGTTTGCAAAGAAATTAGAAATAAGTCTTAATGCAGAGATTGGCTTGTCAAATTTTGTAATCAAAGATTCATTGAAGAAAGATCAATTGTACACAGGATTTAATGGCTTGGTAGGAATCAATTTAAGATTTTATGGGTTCTTTTTGAATTCTAAAATCGGACCGATATTTACAACGGGCGCATATAAGTTTAATTCACTTAATATTTCGATAGGGTATATTTTTTAGTCAGTTTTCTGCAATAAGCAAAGGGGCGTAATTAATACAGGAATGCCACAAGCGGAGACGCTTGTGCCACCATTAAAGACAGGCACCCGTGTCTCTACTCAAAGGTGGCACAATCATCCTTGATTGTGCTTTGAACTTATGACTTAAAGTCGTAGCTTCAAAGGTAATTTCAAAGAAACACCCCTGCCCCTCTAAAAGAGGGGAATTACACAAGCGGAGACGCTTGTGCCACTATTAAAGACAGGCACCCGTGTCTCTACTCAAAGGTGGCACAATCATCCCTGATTGTGTAATTCTGTCATTCTGAACGAAGTGAAGAATCCATAACAGCCGATTATGGATTCCTCGCTATGCTCGGAATGACAGGAGTAAATCTTATCTTTCTTAAAACGTCAACAAGATTTTTAAATAATTAATAAATGAAGATACAAGATTTTGGGCTAGATGGGACGATATTGCAGCGCATTTTGTCGATTGCATTAGCACAGGGTGGAGATTTTGCTGATATATATTTCCAATATAATTCGAGTCTATCGATAAAAATGGAAGAAGATATTATTAAAAACACATCATCGAGTATTTTGCTGGGTGTTGGAATTCGGGTTATTGATGGAATTCAAACTGGCTATGCATATACAAGCGATGTGAGTTATGAAAAATTAGTTGAAACTGCACGCAATGCTTCGATAATTGCAAAAAATAAACATAATATTTCTCTGAATACTTTACAAATAAAAAATAAATCAAAGAATATCTATGACTTGAATGCGCCTGTAATCAATAGCGATATTGATGAGCAAATTAATCTTGTCAAGGAAGCATATAACTCAGCAAAAAAATATGACAATAGAATTACAAAAATTACTTCATCACTTGCCTCAAGCTATGATTTTATTACAATTGCAAATTCTGAAGGTTTGATTATTACAGATGAAAGGCCACAGACAAGATTGATGGTTGCCGCAACAGCTGAAGATGGACAAAATAAATCAACAGCAATTGCAAATAATGGCGGGCGAGCAGGTATGGAATTCTATAAATCTGTTGAATTGCCTGAATCAATTGGAAAACGGGCAAGTGAAGAAGCTATTATTCTACTATCGGCAAAAGATGCTCCATCGGGTGAACTACCTTTGGTGCTAGGAAGCGAAGAATCGGGTGTAATGATTCACGAAGCCGTAGGGCATCCCCTCGAAGCGGATGGAATATGGCAAAAAACATCGGTTATGTGGAACAAATATGGCGAAACAGTAGCGAATCCAAATGTTACAATTTATGATGACCCTACAATCCCAAATTATCGTGGAAGCTTAAATGTTGATGATGAAGGTTGCGATGCAGAAAATATAATGTTGATAGAAAAAGGCAAAATTGTAGGATTTATGAATGATTACTTGTCATCAAAATTACTTGGACATAAACGCAATGGTCACGGGAGGCGCGAATCTTTTCAAAGTATACCAATTCCGAGAATGAGCAATACTGTATTGATGCAAGGTAATTATTCGCCTGAGGAAATCATTGAATCTACAAAATATGGGATTTATGCAAAATCTTTTCAAGGTGGAATGGTCGAAGGTACAGGTAAATTTACTTTCTCTTTAAATCTTGGCTATTTGATTGAAAATGGGAAATTAACAGCACCAATAAAAAATGTAACATTAATTGGAATGAATCTCGATATATTGAAAAATATTGAAATGGTTGGGAATGATATGGGATTTTTCCTGGGCACTTGTGGAAAGCAAGGACAGAGTGTAGCAGTAACAAGCGGAACACCTACTCTAAAAATTTCTAAAATGACAGTGGGAGGCATAAATGGAAGCAACTAATTATCTCGATTATAATGAAGAGATTATAAATTTTGCATTGAAAAATGGTGCGAGTCAGATACAAATTGCTCATTCAATTTGTGATGATTTCGAGGTAGAAGTGCGTCAAGGCGAAATTCAACAATTCAATAAAGCTATTTCAAAATCAATGGGGATGAAAATTCTCGTTGATGATAGAGTTGCATCTGCTTCTACATCAGATTTAAGAAAAGAAATTGTTAAAAATTTAGTGCTATCCACAATAAAAAGAGCAAGATATAGTGAGGCAGATCCTTATGCTCGCCTGGCTGATTTAGAGCGAAGCAATATTGATAGCAACTCACTCAATATATATGACCCAAAAATAGAGGAATTATCACCTGATTGGAAAATTTCTCAAGCAAAAGAAATGGAAAGCATTGCATTATCGGATAATCGAATTACAAATTCGCTAGGCTCTCAAGTATCGACAAGTTTAAGTACAATATTCCTCTCAAACTCAAATGGATTTGCAGGATCATTTCAAGCTTCTTCAATTTCAGCAGGGGTATTTTTGCAAGCTGGAAGCGGAGATGAATTATATGAAGAAGGATGGTGGGAAAATCGCGTTGCATTGGAAACGCTTCCACAAATTGATGAAATTGCTAAAACTGCAATCAATAGAACAACACGATTAATAGGTGCAAAGAAAATAGAGTCTCAGAAATTACCTGTAATATTTGAACCAAATATTGCGGCAGAAATTTTAGGCTTTTTGAGTGCTTGTGTAAATGGAAACAACATATATTTAAATAGAAGTTTCCTTGCGGGGAAACTGGATTCACAAATTGCAAATCCAATTATAAATATTATTGATGATGGATTAATTCCGGGAGGGCTTGGCAGCCGTCCTTTCGATAGTGATGGAGTGCCAACCCGCAAAACTATTGTAATTGAAAACGGTATCTTGAAAAGTTATTTACTTGGAACATATGCAGCAAGAAAATTAAATATGAAATCAACAGGCAATGCCTCAGGTATAACCAATTTTGTTTTAGAGAATGGAAATAATTCGCAAAATGATTTAATAAGGAGAATCGATAAAGGTATTCTAATAACTTCAACGATTGGTCATGGACTTAATCCCACAACGGGGGATATCTCAAAAGGTGCCGCGGGAATGATGATAATCAATGGAGAGATTGCATATCCTGTGAATGAATTTACATTTTCGGGAAATTTGCAAAGTATTTTACAAAATATAATTGCTATTGCAAATGACCCAATACAAAATTCACAAGTTATAACGCCTAGTATTTTAGTTAATGAATTGGATATTTCAGGAAAATGAAATAGGGGCTTAAATTTTAAGCCCCTATTGATTAGAACTTAATTATTTTGTTATAATAATTTTTCCAAAATAATCTTTTGTATCTGTTGAAATAATTACAATATAAATTCCTGAAGTCAATTGGCTTATATCAACACTGAATGAATTATCTCTTCGATTAAAATCTGACAAATCCATAACTTTTTCTCCAAGTATATTTGAAATAGAAAGTGATTTTATTTGAACAGAATTTTCAGGAATTGTAATATTAATATAATTATTAGCTGGACTTGGCGTGATTAGTATTTTGCTTTTTTCTATTGGTTCATAAACAGAAGTAATCTTATCAAATATTAAATAGCTTAAAGAGTTGCCAATTTCCCACAATTTTACTCTTCCTTCAATAAGTTGATATTGACCAAGTAATATGATTTCATTCTTCTTAGTTAAAACAGGTTTGAAAGTATTCCCATTATCAATAGAAGAGCTAACTCGACCACTTTGGGAAAGCATTATTTGAGAGCCTGAACCTGGTACTGAAAAGCAATATATGGGGTATAAGTCATTTTCAGATATGTCAGTTTGAGATTGCGTCCAAGTTTGCCCACCATCATTTGTAAACATTAACGTTGCTTCATTCTTTGTCTGTTCAAGTGAATTATGACAAACCGCCATTCCTCTATTTTTATCAATATATGAAAGCAATGCAACAGGTTTAGCATCAGCAGATACTGTTTGGACAGACCATGTATTGCCTTGATCACTTGAATAAAATATTCTTCCCATAGTAGTACCAAACCAAATATCTGAGCCATTGAATTGGGCTGAACCACTAATTTGTTTCTCTCTATCAAGGGGATCTGGAACATTTGGTACTACTGTCCAAGTACTACCTCCATCAGTTGTTTTCGCAATACCCCAGACATTCATAAGTGGATTCCCCAAAAAAATACCATTATTATTATCAAAAAATTGAATAAAATTAACCTGATGAGTAATTGCAGATACATTTTTCAATGTCCAAGAATTTCCACCATTTGTGGTTGATCTTATATATCCTCGACCTACTGCATCAGTAGTACCTAATCCAATAAAGAAATGATTCTTATCAAAGGCATAAATTGAATAAAACGGGTCACTCGAAACAAAATTAGTGGATACAGTGGCATTATTTTTTTGAATCTTATATAATAAAGAGAATCCAGTAGGATCGCCAGAAGACACAAAATTTCCAATCGCTAATCCTGAACCATCAGTAAACATATTCAAACCGTTAACTGTAGAGTAAGTAGTATTGACAAACTCCGAAGTAGCAACATTGAAATAATTTGCCGTTGATAATTCTATAGGGATAGTAATTACATTATAATCAAGCAAGCTATCTGCTTCGATTTTCATAATAATACGTGTATTTCCCTCGAACCAAGGCGTTTGGTCGGTAAGTTGGATTTGGAATTGAATTTCATAAACATCATTTGTTGCAATTTCAGGTATTGTAAAAGTATTATTCAAAATATTCACCCATGAATCTTCGGGAATTAAAGTTATTTTAATATTTTTTCCAGGAGATAAGTAATTTATTAAAGATGCTTTTACATCATTTTTATCGTAATTTGTGATTGATGACGCATTAAGTATCATTGTACTAGAAATAGAAAGTCCGGGTACCATTAAAGAAGTATCAGTATTATTATAATTCACAGCTTTATAAGCATTCACAAACCCATAATAATATGGTTCGTCTTTTTCATTTTTAGCAATAATTCTATCGCAAGTCACTCGAATTTGTTTTGCAATTTGGTTAGGACTCCAATCGGGATGAATAGATTTTACAAGACCAGCAACCCCCGCAGCGATTGGAGTTGCCATTGAAGTACCACTATATGCTGCATAATTATTACCTGGAATAGTGGACATTATCTCACTGCCGGGTGCAAATACATCAACATCGATTCCATAAGCTGAAAAAGAAGATAATGTTCCACCAATGGATGAACCAACAGATAATACATTGTTAAGGGATGCGGGATTGGAGGGTGCTAAATCTAACGAATTCCCCCCATTGCCTGCTGCTGCAATAACAAGAGAACCTCTTTCTGTTGCAGTATTTATTATATCTTGTTCTTCTTGGGAATAGCCTGAACCACCCCAACTACAGCTTATAATATCAGCGCCCAACATCGAAGCATACAAAATACCGTCGTAGCCTGCCAATATTCCACCAATTAAACTTGTATCAGATCCTGCTTTTATTGGAATAAGTTTGCAATTAAAGCCCGTGCCGGCAATTCCTTTACCATTATCTGTCGTAGCAGAAGCAAGCCCTGCTGTATGGGTACCATGAGAATTTGCCGGGTCAGAAGGCTTTGGATCATTATCAGGTGTAAGAGATTGATTTTGAAATGTAAAATTTCCAACAAAATCCCAACCGTGAACATCATCGATATAGCCATTCAAATCATCATCTATTCCATTATCAGGAATTTCATTTGGATTTGTCCAAATATTATCAATTAAATCTTCATGAGTCCAATCGGTGGCTTGATCAACTATTGCAATTTTTACATCAGGGCTGCCTTTTGTTATATCCCACGCTTTTTGTATTTGCATTAAGTCCATATAATATTGTGCGCCATTTTTGAAATATGTATCATTTGGAACATAATATAATTGCCTAATGAAAATAGGGGTTGCATATTCTACATCCGGATTTTTCATCAAATCAGAACACACTTGATACGGATCAATTACAGATTCATAAGTAATCTTATAAATTCTTCCGATGCCATAGTCATCTTTAATTTTTGTATTGTCAAGATACTTTTGATAAGGCAAATCAATTTCTTTGACATTCAAACTTGATAATCTTGATTGCAACATTGAATTATAGATTTCTTTTTTGTTTGAGGAAATAGCTGCTTTAGTTTTTAGCTTCACATAAACAGCGTTATGAAAATACAACGAATCAGGAACTCGTTCAATTTTGTGAATTTCATCGAGTGTGTACCAATTATCTTTAACGAGATGACCCTTGCGAATAATTCTTAAAGAGTTATCTTGATTAATTGGATTCTGAAAAGAATTTGGCGCTGCAATAATATTATTAAAAGCTATAATAAATATTAAGGCAAATAAATAAATGAATTTTTTCATATTTTTAATTATAAAAGAAAGGTAAAACTGTCATTTTTATTTTGTTTTGTAAAGTAGGGGCTTAAAATCTTAAGCCCCTCTCGATAATTATTATTTATTAACGATTATTTTTCCAAAATAATCTTTTGATTCTGTTGATACTATAACAAAATATGTCCCAGCAGACAATTGGTTTATATCAACTTGATAAAAATTATCGACTTTATTAACATCAGATAAATCGAAGATCTTCTCACCAAGTATATTTGTAATATAAATTGACTTAACTTGCGTGATACTCTGAGGAATTGTGATATTTATATAATTACTAGCTGGACTTGGTGTGATTAGTATATTGCTTTTTTCGATTGGTTCATAAACAGAAGTAATGTTATCGAATAGCAAATAGTTTAAAGTGGAACTTAATTCCCATAACTTAATTTGATTATTGGATAATTTATATAGCCCATTTGTAATAGTTCCATTCTTTTTGGTCAAGACAGGACTAAATGTATTACCATTATCAATAGATGAGCTAACGCGCCCTGATAATGAGAGTAAAATTTGGCTACTTGTGCCTTCTGCATTAAAGATATAAACAGGGTATAAATCATTATTAGAAACATCGGTTTGCGACTGAGTCCAGGTTTGCCCACCATCGTTTGTTATCATAATATATGCTAGAGCAGTTGTTTGTTGTAAGGCTGACGTGCAAATTGCTACTCCTCTTTGATTATCTATATAAGAAACCAAAACAACAGGCTTGCCATCTGCGGATACCGTCTGAACAGACCATGTGCTTCCTGCATCGCTTGAATAAAAGACACGTCCTTTCGATGTTCCGAACCATATTTCAGAACCACGAAATTGGCCTGAGCCGACAAGTCCATCTTCACCCGATAAGGGTGTTGGTATATTATCAATTCTTGTCCATGAGTTGCCTCCATCTGTTGATTTTGCAATACCCCAAATATTAGAGAGAGGATCACCCAAGAAAATACCGTTATTAGAATCATAGAAATGAATGAAATTAATAAAGTTTGTAATAGATGAAATATCTCTAACCGTCCAAGAACTTCCACCATTAGTTGTAATTCTTATATTTCCTCGCCCAACTGCATCATCTGTACCTGTACCAATTAGGAAGCGTTTCATATCAAATGCATAGAGACTATAAAATGGGTCTTGATTAAAATAGTTGATTGTGGTTATCGAATTATGATCTTTGGGAACTACAAAAATTCTACTGATATTTGTCGTGTAAATGAGCATATTGCCAACCATTATGCCTGAGCCATCATCAAACATACTTATATCAAAAATATTATCGTTTCCTAAAGTTCGGAATTCGCCCGAAGTGACCTCGTAAGTGTTTGTAGTGGGTAATTCAATTGGAAGAATTACAACATCATAATCTACCAAATTATCTGCTTCAATTTTGACAATGATTCGAGTGTCACCACTAAACCAAGGTGTTTGGTCCGTTAATTGAACTTTAAATTCAATATCCTGAACATCATTTGTGGCTATTTCTGGCAAGGTAAAGGTTGTGTTTATGACATTCACCCAACTATCTTCGGGAATTAATGTTATTTTAACATTTTTACCTGGCGATAGATAATTTTTAAGAGTTACTCTAATATCATTTTCGTCGAAATTTTTAATAGCAGAACTATTTGCCATAACAACGTCAAAAATAGAGATACCTGGCACCATTAAACTAGTATCAGTATTATTATAATTCACAGCTTTATAAGCATTAACAAATCCATAATAATACGGTGCTTGAGCATCGGTTTTCGCAATTATACGATCGCAAGTTACACGAATTTGTTTAGAAATTTGATAAGGATTCCAATCGGGATGAACAGATTTAATCAGAGCTGCAACCCCCGCAGCAATAGGTGTTGCCATAGATGTGCCACTTTCAGCAGTGTATTGATTACCAGGAATTGAGGACATTATATTATCTCCAGGGGCATATACATCAACATCTATCCCATAATCTGAGAATGAAGATAAGGTGCTTCCAAGAGAGGATCCAACTGTGATAACATTTTTAAAAGAAGAGGGATAAGATGGTGATTTGTCTAACGATGTGCCATCATTTCCTGCTGCAACAATGACCACAGAGCCTTTAGCAATTGCTGAATTAATTATATCTTCTTCTGCTTGGGAATATCCGGGACCTCCCCAACTGCAACTAATAATATCTGCCCCAAGATTAGCTGCATATAAAATGCCTTCATATCCTGCTAAAATATCCCCTATCGCACTTGTATCTGCGCCTGTTTTAATTGGAATAATTTTGCACGTGAAACCTGTTCCTGCAATACCTTTACTGTTATCAGTTGTTGCAGATGCAAGACCTGCCGTGTGCGTTCCATGTAAGTTTGTAGGATCAGAAGGATTTGGATCATTATCAGGTTTGAAATTATCATTCCAATTTGCAATATTGCCAACAAAATCCCAACCATGGATATCATCGATATAGCCATTTCCATCGTCATCGATGCCATTATCGGGAATTTCATTTGGATTTGTCCAAATATTATCAATTAAATCTTCATGCGTCCAATCTGTTGCACCATCTACTATTGCAATTTTGATATTTGGGCTGCCTTTCGTTATGTCCCAAGCTTTGCGTATTTGCATTAAATCCATATAATATTGTGTGCTATTTTTGAAATATGTATCATTTGGTGAATAATATGGCTTTCTTATAAAAATTGGGGTTGCATATTCCACATCCGGATTTTTCATCAAATCATAGCTAACTTGATATGGATCAATAGGAAGCTCATACGTAATTTTATAAATTCTACTAATACCATATTCATCTTTTTCTTTTGCAGTATTTATAAATTTTTCAAAAGGTAAATCTATTTGCTTAACACTTAAACTTGTAAGACTTGACTGTAGCAAAGAATTATATATTTGCTTTTTATTTGTAGAAATTGCTGCTTTAGTTTTCAATTTCACATATACTGCATTGTGTAAATACATATCCTGAGGAACCTGTTCAATGGTTTGCATTTTGTCTAAAGAGTACCAATTATCCTTTACAAAAGAACCATTACGAATAATTTTTGGTGAATTCTGGGAGTTAATAAAACTTTGATTTGGGTTGGGTGCTGCAATAATATTACTAATTGATAAAATAAATATTACTGAGGCGATGTAACAAAACTTTTTCATAAAAACCTTATATAAATTAATTATTTTTTTCAAAATTAATAATGTTTACAATTATATAACATAAATTATTACAGGACTTATTAAATAATTTTGCCTTTCCAAAATTTCCAATAATATTTAATAAAATTCGTTTAATTAAAGCTATTATAAAAATATAAATGAGAAAAGATAATATTCGTAATATTGCAATTATTGCTCACGTTGACCACGGCAAGACAACGTTAGTTGATGGTATGCTGAAGCAAAGCGGAACATTTCGGGATAATCAAGTTGTAGAGGAACGCATTATGGATTCTATGGATTTAGAACGTGAAAGAGGTATTACAATTCTTGCAAAAAATACATCAGTCTATTATAATGGTGTGAAAATCAATATAGTCGATACACCAGGTCATGCGGATTTCGGTGGTGAGGTAGAACGCAGCCTGAATATGGTGGATGGTGCATTGCTCTTAGTTGATGCAAGTGAAGGGCCTCTACCGCAAACACGCTTTGTATTGAAAAAAGCATTGGCTCGAAAAATACCAATTATATTAGTAATCAATAAAATTGATAGGTCTGATGCAAGAATAGATGAGGTAATTCAGGAAGTTTATGATTTATTTATAGACCTTGATGCAACAGACGAGCAAATAGAATTCAAAATTCTCTACACTAATGCAAAAGCAGGCATTGCTCATTATGATTCTAATGATAATTCGACCGATTTACGTCCATTATTTGATACAATTATCAGTGAGATACCGGGACCAGAAATAATCGAAGGCGAGGTTACTCAATTTCTTGTAACCAACTTAGATTATGATAATTACGTTGGTCAAATTGCAGTTGGAAGATTGGAAAATGGAACATTAGAGATGAACAAATTTTATATACTGTGTGGAAAAGAAGAAAACCAAAAAAATGTCAAATTAACTGCAATTTATACATTTGAAGGATTAAATAGACGACAAACTAATAAAGTTGAAGCAGGAGATATAATTGCAATAGCGGGGCTTAGCAACATTAAAATTGGCGATACATTGACAGATTTAGAAAATCCAAAGCCATTGTCTCGTATTTCAATTGATGAACCAACATTGTCAATGATATTTTACGTAAACGATAGTCCAATGGCAGGGAGGGATGGAAAATTTCTTACAGCAAGGCACATCAAAGAACGTTTAGAAAAGGAGATGCTGAGAAATATCTCAATTGAAGTTCAACCATTAGATAGGGCAGATGCTTTTGAAGTAAGGGGGCGAGGAGAACTTCAAATGGCAATATTAATTGAGACTATGCGCCGCGAAGGATATGAATTTGCTGTTTCAAAGCCAAAAGTCATTACAAAAATTGAAGATTCTATTACTTATGAACCTGTTGAAAAAGTGTTTATTGATGTTCCTGAAGAATTTGTTGGTATTGTTACCGAGAAGATTTCACAACGTAAAGGGATTATGACAAATCTTATAAATAATGGAGGGGGCCGCGTTGATATTGAATTTAGAGTACCTTCTCGAGGTTTAATTGGCTTTAGAAGTCAGTTCCTAATGGATACGCGTGGAACAGGAATTATGAATACACTAACAGATGGATTTATACCCTGGGCTGGGCCTATTCCACAACGGACGTCAGGGGCAATTGTGGCTGATAGAGCAGGACGAGCAACGGCTTATGCTGCCTTTGCAATGGAAGATAGAGGTGATTTGATTATTGATGTCGGCACCGAGGTTTATAGCGGTATGATAATTGGCGAACGCAATAAACCTGGCGACCTCCTTGTGAATATTACAAAAGAAAAGAAATTGACAAATATGCGGTCTTCAACTTCTGATACTACTGTCGTTCTACATCCACCACGAAAATTATCTCTAGATCAAATGATTGAATTTATTGCCGAAGATGAACTCGTGGAGATTACACCCGTAAATTTACGGTTGCGTAAGATGGAGCTTGACCATAACAAACGCAAGAAAGATGCCCGATTAGAAGAAAACTCTAATTTATAATTTATCAAAAACAATTTGTGTCTCCATTTTTTACTTTGAAAAATCCTTAATTTTGAAAATTTATTAAATTAAATACAATAATAATGGAAGTTCGAGTTAGATTTGCACCCTCGCCGACTGGATATCTGCATGTTGGTGGATTACGCACAGCATTATATAATTATTTATTTGCAAAACATAATAACGGAAAAATAATCTTACGCATCGAAGATACAGACCGCACGCGATTTGTCGAGGGTGCAATGGAAAATTTAATCCGCTCTCTATTATGGGCAGGTATTGAATTCGATGAAGGACCACATATTGGTGGCACTTGTGGTCCGTATATTCAAAGCGAAAGATTCCATATTTATAAAGAATATTGTTCGATATTACTTGAAAATGGCTCGGCATACTATGCTTTTGATACTCCCGAGGAACTCGACGAAATGCGTCAAAGACAACAAAAGGCAGGTATTCCTCCACGATATGACCGCTCTATTATGAAAAATCAATATACATTGGGAGTAAATAAAACAAAAGAGTTGCTCGATGCAAATACACCAAATGTTATAAGAATGCGTGTCCCTTTAGAACAAGATATAATATTTAACGATGTCATTCGAGGTGAAGTCAAAGTCCGTGGAAGAGATGTAGATGACCAAATTTTATTAAAATCAGATGGATTTCCAACGTACCATCTAGCAAATGTTGTCGATGACCATCTGATGAAAATATCTCATGTCATTCGTGGTGAAGAATGGCTACCATCCACTCCAAAACACGTTTTATTATATAGAGCATTCAATTGGGAACCACCGGAATTTGCTCACTTACCTTTATTACTTAATAAAGATAAATCAAAGCTCAGCAAACGTCAAGGGGATGTAGCTGTTGAAGATTATATTGCAAAAGGTTATTTTAAAGAAGCCTTTGTAAATTTCATTGCGTTACTTGGATGGAACCCTACTGCCGATCGCGAGATATTTTCAATTGATGAACTGATCGAAATGTTCTCACTTGAAAAAGTAAATAAAGCAGGTGCAATATTTGATTTAACCAAATTGAACTGGATGAATTCTCAATACTTACGTTCAAAATCATTAGATGAACTTGCCGATTTTTTGATTCCATTTCTCGAGAAAAAGAATTTTAATTATATTAATCGAGAATATTTAAAAAAAGTAATTGACCTAATCAAGGAACGTATTGATTTAATTACAGAATTGCCCGATTTTGCAAATTATATGTTCGAAAAGCCCAAAGATTATGACTTGAATTTCCTTGCAAAGTATTGGAAAAATCAAAGCAAAGAAATTTTACAGGAATATGTTGCGAAATTAAAATCAATTGATGACTTTTCTCATCCAAATCTGCATAATTTCACGCAACATTTTGTTGATGAACATAACCTAAAACTTCGCGATGTTATTCATCCTCTGCGAGTAATGATAACAGGCAAAGGTGTTGGAGCGGGGATGTTTGAGACTATGGAAGTGCTGGGTAAGTCGGAATGCATTGAAAGGATTGAATATTTTCTAGAGAATGTAAATATTTAATTTGTAAAATAATTATAATTTAATTTATAATTAAAATCAGATTATAATCTAGTAATTAGAGTAGTCATTTCAATTATATTTAGAAAAAATTGCTTGTTTTATATCAAATACCCATTTAAAACCAGATGCCATTGCAAATATGTTCCAATCAAGATTCAAATTTGCAATGGCAAATGAAAATTAATCAAGAGCAACTAATGATTTGCGTATTACTTCAAATCCTTGAGAAATCTCATCTTTTGTGATATTTAGTGAAGGACGAAAGCGAACTGAATTTTGACCTGATGGTAAAATTATTAAACCATTATTAAACGCATTTGACAAAAATTTCTTTCTTATATCGACAGATGGCATATCAAAAGCTGCAAATAGTCCTCTATGCCTAATATTAGAAATATATTTAGGAAAATCAATTTGTAAATTTTCAAGTTCTGAATACAAATTTTCTCCTTGCAATTTAGCGTTATTAAGCAAATTTTCTTCTTGTATAATTTCAAGATAACGTGTGGAACGCACCATATCAGTAAGATTGCCACCCCAAGTTGAATTAATACGAGAAGGTGTATGAAACACATTATCGGGTACTTCATCAATACGAGGAGTAACTGCAATACCGCAAACTTGAGTTTTCTTACCAAAGCAGAATATATCGGGTGTTGCGCCCAATTGCTCAAAAGCCCAGAATGTTCCTGTCAATCCCAAACCTGTTTGGACTTCATCAAAAATTAACATTGCTTCATTTTCATCAGCAAGGCTTCGAAGAATTTGTAAAAATTCAGGCCTAAAATGATTATCACCGCCCTCGCCTTGAATTGGCTCAATAATAATTGCAGCAATGTCATCAGGATTATTATGGAAAGCATCTTTAATTTCATTGACGGCGATTTGTTCTAATTCAATTACTTTTTGCAAATTTTCATCATTCAGAGGAAATGTAATTTTTGGATTTGTTATTCGTGGCCATTTGAATTTAGGATAATATTGAATTTTAATTGGGTCAGTATTAGTTAGAGACATTGTGTAGCCCGTACGCCCGTGGAATGCTTGTTTGAAATGAATAACTTGCGAACCTTTTTCGCCTTTGCCTTTGCTCAAATTCTTTCTAGTTTTCCAATCAAAAGCAGCTTTAAGAGCATTTTCTACTGCTAATGCACCTCCGTCAATAAAAAATCCATATTTAAATTCATTAGGTACAGCGATATTGAAAAAAGTCTTAATAAATGTCGCATATTGTACAGTATAAACATCTGAATTAGTTGGCTTAGTAGTCGCTACTTTTCCAATATAATTAATAAAATCCTCATCAGCAATTTTAGGATGATTAAATCCAATAGGCATTGAAGCAAAGCAAGTAAAGAAATCGACAAATTCTTTACTGTCTCGCTCATCGATAATTGTTGAATTGTGGCTTGCTTGTAAATCTAGAACAAGATCATAACCATCCAGAAGAAGATGCTCACCTATTTCTTGCATTACATTTTCGGGTGGCACTTGATATGTGAAATTGAAATTTGATTTTGAATTCATATTGTAATCTCCATTTAAAAAATAAATAATAAAAGAACTAAATAATTCGTGTATATGAATAATTAATATTCAAAAAAATATTGAATTAATAATGTATTTCTGAAGAAAAAATCAGATGGGATAGAGTATTATACTTAAAAGTAATAAGGGCAAGAAATGAACCTCCGCGAATTGTACCTTTAAGTAAGAGAAAAGGATTTGCTGATAATGTATATTTTCTCATAATGCAAAATTACGAAATATTTTGGATTTTTTGAATGTAGTTTATATTACTACAATAAAGTGAATTATATAATTACAAAAAGACATATCAATCATTTTTTTTTTATTATTTTGCATATTTATATATTTTAATTTTTGCTAATCTATTAAATTTGAAAATTAAAAAAAGATTATAATATAAAATAAATTAAATTAAATACAATATTAGGAGTAAAAAATGGCAAAGAAACAAGTTTTCATTAAAGACGAACCCCGTAAAACAGGAATTGCGCATATATCGATATTTCTGATTTTATTGGTTGCCTTCTTTCTGCTTTTCCAATACACAGTTATTCCGTGGGGAACAGCACAATTTGTTATTGGATTGTTTGCCCCATCGGGTGAAAGACAAGATAAAATCGGCTTTGTTAAATTCGATGGGTTAGTATGGGGCTCGGTATCGAAAGATATGGAAGCACAATTAAATGGTAAAAATTTACCAATCGAGAAGAAGTATTTGAACCGCCAGTACATTTTTGATTTTACATTTCAAAAACGTACAATGGAAAGGGATGGATATGTAAAATATCCAACTGAATTTTATTGCAGGTCTGAATATTTGGGCGAAAATGCTATTATCCTTCAACCTTGGGTTGGATTCTGGATTTTAGCCCTTGACCTTGCTTTTCTATGTACAGCAATAATAACAATACTGTTACCACCACAATTAGGATTTATGGCTCTTTTAATCGATAGACAAATCGATGAAATTAAAGTAAAAATCAGACTGCAAACAGGATTTTCTGACCAAATTGTTGATATTTTAACTTTGCCTGATGATAAATTAGCTGAAAAGGATTTTGACGAATTAAAAAGTGCTTTCCGTACAGTATGGAATCGAACTGTAATTGAAGATCCTGAAAGCACAACTCGAGTGCCTCGATTTGAAGACTTTTTCCACGATGACATTAATATTGTCGAATACAGAAATAACACCTTATATAACCGTATAAAAGAGTTCTTTTCTGACTTCTTGGCAAAAGAAATCATTGATACAAAAAATTCTTTAATCTGGCGACGGGATCATCTCCATATTTTAAAAGGATTAAGATTATATATGTCCCATCACATTGGCGAGAAATACCAAAATTTCGTCACGGGTTTGGCTTACGGTGGTGCAGCATTTCTTGTTGTTGCAGTTGGTATTCGTGGTTTGAAACTAATACCTGCCACAAAACCTTCATTCATTTTACTTGCTATCTTCCTTGAATTTACTATGCTTACCCTTCTTGCAATCACATTAATTTACACCGAAGAAGAGGAACGTATGGATAAAATGCTCAAAAAGATGGAGGACGCAAGCCGAAGCGAACTCGAAACATTACGAGGTCAGCAAGCAGATATTCATCAATTAGCTAATGCACTTGTTGGTCAAACATCTGAAATAATTCGGACCCGTGTTGAAAAAGCAATTGAACAATACATCACAAGTGGTGATAAAGTCCAGGAAGTAATTGCTCAAGAAATTGCCCGGAAAATTGTATTAGGCCTCAGAGAAGCTGAAGATGTTCAAAACAAATAATTAATCCAGCCTTTTTGAAAAATAAAAAGGGGTTATATCGTGATATTTCAAGATATAACCCCTTTATTTGTAAATGTTTGCTATTTCTTCTTTGAAGTCGTTTTTTTAGCTGGTTTGACATCAACGGCTTCCTTTAGAGTTTTGCCGGGTTTGAATCTTGGAACAATTTTGCTTGGTATTTCTATTGTTTGCTGATTCCTTGGATTTCTTCCAGGTCTTGCTTTACGATGCGAAACTGTAAAAGTACCAAAACCAACAAGAGTCACTGTACCATGATTCTTCAGTTCATTTGTAATTGCTTCGAAAGTTGCTTTTACTGCTTTTTCAGCTTCAACCTTCTTTAGCTCGGCAGATTCTGCGACCACATTAACTAAATCGGATTTGTTTAGTGCCATTAAAACCTCCAATTAAATGTTAAAAAATTAGTTAAAAAAAGAAAAAAGAACGAAAAATGTTATCAAATAAGGTATTTCAAAGAAGCACCTTACAAAATAAGCAATTTAGCAAAAAAATGTGAATTTGCAACACTTTTTTAAGGATATTTTTAAAAATTTTTATTTTTTTACATAAATAAAACCTAAAATTGGGTCCGTTGTATTAATATAAATCAATTTATTAATAATTGCTTCGGTAAGAAAGCAGCCCGCATTCAAGAGCTTCAATCCATTATTTGTATATATTTCGCGCGTTAATTGCATACCTGCATGTAAATTTTGCAATGCTAAAGGTATTTCATCGATTTCCCCTTCTAATTTTAACACTGACAAAATATACTGCTCAAATAATATAACCACTCTATTATCATAGAGCTGATTCGCATATTTTTTTAAAATTAATAATGCATCAGATGATTTAATATTATAGTACCGAACAATATCGTAATAATCTAAGGCAACCCGCATAATCCTACTTCTAAGTGGAATTTGCCAAGATTGCAATTTATCAGGGAAGCCTGTCCCATCCATATTCTCATAGATATGATAGAGTATATCAGCAGCATTTTGTAATATTGGGTAATTACAAATTAAATTATATGCTGCTGTCGGTATTTGATACATCAATGGATCAGAAACATTGCCATCTATATAAATTGGCACTGTTGTTAGCCTATCAGGTAAGACTATTCTACCAAGATATGAAAGCCTTGCAGCAATCTTGAGGTCATTTAAATCTTCTTTGCTTTCTGTCTCTAAAAAGTTCACCATCCAAATTGAGGCTCCTTCAATCAAATCATATACATCATTTGAAAGTGATAATCGAAGAGACAAAGCCTTAGAAAGAAGTTCGACTTCATCTTTTTGTGTTGATTCTAATTGCTCAGCAAGTTCCCGAAGTAGATTATATTCTTCATCACTTTTCTTTAATAATTCAAGATAATTAAGAGCAGACTTAATTCGAGGAATTATACTTTCCCCAGAATATGGTTTTATAAGAATATCATTAACTCCTAAGTCAAGTGTATTTAAGAGAAATGGATAATTATAATCTGCGCCTGCTAAAATCAAATATTTATTTTTAAATTCAATAACTTTCTGAATTTCCTTTAAAAATGATGTTTCATCAATTTTAGTACTACTCACATCTATTAAAAGTATATCAACGGGTTCTTCAACAAGGCTGGCAAATAATTTCGGAAAATTATCAAATATTTTGATTTCTATATTTTTAAAATTAGAAAGAATTATATTGATAAGATCACTTTCCGTTTCTTCTTTATCTTTATAAATCCATAACTGAATATTTTGAGCCATAAAAATGATTATTTTACTTTAATTAAAACTGTGAAATTATTTGTTTGTCGGTTCAGGTGCATTATTAGTTTTTGGTAAAAATTGATTTACTCCAAATTGCTTAATTAATATGCTAACACGACGATTTACAAGATCAAAAGGATTTTGGGGATTCCTCAATTTTGTATCAGCAAAACCCACTACCTGAGAAATTTGCCCATCCCATAATCCTGATTGAGCTAGTACTCTACGCGCTGAATTTGCTCGCTCTGTGGAAAGTTCCCAATTTGAATAAATTGATTTTCCTGAATATTTCCTGCTATCAGTATGACCTTCAATTACAATATTATTAGGTAATTTCCCGATTTCTTTACCTAGTACTTTTAATATTTCAATAGCTTGAGGAGTCAATTGTGCGCTCCCAACCTTAAAAAACAATGATTCCTTATCTTCAAGAAGTTCAATTCGTAATCCCTCGCTTGTAATTTCAATTTTTAGAGATTGAAGGATTTCTTTTAATTGTGGGTTTTGAGTTTGTAATTCTTGAAAATATTTTTTGAGTACCTCACCTGTTTGCACCACTTGATTAGCAGCACGTGCACTATCTTGACGTGCTTTTTCTAATATCTCCTTATTAAGAGTATCAAGTTCTTTTTGGTCAAATTTTATCTCAAGTGGCTTCTTTTCTTTTTCTCCTCCTTCACCTTTTTGAGGTACAACTTGTAAATTCATTTCAGCCCCACCTATGGGTTTGCCTGTAACTAAATTAAAAGCTCCTGGATTATTAAAAAATGCTTCAACACTTTTTTTCACTTGTTCGCTGGAAGCAAGAATCCAAAGCACAATAAATAACGCCATCATTGCTGTCACAAAATCAGCATACGCAACTTTCCAGGCGCCTCCGTGAGCTTCGTGACGCTTGTATTTTTTTACCTTCTTTATAATGATTGGTTGCTCTTTAGAGTGCTTTTCTTCATGTCGTTCGGGCATAATATTTTACTCCACTTACCGTGTTTGTTTGACAGCTTCTTCTGTTTCTTTAAATGTTGGCCGATTTTCAGGGTCAATTGAACGGCGTGCAAATTCTATAGCTACTGATGCGGGTAATCCCTTTGCAAATGCGAGCAAACCTGCTTTAATCGCTTGCAAATATTTACCTTCTTTCATACTATTCTTTTGCATTATTGCAGCAAGTGGCCCAATAATTCCATAAGATAAAAGCACACCAAGAAAAGTACCGACAAGTGCTGAAGCAACATGATGCCCGACAGATTCAGCTCCTTCTGATATTGCCCCCATCGTGATAATAATTCCCATTACAGCAGCAACAATACCTAAGCCAGGAAAAGAATCTGCCATTGTCTGCATAGAACTTGGGGGAATTTCTTCTTCTTGTTCAATTGTCTCGAGGTCCTGGTCCATTAAATCCTCTAAATCATTCGCAGGAATACCACCACTTAGTACTATCTTTAATGTATCGCAAAAGAATTCTAAAGCAGGTTTGTTTGCAAGAAAAGATGGATATTTTGTCAATATTGTACTTGATTCAGGGCTCTCGACATGTGGTTCCAAAGCAATTAAACCCTCTCGCTTAGCAAATTGAAATACTTCGTACATCATTTTTAACAGTTCGATATAATCTGTGGGCTTTGTTTTTTGGCCTTTAAATGCTCCGATTATTCCATTTAAAATCCTTTTTAGGATAGGTAATGGATTCCCAATTAGCAGAGAGCCAATTGCTACTCCAATGATAATAATATATTCAGGTATAACTAAAAGAGTAACAATATTCCCACCTGCCAGTACAAATCCACCTATTAATGCAGCAAATACAACAATAACGCCTACAATAACAAACATATTATCTCCTGTACTTAATCAATGATAATAGATTTGTTAAACAATACTTGTTTGAGAGGATTACGAATAGATTATTACTAAAAAGTAAAATTTTTTTATACATCTGATTTTTAACTATTTACGATATTTATTAATTTTTTTCATTAATTCTTTATTATTTGGATTAATTCTTACTGATTTTTCCCAATACTCAATTGCTTTATCAATACTTTGTTTGCTCTCATATATATCACCAAGATGCTCCAGAATATCATAATTGGTTGAATCAATGGAATAAGCCTTTTGAAGATATTCTAATGCTGAATCAATATTATTCATTTTGAATAAAATCCAAGCGTAAGTATCAAGGTAAGCAGCATTTTCAGGTTCACTCCTGATTGAGAATTTCGATAATTCTAATGCATAATCTAATCTTTTAGGATCACGAGATAAAAAGTATGCATAATTATTGTTCACAAGTGGATCATTACTATTCATTATAAGTGCTGATGTGTAATAATATTCTGCACTATCTAATTTGTTCAGCTTATCATAAACATCGCCAAGTGATGTTAAAATATTATAATTTGCAGTATCCATAGAATTTCCCTTTAATAGATAATTTTTTGCTTGTTCCCAATTATTCTCTAGAAAATAACTATATCCCAATTGAATACTATATCTTGGATTATCAGGAAATTTTTCAATATATTTTTTTAGAATAGCAATTGAACTATCCCTTTTTCCAATTGATTCATAAAATTGAGCCGCTGTTGCGGGTATTTCACTATTTGTATCGGCTAAAACAATGCTATTATTTAGTAAAGATTCCAATAAGGTTGTGTCTTTTAAATTATATGCTAAATAAAATGATGGGATAAAAATTTCTCCAATATTATAATTATTATCAACGACTTTCTTTAAGGTTTGCTTAATAAAATACGTTGTGTTATCGTTAATTAATTCTGGGGTATAAGAGAAGCTATAAATTGCTGAGGATAGCAAATCTGCTTGGTCTTTTGGAGAGTACTTATTAAATAGAGAATCAATACAATAATCTAAATTTTGATATTGACCTGCATTAAACGACATAATAAAATATTCCCAAGCATAATCTGGATTTGAATTCGCAATGGCAAGCTCTTTTAGTCCTTGAATAGCTGGAAGTGTATCACCAAGTTGAGCATATAACTTACAAATTATTGCTTTTACATCAGGCGTAGGATTTAAACTATCATACTTTTTATAATAATCAATTGCTTTCGTTTGGTTAAAATAACTATAGAAATCACCAAGCATAAGCAAATTGTCACTTGTAGGATTCATCTCATAAATTTTTAAAGCAACCTTTTCAGCAGAATGTATTTCTTTATTAAAAATATAAATTGAAAAGATTATTTCCAGTGCATCAACTTTCGTGCTATCTATTTTATATGCCTCGTAAGCTGATTCAAGGGCTCTATCAAGAAAGCCAAGCCTCATCAAGGCATCAGCAAGACTTACATAAATTGTTGCTGATTTATCAAATTTTAGTGCATCTTCAAATTCAAGTATAGCAAATGCATAATTGCTGTCAGAAGCATAACTTAGCCCACGCACGTAGCTATCCTCTGCTATTTTCTTTCCTACGTCCTGTGGAACCTTCCATAAACTATCAGATTTATTTTGAATGAATTTTTGAAAGTCATCTTTTGAATTATTAACTTGAAATTCCTTTTGAGACGCACAACCTGAGAATACGACCGCCAGTAAAATAAGAATAATATATTTTCTTGAGTTCATATTTTCTTAATTATGTTGTTTTTTAGATTTCCTAATTATTAAATTTAAAAAAAATGGGAAATTGATTAATTTCTATTCGATTTTTATAAATCTTTGTGAATATTTTGCACCATCATTATCGAGAATTATAAAATAAACACCTGCTGAATAATTGTTCATTTTAATATTCAATGTTGTCTCGCCTTTTTGAAGAGGCCCGGAATATAATTTTTCCACCATCATCCCCAATGAATTATAGAGATATAAATTAATATTGCTGTTTTTGGGATTTCTGATATTGAGCTGAACTATTCCGCCCTTTGTATACTCATCAGCAAGTGTCACATCTAAGGAAGTTGGAATAGAATCAGTAATAAACCGAATATTAACATCGCACCGTGAAGTAGCATTGATATTGAATTCTTCAGCAAAACCTATAACGGGTATAATCTCAGTAATGCAATTTAATGAGAATATTAGAGAATCAAGATCATTATAGTCCTTGACATATACAGGCTTATATGCAATAACAAGTAAAGCTGTATCCTTTGGATTAATTATTAATGGGAATTGCGATTGAGGTATACTAAATTGCAAATAATACCGTAGAAATGCTTCATTAATTGTTATTGGATAACCACCATAATTATAAATCTTTAGCGTGTCAACATAAAGTCCGCCAATAATTTTATTATGAAAGTCAATTGTGCGAGCTGGATTATTTGTAAAAAATTCTAATGTAAAGCCGGGACGTTCAACCTCAATTGTAGATTTATTTCCCGCTGAATCAACTATTTCGATTTTGAAATAAGCATCCTGACGGGGGTCAAGAATAGTGATTTTGAATTGGTAATGTCTTTTATCAATTACTATCTTTTGAAAATCGATATTAATTTCTTTAATTAATTGTGCATTAGAAATTCCGCCATCACTTTTTAAATTATCATATATATCATAAACATAATTTATTTGGCAAGAATCGGTATTTAGCTGAACTGAGGGGGGATTTACATCTCGCAAAGAATAGAGATTCAATTTTGCAATTTGTCGAGTATCGCAGCTATCTTCAATTATAACATCAAAAATAAAAACTCCTGAATCGCTTGGTGTATAACAATATTGAAAAGTTCTTAGCTCTCCAGGTTGAAGTGTTGCACTATTGTAATCAGGAATTGTATCGATTGAATTTGCATATTTTACAAGTAAATGATTAATTTGATGAGCGAATTTCCCATAATTTTCAATTGTTAAATCGTAGCATTTTTTATTTCCGTATTGAATAGTATCGCTTATCTCGGGGACTAATGCGCTTTCTTTTACATCTTTTAAAGCAATTGTAAAACCGGGAATATTATAATCAATTTCTGTATAGAGTCCCGCCGAATCAATTGCTCGAACCTTAAAGCTTCCATCAAGATAACGATTTATCAATGTTGCAGTATAAGATGCTACACCTGTGGGGAAGCTATTATTTGCAGTAATATTTATATTTTCCTGATTACTAATTGGGAAATCAAGTTGCACAATTTTTGAGTCAGAAATGCTTGAATCAGTAGCAACACCACTAATTGTATAACAATCATCAGCAGCATAAAGTTTAGGAGATGTGAAATCATATTTTATTAAATTCATTCCGCCATAATATCCATAAGAATTAGCTTGTCCATAACCATAGACAATAATCCCACAACCACCTGGGCAATTAACTTCATGCGTCCCTTCATTTACTGTAATTATCGCATACGAATAATTTGAATTTGGAACAGAATGAAATGTTGAGGCTTGGATAAGGTTACCATCCAATTTTACATTATTTAGTGAATTATTTTGTGATATTATATTTAAATAATGCTCATTATAAACTTTTTGATATTGATGTGTCCATTGAAAATCGTATTCATATGCTTGGATATTGGCAAACCGGTAAAAATTCCCATATTGTTGCTCAGGTGGCATTATTAGCATCAATGGATCGCTGTTGGAATTTTTGGCACCACCTGATTGACTTGATTTTTTATATTGGGCAACAAGTATAGGGGCTGATGCATCAATATAATGAGGAGAATCAAGGTAAGACTCGAAAAACTGCCCACTATTCAAATTCGTAATAAATTCTCCATCTATAAATAATTGAGTATTATCAGAATAAGCAAGCACTCGAAAGAGGTCATTATCAGATTGATTTTCTATAGTTTCACTTTGTGCAAATGGTGTTACAATGCTATTTCTTCCCCAAGCATTAAGCGGTGGGAGCTGCTCCATAAGCATATCTCGGGATGTACCTCTTCCATTTATTGGTAAAGCAGTTCGTTGATGTCCCGCAATTACCGCAATTGGCTTATCGGATGTAACTTTTGAACCTGTCAAATCGTTCCGTAATTTATTTAGTGTTATATTTGCTTGAACAAGATAAACATCGCCTTGGTTTAAAGTAATATTTTGTGTTTGTAATTTATTTTGCCAAGTTGGTACGCTTGGTACAATTGTAATATTTGTACCGTCCTGTGTTGCGATAATTGCGAATTGTGATGGTGTGCTTTGTCCATTAATTTGATCACCATAAGAGGATCCATCGCTATTATATGCTAATATTAAATATTCTGTCCCTAATGCATCTGTGGGCAATGCTGTCATTGATTCGCTTGTTGTTATTGCTTGCGAATGGGCATATACTGTTACATCTTTTGTTGTAGTAATATGAAATGATTGCTTTGCAATTGCTTCGTCCTGACTACTGCCAACAATAGTTCCACTTTTATTGAACCCTTGTAATTCATAAGGCTCATAATTTGTCCTAAAAGTATATATCTTATTGGGATCTGTTATCGTAAAATTTTGATTATATGATTTTCCTGAATAATCTCGATAACTTATTGTGCCACTACAAGTATCGTATGCTACAATAAAAATATATAATGTATCTGTATAAAATGCTTTGTTATAACCTTCACCTTCCACATTATGATAATTCGGTATGAAAGCAAGCCAAAAATCCTTTCCCTGAGTGTCTATAGATGGTTGTGAAAATAATCTACAGAAACTTGCAAAGAAAAAAATTACGAAGAATATTCTTTTCATTTTCTTTTCTCAAAAAAATGTAATTTAATTAAATTTATTTGAATTTTGATTATTTATTTAAATTTGTGAACGTTTTATTTACAATTTGTAATATTGTGATATGGAAAATTTTTTGATAGATAATGAAGAAATTCTTGCAAAAATGAGATTCTACTTTTCTCAGTTGCAAGAAGGAAAAGGAAATATAGTACTATTACTGGGCGATATGGGGTACGGTAAAACTCATATCTTGAAAATTTTATCTCAGCAAGCACTTGAAAATAATATTGTTAATGTGTTTGTTCCTCTTTCAGCTCCTGTGGGAAATATCAGTGTTAATACTCTGCAACCTTTTTCTCCATTGATTAAAGCAATTGAAGAATTAGCTTTGAATAAGCATCTCAAACCCGAAAAACGACTTGCTATGAATATAGGCTTGACTATACTTGCTACTTTACCAATTGCAGGGGATGTCTTCTACGCATTAAAAGAGCTAAATCGTGATATTGAAGATTATAAAAAGAAAAATAAAAAGGAAGATATTTTCCGTAATGATCCTATAAGCTCCATCTGGAATGTTTTCAAGCAATACTCTGATAAGCAACCTTTTATCATTTTTTTGGATAATTTTCATTATGCTGACCCACAATCTTTTCAATTTTTAGAAGAAATTGCAAATAAAATTATTGACACCCCTATTCTTTTTGTGCTATCAGCAAATCCTACGACTTCGGGGAAGTCAAATATTGCTTATACAAATTTTTTAAAATTTTTGGAAATCAATTCTCTTAATAATAATATACTCGAACTTAAGCCATTTGATAAAAAACAAATAAAACAATTTGTTAATCAAATTTTCCCAACAATTTCTCCAAATGATGAATTTTTAAATTGGCTTTTGCAAAAAACATCAGGAATTCCCCTCGCAATATCAGAATATTTACAATATTTTAAAGATAATAATATCTCAATTGCAAAATTCGACCCATTAGATTTCGATTCTTATATTCCATCTTCACTTCAAGCAATATTTACATCTTTTTTGCAAAAATTAACTGATGATGAAGTAAATTTACTTTCGATTTGCGCCTCAGAAGGCAAAGAATTCAGTGTGAATCTGATTTCAAAATTGCTCAATACAGATGTCCTTACTACAATAAAGAAATTGAAAGCAATACAGCTAAAGGTTCCTATCATTTCAAGCGAGGGAGCAAAATATCGCTATGGCGAAAAAACCACAGTTTATCAATTTAATCAAAGTGCCTATCAGATATTCTTTGAAAATTTGCTTGAATATGAAGAATATATTGCAATCCACTCGCAAATTGCTAATATTTTGAAACAAAATTTCGATACACACCAAGATACAGCATTACGAAATGAATTGGCACCTCTTATTATATCCCATAGCACACTAGTAGGCGACCAAAATTATATTGAAGATATACTTAAAGAGCAAATTATCGCAGCTCAAACCGAAAATGACCAAATATACTTGCAAAGTATTCATAACTTTATCGATAATTATCAGCAATCTTCTGAAATTGAGCAAACGAGTGAAATTGGAAATAATAAAAGTCCTAAAATTTCAATAAATTTTTCAGAGCAAGAATTCTCTAATTTGATTCAATCTAAATTTGAAGAACCTCAAATTAGTAATTTCAATCTTGAGGCGCAAATTGAAAAAATTGATTTCGATAAAATTATTGACCTTTTGCTTTCAGATGATTATGAAAATGCAAAAAAATATATTAATCTATATATAAATCAAGATATTTCCAAAGAACAAAAAGATTTAGCAAGTTTATGTTTATTAAAAATTCTTATTGATGAAAATAATGAGGATGCAAAAGTATTACTCGATACTCTTAAAAACGAAATTCCTGAACAACATAAGTCGAATAGAACTATACTTGAGAATTTAGAGGCAATGTATAATTTTCACCAAGGACGTATAGATAAAGCGATTGAAATTTTGCAAGACACAGCAAAAAGAGCAATGACGCAAGATAATTTTGCAAAATTGCTGACTTTATCAAATATTTCTATTTTGCTTAAAATGAAAGACCTCAATCTTGCAAATACGTATTCAGAAACAATTGAAGAAATTGCGAATAGATTGAATTTTTATAATTTTCTCAATGATTTCAAAGCACAATTTAATTAAAATGCTATTGAGATAAAAGCTGGCTAACTACTTTTTCTAATATTGCTTCCAAGTGTGTTTTTGAATCCTCAGTAATATTTGCTGACACTTGTTTGACCTCACTTAACCCCGAAGAAGTAAATTTTACAAGTATAAGGGTTAGCACTGCACCATTTGTGTCACGTGCAAATGTGCCTGTGATATAATATTCAATTTCAAATTGTCGTAATGCATATAATTCCATTTGATTTGGTGCTTTGTAATTTTCAGGTGCATAAAAATTGAATTGTGAATAAATCGAATCGCGTGTTGGAAAATCAAACACTGTAAAGCGATTGTTCTTTGATGCATTCTTGAATATCAATTCAAGAATATAATACGAATTAACAACACTATTTGCAAATAAGCTCCACTGAGGTTTGATTTCGGGGTCATCTTTAAACTCAATGCCTGTAATTACAAGCGGCGGTGCAGGGTAAACGGGATTTGCTAAATGTGCATATAGATTATAGTTTTTGACTGCTAATGCAAATGCCCGCTGAATTGAAAGCAATATGCTTGGATCGTAAAAGAATTCATTGCTAACACTATCCCGATAATTTATAAATGCATAACCTGTGCCTGTATTCTTGTTCTGGAAATCTTTACCCGATAGGATTGTTATATCAGTTCGCATTATATTTACAACACGATTAATATTGATATATGCGATAAAATCACAAGAAAAATAACGTGCTATAGACAATAAAGAATTGTCTTTCCCCTCTAATTTTAAACTTCTTGAAATTGAATCAGCCATAAGTGGAGGAACTACATCAAAAAACCGAGCAGAATACATTGCAAGAGTAAATGCAGCCTCAACCTTAGAAGGATTTAAATCGGCTAAATTTTTACCTATCTCAATTCCCGCAATTAGCACCTTCAAGGCAGAATTATCATTTTTGTCTTGTTTTTGCTCAGATATTTTGAAGTTATAAGCAAAATCATTTCGCAAATTTTCACTGATTTGTGCATTGCTACAATCAATATTAGCAAATACTAATAAAATAATTAAAATATAATATATATTTAGGGTTTTCATCAATTTCATTTTTTTAAAAGAATTTAATCATTCAAAAATCATATCTATAATATTGCAAAATATGAAAAAATATAAAAATAAAGTAATATTTAGAAATTATATATTAATAAATACCATATTTCCTTAAATTTTTTTATTTTGTAAGTTTTTAATTATGGATTTGAAATGAAACGAATTGTTTATTTATTTGTATTTCTTGTTTCAGTAATAGCATATTCACAGCAAGCACCTCAAACAAGCGAGATCGATAAAATGAATGATCAATTAACTCATCGCTTGGATATGCTGCAAAAATCTATTGACGATGTGCTATGGTTCGATCGGGTTGGCGATGTCGCTTTTATCGATAAAGTGTATATTGTGGGACCGCCCCGCACAAATGTAAAGAATCCGAATGCAATGGGTGCAAAAAATCCATTAAAATTTTGGTCATATATTTTTATTCCTCGTAATATTGATTTAAATAAAAAATATCCCCTTATTGTTTTGCCTCACGGTGGAGTTCATTCGGATTTTACGACATATCATACGCATATAATACGGGAGATGATGTATCAAGGTTATATTGTTGTTGCTCCTGAATATCGAGGAAGCACAGGGTATGGTGAGGGATTTTATAAAGCAATTGATTATGGTGGGGCAGAGGTTGAGGATTGCGATGCTGCAAGAAAATATATGATTGAAAACTATGATTTTGTGGATGCCGGGCGTGTTGGTGTTGTTGGATGGAGTCATGGCGGACTTATTGCATTGATGAGTGTATTTGAACATCCCAAGGATTATCAGGTTGCTTTTGCGGGTGTACCTGTTTCCGATTTAGTGATGCGAATGGGATATTATGATGATGAATATCGCGGAGAATATTCTGCAGATTATCATATTGGAACGACAGCAATGGAAAATTTAGAGGAATATAAGCGCCGCTCACCTGTTTGGAATGTCAAGAAGCTCGAAACGCCACTGCTAATCCACACAAACACAAATGATGATGATGTAAATTATATAGAAGTAGAGCATTTAATTCAAGCACTTAAAGCTGAGGGCAAGGATTTCGAATACGAGATATTTCAAGATGCACCTGGTGGGCATTCATTTGATAGAATCGACATAAAGAATTCCCGCGAAATTCGTTTAAAAATCTATAAATTCATTGGGAAATACCTTAAGCCGCCCAAAGTACTTGATAATTTAAAAGATATGGAAAAAGCAGCCTATTTGCCAGGGAAGGAGTGAAGGGAAATTTCATACTGAGACCCCTGTCTCAGCAATAAAGACATCTTCAATGTCATCTATATCATCAAAGTGCTTGGCAAATTCTTCTTTTCCGTAGTATTCAATATAAGCTTGAATGGAGGATTCTGTGCTTTGAAATGCTTCCAGATATGTTGAGCCTTCGCCAACAATTGCACCATTAGAAAAACCAAGGGGATAGCCGCAATATCCATCGCTATGTTTTTCTATTATAATTTTTATTTTCATAATCCATTCTATTATTTATCACACAAGACGAAACCAAAATGAGAGAATTATAAAAAGATTAAAAATTAAATACACAATAAACCAATAAAAAGATAATTATTAGAAAATTCAAAAAAATTCTTTATGAAGTAAAACGAAAATTATTTCAAATTTTTTTCAAAATCATCTTTAGATATTTCTATATCTTTTAATATCTTTAAAAATAAACCAATACTTATATCCTCATTAGAATGAACCGGTATAACTGTTGCTCTACCATCAGGATGCCTTAGATAATAATGACTGCCTTTTATTCTAATAACCTCAAAACCTACTTTTTTAAGTTTATTAATAATTTCTTTTGCTGAGTATGTTTTCAATATGCTATACCTCAATTATCACGTTTTGGATACCTACGAATTCATTCAATGGCACATCCTTTTCTACTTCCAAGCAAAGCTCAATGGCTTCTTTAATTCTTTCGATTAATGTATCGTAAGATTTTGCTTGAGTGTGGCAACCTTTTAAAGCAGGAACATCCGCTATAAGCCATCCCTCACTGTCCTTTTCGATGATTACTTGAAATTCCCTTTTCATTTTAATTACTCCATTTTTTTCAAACAAGACGAAAGCAAAATAATAGAATTATAAAAAAACATCTTATTCGCTAGCAATACTACCCATTTTATTTTATAATTTTCTATACAAATAAATTATATAAAATATACCAATTTAAAATAAATGTAACGATCCAATAAATAAACATCCAAAGTAAACCAATATCCAAAGCTGATACTAATTTATATTTTAGTTTTTTTTCATCAGATAAATTGGAAATTATCAATAAGGAAACTACTACAAATAAAAATATTCCAATTACACCCACTTCAAAAAGTGATTCTAAATGTAGTGCTACCATCAGAAAACCAGCTATGATGCAAAAAGCCACTATACTTAAAGCCATTGCTAATTGCAATTTGAAACTTATTTTGTTTGGATAGTTCACAATTATAAATAAAATAAGTGCTAATAGGAACATTGCTATAGATATGGTTTCCATAGTCGATTCCCATTTTCCTATATAGGGTTGACCTGCACTAAAAATTTTAAAATCAATAAAAGTAAACGGAATATCGATTAATACAAATATTAATAATACAATTAACGACTTTTTAAAATTGATTAATTGCTTCAAACCATTAACAGTTGTAGTAATTCTATTGCCAATTATAGAGATAAAATTTCGCTTTGCGATTTCCATCTAAAAATCCATAATTTATATTTATTTATACGAACTGCAATTTTAAATATTATAGATAAAGCGTACTTGCCAGGGAAGGAGTAAAGGGGGAAAATTTAAAGTTTAGATGGAAAGGGGGAATTTTGTAGTAATGTGTAACTTTTTTTGAATTTTTCAGTTACATAATATATAAAGATAATTTTTATTTATTATGAGGTTATAAAATGTTAAAAAAGTTATGTAGTATTTTCGCGGCTGCGCTTATGATTAGTATTATTGGCAGCGGATTATCTTTCGCAGAAGCAGATTTAAAACAAAGCGAGCGATCTCATCCGTCGGATAATAGCCCGAATGTACTTTCTCTTGTTTTCAATTTGCCAAGTTATACTGAATCTAATAATGCAATCCAGTTAATGGAGATTAAAGATACAATGCCACCTTATGTTTATTACGAATTATGCAAAGGCACTACTGATACTACGATGGGGAAGTATCCATATGTAATGGATATGCCTGATGATGATGCTATTCGCACAAATATGGGCTCAATAGTATTCAATCGTAATACTAGTTTTAATTATGACTTTTCTATACATCATTTAGACAAGGATTGGGTTCCAGGTGTAACAAGGACAGTGCGTTGGAAGGCTTGGGTATTGGACACACAGCAAGATGCTGTTGGATATATTACTTTCACGGACTTCGGAGGTAATGATACAACTATTAAGTTGGAATATTTTGCAGATGAGGTTGGAGTATCGGGCGAAGATTATATGAAGGGATATTCTATAGGAAAAATTAATCAGTATCCTATTGGAAATGAAGAAGTCAATATGCAGTATTCAATTGGCAAATACGGCGAAACAAGAATAAGTATCATTGCGAGCGATGGTACAATTGCAAGAGAATTAGTGCATAATTTTATGAATAAAGGACAATATAGCGTACGTATTCCAACTGATCAATTGCCAAGTGGAGTATATTTTATCGAGATGCGTTCAGGAGAATTTAGGGAAGTGCAAAAAATAGTAATAGTGAAGTAAAATTGGAATGATATTTACCTATTGTCTTTAAAATTTAAAATTATTCCTTCACTCATTATCTTTCTGGTGTTTATCTAACCATTTTTTCAATCTTGTGAAGCGTTGCTTTATATTTGCTTCTGACAAGCCTGTAATTTCAGCGATTTCCTTATAGCTATACCCTTTCTATAATTTATTGCACAAGACGAAAGCAAAATGAGAGAATTATAAAAAGATTAAAAATTATAAGCATTTTTTAAACTCTTCAATGGAGATCTTTGCTTGCTTTAATATTTGACGTAATGTATTTACTTTAACTGGCTTGTGAGCAGGAACTGTTATTTTGATTATGGCATCACTTGTTCTTTTCTGCAATCTGATATGACTACCTTTTTGTCGTACGACAACAAATCCAAGTTTTTGTAATGCACGGATGATTTGAACATATGGTAATGAAGGTATATCGCTCATATATCAATCACTTCATAATTTTCAGCTTCAATGCCAATAGATTCGTCTTCAATTGTTTCTAAGTATAATTCAATTGCTTCTTTGATATTATTGATTGCCTCTTCTTTTGTATCACCTTCACTAATGCAACCTGGCAAAGCAGGAACATAAACTGTATATCCACCTTCCTCAGCAGGTTCAAGAACAATTTTCAAATTCATAATAGTATCCCTTTTTTCACACTAGACGAAAGCAAAATAAGAGAATTATAAAATACTAATATCTTATCTTACCAATTCTAACTTCTAATACTCTTCTAAATCCTGATAATCTTCATTATTATTTTGTAGATCAGTGTCTTGTTTCTTGTTTTTTTGGTATTGATTTTGACCAAATTTGAATGACAAACCTATAAATAATGCCCGAGAATCAGGTTTGTGGTAATTATTGATATAATACCCATTTCCATAAGTTGTATTTTCCCATTTCATAGTATTGAAAATATCGCTCAGTCGAACATTTAACGTCAACATATCCTTTATAATATCTTTTTTAATCCCGATTTCGGAGCGAAAACGTTCGGAGCGTGTGCCTTGACCTGTTTTCATCGGTCCATCATAATTGAGTGAAAGCTGAATATTAAAATCGCGAGTAAATGTAAAGAATCCGTTAAATTTTATTGAATATGAATAATCTTCGGCATCCGAAATATTTGGGTCGCGATTTTGATTTACAAGATGATAATAGAAATAGGAGAGATTTGCACTCAAACGAAACCATCTTGTAAGTGTATAATCAGTATTCAAATCAAGTCCTGCTCTATGAGATTGGGCAAGATTAATAAATGAATTTGAAATTGTACCATCGGAATTAAATACTCGATATGGAGTTACAACATCTTGCGTATATTGGTAGAAAACCTCAGGCAGAATAGTAAGCTTTGTGTAGTTTTTCAAAAATCCCAATTCAAAAGCATTTATAAATTCTGGTTTCAAATTTGGATTTCCATATCTGATATTTAATGGGTCAGAATAATCAATGAAGGGATTCAATTGGTGCATACGTGGTCTATTAACACGTCGTGTATATGATAATTGGAATTTATCCATATCTGATAAATTATATGAAAGATATATACTTGGATAAATTGTAAAATAATTTTGATTGAATTTTTTATTTAATACATTTTGGTCTAATGAAGTGTTAGCTTGTTCAAATCGTGTTCCTAATTGATAGGAAAAATTGCCAATATAGCTTCCAAAATTAATATATAATGCATTATAATATTCATTAAATGAAAATTTATCTAAGTAAAGCGAATCACGCAACCAATCATTATTCAAATAATTATCTTTATTAAATTCATTGTTCTGCAATCTAAATGTGCCATTATAACCTGCCTCAAGTTTTGTTTTTTCGCTAAATGGAAGCGTATAATCCAATTTTACCGTATAGTTATTAGAATTGCCGTCTGTAATAGTTCGATATTTGCTTATACCGGTACTATTTAAAAAATCAGCATCAGAAAATTGTGTTTGATTTACATTCATAGTCGAATTATTATTAAAGCCGCTATAATTCGCGCTGAAATTTAATTTTTCACCATTTTTATTCAATTGATTGACATATTTTGCTGTCAGATCAATTATATTATTTTCAGGTTTAGAGCTGCTTGATGTTATGAAATTAGTCCTACCATAAAAAGCTGTATCAGAAAATAGGTTTGAAATATTATTGTTCATTTGTGGGTTCATAAATCTATAACCGAATTCTAAAGATGCTGTTTGTGAGTTGGATAAATTCATATCGACACCTGCCCTAACATTATGCATTAAAAAGCGATTATACGAGGAGCTATTTTGTAAAATTGAGTATTGATTGTCCTGCGTTTCATTATAAGTATTATTATATCCTGTGTTTGAATTATGTGCAGAACGCATCATATAACTTCCATAGATATTGAAGATACCTGTTTTATATGCAATATTATTGCTTGTATTATACTTATCACTTGTTCCTACATTTGCGTTTAAAATACCATTGATTCCCGATCTCTGATTCTTTTTTAATATAATATTAATAATACCACTTGAGCCCTCAGGGCTATATTTTGATGAAGGATTTGTTATAACTTCAACTTTTTCTATCATATCAGCGGGGATTGTTTCTAATATATTTTCAGTCTGTGCAGATTCTTGCCCATTAAGTGTAATTTTTACATTTCCCGAGCCACGCAATGAAACATTATTGTCAATATCAACATCAATCGATGGGATTGACCGTAAAACATCAAGTGCATCACCACCCGATGCAATAAGGCTTTTGCTGACATTGAAGACTTTTTTATCAGTAGAATATTCCATAATAGGTTTATCTGCAACAACTTCAATTTCTTTTGTATTTACATTTGTAGGATCGATAAGAATAGTATCGAGTGCAACATTGGGTGATTTTTGTGTTACAATTACAGGGCTTACAATTTTAGGTGTATATCCAATATAAGTAATCCTTAAATAATATGACCCATTTGGTATGTCTTCAATAGTAATACGCCCATTTTTATCGCTTGCTTTCCCTGTCACAATAGATGAATCCTGAATTTTATGAAGCACTGCATTTGCGCCAATAAGTGGTGATAAATTTTGACTGTCAAGAATTATTGCAGTTACTTTCCCCGCAGATTTGGCAATTGAAATAGAAATAATTGAAAATAATATAACAAGAATAATAGACCGCTTGAGGATTTTCATATAATTTTTGAATTTGAATTAACAAGTACATAGGTTCTTATATATTCCTGTAGATTTTAAAAATTCATTTTATATTAGACGTGTTGAATAAAGAAAAGGTTTAAAAAACAAAGATACCAAAAGAGATTTTTCCCTCTGGAAGTGTAAATATGCAGTGATGTCAATTCAGAAGACGTCCAGTTGATTCTTTTTTCAAGGAGTATTTTAGGATGAAATCTCTATCCTCGAAAAGAGAAGTGTAATATTGCAGGGTGGCTTTATATTGTTTCACTGCTTCTTTATCTCATATCCTTCTTTTGTGTCAATAATTATATATCCCATTGCATTGATTTGATTGCGTATATTATCGGCACGAATAAAATCTTTTTGCTTTTTTGCTTGCAATCGCTCCTCTGCTAATTTTATAATTTCATCAGGTATTTCTATTGTTTCAATTTGTTTGGGTTCGATTTGCCAAATATTAAATATATCGTTTATTTGACGAAACTCATCAATTAATTTTGATTTTAGCGAATTCGATAATTTCTGCGGGGGGTAATTATTGATAAAATCAAACAACACAGCCAGTGCTTTTGGCGTGTGTAAATCGTTTGATAATTCTGCAAAAAAACGTGTCTGTAAATCATCCTCCTCAGAAATATCATTTATTCCCGAATTAGTAGAGTTCTCAAATAATTCATAAATATAATCTTGCACTTTTAGTCGTGCTTTATGAGCTGATATTATGCCATCGTTTGTAAAATTGAGTTTTGTGCGATAATGTGCTGAAAACATCAAGTACCGTATATCTAGTGGGTCTATATTTTTTGCAATCAAATCTCGTAATGTAAAGAAATTGCCAAGCGATTTACTCATCTTTTCGCCTTCAACTTCAAGAAATTCATTGTGGCACCAAAATGGATTGGGTTCAATACCGTACCCTGCTTTGCTTTGTGCAATTTCATCCTCGTGATGTGGAAATTTCAAATCCACCCCACCCGTATGTATATCGAATGGTAATCCCAAAAGCTCATATTCCATAGTTGAGCATTCAAGATGCCATCCCGGCCGCCCTGGCAATTTTTTTCCAATCAGTTCAAAATCCCAATATGGCTCTTGTTCTCTTTTTGCTTTCCAAAGTGCAAAATCATTTGCATCTTCTTTTTCATATTGATCGGAATCGATACGGGAGCCCGCTTTGAAATTTTCAAAATCAATTGTTTTCAATTTCCCATATTCGCCAAGCGCTACCCATTTCGTTACATTAAAATAAACCGAACCATCTGAAATATATGCAAATCCATTATAATAAATTTTCCTAATCAATTCTTGCATCTGTGGAATATAATCGGTCGCGTGTGGCATTGCATAAAAATGTTGTAAATTTATCCCCAATTTTTCTATGTCTTCCAAAAATGCTCTCTCATAAAATTTTGTTAATTTTTTCAAATTTTCAAATGGTTGATCACTTTGTTGGCCCATTTCCTTAAGCCAATTTGGACTTCCAATTGCGCTATCCCGTATAGTTTTATCATCAATATCTGTAATATTCATAACCCAGCGCACATCATATTTCCCGACAGTACGCATTGTTCTTTGCAATAAATCAGCAAAAAGGAATGCTCGCATATTTCCAATATGTGAAAAATTATAAACTGTTGGACCGCAAGAATATATACGTACTAAATTTCCCTGAAGTGGCGTAAAATCCTCAATCTTCCGCGTCAATGAATTATAAAGGCTAATTTTCATAAAGTAATTTTTATAATTCATCAAAATTATGGAATATTGAAAAAATGAAAGAAAAAGCTAATTAAATAACTACAAGTATTTGTTTTTTTTAAGTAGAATGTTATTTGCACCCAAAATTTAAATCTGTAGTTCAATGATAGTCATAATCATTTTATTATTTTATATAATATGTTGCATCAACAGCCAGCTTTATTGTTTTATCAATTGTCTGAGTATCATATATTCCCCAATCAGCAACATCATTCGAATTTGGCGCTGTAATCTGGAATATCCCTTGACGAGCATATTTCAACTGCTTTATATCATTACCAGTTCCTTTTGCAATTTCATTTGCACGCATCTTTGCATCTGCCAACGCAAGTGATAACATATTTAATTTGTACTTATCTATATTTGAAACATAGTATTGAGGCGGATTTGAATTAAGATTCACACCTTCTTTAAGTAGATCAAATATTTTTTTTGATGAATTGTCAATTTTATATACGTCCGCTGATGACACAGTTATAAAAGTTTGAACATTGTAAGCAACTATATCACTCGTTTGGTATCCTTGTGGATTGAGTCCATAAACAGGCAAATTCTCTACATTACCTTCTTTTAAGGAAGAATCAGGGTAACCTTCTTTAATTAAAAAATTATAAACTCTCTCCTTCATTATTTTCATTTGGTTATATGCTTCCGATATTGAACTTGACTTAGAACTAACCCAAATTGTCCAATATGCTGCATCGCTTTTAATATTTTGTTCAGCATAACCTTTAACTGTTATTGTAGCGCCCTTGTCACGGATATTACCCATGCCAATAGCAAGTATTACAGATGATATGATAAAAGCAAGTGCTACCAATATACTTGAAAGTGTTGACTTTGGGGCATTATTTTCCATAATTATTCCTTTAATTTTATTCAAATTTACAAAGAAGTTATGCATATATAGATAAATATATAAAAATTTCTAATTTATTTATTTTGTTGTTATTTCAATTGCAACAAAAAGCCAAATTATTCAGCCACTGATCTTTTGCCCGATTCAGAATGTAGGTATTGCAATGTTAGAATCCTTTTTGCATATTTTGTGTTATTTATATTGTATTACTCAAATTTTATTTTTATTAACATTGCTTCGGAATCGCTGCCCGTACGGATTGGAGGTCCCCAGGTGCCCGCTCCGCTCGAAATATAATAGTGAGTATTGCCTTTCTTTAAATATCCCCACGGCTTTTCATATATTAAATATAGTATAAAATTTAGTGGGAAAAATTGAGCATAATGTGTATGACCCGATAATTCAAGATTTATATTTGATGATTGTGCTTCTGATAGATTGAAGGGTTGATGATCTAATAATATCATAGGCAATTGTGGATTTAATGATTTGATTATTTCATTAAGTGACTTTCTATCTTTATGTGCAAATTCTTTTATGCTTCGGTCTTCTCTTCCTATAATTTGTATGCTTTCCCCAACTTCGATTATGCTGTCCCTCAAAATTGGAATCCCGCAATCTTCAATAAATTTATCTGAAATATCAACCCCATTTATTAATTCGTGATTTCCATTGATTGCATATATTCCATATTTGAATTTAAATTGTTGAAGCATTTTATCTATTCCTATTCTTTTCAGATGCACTGGCTTGTCATCAATTAAATCACCTCCAATTAAAATCAAATCGGGGTTTTCTGTTTTTGAATAATTAATCAATTGTGAAAGCATTCTGCCATCATTTACAGGTGTCAAATGCAAAACTGAGAAAAATAGAATCGTTATTTCATCAAGATTGCCGCCCATTTTTGGAAATGTAAATTCTAAATTTTTTAATTTTATATTTGTGGCATTGAAATAACCTAATAAAGTTGTTATTGATATTGCCATTATTATTATCAATCCCGTCCAAAATTTTGTGAGTGGATAATTGTGGAAAAGAAATTGCGGCAAATATCCCCACCAATTATTTGTCCATCGTATTATATCAAGAAGAAAAACTGATATTAATCCATATAATAAAAATGAATACCAGATTGAACCAACCCAAAGGAAAATATCATAAATTATAGAGTTTGTATTGGCAAATAATACTTTTGCGATGATATAGGAGAATGCACAAATGATAAAAACAATTGATATGACGAGCTTGAGAGAAAACGGAATGCCCTGTAATGCCTGCAATAATCTTATCAATATATAATAATTTGCAGAAAGATAAATTAGCAATGCTATAATTATAAAGAATACCATAGCAAAATATTGATTTTGTTTGTTTCTAAATTTAAGAGTGTATGGTCTTTAAAATTTTTCAACCCATTCAATAAATGAGCTGAGAAATTTGTTTAGCATACGAATTGAAAATTCATCAATTAATGTGCCATTTGAATTAAATTTTTCGTGGGCTGATGGTAAAATAAATTCTGGCTGTGCCATTGTGTAGGTGTTGAGAAAAACACAAACTTGCCTTAAGTGTAGCTGAGCACGAACACCACCGAATATACCCATTGATGCACTCATAATGCCCACAGGCTTTTCATAAAATGGATGCTTCCGCTCGCCAAGCTGACGTGAACCCCAATCAATTGCATTTTTTAATACACCGGGAATTGAATAATTATATTCAGCTGTGATAAATAAAACTCCATCTGCTTGTCGAATTTGACTAGAAAAATCTATTACTTCTTGGGGAATATTTTCTTCAATATCTTGATTAAAAAGTGGTAATTTACTAATGTCAACATCAAAAAATTCTATACCTTCCAAATTTTTTCGCAAAATTTCGTTATATAACATTCTGTTATATGAATTGCGTCGTAAAGAGCCAATTAATACTGCTATTTTCATTATAAATTTAGATTAAAATAAAATTAATATTAGTTTCACTTAACGACGCTTCTATTTTTGTTTTATTTATTCTGCCCCTTTTTTTGTTGGTTCTTATTTACCTGCCTCATTACCGATTTCCGTAATTCATTTTGAAAATTACGCTCAAATAATAGATATTTTGCATATTGCTCAGGTGTCAAATAATTTTTCATATCAATAAGTTTTTTATTAACCGTATTGTCTAAATCTGTTTTTAAGGAAATATACTCGCTTGTTATCTTCTCTAAATCCTTCGATTTTGAGTTAAGCGCTTGATGAAGTTCCCGAGATTTGGTTTCAAGTGATTTCATCTTGTCTTGTATATCCTTTTCATACGAATTATATTTAACAAGAAATTTATCAGCATCAGCTTCGTTTAAATTCAGAACTTCAAGTAGCTTTACTTTTTTCAATGAACTAATTCTCTCCATTGCTTTAGCAGGCATATCGGGTGGATTTCCAGGAGGCGGCATATTAGGAGGATTTTGAGCATATATTGCTATTTTTGATAGGAACAAAAAAGTAATAAAGAAGACCACTCTTTTAAAAGATAAATTCCGCATTGTCAACCTCATTTAATATATTTTGTAAATTTTCTTCATCTAAATTATTTAAATCGTTGAAATAATTATTCCCATAATTTATCGTACTGACAACATACTCGACTTGTTGGGTGTTTGATTCATTTGTAAATGATGTGAGATATTCACTATAAATATCATCAATTAAATCGGCTAATTCATCGCTATTATTCCACTCGGGCAATTCATTTTCCAAAAGAATAGGTGCAGAACATTGAGCAACTGATTTATCAAGTGTAGCAATATCTTTTTGTGATAATTCCAAAACTTTTGGTGCTTGGATATCAAATATCTTTTCGACAATTTGATTATTTTTCATATTTTCTTCTTTTGAGATATTCCACACAATAAACTGTGTAGCAAATGCTATTAATACAATTGCTGCAAGTGCAGGTATCAAATATCGACGTGTAGTCGTTCGGGCATAATTGTAAGTTGTTTGAGTACGATTTTGTGTATGCAAACGCGATAAAACCCGTTCAGTCATTCCGCGAGTTTCTGCTTCTGCAATTTTATTAAAATCTATTTTTCGGACTTTTGTAAATACCGTTCTTACGTCGGAGACTTCCTTGATTAAATCAGGATAATTTGGCAAACTTTGTTCAAATTTATTTCTTTCCTTATCACCCAATCTGTCAAAAACATAATCAGGCAATCTCTCTTCCATTTCTTTTCTTGAATATTGTACGTTATTTTCCATCTCACTCCTTTATTTAAATTCTATTTTAAAATTTTATTTTCATAAATTTTGATAATCTTTCAATGCCACAGCTAGCTTCTTTACAGCCTGAAAATAATTGGCTTTCGATGCACCAACACTTACTCCAAGCATTTCTGCAATTTCATTGTAAGGCAAATCATGGAAATATCGCAGTGAAAATGTCTCGCGTTGCTTTTCAGGTAGCTTACTTAATGCTTCTAAAAATGCTTTCTCTAATTCACTGTTGCGAAATATCTGCTCAGGATCAGGTTCACTGCTTGGTATCTCGAGAAATGTCTCGTCAGCGTCTATTGAGATTACGTTTTTAAATTTAACTTGTCTCAAATAGCTTTTTGTATAATTTGTTGCAACTCGATAAATCCACGTTTTCAAAGAACTTTTCCACGAAAATTTCTCAAGTGAATTTAGAATTTTTACTAATATTTCTTGAGTAATATCTTTCGATTGCTCAGAATTTTTAACAATGCGTAGCACAAGCAAATAAATAAACCGCTGGTACTTTTTCACAATTTCGCTAGCAGCTGATTCACTTCGATTTTTTATCCATTCCTGAACAATTTCAAAATCTTCAGGCAAATAATCTTTTTTCAATTGAATTTCAATATTTAGACAAAATTATTCAAAAAAGGTTTAAAAATTATAATTTTGCTTTTTTAATAATTTCCAAATGAAAAATTTTTCAAAAAAAGACAAAACAATCCTAACGATTTTTGCTCTTGCTTTTATAATATGGCTGGGCGGAGCAATATTGCGTACTGCAATTGGGTTTACAATTTTTGAGCCATCTGCAACTGAAACACTTGTCCGTAAAGCATCAAATGATATTTTAATGCAAACGGTATATATATTTGCTTCCACCTCAATTTATACTTCAATTGCGTATGTTATAGCTTTTGCTTTATCTTTCTTTTTATTAGCGAAATTTAAAAAAATATGGAAGCAACAAGGCTGGATTCTTATGTGCTTTGTATTGTTTTATTTATTTTCTCCCGTAGAATTATTTACTATTTATCAAGATATTAAGCTTTCGATAGCAGTTTTTCAACAAAACGTATGGGAATTCTATAGCCAACCAATTCAAGACTTTTTTATGAAGCGAGTTAAAAATGTAGTGTATAATTCATTGAATGGGTTAACATTATTATCATATTTGACTATTGTGATTTATGTAATTTGGCAACCTTTAAAGAAAACAACAGAATAATAATTTTAAAATTAAACTACATAGACAATAATATAATTATAAAATATCGTCAAAATTATTTCAAATTAAATTTTATCAATAAAATATGTTAAAAATTGTTTCATGGAATGTGAATGGCTATCGCTCAATTGTTGGTCAAAATCCTCGTAAGGTTGGTAAAAAAATAGAAGATAATAATATATTATTTGAATATATTGAACAGGAAAAACCCGATATCTTGTGCGTCCAGGAAACAAAGACAGAGCCCTCACAATTAAAAGAAGAATTTTATGCCCCGCCTGGCTATGAAGCATATTATAATTGGTCAAAAGCAAAAAAAGGTTATAGCGGCGTTGCTACTTTTACAAAAATAAAACCAGATAAAATTCAAACAGAGATTGGGATTGATAGATTTGATGTTGAAGGAAGAATAATGCGAACAGATTACGATGGATTTACATTACTTAATATATATTTTCCAAATGGCACAACAGGTATGCATCGAGTAGCGTATAAGTTAGAGTTTTATGATGCAATATTTGAATATACAAATGAATTAATAAAGCAGGATATCCCAATATTAATGTGCGGAGATTATAATACTGCACATAAAGAAATTGACCTTGCACAACCCGAGTTGAATAAGAATACATCGGGATTTTTACCCGAGGAGCGTGAGAAAATTGATTGGATGGTGGAACACGGCTGGGTCGACACATTTCGTATATTTGTTAAAGAGGGCGGGCATTACACTTGGTGGGACCCAAAGACATTTGCAAGGTATAAAAATCTTGGATGGCGTATTGATTATCATTTTGTTACAGAAAATATTGCTTCGAAGGTAATTAACTCATATCATAGACCAGAAATAATGGGTTCAGACCATTGCCCTATTGTAATTGAATTAGAAGTTTAGTAAAATTCAGAAAATTTAGCAATATTTTATTATGGAGTTTAATATACATATAAGTCATAACGATATTAATAAATTCCATAAATAATAATCAAGTTTTGAAAAATATGCAAAAAAATAAATAAATAATTAATTGAAAATATTTTGTTATTTAATATTTGTTATGTAATTTTGTAACCCTTTCGATTTGCAAAACTGAAAAAGAGCAGAAGAAAGGTGAGTAATAAAGTTTATTTGAAAGAATAAAATAAAGAAAATATATAGGCGTTTATAGAAGCATATAAGAAAAAATTGTTCTTTGGAAAAAATATTTAAGAAAATAAAAAAAATATTTTGTCAATAAAAATAAAGTTCGTAATTTTGAAGTCTATCAAAATTGCAAACGGCAAAAAGTTCTTTGAAAACAGGAAGTATAAAAACCAAAAGTCAGTATAATTTGAAATGAATCAAGCGAATCAAACAATCCTATATAAATATACGGAGAGTTTGATCCTGGCTCAGGACGAACGCTGGCGGCGTGCCTAACACATGCAAGTCAAGGGACTCTTCGGAGTCACTGGCGAACGGGTGAGTAACACGTAGGTAATCAACCCTCATCAGGGACATAACGCTGGGAAACTGGCACTAATATCCCATAACACCTTCGGGTCAAAGCTTCGGCGGATGAGGACGAGCCTGCGTCTGATTAGCTAGTTGGTAAGGTAAAAGCTTACCAAGGCGACGATCAGTAGCTGGTCTGAGAGGATGGTCAGCCACACTGGAACTGAGACACGGTCCAGACTCCTACGGGAGGCAGCAGTGAGGAATTTTGCACAATGGGCGAAAGCCTGATGCAGCGACGCCGCGTGAGGGATGAAGGAGCTTTGCTCTGTAAACCTCTGTCGGGAGAGACTAAAAGCCTGTTTTACGGGCTGGGACGGTATCTCCAAAGGAAGCACCGGCTAACTACGTGCCAGCAGCCGCGGTAATACGTAGGGTGCAAGCGTTGTCCGGATTTACTGGGTGTAAAGGGTGCGTAGGCGGGTCTGCGCGTCAGAGGTTAAATCCCACAGCTCAACTGTGGAAATGCCTTTGATACGGCAGGTCTTGAGTGTAGGTGGGGATGATGGAATTCCTGGTGTAGCGGTGAAATGCGTAGATATCAGGAGGAACACCGGAAGCGAAGGCGGTCATCTAACCTACTACTGACGCTGAAGCACGAAAGCGTGGGGAGCAAACAGGA
>Ga0208825_1000009_pt1 | contig 211620 bp, 360 predicted proteins | sample AD_UKC113_MetaG_FD_184450 | JGI IMG/M metagenome (GOLD analysis project Ga0208825, IMG submission 184450) | Active sludge microbial communities of municipal wastewater-treating anaerobic digesters from Hong Kong - AD_UKC113_MetaG (SPAdes)... | ecosystem: Engineered > Bioreactor > Anaerobic >...
GATGCCCCTTTTCTTCAGCTCTTCGGATGCATCTCCCCATTTGTGGTCGCACCCGAAGGTGTAGAAACGAAGCTTGCCGCCCCAATAGTCACTGATCATCGAATAACCGGTGCCATCGTGCATGAAGAAGAGTGTGGCGCTGACCACCGGGGAAAGCGGGTCAGCGGGATCGCGCATTTGGCGGAATTGGTATGCACGGGCATGGTAGGTGAAGAACATGCTCTTCGCAAATTCCTTTTCCGAGAGTTCACGCCAGCCCGGCGGAAAGTCATTGGAGCCACCAAATTTCTCGGTGTGTTCCTTCTGCTCCGCAGCAGAAAACGAATGGAAGTCTTGGAAGTACATGATTCCTGGTCTCTGTGTTGCAATAGTGCTATATTAACTGACAGGGATAATCCTGTCAACCATTGTTACACTTTTGCAGCGAAATTTTCAGCTCGACGCTGCCGTTGATAGAGAAGAGATTCCCATCTATCCGCAAGAATCATTTCACCATAACGACTTACAAAAGTACCGAAGGTGTTGATTCGGCGGTGGTTGATGGGGGCTTCATGTTTCCTGAGTAGTGTCTTCATGGCAGCCACCGGCCAGGCACTCTCAAGAATCACGGGAGGAATTTTTCGAATTTTTGCTTCCAATGCATCGCCGTCTTTATCATCAAGGATGACCTGCACCGCGTTGAAAGTTTCTTCGTCTTCCTGGTATTGGAAGGTCTTGAAAACATGAGTGAATAATGCATCGGTTGCTTTGTCGATTGCATCATTCATTGAGGGATTGTTCTTACCGGTAATCTCGTAATACCGGCGCCGGTTCCTGACAGCAGCAATCACCTCATCATAGAGGCGAATAGCTTCTTGCAGGTAATCATTCGGATTACTTTCCGGCAACGGAGAGATCGAAGCCAGTGCCGGCATGGAAGCTGCTGCCGCGGTAACCAGGGTTATCCGGAGAAAATCACGACGATTCAGTTCCATATCAATTCCTGTGTTGCAGTAGTGCTATATTAGCTGACAGGATTGCTCCTGTCAGCCTCTGTTACACCTTACATGAACAGATGGAGCACCCAACCACTGGCAAGAGCCATAGTGGAGTAGGTCAGACTGAAGATCAGCGCATTGAGCATCGCCTCAGACGGACTCTCGAATTCTTGCTTGACATATTGCACAGTGAGGAAGTGAGTCACGATGCTCAGCCCGATGCCTTGCAGGAAGGTAATCGCCGGCAGACCGAAAATCGGAGACACGAACCATCCCCAGAGCACCGACAGAACGAAGCCGCCGTAGATGGAACTGAGGATGCTGCCGACCATGAACAGAAGGAAGCCGATAAAATAAACCATGATTGCCTTTCAGGTGGGTTGGTTGACGAGGAGTTCATGCAGAGTGCCCGCCGCCTTCCGGCGCCGCACTTCGCTCTTGGAGATCTTGAATTTGGCAGCAATTTCATCCACCGTACCCATCTCGTGGGGCTTGTTGGATTGGCGCAATTCTTGTCGAATCTTCTCGAACTTCTGCTTTTGCGCCATTACTTCTTCCTGCTCAGCCATACGGAAGATGAATTGAAGGTCGCTGCGAATTCGTTCCTTGGCGTAAGCCAAGTTGGAAACGGTACGCGCATCGGTCTTGTATTCTTCGCCGACCGGTTCTCGATGGTGACCGGTCCAGAAGAAAGTCTTCAGAAGGATGTCGTCGAAATGACCGGTGAGTACCAACGCTACCGTTTGCGGATTACGAAAATCCAGCGTGTCGGCAAAGATGGACAGGCCTACAAGAATGTCTTTCATGTGCATGTGGTGTGTTGCAATGACTCTATTATGCGACAGAGGATGGAATTAGTCGACCTACTTTTGAAGTTCAGACAGCCCCTGGCAGTGTATGCAGCGTCTGCACCCCTGCACTGCCTCGCGCCGCGCTAAGGGGATTTTATCCCCGCAGTCGACGCATTCCTCCAAGCTAAGGCCCGTGGGCATGGCAGCGCGAACTCGGGCAATTGCATTATCGTTGAGATGGAGGGCGTGCAATTGCCCCATCTCAGATTCTTCGATGTTGGAATGCTGAACAGACTCGATTTCGATCATGCTTGTTGGTCAGGCAAATAGACCATGTAGGTGCATTTTCCATTCACGATGTGATAGAGGGCACGAATCCCCTTGCCCCACATGGGATGGGAATGAAGAAATTGTGCCATCGGAAGAGGCAGTTGTGCTTTCCGGTAGCACGAATCGTGACCTACACCGAATACCGACTGTGTTTCATTTGTAGGTTTCCCACACTTGAAACACGGTTTGGTCGGTATGCTATTCGACATCGGCTTCTTCCACCACAGAGAAAAGTTCTGCGAACTTCTTGTGAGGCATCTGCTCCAGCAGGGAGATTTGCTTCGGATCCAGCAGATCGATTGACGACACCATATCGAAGAGCGCTTCTTGCACATCTAGGTTATGGAGGTCAATGGGCTTGGATGCCCGCCACGGCGTGCTCATCCACGAATTGAATTCTTCGAAGGTGGCAGTATGTTCGACGCCTTGGAATTGGAACCTGATCTGCATAGTTACGGTTGGTTGGACAATGGTTTTATTATTGCAGGATGGGCTTGTTCTGTCAACGGCCAGGAGAAGACCGGGTCTCCACGGAACCGGAAATACGAAGTGGCTTTTCGGCGGGCATATAGACAACGCGACCATTCTTCCGGATGAAGATTTCATCACCGTTATCCAGGGTGATGATGGTACCATGTGTATCCAGTGACATCTTCACGGTACCGTAGTGATCAAAGGATTCGCCGAGCACGATTTCGATACGTTCCCCGGGACGAGCATCGACTGCAAGAAAAGGCTTATTGGTAGCCTTGATGATTTGCTTCGAATCAGTATCAAGAAGCCTAACATCCATGTTGAATCCTTACTTGGAGGGTTGGTTGAATTGCACGCCGACCGAAGGCCGCATAATCATTGCGGCGTCAGTCTGTTCGTGAACCACTATCAGCACAAGATGCTGGGCAGTGATATTCAGGATGTGCGGTTTACCATTCGGGTCAGTGTATGCCACTGAAATCGTATCTCCCGACTCCAGAGAAACAGTGGCATTTTTGATGTTAGCGTCTCTGGAGACTTCGACAAAGCCAGCTTTGATTTTCATTTAGCTACCCATTCCAAAAGTGATTCTCATTTGTGTCGCATCGATGTTGATGACTTCGAAGTACAGGTCGCTGAAATCGTGGCCCCAGATGCCATACGGGCCATCGGAACTTTGGCGGTTGAGCATGCCCGGAATATGACCCGGATTACCGGCAGTCTGTTCCTCTTTCTCGTAGATGTATTCGTAGTCGGAACGCGCCAGCACTAGAATGTCTTCGCCGGTAAACTCGGGCATCAGAAGGTGCTTGAAAGATGCCACACGTGACAAAGGATAATCGTAGACGAACGTGTATTCGCCTGACAGCCCCAGGGGATTTTGAAGCTCAGACACATCATCCCATTCACCGCGCTCGGGGTCGTTCTTAACGAAACTGGCGGCGTGGACGTTACAGCAGATTCTCATGATTTGATTTGCCTTTGACATGTGTCTATTATGCTGTTGGGCAGGCTTAATGTCTACCGCTTTTTGATTAGTTGACTACTACGATAGATTTATCCCAATCACCATCGAAGGGATCTCGTTCAATTTCCGAACTCACATCGTTTACCGGTTTGTATCCACCAGTGGGGCTTGGAATCTTTACTTCCTTATCGTGGTCTTCCTGTTGCAGTAGTTCGATAAGTTCGCGGACGTTCATGATGATTCTTTCAGTCGAAAAGGGACCCAGGGGTCCCTTGTTCGATGTGGTGTACGGTAGATTTATATACCGGACTTCTACGCGGGCCAGAACTTGCTGGGCATCACCACACACCACTAAACACTATGAGGGCAGTGGAAGGACGACCCTTCCTGTGACTCCCTGCCCGAACGGCCGCCTTAGGCCGCGACTTCTTCAGCCGCGATCGACAGGCGCTTGTCGCCGTTCTTCAGCTCGCCGGCCTTCAGGATCAGCAGCTGGGCGGCGCCCTTGCTGATGCCTTCGGCAACCACACGACCCGAACGGGTGTTGATCACCGTCACCGGGTTTTCCACCGGACGACCACCCTTCTTGTCTTCCGGACGGCCCAGGCCCTCGACGGACTTCGGGTCAGCCACACGCTGCATCTTCAGCGCGTGGTTGTAGTGCGTGGCCGCCGACGCGACGCTGATGCCGAACTTCTGCACGGCGCCATCCATCACCTTGGCGCGGAACGCGGTGCCGTCCAGTTCGCCGGCAGCGAACAGGGCGAGGTACTTGGCGAAGCGAGCGTTGACGTAAGCGCGGATACCTTGGGTCATTTGAGTCTCTCTTTCTGCGCACATAGCGCGGTTGGTTGGGGTTGTTATGCGTGCGTCCTTGTTTGCAGCGCATGTCGTTACTATAAGGCTAGGGAGGTTTTGCGTCAATGGGTTTTTGGTGGATTAGATGTAACAGTTCCTGTTGTAAAATGGCTACATATCATAGAAAAAGCCTACGGGTTTTACGCCGTAGGCTTTTGGTCTTGGTGAAACCAGTAAGTTAGTGCTTACGCAAACAACTTGCCCTGATAACCGAACACGTCACGACGCGATACGGCATATGCGGTCTTGCCCTTTGTGTTCACAGACTTACGAACCTTCAAACCGTTTTGGCGAAGATCTGTCATGCGAGCACGAAGATTTTGAATGCCAAAGGTTTCACGAGCTTGAGCTGCGGAAAGTTCCTTACCTGTACCGCGTAGGTACTGTTCCAAGAAAGCCACTTGTGTGGTTGTCAATGTTGTAAATGCCATTATAGGACTCCTTATAAAGTTTCGTAACTTTACATGAAGTCCTAACGAATGTCAACCACGGTGTCAACCGGTTTTATTGCACAAATAGGAAAACCGGGGGCCAGTTTCTAGCCACCCGGTTTCCGTCTTACCACGTTAGTTTTTCCTTTGATCCAAACCTTTTGTTGGGCCCAACTCGGGTTTGGTTGCTTCGGCCATGAATGCGTCCACTCAGCGGACCTAAGCCTTATTTACAGTTCTATATCACTTTCCATTTTGTTCCTTTTGGACTGCGGTGTTTGTGTTCCGCAGTGTCATTATTATGTGGCATGCTGTGGATTTAGTCAACAGGAAAAAGAAAGTGCCCCGTAGGGCACCAAAGGTCGGTTGAAATTGTGCAGAATATGACCATCTGCCGGGCTCCTCTTTTTGAGCGCCCCCAATAAACCACTCTGTAGGATTCATCCCAGCCTACAGATTAGGGATAGTTTCTCTGATTACCCCTTAGCGGACTTCTTTTTCGAAGAAGCCGTTGTAGACCCGATCTTCAATGTCCTTCATGGACATATGAATACCGGAGTACATCTGCCAATCATCTGTATTCCAGTCGGAACGGTATTCAACTGTCCATTCGGAATATTCTCCATCCAAAACCTCGAGTTTTGCACGGACACAGGGACGATCAACGAAATAAACGTAATGAGCCATTCTTACACCCTTATAGATTTTTCAGTGGAGAGTAGAAATTGACGCGCTGCCTCTTCTACCATCTTTTGGTATTCTTCTCCGTGGGCACGCTTGTCACCACTATTCCAGTTATCGGGGCGATCATCGATTGGTGCAGCAGATGCAGCCTGGATGAATGCCAGTGCTGCGATTGAGATGAAAAATTTTTTCATAATTTATTTTCCATATTTGCTGAGGCAGAGATATCGATCGTCGGGAATCTTCATCTCCTTGGCAGCGGCCACACAGGTTTTTTCGGTTGCAAAATCACCAATGGGTCGCCAGTCATAAGGATACCGTGCATGTATCGGACTGGCAACCAATGTCCAGATAACAAGGATGTAATTCACCTCTACACCTTCACATTAGAAGACTCGAAGATTGCGACTACCGAATTCTTTCTCCAGCTCGGCCATTACCACACTAACAGCCTGAGCATTGAAAGAATCACCGGTCTGCATCAGCCCCTCGCCCTTAAGGGCACGCAGGCGAAGCCTGGCCCGTACCAGTGCGGTCTCCGCACGGTTGAGATCTTCGTATGCCTTGTCGATTTCCTGTTGAGTACCTTGCATGATTTTCCTTTCTGGAATGATTAGGCCTGCACATCTACACCGCGACGTGCAGCCTCAGCCTTCTTCTTCTCCAGCAGGCGCTTGAACTTGGCCTCCTTGGTGAGACAGGTAGCCTCGGCCATCTCGAGCCAGTGCTTGGGATCTGCCTTCACGAAGTCAGCAATCTTCTTCGCCTGACGCAGCGACAGTTCGCGCAGGTACTCCTGGTTGTCGATGATGAAGTTCTGGATCATCTTCTCCTCGCCATTCTCGAAGGCATAGTTGTTGAACATGCCATCGGAAATGACCTGCTTGATGCGCAGGATCTTATCGCGAGTGGAAGTGATCTCCAGATCCAGGTAGTGACAGCGAGACATGATGGCTTCGAGGTGCGCACTGATACGCGAACCACGTGCAATCGTGCGTTCGAAGTCGATGTTGGACAGGAACATGATGCCACCTTCGAAGTCGAATTGGCTGTCAATGTCCATGCCTTGCAGCACCTTGGACTCCTTGTTCCAGCAGATGCGGCGCTTGTCACCGGAGTTGAGCGCACCCTTCAGCAGGGAGAGCGACTCCTCCTCGAACAGCACACCGTCACAGTCATCGAACACCAGCACCTGGCCGGGATGACGATTGTAGTACAGTTTCTGGTAGAGGCCCAGCGAAGAGACGCCGCCCGTCACGATTTCGTATTTGGGATTTTGACCCTTCATCGTGAGGAACATATTGGCAGCCTCGAGCTGCTTTTCGACGCCGAACGACTTACCGATGCCCGGGGGACCCGACACCACCAAGCCGCGCACGACACCTCGCGCAACAGCATCAGCGATGCGGTCGAGCATCAGGAACGTCTCGCGAATGCGCTCCATTGCCTCGTCTTCGGTCTCGGTCTCCATGAAGAGACGCTCGTAGTCCGTGGAATCGGTTGCGCTGTCATCAAGCTTTTCTTGACCAGGAACCACGACGTGGGCGGGAAGATCGGCGCCGGTAGCATCCACCAGCTTGAAGTGATCTTTCTCGACCTGGATGCGCTGCACCGGCGGAGTACCAGGGTCCGGATTCGGATTGCGAATGGTAACGTAGCCACCACGCGCACCTTCGACGTAGCCCTTGATCAGATGGAAAGTGCCACTGATCTCTTTGCCACGATAATGACCCTTGGTGATTTGAACTTGGATTGCGCTCAAACGAGACTCCTTTGTTGTGTGTTGAGCCATTAGTATAGCGAACTTGACCAAGTTGGTCAAGCACTAAAGAAGGCTTAGGATGGTTAGGCCTTCAGGATGATGCAGAGTTGGTACTCAGAGCCCGTCCAGGGCCCATTCTTGGCAAAATAGCCGCCGATATAGGTTTCCCCGAAGTATTCCTTCAGAAGAGACTCCATCTTCTTCTGTACTTCTTGGGAAGCATAGAAGACATTGTCGGCGCGCCAGAGCTTCAGGCGCCGCGTGCCATTCTTGCGGACCTGGGTGAAGATCTCATAGCTGTAAGGACCCTTGAGCCCAACCTTGTCCATAGCCATGCGGAGTTTACCCGACAAGGTATTCGGCATGCAATACATACCTGATAGGGGCCTGGCCTTGATGACGTAGATGCTCATGCTTCCTCCAGAAGGACTTTCGGTGCAGCCGCAGCAGCCTGTTGGCGCTCACGATAAACAACGATGTCCGCCATGATTTCGAACTTAACCCGTTCCATCAGGGAGACGGCCTGGTCTTCAGTGTATCCGACGCGCCATTGGCCGCAATTGGTATAGAAACGGAAGTGTTGTTTTCCGCCGACCTTGCAGTAAGCGAAGATGTCGGCACTGTAATCCTTGGCGCACGACTTAAGATATGCCTTGCTGAGCAGATAGCGTGCAGCCTTTCTACTCTCCATATCTTCGATTTCGCGCACCTTGGACAGAAGGTAATCGCGCATCAGGGATTGAAAATCCTGCGGGATCTCAAACCACAGACCACCGGTGTGACGACGATCTTGCGCACCGAGGAAGATGTATTGCATTTCGAACTCGCTTTGTTACTATGCCTCTATTGTAGCAGCCTATTCCTGCTCGTCAACCTCTTGAGAAACAAGTTTCGCAGCCACGTAGGGTTTTTCTCGCAGTTCCTGGAACTTGAGATGCTTGGCAGGAATTTCACCTTTGTAGTCATCTGAAATTAGACTTTGAACAGCGAGTTCGTTTCCGTCTGCATCCACAAAGACGCCGAAGCCGTAGGGAAGATGAACGACACCGGTGGTGCGTGCATGGTTAGGTACCATGAATTCATAACCCTTGTAATTCAGGATATAGAAGTTATCGGCAATGAATTTCCAGATCGCCGGCAGCAGGTGCTCATCATCCGGATGAATACGGAATTCATCCCGCGTGGAACCACTATCGAGGAGATGAACACTCATCCATCCGTCATCCTTGTGGCTAACCTTACTGCCAGGAAAGACGGTGAAATACATTTCCACACGAGCACCGAGCATCAGCGCAGTCAGATGCTCGAATGAGAGGACGTGGTAGATATTTTTCACAGTTGCACCGAATACTTCTGCTGAAGTTCCTTCAACTTCTTCTCTTCATCAGACCAGTATTTGTTGGCCTTCTCATGGGCAGCCGGGCTGATGGAATCACCGGCGCCATGCTGCTTTCCATCCTCGACGTGGATACTGGCACAAACCATCAGCCAGGCTAGATCTTCACGCGAAATCACCACAAAATCCATTTTATGCCTTTCGGTAAACTCATTGCGCCCCGCCCCGTTAATTCGAGCTATATATCCTTAAGGGATATCCAGGCCGTGAAACCTGCAGGTTAATTCCTGTATTGTAAGCCCCCTTCACGAGAGGCTTGCGGGGTGCAATGAATTCGTTGGAGCACATAGTCCTGCATCTGCGTGGAAACAGTTCCGAAAATGGCATTGAACCAGGTTCGTTCATTCACCAAAATCGGTTGGTCTTCTGCCCGCACCTTCCGGGCTGCACCATGCAGGACTATGTGTTCCGCTGAGCCTCTACTTTAACACATAGTAATCCTGTGTCGACCGGTAAAAGAAAGCCTTCCTACTCATAGCGTCATACTTGTAAAACAGTAGATCCTTCCGATAGTCTCTACTGTTTTACAAGTATGACGCTATGACACCGGAAACCTCTACCTCTTCAGTGTAACAGTTGTAACTAAATGTAACAACCATCGATCAAAGTATCCCGTAGTCACTCATCCTATGTTATAATTAGCCGACGGTTCGAACAGCGTATCTGGGGATGGTGGCCCCATGGCTGGTTCACGGTCCAATGAAGATCACATCACCCAATCTCAAGTTTGTTGGGCCCAGAGGTTGCCTCCGGTTAAATTTTCCAGCTGAGGTATTCACCTCTTTTCACCAAGGTCAAACAGGGTCTGTGCGCCTGCGTGACGGCATAGAAAATCTGTGCGTAAGAATTGTTACGAAATGTAAAAGATGTAACGAAATGTATCTTCGTTACGAAACTTACAACAGTAACGAAATGTAACAGAAAAAGAATAGAAGGTCTATTGAAATTTTTTGCTGAAGCCGCGGTTCCGCCGCGTCATTTTCACATCAATGGGAAATTTAAGTTTGAGTAATATCACTTCCTCTTCCTTAAGTTTTGCCCTGATGCGATATCCCTTACCGTCGCCTTTAATCTGACTGATAAATTCTTTTCGATTTATGGCCACCAAGGCATTCATAAACTGCAAATAATGCTCTGCCGGAATTTGAATAATTCGTGAATAAGGTTTGTTCGATGTAGTCATTTTATATTATCTATCTTATTCACTGAAAAGAAATCAAATGCTAATTTCATAATAGCACACTCCGATTCAGTCAACTCTACTTCTACCATAAAGATATCTTCACCGCCATAACCACCCGGAAGAATGAATTTGAGTTTTTCTCTTGTTCGGTCAAGATTTCTGAGCATATCGAAAAATCTTTCCTTATCTTTAGAATTAAACACCATTGAATATAGTTTTAATTCTGAATCTTTGTTTTCCGTATGCATATGCAAGCGCGTTTTCTGTGTAGGATTTTCCCGCAGGATTTGGAGATAAAATTCCAAATCTGAGATTGAAAATTAGATTTCCAAATTAGGCCTATGGATTGAATGTCATTTCATGCTTTAATTCCACACCGGGAATTAACTTTAGGAATACCACTTCTTCATCAGTTAGTGGCGACATTATATCGAGTCTGAATTCTGGTCCATCCTTTGCAAAGGGTTTGGAAATTAATTCAGTTGAGTGAATCTTATCCTTCACAATGGCACTAATCTGACCGAAGAGATCATCGGTATAATCAAACCTTATTTGATATATTTTTGTTGAATGTTTCATATGTGCCAAATGCTAAGATTGCATATTCAAGGTCATCATCGTGTAGTAATATATCGATGTATGAATTATTAGTTCTCGAAGAAGCGACATGCCATATGTCTGTGGTATATGGTAAATGAGACGCCCAGGAGCGCATGCGCTGCGCTTCCAAAAGATCTGAAAAACAGAATCTATATCTCTTCATGTCTTATAATCTTAAATTTTAAAGAGAGTAGGATAAATTCATCTTCCTCTGAATATATCTTAAATACATAATTCATATCCAGAGTTCCCTTGCCGTTCTCCACAAAGGTAAGTCTTATGAATTCTGCCGAATTCCCTACAGCATCCTTAAAGGAATGCATATCGGTATCACCACTGAGAAGAATTGAATACTCTTTCATGCTTTTCAATCTTTTCAAACTTGGCACCAGCAAGCTTCAGGATTGTTACTTCTTCATTGTTTAGATATGCGTCGATATAATCGGCTTCTAATCGAACATCGTAAAGACCGTATCGTAAAGATTTGCGATGTTCTTTCATGCCATCAAGAATCTTCATGAATCGAACAAATTCAAATTTACTGATTGCAAAACGGCATCGATGAGGTCTTTTATCGTTTGTTTTATGCATAGGTTTTGAAATCTAAGTTTGAGATCTAATAGTTCTTCTTCGGTAAGATCGATTTCGTAAATATAACACATGCCATCGAAATTAACTATCTTCAGTGTATCGGCGTGCATTGATTTTATATAGATGAGAAAGGATTCTCCCCTCTCAGCATCCTCACTACCGTACTTGAAGAAATACTTCATTATACCTCTGAATTCTCATTAATTCGATATTAAGCCGCAAGGGTAGTAGGTCAATCTCGTCTACAAGGCAGTACACGGAAGACCCGAATGTGGTATACATTTTGCCTAATTCCCGCAAATATTCCTCCGCCCTTTTACGGTCTGCCATCGTTTTAAAGTGCAGCATAAAGTGTCTATTTTCCACAGCTATCTTAAGGTAAATTCCGTGCCATACTTGACACGCAAGAAAGACAAAAAGTCTTCCTTTATATTTGCCCTGACCAAAACATATCCGGTGCTTTCAGAACTATCCACAGGAGAGAAGGCATGCTCCACAGATTCGGGATATACTCCTTCGGCCAACAGATCCTTCACCAATTGAGTGGCAAGGTGTATCGTATCTACCTTTAATGTTATCATCACAAAACTTTTTCAAAATCCTTGGTATTTTGCGTAGACTCAAAATAGTGATTCTGTAGGATAGAACTAATAATCATTCCGGCAATGACAATGATCAGTGGCACCACGAATAGATAGATATTGAGTGCGCCGATAAAGTAACCTGCTACTCCACCGAGGCCGGTACACAGTGCAAAAATGGCACGAGAGATATTTTTTCTACCTCTTTTAATTTTTTCAGCCATGGCTAGATCCTTAGCACATTCTGATTCGACCTTTTTGAGGTAATCCTCTGGATCCCATCCTGTGCCATTGAACCTGATATTTGAATTCAATGAGGCAAGACGATTTTCTCGGGAAAATGAGAGATTGATAAGTATAGGCTCCACAAAACCGAAGATCCTGCACTTATTCATAATTTCGCTTTTTTTGATTTCTTTTCTATTGGCTACATTATCTAGAAATCTTTGTCGAGTATCCACGACAGTCATTTCATGCCAGCCACCAAGCTTTTCAATAAGCTGGTTATATGGTATGCGTGATAGTGTCTTGAAGGTGTCTTCTTCAGTCATAGTTCACCTTTTTGGATTCTTGAATATATTCGGACAATTTCCAATTGTGTGTCTTTAGAAAATCTCTTAGATCTGGCATGGAAAGTATTCCGGCATAAGATGTGCCGAACCTATTCATTACCATTTCCCTCATACGAAGAATGGAAGGGCGCAAAAGCGCCCTGAATGTGTCATCTTCTGTATATTCTCTCATTCTTTACTGTGGTGTAGATTCCAGGCAAGTACAAAGATAAACAGAATAGAAATTCCGACGAGCACCCAGAAAATTGCTGCACCGAAGAAGACATATAGCACACCGAGGATGCTACCGATAATCACACCCACAAGGCAGCCGCCAGCCAGCGCGCCACAAAGGATGCAGGCTTGCTTCAGTGTACCAAGTAACGAATCCGACAGTCTCTTATCCATTATAAACCTTTCTCGATATTGTGTTTAGTTGACTGTTGCATTGTAGTGCGAATCGTGTAATTTTACACGGTTGCGAGCCGCTAATTTGTAATAAGGTGTCTTATTCCAGGAAAGGGACTTCCTCAATTCGCCAGTTCGAATGCGAGTCGGCATACATCCATTCCTGTTCTTCGGATGTGAAGGTAGATTTCTCAGCGTTATAATGGGCCATTCGGGTTTTGCCCCAAGCAACAACCGGCTGGAGTGCATCAGACTGCATTTTATCATTTTCTGCCCGAAGTCTTTTTCTTTCATCACGCATTTCTTGTGTGATGTCTTTTTCCTTGATTCCATCAAAGCTCGGAATCTTATGTGGCTTGTGTGGTTTTATCGCAGGCTTTGGATTAGATTCTCCCCAAATTTTCATTCTATCTTCGATAATTTGTCGAACTTCCTGGCCTCTAGCAAACAGGCGGCGCCGCCCTTCAACGTAGACTTCTAATTTATTCTTATCAAATGAACTTTGGACAGCGCAGGTCTGTGCATCGTCATAGGAACCAGTGTCGTACATGACAACATAGATATTTTTCATTCGTGATAGGTCCTTGTATTTGTTTAGTGTCTTGTTATGTTGACCCTAGTTGCCCTAAAAAAAGGGCGCAAAATGCGTAAATCCGGTGTTTAATCGCCATTGTCTTCTGGCCCTTGTATGCCGGACAATACCTGCTGGTATTTTGGGATGGCCGCGGTGTTGAGTCTATCCATGAGGAAGATTGGGTGGCCTAGACGTTGATTATTGAGTTGTTCGATAAGTGGCGGCGCACCAGTTGAATTACTAAGCACTGGTGAAGGTACCGGCAAGCAGGGTTTGAGCTCTTTTTTCCAGGATGGAACTTTGTGATCACCGGTGGCACTGTTCCAGAAGGCATACCATTCTTCAACTGATACCTTCATAGTCTTATCGTCCAGCTCACTAGCAAACATATCTAGCTCTTGTAACATTTGCCAATAATGATCCCTCATGCGCTCAATATAGCGCATATCCGAAAGTTTATTCATTACCGAGCCCCTTGAAAGAACGAGTGAATGCAAGATGTGCAACACCCACCATATCCATAGATTTTACCGGAGGAACAAATTGTGCCACCGCAGTCCATTTATCATCTAGTTTGTATTTGTATTCCAGCGCACCGATAAAGCTAATTTTTCTACCGTCATGGATCATGGAATATCCTGTACCGGCACCAGCCACAACACCAAAGCTATCAGTGATCATCCATTCCTTGGCCAAATAGAAAGTGGGGCGATTATAGGAGTTATGGTATCCACCTACTTCCCAACCATTGTTGAACTTATACCCTAGTCCGAAATTATTGTTGTTATAGGATTGCATAGTGACATCAACCTTGGTGTAATTCAAGGAAGGGTCGTCATACACATAAAGGGTTCGTGTACGGTGCTCGTGTTCCGATTTACTATGAATCGAGAAGGTGTGAAATACCAACTCATCGGCGTGTGCAACAGAAGCAACCGACAACAGAAGCGCAGGAATAATGTATCGCATATGTATCTCCTTACACCTATTATAGAGTAGGCCTACATAATGGTCAAGGTAAAGGTATAGATAGAAGAACAGGGCCCTGTGGGCCCTGTGTCTCAGTGCGCGCCTGGATTAGGCAGCAGCTTCGGCCGGAGCAGCCGGAACTTCGGCAGCCGGGGTCTCGGTGTTCACGACCACAACCGGGGCAGCTTCAGCAACCGGAGCCTTGTCCTTGTTCTTCGAACCAGCCGGACGGCCACGCTTGCCGGTGCCAGTCTTGACCTTTTCCTTCTTCGGATCACGGCCCAGCTTGACGGTGGCGTCAGCGGTCTCGGCGTCCTTCTTCGCGGCGTTGTACATCGTCGCAGCGGAAGCAACCGACACGCCCAGATCAGCTTGGATCTTGGTCAGAACGGCAGCACGGAATTCCTTGTTGGTGGCGAACTTGCCAGCAGCGCGGTCAGCCAGCGCAGCAACGAAGATTGCAACAGCCAGCGACTTCTTCGAAGGGGCCTTCGGAGCGGCAGCGGCTTGGGTGGCTTCTTGAGCCGGGGCGGTATTTTCAACTTGAACTTGAGTCATGTGTTTTCTCCAGTGAGTGTGTGTTTACGTTTACGATCATTGTCTGGGCTATCCCAACCAACGCAGTGCTACTTTAGCGCAGTCCATCCGCAGTGTCAACCTCTGGGGCCAACCACAATAAAGTCACTATCATTAGTTGCATGAACCCACCGCGAAGCCTTGTCGTCCTGTCCCTTACCAATCGGGGCAACAAACAGCCAAGGGCCTGCCTTGTTAGGGGAAAAGAGAACGGTGGAGGTTTCGGCCAAGACATGCCAATCGGATCCGTGTTCACGAACTCGATTCTTGCCTTTTTGGCTGATACCTTGCAGTTTGATTTCTTTCCCCAAAAAACTCATGATTATTTCCTTTGGTACTACTTCAGAAAGGCATTGTATGCCACCGTCTTCAGTGAAATACCTTTTTCGATTCCGGAGATAAATGTATTCATCTCCCCTGCTCCCAGGCGAGGAGACCATTCTACCTCACCACCCGACGGACTAATGATCTCACAGATCATATATCCGCAGTCATTCTTATCGAGATAGAGATGACCGACATTCATCTGATTCGACATTGCACCCGGATCCCAGCGAAGGACGGGGCGACGAAGAATCTGGTTAAGCCAGTTCATTCGTTCAGTTAGTGACTTCTTGGTGGCCATAAATTTCCATCAGTTTGAAATGATCTAGCATATCCATAATAATGGAGAAGTCATCCAGGCTCACCGGTGCCGCAGTGTCTTTATCGCGCCATCCGAGTGACTCGATTCGAACCCACACCTTCTTCTTACCGGGGCGACGAAGAATCCAATCAAGGAATGTCTGATTGTATTCGATAGCCAGTTCTTCATTGCCATCCTCGTTCGAGGTGGCATGGAAGACACTTCTCCAGTTTCTGATCATGCAGTGACCTCTTCGTCTTCATCATCCAGGTCGGCAATGATGGCATCGACGTTGATGCCTTTCAGCTTGCGTCGTGCAATGATGGTCTCCATCGTCACAGGACGAACTTCCCACAGCGGGCAGCTCTTCACATTGCAGGCCTCGACCTGAGCGCGCCACGAACCCGGCGCAGCATGGTCATAGGTGCAATCCTTGCACTTGGCTTCGACACATTTCTTCAGGCTTGCCATAATAGCTCCTTAGTTGATTTATGTATTGTAGTGCCGAGAGTGCTTCCTGTCAACTTAAATGCCAAGCTTAATGGTATGGATGACAGCGCCGATGACGAGTCCGGTGACAAGGCCACTGACACCAATATATCGAGGATTCTCTGCCTTAATCATCTCGAAGATAAAGATTCCGAGATTACAGACAAGGAGGAAAAGGCCGAATGCAAGATAAGGAGTCATACAATCCCCAGTAGTAGAATTCGAAGGATGACAGCGGTCATGATTCCAAAACTGAATGCAGATATCACAGACATCAGCAATTGCTCATTGTATACCCAAAAGATTAGGCAACCGAGCAGTGTCAGCCACAGAAGAATCACAATTATGGTAAACATAAGTCCTCAGTAGATTAGATAATGTGAAACCTTGCCATTGACAAGTTGAACGTGGGCCTTAGCCCATTTTCCTCGCCATGCCGATTTATGATATTCACATTTCGGTGTAGGTTCCTTATTAGGGCAGTGACCATCCTCGAGATGGTTGAACTCCCAGGAATAGAAACCTTGTGCATTCTTCAACCACCGATACCAAAGTGTGGCTGTCTTAATGCCATTCAGTTCATTGTATGCATTCTTGTAGAATTCTTCGATCTTGCCTGCAAGTACCGATTTTGAATATTCTAGTTGTTGTTCAAGGGTTTTCATTTTTGGCTTCTACAGGAATCTGATTACGAATCAGGAGTCGTTTCCAGGAAGCCCAGAATGCCGAACCAATATCCAGACTGACATAGTTCGAACCTTGCATTCCCTGTTCGCTATATTCAACATCCTGAACGGCCCGGCGCGAAAGTCCGAGTTCACGGAGACCCTTCTTGAATTCACGAAGCCAGAGCTTATCGGTGTAGATAAGTCCATGGCCGGCCACATTCCAGGACCCTACAGTGAACCCATGATCGTCGAAATAAGCACGCAGTTCACCGTAGAATTCATCGTCAGGAAACATTACCAAACTATTGAATCCGATATCAAGTTTCTTGATGTGGACTTCTCGTTCTTCCTGTGACCAATAACCCTTACCGTTGGTATGGGTGATAATGTTGGTGTCGACGTGCTTTTTCATTTGTTGAATCCGTAATGGTTGGGAAGTTGACCAGTGCTATCAATCTGCTTAAATTCTCGCTTACGAGGCTGCGGTTTCCTGATGAGTTTATAACCCAATTTATCTGCCGCCAATGCCATAAGGCGAAGTTCACGCTCCGGTGACAACCGGTGATTGCTATGACTATCACTGTGTGACAGCGGGGCCATACTTAGGTAATCGAAGATGGCTAGAGTCTGGGTACTGGTATGCGTGCATTCGACGACACGACCCCCGTGAAATTGACTTCCGTCCTGCCCTGCCTTATTCATGGCCTCGGCAATCTTTTGCCCAAGGAAGGGATCGCTTTCCCATTCATGGCAGAGATCATTATTGAGGATGACTACGGTGCGGTTACCCATGTGTACTCCTGATTCAATAATTATAGCACCTGCTATAAAAACGTCAAGCGGAAAAGAGAAAGCCCTGCAACCGGGACAGTTCCGGACTCAGCAGGGCTCACCGTTATGACCGTTGTTGGCACCGGATGCAGTACCAATCTCCGACACAGTACCTTCTATGTATTCACTAGATGCTCTCACCTCAGGGATGAGTATCCAGCTTTCCTCCAGTATACTCTGCGTCTATCACCAAATTATACTCTAATCAATATATGCATTGCACCCCGCAAAATCGGGCAAGCAAGTGGCCGGGATTCTTAGGCCCCTAACAAAAAATTATGAAAGTAATGTAAGTTTCTTTGGATATATCTCCTCAAGCCGATAAATCGGGTCAAAGATCTATCATATCATTTATGTAACGTTAATTCCATCGGCACCCGCCCTGTTGGACAGAAACCAAGTGGGTTGCACCTCTCAGTACAATACGGCTCAGTGAATGGCGAGGATTAGCTCCCGAACTACAATCCTACAAGCCATTCACCGGAGATTTGAGTTTCCCTTTCGGGCACAGATTTCTCTATGTCATCAGCACTCATCTTCTCCGACCGTTTCGTCCTTCTGAACTCGTCAGTTGTACAAATTTTCAAGCAGTAGATAAAGAGCAAAAAGAGTATTTAGAACAGGGCACAGAATCAAGAACATAGCAAAAATTCTTTCCTTCATGGTGAAGGGGTAACCCATTTCCACCCCGGCTCTATACTCCTTTGCAAGGAGCAAGGCCAGAACAATAACGGAAAGGATATACGCTGCAATCATCTCAAGCTCGCTGTGCAATGCTTAAATACTACTAAAAATCTGCCTCAGTTGCAAGCATCCGAGGTCTAGTATTTTTCAACCCTTCGGTTTAGCCTGGGAATTCAACCCAGCGACAAAAGAACGATGTAAGCCTTTCACTTACCTGCCCGCAAAATTCCCTGCGTTTTTTGGGTGGGACGCAGAGATACGCTTTCGCGTAGCCTTTAGAACTCACGCTTCGGTCTTGAACCGAACATCAAACGGACTTCAGGCATGCTTGCAGGGCCCTACGTCAAATCTCGTCTGAAGCATCCCCATTCGTGAGCATATTTGGCGTCTTCTTGCAGGCCTTGAACCTACCAGTGATACATCATTAACGATCAAAGTGTTCCAACCTAGAAGACAAATTTGAAAAGTCCCACGGGGAGTCGAAACCCCAATCGCGTTATTTTAAGAAGCGCGACGTCAACCTTTAGATGACAGGATGCAGCCCGTTCATCTACGACGGAAACTTACAGGGTACGACAGAAAGAAAAGTGGGGCCGACCCTACGGCGCTGGGGATAACCCATCTATTCTCTTCCGATTGCAACAGAACTTGGAGAAAGTGGCATTTGCATCTACCCGAATCCCCTTGTCTATCGCCCCCTGTAAATTCCCAACAATCTTATTTTGCTGTATTAGCAAGGATAGGTCAACTGGTGCTATACTAAATGTAGAGACAGTGAATAAATTCCTTCAATGCCACACGCTCTTCCTTTGAAAGTTTTTCAAAGGTTTCTTTAGCTAGAATATATCTTTTTGCCTTAGCATCTTGTTCGACTTGAATTTCTTTTAGTTTGCCTTCGATGTTTTCAATTTCCCATTCATCAGATTCATAATGAATTTCGTCATCGTAGAAACCGTTTTGTTCATCGTTGAAGACAAGCTTAGGACCTATAGCGGTTAGGACGAGATGGGAGGAAACACCGAGCTTTTCGGCCAGTACCTGTGCTTCAAGCATTCTCTTAGGAATACTTTTCCTAAATTCAGCCAATGCGAGCTCAGCCGCCGCCTGTTCAGCAGCCAACCTTTCAGCTTTTTGTTCTTTGGTCTCTTTAGCCATGAGACTATTTTATGTTGAGTAAGTTTGGTTGTCAATAGGCGTAACGACGCGCAGTGAGATAATTCTTTCTCATCCAATGATTGACTGCATGCATTTCTTCGGGTCGTGCCTGCCGGTTAGCGAAACCGCGAATTTGTATCACTTCGCCGTTCTCGTTGATTTCGAGAGTGAGCGCACGTTCAAAAGCAATCGATTTCTTCGGTTGATGCCTCTTCACGCTCCAGATGCTGGATTTGCCACTAACGCATTTTTCTTGATAGCTATAGACACAGTGGTGCATAGCCGTCCCCTCAGCCGCCAGATCCTTGCTGGTCTTGATCTGAGTGAAAGACCATTTGTTTCCAGGCATGCCATCGAGCTCGAACTCATCATCCGCAATAGGAATGCCCTCCCACCTGGCATCGCCCATCCTTTTCACGCGGGCGAGTTCGTAGTGCCAATCTTGCATTTGGCGACGCAGAGATTGGAGGTTACGGCCCCTCAGGCTATAATGCGTCTGTTGGATACGTGCCCGATTATCGCAGTGAATGAAATAGTCGATAAGGTCATTCATCTCCTGCAGAGGGATTTCGTTGCTGCAGAAGAATTGAATAACTTCTCTCCAGATGTTACGTTCCAGCCAGGTAATGCCGGGGAAATCTCGAAGCTTAGACTTCATCACGCGAGTGCGAATTCCCAGGTCCTGGGTATGATTGGTGGCAATGGCGAAGATGATCGCCTCCCTGAAATCGGCATCTACGGGGCAGTTCAGGAAAGTGTGAGTTTCTTGTTTAGAAAGAATGCCTTTGGTGTGCTCTTTGTACAGGGAACCACCAGAAGCGGCAGTGATAAACCATTGCCGGCGAAGACGAATTTCTTCGGCAGACACACGAACAATATCTTGTCGCGCCTGGCGCCGCTCCCACCAATGTTGTCGTAGATTGGTATTACTGACAATTTCTTGTTCCAGATACCAGCATTCCTGCAGGTAGGAAGGAACCTTGTACTTACCGAAGAGATGCGTGGCAACTGCCAGCGTAATTTTTCCACGATCCTTCGTTCGAAGGGAACGATTGAAGGTGCTAATCTCACGGATACGACGATCGCCATAGTCCAGGATAAGCTTCTGTGCAATGTTCTCGAGGGAATTTTTCATATCTTCTTCCAGCTTCTTAGCTTCATGGCTTCGGATGGAAGAAGACAGCATCGCCTTGGTTCGTGCCTCAATGGCCTCCTGTTCACGGAGACGTTCTTTAAGACCACCTTGATGTTTTTGTTTTGCCATACCTTATTATGTAGGTATTTATGATAATGGTCAACCAGGAAATTATTATTTTTTCTTGCTTAGATGATAGGCCATCATACTTTTTTCATATTCATCCATCCTCCATCCGTGGAATGATAGGATGATTTCTACATCGTTCCTTGATGCACCGGGACCGGTGTTTTTGTAATAATTTGTAACAATCTCAAGCATCCTATCAAAGGGAAGGCGCTTTAGTATACGAAAAGTATCTTCGGGTGTATTAGCGGGTTCGCCATACTTTGGTATTGGTGGAATCTTAGCCATCAATCAAATCCAGCATTTTTAGTAGATGCCCGATAGAATTCATCTTTCGTCCATCCGATGGTCTTGAGAGCCTCTATTGCACCATCCACCGTGAAACCATTATCTATAACCCTATTCCATGCAATACATGCCTGTTCGAATGTTCCACGTCGGAGTCTTCTAAAAAGTTCATCTTCAGAACTAATGGTCGCCGATTGTAGTGATCTATTTTCCGACATACATCGCACCATTTGTGGTTTGGTTCTTACGGACTGCAGGATGTTTTCACAGAGCCCTTGTCTGCCTTCTTGTTAGGACGACAGATACCGGCCTTCCCACCTTAAAATCCCCTACAAGAACTGTAGTCTCCTGCCTTGTAGCGTTCATCTAAAAAGTCATTATAGTCCCATCCATAGCGTCGGACAATTGCAGCCTCTCCCGGATAACTGTCTGAACCGGATGACCTTGATTCACGATGAAGGATAGCTTTCAGCTCTTGAAAGGTTACTTCCCTCTTCAACACACGAAAGGTAATATCATCCATAGGCACCTTTAATGATCTTGCCTCCAAGGAAATTAGATCTCCAGATCTCATTGTTAAGATCATTGGAACTAAATGTAACATCAGGATCGGCATCCATTGCGTTAACGAAGTCAATGTAAGACCAACCATGAGATTCTATCAACTCAGCATTACCTGCTGCGACCGCACCACCAAGAGGAGTCCTGTCGGCACAGAGTATGAAGAGTTGCCTAAAGGGCATTCTTTTCAGAGCGAGGAAAGTATCCTCTTCAGACCTGCACTGGTTCGAATTCGATGGTGTTGACATCATTTAATTTCGCCCAGAAGCGAACTGCTTGACGAGGGACCCTATATTCTTGTCCATTATGGTAATGTTCGATTCGTGGATTCGTGCGGCGATTTTTCCAAAGGAATGTTACCGAATCGAAATCATCTTTACCCTTGCGAATATAGATGCGATCAATTTTCAAGATTTCGCCGGCCGGAATAAGAATTTTTGTCGGCGGCATATCATTATTCCACCGCTTTGGATCAAAGCCCGGAATTTCTAAATATTCGAAGATGGTCGAGTTTCGGCTCTCGTCCTGAATAGTAGGTTCCCAGTCTGCTAGAAGCCTGAGTTCATCACCAACAGAAGGAATGTAAAGTTTCATAGGCTCACCAGTCTATTGAAGGGAGGAAGACTACCAAATTTACGATAATGCTCAATGAGATGCTTAGGGGCATCGATGATCATTACCTGTTGGCCGGGGTATGAAATCTCAATCTTCATAGGTTTATCTTGTTGTAGTATCAATACCGAAGTTTTCGTATATTCTGTGCTTTGGTTTTGCATTTTTGACAATTAGGGCCTTAGAATGAGTTTTTGCATCTTCCAGGAGTTTCTTAGAATACTCGTCGGCGGTCCATCCATGTTTTTTGAGAATTTTAGGAATATCTGTTAGATTCTTAGTGGGCGAAGATTCCATAATTCTTTTCAATTCACGGAAATCCGTCCTCGTCAGAACTCTATATGTATCATCCTCATTCATAATTTCCGTCTGTAGTATAACTATTTTAGAGCAGAATGGTGAACTTCGCAATTGGGAAAATAGAGTTTGAATGCAATAGCATCCTCGGCAGTTGCATCATTCACCATGAAATGATAAACATATCCTTGCCCACTACCGTAGCTTGTTGATCCACAATAATGGTATAGCAATTCATGTTTCTTCAACCATTGAACAATGGGATCACCGGGTTCTTTTTCCGGAATATCGATCTGCATTATCGTCGAGACACGACGAGGAAGAAGATCATCATCACAATCATCAACGGCCAGAGTAGGCCCCAGATTGCACCGAAGAATGGATTATCACTGAAGCTACCACCTGCGGTTGCGAAAGCGCCTGCAAATACAGCAATGACTAGATAGATTGTAAGCATGTTGACTTTCTGTTGATGTGGGCCTTCCACCCACTTGTGACCCTTAAAAAATTCAACATTTGTTGAATATTGCCGTTGTCCTACCAGCAAGTTCTTGGTGCCCGAAGCGGGACTCGAACCCGCATGTCTTTCGACGGGGGATTTTCTTACCACTATGACTTTCATCACCATTTCTGTTTGTGGTCTGGACTATATCTTCACCTTTGCTTGTGCTTTAGGTGTTTGGGTATCTAGTCTCTACGGCGCTCTGGAGTTAACCAGTTCCCTCGGTGTTGCCATCAGCATTATCTGTTAAGGTTTCACCGATATCCCCAAATCCACTTTATAAGTTTCCCTATAAAGGCTCAGTTTTCAAAGTCCCCTGTGTATACCATTTCACCATCCGGGCGTTAATTTTTTCTGCAATTTTACAGCTCTTTCGTAATTACCACCTTTTGCTGCTAATCCTACGCTCTGCAATGCTTGCCTTATATTACTATGAGATTGCAGTGCAGTCAAAAGTTCCTCGTCAGACACTTTCTTTTTTCCGGGATTTTTATTTCTACCCCTGAATGTATCTGTCTGAGAGTGGCAATTAGGGCATAACCATCTTAAATTTTCTTTTCTATTATCAGTTCTTTTACCATTTATGTGATCGAGTTCGAGAACCAGGTGTTTATTTTTCCAACCAATGATTCCGCAATCTTCGTCACTACATTTATATTCTAATATATTAAAATGATGAATATATTTTCTTAGGAATTCGCTACCCCAATGGGTATTTTCTTTAAAAATTTCCTCTTCAGTGTATGTAGTTGCCCCCTTATGAGATATTCTATCTTTTATCTCATCTGGTAATGAATGGTAATCATATCCTCTATGTGTAGATATTGCCCTGGCCCTTGTTGAAGAACATTTAGAATGGTTTGATGAACAACACCACTTTTTATTCTTAAATTGAAATAAAGCATTATTTCCGCAACCATAATCACATAACATAGGAACCTCCTATGTTATTTATCGGTAAGCGCGGATTTTAACTTAAAATTATCTTACGCACCAATAAATCCATTGTTTCTAAGATATTGTTGATTGACATATTCTTGCCCAATCACCTCGAGGAAAGTGACCCAAGCTTCAGCTTCATGTTCGAAATCTCGTTCGAGTCCAAAATCATCATTGCCCCAGACACAGACTCTCCAATTTAGCTCACTACCTTCTGTGTTCAATAGCTTGAGGAAAGAAACTTCAACAAGGTCAGAGACACGGGCATCACCGGTGATTTTGTAATTACCGTACCAGTTATCTTGTGTACGCTTGAACGTATCTACTCTCATTATATCCCCCACGGTGCCCACGAGTCTGCAGGAATACTATCACTAACATCCTTATCGGCCCATTTCAGGAATTGCTCCATAGTAACAGTCTTATATTTGCCATTCAGCGGCACAGCCGGACTGTCATATTGAAGTTTGGAACGATCAATACTAACCCAGAGGACATGCCGATCATTGTAGTATGATTGGAACAGGCTGCCTACAGCACGTGGTTTCTTGGCTCTGTAGACGTGACCAGCGGTAATGTCTTTTTCAGTAATCATTTCACCACCCGGGCACATGTTATCTAATAATTAGTGAATCTTGCGGAACATAGGGATCATCTTTTCGTGCCTGGTAATAAACACCTTCAACACCCTCTGGATAATCTCCGCCGCCGGCGTAGACTTCTTTATCTCCATATTTATCGACTGCTTCTTGCAGTTTCTTGATAAGTTCGGAGGCTTTAATTCCACTTGCCCACATATTATTTCTCCAAAGGATGAGGAACGGGAAAAACCATATAGGTAGCAATGGTGATATCTCTTGATTTTTCCCCCGGGAAAAGTGGTTCTGTAGGTTGGCCGTAAAGGAATCGTTTCACGACACATTCAGCCAGGCGAACCTTTGCAGGCGTATATTGCCCGTCACCTTCTTTGACTTTTTTAGCACAACCGATAGTCGTATGAGAGAAACCGCCGTCGCTACGAGAGTAGCCGTACCAGCTACCGATGATAATTTCATTACCGAGGGCGTCAGTCATGATTTATTCTTGGGTCGGTAGGTAATGAGCCAATTGAGGGCATAGTGAATGAAGTATCCAGCAAGTGCAATAGAAACTAAAGGTGCCAGGGTAGCCATGACTATGGCCAGAAACACAGGCCCTTCGTGTTCATCGATTTCAAGAAGATATCGAGCAACCAGCACGGCCTGCACAATCGCGTAGAGGATATAAATGGTTGGAATCATTTGATTTGCTTTCTAAAAATGCGGGTCTTATTGACGCTGCCCGCACCGAGCGCATTCACACTGCCCAACAATTTTACGATGTTGCTGTCTTTTTGTCAATGACAGCATTGGCATATTTTAGCTTGAATAGAATAGCCAGATCTTCCTCGATGTGCAAGGTAATATCCCTTCGTGGTCCCGACATGCTCATTCCAGACCAATGCTGTGGGCCCAGGAGTGATACACGAAAGGCAACTTCCTCCTTGTAGGTATCACTATCGGCCCATCCATAGACGGTATATCTGACCCAAACCTTCATGTTTTGCGCCCAGGATAGAATGGTTTGAAGAAACGGTGGTTCTCGATAATTGCCACTTGGGTATATTGTCGAGTCCATTGCGGATAAATGTATCCTTTTTCTTTCATGACTTTGTCCGCGACGTAATGCGTCGCACCCTGCGTAGGATCAGCAATTGTACGCTGGTATACAGCCCTTGCAACGCGCAGAGACTGCTGCCAGCCCGCTTGGTCAATGACATTTTTTTGTCGCGGCTCGACCTTCAGGCTCATTGCTGCCATCCGAAGAGTGGGATTATCATTGAAGACACTGTATTGTTTGGGTGCAAGCACTACGTCACAGATAGGCTTCTTCGTTGCACGATTCATAGCAGTCCACGCCACTGCAATCATTCCGTGTTCGGGTTCGCCACGAGCCTCACCGTAGACCATGGTGGCCAGACACTTAACTTCCTTGTCGGCCTTCTTTGCGTCATTGATAGAGATGAAGCCACGGCCAGCGCCGGCCTCGCCTTCTACAAAATGGACGGCCGTTGATTTTGCTTTACCAATATGCGGCATATGCACGCCAGCATCACAGGCAACAAGGGCCAAAGGTAGGAATAGGAGTACAGCTCTCATACTCCTATAATAAGACTAAACAGGATTTAGGTCAATAACCTAATCCTTATTTAAGAATTTACCTGTCAACAATCCCGAGACCGAAGTGTTGAAAAAATTCCCTTGTTGCCGCAATAAATTCTTCTTCGGTGAGATGCTCAGGAATAGTGACTTCGTAGGATGTTCCCTTAAAGTGATTTTTACGAATACCGTCACTAAACACCAGCCATCTGAGATTTCGAACATCGTCGTAGAAGACCCAGGCACCCGGATACGATTCATAGCCCTTCATATGGCAATTCGGCTTCCCGAATTTTTGAGCAATGTCGCAACCGTGAATTCTAAAGTTCATTTCTAACTGTTGGCCGAGTGTAGAATCACCAGCCTTGACAGACCAGAAGCCACGAAAGTTAGGAAAGCGATCGGAATAATACAGATTACTGAGTACCTCACCCTGACTGGAGATTTTTTCAATTTCCTTAATTGTGAGGTTGCCTTGGTGCTGAGTTATCATATCTACCTCAGAAATATTTTTCAAGAACTTTCTTCACTCTGCGTTCGTGCCGCATCTCCCGAATCTCATGGGCATTATATTCTTCTTCAGTGGCCTGATTCCACCTTTGATCATTATGCCAATATTGCCAATTCATGCATTGAAGATAAAAATTTACAGCAGAATCCAGAGAGGTGCAGATTTTAGTCTTCTTATACTTCTTACCAAATTCTGTATAACGAACGGTGAGGGAAATTCCCTTTATTGGCTTAATATCTGTTTTCATTTATTCAGCCATCTGAAGAAATACACTACCGCACTAATACAGAAGATGGTGTTAACAACGGGGACAAAGCATGAAGAGATATATCTACCCAGGGTCCAGCCCTTGTGATCCTCCTCAGTATTCCATTCGTAGATGGAAAGCAGAATCATACAGATAGTGCTGATAAGATAGATGTAGAGAAGAATCATTTGAAATTCCCGATATAGATGTGATTTCTTCCGAGTCGAACCTTAATAAACCAATCTTCGAATCCAGATACCTTAAAACCCTTATTCGTCAGGGAAATATTCCAGTTGGGGAGTCCCCTGACCGAGATATCCCATGCTTTAGAAAAAGCATACAATCTTTTGATATGATACTTCATCTAAATCTTTCAATAATGATAGTCGCGCCAGAGTAACCAATCTTTCGCGGCCGCGCGCCGAGGTCCAACCCGTCGCTGCCAACGCCCGCTGATCAGTATCTGACCACTATCCGTATATGGACATACACCTTTCTGGTAGACCGCCAGGGGGTCGAACCCTGTCCTAACGATTATGAGTCGTTTGCTATTACCAACTTAGCTCGCAGTCCTATTTTCTTCCTTCGGGCGATATTCCTTATTTGTGACGCCCCACGGATCAGTACCGGAGAACCAGCACCATTCTCCACGGTACAGACCCCAGCACTCAGCCCATTCGGGCGCCTCGTCCCAATTAGGTTCTTTGATTGGTGCTTCCATATCAGTATGCAATGTCCAGCCAGTGCTTGGAAGCAAGTTCCCGCGCGGCCGGAATGTTATCAGCACGAATAGCTTCAAGGAAGAAGTTAGTCAGTTCGCAGAGGTCATCATAACCCCAGAAGCCATCTTCGGGTGCATGTTTTTCCATAAGTTGGAGGGCATCCGAGGTATCCTTGATTTTACCATCAAGGACAAGTTGAAGGAATTCCTGTGCAGGCTTAGCCAGGTGACGACTGATCATTATCTTCTCCAATCTTATAGTTAAGGAGGTGGTTGTACTTAGGATCCCAATGTGCTTTGAATTTTACCTCAGACTCTTGGTAGAGGATTTCAGCTTTCTTAGCATCACCATTCTGTAAGGCTTCATACAAGGCAGAGCCTCGTTGTGCCAGTGTGTTTTTATACTTGATGAATTTATTCATGTCAATGAAGTTGCATCCGTGCTTCTTTAAACCAATCCTCGGCCACCTTCATTGCCACAGCCAAACGAGATGCGTAGTGAAGCATAATTCCGTCTCGTTGGCACACCTTCGTGACTTCTTGCAGAAGATAGAAGCGTGCCCAACTCTTGATTCCTGCTGCTCTTTCAAAGGAAAGGTGAATGTCCTGCCTGCTATTGAATTCCTGATCACAGGTTTCGTAGATCGTATCGATATCATCCGACTCCACAGCCAGATTAGTAATATCGATACGATTTCTCGTAGACAGGACCTTGTCCATTAGCCCGACACCTTTCGCAGGAAATTCGGCACGGGAATCACATCAACCGTCTTCGGGATCTTCTTTGCAGGTGCCGGTCGGTTACGTGCCGGTTTCGCAGCATCTTTATCAAGATACCACATAAGCAATTTTTCTTGCACGAAGTGTGCCATGTTGTTGGTATGATCATGCGCAAACTTCGGCGCATCGGGACCCCAGGATTTGAACTTGAGGAAATGATGCACTGCCTCGCGGTGCTCGCGATTGGTGGGATCAAATTCGACTGCTTGTTTACGAGTAAGAATCATCTTCAACCTTTGAAAATTGTCCAATTATTTTTTACACATATGGCCACCGCCTCGGTGTAATTATCTGCATCAAGCTTTATTTTATTACGAACCGGGACAGTACACCAACCGGTTGTATGTGGTCTAAGATGCTGATCACAGTAGATCCAGGCATTGCGCCCAAAGGCAATTTGGTCCTCGGTGGGAGGCTTCTTTAATGCCTCAAATGTATCGTCTTCAGTCATGGTTTAACCTCAATCCATACGGCATTATCGATGTCTGGTCGCGCCCATGCTACTTCATTTATCTTATAGATGGTATGGCCACTGTTATTGTCACCCAGGTATGGGCCCTGGCTATCATGCGGGAGTTTATGCAATTGTGTTGCCGGAATACAATAGATTCTTTGACCATAAGCATTGTCTGAATATCGAAAATGAATACCACGACAAAACAACTCAATATTGAGATGGTCGAATTCATTTTGATTGCCAGAAGGCAAAAGGCAATATCTATCTTCGAATTGCATAATGATTGGTCCGGCGTAGAGGAATCGAACCTCTATCAGCGGATTAGAAGTCCGCGGTTCTGTCCGTTGAACTAACGCCAGATTTATTCTTTATTTACTGAACAGTTTCAGATGATTTCGTTGAGCCATGTGAATGAAGTCGGCATAACCTGCAGGAACAGGATCGTCTCTTTCTGATACCAGGAATATCAAATCGGGATACAACCCCTTCAGCATATCGGCCGTGATATCGGTGACAAAATATTCAGCTGCGAAATTTTTATCGGTGCCCCATTCGTACCCGATTTCGGTGAGGAAATCACTTGAACTGAAGCCTTCCGCAACGACCAAGAATTCTTGAATCTGTGGATTCAGCCACGAGAACACCGGTACGCCCGGCAGCCCTTTGATATAAATCTTCTTCATGTTAGCCGAAGAAGCTACTAGCAACCTGCACCATGATGATCATTCGTTCATGTTGGCAGAGGAAATTCAGTAGCATGAGGTCGAAAGCGTCTTTGATGATCTGGTCCATATCTGCTCCTTGTTGCCTATATTATAACAGGCTATGTGTCAGCGGTCAAATATTTATTAAAGGAATAGAAGGGGAATCATAGCCAGGCTGATTAGGATAAATCCCAGCAGCTTGAGGATGGCCGGCATGGTAAATGCTGCAAGAATAAAACACATTACCTTAGGCCAAAATGTCATCTCGATAGATCCAAGATTTTCTTGAAAGACAGAGCAATAGAATTTGTAAAGGAAATAAGTTCCAATTACAAAAATTGCCAGAAAGAGAATAGTTTCTATCATGACTTCTCTTGGTAGAAAGAGAGAAGTCCATCAAGAAGATCAGCAATCTCTATGGAACGAATAGGTACTGCACCGGTTCGCGGGATACCGTCGCCGAGATAGGCCCCTTTGCCGTCGTTAGGCCCTTTCATGGCGCGCAGCGTGCCAACGAGTTTACGAGCTTGATCGATGTCTATTTCGGGGTTAGGCATGATTTTTCTTAATAAAATCAAAGAGATAAAAACCGGTTTTTCCGTTATTTCTATCTTATGCGTCTGAGTGCGTCGAATTCTTGTTATTGAGTCGAATTTTCGGTGTATTTGGCATGACCACTGTAATGCCCAATCATTCCATCTTCCATTGGTTCGTTGCACTCGAATACATAGATTTTGGATTTATATTCAAGCACCTCTGGCCAATCAAGGCCCAGAGCCTGGAAAGTGGCAACAACATGCAGGAAACCGTTTCCGGTACCTACGATATGATATTGACCTGGAAGCATCTTCATGGCAGTTGCTTGATAACAAGCCTCTTACGCTCAAGGAGTTCTCTGGTCACCTTTAGTTCGGCTTCCAGAACTTTCGTGCGTGCAATCTCTACATCCACCTTTGCCAGCTCGGAATCTTTTTCGAGGATGCCCGAGGGTGCAGATGCAGGTGCCTCAACTGTGGAGGTGTAGTCTGGATATTTTCCAGACTTGGTCACCGAAGTCGAAGAATTCGGGCAACGCACAATGTGGTAGGGTGTACCACTAGAATTCCGGAAGGTAAAGAATTTACAATCCTTCAATTCTGCAGGAACCATGTCCTGAGGAATCATAGGACCCTGATCCACTCTGGGTTCACACGCCGTCAGAAGAACCGCAATGCCGACAGCAGAGAGCACAGTGGTGGCAGAAATAAACCGCAGAGGGAAGTTCATTTTATTCCTTTCGGAAAGAACCGTAGGTAGAATTCAGTGCGTCAACGGCATCATGCCATTCTTCTTCGCCCCATTCGGCGAGCATAACGGCTTCATTCATGATGGCGAAGTCTTCGATCATGTTTTCCGGAATGGAGTAAAGATTGCCGTCATAATCTTTACGAATGATTTTGCGAATGGCGAGGTCTGTTGTCATGTGTGTATTTTATTGTAGACGCCTTTATGCGTCTACTGGTTATTGAAGTTTGTCGGAACCTTGCACATAGAAGGAATCACCGCTGATGCTAAATCCTTCCATGGGGTCGGAATTACTGGTCACCGTCTTACCGGTTTCCACATCGGTTACGGTCGCTTCACCGATCTCATCGTCGGCAAACTCTTCTGTGGCGTATGCGTCATGGAAGGCATCTTGCAATTGTGCCAGGAAATTTTCACGCATGATTCGATTCTCTCGCTCGGTACGAAGCATCATACGGAGAATATTCTTGGCATGGGCCTCGCTAAGATCCTGGATCTGGATGAGGTCACCCTCTTTAGTCATCCAGACTTCGTCGATGTATTCTTTACCATCCTGGGCGACATAGTTGCTTCGTTCAATCCAGGTAAGACGAATCGTGCCATCTTCGAGCTCATAGGCATCAATGGCATGCTTAGGATTCTTTTGCAATTCATTGAGTTTCTGTTGTGCTTCCGCAACGTCTTTGGTTTCAAATCGGTTCATCTTTTTCTCCGTTGTTTTGTTCAGCAAGGTCATTCTCCCTTTCAAGTTTCCTGGAGAGTTCTCTTTTATATTCAGCCTGTGCCTCAATAAGGTCACCGAAGACCAGATGTGTAGCAACACCAAGGATGATAATTTCAAAGATCATTCGTCATCTCCTACAAAACTGTCCATAGGCATTACATCAAAGATTGAATCTGTTTCGAAATAATCTTCGATTTCCCTATCTTGTTCAATGCAAAATTTAGCATATTCGGCGGGTGTAGGAATGATGTATCCTTCCCTTTCTGCTACCTTTAGCAATTCCGGATAGGTAAATTCGTTTTCCCATCCAAAAATCATTAGGTCGAATTTAGTCATCTTTTCTTTTGCCTTCTGTGCAAAGTGTATGCCCGTATTCACGAACGAATTCCGGATTATGCTCATTGATTAGTTGGGCACATTGACGGCAGTAATACCGTTGAGTGGAATGATTATACCAATTGGCACCCAATGCCCGGCACGAAGAGCGGTTGCATAGGCCAAGATAAGTTCCGACATTTTCCATAAGTGTATTTTACTGACCTATAGGGGCAAAGTCAACATCCTGAGATGGGTGTAACTAAATGTAAATTTATATTCACCAAGGCCAACGCAAGATTCTGTTGCCATAACACCACAAAGATATTACAGGATGAAGAACTTATTCACTCGGCGGTGCAGCGGGAGTCTTTCCGTTACGACGCACGCCTGTGACTTCGGGAGGATGGTGGTCCATGCAATAGGTCTTGACCCAGCCCTCTCCATCTGTGAAGCCTGGTTTTCCGCATGCTTCGCAGGTAACGCCCGACATGCCTTCTGCGAAAGATATAAGGGCATCAACCGTTTCGTTGCTATTATGCACGTATACGCGCAATGTACCATATTTTTCTTTAATATCGGTAATCTCGGGTAATTCATCCACAACTATCTTTAGTTTTTCTCGACACTCTCTTTCGTAGTCACCATTATCATCTCTGGGATATTGTATAGATGCACGCAATCTTCCTTCGGCAGTATCTACCTTTTGATATATGGCTGCAAAAAGTTCGCGCAGGATAGACCACCAGCCTTTGTCGACATGAATACCGGTTTGTGATTTCTCCATAAGATGTGGAAAATCTTTTGCTAATTCTTCGTAAAAATCATCATTGTTCATTTGACAATTATAGCTTGATTATGCACGTAAGTCTATAGGCACGTTTTTTGCGCACGATTCCTGCGCAAAATTCCAAATCTCAGATACAAATCTGAGGTGGAAAATCAGACACAGAGATTAGGCCGAGATTCAAACCTCGGTTGGACACATTACGAGGAAGAGTGGTGAGGACCTTGATAAACTCTCAAAGTCACTAGATTTAGAATAATCTATTCCACCGAGGGGTACCGTACCCCTTGCTGGTAACTGGATAGTAAAGAATACATCGAAGAAATTTGTTGTTAATGCATTATCACAATCAACAATTAAATGCCTAGCCATGCTTGTTGCTCGAACTTTACGACCATTCGGCAATGTAACTTCTGTCGGTGATTCTGGAACAATCAATATTGTACCAACTGTGTAATGAATATTATTTCTGGTGTATTTTTCTATACTATTCAAATCGAAATAATTTCTGGTTCCATTTTTTGATGCGTCAGGAACAAGCACCCACATCGTTTCTTTTGGTGTTGCTTGTGAAAAGATCGAAGTACAAATAAGAAGGAGTGCTATGAATAGTTTTCTCATATTTGTACTTATCGTCTGCCTAGGAAAAGAAGATAGAAAAGTTTTTTCTAATCCAGTTTCTTATCAGGAAATTAGACGACGGTTCTACCTGCTTTATGTCACCATAAATTAGGTTGAGTGCTGTTACATCGTCATCAGTCCCAAGGAATGTATACTTGTAGATGAGGGGGTCTCGTGTGTCATAGTGAAATGCGCCCATCTCACGACTCCAATGATGGGCCGGATCAATTTCACTTTCGAGATCAGCCTCTAACGTGAATTTAATTCCTTGTTGCCGTAGATAAGTCTGGATGACTTCTTCTTGTTCGTCACTATTGTGGTGACGTATCAGTGTTATGTATTTCCTCATATGGTTTCTCCAAGAGAATATAAAAGGCTGTGCCGTCCGGCACGGTGTTCTTTCTAGGATGTAGCCTGGAAGTTTTTTCCGCATCAAAGAAGACGCCAAGAAATGAGAGTAACATCATATCGGTGTCGGATATGTCGGCATCTGTAACAACATGCGTAGGATAACCATCAAGATGGTAAAATTCGATATATGATAATCCGGCAGCGACTTCTGTATTACGACGTTCCTGTGGCGTATATGTCCAGATCTGGGTATCAAAAACTCTTAGCATATCCTAGACCCTCCGGTGTTGAATAATATTTCCTCTCAATCTCATTATAGGAAATAGGAAAATTGGCAATCTTAAATCCGCGCAATTTTAAAGCAAGAATATCCTCAGATAATTCTTTCTCAATCACTGCATAATGAAAGAGTGGTTCCAGTTTGAAGCAGGCAGTTGAATGGTTCGACATCACCTCAAATTCTATATGAAATGGATGGATAATCCATGATGGATATAGTCTTTTTAATATCTGCTCACAATCGCCATCATCGGGATCTACAGGACGGTCGAGTTCCACAAGTATCATATGCCTGTGACCTTGATAAAATTGGTAACATTAACTATCTTAACTGGAAATTTTAATGCAAGGAAATTAGCTTCTTCCTCACTCATATCGACGAAGAAATGAAAACATTCACCAAAACCACTTATGTTTATGGTGGTACCGATTTTTCGATCGATGATGCGAATATAGGCAATTACACCATCAGTATCTTCTCTATTTACGGACAGATGAAAATGAAAAATGTTGGATGATTGAGAAGAGGCTATCTGCATAGTACCAGGATTCGGGATGATATTCGTTCCCTTCATAATGTATTTTTCTATAAACGACAGTCAACCATCGTAATTGTCTTTGATCGTGAGAAAGCCTGACAGGATGCCAGGCAAACCACTTGGACCAATTTTCCCTCTTTTTCTCTTGCCTTAATTTACGTGAGGTGTTGAAATCTCTCAACACCTCAAATAATGACTTCATGGTGCCAGAGGGCTATTGTTGTTCGTTCCGGTGAAGACGCGAATCTTAACCTTGTGGCGATCTTCCATTGCCTTACGTTCAGCCTCTTCCTCTTCGCTGCGATAGCGTCGAATTCTCAATGCCTTCATGCCAAGTCGGAAAGTCAGGCAAGCCTCCGGATCCATTTCCATGATAGTCTCGAGGTCGCATTCCTTGGGCTTCTCTGGATTCGACGGACCAATTTCCTTCACGACGGTGAATTCGTCCGGATCAAGTCTTTCCATAATCTGGCGAAATTTATATTCGTCAGACGGATCAAAGGTAAACGTGTATTCGGTGCGTTGATTTTCAGTATCAGACATATAACCTCTCTCGTTAGTTCATTCTAGCACATCTCTGGTGTTTCCACCGACCGGATTGCATTGAGACTGAATGCTAATTTCAATAATATCATCTCACTGTCTTTGGCGTAGATGAAATAGACAAGTCCTAAATCACTTACTGAGTGAAACCGATAATAGATCTTTTTATCTTGTAGATGTTTTATGAATCTCGATACATCTTCGGATCTGGCACATAGGAGATATCGTTTGATCATATTATTCTTTTTCATAAGGAAGACCCTGATTTACATCTTCCTCGGACCAGAATTTTACACCGGGAACAATTAATGAAAGATAGGTACATTCTTCCGATGAAAAATCCTCAACTCGATAAATTTGAAAATCTACACCTCGGTAGACATATTGTGGAAAATAATTCATGTCGACAATGGCCTCAAGTAATATTGGGCATTGAGGATCTGACACCTCCATGTAGACAAATGTTTGAGTGGTCACAATTCCTTCAATAGGTTACCATAGCGCAAATTTAGATAGATACGATCTTGTTCATCCATGACGCAGAACATGATACCGTAATAATCCATCGCAGGAGGTCTCAAATTGTTGCTGTGAATATTATGCCCCTTCTTCATAATTTTCACACTCTTTAGATTTTCAATATCCTGCATAATCTGCAGGAAATATACTGTCGGTACTTCGGTGGTAAATGAATATATCTTCACCGTTGACGATATTCCGTGGTGCTCTTAAGCTTTGAATGGCGAAGTTTGATGAAGAGAAGTTGTTCTTCGTTGATGATCATACCAAATGTCATCATACGCTTGAGTTGATTGTCCTTGTCCCAGACAAAGGTTTCTTCGGTAGCAGGAAAGATATTGGAATCTCGAAGCCATTCCATCTCTTCTGCAACCTGAGCCATTTCTACATCATACATAAGCCTAATCATATGAGCATCCGTTAAGTTACTATTCCTTTATTTTACCTGAGTTAGTTCAGACAGTCAACAGGTTATTCCATCGTCTTTGATTTCAAATAAGAAAGTAGTTCCTGCCCCATCTCTTTAATTTGACTATTCATTTTATCAGAATAACTGTTATAGTATTCTTTCTTGTAAAGATCTTGTTTGTAATATAGTTTACTATCTTCCAGGTCGTAATACTTCTTATTGAGTTTACTGATATACTCTTTCTTTGTATTAGAATCTAAATTTTCTTCAATCTTTGGACGATCAACATATTCATTAATAAATCTTAATTTTATCAATACCGCAATATCCTCGGGAGCGGTAATGCTCACATAGTTAAAATCCTTGCTATAGGGATAATAGCTAGACACGTCCTTGATTTGGCCTGTGGGATAAGCCCCATAGAATCCTGTAATGAATTCGCCTAATGCTAAAGACAATTTTCCTAATTTGAAATCTAACGTAACCATATATTGTCGCCAAATTTTAATGATAATAGAGTGTATTCTTCTTCGGAAATTCTTAGATGGTAATACTTATAAAGCCTATTATCTGGATATCCCGAACCTACCGTCTGATCCCTTATAATTTGAAACTCGGCACTAACCAGACTTTCGATATATTTAGATTCAGATTTATCAACAGTGAGATTTGCTTCAATCATAGATCTTTATACAGTTTTACCATGTCTGGAATGCGCGTCTTGGCATTGCGACTACCAAGCAGGATCATGAATCTTTGACCGGCCGGAGAATCGACCAACATAACAAGACAGCCACCGGCTGGATTTGTGTATCCTGTCTTCGATAAAAGAATATGCAAAGTGTTGGTCAGAGGATTAGTATTCTTGACCTTGATTGTTTTCTTCTCGGCAGCAATTTCTGCCTTCGGGAGACTAGAAAGTTGGGTAATTACTTCATTATTGGATGCAACAATCATCAGTTTTAGAAGATCAACCGCGGTGCTAGTATTTTCCCTGCTCAGGCCAGTAGGTTCAACAAAAGTGGTGTGTTCCATGCCGAGTTCTGCAGCCTTTGCGTTCATAGACTCAACGCAATTGGGCAGATTCTCACAAAGAATCTGTGCGGCAAAATTGTCGGATTTAACAAGGGCAAGAGTCAGTAATTCACGACGAGATAGCTTATCAAGCTTTTTCGGAATGCTGCTTTGAACAGAGCGGGTAGAGGGAATAGGAAGTGACTCATCCAAATCTTGTTCTGCCGTAAGAAGAGCCACCATCAACTTACTAATTGATGCAATGGGGCGAACCTGGTCACTTTCTTTTTCCTTTAGCACCGTACCATCACGGTCAGCAATGAGGAAGCTCTGTGCAGAAAAAGGTACAGGTGCAACAGGTCTTGATTTCTTTCGTGCCTCGGCATGACCTGCAAAGGCCAGGGCCATACACGCAATGAGGAGTAGCTTCTTCATAGATTTATGTATTTTAGCACTGATGTAATAGATTTGCAAGGATTATCTTACCGCCCTTATCCATAAGGTGTCATGGATCTGGAATTCCTGATGTGGAAGGAGATGCCTTGTATTATCGGTGTACCATTGTGCAAGTATATTTTGTGAGATTAGCTTGAAAACAAGAAGTGCCTCCGGTTCAAAAATATATTCGGAGGAAAGCTGTTTTCTTATTGTGTGATCCTGATTATATCCGGGCCGCTCAATTACAGTCCAGACTTTTCCGAAAGATGAATAACGTGCCAGTGCCTTAAATTCCTCTGGCGTTATTATACGCGAATCTTTCAGAAGAATACTAACTTCGTACACTTTCTAACCCGTAATTAATCCCTGTGATGGGGCAGTCCATAATGGACCGGCTGATACAGGGCCATATGTCTTGACAGGAAATGCTAATGTTTCACCTGTGTCCAATCTAAAACCTAGCTTCCCGCCACGATCGGTGGTGCTTAGATAATTGTTGAGGACCTTTATCATGAATGTCCCCTGTGTAGAATCCACAAGGATGAGTTGGCGTGTATCAAAAAGTACCGAAGCAGGATTGGTGGGAAACCAGTTGATATTTACAATTCGATCAAGTTCGACGCCCGATAATCGGAAATAGCTGGGAACGCCGCTAGTGATAACTATGCCGACTGTACCTGTTCCTTGAAAGGGACTACTAGGTAATCCGTAGATTTCGGTAATGATTGTTGCCATCCAGTATTTATCTGGATTAGAAATTTAGTGTTTCGTTGGTTAAGTCAATAAAGGGACGCATCTGCGACTGAGAACACTTCAATTCACGATAGTTTATTAGGGCATTGAAATCATTCTCTGATAATTCAACAGGTTTTAATGACTTTTGCAGAAAGATAAAACTAACGATAGATTCGTCTGCCTCAAATGCATGCCCGGAGGATGCAAATTCTTTATGTCCCAATCTTAGCGTTCTATGAGACCAATCCCAATAACAGGCGGTTATTTTTGAAGCACCTGCGAATTCCAGTTCCTGTCTGGAGAAATCATCAAACCAATAGTATTTCATGACATGGGTTGTGCGTAACGATAAATTCGTTCAGAGACTGCCATTATCAACTTCTCATTGAATTTTACATAATCGCCCCTAACGATGCGATTATATTGTCTCTCAGAAATCTCTAAAGGCGAGTGCTTAGTCCTGAGCTCACAGAATAATTCAAATCCCTCGTCTGCCTTGAATATAAATCCCTTCTTGGCAAATTTATCAGTGTCGTGCCTGGACATACCGAGATGCCATTCCCAATAGGTTCGGTGAATGTGATTTGCGCCTATTGCTCTGATATTATCTTTGCCGGCATCCTCGTAGATCCAATAGTATTTCATTTCCTATATTTGTTCTTTAGTTCATCACTAATATAGGATATAACCATACGATCTGCAAGATACGCATTTTGGAGTTTTAGAATAGATGCGATAGATGAATTTATCGAACCACCTATGCGATAGAATACGTCCATTGCATATCCCATATTATCGATATCATACTCGAGTTCGTGTTTTGTTCGTATAAAGTCGTCGCCGAACTGAAGAAGTATTTTTTCAACCTCTTCTCGTCTTGATGGTTCAATCAAGAATTCAACGTAGACAAATTCCTTCATACATCAATGACTTCGTGATAGATAATATCTACTCTTCGGATATCAATAATTTCACAGGAGGGTACAAACTTCTTGTGCTTTATAGGAATAGGTTGTATTCCTAATTTTTCAAATACTTCACGACAGGTTAGTGGATTCTTTAACGTAACGTGTAGATGAATGGATCTATCTCTAAACTCAACATCTACATTTTCAATACTCGGATTTTGGAATTCACGAATAGTTTGCGGTCGGAGGAAAGATACTAAAGGATCCTCATTCACTAACCAATTCATGGTTAGGACAGAAAAAATAGCTGCAAATAATGCGGTATATAGGAGAGGCCGGGTGGCAAGTTTTTTCATGGAGTTTGTGATTATACCCCTATTTATATATTCATCTTACATTGGCTGTAGAAAGAGGCGAGTTCATCCTTGTATTTCGTAAGATCAAACGAAGTGATATATCTTTTTCCATCCGACCCCGTCCAGGCTACTGTGATAGTTTTACCCAAATGGAGTGCCTTCATAAGATTAGTGGATGAAGTAATGGTTCGGTAGACAAGATTCCCATCTTGTGACCAATTACCTTCGTTGCCTTGAAGCAATTTCCCGTCAATCTGAATGTTAGGACGGATAGAAGATTCCGGATTTACTCCTTCCCAGAAAACCGCGATGACAGGATCATCTTTTCCTACCACAGTGCATACCAGGCGCAATCCTGTGATAGCCTTTTCAACCTTATCACCGGTTACCTTCTTACCTACCGCATAGGTATGGTAGATATATCCGACTTTTGAGTTACTGTCGGGATCAGTGATTTCAACAAGTTTCCAGCCATTATAGGATTGGGCCGATGCAAGACCGCATGAAAGAACCAACAGTGCTGAAACTAAAAACTTCATGAGAAACCTCCGATAAATGCATTATACACGCATTTTAACGGAGGTTCAACAGAAGTCTGTGCGGAATTAGCAGTAATTACTCAATAGCTTTTCTACTAATTCATTGACATCTTTTTCTAATCTATCGGTATTAATGAAGACTTTTACATCTCTCATCTTTTTAAAGGATTCTTCCATATCCTCCCATGATAGATTTTTATTTAGAGGGATGGGATGAGTAAGTTCATTACCACTGAGCTCCACTACGCTTCCATCATAATATTGTACCAAAACCTGCTCGATATATTTTGCAGGAATCTCCTTTGCTTCGACTTCCTTCACAATCCTATCAAAGACTGAAGGTTTAGCAATTCGACTAATTGCTTTATCGAGATTAAAGCTAGTGGTTGACTTCTTCGACATATATGCCTCCCAATTACCTATTATTTATAAGAAATAACCGGTATCAAAACCGGTTATTTATTGGATGGCTTAAGCCTGTTCGGCTGCCCTAGCAGCATCTCTTTCCAGTTTTGCTGCCACCTTGGCATCAATAGCAGCATTTTTCTTCTCTACCTTAGCTTCGGCAGCCTTGCGTTGATCGCGCTCGCGACGCTTTTGCTTGCGTTCTTCGAGCTTGGCTTCCTTTTCTTCCTCTGGTGTAGGAGGACGACCGCGACCCGGACGAAGTTCGGGTGCCATTTCGTAGGCCTTTTCACGCTTTGCATTAGCATCAGCTTCCAGTACCTCAGCCTGGGCAATCAATGCCTTAGCCTGCGCTGCAGGATCCTGCATTTGTGCAGCCATTGCCTCGGCTGCTGCCTTCCTCTCCTCGGGGGTTCTTGTATCCTCCGGTGGAGTTGGGCGAGCCTGACTATTCTTGTATTCTTCAATCTTTCCGTCAATGGTTGCATTGATAAGAGCCAAAGGTACTGCCTGGCCGGGAAGTGGAAGCATAACGACATTGGTAACAGGTTCTTTACGCAAAAATCCGCGCTGGTGTAATGCAGTCAAGCAATTCAATCCATCGGGGAAAGTTCTACGATTTAATACCTCATAGAATTCATTTGTTTCCATTGCTTCTTTAGAATTTAAGCATTGGATAAGATAGTCGTGATAGCTATCTGGAAGGCGCTCAGTCTCTACAATCAAACAAGACTTATCGTCATTTGGTAGTTTTCTGAACACAACCGCTACACGAACTCCGGTATTTGAAAGCTGACCGGCGTGCTTTTTCAATCCTTCGATTGCCATAGTTACTCCTTTGAAGGGGCAAGCCCCCTCAATTATTGTGCTGCTTCAGCAGTGGTTTCGCCCTTCTCTTCAGCTTCCTTCTTTTGTACGCTTTCTACGTATGTTAGGAAACTTGCAAGCTTATTGTAGGCATCACCCACTTGTGATAGCTCGCCTGCCTGGAATGCACCACGGCGTGAAGCCAAATCAACAATGCGACCTAGCAATTGAAGATCAGCGATAGTCAATTGTACTGGTTCCACTGAAGTTGTGGTTGGTGCCTCAGCGGCTGGTTGAGCTACTTGTTCTACAGGTGGTGTAATTTTCTTTTTTGCCATTTTATTTTCTCCGTTAAATGGTGTTATAATCTTCTAACACATTTACTTATCTCTCTGTTCACAAAAATGTTATTTTCTTGGACAAAAAGAGCCATTTTATAGGAGTAGAAATAAGAAAGGGGCCCTAGGGCCCCTTTCTATGCGTAGTTATTCACTACTGATCGTTAGCTACCATATTACTTGGATGGCTTACTACTTTGACGAGCTCATCGGCCCAATCAAGGTAATATTTCCATTCCGGATCTCGAATATAGATAGGCAATTGCTTTCTCTTGTTCAAGACTTCGTAATAGGTCGGCTTATATGGCTTAACCTTAGGCAAGATGGAAGCATCGTTACCCTTTTCACTGTTACAGGTCTTGCACGAGGTGCAGACGTTGAGCCAATTGGTCTTGCCGCCGCGCGACCTTGGGACCACGTGATCGATGGTTAAATCCGCCATTTTTGTCTTGCCACCGCGCTCACGGCATAGCGACGTGCTTTGCAGCTGACACGTAAAATTGTCACGCAAATAGACGTTGGTTCTGCTGTACTTTAGGTGTTTATTCCACTTAACCTGCTCAGTCATGATCACAATAGACGGAACAGGAATTTCCAGGTGTTGCGACCTTACAACCCAATCGTCATAGGATTTCAACACCTTGACCTTGTCGGTGTAGATAAGACGCATAGCATCTTGCCATGTAGCCACAGAAAGTGGCAACAAGGAAAGTGGCATACCATCGGCGTTGAGTACAAGTGTGTCCATGATTTTTTGGATTTGAAATTGTTAGATTTCTAACTAACAGTGTACTGACTGAGGGTGTATAAGTCAATACACCTAATTGATAATTTGAAGGTATTTTTGTAATTCTTCCGGTACACCTTTGAGTCGCATAACCAGTGCATCTTCATCATTCATGAAATCTACACGTATGGTTTCATTCCACCATAGTCGCCCGCCGCCATCCGAAGCAATAGTAGAATATGCAACTTCATCATTGCAGATTCCATCGGCCCAATCTTTGAAGAAGAGGTCAAGAATCTTCTTCTTTTCCGGAGTAGCTCTTAGATGATAATACAGGGAAGTTCGATACATCAAAGTTGCCTTTGATGTATTTATCTTTCATTGTACTACAGTTTTACTTCTTGGGCGTATGGTCAATCAGCCATTGCTCGATAGCCGAGGGCTTGTTGTCTGCAACGGCCGGGGCAGATGCTGCGGGCTCAGTAGACGTCGCAGCATTAGGCGATTTTACAGCATTATCCATCAGGGCTGCAGGACCAAAAAACAATGCAACAGCCATCAAGATGACAAAGAGCCAAATGAAATTTCTTGCCATAAGCTTAAACAACCAATCAAGGGAATAAATGCCAGCAATGAATAGAATAGCCAGCCCAGAGAATATTGATTTCATGATACTCCTAAAAAGAAAAGGGCCTAAGCCCTTTCCTTATCGACGCTTCGGGGAATGACTATCCGGCTCGTACCAGGCAGTCATACCAAACGGTGCAACCAACCGATGAGACGGGTCACCGTGAATCAGGAACAGGGTGTCGCAATAATTCTCATCACCCCAGCTACCACAAGGATAACCGTCCGTCATCATAATGAATCGTTCAGGTTGCAGGTCCTTAGACTTCATGAACTCCCAATTACACATGAAATCGGTGCCACCGCCACCGGCCAGCGGATACTCATTGATTTCTTCGAGATTTTCCGGAGTGTACTTGATATGGTTGTACACGCGAGTATCGAAGCACCAAACATCCAGCTCAAAGTCCATGAACTGTTCCATAATGCCCTTAGTTTCGCCGAGCAAATCGCGCAGCATATCTTCAGACATAGAACCCGACGCATCGATGGAGACAGCGGCCTTGACCTTGAAGTCATTCTTGGTAGCAGGCAGATAGATGCCCGAGGCCTGCATCTTACGCGAGCAACGATCCCAGGTAAAATCGCTCTTCACCATCGATTGAATCTTCATGTTAAGAATCTCGCGCCAGTCCATCTGCGGCTCGGTGAGATCCTTCAGCATGCGGCGCACACCGGCAGGGGTATTACCGGCACCGGATGCCTTCGCAGCCTGCATCACAGCATTGCGAATTTCGTCACGCAGCGCGGCAACTTCTTCGGCCGACATGGGTTCACCACGACCATCACCGGAGCCGGGCTCAAGGTGGATGTCGAACTCGGGGAAGTTTTGGTTCGGATCCTTCATCAGCAGTTCGTAGACTTCTTCAGCGAACATGCCCTTGTACTTTTCATCGATACAACCTTGCACACCCGAAGTCTTCGGATTCGGCATCTTACCGATGCGGTGCTCACTCAGTTCCAGATTGATAACGAAGTCGGCTGCCGCGTTCCACATCTTCGGCTTACGCTCACCACGACGGTTCATGTGATCGTAGACACAGTGTTCCACTTCGTGCGCAACAAGGAAGATGGTCTCTTGTTTATCGAGTTTGGAGATGAAATCACGGTTGTAGTAGAAATAGCGACCGTCCGTACCGGCGGTCTTACACCAGTCTTCATCAGTCGCATCCTTGAGGATCAGGCGCGTGGCCAGCGTACCCCAAAACGGTTGCTGAAGGAGAAGGGAAATACGAGCGCGGGTGAGTTGCTCAAGAACGGCTGCGGGACTGTTATCTGCCATTGTAGACCTCTTAGTTGATGTTTGTATTTTAGTAGGATGTTGCGTAATGGTCAACCAGTTGCACCATTATATATCCATTGCGCATTCATGACTGCATCTTTCGCAGCAATTGCACATGGTTTCGTAATCTTCGTTTATTTCCTCAGTGTAGGGACAGGTATGAGGTTCGAGGCCTGTACGGTTGCATCTGTCGCATTTTCCGTACACTAGTCGCTCAAACGTCTCTTCCTCGGTGTGGGTCTTTTTCATATTAGAAGGACAGGGGCCTGAGCCCCTGTCAAATGGTTCCCCAACCAAATCATTATTTTTGCTTTTATCCCCACGCACCAGGCATTTCCTCTTCTCTGGTCATAGCCTGGATAAATGTGGTCATATTGCCGATGTTATGAGAGGCCACGCCGCCCTGTAATACCCACCCTAATGCAAGGTAGGCATTGACAGCATTCTCTAAAAGGGCGATAGTATCACCCCTTACAATCATGTACTCTTTCGACATCGGCATATTGTTCTCCATAGATAGGGACTTGAGCCCCTATCCATCAGTCTTCCAGGATGTACTTACCGTACTTCTCGTGGAACTGCTTGAACGCCTTCAGCTCGCGGTGGTTAATCAGTTCCACGTAGTCGCGCAGTGCGGTCTTAGCACCCAGGACGATCATCTCGGTCTGGAAGTTAGCCATCATGTACACGAAGAAGTTATCCACGCATTCATGCCACGCCTTCATATCGAAGCCGTCTTCCTTCGCCTTCGCCTTCGCGGTCCATTCCTGGAGCGTATAGCACATGGAGATGGTCAGCGAATACATGGCGCTCAGATCCTTGACGTTCAGATCCTTGACCTTACCCACCAGCACATCTTCCGGCTTCGGCATCTTGGCCGCAACACGACGGTGAGCAGCGAACTCGGTAGCCAGACCGTCACCAACGGTACCGGCGACCAGCGTCGTATTCAGCGATTCCGGCAGCTCGTCACCAATCAGCTGCGAAACGAATGCCCACGAACGCGGAGTAGCGAACGCCTTGTCCGGGCTCTTCGGATCGAAGTTGAAGAGCTTTTGCTTGTGGTGCGACAGGAAGCCCACGACGTCCGGATGGACCTTGGCACCAATCGCCCACTTCTGCCAGTCTTCGAAGTTAGCACCCATCTCGATGTGAACCAGACGGTTGGCCAGCGGGCTGGGCATACGGTAGGTAACACCCTTGTCGCTATCACGGTTGCCCGCGCACACCATCGACACACCCTTCGGCAGCTTGTATTCGCCAACACGACGGTTCAGGATCAGCTGGTAGGCCGCAGCTTGCACGCTCGGCGGAGCAGCGTTGATTTCGTCCAGGAACAGGATTGCATTTTCCAGGAACGTGTCGGTCGGCAGGTCAGCCGGTTGCGCCCACTTCATCGTCTTCGATTCCGGATCAAAATACGGAATACCCTTGATGTCGGTCGGTTCCAGCAGAAGCAGACGCATGTCGATAACGGGACGACCAGTCTCTTCGCCGATCTCGGCAATCAGTTCCGACTTGCCAATGCCCGGAGGGCCCCAGATCATCGCAGGGCGGCCAACCTTCATGCAACGGGTCAGCAGGGTTCGAACGTCGCGCGGACGGCTGGGATCACGGGTGGAATTGCTCATGTAAAGTTCTCCTTGGTTGGTTGGGTTGAGCTAAAAACGTATGTCACTATTATGTATGTGTTATGCAATGGCGTCAATTGGCTTAGACTGATTCTTGAATGTCATGCCACCAAAGGTAAGCGTGAACAACAAACAATCTTCCTCGTTCACAAAGAAGAAATCAAAATAATCAAATAGTTGACTCCAAATCCAGTTATCTCCGAATTTTTCATTGCACCATTTTGCCATGTTGTTGAACTCGTCGTCGCTTACTTGGTTTATATCGAATCTAATGCCGGGAAATTTATTTTGAAGTTTTACCTTATTCACAGTTGTGAATTCTCCAAGCCCAAAGGATTGAAATTTTATTTTCAAATTCTCCAGAGTGGGACCGTTGAGTGCTACCATAATATTTGGTCGTATGATTGCAATTCCAAGACTAACGTAAGATTCTTTGAGGAATAAACCACCATCGGTCATTTTACCTTCCCGGCCAGAATGTCCCACATAAGCTTCTCTTCGCACTCTGTGGCAAAGTTGGGCCAAATCTCGGTGAGTTTGGTAAAGGTGATGCGATTGTATCCTTTTCTGATCTTTGATTGCACCAGTTTCTGCAATTCACCGCCAGTTACATCGGCCTTGAATTGCATAGCCTTGCCTCGCCGAGCCCAGAAGATAACACAATTCCAACCATAATCTTTGCTAGACCAGGTAGAAGTGCCCGTGTCACGAAGAAAATAACCCCACACCTTGTCGTGATTGTCTTCGTGACACCAGCCAATGAATGGGAATTCAGTCTTCATTTCTTTTCCAGAAGTTTATTCAGACGTCGAGTCGGATAGAGCACACTTGCCATATCATCGTGAGTAACGCGACTCCTAATCTGATCGTTCTCGCTGAGTATAACATCAAATTCCGGAAATTCAGTGTCATCCCAATTGATATATTCTTCTGATTGAAAAATCTTGAAATAGATTTCTTCACCTTCGATAATTCCGTCGTTCGTCCAGGTAACTGGAATCTCATTGATATTATCGCCCTGTCTAATGATAAGCTTTGCGTTGGTCATATACTTCCTTTAATAATACCGACCATGGTATCACTTTCTTCTTCGAAGCGTTGTTGCTCCAACCCGGGCCAATCGGCAAGGAAAATCTTCACATCATAACCCCAACTTTCATTTCCGCCACCACCAGAGCCGGTTTTTAATCCAACAAGATTAACTAGTGCGCTATATGGATAATCATTATTGTGTTTAGGGAGTCGCTTCAAGACCCCGTCGATACGACCATTCCACCCGGGATAACCCTTAGGTAATGTAGGATCATTTACACACCAATTTGTGGTGCCATTATCGGGACATCTATGCGAATTAGATATCAATTTATTGAATCTACCAACCTTAAGCGTCAATTTGGTAAATTCATCAGTATCTGGATAGCATTTTTCAGAGAAGGAATGATAGTCCTTGGCGTGAATTCCCGCTTTAAAAGCTTTCATGATTGTTTTCTGGTTTTCCAGGAACCAGGGAACAATTTGATCCACATGAGTAATTTTTAGTTTTTCTTCATGGAGCCATTTCCAGAAATTTTTGGAAATTTGCCTATATTCGCGCTCGTCCCTCATCTCCTTGCGTAACTCCTTGAGATGATTTATATATTTTCTTCGCTCATGTTTTTCGAAGATGAGCCCGGTAAACCGGCATTTATATACCTCGACACGCATTAACAATCCTTAATAATTTCCATCACGGCTTTAGTGCTAATTCCGAGAGCAATAGCTTTGCTATGCAGACGATGGGCAACATCATAATGCCGCTTATGTGCATGGCCCGACCACATATGTTTACCCTTTTCCATCTCATATTCCCAACCACATGCATCGACATGACTGGCATGGCAGAATTTTTGATGATGGATAATAGCAAGTTTTTCGATATCACTAAGTGAATCAAAATATTCATCCTGTGATCGCAATCTTTGAATTTCTGCCTTGATTTGTTCGGCATGATCTTCTAATTTCTTAATCTTGTCTTGGTTAGGAGTCATAATAGTTCCTAAAGAAAATAGGGGCAACATTACTGTTACCCCTATTATAAGCCCTTATGGGCGGCAGTCAATTGGTTTAGAAGAAAGCTCCACCAAGTGCCACAGTGAGGACAGTCAGGCCAATCATCACCCAGAATGCCAGCCATTCACCGTCGGTCTTTAGGTCCTGGATAGACTTAGGAACACGAACCAGCTTGGTACCGGAGATTGCACCCCAGAGATAGCTATACGGGACTTCCTTCATTTCCTTGGTGAAGAGTCGCTTGTAGACAACACGAACCATGGTAAGGCCTACCACCACAAACAGAGTGCCGTACATCATCTTCAGGATAGTCGTGCCCGCAACCTTCCAAATAATGACAATTGCGGTCAGGATACCTGCCGGGCTCTTCAGGAAATCATTGATAGTCACATTCAGTTCTTTTGCAGCAATTCCGAGTGCCTTAGCGAAACCTTCGGCAGCCGCTGCAAGCTGATTGCCCCAGGTTGCAGCAAGAGTCACACCGGCCGTAATCGATTCAGGCTTCACTTCCGCCTTAGGCGAAGCTACCTGAGCAGCGGTTTCAGCCACCTTCTTTGCAGCAATTGCCTTCAGTTCGGCAATTTGTGCCTCAGAGAGGCCCGAAGTATCGACGGTGGTTTGACCGGCAAATGAAGCCATAGCACAGAATGCCAGGGCAAAGGACGCAATTACTTTACGAAACATGGTTACCTCTTTGGTTGAATGTTGAACTCTTATATACGTTGATATGCGGAAGACCGTACTTATCATTCAGCTTTTCGCAAAGCTGTAAAGCATCATCCATCGTACCACAACGAGTTCGGATACCGTCGAACATAGCGTAATGTGCGTCGGAACCAATCCATTGATAGTACGCAGATTTATATTTCTGATCAAGTGGTTTCAGCATATCAACATTGTAAGGCAATATGCCCTCGGCGTCAATAGACGTAATCCTGCCAGTTCTTCTTTTCTGCCTTTTCCTTGCTGAAGACAACAACCGCGACATCCGGCGTGCCTTCGTTGAGGACGTAAGTGAAAGTACCCTTCTCAACGTCAATTGCCTTCAGGTAACGCTGATCCACATCCAGGGTGAAGGAAGTTTCCTCTTCGGTATCTTCTCCATTGCCATTGGGGTCGGTATCAATCCAAAGATTGATAGTATTGTGCATCATCGGATTACCACGGAAGGAATCAGGATTGACATGTTCAGGTCCGAATTCTTTGCCCTTTGCCATCACCTTGACATCATAGGTAGTATAACTACCTTGGACGAAGGGTTTGACGTTAAGCATTTCCAGTGCCTGTTGCGGGCTTTCGTTGTATCGATTCATTTCTTCGACAAGAGCCTTCAGCATGTCAAAGTTGATACTATCAAAGACCATGGTAAGGCGCACCACCGATTCGAGGTATTCCTTATTCAGAAGATTGTCTTCGCAGTAGCTACGAATGAAATCAGCCTCAAGTCCCTTATATTCCAGGGCGTAGAAAATTCGACCCGGTCGATTAGTCATATTGCTGTTGATGCGACCACGATCGTTGGAAGTAAGCACAAACAGAGTCTTCGAAGGATAAACACCATCAAGGAGAGTCAGCAGGGCTTCCTGGTCCTTCTCACTGTATACCTTCTCGAATTCATCAAAAACAACAACTTTCGGTTCAGTAATATCTTGGATGAATTTATTGAAGGCGTCGCCATTGAAGGAATTATTGACGATAATGGTAGGAATACCACGCTCGGCCGCCTTACGGGTTACCAGTTTAGCAAGGAGGGTCTTGCCCGAGCCTTTTTCGCCATTCAGGAGCACACCAGTGCTTGCAGGACGAGAAAGGAAAGTATCAAGGATTCGATCGGCCTGACGCGGGGAATTACCGTAGATCTTACCGGTGATATCAAAGTCCTTGGTTTCAGTCAGAAAAAATCCCTCCAAGCTGACATTGACCATATAGGTGCCGACCGGAAGACCGTCACGAATATCGTATGCACCAGGTTGGGTAATAAAGAGATTTTCGCCTCGCTTAAGGAAGTGTGTCATAGTTTTCTTTCAAAAGTTATTTGTGTGCTTGAAGATAGGTGCGAACCCAGGTCGCAATATTGTCGCTGTCGGTATAGAATCGAAGTTCGTTTCCATTCATACCGACAGCTTCAAAAATGTATTCGTCTGTCGAATAATTGTTTTTCAGAGATTTTTTAAAGTCGGCAAGTTCCTCAACAACATAAAGGCTCAGACGACCGAGGTCCCAGCCATATTTTGCCTTACGTGATTTCAATTCTCTTGAGTACATATTACAGAGTGGTTACGGTTGAATCAGGGAGCCAGAGAGTGACAGGAAAATCCATTGTCTCCTCAATAATGGTAGAGATAATTTTCCAATTGCCGCCGCCACGAGCGGCACCAATCATAGGAATATGAACTTCTGCTGGCGCAAAGACAACGTCCTTATTTCCCTCGAAAAGGGTGTTGGATGCCTTTGCTTCTTCAATTTCTGCGATGTATTCATTTACAGCCTCGAAGCAGGTCGCAATTGCTTCATAGGATGTATGGCGATTTCCTGCCCCGTAGGAATCTTGCGTAATTGCATTCCAAACAATCAGCCCTTCGGCAGCCAGCACCGGGTATGCTCTACCAAGCACAAGTCCATCTTCGCCATAGATTTGACGATAATTTTGGTACACATGTGGCCAGGTGTTTTTCACGCCCAGGGCCACGCCGGATCCCATTACACCTTGTGCATTGCATCCGTGAACAATGTGTCCTTGTTTCACATGCAACAGATTACCGGTTTTGACAACAATGGTAGTAGTCATTTTATTCCTTAGTAGCCACAATTATATATTGCTTTATTAGTTCTTGCAACTCGGTAATTACCTTTTTATTCGTTTCCCGTTCGGTGTCAATCATCTCGAGAATTTGGGATTCTGGGGACCTGGAACTAAAGTAATCAATCGGGTATCTTTTCTCTAATTCGTTTAGGAGAAAACAATATCTACCTAACGGTGTTCCTGGACCCGAATCTCTAGCTTTAGATAATCGCTGAAGGGCTGTTCTCCGCTTCATTTTCTTTCGTGTGGCTGGTGGCAAAACACACAATTATCGTAAGCCGGATCTTCAAAACGTTCATAGGCACAGAATCCAAAAGGGGAATCCTCACATTCCCATTCTCCTACCTGCATTCCAATAGGCAATAAGCCCATTTGTTCAAAGATTGGATCTGTCAAGCCATTAATTTTATCGTATGCCGTGGTAATTTTATTTTTCTCTTTCCTAACAGCATTCATCAATGCAACCCTCGAACCAAGTTTGAGGGCGAGCTTATCTTCACTCATCTTTCATCTCGATTTTTACACAGTATTTTCCAAGGTGCGATTTCACAGCATGTTTGATAAATCCATCCGGTTGATCTCTTCGGTACATTTTTCGTTCTCGAAGATAGTCGGTGATAAAAACAATAGTTCCAATAATTGCAGCAACAATGGAGACAACACCAAGTGTGATTAGAAAAACCATGCCGATGGGATTAATAAGCCAGAATCCGGTAAAAATCCAAAAGCCAATTGCCATCAATACATCAACCACCATACAGGCCAACAAGGTATAGGTCGCGAGGCAAATTAATGCCACGAGTGATGCCTTCAGGAAAGACTTGGTATAGGTACAGATATCAGTAGTATCTGAGATAAAATCATCGGTGAAGAGAGATATCAACTGATAATGCCAACTTTTTCTACTAAACTCTAGTGTGTTCATCTTCTTCTCCAATTGTTTCGTCATCTTCTTCCTCGAACCCCCATTCGGCCTGTTCCTCATTTTCTTTCTTGAGCACAGCCGACATGGCATTGATAAGAACTTCGTATCCAAGGTGTTCACTATTTTGGGAGCCAGCACCTGTATTCTTTGTCCAATGCTTTCTGGTATGGGCCATATAGGAGTTAATCCAATACGTGGTCAAGCACTCCTTAACGAAACTTGCAAGGTTGTCCCAATCTTCCCTTTCCACATATCCACTGACGTGTTCGGATGCATCAAGAAGCCCCCAAGGACCCTGCGAGGTTCGCCTAAATCCATTCATAAATCTTCCGGCAAGACATTTATCATTATGTTCAAATTCGACATTATTCATTAATTTGAACAATCTACGGCTAGCAGGATGATTCATCCCTTGTCCGGAAAGTTGAATCTCAGTCTCCAGTGCTTTAAGTTCCTCTCGTTGCTCCTTAACTCGCTGAATATACTCGGGAATAGAATTAAGCAGGTCCTTGAAATAAATGTGGACATACTTATTATCATATCCGGTATTTCCATCTTCGCCGACATACTGTTCAATATACCAATTATTTAGGATAGAACGGAAGATATCCCCGTGAACAATCACATGAGTAACACGACGGAAAGCATCTACCTTCTTAATTTTATTTGCAAGTCGGTCCAGTTCAAAATTCTCTGCATCTGACAGACCTTTTTCGGTATGCTTCTGTGACAATTGCCGATGATCGTATTGGTCATGATTGAAGAGCGACGCATCTTCAATCCCGAGCCTATTTTCACTATCTGCTTCAAACATCAATTCAAGATCAAAGTTCTTTCTGTTCACAATGCAATCGTGTACAGAATTGGAGCCTTGACCGAATTCATACAATCTTGATTTAATGGCTTCAACGACAATGTTGAGACCGAAGCCGTGACATTCTTCTACACCACCGTAGTCGTTATATTCACCGTAGAAGGGAAGAGGACATACATCATAGAAGGAATTTGTGTAACAATTATTATCTTCCTCGCTATTCTTCAAGATCATGAAGACAGCGACATCCTGTCCGTGCGTAACGTGCAGGTTAGAAATCATACATGTACCATTCCAGCAACCCATAATTATTTTCCTTCAAATTGTTTGCGCAGGCGCTCAAATTCGGCTCGTTCTCTAGCCAGCTTTGTCGATTCTGCAATTTCTTCTTCAACCACTCGTTTGGCGAATTCTTCGTCAGTCTCTTCTCGAGATTTGATCAGATGATACCCCGGGGTGTCACTATATTGACTATATCCGTAAGGGCACCAAGAAAGCTGGAGGTTACTTCCGTGTTCAGCAGTCCAATCGGCAATTTGTTGGCTTAGGCTTGCGAGACTACCGTCAAGTGAATATGCTGAAACCTCCTCAACGGTTTCTTGAATAATTTTTTTCTGTAATTTCTTTTTCATTCAATATCCAGGCAATAGCGCATTTTTTCGAATTCTCGAAAATAGCAGTAGAGTCCAACTCGAATTTTTACGCCGATGACAGGGACACCTTCGATTTCGGAAATGATGTGTTCGATGGGATCTCTGTGGTAGGATGTGGTAAAAGAGCCCATTCGCTTACCATCAATCACCTCAGTGGGCTCTTGCATAAGCTTAACAGAAATCTTTTTGCCAAAGCGATCCTTCAGACGCTTTACATCAGATTCGGTGAAATATTCAACATCGTGTCTCATTATTCGCCCTTCAATTGTCTTGCAATCTCTTCGCGCTCTGCCCGAGCCTTGCATTCAGTGAAGAATGCAATTAATCCATCTAGGTCGACAGAACTAAGCATCAACGTGGTATAAGAATAACCATGATGACCATTCTCGATATGGAGATTACCATATTTGTCATACGTGAGTTTATGACCGCCATTGTCGATGTGTTGATAGACAGTCATCAACGAATCGCCATTTGTCGGCGTAACCTCATGAAATTTCATTTCCTGATCTCCAGTTGCGAGGGCCACAGGAAGATAGTAATGTCGCCCCTGTCGGAAGGTTCGTATCCCAATTCCTTCTCCTTAAAGGAGACCGCAACCTTACCGAGATTTAAGAAATCATGCCATTTGGGATTGAACGCAACAACCTTACCTTTTGCGCCGATCTCTTCTTGGGAACAGCCACCATAGGACCAATTGGGATCTTGGTGAGCCACTACCACTTTCTGTTTAGGCTTGAATTTATTTCTCAGCAGTTCACTGAGGTTCTCCGAGCATTCGCGCAACATGGAGAGATGCAATTCCGTCCACTTCTGGTCAGCATAATCGACTTCGGTTTCCTCGATAACAATCTTGCTAGGATCCTTGCCTTCCTCTACCAGAATTTCATCAATGATTTCATCTGCAAGTGCATTCTGATCCTTCTCTTCCTGCGTCAGGTGTCGCTTAGAAAGGGGAACCCAGAAATTGCCGCGTACAACTTCTCTTTCGAGAAATCGAATCCATGCCTTGCAAAAATTCAGTGACAGTTGCAGGAACCATGCTGGCGTCTCATCAGTCAATTGAAAGATTTTGCTGTAATCCTTGGACAAAGGATAAGGCCTTGTGAAAGAATAGGACATTAAATCCTTGGCACGATCTCGATCAACAATTGAATCGTAGAGTGCCTCTTCACTAAGGTGTTTATTTAGAATTCGCAGTGGAAAATATTTCTTAAGTTCCTCCTTAAATTCCTCATCGGCCACACGATGGCCTTCCTCTTCACCGAGTGTCCTCACATATCGATCAAGGCGAGATGCATGCCATTTCGCTTCTTTGGCATGACACTCGGCAATGATACTTTTCCATTCGCTATCAGTGGGTTCTTCCAATTCGTCAATTCTGACGCCCTTTTCATCGACAATCATGCCGTCACGGAGACCATATCCGTTGCCGATGACAAATAGGATATGTTCGAGTAGGGAAGCAGGACTATCAAACAATGATGCATATCGGCACATCGTTGTGGACATGAAGGGGCTGATTTTATCAAACATGGGTTACCTCTTAATAACTGTACTTTATTTGGTTATATAGATAGCGTCAATTGGTTACTGACTAGTACACCAACCGAAAGAAAGTATATACATGTCGTTGCTAATTTCACACAGTCCGTGTTCATAAAGGTCCGGACGGAAATAATCAATCCTCCACCATCTTTTTACTGGACCGAGGATAAACATGCGATCTTTATCACTGGTACGGCTAAGGATAATGTTGATTCTATGGTGGTTTTGACCGGTCTTTACAGGATCTTTGTGCTTAGGTACGCCACAACCCTTAGGCACATACAGCAGATGCAAATCACACCTAAAAACCGTAGAGCTAAAGAACGTGTGTTTTTTGTACCCACTATTCTGTCTGCCAAGCACCCATTTGAACATGATTATTTCCTGTTATAGGGAGGTAAAAAGGATCTGATAGTTCTTTCTCTTTCGTAATCTTCTTTTGTCCACCCATACATCTTAATTCGTTTTTCAATGCAATCTTCCGACACAAATGGGTCGTCCAGTTGCCTCATTCTTAATTGCACCACTCCCGTGTGTACTTCAGTAAAGGATGAACGCCGAAGTGCCTTAAACGTATCCTCTTCGGTATGATATGTAGTCATAAAAGGAAAAAGGTTGTGTACCATTATAGCACACAACCTGGGGAGTTACGACAGGAGTTTCCTCCTGCCTTCACTTACTTTTTGGCACCAGCCGGAGCTTGACGCACACCCATATCGACCGCAACTTCCTTAGCAGTCTTGGCAGTCATCAGGTCGACCAGACCAGCAGCATTGTTACCACCGTTGCCTTGCCCACTCGAACCCATAACCACCGAGGGAGCCCATGCACCAGGTTGGGCATTCTTGATAGCATCAGCGTACAGTTCGTTGATCTTCACGACAGCCTCAAGGCGCTTATCAAGTTGACCGTCGGCCTCCATAACCAGGCGCTTACGTTCAGCTTCACCCTGGCCTCGGAGGATTTCCGATTTCTTGAAAGCTTCAGCTTCCTTGACGTTAGCTTCAGCAATCGTAACCTTAGCCTGTGCATCAGCAATTGCCTTCGCAGCAATGGTCTTTTGTTCCCATTCAGCCTTGGCAGCGTTAGCGCGACCTTGGGCTTCAGCAGTCAGTGCATCCTGGTCAGCCTTTTTAGCGTTAGCGATAGCCACAACCGCTGCATTGGTAGCCGCTTGCTGTTGCTGGATCTGCTCTTCAACTCGCTTCTCATAGCTGAATGCACTGATAGTCATAGGCAGCATCTGGACATTGTATTTTTCCACATAGCTGGCCTGTGCGCGGATGGGTTGACCCTTATCATCCTTGACAATTTCAACCACAGTCATATCCTTTTCCACGCCTGCAATATCCTTGGCACGGATGGTCTTGCTGACAGTCTTATAAACGCCGCGCAGAACCTGATCATTCATAATCTGAAGCAGCTCGTTACGACGGCCCGCAGCAGAATCAAATGAGCTCATGGTAGGGCCCGAGAAGGTAGCAGCCGATTCCATAGAGCGTCGGATAGCCTGGACTTCAAAGGCTTCGGCCGAGCGGAATTCCTTATGGATCTCGATAACATCCTTCGGAGTCAGCGGCATCAACCAGGAAATAGAGCCACACAGGGTAGCATTACCACCGTCGTAGAAACGAATGCCCAGACCGCCCGTGGAAACATGCTTCTTTTCCTCTGCGTTCTTCATGCATTCCGGATCCATGAACTTCAGTTCATTGCGTCGCGGATATTTAGTGACGGTACCGAAACCTTGCCACTTGTAACCACCATTGTCCGCATACACAGTAAGTTCACCAGTAAGCGGGTGTTGGATGACCATGATTTCACTTGCATCCATATCTTCAAAAAGCTTAGGCAGGCTAACAAGCACTGCGAAAGCAAACATCACCGCCAGAACGGCGCCGGCAATTCGACCAATAGTCCAGTTCATTTTTTCTCCAGTTCTGCCTTACGGCGGTTGATTTCATCAAGTTCTTCCTTGAGCGCAACATATTCGATTGTTTCACTCAATTGTTCAGCAGCCACATCCACTCTTGCCTTCATCGGGGTAATCCTCCTGAAGGTAGGAAAGAAAGGCGTACCTCGTGTAAACGGCAGGATAATCTGCGTCACCAGGAGCAGGATAACAATACCTGCACTAAGGAACAGAAATAGGTTCAGTAGCATTATTTTCTCCACACCCGTTATGGGCAAACATTATTATAATACAATGACAGCAAAGATCAACAGGTTGCTATCATTCGCCGAGAATGTCCTTAACCCTCTGTCTATCTTGTGCCAATTCTGCTAGAATCTTTACATATTGGCTAAATTTTAGGTCGGAATCGTTACATCCGATAAGGTAGTTACTACCATCTTTCAGATATACGGTACCCAGCAAGGTTTCAACATCATCGGAGTCGTGGAACGTGTCAGTAAAGGCACGCTCGCTAAATGTTTGAGGCTGAATGGTCTTTTCCCAATCTACTCCGTATTTCTTTACATCCTCGCGGAGTTTCTTCATGGCAGCATCACTCTTGCGCCAATCATTATGCAAATATTCATAATGGCCGCCGTAGTAACTCCAATTACCATCGGTGAGTACTCCATTTTCAATCATGTAGGCCCACACAAATTTTAGAGATTCGTCTTCTTTCTGTCCCATAATCTTCTCCCAAATTCCTTATAGTATTCTTCTGCTGCCCATCCATAAGGATGGAGTATCTTGTTTAGTTGTTCTTTATTTGTTGTCATGGTGTTGAGGTCACCATCGGTGTATGTTCCCGAATTAATAATTCCCTGGAGATGAAGACTAACTTCCTCGTAGGTACATCTACGTAGTAATCTAAATGTTTCGTCCTCAGGTGCAGTCACAGTAATTTTTCCTGCAAGAAGCACAGGGGCACCTACCGCCGGGCGGAATCGGTGGATAGTTGCCCCATCCGTTCTTCTTTATATCCTTGTATGATTTATAACCAAGCACAAGATAAATGACAAGCATTACTCCTATGAAGGAAAAGAAGACGGTTAGAAATATAACATCAAGAATAGGCATTTTATTTGTATTTTGAAATTTAAAAATTGCCTGATTTATCGTATTCGTTATATTCTTCTATGGTGTAGCCGGCTTCTTTCAGATACCTTTCAAGGTCTCTGCGCTCTCTGATAAAACCGAGGGCTATTTTTTTGAATATATGTTCGTATACTTCCTCGATAGGGCGGCGTGAGAGTCTACGAAAAGTGTCTTCCTCGGAAAAATCCATGTTAACCCTTCACGCAGAGTACCTGCTTCAGTGTATGCACGATTTCCACAAGATCAGATTGTGCTGCCATTACTTCATCAATGTCTTTGTAAGCACCGGGAATTTCATCCAGCACAGCATCATCTTTTCTGCATTCAACACCAGCAGTCTGTTCTGCCAAATCGAGCGAAGTGAACAATTTCTTCGCTTGATTGCGGCTATGCTTTCTGCCAGCACCGTGAGAGCAAGAGCAATAGGATTCGGCATTTCCCTTACCACGAACGATAAAGGATTTTGCACCCATCGAGCCAGGAATAATACCCATTTCGCCATAGCGTGCAGATACAGCACCCTTTCGAGTTACCCAAATACCTTGCTCACCGTGTTCTTCCCACGAGGTGAAATTATGATGACAGTTGACAACTTCCCCCACAATTTTCATGGAAGGGAAACGAGTCTTCATCGCTGCCAACACCAGATTCATCATGGTGTCTCTATTCATACGGGCATAATCTTGAGCCCAATGCATAGCTTCAATATAGGAATCGAATTCCGGGGTGCCTTCGTCGAGCCAAGCAAGATCTTGGTCAGCAAGGCCCCAGGCACGCTTAATTGCCTGTTCCTTGGCCATTTCAATAGCCACGGTACCAATTTGGTTGCCAATACCGCGGCTGCCCGAATGTAGCATAATCCAGACACGATTCTCAGTATCAAGACAGATTTCGATAAAGTGGTTACCGCCACCAAGTGTCCCAACCTGACGACCAATACGATGTTCATCGGCACGTCCAAGCTTTGCCTTAAGTGCCAGCGAATCCCAACGCTTCATCACCTTAACAAGGTTCTTACGAAGAACATCGGCGTAGGGTCCCGATACGGCAGGAATGCCAGCCTTATGCTCATTGAAGCCGACAGGTACATCACGCTCGATTTGGTTGCGGATCGCAAACAAGGATTCCGGAAGATCGTCAGCAGTCAGGCTGGTCATCACGGCGCACATTCCGCAACCAATATCGACACCGACGGCTGCAGGAATGATTGCATTGCGAGTAGGAATAACAGAACCAACAGTGGCTCCCTTACCCATGTGAACGTCCGGCATAATGGCAATATGCCCTGCCAGAATCGGTAGAGTGGAGATGTTGGTGATTTGTGTAACGGCAGCCTCTTCGACCTCCATTGCACCAACCCACATCTTTACATTTTGAATTTCCATTTAAACCTCGACGCCGTGCCTCTTAATATCTTCACGTAGTATATACTCAACAAACTGATTTAGCGACATATCAGCTTCATGTGCCATTTCCATTAGCATTATTCGCTCTTTGTCATCCAACTCCAGTGTGACCATAATGCGAGTGTCGTATTCTTCACCCAAGAAAATTGCGCGAGCCTTTTCAATGATGTCTTCGGGCACTTCCAAATTGATGAACTTGCGTTCGTCAAATGACTTCTTCCACTTGACATTACGGCCCTTGGCTTCTTTCTTGTGTGCATCAATATAGTCGGGATGAATCCAACGATATTCCCTTTGATTGGCATAATCCCACGCCTGCATTTCGTACACAGTTTGATCTACAGTATCAAACAGAATGAAGATTGTATCGGCCTCGTGCCCTTCTTTACTTTGATATTCCAGATATCGCACATTCGGGCCGTAGCAATTCCACATATATTCGGTACCACCAGTGATGTGGTATTCAATGCATTCGAGGAAGTCTTTGATTGTAATCATTTTATTGCCTTTAATTTTCTAAGTGTCCTTTGTTGATCATATTGTTCCATAACTTCCTTAATCAGGAATTTAAAACAAGATGTCCAACCTGAACCATCGGGGTTACGCGGGATTTCTCCACTCAAAAATGAGTGAGCGATGGGTATTACTCTTTCATTTTCCCAGACAGCAATCCAAGAGAGTGCATCCAACAGGGTTGGTTCTTCGCACGCTCTATCGATTGCTTCTTGGAAGTTCATGCTTGTACGATTTCAATAACACGCGGTGCATGTACCTTCGGAAGATCTGCGCCACAGGATTTACGAGTCAGTTCCGGATGGTTCTTGGCGTAGTCTTGCACATACCAAAGCTGACCACAACCACCACCAATATCATCCTGACCTGCAGGATCAAAGCAACGAGTAGAAAAACCACGCTCCAACATTAAACCCATGAAATCGGTGGCCAAAGCACGTTGGCGCTCATTTGCAGCAGCAACAGATTCATCCTGTTCGCAAACAACTGACACAGTGGATTGCCAAATCCTTGGATCAAACAGGCCAAACAGGCGATCAGCATCGGCAGCCGATGAATTATCGGCATGGGCGCAATAGTTAAAGAAAGGTTGGCGGCCGGTGGCCATAAACCACAGCATACCTTCTTCTGCAATTCTTTGCAGATTGAGCTTGGCTTTGAAAGGGATCAATCTATCGCGTGCTTCGTCAGTGCTTTCATGTACGCTAAATTGCAGACCGACAGTGGGAATTTCCACAGAGATATCCCTGACCCACTGATAATCCACATCGGGTGCGGAAGTGCTGATAAGCAATGCAGCAGTCGGATACAATGCATGCAGTTTTCTCAGCGCATCGGTAAGACCCTGTTTATTCAGCAAGGGCTCACCCATGGACATGAACATGATCTGAGTACGCTTCACCTTGGATTGATCGATATTCTGATCAGCAAACAGATGTTGCACCTGTGCAACAATTTCATCTCCCGTCAAACTACGGATAAAGAATTCACCAGTGCCGCAGAATCTGCATCCAACCGGGCAACCCGATTGAGTGCTGCAACAGATGACCGTACGATCTTCGTAGGTTGGATACTTATACAACACCGCTTCTGCAACCGCGGCGCGTTCTTTCTCGTTGGTAAACACATACTTACGGACGTTTTGATCCGAGCTTGGAATACAGCGAACACTTTCCCATTGATTCATTTTTTGTCCTTGATATAGTCTGTTAGAATTTGGTTAACAAATTCATTCAGTGTTAGATCTTCTTCATGCGCCATACACATCAATTGGTATTTGTCCTCTTCGGAGAGGTCAACCCTTACCAGCAATCTGGAATCGTATTCAATTCCGAGATAGATTGCACGAGCCTTTTCAAGCATGTCATCGAGTTCTTCAATATCAATGAATTGATTATCATCAATGGATTGATAAAAATCGACACGTCGACGTTTAGCTTCCGCAAATGCAGATTCGATATAACCAGGATGGATCCAGCGATATTCTCGGAAGGATTTTCTTTCCCACGCCTGAATTTCAAATACCTGCTGGGTGTTACGATCGAAGACACAACTTACAGTAACTTCGTTATCTTTGCTTACCATTCTGGAATGGGAAATTGCCTGTGCGTTTCCACCGTAGCAATTCCATTGGAATTCATAGCCATCAACTACATTGTAATTGATAATTTTCAAAAAATCATCGAGATTTATCATTTGGATCCAGTTAAACGTTGGACGATTAATTTCTGTTCATGCTCTGCCATGAGAGCGGTCAATGTAATTTTAGCAGGATCCTGTGATTCGGCAAATGTTACCAGCTCACAATCTTGATAACAAGACAGTGATTTTGAATAAGTTGTAATCAATGAAAAATGTGCCTTCAATGAAGGTAGAGTCCAAACCTTACCCGTCTTAAGCCATTTAGGCGGATGACCGCCACTGGAATATTTGCCATCCTTATTTCTAATTTTGTAAAGTATCATTTTACACCATATTTTAGGATTAGCATATTCATCTCAGTGTCATCTAATTTACATAGCCTGCAGACTTCCTTCAATGTGATTTGGTCACCGGCTATGTACCATCTACCTAGGTAGATGTATGGATGAAAATCATCGCCGGTCTGTGCTTCGTGGGTATACTCCTCAAAGAGAAGAATTTTTCTTCCAACTACACTTTCTCGAGTAACCATTACAGTTCCAATATTAGATTCTTATCAAAATTTGGATTCAATTCATCAGGATAATATCCAAAGGGATTACATACCACCCTGATATCATTAATCATGTAATCAAGGCTGCGATGTGTATGTCCATGCAGCCACAATTTTACATTTCCATGATAGGCAATTTGTTCTTCGATGCTTGCATGGTATAAATGATCACTATAGGTATCACGTCCGTTGAGCTTTAATCCATTGCCCGGACTGTGGTGCGTGATAACAACGGTGGGACCATCGAAGGGTTTTTCAATTTCCTTCAGATAAAAATCCATGAATTCATCGTGTTGCTTAAGGATGAAGGCAGGTGTAATTCTACGATAATTTTCATCGTAGATAACTTGATAATCGGACATTTTTCGATGTGCGTATGCCATAATCAGTGGATCACCATCGTCGAAACTAGTCCACATGGTTCCACCGATAAATCTAACTCCATCGATCCACCTTACATCATTATGAAGAAAGTGAAAATTCTTAGGGCCCGATTCTTCGTAGATTTTCCATTCCTCAATGACTTTATCAAATCTGTGCTCATAGAATTCATGATTGCCACAGATACGAAGAACATATTTGAAATGTTCAGACAATTCTGTCATGAATGGTTGCGAATATGCACCAATATCAATATCGCCGGCAAGGATAAGGATAGTCTCCTTATCCTGATCTGATTTTTCCCAGAGGTGTTCCCAGCGGCGACCGCTGAACTCGAGGTGAAGGTCGGAAAGTAATCTAATCTTCATAAATATGCCATGGATTATCAAAAACATTATACACGGCTTATCGAACGTGCGCAAGATAGAATCTTACCGGACTACTCTGAAAAACATCATATATTGCCAAGATGCCTCGGTGGTTCAAATTCTAAATCAAATATTGTAAAATTAACACCCGAGGAACACTATGTTGCCCATCAGTTATTATCTAAGATACATCCAGAAAATCATTCGCTGAAAAAAGCTGCATGGATGATGACAGTAAGATCAGCAAATCAGCAAAGAAATAATAAAGCCTACGGATGGATTAAAAGAAATGCTCGCCCGATGGGCATCACCAATGGTATGTTTGGGAAGACACATTCGGATGAGATAAAAACCAAACTTGCAGAATTAGCCAAACACAGATTTTCAGGTAAGACCTATGAGGAATTATACGGAAAAGAAAAATCTGATAAATTAAAATTCCAGAGATCAATCAAAGCAAAAGAATTGAGGGCAAAACATCCGACTGTGGGAAAACTCAACCCGAATGCTAAATCTTATAAATTTACCAATCCCGAAGGGAATGAATTTTATGTATCTGGAAATTTGAAAGAATTCTGTAAGACAAATAGTCTATGGATTGAGAAAATTATAGATGTTGCAAAAGGACGAATACCAGAATATAGAGGTTGGAAAATTATCTATGTGTAATCTCCTTCAGTTCTGGCAAATCTCTCAATATCAAATTCACTTTCGGTCCAACCATATTTCCGGTATGCCTTATTCCATGCGTCCTTAATCATTTCTTTAATTACATCTAATTCGGCCTTACTGGCGGTCTTATAACGCTTTGCATGCTTCCTCATTAACCGACGAGCCTCTTGCGCCTCCTCACTGGTATCCAAATCCTCGAATGTTTTCCTTCCTAATTTTCTAAAACATTCATCTTCGTCATTTTCACTCATTGCTTTCTTCTGTTTCCAAAATTCTCTTCATGACCCCGGTGAATCTCTTCGAAGTCTTAGTCTTTCCAGTTAACATATCAGCGGTAAGGTCAAGTTTGATTGCTTCCCTCACCTCATCACTGAAGTCCCAATCCTTTAATTCCTTGAAAGATTTCTTTAGTTGCTCTACCAAAAGAACCCACTGCTTTGTCGTTAACTTTGAGTCAGCCATAATATTAGCATCAAGTTTTTTTACCAGCAATGGATATCTGTACATTACTCGGCGAACCTCGGTTTGATTGACAAGTGTCTTTGTATTTGCGAGGAAGATGTCACCGAATTTTTCATCGTATCTGATCATGTTTATCCAAAATGTATCATTTGTACAATAATTAGAAAAATCTTTGATGTAGATATCAACAAATTTTGGATGTCTAGCCGAAAGCGTATATAGCTTATCAGAAGTCAATTGCGGAACTTCTTTAACATTTTCAACATACCATTCCGGTGCTTCAACAAACCAAGTTGCTTGTTCTGTTTTAGATAATTTTAGGAATCTTTCTTTACGAACATATTTTTTGAAATCTATTTTTAATAGTCGTGAATAGATATCATTCTTCAATGATTCTATTTCATTCTCTTCTATTACCACTTTAGTGTGGATAGTTCTAAGCTTATTGGTAGCCAAAATTTCAACCTTCAATGCGGCATCGGCATTTTCTATATCTAATAGTTTAAAGAAAGTCTTTACATTTATTTTCAGTAATTCTACTTTTTCGTAATACGAAAGTTTTGTAAAATCAAGTAGTTCTGGATGTTGATCTATAATTTTAGAAACATCTATAATTCTACTAAGAATGGTATGAGGTATATGCATTTTTATTTTCTACCTTTATGATTCCACGTCTAATACGACGCGCAATTTCGCGTTTATATTCTTTGGGTTTATACTTTATTCCGTCGAGCCAATATTGCTTTGGTCCACCATATTCAATCACAGCAGGACCATCTTCTCGGTGCAGATTTCCGTGTCTGTACCAGAACATGCTATTTTTATGAATACGTGCAGGTCCAAATTCACAATGTAATTTTCCATTAAGGTACCATTCGGTAATATCATACTTGGGTATTCTAACAGCGGGGCCATATTTTCTATGATATTGCCCGAGATGATTTCTATAACAGAAACCTATATCACTAACAAGCCAGTCGTGTCCACGATATCTTATCCAGCTCTGATTACCACCATAACCCCCATAGGGAAAATTATAGAAGGCAGTTTTCTTGCTTTGATAATAGGTAGGAAGTTCCTCTCTAGTGAGGACTAGCTCTTCATACAGGATATCTTCGGCTGTAGGTTCCATGCTACATTATAGCATGTTATGCCTCAATGTTCAATATTGTAACAGGTTTCTAGGAAACCTTCGATTCCACCATGCAATTTTATCATCATTGCATCCATTTCCGAAAATAAAATCAATCTTTTCTTTGTGAAGAAATAGGGATAGGTCATTTGCGACATACCCATTTGGTGCCTTGTTTTTATTGTTTCCGGAATCTCAAAGCTGTATGCTGTGAAAATATTTTTCAGGATAAGAAAGCCGGAATATGATAAGCGAATTTTGTCAGGTAACTGGAACATTAGCTTATTCAAGTCTTCGTCACTCAACTTGCCGGCTTCGGCATGTTGGACTCTAACCTCCGAAAATATAGCTTTCTTTAATGCGTCCATGTCATTATTTATAAGAGCCATCTTGCGATGCCCACGACATTGATAACGATAAAGAACAACATCTGCCATTTTAGAACTTTCGAGGCATTGGATTGATTTAGAAGGTACACACCGGCTATATTAGAAAACAAAAATGGAATATACGCCCATCCACTAATGGCAACATTCATTGCTAATAATGATGCTCCGATGATAGCTCCCCAAAGTGAGACCTGCTCTAAGATAGTTTTCATTATTAGGCGATAAATAGTCGTATGCGTGTAAAAGATTTTCTTCTTGAGACAATGATAACACATCTTCTCGAATTGTGCAAGCAAGAGCTTGAATTAGAAGATGTACCGCCCATTGAAATTATCTCTGATAGGGATACCATAGACGGGCAATCTTCCTTTGGCATTTTCGATGGTAGCATTAAGGTAATTTCTAAGAATAGACATCCAATGGATGTTATGAGAACACTTGCTCACGAATTGGTTCATTGGAAACAAAGAATGCAGGGAGAACCCATGAGTGGTGAAGATGGAAGTCCCACTGAAAACGCTGCAAATGCAATAGCGGGAATTATTCTAAGACGCTTTGGTAAAATGTATCCAGAATATTTTATCAATTCCCTACCTGAACGTTAAAGCAAAGTCTAAAAGACATTTCTTCAATCGACTTAGGAACAAAAAGAATACTAAGTTGCCCCATTTCTTCATCTAGATATCCACCGAAGGGAATTTTTAATTCCTGCAGCCAGGCTGCCATTGTTGGATAACGTTTTCTTATAAATTTTTCAGCAAGTCTATGATGAATATCAGAAGTACGAACCTCAAATAAAGAGTACTCTTGAATTTGCCTTCTGTATTCCTGAATTTCGTTGATGTGACAATAACCGAGAATGTAGGTAGCTAACCATTCATTCTCGTATCTTTTGATTCCATCGTAAATAATCATCTAACAAGTTTACGAGAAACTTGTTGAAATATCAATCTTCTCCCTCGGCGCAAGGTGTACCGGTTGTGAGCTTGTAGACAGTAAATTCTGTTGTTTTGAAAAGTTTATTCAACCTTTCGGCCAAGTTGAAAGCATGACCTGAATTTGAAAAGCTTACCTTTTTGTACTTAGGGCCAGGATAAGAAACAAGGTGACTCAGAGTTCTAAGATTTATGGGTTTCCCTTGATAGAAAACTGCATAGATTGCATCAGCATCTAGAACCTGTTCGGCCTTATAATTCTTGGGATTGACATGTTCCAAAATGATGGTGGGTTTTGGGCGTGCCATTTCTTTTCCTCCAATAAATGCATACATATTTATCAAAAACAGGTATTTTATTGGATGAAAAAAGGGGACCGAAGTCCCCTTATAAAGCGCCGCCGTCCATTATTATTTGAGTTTTAGACGTGGTTTCATTGAGCACCGTTTCTTCCGGCTTTTCTAATGTTCTTTTTAGATTATCTATTTCAGATAATAGTTGCTTTGCTTCAACAACGGTCATACGATATTCTGTAGCGTTCTTATGAATATTGCCGAGCCTCTTTCTTAGTTTTTCAATCTCATACATATTTCAATTTGACAATGACGAAAAGTTTTTCAATTTCTTCGTATACATTAGGATGCAATTCAATAAAAGCATCTTCGGTGATAAATTTCCAGCCCTCGCTTATCTTTATGGTTTTATAAGTTTTCAACCAATCGCTATTGAAATTTCCAATTCTGCCGAGAGCACTTATATTCAATTCGCCACCAATTTCTCCCGATATTTCAAAACATTGGAGATCAACATCTTCTAGGATTGTCCCGGTGGTTCCCGTAGGCCTAACCAAGATCTTAATTGCCGACCCCTCTGCGAGATTAGGATAGCAAGCGATGTATCGAATTTTAGTATAGTTCACCCTTCAATACCTTATCTAAAATAAACATCTCGATATCGTTCACAGCTTCTGGAAAATATTTTTCAATGGCACCCGGAGATATTGGCTTATAACCATCGTCCATCTTTCTTCTTTTCTGCATATATAACTGAGAATCTAATCTTCCGGTTGTTGAAAGAAATTTTGTGGCAGAATTTTCCGATCCCCAGACAATATACTTGGCATTATAGGCATATACCGGGCCTGCGACTGTATATTGAGTTTTGACAAATGCCCAGAAATGTCTGGTACCAGACATGTCCTTCTTCATTCCAAAAAAGTCAATACGCAGACTCATTTTTCAATTTTAGAATTACGGCCTGTTGTTCGATGCATTCGAGAATTTTATTTTCCATTTCCGGCATAGGAATCGAGGGCTTATATTCATACACGCGAGCGCGTCTCTTATGAACAAATCGATTATTATACATTCCCTTTTTTATATTAAATGTTCCCGAATGAATATTTCCTGTTTTACCCCAAAAGATATAAATTTCGGGACCAGTGGTTTGATAGCAATAACCCAAACCATAATTTACGAATTCTTGAATTCCGGTGCAATTTTCTTCAGTGCAGGCATAGCCCCAAAAACGGTCGTGTTTTACACCCAGATAATGAATAATCATTTATTAGAATTTTTTTCTTTTCGGAGATTTGTGAGCCGTGATCTCATTTCAAGTTCAGTCTTAAATGGCCCAGCAAATTCGTAGGTTTCGAGTGTGGATAATTTCGGGCAATATGCCGGCATCCAATTCTTGGGGAAATGCAAGCAATAATATCCTGCACTGTAATAGACTTCGCTGGTTGCTTTCTTACTGAACAAAGGCAATCTATTTCCGGCAATAATTACTTCATGTGGATTATCAAAGTCTACCGGATATCCGTTAATGAAATAGTCCCTCTTTACATCAACCGGTTCCTCAACTGTAACCACATTTTGAAATACATCTTCATTAAAATACGTGTTTACTTCTTTTCGGTTTAGGAATTGCTTCTTGGCACCCGATACCATAAGCACATATCTATTTTGAATTTCGGTTAACAGCCCGATTCGAATATCTTCGGTATCTCCAAGCACGAGCCAACTTTTTTCTGTAATAGGTTTTAATTTCACTGACATTATTATATTTCTACCTTCATGAAACAAGCACGATCTCTAGAGCTATATACTCCATTCAGAGATTCGCACTTAACTTGTTCTTCTTTCAACGTATCTGCATATGGGCCCACTACTTCAAAAACAAAGTAAAGGAAACCAGTAAATAGCAGTGGAAAGACAATAGGTGCAAACATTTCCTCGAAGAATTCGAGCATTATTTCACCTCAATAACTGCATCTCGCTTTAGGCAGACAAACTCATGCTTCAATTGCAGCAATATTCCACCTGCTTGTTCACATTTTTCGCGATTAAATGTATATCGTTCGGCTGAAAAATAAAGAAGAATTCCCACAAAAACGAGAAAGACGAGCACGCCAGCAATAAAATATTTCATATTATTCCTCGTATTTAGCTTTCAACATTGGCATAAAATTAGCATTATTATCACCAATTTTCTTTAATGCCCATTTACCACAGAACTTCATAAAGCCCATTCCGATTTCTACCGCCGGGACATTCTTTCGTTGAGTCTCTTCGGCAATAATGGTAAGGCATTGGGCCTTAACCTCATCCGGAATTTGTGATAGGTCGATAAGCTTACGATTCATATCGTAGCATTCTTTTACTTTTTGCTCCACCTTGTTGTGGTCAACCCATTTCTGGAGCATAAAGTTATTCCAAGAATACCCCTTACCATTGCGGTCTTCGTATGCTTCCCTGATACCAACTGTTTTCTTGGTGCCCTTCTCTCTTACACCGGGATAGGCACTAAAGATATTGTCGGTGTCATCACCACGGATACACTTTAGGAAAAGTGCATACTCGTACCAATCTTCTGCGGGAGTAAAGTTAGGATCAACATCACCGACCTTAATTTTTGCACCACTTGTCAATGTGAATGCAAGCTTCTTGCCATCATCATTATAGATGCCGTCGCGCTGGATACGAATATCCTTAACAGGATCGTAAATGATTACATTGGGGAAACGTAGCAATTGGAAAAAATCAGAGTCGGAACTGATAAGGACGTGCCTATCATCCGGATGGGCCTCGATGAACATAGTAATCATGTCATCGGCTTCGGCCTTAGGATTACGAAGAACAGTGATGTTTGTTTTCTGATCAAGGTAATTTACTAGATCATCAAAGGCTTCTTGGAGGAGTTGCTGTTCTTCCTGCTCTTTTTCAGTAAGGGCAGCGTAAGCCACCTTTCTGTTTGCTTTGTAAGCAGGATAGACGTCTTTGCGCCAAGAACGCCCCTCAAGGAAGAATACGCAATGTGTACCCTGCCATGTATTATATTCCTTCTTCATACTATTTAGAATCATATGAAGAGCCATACCGATCATGCTGTCAATCCCGTAGGCAGGATTCGTCATGCGGATCTGGCGATAGAATAAATTTTGTCCGTCGTTAAGAATAAATGTATGCATGTGGCAAGTATATGACACACAACACTAATTTGTCAAACAAAATAATCATCCATTTCTTCTGGATGATCCCTATCCCAAAAATAGGATAGCGCAGAAGCAATTACCTTCTTAAAATCAGGATCCCTAAACACCTTGTGTTCACGTGGAATAGTCAACATCCATTCCCCGGGCATGCGTGAATATCTTTGAGCATCTAGTTTGCGCAATACGTCACCATCTGAGAGGCCCTCTCGATGTAATTCCATAAATTCAATTCCATCGAGTGTCACAATAACTGTGCGGAACCGACGCGGCTGAACTTCCTGCAATTCTAGCGTATTTTCCCTGGTCATTTATATTCCCTACGTCCCTCTGAGCTCCAACGTTTTACTGTCTCAAGATTTGCCGCCGAATCTGCTGTAAAATCGCCGGTGCCGTCAAATTCCTCCAGGGCAATGTTACGGCAAACTTCCATAAACCATTGATTCACAATGGAATCTGGTGTAGGACCCTGGTATCCCTCTTTCTTTAGATTTTCTACAAAATATTCATTCCAGTCTAATTCAAAGCTTCCTTCAAGGGACTTGGTACCACCGAAGTTCATCTCAAGGACATTTACCCACGGCTCTTTATTCAGTGTGGCAAATTTCTTCTCATACTCAATCTGTTTGATCTTACCGGCTTTGTAGTCAATATCAAGTAACATCAATTCACGACGGGTTTCGTCCTCAACGAGGGATGCCAATTTACGAAGATGGTCGAACTCATCGATGATTCCGTATTTCTTCTCGAAATCTGCAAGCTTTACCTTATAGTCTTTTTCTGTAAGAGTTGTCTTTTCTAGTTCAAGACATTGCCTCTCAAATTCTTGTTCATTGATAAGACCATGCTTCTTTGACCATTCCGCCATTTTAAGTTGGAACTGCAATTCGGACATAGAATCGCGATTGATTTCAATCAATCTTCTTTCAAGTTCGGCACCTGTTAATTCATATTCTGCCTTTGCAATTTCAAAGGTCTTTCCCTTTAGTCCCCAACTACCGGGTAACCAATTAAAAGGAATCTTAGCCATATATATCTCCGTATTTGAGTGTGAATGAAAGACAATCTTCTGCTGTCTCGAATACCAAAATAAGAAAAAAAGATACCTTCTTCGCAGATGGTATCAAATTCAAATTTTTCAATCATATCTTTCTTTGCAATTTCCAGATCCTTTATGCCCTGAAAATATGCGGTATATTTAGTTCGAAAAATTCTATCATCATGCATAAACTTGGGACCAATCCCTATTCCCCCATCGCAATTTGAATGCTAGAGCATCTTCCGAATTTTCAAACCACCATGTCGAATTATCAACCTTGACGAAAAATTTTCCATCACTGTTATTATTTCTGCACCACGACATCATCACCGTGGCATAAAAAGTTCCGCCCTTCGGGCCCTGAACTGTTTTCCACTGAGATTCTCGGTAGCGTTTCTGCCGATTCCAATACTGCATCTACTTTTATATATTTTCTAAAATCGTATTTCCACATAGGATACGATAATACATATCCTGTCCAACCCTCGTCTGTAAATATAAAATACAGATAATGTTCAATGCTTCCCTCTTCTGTCCAATCTATATAGATTTCTTCTGCCCAGGTTCTCACAGTTTCGTCAATATACCTGAAAGATTTTTCGAGAGATTTTTGGTCTCTCGGGTTATAGGGACCGCATTTGTATATAATCATGCAAGGCTTGCGTACAGATGCATTTGAAGATTGAGTCTTAGTCCGTGCTGAATACAATACTTCGCAGTGTATTCGTGATTTTCTTGATTAGCCTTCAGATTAAGAAGACCTGGTTCCCAGAAACTAATTACTTCATCTACAGTTGATCTTTCATCTAATGTGATATTACCTTGCTTTTCAGAACGCAATAGCTTGATCTTCTGAGGGAAAGTATTGTAGATGTTCATGGGGCTGACATAGATTTCTTTCTTAGGATTGCTGAGTCTCCATTCAAGTGCCCAATCAGGAATGGTGTTGTATGGATTGCCAGGTTCAGCAGTCATAACAAATTTCAAACAGTCCGCACGTTCAAGAATAGTTTTTGATGGTGCAAGATACTTTACCGCTACACCATTCTTTTCTACACACTTTGGGCTGCATACAAGTGTAACACCCGCCGGAACGGTAGTATCAAGAATACCATTGCTCTCAACCTGTACTGCACCAAAATGCTCCAACTGTCTCTGCATGAATGCACTAATATTATCCTGTAGCAATGGTTCGCCACCCGTCATAACAAGTACCACTCCTGGATAGTTATTGAAACCATTTACGGCCCAGGTAGGTGCAGATTCACCTTTGTCATTCCAGAAGTTGCAAATTGTTTCATACATTTTACTTTCTATCTGGGTGGTATTTAACCAGTCACCATCATCGAAGAATGTATCACAGAAACTGCAATCAAGATTACATTTTGCTAATCTAATAAACAATGCAACTTTTCCAGCGTGTGGGCCTTCGCCCTGCAATGTGAAAAACATACTTGTTACAAAAAGACTATCGGCGGGTGCATCCTTAAAGAATTTCTTGCCTACAATTTCATTGGTACCAAACATTATTCTTTTGCTCCTTTTAGCTTATCCATAATTTTAGATGCTTCCCATAGATAAGTCAAGTCATCTGCTGAAAGCGGCCCCTTATCTTTAGATATAGCAATAATTTCCTCAAACACGGTATCCCTCATTCGGCGTTTTGTACTTGCTGTTATGCCGGCGGCCATTTCTCCACCGATAGAAACTGCCTTTCCGAAAGCTTCTGCAGCCTCGTCGACATTGATTTCCTTAGCCCATTTAACTGAACCATCTCTTTCAAGTCGCACAATTTCTTGATTATTGGTACCATGCAAGGCAAATATAGACAATGGCGGATTATATCCAACGGTTGTACCCATTCCTAGAGCACCTGTACCATACGCTGTCGTAAAAATGGGGGCGTTTACGCCGCCAGCCATTGCGACCCCGGTTGCATTTATTGTAGGGGCAGGTGCTGCATTTGTTACAACACTTGTGATACCGGTATTATAGGCATGTGTAGGATAATGTGTAGGATAATTCGTCATAGTAGGAACTGCCTTCTCTTTAATTGGTGTCTTCTTTACGGTTAAAGATGTAATAAGTTTCTGAAAAATTTGTTTCGGATTAAGCATTTGTACGCATCCATTTTAGAACTCTTTCTTTCTTGGCAATCTTTGCCTTTTCGAGTCCTTCTTCGGTAATACCAATACCTGCTTCTCTGCACATATCAATCATTGCTAATACATCTCCCAATTCCATTTCTAGGTTTTGGAGATTATTTAGCCCATCACCGGATTTGCGGTTCAATAAACCGAAACGCTTTATCTTAGATGCTGCCTGAATAACTTCGGAGCATTCCTCTTGAAGGATTTCAAGGCATTCCTCTTGGTGGTCAGTTAAATGACGCATATTTCTTCTCCCATCCGAGGGCATGTTCAAGCATGTCCTCGATATTGTAATTTGGAGCCCAATCTAATACAGATTTTGCCCTATGAATATCGGCGGTTAATACAGCTGGATCCCCCGGTCTTCTTTCCTTATAAGAAATGTTTAGTTTCTTACCGGTTAGTTTTTCAGCAAATTTTACAAGAGTATATACACTGATTCCCACTCCTGATCCGAGATTTAGAGTTTCGCTACCCTTATCTCCACATAGAAATTCTACGGCCAAAACATGAGCATTGGCAATATCGGCAACATGGACATAATCCCTTACACAGGTCCCGTCAAATGTATCATAGTCATTGCCATAGATAGAAAATTCCTCTCCAGTTAGAATTTTCTTACAGAGAATGGGAATAACGTGAGTGGCGGGATTCTGTACATATCCAAATCTTAGGGACGGATCGGCACCAGCGGCATTAAAATATCTGAAATTTACATATTTCAATCCGTATGCCTTAGAATAATCTCTGATCAACAATTCTCCCGCCGCCTTGGTTGAGGCATAGGGATTGATTGGTGAATATGGGAGAGTTTCGGGCAGTAAAGCACTTCCACCCTGCGAACCATAAATTCCGCCGCTAGAACTATAGATGATTTTATTCATGCCTAGCTCAACCATCTTGTCAAGCATAACCTTCATTTTTACCACATTATTTTCGTAGAATTCAGAGGGAATTTCTGTGCTCTTATGCACAATGTGATCCGCTGCTAGATGTATAACCGTATCGAATTTTTCCTCTAGATTATTGAAGAATTCTGCATAGTCAATAACCTTATAGAGTCCTGCCGGCATATGTCTCGGATTTTCACGATCAACAATTGTTATATCGTATCCGCGGGCGGCCAGCGCCCAGGCAGTCTGATTTCCTATAAATCCACCGCCGCCTGTAATGAGTATCTTATTGTTCACCAACCGTCATCCTTTCGATAATCTTGTAGGCCTCAAAAGCCTCTCTTAGTGCAGGGTACTTATCGAGATGCACGGCCGGCGGATCAATAATCAACAAACGACGTTCTACCTTTCGCAGGCGTTCTTCGATATCCATAACAGGATACTTGTTATTTTGCCCACTGTATGATTTTGACCAAGCTATGGTTTCTGAATCAAAATCACTTTCCATGATTTTCATTTACCAACCTCTCAATAATTTTATATTGTTCGTATGCTTCTTTTAGGGCAGGAAATTTATCATGCAATCCAAAGGACGGATGAAGAATTGCAAGTCGTTCTTCGATTTTTTCCATCCTTAGATTTAGCTCATTGAATTCCCTATTATTTTTCAAATCCAATTCAATTGAACTCCAGCTTGCACCATTTCCGACGCCGTTAGATATAAGAACCCCGTTTCCTGCTGTAAGTGTAGGAACGCCGTGCCATGCTTGATTAGTCGCCATATTTTATCCTAAACATTAATGCATCATCCGGATCTTCAAATCCTATATAGACGCAATCGATATAATTTTGATTTATTGAAATTGATCCTTTGGAATTTTTATTCAACCACATTATCCATTCGTAGGAATCAATAGCATCAATAACTCTCTTCTTTAAAACAACCTTATACTTTTCGTCGAACCCCGGGGTTACTTCTTGAGGCTTGATATTTTCTTCTTGATGAGGTTCTTCTGCAATGGGCTTAGGTGGTCGTAGAAAGTCAAACCATTTAGGTGATCTAATTCGTGTTGGAAACATACTGAATCTAATCCTTGGAGGGTAAGCTCAAAGAATTCTCCATTTTCGTCCTGTGCCATGATGTGTATCTTATTAGGTCTTTTCACATAGGCAAAGATATCGGGGAAACTTAGGCACCCTTCTCTCCATCTTTCTGTATCCTTAGCATCAATAATTTCCGGATTAATGAATACCCTGCGTTTTTGACCACTATTCGATGTATCGGTGACAAATATTCTTTTTGTTACTCCGACTTGATTTGCCGAAAGACCCACACCATTCTTGTTGTACATTGTAATGAACATATTTTGAACAAGTTCTTTTAGTTCATTATCAAATACAGTCACGGGTTCGCAGATTTCCTTAAGAATAGGATCCGGAAAGATCCTAATCTCTAGAAGCTTCGGCTCAGGTAATTCTACTGTCATACTCTATATGATAGGACAGCACCGTTTTCCGCGTCTTCACTTACTTCGACATCAATACCTCGACCTGTGTATTTCTTTGAAATATAATCAATCAGGTCTTCTGCAAGCATTTCGCAGCTCTTATAATCCATTTGCAGTGTGTTGGAACCATAGAGTGCCTCGAGTTCTCTCTTGAATAGGATGAACTCAATATCTCTATCGTTATGGAACACATCGATGGTTACCCTGAAATGAAAAATGTGCCTATGTGGATAGGCCAAGAATTCAACACCCTCAGGGGCGGCCGGGTATTTGTGAATACCCTCTTTCTGAAATGTTACAAAGATTTTTCTTTTGCTAATCATTATTGTGCCTTCTTCTTGCCCTTAGCCTTAGTCCCCGCTTCCGCGTATGCTTCTGCAGCTGATTGAGGTGACGATGGAACTGCCGTATCTTCATTTGCTTTTTGAACTTCATTTGGATCGGGCTTTAGTTGTGATTTCGAATTAGGATCAAGACCTAAAGAACCATCATTCTTCATTTCGTCTTTGATCTTATCGAGAACAGTTTCTGTAATTTCAGCATTACCTGTGTCAACAATAGTGGTGGTTTTCGGAACGGGAACTCTCAGTCCGCCCGCCCAACCTGTGGGGCCTGGATCAACTACTACTGTATTTTCAATGACTACATCACTGCCATAATCCTGCCAATCAGTGAAACGATTGCTATCTGTTACTTCATGCCAGTGTAGACACCATACACCGGGATTCGTTGCCTTGAAATCAACATCATCAATTTTTACTGTAAGGTTGACACTTGATGTCTGTACCTTAGGAATACGAACTCCTAACAAAGGTACAAATTGACGGCATTGCCAGATACCCGGATTTAGCATCTTTAGAACATGTTCATGTTCATGTGCTTGATAATCAAGAGTTACCCAATATCCGAAGTCAAGCATTGCTGTAATAACTTCGTTCCAATATGGATCTTCCGATGCCGAATTAAACGAATGATTGGCACCCATAAAGATGTGTGAAACTTTATGTTCCTGTGCAAGTTTTCTAATGTCAGCAATTGTTTGCTTACCTACCACAAATAGTGTCTTTCTAGAATATGCGGGAGTATGTTCAACTTCCGGTCCAATGAAAAACTTTGTATTGTTATGACCTTCTCTGTTCATGTTAGTTCCTATCTGAAAATTCTACCAATCGAATTTTAGTGTCATATTGATCACTAAAACCATCATTCCTTAATGCTTCCCTGAGATTTTCGAGAACGTCCTCGCATCCAGAATTTCCCGAATCTGCAAGGTTTTCCCAATATTCATCATTACCCTCAGTAATAACAATTTCAAAAACGTATCTCTTCATTATACACCCATCGCCATCTTGAAAACAATGGCATCCTCGCCTTTTGAAAAATAAAATTCGGAATAATTTGAGAAGGGACACCAGGCCCAGCAATTATCCTGCCTGTACCTGTTGAATTCACCGAATTTCTCTACGCAAAATCTTACCGCAGATACTACAGTATCGTTCGGAATCTTACATATTATTATGCGAGAATTTTCTCGCATGCCTTCAATACTTTGGACGAGCAACATGCTTTCTGTAATCGTTATTATTTCTTGCCCACTGCTGACCGCCACCTTCTAGAATATCAATGGTGCGATCAATGGTTCCATTTTGCCAATCACTTACGGCACCGGTAGAATATGCCCATGGCGACAATATCATGCTTCTAAGTCTCATATTGGCATCCTGGATGCTCCATGGGATATACATATTATCGGCATTATTGGCGAACACCTCTGGAAAACTTCTATATGCAGGATAAAGAGTCAGTGTGCCAAAGGTATCGGCCTCGCTAACGGTGTTGCTTACCCAATCCTGTAATGCACAATTGAACAGAACCATGCTATTGGATAGAAGTGTGTAATAATCATTCTTCTTCAATCCTGTGTAGATTTTGAAATTAGCCTTGTCACTTCCCTGCAATGCTAGGGCGCGTTCCACTAATTCGTGATTATTACTCTTTAGTTCGGGATGACCACAAAACACCGCAAACTCTACATCGGGCGTATGTTTATAGAATTCTTCTGCAAGATCCATATAAAAATGCGGTTGCTTCTCATCGTCCCAGCGTGCTGCAAACCCGACGCGCCTAGTTCTCTGTGTGATGTCTTTAGGTGCAGGAATACGACTACGTACTTCATCTTTACCAAACGGCAAGCCAGTCACATAGATTGGGGCAGTCATGCCTGCAATGCGCAGATGAGCTACCATTTCTTCACTAGCCACAAGTATACCAGTAACAAATTCGTCAACCATCTGTTCATATTTTCTCATCCAATGAGCCATTCCCTCACGGTTCACGAAATCGTCTGGATCGATAGTTTGTGCAAGGCATCTAACATAAACCATGGGACGATATTCTGCAGGAACCTGTTCAAGAATATATGGTAGACTTTCAATACCCGGAGTATACATATCTTCATAGAAGATGACGTCTTCGCTTGTAACCTTACCTTCTTTCATCAACTTAATAAGATTTGCAGTTTGATGAAGACTGTAGAAGGTACGACCATGGGCATCAAGAACACTACCGGTAACAATTTTCTTATCTGTGGTTAATTCCATGCCGGTAATGCATTCATAATCAATTCCGCGTAGTTTGAACACACGCTCATTCCAATCTTGCAATTGAAGTGTGTAACGACTTTCATAAGATTCAAGGCCCATATACCAAATTTTTCGCATTAGTAGTTCTCCAGTTCTATGTATGATAAATATTTATAGATTGTTACAACTGTATAGGTATTATTTCGTTATGTCAACAAAGAAGCTCACACAAGATACTTTCATCTCTCGCTGTAAAGAAATACACGGAGATAAATTTGACTATTCCCCGGCAGTCTATAAAAACATGGCCACAAAGGTGCAGATTATATGCCATTCTTGTAATATAGAGTGGGAGGTAACGCCTGCAAATCATATACATCTGAAATCCGGATGCCCACAGTGTAAGACAAATAAACATCAAATTAGGATGAATTCTGCAGTCCTCTCTACTGAGGAATTTATTTCTCGCTCTAAAGAAATGCACGGCAACAAATTTGACTACTCAATGTCCGAATACAGAGGATCTAATACCAAAATAAAAATTCTTTGTCCTATACACGGTGAGTTTGAACAATGGCCGCAGGATCATATGAACGGTCGCGGTTGTGAAAAATGCAGTGGTGTAAAAAAGAAAACTACTGAAGAATTTATTTCTCAGGCTAAAAGTATTTTCCCGCAATTTGACTATTCACTTGTGGAATATGTAAATGCACATACTCCAGTAAAAATTATTTGTCCTGAACACAACGAATTCCTTCAAAAGCCTAATGCAATCTTGAATCATATAGGTTGCGAGAAGTGCGGCATTGAAAGAATGTTACAGACCAAAATAGAAAGAAAAATTATTGCCGATCCTGCAGATAAAACTGAATATGAAAACTATCGTAGAAAAGTTTGGAGAATTTCAAATCAACAATATAAACTACACAAAGATAAAATCAATCCAGAAAATTTGCCACGAAGTTTGAAATATCATCTAGACCACATCTATTCAATTCAACAGGGATGGGTAAACGGAAAACCAGCTGAAGAAATTGGGCACTGGACAAATCTTCAAATATTGGAAGGTACTGAAAATAGGAAGAAGGGAAATAAACTTATTATTTAGGATATACATCGCAAACCCATAATTTTTTCTTATTATTGGCGTCGTAGATTATATATCTTCTACCATGATCGTTTTCTATCCAATAATGGGTGGCTGATTGCCCGTAGCATTCTTTGACCGCTATTTCAAATTGATTCATGTAATCTTTATTATTCCAGTCATCGGCGAGGTGATCAAAAACCATATGGCAGGTGAAGTCAAAAACAGGGTCATCTCCCTTTAGTGTTCTTGCTAATTTCTCGTGTTCAAAAAATTTCGGGTCCGATACCAAATTAAGAACTTCTTTAGGTAATTTGCGTGTCCATGTGCCCATATATGTCATAATCTAAAAATCATCCTAACATCATTATCAATAAATGTTGAATTTGCTGATTCTGGGGTAAGAAATCCATAAGGAATATATATCTCTACAAATTCCTCATATGGATCTTCTATCACAGTTGTTTTTGTCTTCCAATAATCAATTTCTGTATCTAAAGATTTAGTCTCATTATCACGTATATAAACAATTGAATAATCCGTGCTAACAACTATTCTCTTATAATTTTGATTTGCAGGATCATTCAACAATGCCCTTGCACCCTGAATCTTGTTTGCCGTTACCTGTGTATTCATTGGTCTTCGTCCTTTTTATATTCTGGTCTTATTGTGAAAATTTTGCCCGTAGATTCCTGCATTGGTTGAACGCCCATAATTTCATGTGCAATAGTTCCGGGTATTATTCTTCTAATCATCGGCATTACGATTTTTTCAAAATCAGAAATTACCGGCTTCGGTGGTGCAGCAAGACGACGAACAATTTCATCTGCTTCCTCCTCCTCGGTCATTGCGGCTTTCTTAAGATTGACTTCCTCGATAAGAAATTTTCGATGATTCTCTAGTATTTCTTTACTTAGATCATCAAGGCTGTCAATCAAGCTTTTCTTGGTCGGATCATATTTAGCAGTGTCAGTCATTGCTACCTGCGTATTTCAAAATATATGCTGTTGCCTCTTCTCCAGATAACAAGATTGTCTGGTTTGAATACACAAGATGCCCATCGCCACGGTAATAATAATCCTTCTTGATGGGTTTTACCCTCATCATTTTTGGATTGAGTCTAATTACCTTGCATACCTGCAATAAATTCTTATGGGAAACTGCTACATAGTTTCCTTCTTGTATAGTCTGCCCTAATATGTCGAGGTGCCTTTCCGCCATGTCTCTAAATCCTTCATTATTTCTGCATCAATTTCTGCCGAAATTTCCTGCGAAAGTATTTCACTTATTACCTTAGCAAGTTCTGCTGCCTTTTCAGCATCAAGTTCTTGTTTGGTTTTCGATAGTTTACTGACAATTTCGTCAGCTTGCGACTCATCCGCGGGATTTATGTCAGCTGAGCTCTTCGACGGTGTATCCGTTAAAGGTAATCTCGAAATCAGGGAGTTCCAATCTATCCCAGTCATTTGGTGCGTCAGAGGCGACAGTGATGTGCGCGATGTATTCCGGGTAGTCATGTGTTGCTCCGTGTTTTTCCATAAACAGTTCATGCAATCTTGTTGCATTGGGACAATAAATTTCGAGAACCAAGACTTTCTTGTCTGTCCCTAAAACTTTCCAACCAATTGGTAATGCCTGACATGGTAGTCCAAAATCTTCTCTTGCGACATCGGAACACTCTGTCTTACTGTAGATTATTGTACAGTGATATTCATCGGAATCCACAAGATTTTCGATGCCTTGCTTCACACAAAAATTCAATAATTCTTCGCGTGATTCGACTGATGGAATTAAGCTTGAATAGGTACCGCCAGGATGTGCAGATTCAAAAAGGTAATCAATTTTCTTCATATTTTAATATCTCAAATTCATTTTTTGCATAGAGAACCTTTGTATCACCATAGTAATTTTTATATGTTCTCTTGTATAGAATACCTATACTGCTATTTCCGTCGATTGTTTTTACCGGAATGACACGGAATGTCTTTGTCCAGGAGGTCACTGGATGAAGACGAAAAATATTGGCACCATCTGTTACGGGTGGTGGGACCGGTACCCAGGCCATTAGAAAAATCTAGCCTTCTCGGGATCTTCGAAACCAGCAAGCTTATTTCTTGTCTTTTCTTGCTCTGCCCAATCGTATTCTTGATTAATGCGCTTACGAAGATATTCTCTTATGGTACCTCTTTCATTCCAGATAAATTTCTCAAATCTTGTAAGACCGTTGCAAGGGCAATCAACTACAAAATTAATTCCGTTGAGCTGTTTTCCAGAGATTCCGTCAAGATCATAGTGTAGGATAACACCTTCGGGATTTTTTGCATGTTCCGTCCTGCAGTATTCTTTCCATCTTTCTCTATCATCCTCTATGCTGTTTGTATCAGCATAATCCGGCGGGCCGTAACTGGTTTCTGGGCAAAGGTGTAATCTTCCACACCAACCACACTCCATGTCAGCAGAACCCACCCCGAAATCAATGGAATATACAAACATATCCGATGGGGCTTCGTCGTCGGTTTTGTACTTCTTCGACATCGCTATTCCTTATAATATCAAAGATAGTTTCTTTGTACTCATATTCTGGTGTACCGAAAAGTCTATCTATCCAGTGATATTGTGTATACCCTATTTGGCGACGATAAACAAATTCCAACCAGACTTTCCCATCGCCGACTCGGACAGGATACCATGCAAACCATTTATACCAATTACAATATTTGTAATCTTTATTCTTGATTTTCCACTTCATGATTTGTATCTTTCTTATAATCTTTCCATATTTGATAGACAATGAGCACCGTAATGAGTACCATGGAAATCATAGCGAATAATGTCAATAAAGCTGCCATTTAGACCTCAAACTTTCTTGCTTCTTCAAAAGTAACTTTGAATCCAGATGCTGTAGCATGTCCGCCACCACCAAATTGCTCTGCAATTTTGGCAACATCTATTCCGTCTGGCGTTGATCGCAAACCAAAAAACCTCGCATCGGGTTGATCGTAATAATATGCTGCAAAAGGCTCGTTTTTACACAGTGCAGAACAAATATCCGATCCGTATTGGTACGTAACATTTGCAGCAGGAATATTATATCCCGCTATATTCAAGCGCCGCACGACCACACCCATCAATTCCTTAACGTCTTTGGCCATTCTGCGTTCAATCGCAGTACCTTCCTTGATTTGTTCGTCGAGAGATTGATTTACCAATCTATCCCAATTCTCGAAGGTATATTCATAACTGTAGACGTTGGCTTGGATTTCTCTGGTTCCGGGCAATAAGAATTTCCAGCGATCTCTATCGTCAATGTGTTTGATAAATTGTGGTACAGGATTTGTAGGGAAGAAATACTTCCAGGCAAGCATTGCACCGCTCTCAGTATTTTCCGGACTGTAAAATTTCTCCAGGTTTGGTGGATTAAAATCCTTCAAATCCTCGATAGCACTAATGTGATGGTCAATGTGAATTATTGCCCTTGCCTTTTTGGCTAGTTCTTCCATTACAGGCTTCTTATAACTGAAATCTACAATGTAGACTATCTTGTCAGTTACATCCGGTGGTGCATCTTTGTAGAAACCGGCGTGAAATTCTATTTCACCCTGTGATAATCTTACAACCCATGCAGCGGTAAACCCATCAGCACAATTACCATGATATATACAAATTTTCTTAGTCATTCTTTCTTTCTTCAACTACCTGCATTGATACGGAAGAAAATGCATCAAATCTTTCCTTATTTGCCTCAATAAAGCGTGCTGCAAGAAGTAATGAAATTCCTTCTGTACCACCAATGCCGTAATTTTGAATATTACGTGTATACTCTTTCTGTGCCCAATCGAGAGCCTTTATTGTTTCATCGGCGGTTACCGGATATTGTAAAATATTTCTCATTTTCTTTTCCCTCGTATAGTTTTATGTCTTATACCGGAGGCTCTAAAATCTTTCCCACTTGCGAATTTTGGATTGCAATTAGCAAAAACTGAATGGGCCATAATGAGCCCATTCAATAATCCGTGCATGTAATCATGTTGCGATTTGGGATATGGCGGGACGCAATTTCTCTGGATAGAGATTAGGTTCTCTACCATCTTAATTCCCTTTTGTAACCTATTACTCATCGAGATTGATAAGATCTTCCTTATCGAGACTTGCAAGTTCTTCGACGGTAGGTACGTGTTCTTCGTTACCTTCCTCTTCACCACCGAATAATGATTCAAAAGTGGTTACTGCCTTCTTGTCGCCGAAGCTGACATAGTCAAGGAATGCCTGATTCTCCTTCAACATAGTATACGGATCTTTATTTGAGGGGTCAAGAAGTTCTTCTACGAAATTATTAAAGAATAGAATTGAATTAGGGACAAAATCACTAATGTTGGTTTGCTTCTTCTTATCTCTCATTTGATACCAGTCTTTGTAACTGATATTTTTACGAACTGCATATTCGATGTCAGCTAATCTATTGATTTCCTGAACAGCCTGAATGTGGTTGTAGACATTATGCGCCATTACCAATGCATAGGTAGTGGTATCCCAGCTTGTCTTACCAATCTTGTCTTGCTTGTTCTTATCGGTGGGACCCATTACGCACATATCACCAGTTGTCAAACGTTCCATAATTGGGCCCTGGAATGGCATTGCATAATCTGTGCCTTTAAGTCCCTTGTCGTCGAGGCCGCGGCCCATTGCGTATGTTAGCTGATCTGGCTTGAAATAATTGTAGTTATAGGACAATGCATAGCCACCCGCTGCCACAAATGGGCTTGCAGCGTCAAAGCTGATGTTGACATTAGGATTATCGTGCTTCCTCAATAATCTCTCAATGGATGTCAAATAGCATGCCCAATCAAGTCTACCAATGCCCAAGAAGTGAATCCAGTCCTTGCCTTCGAGGAGACCGTCCCTGCGTAGATCAAGCATTCGTTCAAGAACAGTTTTCATGTTCTTCATGTTAATACCTGCAAATGCATAACCTTCCAGAGTATGGTTACGTGGATAGCCCATTAATTCTACGGAATCTGGATTACTGAAATGCTTAACTTCCTCGTACCATTCTTTAGAATTTTCATTATCGCTACCAGATAGGACATTTAGGAATTTTGTCTTTCCCGGAATTCTATTCTTGATAAAATAATGCAGATTGTGGACAGAGATATCCAGCGTATCTTCAAATTTAGTCAATCCTGTTTTGGCACTGAGTGGTGGCTTGGCCGCAAAGGCAGGAACATCCAGCGTCATTGACCAATCTGCTGTGTGTTCGAGATAACGAAGAATTTCTTCCCTGAGCTTGTCACCTTCGGGGCCCTTCACTGTTGCCCAATCCAGTTTAATAACACCGGTAGCGATTTGGAATCCACCCGAGTCACCGATGAGAATAGTTTTCTCCCGATCGCGCTCGTGGATCATAGGTTCCCTCTTGTCACATTTATCAAGATTTCTCTCTGCGTGACCTGCCGAATACAATCCAAATTTGTAATTGAAGTAACTACCTTCTTCCTTCAGAAAATTAAGGCCTTCGATTCCATATTCGAAATTCTTTGGAATACGCTCAGCCGGAATAAAATTCGGATCTGATTGTGCCTTTCCGAGATGTGTAGTATAGAAGCCACTAATTGCTGGGAGATATTTTGCCCATCCGCCAGCCAGATGTCTTTCTGTGAAATTTACTCTGTTTTTTGTCATTTGAATCTGTAATCGTTTAGTTTGGTAATGAAATCGTCGACATTCCAGCCATGATCCACAATAATATGGTGGTAGAATTCGTGAAGCGTAAGTTGAAAAGTTTGTGGATTTACAGTAACTCTATCATTGATAATATTTCTTACCGTCCTAAAGTCTGTTCTCTTTAAGGCTTCGAAAGTCCTGTCGTAATCGTCCATATTGTATTTAGATTTTTGGCCGTGGAGGAAGCAATATTCCCTTTAGAAGTTTCTTTGCAAACTTCTTGTCATTCCTGATTCTTTCTTCTAACTCATCCATTCGAGGTTTCATTTCGGGATCAGATAAACGAACTGGTTCGCCATTTTCCCAAAATCCGCCACGGGCTTCGGCAGCCCGGAGATCACGCCATGTGTGATAATCCGGATACTTTAGTGCCCATAGGGTTTCTAAGTAATCCGGTGTTTTCTTAGGCATCATCTACTACAATTCCAGACTCAATAATAGATCTAATCTCGAATTTTTCGCCCACATGTATTCCACGAACAATATATGTCTGGAATGAAGATGCCTTTTCATAATGTTTCTTAATCGGCATAAATGTCTGGGAATCTAAGACAACCACATCCATAGGAATATTCTGTTCGATTACCTTTCGAAATTTTAGTTTTTGTGACCTAACATTTTCGTCAATAACCCCGTAATTATCGAGATTCAAAACAGAATAATATTCTTTTAATTCAGTAAAAATTTCCTCGGGAACATTATCCAAATCTAACCTATTATGTCTAAAAGTTTTGTCCATAATTTAAGCCTTTCTTTCCCATCCTAATTTAATAAGAAGCTTTTCGTGCTCTGCACTAAAATCATCGTATGTCCAGCCATATGCTGCTAATTTTTCTACAATATATGGTCGAAACAATATTTCTGGCCGAAATGTATTGGGATTTATTATTACCCAACTATCCTTGTTTAGAACTGAAACAAAGGGCTCTCGTTGCAGTCTTCGAAAAGTATCACCCTCGTTCGTCATGCCTTGCTTGCTGGGAGAATGTAGGAATACTTTCCGAGGCCGCTATCGACTTCAATCTTCAATGCACCCATATCTGAGAAATACATGGTTACATCTTCATTATCGTTGAGTTTCAAGATGCTCAAGACCTGTGTTAGAGGCCAAGACCACTGATGCTTCAATGCACCAGTGATTCCCTTAGCAAAGGTAATGGTGGTACGATCAGTCGGACCGGAACCGATAGCAAACTTCAATGCGTCCTTATCTGTGGATACAGTAAAACGCTTCTCAAATCCGCCAAGAATTCCTTGATAGCTATTCAGTGTAGCAATCTTCTGCTTCTCAGGCTTTAGGGTAATATTCCATGTTGCACCTTTGAATGGCGGAACCTTAATTTGCTCATTCACCATCGCTTCACTCATGAAGCGATAGACCGCAACGTCTTCACCGTTATCAAAAGTCATTTCAGTAGGTACTGTTGCACCACCGCGAACTTCTGTAACGATAGATACATTGGAACCATTGTGCAGATCAATGAAGCCCTTCAGCTGAGCAAGACGCGACAAACCTACGGTTGAATCGATATCCTTAATAGGTTGATATAGATCACCATAAAGTACCACTGTTTTGTCTGCATCAATTGCTTCAATCTTTGCTTCATTTACTGAGCCTACCAATTTTACCATATCGATGAAGCCTAAGCTCGATGTATGCTTCACAATATCCTTAAATGCGTCAATCATGTTTTCCCTTTCTGAAAAGATTCTGTAGTGTAATGAATTTTGTTTTGAATGTCAACGTTTCACAGTGCGCTGAAGTCAAATAGTGTTTCCAGATGTGCATGTTCTTTATTGGTACGGCTTAAATCCCATTTCAGCACACCTAACAGGTTTTCTACCTTCTTATCAACAATACCTGCCATCATCTCATCGCTTGCAAATGGCAAGGATAAGAACCAGGATGGTAGATGAACTTCATCAACCGGATATGCAATGCTAGACATAAAGTTTTCGCTTGTTTCCTTTAGTTTGCAGACAATAATTTTCTGTCCGTCAACAATACGCATTGAGTGCTGATCCTTGTTAATTTCCTTCAATCTATTCCACATCAGGCTTGCACGAACGTGACCGGGCATATTTACACCACCTGTCGCTTCGCCCCTTGCCTTCTTGGCAGCATGCAGTTCTTCCTTCTCTCTATAGAAAGAAAGCTTATTCACAGCACGAGGAGTTCCTTGTTGCCAAGGCTTCAAGTCTTCAAATTTCTCCTTGAACTTACGGATCTTATCAATAACAAAGTTTTCTCCCTTGTCACACAATGTATCCATAAGAATCTCTGATAAGAATTCCTGTACAAACTTAGGAGTATCAGATCTCTTCAAATCAAGACCCATAGCCTTAATCTTACCAGGCTTTCCACCAACGTCAAGGCGGATGTTGTCTTTATCATACATCAAACAAGCATAACGCTTCTTCACGATCCAGATTCCAGATTCAGAAACTGTTTCACGCGAACTTGCGATAACGCCGGTTGAACGCTTTACAGGCACATTAAGTTTCTTTTCCAAGAATTCCGGGAAAGTAGCCGACACTGCCTTCGCTAGGTCGTTATACAATTCAATTGTGCTTTCCTTAGTCCACACAATTTCACCACGGGCAATCTCTTCCTTAAGAATAGGATATGCTGAGAAATAACAAGAGTCAGTATCTCCGTACACAATTGATTTACCGTAATGGTCATATTCTCCAGCAATCATCAGATTTGTCTGACTTGCCATGTGTTTGGTAATTGTTCTACCTGAAAGAGTAGTTGATTGTCCTAGCCTTTGATCAAAGAAACGACTACCGACGTTCAAAAGAGCACCGTAGGCTGAGTTTAGATTAATTTTCTTTACCAGCTGTCTCTTATCCCAATAACCAATAATTCTTTTTAGGTCTTTTTGGTCACGGTGAATTGCCTTGCCGTCTTTTACCATCAACCTGTGTTGATTCATGTATTGAACGACGCGCTTCTTATGACCTTCGGCAATAATTTCCTTTAACTTCTTGGGTTTGTAAGCTTCAGTTTCGGAATATGGATTTGCCTTTGTTTCGGCATCGCTGATATCATCATTGGTAAACAATTCCTCAGGAACCTTTACACCATCAATTTTTGGATTATCTTCGATATCCTGATAATTTGTCATGATACCTTGAAGAGTCTTACGCTCGCTATACCAGCGAGTCAATAGTGCAGGAATTACGCCGTCAATATCAGTCCTGAAAATTGTGCCATTGGCGCTGATACACCATGGCTGTCCACTTTCAAAAATCAGATCGTGCAGTTCCTTGCCTGTGATTTCAAACGACTGCCCGTCTTCCATATCAAGAATTAGCTTTGTACCAATATCTTGATTGTAAAATTCTTCCATTTCGAGAACATTGAATCTATCGTTCCACCAGGCCGCGAATGTATATTTGCCACCCTTTGATTCCCATTCAGCAATAGCTTCATTTGTACGATCAAGGCGAATTTGCCCAATAATCGTTTCGGGACTCATGTTGAAGGCACGAATTACAGATGGATACAACGACTTCATGTCGGTAGATGCGACGTATTTGTGATAACCCTTCTTTGGAGTAGCTACCCAGCCACCTGCTGCACGATTATCTGTTTCTTCTTTATCGCGCTTCTTGTCTGGGCACACCATATTCTTGCTGTGTGCTTCCATTAAGACGTTTTGGTCAGTAACCGCCACCGCACCCATTGTTGTCTGAATTAGAACACAACTTGCATGAGCAATAGAATTGGCTAATCCGATAAAATCGAGTTTCTTATCAAGTCTGTCAAGTAGTCGAGTATCTTGAATGTTATATTCTAAGAATTTCTTAAAGTCATCATTGTACAACTCATCCAATGTGCCGTCATAGGCAACTTTACTTTCGCCTAATTCAATATCGGCAATAGCATTGAGTGCATATGAATGTCTTTCTTCGTAATTATATTTCTTGTATAGTTGAAGATAGTCGATGTGTACACGGCCGATCAAGTCGTATGTTGGCTGTGTTTTTCCACCTCTTTCAAACTCACGCACCTTAGGTTCTGCATCCCATAGGCATAGACGACGAGCCTCATGTCTTCCAAGAACTTTCTTGATACGATTTACAATATAGGGAATATCATATGCTTCACTGTTCCAGCCGCTCAAAACATCGGCGTCCTCAATGACACTAATGAATGCTTCAAGCATTTCACTTTCTTTTTCGAAGAGGATAACATTACCCACTTCTGCTGCAATGGCCTGTGCTTCATCCCATTTTAATGTTTCTGGAGGAACAGCCAGACAGATAATTTCATCAATCCACTGTAAATGCACAGAAATTGATGTGATATAATTGTTTGCGTCACTTGCTTCTGACCAGCCCGATTCCTTATCGAAACTGGTTTCAATGTCGAAGAACGCCACATTCATTGCTGGCGCTTCAATGCCCTGATAGTTGTGCTCAAGACAACGGAAGATGGGATCCACATCGCTTTCCCAGCGTTTTGTGTTTCCCGATAGTGTTTTCATTAACTTTTGCTTTTCGGCAAAAGTGCGTGGAACAAGTTTCTTTACAGGATCACCGTAAATAGATTTGCTTGTACCGCGTGGATCTGTAACGAAGAAGTGATAATCGGGCTGAAATTCTTTGTAAACACGTTGACCGTTAACACGCTCAACAATTTTGATAACTTCCTGATCGCCACCTCGTTTGAAAAGTGCGTCAATATACATTAACCGAGACCTGCTGCTTTATATAGTTCTTCTAGAGTTTCGTGATCATCCCTGCGATCATTCATCTTGTTCTTTTGAACGTCGGTGATAAGTCTGTTGACAATAGCCGGTTTTACTTCCAGTTCATCGGCGACAGCCTTAACAGTTTCCTTAAGACCTTGTTTTAGATCTTCACATTCTTGTAATACCTGAACACCGTCTTTTACAAGCTGTTTTAATCTTGCAATATTTTCTGGTGATAATTTTGCCATGCGAACTCCTTTGTGACATACTTAGCTATCTAGCAAGTGTAACGGAGAAGTTCTTGAGTGTCAATGTACGGATTTCGTTAGAATTTTCCGTAAGCATTTCCTGTGATGGGGTCGTTGGATCCCTTATACATATGTGGATCATATCCATGTATAGGAGATAATATGCCTCGATTCTGACGACCATCGCTTGAGTCCCCTTTGAATCTAATCATCTGGTCGGGCATTACTCTATTCAACCATTCAACGACAAGTGGTCGAACATCGCGAGAGGGTTCGGTTTCTTCAATGGCTCTGAATTGGTCTGACAATTCATCGTCAATGATAACCTCATTTAGATAGATAGGAGCTATTGCAGCCGGAATTGGCCTATCCATCAATTCCTTAATTAATTCAAAATCTTCACTTGTAATAGGACACTTATGAACTGCTTCAGAAATTTGTTTTTCAGCGACAGCATGCAATCTTCCGATTGTATCCTTTAGTTCGTGATAATCATCGCGCAACTTTGATTTTAGAAATTCTTTACCTGCTGCGGAAGTATTAGGATCGAAGATCTTATCGACATATCTATCCATGCGTGCTTGCAAGGCATCGATTTTCCTTGCAACCTGCGGGGATAGGCTTCTATCCTTCAATGTTTTGGGTAATAAAATTTCAAATACTTTCATACCCATATTTATCACAAAAAAGAAAAATGGGCAAGCCTTTAGGACTTGCCCATAATTCTAATCAATTTTAGATCTCGAATTGCTCAGTTACTGATGCTGGAACTAAATCAACATCATATTCCTTAGCCATTTCAACAATGATTGGCAATAGAAATATTGAACCGGGAATTGCCATCAGCATAGCAAAGCGAGTGCTCTTGAGCAATTCCTGTGCCATTTTATTGGCCTTGTAAATTTCATTCAACGAAGCTTCACCTTGGGAAGCCTTATTGTAGATCTTCCACATTTCCTGTGTGTTCTTAGCTTCTGTTTCAAAGATAGCTTGAATTTTCTCGAATGTGGTTTTTAGGTCTTCTGGTGTCTTAGGAAGTGATTGAACAAAGTCGGATGTGATTTTGAAAATATCTGTAGGATTCTTGAATAACATATGTTCTCCTTAGTGCATTAAGCCACTATTGTTATCTACCTCACTATTGAGCGTAGAATGTATAGTAACATATTTATTTGCTGCAATGCAACAAACCCTAATTATCGGTCTTTTTTAGGCCAAAAATTGTCTGTTGGTAAATTTCTTCCTTTAACGACTCATTTAATCGTGTAGGTAGGCCTTCCAGAAATTTTTTAGAATTTCCAGTAAGGGCATACTCTCGTAATTTGGAACTACTGATGCCTGGGATGCCACGTGATTGTATATTTCTATCACCTGCAGAGATGATTTGAAAATTCTTAATGCCCCATTTCTCAGCATATGGAGTCATTCTTTCTTGATATTCCGGAACTCGATCACCACCGGCAATAAAGATGACTTGCTCATACTGCTCTCCCAGCTGTTGTAATGCTTGGAAGGGCGTTTTTATTGCTGAATCTAGTGAGATATTTACGCCAGGAAAAGCTGCCTGGCATACGCGGGTCTTAAATGCCCAATTAAGTGGATCCTTGTCGGATTTTTGTGTCTGAGAAAGAAAGACAGCATGGTCGGAACCATGCTGTCTTGAAACCTCAAGTAACTTGAGTATAAGGCGTTCATGACCCCTCGTCGGAGGATTCATTCTGCCAAACGTAAACACAACACTTCTCATAATGTATTGTAACGTCTACGTAAGGAAATGTCAATTAACCTTGAGCGGCTTCCTTAGCCACTGCAACCTTAGCCTGTTCTACACGGGCAGCATCTTTATTGTCTAGCATCTTATTGAGGCCGGTATTACCTGCACCATAAGCAAGATAGGCAAGAAAATATTCGATGTTCATCCCACCGAGAATAACAAGCTTCCACATGAAAACTGTGGCAGCTACGGCCACAAGCATAGCAATAATGCGTGCTGAAGAATATCTTCCGGTTGCGTTGTCCTGCAAGGACTCCTTTACCATTTTGCAAAATGTCTGAAACATAGGTATCTCCTAATTATACCCATATTTATAGAAAAAGCCCGGGGAGAAAACCCGGGCTTTTATTTGGAACTAGTAACTAATTAAGCTACTTGGTATTCAACAATAACTTGGCATGAACCAGAACCTGCGTTCGTGGAGCTTGCTACTGTTGCAATTACCTGTACAGATGTACCTTCTGTTACATATGTCTCAGCTAGGTATAGACCCTGTGTCTGAGCATCGTTTTCAGCGGTTGTCATGTATGCAGATACGCTTCCTGTCTTACCGATAGACAATGTTGCTGTTGTATCAACTACAGTAACATTTACCTTAACGCTAAGAATTGTTGCACCTGCTGGTAGAGCAGCACCAATGTTTGTTGTACCATCGGCATTCAATGGAACTGTTGCCTTAACTGCCTTGATAGCGCCAGAAGCAGCACCAGTCTGAATTGCTTGGTCGACATAATACTTGTTGACTAGGTTTGTATCAGCTAGACCAGTTGCATAGTCTGCCGCTGTTGGACCTGAAACGTCAACCTTGTATGATGTACCGGAAGCCAATACCATCGATGTGCTACCGGCGACCGACTGCAATGTCAATGTTGTGTTACCACGAACTGTCAATGCCTGACCTGCATCCGACTGGATCAAACCAGCGCCTGTTGGGCCAACGATAACCGATCCTGTACCGTTTGGTAGAAGAACCAAGTCACTGTTTGTAGCCAACGATGTCAAGAATGCATCTGTACCGTCGCTTGCCAACGAAACACCGTTTGCACCACCGATTGTCAATGTATCGGTTGCACCACCGACGAATGTGAAATCTGCGGATTGAGCAAATGCTGTACCCGAAGCACCACCGAAGAATACCTGATCTTGTGTGATCGAAGTAATGTTTGTACCACCGTGGGCAATATCGACTGTATTCAACGAAACTGCACCGCTCGATACGCTGAACGATGTGCTGTTGAAACTTGCTACACCCTTTGTCGCTGTTGTTGCGTCAGCAGCAGTAATTGTAATGGTGTTGTTTGTTACAGTTGTCGAGATACCCTGACCGGATGTACCAGCAATCAACAATGTTTCACCAAGTGCCAATGGATCTTGTGTACCAGCGTCAGCATTTAGCGTGATTGTGCTGTTTGCAAGCATTGCGTTTGTCACAGATGCGGCATTGATTTTCAAACCTGCCGATGTCTGGGCCAATGCACCGGCTGGATCAAGCAATAGATATAGCTTATCAGCAGATGCTGTTCCACGAGTAGAACCATCGCTTGTTAGAATCAAGGCACCGTTTGTACCATCATAAAGATCGATACCAACTTCGTCCGAAGGAAGCTGGGCAATACCTGCACCCAAGTTCACATCGAATGTGTTTCCTGTTAGTGTTAGACCGACACCAGCAACATATGTGCTCGAACCGGAGAATTGTACCCAGACGATATTCGAAGTACCGAGTGTTACATTGGATGTAGTTTGTACCCAACCTGTATCAGCATTTGCTGTACCAGTCTGTACGAATACTGCTGCGGAATCAAGTTCTGCACCCGAATCAGCATCTGTGGAACGAGTCCACGCACCTGCTGCAACAACATAGATACCATTTTCTGTCTGATCAGTTTGATTCTTGACCAATACGCGATTACCAGCAACGAGAGCAACACCGTCGACTGTCTGTGTACCGGACAATGTGATGTTAGCGGTAGTAGCTGCCAATACAGCGGTTTTCCATGTTAGACCTGCGGCAGTAGAATCAACATAGTTCTTTGTGGCAGCATCTTGTGCATTGACTGGTTCTGCAAGACCTGTAATGGAATTGCCACCCATTGCAAGATTGCCAGTCATTGTATCGCCGGAAGTATTTACATAGACAGAATCCACAAGCGATGTGATATCTGCCTGAACAACTGGTGTATTTCCTGTTACACGACCAAATGTATCAAGTGTAACCTTTACGAAGTCACCCGTGGCAGCCTGAGAAACTGTTGCAAGGTTGATGTCAGTGTTCGATGCGACACCGTCGCCGTTTGTTACAACGATATTACCTGCTGTACCAGCGATTGTTCTTGTTGTCCATGTGCCGTCGCCTGTACGAACTGAATAACCGGTTGTTGTCAGGCCTTCCACGCCTGCTAGATCATTTGCAAGTGCAAATGTTGGGTTACCAGCGACACCATCGGCGTTAGAAATTGTGATACCAGCGGATGGCTGAACCAATGAGCGCGAAGCATATGTGTCAGCACCAGTCTGAACAAGAATACCTGTATCGCTCTTTGCTGCAAGTGCTGCAAGACCTGCGTCATAACCCTGAACACCAGATGTTGCACCAGGGGCTGCTTGTGCCCAAACGTTAGAACCGTTTGAGTAGATTACGTTGCCGATAGCCGATGAAGGGAAAATTTCATTAAGCGTATCTTTTGTCAATGCGTAGTCTGCAACCTGTTGAATTGCATTTGTTACGCTTGTTGGTGTTGAAAATACAGAACCAGTGAAAGCCGCTGCATTGAATGTGCCATCGGTGTTTACAGATGGGCCTAGAGAAGCTTCAATGTTGTCGATTTCTGTCTGCAATGCAGTAACAGAACCGCTGGAACCAAGTGTCTGCCAAGCTGTACCATCGTAGTATTCGACTGTTGCGGCGGTAGGTGTGTCATTATTGACACGGATCATACCTGTTGCAGATGTTGGGCGTGAAGCTGTATTGCCGATTGGAGCAATGAAAGCCGCAGAACCCGAGAACTGCAATACGCCTGTTCCTTGACGGACAAGTGTGGCATCATTAAGTGTTAGATTACCTGCTGTTGCAACAAGGTTGCCTGTTGTAGCGGTAATGTTACCTGCGGACGATGTAATTCCTGCAGATGTGAGGGCGGCATCGGTAGAACCGTTTGCAGCCTTGAAGTTGAATGTACCAGCATTATTGATAATGCGTGTACCAGCCTTACCAAGCTGTAGGTCACTACCTACGCCAATAAGGCCGAAATTTTTTACGTTAGCCATGAGTTTCTCCTAATTTATAAGCCGTGCGGCCTTCAGCCAATTATTTATCCAAGAATTGTATAATCATACATATGAGACGATAATTTGCGCCTGGCCGGTTGTTGCACCGCCGTTGACGAAATTCGCAGTAATGGAGACATCTCCCTGAACTGTGTCAGTCCCGAAAAGTATATCTGTGTATGTGGTGTAAGTGCCCGATACTGTCAAGTCAGTTAAACCGATTGACATGAGACCTCCGGGCACCGGTGATGGTGGGGATGGGTTATTTACTTGATAACCAATCTCTAATGTTGGACTACCGTCAAAAGGTGCCATGACCTCAACGGTAATCAAAGTAACTCTGCGTCCGGTGCTTAATGCACCAATTGTAAATGTTCCTGGGCTAGAACTTGTGAAGGATGACTCAAGGGATTTTGCGTCAGTTGAGGCACTGTCCTGATTACTGGTTTGTATCCAAGAAACTCCATCAAATAACCACATACTCCATTGGTTCACGTTATTACCCTGCCCGTCGTCGCTGTTAATGACATAGGCCTGATCACCCACCAATGGTGATAGTGCATTCAATTGTGGAATATCAGCTACCACAGTTGTGGATGCGGTGCGTAGGCCCTCCTCAATGTATAGTCCACAGGCTTTGATTCCATTTTCAACGGAAATCAGTCCAAAGTCGACTACTGTGGAACCGACAACATCTAAGAAATTAATTGCTCTTGCATCAACCGCAGTGAAAACAATTTGATATGTTGAGGATGCCGGTGTTGAAAGATCCAACCCCGAACCGGAATTCAGACCTGCAAATGGTACGCCGTTGATATCATTTACAAGGTTAATAATGGTGATAGCACCACCTGCGGTGTTTGTGATAGTCAATGTTTGTGCATTGGGCGATGTGGCAACAATATCGGGAATAGCTGCATTGTTGATAGCCTGGGCCATTTGTGGCGCCTGTGTATAATCCGTGTATCCCGGATTAGATGAGAGAATATCAAAAGTTACGGTAGTTCCGTTGATACTTGCTGATGCAGGAGACGATGCTGCATAGAGCAGAATTTCTCCATAGGTACCAGATAGATTTCCTAATTGTGTTGAAGCATCTGTGGGAATCAAAGAACGTGAAGCAGTTACGCCAGTGTTCAGTGATTGTAGATTAACCGCGTCAACTACCGCCTGATCATCACCGGGCGCAAGAACTGTACAATCTATTCCATTTATTTGAAAAACATTATCGGCTGCTGTCGGCCCTGGCGCGGTACTTATCGAGACTGATGATGTATTATCTCTTAGCTTAATGTATAATTGGGCACCACCGGGTGTTGTTGTGACTCCACCAGGAACAGTAGTCGAGGCGTAGATAATGTTACCGACTCCGCCCGGTAGATAATCAAGATTATCTACTATCTTCTGAACAGGATTAACTGTAAACCAGCCTGGAAGAATATCCGACACCGATGTTACTCGACCGATAACGAATTGCCTTGTTGGCCCCGATAATACAAAGGAATTCGAGCCACTATCGGCTGCAATTACATCATTTACTGCAAATGTATTTCCGACCTGGTATAAAGGGAAATCATATTGCAGATTGATATACTCAAATCTGCTCTGTAGATTCTGCGTAAAGAATGAAGAAACACCTGCAGGTGGTACAGGATCGATTTGGGGCAATCCGGCATCACTTGTGTTGAAAATAACATAGGTTCCCTGTGGCGGACCACCATTGCCCGAACCAGATGGATCCCTAAATGTATTATATCGATAGATATCCTGTACAATTGCAACAACTTCTGTATTTGTCTTAGATGAGATGCTAATAATTTGCCAAGCCTGTCCACTTGTTACGTTGGCAATCCATTGTCCAACGGTAACATCTTGCCCTTCATACATACCGGGCTGACGAGTTAAATAGGAACTCTGTTGCTGTGGTGAAATTACCAAGGTGACACTCCAACGAAAATCTTTCTGTACAGGAGTTGGATAAGGGTTACCCGGTTGTACAGGAAAATCAGTCGGATTATACCATGGCATTGTTTCAACGCCGATGACTGCTGTCACATCAGCCTGAATTGCCTTAAGTGGAGTGTTTAAAAAGGCCATCTATTAGAATCCAAAAACTACCATCAACCAAGCTCTTTGTCCTACTGCACCAACAGCACCGGTATCTGAAGGTCTTGATTGAATACTAATTGTGTTTGATGCTGTAAAAATTCCATTTACAATATCAGGAGCAGTGTTTACACCACCACCCACAACAGTTGTTGTTGTCTGAGTATAAGGTGCCGTAATTCTGAACGTATTGGTGTTGAAAATCTGTCCATACACAGTGATAGATTTTGGTGGATTCGATTTACCTGTAAATGAATAACTTACTACACAGTTTGCACCATCAGTGACGGTTGCTGTAACGCCGGATGTCTGCGAAACAATTGCATCAACCGGAGCTAGTGTTCCTGCAGCACCTGCAGAATATTTGAACACAACAATTTCTGGCGAGCTTGAACCGCCACCGCCTGTGATTGTTGTATTTGTTACACCGGTAATTCTACCCTTGGCATCAACCGTAAACACGGGAACCTGTGTCGAGCTACCATATGTATTTGCCACGACACCTGTGGTAGATAATGTTGCTGCAAAGGAGCCTGTTCCAGAACCTGTAACATCACCAGTTAGGGTAATTGTTTGATCACCGGTGTTGGTACCGGAAAGATTTGAACCCGTTACTGTTCCAGTTGCTGCTACGCTTGTAGGAGTAATATTTCCTAGACCAAAAGTCAATGTTCCGGAAGTAGTAATCGGTGAACCCGAAACTGTAATTCCGTTGTTACCAGTTGCTGCGACAGATGTTACTGTTCCAGATCCAGAGACCGCTGCCCAAGATACGTTTGTTCCATCTGTTGTTAAGAATCGACCGGCATTGCCTGTCTGCGATGGTAACAATGCATTTCTTGCACCTTGTGCAGTTGTTGCACCTGTACCACCATTAGCAATAGCCAATGTACCGGAAAGTGTCAATGTACCCGATGAGGTAATTGGGCCACCGGTGAATGTCAACCCTGTTGTGCCGCCGGATGCGTTTACAGATGTGACCGTGCCAGAGGCTGTAATAGTAACGTTAGAAACACCTGTGATTCTGCCCTTTGCATCAACCGTAAAGACAGGCACTTGCGTTGCACTACCAAAGGTACCGACGTTAGCATTTACCGTGGATAATGTGGCAGGGAAGCTGCCAGTACCAGAACCGGTAACATCACCAGTCAAACTAATAGTCTGGTCACCAGTATTTGTACCGCTGGATGATCCAGAAAAGTTTGAACCTGAAATTGTTCCGGTTGCTGCTACGCTTGTGGGAGTAATAGCACCAAGGCCGATTGTAATATTTGGAGTAGTAGTTCCATTTGTTACGTTTGTTGTTACGCCTTGTGTTCCGTTTGCGGTTACTTGCGTGACCGTGCCCGTTCCACCCGAAGAAATATTTACATTGGTAACTCCGGTAATTCTACCCTTGGCATCAACAGTAAAGACTGGAACCTGAGTTGCACTACCGAATGTTCCAACATTTGAATTGACAGTCGATAAAGTAGCCGCAAAGCTACCTGTACCGGATCCAGTAACATCACCAGTTAGACTGATTGTTTGATCACCGGTATTTGTACCACTGCTTGAACCACTAAAATTCGAACCAGAAATCGTACCAGTCGCTGCTACGCTGGTAGGAGTAATAGCACCAAGAGTTAATGTTATTGCTGGAGTAGTTGTTGGGTTTGCTACAGATCCAGAAACACCATTAGCAGAAACGACAGAAACACTTGTTACCGAACCACCTGCAGGTGGCTTATTTATTAGATCATTGTAATCACCAGTTGTGGCGACCAGGGCAAGACCCGAAATGCTGGCGGCTGGTATAGTAGTCGAATAGATGAGCTGTGTACCAGCCGAGTTCCATTTGACATAACCGTCTGGAAGCGATGGTTTTGCTGTATCACTTAATCCGGCAAAACTGAAACTGCTGCTTGTCGGTTTATTCAGCAGAGTATTATAGTCTACGAAAGTATTCTCCCATAGATTAGTGAATGAGTTATAGACAAGTCCTTGTCCATTCTGTAGGGATAATGGGTTATCAACATTGCTTGAAACATCAAGTAATTCACCCAATCGTGTTGCGCCACCTGTGCCCGATCCCTCAGCATTTACGAAAGCTTTTCTAACTGAATCATATACAATAGTCTGCCCATCACGAAGATCCTTTATAAAAAAGGTTGGTACATACTGATTTAGCAGAGCATTTTGACCTACGATCATTTCTTATTATTCCTTATAAACTCAACAATACCTTATCAATCTGACCCCATTGCCATGTCTGCCATTGAGGGTTAGGTGGGGGAGGTTGAATATAGTCTCTTGTGAGTACCGCTCTTAGAAATACAAAATTTCCAATAAAAGTAGTTGCCATTGAGCCTGTGTCGCCGCCGTTGGCTCCTGTGGGGGCAAGTGGATCAATTGGGAATGGAATAAATGGTGTATTTACATCACCGAGTGGATTTAATTTTATCCAGAACCAATCTTCTGGCTTTGGATCCAATGCAAGTGTGCCCTGCAAACCAAAACCGCCTACTAAATTCTGATAGATTACCTGCACGGTGTGTATACCATCTGTGTAACCATAGTAGGCATCGGCCCGGACGGGCTCGCCGATAACATTCCAGCGAGTGCCGGTATTTGTCATCATGAGAACTGATTTTCTAATTGCCATGGTGTTCCTTCTTGTTCTCTATTATTTATCAGAAGGAGGCAAGAATTATAGCCCACAAAAAAAGGCCCCGGAGGGCCTTTCTGTGGGATGTTTTAGATTAGACTAAAACAGGAACTTCTTCATTTGAATAGCATCTAACCACGATTCCGTTGACATCAATATCGATGACAACTCGTCCACCCTTAAGGAGCTTACCAAACAGGATTTCCTTGGACAACGGCTTCATGATTTCATTCTCAAAAAGTCGGTTGAAGGGTCTTGCACCCATCTTAGGATCCAGTCCCTTAGTGGCAAGCCATTCAGTTGCCTGGGCGGTTACCGCGAAGATAATATTCTTGCTGGCAAGAATATTACGAGTATCCTCAATCTTCGAATTAACAATGAGTCTCATTTCCTCGATGCCGAGCTTATTGAATTTAACAATAGCGTCGAGTCGGTTTCGGAATTCCGGACTAAACAGTCTCTTCAATTCAGTATCTACAGCAACGCTGTTATCCTGATTGCCAAAACCAATGCGATTTCTTTCGGCTTCGGCAGCACCGGCATTAGCAGACATGATAAGAACCACGTTGGAGAAGTCAACAGTCTTACCCTTGCTGGATGTCAACCGTGCATCATCCATAACCTGGAGAAGAATTGTAAACACCTCTGGGTGTGCCTTCTCAATTTCGTCGAGCAATAGAACACACGAAGGATTAGCATCAATCTCTGCAATAAGCTGTCCTTCGCCCATCTTGCCTTCGCCGTGACCCACATAGCCCGGAGGGGCACCGATGAGTCGAGAAACCGTATGCTTTTCCATGTATTCCGACATATCAAAGCGCACAAGCTTGACACCCATCAATTCGGCAAGTTTCTTCGCAGCGAAGGTCTTACCAGAACCAGTGGGTCCAGTGAACAAGAAATTACCAATGGGCTTGTTTGTAGCACGCAATCCTGCCTTAGACATGTAGATAGCTTCCACAAGGCTTACGATAGCAGCATCCTGGCCGTATACAATATCCTTCAGCTTGGTTTCAAGATTGGCGAGCTGGGTATTTTCCTTCTGGTCAATCTTATCAACAGGGATACGGGCAATCTTTGCCGCACACTTGGTAACGACATCATCAGTTACCGTGGCCAAATCATTCAACTTGGCATAAGCACCCGCCGCATCCATAATATCCATAGCCTTGTCAGGGAAGAACTTATTCTTCATGTAACGATCGGCAAGGCTAACACACAGGTCGGTAGTACCTTCCATGTATGTCACATTATGGAATTTTTCGTAATGCTTGGTAACACCGCGCAGAATTTCCTTTGTTTGCTCAGCAGTGGGCTGATTCACATCGTACTTCTGGAAACGACGCAGCAGAGCCTTGTCTTTTTCGAAGTGTTCGTGGAATTCATCGTAGGTGGTAGCACCGACGCACATCAGCTGACCTTTTGCCAACATAGGCTTCAGCAGGTTACCAGCATCCATTGTGCTACCGCTTGTGGAACCTGCACCGAGAATCATGTGAATCTCATCAATGAACATAATGACATTGCCGAGCTTCTTAACTTCATCCAGTACAGCCTTGAGTCGTTCTTCAAAATCGCCTCGGAACTTAGTTCCTGCAATCAAAGCACCAATATCGAGACTATGGACAACTTTCTCCTGCAGGGCCTTAGGAACTTCCTTGTTGACAATCTTCAACGCCAGACCTTCGGCGAGTGCAGTCTTACCCACGCCCGGTTCACCCACATAGATAACATTATTCTTCTTACGACGAGCAAGAATCTCAATAGTATCCAACACTTCACGCTCACGACCAATTACCGGGTCAATGGAACCATCGCTTGCTTCCTTATTTAGGTTGCGAGCATACAGTGCAAGGGCGCTTTCTTCCTTGCCTTCAGATTTTTCGCTACCCTTACGAAGATGGGTGATAATCTTCTCTCTAGTCACACCACTCTTAGCAAGATAGTAATGTGCATGACTGGTATCTTCACTAAGAATGCTCAGCAGGATAGCCTCGAGCGTGAGCTCATTGCGACCACTGAAAATAAGTTGGGTAAAAGCTCGTTGGAAAGTACGATTTAGAACCTGTGTTCTCTTTGCAGGAACATCCTTCAGCGAATCCGGCTTCTTCATCTCCGGGTTACCGAGGAACTGCACAAGCTCAGTCTTAATCTTTGCAGGTTGGCCACCAATGGCCAGAATCAAATCTTGAATTTCCTTCTCACTAAGCAAAGAAAGTAAAAGGTGCTCAAGCGTCACATATTCGTGATTGTTATCATTGGCGATACCAATTGCACGAGCAACCATTTTATCAACTTTTTGTGTACTCATTCTTTTCCTTAAAGTGTGATTTTTTCACGGCGTGGCATAGTCTTCAAAAATTCCCTTTGTTCATCAGTTAATGTCTTTGGAACACTAACGGTGACTCTTACCATAAGATCACCAAATCTGTCAAACTCAGGATTCTTCATACCCTTACCGGAAAGCTTTATTACCTGTCCAGTTTGAATTCCAGCAGGTATACTAAATTGTAATATAGCTCGATCTAAATGCTCAAGCTCCGTATCCACTCCCAACATGGCCTCAATGGCATTTATCTCGAGATCTACAAGAAGATCATCATCAGATCTTCTAAATTTATGATGAGGCCTTACGACTATTTCGAAGATCTGAGATTCTACGAAGAATCTAGCCCCACTGCGTACACCTGCCGGAAGCTGTACAGACGCATTGGGCAATTTTATAACTTTACCCGAATATGCTTCTTCTAGGGAAATATTTATTACCTGGCGCGGCTTGGTCGGCCCTCTTTGTGTTTGACGAAATGCTTCAAAGCCGTGATCACCGAATACGCGGTTAAAGACCTCCTGGAAGTCCCCACCACTATCGGTAAATGTCCAGGTTCGATGTGTTTGACCAGTTCCGTGCTGGAATGGATTATTATGACCATATTGGTCGTAGGTAGCTTTTTTCTGGGCATCGGACAAGGTCTCGTATGCCTCCTTAGCTTCCTTAAATTTTTCCTCTGCAACCTTCTGTTCAGGCCCCTGATTTCTATCAGGATGATATTTCATTGCCAACTTTCTGTAGGCCTTTTTAATATCATCATCGGAAGCATTCTTAGCAAGCCCGAGAACTTCGTAATAATCTCGTTTGCTCATGGTTATTTTCTTCTAGAAAAAAGCTTGTCGTAGATAACAAACCAATAATATAATGGCAGGGCTAGAATTATCAAGGCAATCATTAATGCCCTGCGTTCAGGCCGTTCTGTTTCCATTAGAATCGATAGGTAATTCTACCAAGTGAAAGATCGTATGGACTCATCTCGATCTCAACTTCATCATCAAGAAGGATTTGGATATTATTCTTGCGGATCTTACCGCTGATAACTGCGTTCAAGACATGCCCGTTTTCTAGTTTTACTTTAAATCGAGCACCTGGGGCTGCATCAGTAACACGACCCCGTGTAATAATCATATCATCTTTGTCTTTAGCCAAGTTATCTTATCCTCTAAGTTTTATTTCAAGATTTTTTAGTAACATTACCTTGTCGCCCTTATTGACGGCAAGATATTTTCCAAGTGGAAGAATTTGACAATCACCTAAGATATGTTCGAGCATTCGAGCCTCGCTGGATTTACGATTCAAATCGAATGCAGCCTCTGAAAGGAAATTTCTGCCCACAACGGTATCATAGTCACCGATGTCAACCATCTCTGCGACCACTTTTTTAGATCCAGTCCCCATTATAATTGAATCACCCTCGAGATGCAAGTACATAACCATAGAATCCTTCAAGAATTCTCTAATTTCTTCCTGTGTAGATTCTTTCATAAATTCATCCTTGGTTAAGTATTCATCCGGTTTAATAATTACATATTTGAAAACACTAGGATCCATTAAATCAAATTCCTTATCATCAGATAGATAAGTTTTAATTTTCCATTCTAGTTCGCCCGATACATTTTCCACATCCTTGACAAGTGCTTGAAATTTATTTGGAAAAGTTTCATCTCTCGACATTTCGACGAAAACGAGATAGCGCCCTTCTTCGTCTGTATTGGGACTTACTTCAACATCCAGAGTGTCGATGAATCCTCGTTGGATGAATGTGTTTAGGTCTTCCGCTGGTTCCATGTCGGTGAGGTAGAAGGCCACTACAATGACTTCCTTATTATTTCCGGCCTTAGGTTCAAACTCATCGATAGAAATTAGCGGTTTAATAGTACCTGCTAGATCGCCATTCTTCAAGCTCATATTTCCTCTCCAGGCATCTGATCAGCTTCCGGGCCACCCATTGTCTGGTCCGTCGGTGCTTCAGCAGTTCCTTGATCTGGCATTTCGTCATCAAATGCGTCGGCTAATTCTGCGTTGGTCTCTTCGATATCCTTCTGGATGATATCGTCGGTTTGTTCAAGACCTCTGTTAATATACTTTATAGGAAGATCAATAGAAACAAGCCAAATTTCATGTTCAGACATCTTTGCACGCTTTGTTTCTGGATCTGCCCAATCCTGTGGGCCGGTTACTTTAACGGGTTTCTTAAAAATACCCTTTCGGAATCCCACTTTTGCCCCAATCTTGGTAAGACGTAACCCGCCATTTGGATCGGGCATCTTTGCGTATGGATACATCCATGTGGTCTTATACCAATATCTTTCAATAAACGGACCCTCAACCAATTCTCCCAAAATCCAGTTTTGGTAAGCAAACACTTCGGCATTATCGAGAGTTCTTTCAAATTCAAGAAGTGTATCAAGTAATGTCTCGCCCTTGGAGATACTTACTAATGTTTTCTTAATAGAATCTAGATCGGTAGTCATTGTTGTCCTCGTTTGCATTATTTATCGATATTCTTGAAGATCTTGAAACTTTTGATTTTAGCACCATTCTAAATTTATCTAGCTTTGGAAAGGATAAATATCTTGGTATGCAAAATACACTCGATAGTATTATCGATGCTTCCGATTCTGGGCAGTTCTTGCCTAGCATTCCATCAGACCAAAAAATAAACAAAATAAGGAGTACAACCTTGAGCAAAAACCGTAAGTTGGCTAAGATGCCTTCGCAATCTCGCGGACCAAAACAGGTCGAAGAAACACAATCTGCTAGTATCTATAAATTGAATAGCAGAAACTATAAAAAAGTTGAACTAATTCCACGCAATACAGCTCAAGAAAATTATGTGGAGGCCCTTTATGACAAGCGTATGGTATTCGCGCTAGGTCCAGCAGGAACAGGTAAGACACTCTTAGCCGTTCTCAGGGCAATTAAGGCACTTAGAGAACAAGAAATTACAAAAATTATCATTACAAGACCTGCAGTCAGCGTTGATGAAAAACACGGCTTCTTGCCAGGGGATTTGAATGCTAAAATGGAACCTTGGACACGTCCAATCTTTGATGTGTTTGAAGAATACTATGGACTCCAGGAAACAAAGAGATTGTTGGATGATGGTATTATCGAAATTGCACCACTTGCCTTCATGAGAGGAAGAACATTTAAGCATTCGTATATCATTGCTGATGAAATGCAAAATGCAACTCCAGAGCAAACAAAGATGCTCTTAACACGTATTGGCGAAGGTAGTTCTATGGTGTTAACGGGCGACTTGAAGCAGCACGACAGAGGATTTGATAAGAACGGTCTCAAGGATTTTGTTGACAGACTTGCTCAACATAAGAAAACCTCCATGGCAGTCTGCACATTTGGTAGACAGCATGTTGAGAGAGATCCACTCGTTGCTGATGTTCTGGAAATATACGGGGAGGATGATTAAAAAAGGGCCCTTGGGGCCCTTTTTAATTTGTTACTTTTGAAATTTCAGTTAGTTGTCTTTGATATCTTTCACGAAGAGCGTCCTCAAGCGGCGTCAGTTTGCGATCCGGTGCTTGCGCCCTCTTAAAGTCTAATTCGAATAGCTTATCCTCAAGCATTTGCTTTCTTAAAATCTGAGTATTTCTTTCGATTGATCTTGTGGTCTCTGTTTTATCTTTTTCAACATCTGCTGCGTGGGCATAACGTGCATCCAAGGTAAACATGGCTACAACAATTGAAGTAATTGTTCCGGCAGAACCGAATATTACCTTCCACGGATTTTCTTTGATTGATTGCATTACTGGCATATCTATTCCCTCTCTACTATTTATTAAAAAATAGTTTCAAGGAAATAACCCAACTTTAAGGTTGGATATTATATGCCTTGCAAATCATCCCGTAAATTTCTTCCCAGGGCTTTTCATTGCTTACAGTTGGGAATAAGTCAGTTGCATAATGAGAATTGTATGGTTGTGCAATCAAAATAGGGCGAAGGCCGGCCTCATAACCCGCTTCAGCCTGCCTCATATGATCTTCAATCCAAAAATAGTTAGATGCGGCCCAGCGTTTTAGTACCTCGTGCTTACTTGCACCCATCTCGATGCATACAATCTCATCAAAGATATTTCCGAACAAATTGTGCAGGTTTTGAGTCCTGTGCTTTTTTGCATCGGGATGAGAGCTAAGGCTTGTGACTACAGTAAATCTAAAGCCTTTTTCAACCAGTTTAGCCACATACTTCAGTGAATCGCCAAACGGTTCAAGTTCAGCAATAAGTGGACTCTCGCTGAATTCCTTTATTAGTGCTCCGGCGGTATCCCAATCGATATTATAACGATCGGTCATTTTATATTCATGGCTTGTTCCGGGGATAACCTCATATCCACGGCTCTCCATGAACTTTTCAAAGCCTTTTACCCAAAATACAAGTACGCCATCAGCGTCGGTAAGAATGTGCTTATCCATTATACATCAAACACCGTTTTGGCACGAAGATTTCCGTGCTGGTCCACAAATAATGCATCACCTGCATCAGTAATCTCGGGGTTTGTATCTACAGGACGATACACTGCATCCAATTGTGCCATTTGCTTTGGATATTTCTTTCGAATATATCCCTCAAATTCATCATAATCCTTAATACCGAATCTTGTACCACTGATAACTTTTCGATTCAGATAATCTGCGGTGGCGGTTGCCATTGTTGCATGCTTATTACGTAGAGTGTTGACGAACTCAACTGTTTCTTGAGTTTCCCATTCAGTCTTAGAGCCTTTCTTTAGGCGATGAATGTGTGATAGTACAATGAAAACTTTTTCCTTAGCCATATTTTCCTTAGAAATCTGTTATATGTTTTTCGTAACCGCAATATTTCAAACCCAAGAAGGATTCAATTTCAGTATCTTTATAGATTAATGCAATAAGCAATTCATAACCGGGTCTATCTGGTGCAACCGTTGTTGCTATGACTGTTCCCGGAAACATTCTATATAGATTTTTTCTTTCTTCCTCTATCATGTGTGATGGAAGAGTAAATTGCACGCGGCGTCCGTTGATCACAGAACACCCTTAGCTATCATCTCCAACTCAACAAGTGTGGCACTGAGATTAATTTCAATATCAGCACACATCGTATGTTTCACGAGTCCGTCACGGATTGTGACAATACACTTATCTTCTTTGCTCTGATCTTCGCCGGCCCAGAAGCCTACATTCTGATACATGAAGCGATACATATCTTCGTATTCTTCCCGATTTACCTGAGAGCAAATAAGTTGGCGGGCTTCTTTATACTTTCCCTTACCAAATAATTCAATCATGTTAAGTTTGTAATCGGCAACATCTTCGGAATCTGCAGGAGGTGGATTAAGCTTTCCATCTACGGAACGAGCCTGAATCATTCCAATACCACGTCTTAGATCGGGATATGTCTTTCTAGAGATAATCTCAAGTGCGTCAAAATCAATATCGATGTTTTCCTTTTGAAGAATATCGATGAGTCTCATATCATATTCATCTTTGTTTAGATTTTGAATATGCATCTTACCTGCTTCGCAACGAGAGTGAATTGCTTCAATTAACTTGTGTGGATAATTGCAGGTAAGCAGGAATCGAACGCTGGCCGCGTATTTTTCCATTGTACCTCTCAATGTGCCCTGAGCAGGTGCTGAAAGACCATCGGCCTCATCCAGGAATACATAGCGAATTTCGCCATAACCCATTGTCTCGGCAAATTTCGTAATCTTATCTCGAATAAAATCCACACCGTTATCTTTTGATGCATTTACTTCGAGAACATCAAAGGGATCTACCTTCAATTCATTCAGTAATGCTTTAATAAGTGTGGATTTTCCGGTACCCGGTGAACCAGAAAGGAGCATGTGCGGTAACGCCCCTTGTTTAATCCAATGATTTACAATAGTTTTTTGATTTTCATCCTTGAAGACGTATCCATCAAGGAGTGGTGGTCGATATTTTTCTACCCAAAGTTCTTTCACAGGTGTTATCCTTATTGTTTGTGTGACTATAACACGAGCAATTGACTATCGTCAAATCCACTTCGAATAAATCTCTGTTTTGGGTTCTTCATCGGAAACCAAAAGGACAGCGGTCGGCCATTCGACACCCCACACCTTGGTTTCCGAACCATCATCTTCCTTAACTGTGAGCATTCTTGTCCAACGGCCATTCTCAATTAAGATCCATTGATCGACAGAAATGTCGGTAATATCATCACCCACCGAATAAACCTTACCCCAACGTGGGCGAATGCCTTCGCTCTTGCCATTATCATCTGGAATAATAATTCCATTGATAACTCTCATGCCTCGTTCAAGTTCTGTAACTAGGACTTTACCCTTCAGTGCTTTTATTTTCATTGTTTAGATTAGTAATAAGTTTCTTTTCTTCTTCTGACAACACCTTTTGAATTTCTTCCCAGAAATCAAGATTATGATTTTTCTTTAAGGCGTCGACCACATCGTCATTAACTTCGATGGAATAAGTATTTCCATGAGTAACAATCTCTTTGATGATTTTCATTCACCGTCCTCAATGATAATATCTCCGCTAGGAAGTTCTTTTTCTTTCTTTGCGGTAGTTTTGATTGGGGATTTCGTGACTTTTGCTTCAGATTTAGGTGCATCCATTACGACACCCGCTGGCGCCTCGGGAACAGGGCCCTTTAAACCAGCATTGGTAATGACGCTCTGCACACGATGATTTTCTCTTGCAATTTGGTCAGCTGTTTTAGCAACGGCCCCACCGCGAAGTTTATCACCCTTTGCATTAACTCCCATGTTGCCAAGGGCAACAGTCTTTTCATTTTCTCTACGCATTGCTTCCATGTCAACGGTAGCACCACGATATGTTACATGTCTGCTCATTTTAAGTAATCCTTTATATCAAATCCATATTTGAGGCTATCTACTCTATGAACTCCAATTAGATATAGAATGTAGGATGAAACACTTGATCCTCTACCTACTCCCCAAATAAATTTATTTTCTCTCATATATGCCACTAAGAAAATGAATAATCTTAGTAGCATAATTAAGTTTCTTTCTTTGTACAGTTTATATTCTTCCTGTACTCTCTCAATCTGTTCTTGTGTGCTACATTTATCAAGTAACCATTTCTCTACGTCAAGTTGCTGATAAATTTCGGGAAAAATCCACTCATCTGCCCTTAATTGATGAAATTCATCAAATGATAGATTTTCTTCCGGTGGATCTAAAAATATAACCTCTTGCTTTATTAATTCACTTTGAAATTTTTCGTGTAACTCAATCTCCTCATCCCTGATTACATTGAGGTGTCCGATATTCTTACCCTGTAATAGCAATTCCCTAAGGTTGTCACTAGACAGTATGGTTTGACCATACATGTTTACCTTCATACCTTTTTGGGTCTCCATCTTTCTACCTGTACAATTTTGGCCGGTTCCTGAACAACACCAATTTTTCTATGAACTATTTCGGTGATGTGCTTTGCAAATTCCGATAACGGATCTGTAATATCTGGAAAATCGGATTTACCTTCCTCATCGGGCTCTAATTTAACAATCTCAAAGGAAAATCCATCATTTCTGTGCCACCACGGCACTGTATGCCTTGTCTCGCCCTCTGTATAATAATCCTCTGTTTTTGTAGGAAGATCATATGTGCCATCTACAGAATCAAAGGTATATTGCACTGATGCATCGCTCGCCTGTAACTGTAAATCTCCCACGAGTAGATAATTTTCTGACAATGCAGTAATTTTAGCGTGCAACATCTGTGCTATGATATCATCGTTGGGTGGACCTGGACAATAAAGCATAATGTTAGACGAAAGATTAGCAATATACAAGTCGTCTTCGTCTTCGACATTTACTGCGACAATAGAATGCAAATTAGTCTCTAACCAAAATAAGATTTTCTGATATGCTACACCTGCTTCTAATTCTTGCTCTTCCTTAGACTTGCCCTTCCTCTCAGGTGCCACAAGATTGACTTTTAATTTCCAATCAACCGGTGTTAGTGTTGTTTCCTGTACTCGAATACCTGCAAACTCAAAATCCAAAGTCATGTGGCTCTTGATGCGGTGCTTTCCTGCTGTCATCATAGCTGTTTCCTTATCTCTTCTTCTAATTTCCCAAGATCAATGGGCTCTTTATCTTTAGGAAACTTTCTTTTTGTCTCTTCATCAATCATCTTGCGTGATCGATCCTGACGCTCTAATTCAAGAGATTGAATAACCTCTTTAATACTCAAGACAGTGGGTGTATGTCCAAGAGCTGTTTGTTGATTTAGATAAGTATAAGCCTTACCCAATCTTTCAATAATTTCTTCATCCGTCAATTTACTGACGTCTAGGAATGGATGCATAAAAATCCCTCAGTATGTTGTATTTATGAAGGACTCAGAGCAGTTTTATGATTGTCGATATACTATTCTTCCATTTCAAAAATAGTATATGCTATATTCGAGGGCCAGATATGTACCTGTTTGGCAGATTCACCGAGTGTAAGTCGAAACTGTAAGGCATCTTCCCTATCAGTAAATGCCCAATATGACGCAAGCTCGGTGTGCCAATTCATACCTGCAAATAATCCAAGGGTATTTGCTTCCTCTTTGGATAATGCACGCTCTTCGTATTCTGGATTGCTATATGCCCATGTTTTCAGGCACATTTCTTTAGCCAGTTTCAGTGTTTTGCGGAAGGCAGAATAATCCAGTCCGATGTGGCCATCGCTGTGTTTCAGCCTGACCACATATGGATCGATAATTAGAAGTTTACTATTCTGATGTATCCGTCTCACTGTCATAGATATTCGTGATGCAATCTATGAAAGGTAGTTAGATCATCTTTCTCTGAGAAACGAACAGAGATGAATTGACCGAGATCGATGTGGGTATAGAGCCCCTTTACTGTCTCAAACCCCTTCTCAAAGGATTCTAAACGACGATAAAAGGTAGAAGGATGGAGCCTGACTTGATTCCAGTGGCGGGTATAGGACTCAACGCGAATCGAATCACCGACAATCAATTTTCCTTGTTGTTTCATTTATTCCCTTAATAGAAAACGCCAGCGTTCATAGATTCCCTGTGCATATTGTTCGGGATCTATCCTTTTATCCGGAGATTTAAAATGAGACAATGCCGAAATCTCATAATCTCTTCCAGAAGATGTGACTATTTTGATAGTCACATCTCCTTTTAGTTTGTCAATTGTCTGCCCTTCCTCAGTTTGAAACTCCATGCTTTCGATAGATCGCATGGAAATAGCAAACCCGGGGCGGGGATACAGAAAAGAATCTGTATAGGCAACAGACATTAGATCAGGCTGAGGTACAGAGCAGATTGCGGATCAAAATCCACTCGAAAGATATAGACCTTCGGGCTCAGACTCTTACCTTGCTTCAGGGTCTTCAGGACACGACCCTCCATGGTCCATTTATCAGAACCCTTGCCGACATGTTCGTTCAGCCAGTTGACGATTCGATAGAAATGAGCCGTATCACGGATGGTAACGCGGAAGGTATGAGCTGCATTCTGCTCCTTCTTGTTGACAGGAGCTTCCTTTTGGGTAGTTTGCTTGTTCATATTACGCTTTCTGTAAAGGTTGTTGAGTCTTTATTTTAGTATGCCTTGGCATTAAGGTCAACTCACGGATCCGGATGCCCCGACACAAATGATACACCGGCTTCTTTAAGCATTTCCTGTGCAACAGTCATATCTTCTTTCCATCTATCGGGCATTTTATCGGGCGTGTAGGCATCATCTACCACAACAGTCTTTATACCGCGGTGTATGATTGATTGGGCACAAGATGCACATGGTGAAAATGTGATAAACATCACACAGCCTGTTAGGTCGCGTGGTGCCAAATCCATTGCATTGCGTTCTGCATGGCACATCCACTTATATTTGAGTGGTCTTTCCAGTCGCTCAGGAACATTGTCGTCAATTCCCATAGGCATGCCATTAAAACCCCAGGACACTGGTCTTCCATCGGGTGTAGTAATAACTGCACCGACTTTGGTTGAACTATCCTTTGACCAGGATGCAACATCTCTGGCCATTTTGAGGAGACGGCCGACCCATTTTTCTTTTAATATAATCATCTTGACAATGATTCCCTTGTAATGATCATTGCTAACTCTTCGCCCAGGTCCTGCCCGTCGGGAACTATATGCAGGTTGGCAACATGTCTATCCTTCGTGGGATCGTACTCCCAGAATTGTAAAACTTTTCCACCATTAGCGTTATAGATAACTAGATTCAACCCACGACTCATCTCTTCAATCCCGACGGGTTGTCGTTGAAGTTTGGATTGACCGCTATAAGCCAGGGTCCCTGATACATCTTGTGCAATTTTATCACTACCCAACATGCCTGCTAATTCAATAAACAATTTTCTAAATAATTCTTTCATTTGTAATTCCATCTAATTTTGAATATGAGCAATTCTTCTTCAGTCTTGAATGCATATGTTCTTGATGTGTTATTGAGATTGTAAGAATACCAATCACGAAATCTTGTACCCACGTGAGCGGAACACCAATTATCCATGGATATTTTTCTTTTAACAGATTCAAGGTCATCGGCTTCTGCTGCAAAATGCAGATTTATAGAATATGGCCAAATTTTTCTGTTTAGGTGTCTCATAACCAAGTCAACTTAAATAACGTTGCATCCTCAGGCAATCTAATATGTACAAAGAATGAAGGGTCTCCGGAATTATATCTAAAATCAGAACTGTATTGCCCCTTCATATTATTCTTCATCCAGGTCTGGAATTGATCCACTTCGGATGTATAAACCTGACAATACCATCCTATCAAAGATTCTGTATAGAATTTATCGTTGGTAAGGACGGGATTGGTCTTAAAGTAAGATGGCAATTCTTCCCAACCGTCCCTATAAATCCAATTAAAGACTTTGACTTTCACTGTCCTCTATCCAAGATAAATCATCATCACCATTGGTGCGGTATTTTCCATTTAGGGCAGGATCTTCATATAGGTATGGAGAACCGCAGCAACCACAACCCCCAATAAGTATCCCATGCTTTCGCGATAATTCTGCCAATTCTTTTAAGAATTGTGCTTGTCGATCTTCATTTATCATTTTGTGTTCCACAGAGTCTTTGTACTATCAGGAAATTCTCCCATGCTTCTTTTAGGGAAGGATATTTTTCCAATTGTTCGGCAGTTGGCATAACAAATTCTGGTTTTGGATCTGAAACAGATGCGAACATTACCCATTTCGATCCATCAAAAACAAGATGACCTTCTTTATTGGGGTCAAAATACACATCACCTAATGCAGGCAGCACCGGTCTTTGCCAATGGAATGTTACTGTCATTGCCAACTCAATTCAAATAATAAACCGTGTTCTTCTAATGCAAATTCTATTACCAGAATTCTATAATCATCCGGTGATAGATCCCAATTCCAGTTTTTTCCTTGTTTACCTACATGGTTTTCAAGCCAGGGGCGATAGTGGTCGTTGGGCTCTTTTTCGCCCTCTCTCATAAAGGGTCGGCGAGAAATATGTGCTGGAGTAAATTCAGATTTCATTAGGGACCATCCATCAAACAAAGAGGTTCTGGAATAGATTTTACCTCTTTCGTCCGGAGGTAAATCCATGAAATCACCACTTTGGTTGAACTCCTTACACAGCCTACAGAAAATTTGTCCCGATTTTGACTGTTGTAAATTTCCAATTGTATTACAACTCTTGCAAAATGCGGGCCCTGTCCAATACCCCATTAAAGATCGCCGTCTTTTCTATTTTCGGAAAACCAAACATCGAAGGAACCGCCGGGATAGCGACTTTCTAGCTTCTTAACGTTTTCTTCGATAACATCATTTGGATCAATATTCAATGCAATGCATGCATTCATCCAATACCAGATTACATCGCCTAATTCTCTCTTCATATGGAAGACATTATCAGCATTATATTCCTTGCCCTGATACATAATCTTCTTTACGATTTCACAGAATTCACCAGCTTCACTTGACAACCCAATGGCTGCTGTACCAAGACGCGGAACATCCATTCCGTGTGCAAGAAGTTCTGCAACACGAGCCTGATAAGCATCTGCATCCTTGCTTGCAGAGCTAGTTACACCGTCAACGAAAAGTTTATAGTTATTTAGAATTGTTTTATTCATGAAATTCCTTAGATAAAAGATGTGTTCTTCACATTTTTCACTATTTTATAGAATTTCACAAATTTGTCAAGCGTATACCTTGGTTTCTCGGCTCTAGTACCATAGGAATAATAACTTGATTGCCTAGGTTCAGGTTTCAGGTAGAGATTCTCAACTGAGTTCTCATTTATTGGTTGTAATTCAGAAACAGTAAACGAATGAATGGTAGTTGTCTTTGCATTTCCATAAGAATAAGGATAATCGACAAGGTACTTTTTCCCCTTTTCGTTCTCAAGCATCAGAACACCCTCATCTCTAATCGATTCGCCATCATGCCAAAGTCCGGTTGCCTCAAGATTATCAATTTCTACAAAAGTTAGTAGTGGTTTCGGAACGGCATATGGAGATGTAAACTTTACTCTTCCGTGTGTCGAATAATATTGGCCAGACAGGTGTGTGCTACTTGTAAAATATGCAGATCCTGATTCAATGGAAGCATTCATTATTGCGCAAGATTCTTCCTTAGTCATCGGTTTTTCTGCCTTAGAAACAACCTTTAGGATCTTTGCGTCAGTCTGATAATGGAAAATATCAGGCTTTACCATAATTACCTGTTTACGGAGCATGCTCTGCGCCTTCAAGGAGCCACCGGATTCAAGGAGTGTTCCATAAAGAGAAATTGAACCCATGTATACACCCTGCAACTTATTCTGCAACAGGACTGTATCACCGATTTCTACTTCCTTAATATTAATTTTACCTTCAATCAATTCAGTATTCTTAACTGCTTCAATGTATAATTCGGAAGTAATGGGTACCAAGATCATTTTTGTCTCGGTATTTTCTCTTGCCCAGACACATTTCTCTTGAATCAATCCCTCCGTGATTCCGGTAACATGGAGAATCTGTTCAAGATTGGAGGTAGTAATCCTTGATGTAAACCCACGGGGGTCAATAATGATCCAGTCAGTCTCCGGAGAGCTCCAACTTCTGCGTGATGCCTTCTTCAGAGTAAATCCAGGCAATGGAACATTATCGAGTTCCTTGACTGTATCAAACTTTTGTGTGAATCCTTCTAGTCTCTTCTTCTCATTTGACGATTCACCTAATGGAATAATTACAGCATCGGGCAAATCATTTGCACTTATCTTCTTACTATTGTAACCGATATAAATTTGTCGTGAAATATTGAGCATTATTTAATGTGATTGTCTTTCTAGTTATAATCCGAAACGAATTTTAAAATTCAGTGCATCGGTGGAGTCCTCAAATCCAAATTTATTTCCACCAAGCATAGTCCATTTACCTTCAAGATTTTCCATACACCACATGACAATTCCGCGAAGCGAAATTTCTTCATAGGATAGATTAATATTGGTAAATGTCCAAGAAGTTTCTTTATTTCTGATCAGCTCGTTCATAGGAACGTATAAATCTTTTTCTTGTTTTTCCATAATATTCCTAAAGTATTATGCTATTTTAACATAATACATTTTACATGTCAAAATTGGGCAAAATAAAACCGGGCGAACCCGGCTTTATTTCTTTGTTTTGTAGTGTTTCCAATCTTCTACATTTTGGGATAATCGATCGGCAATAATATGCATGGTAATGGGATTATGGCCTAACCCTAAATGACTTGCACCAGGAACCTCAATATTCTGAGATGTGGGACCCTCATCCTCAATCGAACACTGCCACGATACCACCCCATCTGATTTACTATAGATGGATGTGAACGGTACGGGCGGCTTACCTTTCAATTTTTCAATAATTTCCGGATTATCGTGATTTTTGTCTTTGGTAAGAATTTCATAGAGTATCCTGGCATTAGTACCTTCGGATCCGGCCTTAAACGGTGTCCCTAATGTAATCACCTGACGTGATTGTTCGGGCAACATTTTAGCAGCTTCTCTTGCGTAAATTCCGCCCAGACTCCAGCCGATTAAGCTTACCTTCTGTCCGTCGTGGGCCGCCGATACCTCGGCAACTCGCTCTGAGACTTTTTCCAACAAAATATCAATGCCTTCTCTCGGGCCTAAATTGCGCCCAAGTCCCCAGGAATAAACTTCATATCCCAGGTTCTCAAGGAAATTTCTAATAAAGTGAGTTGAACCATCTGCACCGCCTAGCCCCGGAAATACAATTACCGGATGCCCATCTCCCTTAGGGGAGATGTATTGCAATGGCATATGCAATAACCATCCTAGACCATATTCATATACTGCCCTAGCTGCCTCCAGCCCTAAAAGCATTTTAGATGGTGATTCCATGTGTTATCCTTTCTGTGATAACATATTTATTAGAAAGTTCAAAAACCTACACTACTACCACAACCGCATTTTGTTGATGTATTGGGATTCTCAAATACGAAAGATTCACCCATTAGGTCTCTTCGATAATCAATAGTTGTCCCTGGCAAATACATTGCACTCATTGCATCAACCAATAATGCATGCCCGTCACCGAGGTCGAAGGCCTGATCATCCTCTTCCTTAATCTGATCCAGTGTCAGGAAGTATTGGAAACCATTGCAACCACCACCCTGTAAACCAAAACGAATGAATTCAGAATGATCCTCCTTGAGGATATCAAGGAGTTTTTCTTTTGCTGTATCGGTAATCGTGATCATAGACGCTTATCAACGATCTGATCTGCAAGACCCAATTCAAGAGCCTGTGGTGCAGTCAACCATCTGTCACGGTCCATCAATTCAACAAACCTTTCGTACGGCACATTCTTGCTGTTGTGTTTGACATAAAGTTCAGTCATTTCCTTCTTGATGCGAAGGCTCTCCATAAGGTCAATTTCCATATCGGAAATCTTGCCACGTGTTCCCGAAGACGGCTGATGAATCATCGTAATTGCGCGTGGAAGCAGATAACGATGGCCTGGCTCACCTGCCTGAGCAATAAACGAACCCATACTTGCTGCCATACCAGTTACATATGTATAGACTGGACATTTGATATACTGCATCACATCATATACGGCCAAACCATCATATACACTACCACCGGGGCTATTGATATACATGTGAACGGGAGTTTCGGGATTTTCTGCCTCAAGGAATAGAAGCTGTGCAACCATGATGTTACACATATTGGTCTCTACCTCGCCAGTGAAGAATACCACACGTTCCTTCATCATGCGTGAATAAAGATCGTAAGAACGTTCGCCTCGCGGAGATTGTTCTACTACCATCGGGATTAGAGCATTTTGCATATGTTTCCTTAGTTGAAAGTTAATTTGAAAATAAGAAGGTCTTCTTCAGTGTCGAATTCTATAAATTTGAGCCAGGTATTATTTTCGGAGTATATAAATTTACCATTGAATCTTTTTATAAACGGTTCTGCTGAAACACACCAAGGCCCGATGCCAATAAGGTCTGCCCTGAATTCCGGTTGGGCATCTACCCAATGAGCAAAACTTTCCCAATGATTCCTCAGGGAAATGTCATTTACCTCTAGGAGCGTTGACATATAGATAAATATAGATATGAAGATAAAAGACGTATTACTTGAGTCACCTACCGACCTTGTTGCACGCTTCTATAAAGAAGCCGGGGAACATTATGACAAATTCTATAACCCCGAGGATGCAAAATACAAACACAAGAATAAGGAATACTACGACAAACATTTTAAAGAATGGTTTGCAGAAGAAGTAGTTCCTGTTTTTACAAAACCAGTCGACAAGCCACAGCCTGAGTACACTGTACAGCCTAAAGAGGGCAAGTTGCAATCTCCAGGATATCGCGGACTACAATATGCCTTGGCACGTTCCGGATTACCATATAACCATCATGTACAAAAATATGAGGGCGGACTTCCTGCTGCAATGGCCTCATACATGAACGGTGCAAGAAATAATAACGGTCAATAACCGTACAATTTTCTAAATAGAAGTTTTTCTTCCTGTTCCTTTGTATATTCAAACACAGTCAATGTGTAATTATTTAGATGAACGGTATATTCTTGAAGTAGATTATCAATTTCCAATCTATTACTCACCATTATTGGTATATTTTCACCTATAAAACTAAACCTGGATAATACATAAGATTTCTGGTAACTTGTTCTACACAGAACAGATTTCCCATCAGTTGTCATTATTCCAAACATATTGGGTCATTAATCTTTCTTAAGCCTTAGAATAACAATAGTTTCAAGTTCCTCATTGGTGAGCTCAACAACTTTTAGCCGTTCCTTATAAATCCTATTCAATCTCTGACATCTTATACCGGCCTTTTCTAAGGTATCAATGTACATATTGGGAGAGTCCATGAGATTACCAAAACCACCATTGTTTGTGGGTCTCCCATTGGAGCCTATCCAATTTCTAAGATACAGATCCCCATTTTTGATTGCAAATTTCTTCATTTTTCCATTAGATTATATTTTAGTTTCAAAAATATCTTAGCCTCCGGAAATGGATAACAGAGTACATGAACTTTTGTCGATTCGGAGGTTCTTAATACTATCCAAAGATCCCCCACTGGCCCATCTATATTCTCTAAATCATATTTAAAGGATTCGAGATCATTGATATCTAATATAACTTCCCAGCGACTTCTCATGTTAATCATCAATGAGATCAAATTTCAGTTTTAGAAAAGCCTTAATTTCCTCTGACGGATAACTTATAACAAGATTCCTGCCATAGGTATCTAATGCATAGACCAATACCGGACCAGTGCAAGGTGGTGATCTTAGAACTTCTAAAAGTTCATGTTGATCTGAATAGAGCACCTTCACCCGCCAGGCCATTAATCTATCCCTAATGCCCTATGAACGCTTGCTGCGAAATCTGGATCAAAGTTGTCAGCTTCCTCATTCAACGAATCCATATTCTGCATAGCCCACTTCCAATAGCTATGTGGGATCTCAGTCATCAATTCGCCCTTATGTTTGCCAAACGGCATTCTTTCATAAATGATAGGCTGCTGTGCCCAGGCGTGAATTTGCGGACCGTATGGCTGATCTTTGTCAATCAAACCCATTTCTTCCATATAACCGACAAGTGTTTCAAGTAACCTTGCTGTCATATAGGAATCATTACCGGCACGATGACATAGCATATCATCTGGTACCTCTAATTCCAATGCAAATCTTAGATAGGGAAGATTTGTTTCTTCAATTGAGGGTACATCATTAAAGATTTTCTTTGCCATACGCCAGGTGCAAATCCAATTATGATTTTCCGTATCAATACCGTGATTACCTAGCACTCTCATATCAAAGAAATGGTTGTGCGCCACAAGATAACCGTTTTTGTAACCATCGACAACAGATTGAAAAATTTCTTTCTCGTCTAGGAAATGGGGGCGATCCTCAACCATCTTGTTTGTGATGTAGGTAATCGCTGATACCTTAGGCGGAATTGGTCGCTCAATGGGTTTGTGTAGTTCTTGAAAGATTGTCCAATTATTATTTTCGCGGATTACAAATCCAGCTTCAATGATTTCGGCAATCTTATAATCGTCGGAGTTTGTCTCGGTATCCAGAATGAGACAACTCTGCAAAAATTCTTCCTTGTAATTCATAAGAAAACTCTCCAGTAAATTAGACTATAACATCTACTTACTGGAGAGTCTAGACTTTCAATTAAAATCGAGATTATTTCTTTGTCTCGTTGTCGAATTGCTTCTTTGTAGCTTTAATAATTCCGCTGAATCTTTTATTTGCCTTTTCGGTATTTCCTTCCTTGTCAGCAGCCGATGCCTGCGAGCTGGCTGCCTTCTTGTATTGACCCAATTTGGCAGTAGAAAGTTCTATCAGAAAATCTTTTGCTCTCATTGCTTTCCTAACTTAGCAAAACGCTTCATCCAGGCAATAACTTCTTGGTCGGCCGATTCATCAACCTTTTCTTCCTTGAAGTGATCCTTTGGATCATCTGACCACTTGGACTTCTTACCATTCTTTAGATGGGAATCTTCGTCGAGTTCGCCACCCTCGGAATCTGATTCACCATTCTTCTTATCGTTAATGGCTTTCTTCATCGATTCCTTCTTATTGCCATCCTTATCCATATCAAGAAAATCAGGCTTTGCCTTCTTCTCAAGGACAGGTGCTACTGATTCGGTTAGCTTATCTAGTTTCTTTAGGCTGCTGAGCATTGCTGCTACATCTTTATCTACGTTTTCCATAATTGTTCCTTCCGGCATTGTTGGTGCCATTCCTGTTGGGCTTTGTGCCATTCCGTCACCTTGATCCATCATTGGCATGTCGTCTTCGGCAACTTCACCCATAACTTCCTGATAAATTCTTTTCTGTTCTTCGGGTGACATCATCTGTAATTGATATGGTGTATATTGTTGAGACGCTTTGCTCAAACCCATATCCTGCATATAAACAATTTTTCCGATAAGTTCGGAATGGTCAGGTTCCCAATCACCCTCTGGGATTTCTTCAGCAAGATTATCCTCGCCGTGTGTTAATGGGGATTCTTCACCTGCCTGATCTGCTGGAACATATTTCTGAACAATATCTCCCAACTTTACTCCTTTTCCAGAGGCTGGCTTTTCGTGACCAGCTACCTCGAAATCCATGTCCTCTTCCTCAACTGGCATTACCATAGGAACTTCCATTTCCTCATCACCGGCACACATTTCGTCACCATGAAGTGGATTGCCGCACATTGCGCATGCATCTCCCTGTGGTGCCATTCCGTGTTGTGGTGGTACATTCATGCCGGGCATAACTACTTCGCCGCCGTGATCTGGGAAACATGCTAGGCAATCCCAGGCACCACAACCGCATTCTGCTGCATTAGTAGGCATAGCTTCTGCAACTACACCAGTTTCAGCGGCGAGTGCTTCTTCGATAGCGCTCATCCATTTGCTAAATTCGTCTCTCTGATCCATGTTATTTGTTCCATTGATGTTTATGTTTACCTGTGGTTCTGAAACATCAACCTTGACATTTTCGGAACCCAATGACATTGGTGATAATGCACCGTCATTGTCAGTTTGAGCGAAATTATCTTTCGCATTTTGTTCTAATACAGATCCCACATTAGATGTAGGAACTACAATTTCTTTATCATCGAAGCTAACGATACATTCGTTGCCAGATGTGCTATATGCAATGAATACACCGTATCCAGGGCCAATAACTGTTCCATATACATCTGCAACCTTTACCATGTCGCCTGGGCGAAATTCCGGCTTATCCTTCAACGATCCAACTGTATCAGGTTGCGTGCTTACGTGGAACCAATCATTGCCTTTGGCAAGTGGCTCATCATAATCCCTTTCTGGTACAGAAAAATCTTCATGCGCAAGTTCTCTCGCAACACCCTTGATATCAATCATGGCACCATTTGATGTATATTCCATGAATCTACCAGTGCCGCCGCCGACTCTGGGACTTACCATTACAGTTGCATCTTTCTTGAACATAACTTTTCGTGGAGGTTGATCAGCTAGTTCTGCCGGAATGCTTTCTACTAGATTGATCCATTTCCTAAGATTTGACATTAGAAATCCTTGTTCTTGATTTAGTATTTATCAAGGATCGGGTAGATCACGGTCATAAAAAAAGGACCCGGAGGTCCTTTATTTCCAATATCGCCTTAATGCCCAGGCATGTATTTCATTTATTCGTATTTTGGCCCAGGAGCGAGCACTGTAATCTCCAGATTTAAATCTCGATGAAGTAGGATCCCAGATTTTCTTCTTCATCTGGGATTTTACCAGAGCAGTTTGGGTGATGGGCTCAAGCATCCATTCATACCTAAAGTTATAGATATGATTATCCCAAATTGTTACATTAAATCCGCGGTATCTGAAGGAATTTACCTTGCGGAGTTTATGCCCTTTTCTCGGCAGCCCATACTTCCAGACTTTTAAATATGTTTTCATGATGCTAACTCATTGGGTGTAAAAGACCTACCTGCTCTCCAATGCTTGGTGGTCTGAACATGCCCTTTACGAACATATTTCGCAATACTGTCCTTAAATTGACCATATGTAAAACTTTCAGCCAGTCTCACAACATAGCCCTCATCTTTATCCCAGGCTAGATTTTTTTCTAAGGAACGAATAATCTTCTCATCCCAGATACCATCATAGATGACAGGCACCGGAGTAATTCCAAGCAACTCAAAATATTGCAAGGTATCATCCCAGCTCAAACAAACATTCCGCTCATTCCAGGCCGAGAAACCAAGGAAATAAGAGGGTAGGTCAGTGTAGTGAATCGAGTGCTCGGCCCATAGATTCTCGCCACAAATCCGCCAATCTACAGGGATATCATGTGCAATGCTGGCCCAGAACTGCTTGACCCAGGCACGATCCTCCCCGCCCCTAGAATCAATACTACGTGCATGGATGTGATCAGAATACATGGTAGTATTCTCACCATCCATCTTCTTAGTGACGATGACTCGCTTACCCTCGAAGTTCGAAAGATCCTGCATTACGCGATCATCATCGTTGACGCCGGGACTCCACGGTAAATGATTGGTTCTCGGATATTTAACACGAGAGGTAAACAAATCAAGAACATTTCCTTCCTTGAGAACCTTTTGTACAGATTCATCGAAGAAGAGTTCACCTTTGCCGCGGCGACCATCCTCAAGGACTGGATTACCCCATTTATCATAGATATGGTCATCATAGAGATGCGGCGGTACCCAAATCTTGGTAATGCCGGCTGCATAGCGGACATCTTCTACAGAGATAGTAGTGCGCTCACAGGCGAGATGATGTTCCTCACATACAGAGGCACCATTTTCTAGATAGTAGCCACCGTCAGGCCATAATCTACGTTCAAGGATGTGGTGTGCATCTTTTGCAGGTTTATTGCAAAAGACACATTTGTGATTGTCCCGAAGGAATACTCCTTCTCGGAACGCATCTCGTGTTAATAATTTTGGTTCCATGATAATTCCTACACCGGTAGTGCAGGACTACCGGTTACGTGTTACAAGCTCGGGCGATATCTTCTGCCTTCATCCCTGCCTTAATTGCTTCTTGTTTGCAGATTCCGACTCTCTGTGAACATTGTGCAATGAGCAGAGTACAACAGATAACAGCGATAGCAACTACCGCAAGAAAAATTCTTTCAATATCCATTATCGACACACCTTTGAAATTTCTTCAGCATTACGGCCTGCCTTCAGGGCTTCCATACGGCAGGAGTTTATTTGATAGGTATTAAGAGAAATACCGCCAATAATTAGCAAGGCAACAAAGCCAGCCAGAATAAGTTCGCCCCTGTTCATTTGATCTCCTTTGAAGAGTTTGCAACAGATTTATCCAAACGACGCTCCTTAAACCGAGGCAAGAATAGACTATCCACTTTTGCCCGATCTTTGCTACTAATCCTTTCGTTGTAAAGAACCGTAACAATTCCATTCATCCAACTGTTGATGTCTCTGGTAATTTCGGCTCGCAGATCATCCGGGAAACCGCTAATGGCGGCTTCAACAAGCCTGTCACTGGAGGCAACAATCAGACTACCAACTTGGCCAACAAATTTGCCCTCACCGGGATTCCAACCAATAATTTCCATATCGGCGTCGAGTTCTGCCTTGAATTTAACAAGGTGCTTACTTCTGGTATCTTCCCAAATGCCACAAAAATTCTTCAGGATAGTGCCTTCTTCTCCGGCAGCAAGTAATTCCTCAAAGTGTTGCACCGCTTCTGCAAGACTATTTACAATTCGATAAGGAATCAATCGGAATTTAAGAGCACCGTATTTCAAAGAATGCAACGTCATGTATTCCTTGTTCTCAACAATACCTTGCACCGCCTTCACCAAATGGTCAAATCTCTTGTCATAGGTTTCGGCGGAACGACGTGTATGAAATTCATTCAACGGAAATGCATCCCAGACCTGGAATCGAACCATGGCTGCTTCCTCGGGGCTAATAGTCCCCTTGATGGCCTTATTGATAATTCCGTTACCAGTTTTTCGGTCAATGATTTGCTCTTTGGAATCAACTACAACGAACTCACCATCGAAAAACATATCGGTGCCATATTGACTGGCAAGAAGTTTGAGATCGTGATCTAGACTACCATGAAGGTCAATCTCTCTTCCAGAACGCCCACAATGGGAAACGGCATCGCCGGCCACCATAGCATTTGCACGGACGCCGTCGGCCTTCAATTGGCTATTGGCAGGAAAGATAATATTCTTGATGTTTTTTGCATCGTAAGGACGTGCAAGCAAACAGGGATACTCTGGAATGAAATCTTTTACGACAGCATTAACCGTACCATCCGCGACGCCACAGCGTAGATCTTTACCAATAATCCGCTCAACAACAGTAGCATCATCGGGATGCACGCTAAGGAGCACATTAGTAAGATGCTCAATACCTGCGTGACCAGTGAGTTGTCGGCTTGACAACTTTTCAAGTTCATCCAATGCCCAGTCGAGGGTCTTGAATTCTTCGCCTTCGGCAAGGAATCTAAATCCATAATTAGGGATTTTCCTGATATAAAAATTGACATAAGGGTCCAGCGCCAACTTCACAACACGCATGAAGAGTGCATTAGTCTTATGTTGCTCAAGAAGAGCAAGTTTATGGCTACGCTTGGTGTCAGAACCTAGTGCATACAAAATCTTCAAAATACTCATAATATCCCCTTTGAGCCATATTGTAGTATGGCCGCACTGGAAATGTCAATCGGTATTTTGTAAATCGGATTTAAGTTCTTTCTCTATAATATAGTCAGCCATTTCGGGGAGGAAGATATCATAGATCCTCAAATGGTGCTTCTTACAGTAAGATTTTCCAGTGATAGGAGAATGCGTACAACCCTCGCCGTCTCCAATCCAAGCACAAACTAATCTAATCCTATCTTCATCCATAATATACGATGCCCCATGATGGAACACATCAAACCACCGACCTTCCGGTTAGAACCGGATGCTCTCTTCAATGTAACTAATTTGATATACAGCCGGCGGCGCCACCTTATGTGCAGTGACCAAACGTTTTTCTGAGCTAACGGGGCGCCTTGACTATAACACAATTATTCTTCGTCGTCTACCTCAGTGCTAAGGTATTCGGGATCGGCAGTCTTATCAAGATGTTCAAGAATGATTCTATCATATCCATATGTAATTGCATACTGGATAACATCTGCAAGAATAACTTCTTTCTCCATTGTGGAAATCCACAATGTACGATAAGGATCGACTTCTTCGTAACCCTCTAATACAGCAATCGATTTATCAAGATATTCCTGTACACTTGTAAAGGTTTCATTATATGTGCCAAGGGCTGCTTCAAGGATCTCTGTGTCCTGAATAACCTGGATGGTCTTGATAATTTTACCTGTTTGGTCAGCAACGGTATAGTCTGTGCCAAGGTCGTCGATTCTCGTAATTTTATACATTTTGGTTGATCCTTGCATTAATAATTGTCCAATCGATAATCTTCCAGATATTGGCAAGATATTTTTCCTTATCCGCACCATAGTCGATTATAAATGAATGCTCCCACATATCAATAATTACTGCAACATCGTCTACGACCTTGTGATTTACGATGGTTTTGATAGTGCCTTTTGTGTCTAGATATACCCAGCCTGAACCGTGTATTTCTAGTGCAGCGTTCTTAATGGAGTCTTTGAAATTCTCAAAGCTTCCAAATTTCTTTTCGATTAGAATTTTGGAAGCATCCGAGGGTCTATTATTGGCCTTCGATGCCTGAAATTGCTCGAAGAACAATGTGTGTAATTTTGCGCCCGCTACTTGAAATTCTCCTTCGCCGGCGTGTGCCTTCTCGACATATTTTTTGTACAGAGTGCCATAATGCAAAGAAATTGCTTCTTCGCTGAATACTGGTTTCAATTGGGATTGGGATACCGGTAACTTGATTTGGTAAACTTCTTCCTCAGCTTTCACCTTCTCTATTAAAGTACGGAAGGATAGATCTTTTGTCATACTACTATTTATGGAAATTGCAAGAACTTGGTTTTGTTATCGTAAAACCTTTTGACACCGACAAGACGTTCAAGCACTGCCCTGTCGACGACATCTTGCGTAAAGTCCTTTATTTTAGCAAGTTTTTCTGCATTTGTAAACGAATCAAGTTGTAGATCCTGCACATTCACTGAGGCGTCTGACAAAATTGACCCATAAATGGACGGTGTAAATGTTACATTTCCCTTTCCATAAATGATATTTCTGTAGTTTACACTGAAATCATAATTCTCGGAGGCAGGGTACAATGATACGATAGAATTAAAATTTCTTCCCGCACAATCTGTAACACCTAGTAATTCGATATTCGAATCTGAATGCACCTGGAATCTATTTTCATCTATGACGTTTGATGCTCCACGACCGAACATTGCATGTGTGTATGAAGAATTCTCCTGTGTTATTACATTTCTATAATTGAAAGAAATAGCACTGGAATTATTCTTATAGAATGTCGAAAGGGCCAACCTAGCCCTCGGCTGTAGAATGTAATTGACTACGGCGTTTAAAGCACATTGGCTCTCCACCTCCTCAACAATTTCTGCATCGAGATCTTCGCCGAGATTGAATACAAGAACTGAATTGTAGAAGGTTTCGTAATCAGTCCTATATTTGACATAGATGGGTTCATCCACCGGACCATTAATACTGAACATGGTATGATTCTGACACACCAAGTAGGCAATGGTAGAAAACGTCTCGGGATTATAGAGACTACGTGGGTTCTTATTTTCTTTATTCTCAAGTGAATTTGTTATGACCACATTCTTGTGATCATATAATTCCTTGCTAATATGAATTTCGTTACCCATAATGATAACTGCTAATCCAGGAAGACCTGGATCCACAATCATCTGAGTCTTATTATTTTGAATATAGAAACGCTGCTCGAAAAATGTATCGAGGTTAGATCTTTGATACTTATCCTGTGTGGCTGAGTAGAGGAGCTCTGGATAATATTTTCCGAGGAATGATTTTATTTGAATTAGAGTTGTCGACATGTATTTCTCGTATCACTACGAGATATTTATTGTTATAGTTCTTCGTAAGTGGCAGTTAGCGGAAATCCGTTGGCCCGTGCATATGCTACGGTCTCAAGAGTCTTCTCTTCGGCAATTTCCTTGGTGTAAGGAGAACCGGCGATGCCCTGTCCTTGAACGTGGATAGTCTGGGTCAGCAGAATAGCGTCTTCTACCGTTCTATGAAAAATGCGAACCAAAACTTCAATCACAAACTGAAAGGTAGTCGAATCATCGTTATGGAGCAATACCTTATACATCTTAGGTATCTTTACCTGAATCGTGTCTTCAACACGCTCAATAACTTCGATATCTGGTTGAGTTGTTGCCATATGGAAAATCCCCGGGTTATAGGTTGATTCTACATTGCCCGGGGTCTAAAGTCAACTAATCTTATTTGATAGCGATAAGCTTAGGTTGTGCTTCCTCGGGCACATTCTTCTTGAAGACGACAGTCAAAATACCATCTTCGAGTGTTGCTTCCGCAATCTCGAAGTATTCTGCCATCTTAAACTTCTTCTCAAAAGAACGCTTACCAATACCACGGAACTGGTACTGCTCTTCGGGCTGTGATTCCTTTACGCCCTTTACAGTCAGTAGACTTTCGTGTTCCTCAAGTGTGATTTCACTCTTCCTAAATCCTGCAACAGCAAGTTCTAGAACAAGTTCGGTATCACTTCTCTTGATGATATTGTGTGGTGGATAGCTTGTAGATTCAAATTGGAATTCCCTGAATAGGGGCCCGAAACCTACAGTTAGTTGGTCAAGTCTGTCAAATAGACGGTCAAATTCATTTCTAGACATAGAAATTTACTCCTTTTATAAGCAAGTTAGAATGCAGCCTTCTGCTGCTAAATTGAGGACCCTCACCATTGAGCGATCCTCAAATTTATTTATCTCTGATTAGAGAGGGGTATACTTGAAACTTTTTACCCACATTGTGCGTTCGACAGCGATTGTGGCCTTTCCGCCCCAATCTTCGTTGTCGGTGCCCCAATGATTGATCATTACCTTGGCTGCCTCGGTCGGCACAACCTTGGTATGAGTTCCAATCAGAGCATTATCTCTGTAGAATTCAATTTTGCCCGGCATCCAGACAAATTTATATGAATGAAACCCCTGATGTGGAAGATCATCATTCGATGCCGGCGCTACATCAGTATGTTCGTTCGGATTAGATTCACCCACCCAGCTTGTTAGTTGAGTTGCTCGATTTCTAATTCCACCCTCGACTTCAAAGTCAATTTCAGTCTTAGCACCATCAAGGTAGATAAAACATCCTGTAATGGATCCACTTACAGGCGTACCCGGACCATCTGCGGTAGTTGCAGTGGAACTTGCGCGGGCAACCCATTCAAAAGTGCCATATTGGAAACTATCAACTGTGGCAATTTCGGCACCCTTAGAGGATACGCCGTATGACATTGCCGCTTGATTCAATTTGAGACACAAAATTCCGTCTACAATTGAGACATTTTTTGCTAAAAACGTGCCCTTGTGCGTAGCTGAACCGCCCGGTGCTGTCCAGGTAGAAACCACCCATTTTGCAGGATCTAGCTTACCGGAAGAAAAATCTTCCACAAAGGTTGGTTCTTTTACCACTACGGGTGGTAATGGTGCCGGCGCGGGAGCCGGAATAGGTGCGGGTGCGGGAGCCGGAATAGGTGCCGGTGCCTTATTTCTTCCAAGTAATTTATCTAACAGCCTTTTCAATGCTTTCATCATGTTTACATTCCTCGAGATTACCTGTCTCAACCATGGAGCGCAGGTCTGCAATCGTGCAGTTACCGTCAATATTTATCCGACGAATCTCCAAGGGAGACATACCTTTGGTATTTTTAGTGACAGAATTAACCATCACAGTTGATGAATACCCTGTGTTACCCGCAAACTTCACAGCTTCGGGCCTACTATATCCAAACGGCCATGAGAGAGATGTAACAGGCTTACCGGTAACCTGTTCGAGAATAATCTTCGACATTGCAACCTCACCTGCCATGATGCGAAAATCAATCTTATCAAGTTGTGTCTGCCATTCAAGAAAATGAGTATGCGTATGCGCACCAATCTCAAATCTATCATTCTGGGCAAGCGCCGATACTTCTTCTGCCGTCAGGTATTGCGGATCATCAAATGCCCCGCTAATGATATACAACGTGGCCTTTGAATTATAGGCATTCAAAGATTTAACAGCGTTAAAGGTAGATCTCCAACCATCATCAATAGTAATTGCTACACTCTTCTCCGGAACGCGCAATTCACCCTTCATGAATTTTTCAACTTCTTTAATTGTAAGAGTGGTATATCCCTGATCCTTCAGGAATTTCACATGTTCCTCAAATCGAGATTTGCTAATAACGGTACCACCGGGATTTTTATCATCCGTAATTTGATGGTACATCAATACAGGAACAAATTGTTCGCTGGCAATTGAAATCTGAGAAATGAGTGAAAGTGCGGCTGCAATTACAATTTTCATTTGATTATTACTTTCGATGTGGAACAACAGTCCATTAGTTCTTGATAGACTTCAGGTTCTATATTGACACATCCGGCTGTAACTGTCACCCGGTGCTGTGCATACGGGCTTCTTAATCTTGCGATTCTCTGCTGACCTGGAATATCCAATACACGGTGGATGGCATAGACGCCATTCTCATCATGTTTGAAAACGAGAAGATCCCCGCCGTAGCGAGGATCTATGATCGAATAAGGGGCAAGAGTATATTCGCCCCTTGGTGTATCATAACCTACCAAAGCGTTATGACATGTTCCGGCAAAGCAGATTATCGCCGCAGCGATATCTACTAGTACCTCCATATCTTAACCCTTAATACAGCCACGAACCTTTAGGATACCGCGATCCTTTGGTGTTAACTTCGCAAGTTCGGCCTTGGTAAGTTTATCAGCCGGAGGGCACAAAGGCTCAACAGGCTTCAGAACAACTGGCGCAGGTGCAGGTGCCGGTGCGGCAACTACTACTGGCGCAGGGGGTGGAGGTGGAGGGACCTCCTTAGGAATAACGGTTGCAACACCTACTGCCACGGCTACCGGTACAAGGACCGGAAAGCGCATCAGAAAGTTGACAACCGTTGCGTTACCAGCAACGGGCATTGTCATAATTTTTCCTTATTTCTTCAGATTCCAACCAAACCAGTAGCTGGCATAGACTTGCACGCCAGAACCGGAAACAGGACCAGTGACTTCAGGACCGACATTGAAATGACGTTCATGAACTGCCTGAACACCGAGATTCAGCACACCGTGATCGAAATCACGAACAAGCTTTACACCGACCGCAGGAACCAACTTGTTGTTATAATCCAACTTATTCTTATCCATGCTATAGCCAAAAGAGGCATAGGTGTTGAGCTTCCACTTGTCAGAAACTTTCATCCAATCAATACCTTGCTCAACTTTACCCTGCAGGAGGATATTGTTGTCTTCCTTGGTGCCCTTAATAACACCGGGACTGAAGGTCAATTCAGACCAATTCGAACCAGGATAGCCCAGGGGCTCGGCGGCCATAGCACCCATCGACGCGAGAGCCAGAATGACACCGGCGATAGCAAAACGAGACTTCTTCATAATTACCTTTCTTAGTTAGTGTGTGAATCGAAACTGTACCTCTTGACTTTGTTCCATGCCAAGATTTCTTTACGCTGAATTACAATTTCGAAGAATGATTTCATAAAAGCGTAGAAGTTATAAAACCCCAACCAGTAGTATACAGGATGTTTATAGATAACGTCAAGCCGTCCTGTACGCCAAGCACAATAACATGCAATCAAGAATGAAACACCATAATCAATTGCCATGATACCGAATAGCATCGGGGTGTAGAAAATACCTACAAGGGCCAACCAGAATAAACGATTAAAGATAACCGCATCAAGTGTGAGCAAGATTAGATACCAATCAACCCGTTGCTTTTTGCTAAAACCGAAAACATTGTGCTTCTTAATGACTTGCCAGAATCCACGATACCATCGTGTCATCTGTTTTCCATAATCACGGAAGGTTGATGGATCCTGTGTATATACAATTGCATCCGGTACATATTCAACACGCTTTCCGTGCCTATGAACCTGCATGGTAAGATCCATATCTTCTGCCAGTGTCTTCGGATCAATGTCCAGTTCGGACAATACCTTTGTATTGTACATCGAAGAACAACCCGGGCCCACAAATACCACATTGAAATTAGATTGTCCCTGTTTTGCAATATCCTGACCATACGTATAATCATACGCACGGAGTGATGAAAACAGATGATTATTTTCTGCAGATTTAACCTGGCCGAGATAAAGACCCACATCGGGATTAGCTTCGGCAGCGCCACGCATCTTCATCATGAAGAGTGGATCAACTTTGGTATCACCGTCAAAGAAGATGATCCAATCATATCTCTTCAGTAATTGAAAATACACAAGTGCTTGGCGCTGGGCATTTGCCTTTCCGCCATTTTCCGGCACTGTATACACATTTACACCCGTGGCGGATGCAAGCTTTGCTGTATTGTCTGTGGAGCGGTCATCCACAATATAGATATCGGATTTTGCACATCCAGAACGGATTAATGAATCAATTGTCGCCTCGATGACAACTTCTTCATTATACGCAGGGATTAAAACAGCAATAGTAGGAAATGTGTTCAAGGCGTTACACCCGTAAATTTCCGTTACTATAAAATAAAAGAGGGCATACGTCAAGCCCTCTTTTTGTGCGATTGTTTACAGATCAGTAGCGTTTATCTTTGTGCCACATACCTGCAGAGATCATTTCCTCGACTGTTCTTTCCCAGCGTTTGCGAGCTTGCTTCTTCAGCCTCTGACGCTTTACAGCAGGTGGTTCGTAAGACATCCTATCTTTTACTTCCTTTAGGATGCCTGTATCTTGGACTTTTTTCGACCAGGTACGCAATGCACGACCGAAATCATCCCCACGGACCTCAACTGTGAGGCCCTTATGTCTCTTACCTTCTTTATATCGATTACTCATTATTTGCTCGTTTCGTTGAACGCTTTGTCTTGTATACATATTTCACTGCGCCGCGTGAATCTACTGCAACAGTCGAAACCCCATCTTTCGCTAACCTAGGCAGGGTAAATTGTACTGCCTGTAGATCTTTCTCAAGAATGGAGCGCAGACCACGTGCGCCAACCTTCTGTCGCAGACACTCCTCTGCAACATTCTGTAGGTATTTATCATCGAAGTCCAAAGTAACACCCTCATACTTGAAAAGTGCCTTAAATTGACTAATGATGCTATTCTTAGGTTCCTTCAAGATCTTAACAAGCATGTCAACGGTAAGGTCGTCGAAGACAACCGTTACAGGACAACGACCGACAAATTCAGGGATTAATCCATATTTTATAAAATCTTCAGGAATAACACTTGATACAGTATCAGAGAATGAAGATTTTACATTCAGAGTTGCACCAATCCCGATGCTTGTCTTGGATCTATTCTTTCGAATTAGTTCATCCAGGCCAACAAATGCACCACTGCAAATAAACAATACGTCCTTTGTGTCAAATTCGATCTCGGAACCTTCGGCGTCTTCAAATTTAACAATTGTTCCTTCAATCATTTTTAGAAGTGCCTGCTGAACACCTTCGCCGGAAACATCTCTACTTAATGTGGAGGATTCACTTTTTCTGGATTTCTTATCAATTTCATCAATAAAAATAATGCCATGCTGAGCACGTTCTAAATCCTCTCCAGAATTTTCATAGAGCCTTTTGATAAGATTTTCTACGTCTTCACCGACATATCCTGCTTCGGTTATCGTAGTAGCATCAGCAATTACATAGGGAATGTCATAAAGTCTTGAAATTGTTTTGACTGTAAGAGTTTTGCCAGAACCACTGGCACCCACCATTAACAGATTTGATTTATCAATCTCTACATCTTTATTCTTGTTGTTTACTCTTTTGAAATGATTGTATACAGCAACAGAAATTGCAATTTTTGCTTTATCTTGCCCCACGATATAATCGTCAAGATATGCCTTGATATCTTCCGGAGTAGGTAATTTTTCTTTCTTTTTCTTAGTAACCTTCTGTTCAGAATCCTGGGTTAATACATCATGACTGAATTTAACACATTCATCGCAAATATACAGAAGGCTACCATTAAACATCGGGCCCTCAATCATGTGCTGAACTTCGTGTCTACCCTTACCGCAGAATGAGCAGGTGATATTCTTATTCTCTGTTGTCATTTTTAAATTCCTTTATCCAACTTAGTGGTGTTAGATTACTTTGCTTAGGTACGGTTTCAGAATTCTCTGCTTCATTGCTGCCCGGCGCATCACCCACAACTTTATCCATTTCCTGTCCCTCTTCAGATAACGATGTAATTTCACCCGACGACGAATTCTCCGAACTGTCGGTGGTGGTGAGGGATTTTTCCAATCGCTGAGGCTTCTTTTCTTCATCCAATGCCTGTGGTGTAAAATGTCGTGTGTTACCGACTAATTCTCTTAATACTTCTTGCTGATGTGCCCAAGGAATAGCTCGATTATCTACAGGTAGATCTTCCTGATCCTCGAAGGTGGCGGCGGAAGTAATCGTCGACGCGCGAGGAACCTGAAATACCCCATTGTTCTGCGTAGACCTGGTCCAGTATTCATCTTTGTAGAACTTCTCCACAATTGCTTTTTCTTTTTCATTTAACCCCGACACCTCTTCCGATTCTTGAGCAGGTATTTTCTTCGTGGTCCCGATATTAAGCTCAGTGGGGTCACTTTCACCGGGGACTTCTCCTCCCATCTCTTCCAGCACTTTGTCAGGCGCGGGCGACGCTGCCATATCGTGAGTGGTTTCGGGAGCCGTATTTTGTACGGTAGAATTTTCTTTTTCATCAGAAATTATATGTTTTTCCAAAGAGTTTGGAGATATCGACGTGTGTATCCCACCTTCCTCTTCATACTCAGATCTGCTATCCTCATCCCTAGTTCGAATGCTCGATACCCTCGATTGTTCGATGTTTTTAATTGATTCTGAATAGATCGAATTCTGTTCCTCAACCACATTATTTCCAACCGTCGGTATGGTTCCCGAAGGCGTATATTCCTGAGGGCCGAGGGCCTGTCTGGTCTTTTCTTCTTTCTCATCCCTGCGCCTAATTAAAGTATGGTTGGCGGCAATTAATAGTGTAACCGCAAGTGGGTCAAGAGTCGATACAATCAAGAGCGTAAATATCTTCACTGCACTTTCGAGCGTCTTATTGTTGCTATTTTCTGTTCCGTAGATTAATTCAGCAATATATCTTACCGGACCTACCTCCAGTTCCATAGCCCTTACCTCAGATTGGAGCTTTAGGCGTTCCTCACTGAGTAGATCAATTCTCTTGTTTGCTGCATCAATTTCTTCTCTCAATTGTTTACGCTGAGGGGCCTGGCTTCGTCTTATTACCACAGACCTATCGGCTCTATCTTTTCCAAGATAGGAATTGATTGTTGCATCTAATTGTGCTATAACCTTTTCACTATCAGCAATAGTTTCTTTTTCTCTTGCTATCTGCTGATCAAGTCTTTCAATCTTCGGACCATTATCTAGTGTGGCAACACCTTGTTGAAGATGTGCCTTAGAAAGAAATCCAAACACACCGATGCTTGTTGCAAGCATAAGGGCTGCGGTGAAGATAATTAGTGGAAGTTTTAATGCCCAGGATGAGGATTTCCAATTACGATATAACCAACTTGTGGTAACTAATTTTCCACCCTCGAGAACTACACCCATAATGAGTGCATGAATAGGTGCGCCTGCATAGATAGCCATGACACCTATAATAGAAAACCAGCCCGCTACTGTTGCCAGTGAGAGAGCTGATAATAAAGTAAGAATTGCAAAAATCATCTATTATTTAGCGTCAAAAAAGAGTTCCAGATTATAGATTGAACTTACTGTTGCCTCTTCTTTTTTCATATTCGGCGCATAGACGCTTATAAGACCATCCATACCTTTCCAATTCAGCATCGGCAATCTTTTCTTTTTCTTCGAAATGCATTCCGAAGGGTAGATTGTCTGTAATGCTTATGGATAGATCCAGGGCCTCCTCGAATGTCATGGCCCTGAGAGCAATAAATAGATCATCCTCAGTTGACATATCTATCTTAGAACTCCTCTAATAGATCCTCTTTCCATTCTCTATGGCCTTCGCGAAATGCCATATTTGCCTGCGTCTCACGAACTTCAACACGATAACACCACAGTCTATTGGCTTCACCGGGACCCCATAGGTCGGGAATATAGACACCATTGATATACTTGTAAAGCATATCTGCCAGTCCCTCGCATCCGAGTCGTGGAAGTATAGTGATTTTTGCCATCTTTCTTTTTTCCAGTTCCTTGTACATTTCAAGTTCTGGATCATCCTGTGCTACCAAAAGAGTATGATCAAACATGCTCTCTAGCGTGCCCTTCAATTCCTTTAATCCGCCGTAGTCAGCTGCCCAATTTCTAACATCAAGGTCATCTGTTCCAAAATAGAACTTCATCGAGAAGCTATATCCGTGAATTAAATTGCAATGCGAATCAGCCCTCCACTGGCGATATGCACAGGGAAAGGCGTCATGATATTCTTTTGTACTTGTATATTTGTAAACTCTTGGTTCCATATTTACTCCAATTCGATTCTCGCCTCAAGAAACACTGCATTAGGATAAAATTTTCTTACCCTATTTAAAAGGTCTGATGGGAATCTATCTCTATTATATTCGTCGACTTGCGCAAGTATAGCACGTTTCTCGAGTGCAAGTACAAATTCTTCAAATTCCCAGCCATTGCTCTCAAGGCATTTTATTTTTTCATATGTCGTGACAATATCGGGGACCATTTCTGGCCCATTTCTGAAATTTACCGAAGATTTTACCGTGGTAATATCTTTCAATTTTTCCAGCATTGTGTCGATATCCGGCCTTCTTAAGACATCAAATGTCTTTTCCTCTTCCGGCTTAGGATTTTCTTGCATCGATATAATCTTCATAATATACCCACCATTGAGTTTCAGGTTTCCAATCCTCGTGCATTAGGAATCCCCATTCTCTTTGCTGTGGACCCGGCATGAAAAGTGTCCAGCAATCTACACCTGGTTCCAATTCAATTCTATGATAGCTTGTTGCTTTACAGACTCTGAAATGTCCCGGGCCTCTCCAAATTTTCTTTTCCCCAATAATCTTAGGTGTTTCCTTAGGTGCTACAACCGGATCTGGATATTCCGTGGTAGTGTCGATAATGGGGACCCATTCCCAATATCCACCTTTTAGAATAAAGGTAGCATACGGCCAGGGATGATCATGAAGATCGTCCGGATCGCTTCTGTGGAAATTATGAAGAAAGACGTTGAAAGGGAATTTCTTTCTGTCTTTTAGAAAAAGATAATAACGAGTAAGATAGGGAGATTTGCTCTCCCTATCCATGATTACTCTCTTTCTATCGTGCTTTTCAAGCCACTTTAGAAATTTTTTGAACATGATTATTCCTTATCAAAGGAAACAAGACGCATGAATTCAATTCTTACATTAGGGTCGCTCTTGAACACGCCACCCAATTTTGAGGTGATTGTGCTCGATCCTGTATCCTCGACACCTCTGCTCTTTACACAGAAGTGCTGTGCGTGGATTACCACCGCAATGTCATCAGTTCCAAGGATGTATTGCAGTGCGTGATATACTTGCTCTGTTAATCTTTCCTGGATCTGTGGGCGCTTGCTGAAATATTCAACAACACGATTGATCTTGCTTAAACCAAGAACTTTCTCTTTAGGAATATAAGCAACGGTTGCAACACCGTCGATAATAACAAAGTGATGTTCACAGTTAGATTGAACGTTTACATTGCGCTCAACAACCATTTCATCATATTTCATCTTATTTGCGACTGCGGTGCATTTCGGAAATGCATCGTAATCAAGACCCCAGAAAATTTCATTCACATACATCTTGGCTACTCTCTTAGGAGTTTCGGCGAGGCTATCATCATTGGTATCGAGGCCGAGAGTGTGCATAATGTTTTCAAATGCCAATTCAATTTTTTCGATCTTATCTTTGCGATCGAGATGATTTTGAATTGTCGGAGTTTCAACACCACATTTAACAAGGTGTTGATGGATTTGCTGACCCAATTCGGGGTCACATTTTGTTTTATTGTATGACATTTTAGAATCCTTCCTTAAACGGATATTGAGTTTTGAAAAGTTGTCACCGTTGTGTGACAAATGTATTTATGACTCAATATATACCGTGCTTGCTTTTTAGGCTGTTAAATTCACTGACCACATAGGGTTCATATGGCTTCGTAGTAATCTTTATCAGAGTTTTTACATCTTCTTTCAGGGACCAGAAATCGCCCTGGAGTGTCATAAAATTTGAACTCATCTGGTCATGTTCTTGAACAAGCCTGGTGAGTAATTTTGGATTATTTTCTGTGCCCTTTAACCTTGCAACTACTTGCTCAGTTTCTGCCATGGCCTGTAAATCCTCTAGGCTAAGAGCTCCCAGAAGTTTATCAAGGAGTTCGATTTTCTGCATTGTATCGGGTGTAGGAAAAATCATATTGCCATTCCTGGTTTATTTTTTACATCTGGATAAGGATTATAGCCGATCAGTTCGATATCCTCCCATTGCAAATTTAGAATATCCTCAAAGGAATTCAAATCTTTCTTGATATTTAGGGTGGGTAATTCACGTGGCTCGCGCTGAATCATTTCCTGACACATATCCATCTGATTTTGATAGATATGTACATCCCATCCGAAGTAAACAAGTTCACCTGGAGTAAGTCTTAGATATTTTGCGAAGATGTGATTTAAAAGTGCATAAGATGCAATGTTGAATGGGAGCCCAAAGGGAACATCATTGCTCCTCATTACAAAGCAATTATTCAGTTTTCCATTGTCTACTGTGAAATCACCTTCCACAGAATACATATGTAGCATGTGGCATGGGGGCAAGGCCATTTCGTGTAATTGACCTGGATTCCAACCTGTCACAACGTGACGACGACTGTAAGGATCATCTTTCAGTCCAGTGAGAAGATCTGCAATTTGGTCAACCTCTATCCCAGATGTTCTTAATAATGCATAACTGTTTTCAGAAATTGGAATAGACTCGACCTTACTCGCTTCCCAATGCCGCCACTGGTATCCATAACCCTTACCCATATCACCTTCGGGTAGATGCTGAAGCCCACGCTTATCGAGAAATTCTCGAGAAGTGTTTCCCTTCCAGATGTTTATGTTCTTTTCTTCGAGTAACTTTGTATTTGTTTCACCACGAAGGAAAAACATTGTTTCTTCGAAGGCAATACGCAAAGGAACTTTGCGTATGGTTGTTAGTGGAAATCCTTTGCTAAGATCCCACCTGAGCATTCTACCAAATACCGATTTTGAGCCTACGCCAGTTCTGTCTGGTTTATCAACACCGTTATTGAGAATGTCAATTATCAAATTTTTATAATTGTCCATTTGTCCCCTTTATCGGGACCTGAAAATACATACCAGGTCTCATGGTATGTATTTTATCACAGTGTTACTCGAAAGTCAAAGATTTTCTGATAGTTTTCTTACGAGATAGACATCTTCAGTAAGTTCCTCGGTCATTTCTGTATGACCGTATGAATCATTTTCAAAACCCCAGGTGACATATTTCTTATAATAATTTTTCCACCAAATCATTTCATTTCCAATTTTTTTAGGAAACCAAGCAAAGGCTTTTTTATATCTGGTTGTGGAGGTTAATTCATTCCTCCAATCTCTCATAGGCTTATCGCCGACCATCCTTACTCCTTGGGTGCAGGCATACGATAGAAATCGTGATTTCCGACCCGCATAGTTCTTGTCATCTCGAAACGCCAGGCAGGTTTACTGGTGAATGGATTGTGAAAGTGCGTTGCACCCTTGGTATTATCTTCAACTTCGCCCGCAAGAACAGTGATCGCAACAATAGATGCAATTTGGAATTGATCAACCAATGCCTGGTTGATTGTACCATCTTTCTTCAGAAAATTAATTTCTTTTCCCTTTTTATCATTCTCACAGTACCAAGAGAATGCACAAACGATATTTTTCGTTATTCTGTGCGGAAGGGCTTGTTTCACAACACCGCAAATCGTATTAGGAAAACGCGGATCCTTGGCACGATTTAGTGTAACAGAGGCAACCGCAAATTGCCCTCTAATATCTTCATTCCGGGACTCATAAAAGATATTTTCAGCCAAGCAATATGCTTCAGCTGGATCAACTTTTGATGTATCGGCAACGCCGGTAATATCTGAGGCCTGAAGAAGATATGCTAACAATAGTTTCGCTGTTATCATATTATCTCCTAAAAATCCCCTAAATTGGAAACCAAAAAGGGGACAGTATTTAGCATCTGCATTATACCATTAAATACATTGTGAAGTCAAACTCCAAGTTCTAGATAAATAGTCTAAACCGGTAAAGGATAAAGAAATGAAGCCATCTGATTTTAGTTCATTTGATACAAATAATATTTTGGAAAGCCTACGTAGTGGCGAATACTATATCTGGAAAGTGCATTTTGAAGATGGCACCTCCCAAGATGTAAGAATCACCTGGGACGAAACATCAAAGGAAGACTTGGAAAAACATTTCGGTAAACCCATTACCAAAATTGATTACAATTTTGGAATCCGTGGCGGCCAGACAACAGATGATTCAGCATTCCTGAGACAATATCACAGGGACCAAAATGAAATTGAGAGGCGTGCAGGAACTAGACCATGGAATGCACCAGTCGAAGAAGGTCATTGGGTTGCAAAATCAAAGGACGGCGTAGAGAAAAGATTTAAGACTTCTGACACAGCAGGTCGTGACGAATGGGCAAACAAGACCGTGAAGGCTCCGGCTGCGCCCGCAGCGGCAGCCGTACCAACCAAACCATCTCTAACACTTGATATGGTTTGGAGAAAGGTTGAGGAAGTAGTAGCTAATATTTTCCCCGATGGAGATCCAATTGATTGGTTAGGTCCATGGCTACAGAAGCAAGGAATCACTGACTATAAAATCGGTGATACTCTTGATAAGGCAGCTCAACAAAATGGCTATAAAGATATCTATGATTACTACGACGAAATGAAAAGGCAATATGATGCCGACATGACTGCTGAAGGTTCCATGGGCGGAATTAATAGATCTGCCCCTGCACAAGATGTGAGCTATGAAGACGTATTGGATGAAGTCTACAATGCCTGGTTTGAAGAACAAGAATTAGATGAGCTCAGCACCGCTAAACTCCGCGCCTATGCAGACAAGGCTCGTGCAATTGATCCGCATGCAGACCGCTTTAAAACCGTAAAACACAGCCAAGGAATGCAGAAAGCAAATGCTCGCATTGCCTCTAAGACAGGCGATCGTAGACCTACAGCAAGAACATTCGAAGAGAGATTAGCTGAATTTTTAGAATTGGATGAAGCCTTTGATAAAAATATGTTTGCTGATATTTTAGCTCAGCAAGATAAGGAAGAGAAGGCTGCTGTACAAGCTAAGATTGGAACAAGAGATATTGATCACCATGGTTGGACTATCCGACATCAAACAAAGGTTCCGCGCGGACAGGCTGTGAAATGGCAGGTCATGGATAAAAAAGATGAAATTAAACATCGTGGAGAATCCGCCGATGAAGCATCTGCAATTACTGATGCACAGAACTGGATTAACACAAAGGCAGGCGCTGGGCAGGAAGCAACACAGAATGTTACAATCGACTTCAACGTAAACTTTGCTAAGGAAATTGCACCAGATTTCTATGCCACAATTACACAGGATAATGGTGTGCCTACATTGCTCATGTCTCTAGAACCACAAAAGGGTCTACGCCATACAACAACAAGGCAACAGGCGCACAAAATGACGGCATCTACAACACCTTTGCCGGGCATTACACTCTCACCTAAGGAAGCAAATGCTGCCGGGCTAAAACCCAATGGGCGCTATCTTCTAGGCCCAAAGGAAGACCTCGGGGACGGATTATGGTCATTCCCACTTATCTATCAAAGCACCGTTGCCGGAAAAGGCGACATGGTAAAGATGGGTAAACCTGGTTTGACAGTGGCACATAATCGCACTATCGAAGAAGAAAATCTTTCAGAATTCATGGATCCATGGCACGGATATAGTGCAGACGATCCTAAGGTAAATGCCTTAAAGAAGGCACCTAAGTCATCAATGCAAGGAACAGAAGATACACCCTTCAGTGAACTTGTTCAGGATACTATCAGGGAACATGGATTAAAGTGGGCCTTTGATTTCTATGTTAAGAAACATGGACTTCCACCAAGGCAATTTAAGATATACGCAGGACTATAAAGAAAAGGGCCCAGAGGGCCCTTTATCTTTGCACCATTTTATCGTGCGGGTTGACGGGCACGAGTTCTAACTTCTTCGAAGTTAGTCTCGTTATAAGACAAACCGTCCCTGTAACGAGTCTTCAGGTGATCAATGATGTTTTCACCAAAATCAAGAACCTTGGTAATAAACTTACCGGTCTCGTCGGTAACAAGCATAAGCTGACCACGCTTGCTCTTCTTCATGGAAGAAGTGATCGGATCCTTGTAGACCTCAACCCACTTACCCTTGATATAAGCAGCGGAACACTTCATGGCAAACTCAAGGGTGTCTCGGTTGATTTGTTGCAACAGAGCACCGCCTTGACCAAATGCCACGTTATCGGCACTGTAGCCATTGATGTCCATCAGAGTAAGGATAGCACGGATCGAAACATGATCAATACCATCACCTTGGATGATACGAACATTGTTCAGCACCTTGTAACCCTTACTATTCACGGTGTGTCCAAAATGCTTGTCGAGAATCTTCAAGCAGTCATTAACGACTTGGACAGGATCACCACTATCCGGACGGACAACCACAACCGCACCGCTGTCAATCACATCCTGCTTCAATTCGGTTCCCCACTTCTCGCAGGCCTTGTAGATGTCGTAGCTATCACTGACGCAAGCCAGCAAAGCACCAGGCTTACCGTAAAGCTTCAGCATGTTTCGGAATGAAGCGGTTTCACCATCACGACCCCAGCTGGTAACGGTACTGTGTTCCATTGCAGGAATACTGAATCCGCAAACTTCTGCGTCATAGTATTCCATGGCAGCCAGGATTCCCGACACCGTATCAGTACCCATGAAGTTAACCAGGTGAGCCATGCCACCAAGGCCGGCACTTTCCAGGCTCGACACACCACGAGCACCAAAATCGTGCAGCTTGAAATCAATCAGTGAAGGATCACCATTCTTCTCAAGGAAGTGCTGGATAATCTTCTTGCTGTGGTAGCTGTTGGAACAGACAGTGGTGGGATACCAAATTGCACGAAGAAGAGCAGTCTCAAGGAAACTGGTCAACCAGTAGCACTTCGGATCAGTGTTAACGATCGAAACAAGTACGTTCTTCAGGTACATCACGGTACCTTCATCTACGGACTTGATTTCGACGGGGAGTCGGCCACCGTGGACTTGGACAATATAGTCCCACCCTTCTCGGTTGAAGGGTTCGCCGTGGGCCTTGATGATCTTTTCTGCCTCGTCCACCATCTTTCGAGTGATGGGGGTAGTTAGATATTCGCGAATGAATGCTTGCAGTCCAATGAACACAAGTTCGTCGTAAATCTTACTTCCTCGAGATTCGATGTACGAATACACGTATTCGGTGCCCTCGGGATATTGGGGCCACTGGCTGTACTTGTAGCTGTCGCTATTGAGAATAATGTTATGTGCATACTTCATGATAAACTCCTTATCAAATAATGCCCAACTCACTGTTGGGACTTGTTACTATAATACAGTCGCCTTTAGTGTAATTGCGACCAACTCCAGATCCGAATATTCATATCCTTCTTCTAGAGTACCATATCTATTTTTTAGATAGATAATTCCTTCCTTGGTTTTGGCAAATATAATCTCAGAGGAAAGTCTGATTCCGATGGGTACCGAATTTGTAAATTGACCGTAGGAAATGAACCATTCGTTTCCTAGTCGTGCCTGAGGTGGTACCTTACAAAAAATCATTTAATTCCCAGGGCTTCTTTTTCAGCAACGGAAAGCTTGGATAATGCCTGACGTCTAAGCTTTTCCTGTTCTTCAATTCTGTGCTTGGCATCTAATTCCTTATGGGCTTTATGCCATCTCATGAGGTCCTTCTTGGTAATTCCTGCCGATTTGTAATCAATTGTATCATAGAAATCGGGAGGGCCAAAATCTCCTTTACCATCGCACACCGCGTGCTCAAGCGCAGCAAGTGTGGCACATAGAGCACTTTCGGCAAAACTAATTTGTTTCCGCAGTGCTGGTTCGGTTACATCCTTAAAATATTGCTCAGGATGATCGTCGTAATAATCTCTGCAAGGCATATTTTCTCCTTAACCCCCGGGCAGGTAATCTTTTCCCGGAATCATTTCAGGAATCTTAGTGGAATAACTACCACCGTGTGCCAGCACATAGGCAATGGCATCCTCTTCCTGATCAAATTTTAAATGTGGAGCAACATTATGAATCATGCCATCACTCCACCCACCTTCACTATAATCTACCTCGACAACTCCACTTTCATTGAGCCAGGAACCAAGGATCGCAATGTCGTTGCGACCATTCAATCTCTTGATTCTGACATAGAAGCTCATTTTCGTGCTCTTGCTACCAGGGTTGCAATAATGTGCTTGTGATCTCCATAAAGAAGTTCTCCCATTTCTTCAACTTCCGAAAGCTTGAACCATCTTGCCTTCTTAGCATCGTCGGATCCTTTAACTCTCGGAAGTTCACCATTGCCGCCATCCAACTCAATCAGATAGGCCATAGTTATGGTGCGACCACGCAAATCACGGTCCGGGTGATCAAAGACTTCGTTGTAGGTAATACCCTTGCGAAGAACAATCTCAGGAACCTTGATCTTGGTTTCTTCCACAAGCTCGCGAATCACACAATCTTCAAGTCGTTCCTTGGGATTGATAAATCCGCCGGGTAGTGCCCAAAGACCCTTACCGGGAGAAAAACCTCGCTGGATAAGAAGAATGTGACCGCCTTGGATAACCACTGCATCAGTCGTTTGGAACACCGGTACGAAAGGAGCACTGGCCCAGGATTTGTGATAATCCTTATAGAATTTGTATTCTTCTACCATATCCTGGTAGAACTCGGTTTCCATGAACTGTTTCAGGTAATTAAATACCGCATTAGGAATAGCACCGGTGATGAAATCTAGGTGACCTTCGAAATAAAGTTCGCGAACCTTGGTTGCATCAATGGGATTAGATCCGTGCTTCACAAAGCCGTTGAGTGGAATAAAAGCCCATTGCGGAAATGCATGATTATACCAACTAGTTTCATCTTTGTCGTATCCGAGGATGCAGATTTCTCTGTCATCAATTTCCGGATCTTCCTTAGCAACAATGCCCTGGACATACGAAATCCAAGAACTATTGCTATATTTGAAATCAGGGAGTGGACTGATAGAGATGTTGGACGCAGAAAATTCTTCCGGAATACGTGCATCCGCAAGTGCCTCACTCATGGCACGCTGAATCATATCGCTGCGTTCCTGGAACTTGAATGGATTTTTCGGAGTGCGTGGCTGGAATGAACTTCCAATCAAAATTTGCACTTTATCTGCAATGCCCATGGCCTGCAAAACATTGGCTAGATGCCCGTTGTGGAAAGGTTCAAAGCGCCCAATGAGGATTGCTTTCTTAAATTTTTTCGCTGACATATTTGGCTCCCAAATAAGTTATGAGTTGCGAAGTCTCTCTTCGCGTACTATTTAGCCTTTACTATAGCACAGGCGTGCTATTTAGGGCGACCGACGGCGTGCCATCAGGCCCTTCAAAACCTCATTGTCGACGTAGGGCTTATCTCCCCTCAACTTATCAACAATCTGTTGTCGTTCGATTTCAAGAGATTCATTATATTTCTGCCATTGTTCCTTTATAGATCTATAAACGGCATATATCAACACCAATGAGAGCACTGCAACGATAGCAATAAAGAAAATAAGTAATGCCTTGATTCCAAAGATCATGCAACCTGGAACAAGAATTCCTATTAGAAAGAGAAGAATAGTCAGAATTTTTGCATCCACACTGCTCTGTTCCCAAAGCCATCTTAGAAAATTAAGAATCTTCATTCTTTTCATCCTTCTTGGTTTGATCCTGTAGGATTCTCATAAATTCTTCCTCTTCACCCTCGGTCCATTCAATGTACTCCTCGAGGGTGAAATCATCAACAACATCCTTGGGTAAAGGTTGCACAGGTTTCTTATTCTGTGTCATGCTTTTTCCTTTCAGCTTCATAAACTCTATTTCGTAAACTTGTTGTAGAAAATCCGTGATTTCTAGAATTGAAAACAACCTTTGTATGCATGTACGGAATATCCCACCCTGTATATTGTTTGCCTTCCCAATCTGCACCAATAAATCGTTTGTCAAATTTTACAGAACATAAGAGATTGCGTAAATCTTGTTCGGTTTCATACACAATCACCTCATCTACATATTTACAGGCACGCACCTGTAGATACCGTTCATGTGTACTTTGTACAGGTACATTCTTCTCAGGTCGATCGATGTTAGGGTTTGTCTGTAGGAACACAATTAGATAATCGCATTGTCCCTTACATTCTTCAAACATTAGATAATGGCCGGCATGTGTTAGGTCGAAGCTACCGGCAGTAACTCCAATAACACCCTTTGTCATTCTGGTTTCCTACCTGTCGGAAAAGGCCATCGAGTTGGATTGGATAGATCTTCATTGAGTTCTTCCTCGGATGTACCTTCCTTAGGGAAAGGCCATTCATTATCCGAAATCACATCTTTATCCTTGGCTAATTTCCATGGGCGCGGCGGGTTAAGTTTTGCCCCCACTTTATCTCCATTTTTAGTCTTTTTTGTCAAGTTGTTGCTCCAAGCATATTATCACCGTTATTTAGAACGGCCTCTACATAGAATTCTTCCTCTTCTTCTGTAAGCTCCATTCCATCGGCAAGTTTTTCTTCAATCAATGCCAATTTTTCATAATCTTCATCAGTGAGAATATCCATTATTTGAACTCCACAAATTTTTCAAACTCAAATCCCTTCCTGGTCTTCATCAAGATTGCACCACTAAGGAATCCACCCTTTCCACAACCGGTATCGAGGAAAATGACTTTGCCACCATTCTTATTACGAACAACCATGGGCTCGGTAATAGGAACATTATGAATAGGCTGTTTATCATGTCCGACGATAACGGTCTTACCCATAGGAACTTCTTCGATCCAATTGTAGAGGCGCACAGGATACCCATCCTCGTACACTTCTCCATTTGTCTCACCAACCAGAAATCTGGAACGTGCGGTTTTCCCGACATCGGCACCATCTTCCCAGAGAGAAGGATGACTTGCCGCATGAACAACCGTAAAATCTCCAAATTTATGATAAATGCCCGATAACATTTTATCTTCGATGATTTCAGCATACATGCGCTGAAACTCTGACATGCGTTCTTCCCCGACATCAACCAATGTCTGTTTTGCTGCGTGCGAGAACCTAACACTATTTCCTTTGATTGCCCGATAATGCTTATCATCATGATTGCCAATAGTTATACCGGCAAGGCCATCATACATCATAGAATGCATCTTGCTAACGACTTCGAAAGGTTGGCGACCGCTATCGACGAGATCACCGGTCGCCAACAGAAGAAAATTTTCGCTTCTGGAATAATTGCATGCTTTTTCGAAGGATTGGAAATCAGCATGAACGTCCCCAATGACTAACACACCATCGAGGCTTTCAAAGACATAATTCGACATTGTTGTCATTTTCTTTTTAGGTCTTTTGAACCCAACCCATTCTATCAAAACATTCTTTTACTCTATCGGTAACAATACCCTCATCACCGAAACAATAAAAATCCAGGTAACTCTCATTAGTATTATGATACCTATTGCGTATTGCCGCAATATATCCACCAGCAGATCGCCAGGAACATCCCCAGCATTCTTCATCCTCGCCTTTTAATCTCTTAATAATTTGCTCATCTTCGGGAATAGGTGGCGATTTTATTTTCCATTCAACATTACAGAGTGCCTGATAAAATTCAACAGCAATAGAGTGATCCTTAAGATATTCAATGACTATTCCATCCTTAAACATCTCTTCAAAAAGATCCCTCTTCATGTCCATAGATTTTTACGAATTTTTATCAAACGGATGAGCATTTCGGTATCCTCTTCATCCCATTCTTGTTCCAATTCCTCTTGTCTTTTATGCTCTTCTTGCCATCTCTTATAATCCGGAGCATTACGATCAAAGTCGTCATCAAGGGATGACAAAATGCCAAGGCCCTGGTTAGAATACGGTACGGGATCAATATTCTTTCGTGCAGCCCTGTCAATGGTCCACCACTTATATAGTGCAATGATTTCCCTGGCTGTTTGTGCTTGTTCCACGCACCGTTCATGTGGTGGTAAAGAAGGATCATCTAGCGTGGCCGCCCATTCGTAATACTTCATGGCGAAGTCCGGACGACGAAGATTTCTGTTTTTCCATCTACGATAAAGTCGAATATGACGATAGAAAAAATTCTTCCTGTTAATATCTTCTTCTGGATGTTGCCAGAGGTAGTGCCATGCAGATTCAATTTCAACAAAGTCTTTTAGAATCTTGAAATTTGCATGAAGAATCTGCTCTTCTGCTCCGTGGTAGTCCGGTGAAAGATCAAGCCTAATAATATGATATCGATTAATGGTTCGATATCTAATCCAGTCATTAATTGCCTGCCATTTATGTTTTACAGGCCAGATAAAGGTTTTCTTAAATTCGTTATTTAGATAATATCTAATGGGGGCTTTTTCCTTAAATTCTTTTCTGAAATAACGCCAGCCCGTAGATGACAGAGCGCCTGGAGGATTATATGCCATCCAGGCGCTGAACTTTGAAAATATAAATCGTATCTTTTTTACCATATCTCTTATTGTACAATAAGATTCGGTAACTAGTCAACAATCAGTGGGTAGGATTTCCTCGAGAAACGAATGCATTTAGTTTATCTGCTTCTGCGATAATTTCCTCAGACGTTGGTGCTGTTGTAATCCTATCACCATTTGCCGCACCCTTTGCTTGGTGTTGTTGATGAAGAATTGTCTGTGCTAAATTCAAAAGATCTAGTCTAATTTCGTACGGTGTCTTGCTTCCTGTTTTCATATGTGTCTCCATGTGTTATGTAATAATCCCTTGCTTGGGAGGTAATGCAATCTTCGAAACTGATTGTTCGTAACTTGAGCGAAGGCTTTGCGCCGGTGATGCTGTAATAATAGGCTTGCAGATCCTAATTGGTTTCTCTGCATCGGCCATCATCATAAACGGTGCAAATTGGATTCCACCTTGCGAATTTACTACCAGGCATCTTGCTTTCTCGACAAAATATGCCTGTTCAGTTTCCTCTACCACGGTTCCTACAAGTTCTTCACCTGCAGAAGTCTTAAATACCGAAATATACGGTAATTCTTGTTTTTGTACCAACATATATTCCTTTTATAAAATCAATCTATGATTCATTATACACGAAGTTCTATTATAAAACAATCACCAAATATTAACTACACTTGCCAGATCCACAATTCACACATTTCTTGCATCCTTCTTCGTAGACTATATTTGATGAATTACAATCCTGACATACCTCGCCGTGTACATGTTCGCCATCTCGAATAAATGATGCCAGAAATTTCTTAATTTGGAATAAGAAACTACCAATATACATACCCTCTACAGTATCTAATGCGGCTACAATATTCTTAATGAGAACACCGTGTCGTAGATTCAACGATATCATTCTCGCAATTTTAGAAGCATTATCACTTCCTGCAATCTTTGCAGTGACTTCGTTGATATAACTCTGTGGAATACCCTTTCTTGTAGCTAAATCATATAATTTTTCTACCGCATCGGATGTGGTTATATTCTTTTCATGATGATTTGTGTGTACAAATAAAGCAAAAGGACGAGTTTGTTGTTCATTCCACACAACCGAAAGGTACCATTTTCTTCCTTCGGCCTTTAATGTCTTCATGGAGGCTGGTGAGGAATCTGGTAATTTTACGCTTTCGAGAATAATTTCTTCGTCGTCTACTGTGGCGTTTTTCTCTTCCTTGGCAGATAGAACAGAAGTCATGGTACCAGATCTGTATGTGGTAAATCCTTTAATAAATCCGGTATTAAATACCTTCAAATAAAGACTTTTAAACTCTTCATAGCTATAATCAAACGGAATGTTACATGTCTTCGAACATGCCGAATCCGTCCACCGGGCAAATCCTTGCAAATCAGAAACATGATCGTCGACTGTCAAATTTGTCGTGGTCACAGCCCAGGGCGCAGTGGGATCCCATTCACCCTTATTCTTTAGATATCTGACACCGTAATCCTCACATAGAATTTCTTTTGTTAATCCTCTGTTCTTATCAATTTTATAGACAATACCGTTATGAGTACCTTTTAAAATTTCTTCATCACCTTCCTTGGTGAGTTTGAATAAGTCAGTTTCATTCCATTCTCCCTCATACCATTTTGGTGTGATTGAAGAGATTTCGTCCGGTGGTGTCGAAACAATAACCGTTCTGACATATTCCGGCATAAAGATTGGTTCAATTCCACCAGAAACAACATTAGCCAAAATAGATGAATTACCATTTGGTTGCTGGCTCATGAGTGATGAGTTTCTAATTCCTACCTTCCTCATCTTTTCCATATATTCGTCTGAAAGATTTAATTGCCTGACAAAAACAGAATCAGCATGTTTCTCTGGAATACAATATTCAAATTTCCCCTTTTCGACCGCTAAATCAATAGATGTTTCATAGGCAGTTTGTGCAACCAATCTCATCAGGCTCTCACGAATTCTTGATGCTTCGTCTGATGCAAATCGTATTTTCATCATAAACAGTGACGATCCCCATCCCATTATACCGAGACCAATTCGTCTCTTTTTTTGCATAGATTCTAAATACTCTGGTAATGGTGCTGAAGAATATGAATTTACATTATCAAGGAAACGAACCATATATCCTACATATTTTTTAATTGCAGGAAAATCAAAAGTTCTGTCATCTTTCACAAACTTGGTCAAATTAATACTACCAAGACAACAAATATTTCCTGGAGCCAGTGTTTGTTCACCGCATGGATTGGTTGCATAGATAGTTTCACCGTAATTCAGGGGGTTAAAGTAATTTGCGCGATCTAGAAATAATACACCCGGCTCGGCCCTATTATATGTAGATTCCATGATTAGATTCCATAACCATTTTACAGAGACGGTATTAAACACATTTACCGGATAACCATTTTTTATCCATAGAACAATATCGCCATTCCATTTTTCTTTGTAATATTCAGAAGTGGTCACAGGAAAAATTAGGTCCCATTTATCTAAATCATTTATCTCATTATTGATATTTTCAACAATAGATTTATCTGTTTCAGTAGATAATGCATACTCAAGTTCATTTATCTTGCTTACCCGTGACATAAAATCATCTGTACAATTCACAGAGATATTGAATTTTGTTAGTCTACCGGGTTGCTGTTTTGCTGTAATAAATTCAACAATATCTGGATGCCAAATATCTAATACACCCATCATGGCCCCTTTTCTAATTTTTCCCTTTGCTTTCTTATTGGTAGATTTTTTCCCAGAACCAGAGGTAATAATATCAGACGCCTTATCGTATAATTCCATATATTTTACTGCGCCGGGCGATTCAACACCTATACCATTGATAAATGAACCACGAGGACGGATATAAGAAAAGTTTTCCCCCCAGCCACCTTCTGATTTTAATGTCTGGGACTGACTTAATAAATGACCGTAAATGCCTTCAAGTGAATCTATATCATATGAATTTCTTGGACCAACAAAACAGTTTATCAACGTAGTGCCCTTCCACTCTGTTCCAGCATTAGATAATATGCGACCACCGGGAACACCCTTAAAATCTGTTAATAATTCATAAAATTTTTCTTCCCATTCTTTACGAAGTTTTTCTGTGGATTCTGTAGATGCTATAGCACCTGCAATTCGACGCATTGTATCGTCGATATCTTTATCATTATGATCTCTATATGTAACATTCCACACTTCTTCTGAGAACGAATCTTGAAATACCGTATCTGTCATTTATACCTCATTATAATTTTAATCTATATTTTTTATTTGGTGTTGATGGTACCTTGTCAACACCTTTATCTCATCTTTTATATCTCGTAGACTACTTACCTCTCCCAAATAGTAATTTAGAACAAAGTGATCTTCTGTTCCGGGACAGTCGATAACTGGGATAAGGTAAATGTCTCCACCATCCTCAATAAGTTCTAGCTCAATAACTTCATCAATATCAATTAATATCAATGTATAGAACATCAGAAGGCTGATAGAGCTCCTGCAAAAAGACCCGTGAAATAGTATTTCCCACGGGGTCGGCCAATCCTGCGGGCTGTAGTAATCAAGTGTTCTTGAACCAATGGGAAATTTAGAGAAAAACCCTGCAATTTCCTTCAATTGTTCATCTAATGATTTGTCAACCAAATCATTACGTAAATTTTTCCAAAGGCGAAGGCGCTCTTCGTTTGGAACTGAATTCCAATTCATACTCTTCTCTTTATAGTGATGCCCAAATAATTGAGCTTGTACTAAAAATCAAATTTCCCGGAAAGTTGTGGATATAAGATACTTCGATATTTGTATTAGAAATATCGTAGTTTGCCTGAAAACTAATATCAAAGGCTGTGGTATTCACCTCAACACTCGAATCTGTTAGTTGAACAGGTGTCAATGGTGGAAATCCCGGTGGAGGTGGCGCTGGTACAAAAGGTACTGTTGCCGTAATTTTCATTTCACCATTTCGTGAAAAAGAATTACCTACAAGATTTTGATCTGCCGTAGGTGCATCTGTAACACTGTATACCAGATTATAGAAAGGTGTTGGCAAATGAGTTAGTTGTGGAATAACAGTAAAAGATCCGGCAGGTGGTAATACAATTACCAATGGTTGAAATACAAGATTAGCAAGTGTTGATGTTGCTAGTTCGACATATTCTCCATTGATATTACCGATAAAGATTCTTCTCGAATCTGTGCATAGAGCAATTTCACCGGGCTGAAGGATTTCTTGTCCCGTTCCCGGGTATGTCGGATACAATGCATCAAACTGCGTCTGTGTGCCGCGCCTGTTTTGAATTCTTGAAACTACTACTGGTGTTGCCATTGAAAAATTCTCCTGTAGACTATTTAGTCATATCCGAACTGATCGTAATAGGCGCATAATTTGTTTGCCCACATTGTTTCATAATGTGTAAATTCATCTCCCTCTATAATGAATTCCTGATACTTTGCTTCTCTGGTAGCCAGCATAATAACACCCTTCTTTATATCAGTACCATAAGTTTCATTATGCGCAAGGGCATATGCAGCCAATTGCATAAAATAGTCTTCGATCCATTCTTTCTTTTTTTCTCTTATACTATTCTTGAAATCCATTATAGCCGGCGTACCTTTATGAACACCGATCAGGTCGGTAGTTCCGGCATAAAGCCCTGTTGAATATAGGCCTACTTCAGATCCCCATACTTCGTCAACATTTGGTAAACCATGTTTCACAATAACCTTAGCAAGTGTCTGTGCAATAAATGTGCCGTGATTCATTGACTCACCGAGAATATAATTCTCGAGGTTTTTATGCATGCCATTGCCAATACCACTGGCCTCAGTCTTGATACGGTTAGCCTCAGACTCCCCGACCCGTTCTTGCCAGGCCTTGAGGTGTGTGAGATCTTTAGTCTTTGAGAGTATCGTTGTAACACTAGGCAGTGGTCTACTCTCACCAACGATGTAGCGTCGTCCGTTAGGGCTATCTACTCGCTGTAATGGCTGATAATCGAATTTCTTTTGTATAAGCATTGACGAATTGTAACACTAAAGAGTATCACGAGTCAACACATCACCAACAGATTTTCCACTGTAGCGTGGATCCCGTGGCCGGATTTGTCTGTAATGTGATTGTGTAGCCGAGGCCCTTGAAATAAGAAATAACGGTATTTAGTTGCAGAAGAATAGGCTTATTTGTTGTGGTTCCGGCCCAGACTTCCCAATACAATTCTGGATCTGTGCCAAAGGTATTCTGTGCAACATTGATAGTTACCACAGCAGGTGTAGCCGGCGGATTAGGTAACGCTGCTGTAGGTGGGTTGAAAACTGCACCTGTAGCACCTGTTGTATAATTCGAACCCGGCGAAGTTACCGCAATGGATGCAACAGAGGTTCCCGAAAGGGTTACCTGTGTGGTTGCACCTGTTCCTGGATCACTAATAACAAGATATGGAGGATATACTGCATATCCAGCGCCACCGTTGTTAATCAATACCTGTGTAATTGTTCCAGTAATGTCGGTAAGAACTGTTGCCTGTAGTCCTGTTCCTAATGGATAGGATAATAGTGGATTCAATGTAGAAACAATATTCACTGTTGCTACGCTATCTTGATATCCAGAACCCGGATTTAGAATTGCGACAGACGTAATCTGTCCTGTGAGGCTAACACCTGTAATTTGGAATACAGCATTCACGTAAGCGATGTTCGGTGCGACAGCTCTTGTTGCGGTAACGGTATCGGCTAGTACATAACCGGAACCACCGTTCACAATATTCACCGCAACAATTTGACCAGCAGCGTTGACGAGCGGCTGTAGAATTGCACCAATGCCACCGACTGAGCTTACAGATATAGTCGCAGGGACTGGCTGATATCCAGAACCACCGCTAGTAATATTGATAGCAATAATCTGTCCACCATTTGTTACAACTGTGCCTGTAGCACCAGCACCAAGGGAACCTAAAGGTGGAATAAAAGAAACTGCTGGTTGATCTTGAAAATATCCGGAACCACCGTTAACTACTGTAACGGTATCCACACCCTCGACGAATGTCATTGGAGTTGTGCCGCCTACTGTTGTACACATCTGGCCGCCACCGGGCTGACATAGGCTCGAAGCTGCAAGGATAGCCTGCTGAAGCATGCAGATTTCTTCCCAAATAACGGTGTTATTTGTGGCGAGTTGCTCCATTAGTGGAGCATTGGGGAAACCTGAGCCGGGTGTGCAGCAATCAGCCATTTTTATTATCCTATTTTTGTGGCCTTTTGGGCAAGAGTATTTACTTTTGATGCATTATCTTGTGATCCTGCACCTGCCGTCATTTGTGGTTGACTAAAGGCAATCTCCTGTGGATTGGCACTTGCCACAATGGGATTCTGTTGAAGAAGGTTTGTTAGACTAACCTCATCTACAGAATATCCCATTGCCTGAAGTTGCGAAACAAGTTGGGCTGTACCAATCTTCTGTGCGCCCGATCCTTTTGCACCAACAAGCAAATTATTCAAATCAGCTTCGAGATCATTATTGTAATCTTCGCTGAGGAATTCTTTTGCTCTCATTACTTCTTCGAAGCTTCCTTAAGTTGGCGAGCTCTTTCCACAATGCGTTGCATTTCAAGAACCTTACGCTGAAGAGTTTCTACCGATTCCTTCTTCATTGCACGGCCCAATGGTTCTTCCTCATCTGCGCCGCCGAATTCATCGTCTGCGCCAAGTTCGTCACCGATGTTATCAAGATCTAATTCAGCATCCATTGCTGCATCTGGACCAAGATCTGTACCAAGGTCGCCGCCCATGATATCCTTATCCATGTCCACGGCTGCACCAACCTGGCCTGTTTCAGCCATGTTGGAAACTGCATCATCAACCTGTGATTTGGCTGTATACAAAGAATCCATAACACTCTGTAGGGCACCAGCAATCTGTGTTTGGAAAGCAGAAGCTGATTCCATTCCATATGTCTCGCGCATTTGATCTGTTACTGGCGGAAGATCTTCGTTTTGTAGACGACCGATTTTTTCAATCATTTCTTGCAACTCTTGAGCGAAACCCTTTGCTGCCATCATGACTTCTGCCTGGCTTACTTCGGTTTCAAGTAGAGTGCGTAGTTTTCTTACTAGGTTTTGTGATTCACCCATGCTCATTCCTTTCTTGCGTGCGATTCGTTGTACATCGAAAGGATCTGGTACCATGCGGCCGTCCTTGCCACGAATCATTCTTGGTTGTTCTTCTGGTGGTTCCTCTGGCATAGAAAATCCAAGCTTACCTAGCACATTTTTTTGACCCTTTGAAAGGTCTGTATGAGCATGTCCACCTGTAGCAGAAGCTCTCTTACCGACGCTTGCCCACTGGTCTCCCGATTCCTCTGTCTTTTCATAACCGGGCATGGAGCCGGAAGACTTTGGTTGTCCAGCACGAGCACGAAGACGGGCATCAGCTGATGCTGTTCCCTTATCGCGTTGCCAAGGATCTGCCTTATCGGCATAGCTCTTTAAAGTGTCTGAACTCAATTCATCAATTCTGCTTTCGCCTAGATCTGAACCCTTCATTTCTTCATCCTCTTCTGTCATTTCTTCCATCATTGCTGGAAGTTGATTGGCCGAATTGGCCTGTAATTTTGCCATTGCGGCTGATCTTACCTTCTGTTCAATAAGATCGTCGGGGAAACGATATCTGCTTGAACGATATTCTTTCATAGCATCCCTGATAGCATCTTCAAAATCATCCATGCATGTTCCACAAATATGGAAAGCATCAACCACATAGTCTGTCATGCCATTTACAACATGATCCAACATTGGCGATTGAAACTGCATCAAAGCAAATTCTCTAAGATTTCTGATACCCTCAAGTACAAGCAGTCTCTTCGAAATTTCCGGAGACTTTTTAGCATCGTCTCCCTTGATTTTTAATTCAGTAATTTCTTCCTGAATCTGTTCCATAATGAGTTCTAAGTCACGGTCTTTAGCCGATTCGTTGATAGTGAACCCATAGTTTGATTGTAGATGCTGATTGATCTTTTTCAGTGTTGTGGTTGGCACTTTACCAATATCATTCAAAAGCATATAAACCGTTCCTGTAAAATTTATTTCTATTATTTATCAATCTATGAGGCTATTTTACTCTTTTGAAAATCGAGATCTTATCGCGAGTATCTTTTGCCATTAATTCTGCAACCTGAAATTTATCCTCAAGTATAGCCATTTTTTCATAATCCTGTCTTTTCTTTGCGCCCTTATAGCAATGCAGGTAATGAAGCATATCTGCATGATATTTTGTAAATTTTTCATCAAGTGTAAGAACTTGCCTTACCACACCTGTCTCACCGGCAGAATATCTTTGTGCTATTATGATAGCCACATCAAAGACAGAAATATTTTCATATATCCTGGTACCATTCAGATTAAGAATATCGTACATACCAAGATCATTTTTTTCGACCAATGTATTACCGATAAGATGCGATTTTTTAGAAGTTTGCAAAGGAGTACCCCGTTGAATAGCAAATGTCGTTGCTTTTTCGACAACTCTCTCTAACTTATCAATAATCGCACTTCTCTCTATCATTTCTTGAAACCGTTATTCTTTCTTGATGCTGTTTTCTTGCCATTTGCTGCTAGGGTAGCAGACAGTAATCCTGTTGCCTGGTTTGGCTTTGTATCACCAGCGATTGTCTTGGGCGGAGTCCTCGGTGTGTACTCGATTTTCTGTTCTTCAGTCTGTTGACGTTTCTTTACCTTGCCCATTGATGCTGGGGCTACCGCAATGGCACCTGCTCCTGTTGCACCTGCACTGCAATTTTCTTTAATTCCTGCAAGTGTTCTCATCCTCTGGAGTTCAACATCTTCAGCAGTGAGCTGAGTTCCTTGTCCTTGACCTTGCGCCATGAATGGTTCAAGTGCATCCTGATTTTGCCATTCTTCCTGACCTGTTGTGGGATTCTTTACCTTTACACCCTTGGCACCCATGTCCACCTGTGTAATTTCTCCAGGTACAGGAAGTCCATTTGGACCTTTAAGGCCCACAGTCATTCCTCTTTCGATAGGCGAACCTTTTCCAGGCCAGATGGATTTCATTTTATTTGTACCTGCCTGCTGTTGAGGAGAGGACTGTTGTGTCGGACCTGTTGTAGGAGCAATTGTCTGCCCTGAGGGTGGAACAACCACATTAGCTTCTACAAGCGATAGGTACTCTTTGAAATTCATCTTGGAGATTGCTGCGGATGCCTCTTTCAAAGAAATATTTAATTTCTCTGCATAGGTCTTGACAATATCTTCGGCAATAATAGATTTTATTGAGTCATTATTAGATAACATTTAGAAATTCTCCTGCCTTGCAAAGGCAATATTCTTCGCCCAACCACTTGGGCTTCCATTTACGGTAGTTACTCTGACACCACTAGGTAATACAACACCATCGAGGTCGTCTACCAATAATCCAACAGGACCTGGTGTTCCGTATGGAGTGAAATTATAGAATTGAACGCCTCGTTCAACTGCAAATTTCCAAATAAAACCTTCCCCAGATAATTCAAGAGTATAATCAGCTAATTCTAAGACAGGAAGTGGATCTGCAAGAATAACAGGCATAGCCCTTAAACCGATACTCATTAAAAGAACTTCAAAATTCTTTTGACTTTCATCAAGGGGGCTTCCTGTAACCTGAATGTTAATCAATCTAATAAGTTCCTCACTTGGTGGAGGATTAGGATTAGGATCTGTAAAGCACAAAGGTGACGAAGCGTAGCAGACATAATACTGGAGGTCTGCAGTCAGGTTCTGCATCGATGTTGCGGCGCCGTGTATCTGTTTTGGCATTATTTTTCCTTATCTCAGTATTTAGCTGGGTTTTATTAGAGTACCGAGCCAATCTGGAGGTTCCATGAATTTGCATCGCTGCAAACTAAAATAACTTCTTGTGTAGCATCAAATTCGACAGTATCAGTATCTCCCAAATCTGTATGAATTACATCTGATATATTTCCTACTGTAACTAAGACAATAGCCCCAACGGGTTTCGTAATTATAACCGAACTTCCTACCGGAGTTGAACCGCTAAGAGCGGGCAAGGTTACGGTCCCTGATGATGTTACGAAATATCTTGTACTAATTAATAAATTGGTTCCGGGTGGTACAGGAATATAGTCAACTGTACCAGGGGATCCAATAGTAACTGTTCTTGTTAATGCATTCGATGTTAATGTTACATTCGATCCTGCATTGAAATTTAATGTGCTAGATCCTAATGCAGTTATGGTCGGCTGCGTAGGAATAGCAACTGCAGAGAATGCGTTAACACCAGAGGGTGCAGGTGTAAAAATAAGACCGGTTTCGCCTGGATTTACGGTAACGACATAGTTTGCTGCGCCGGCATACGTTGACGGAGTGTCAGATAGTTGTAAGAATGAAGTTGGGCCACCCGATCCCAAATTCCAAATATATGGTACTTCAGTAACCGTGCAAACCGTACAGTCTATATGGTCAACACCCACATCATTTCCTAACGATTGCACCATTGCGGTAAGGGAGGGCCCATCCCAATGGGATCTATTAATTTCGAGTGCGAATGAAATATTATATTGATTTGGGTTCATAATATCGATGAACCCATCTTCTGAAATATTTGTGAATATAATTTCTGCTGCCGATCCTGGCACAGGCTGACCAAATGCGTTTATAGCACCACTGAAATTGGCCCCTTCAAGAACAAAATGTCTTAGGGAACCCGTAATCATTTGATCGTTAAAAACGCCTCCATTAACTCTTACTGGCATGCCGTGATTCCTTGAATATTCTGTATATTTATCAACAAAACAAATTATTGGACCAAAGAAAAAGCGCCGACCTGCGGCGCTTTATTTCTTTTTCTTCTAATTTATGCCAAATTGTAATATGTAGCTGTTCCCAGGGAGAAGGATACTTCTGTTACTGTACATGCACCAAATGCTGCCACTGCCGAAACAGGCGGTGTCAAAGGATTTGCAGCACCTACAGAAACATAGACTGTTGCATTAGGTAATGCTTGAATTGCTGTCTGCATCTGTGTGGCTGCTGCCGTTGGTGATGTAGGTAGCTGTTGTTCATCAGCATTAGCCGGTGGAACATCATATGGAGGTACATCAGAACCCCAACCAAAAGCCGAGGCCGATACACCAATATGAAGTTCTGTTGTTGCACCATATGTATTGGGCATTAAACCAATAAGAACGATATCCGCCTTCTTACTAATTTCCTTTAGAACAATTTCTGCTGCACTGTTTGGAACAGGCTTGTTATTACCAACAACGAAATAGCTAGTAACCAAGGGATCACCACCATTGAAAACTACCGGTAAGTTTACCGAACCATTTGAAACAGTCCATGCAAACGGGCCTGTAATCTTGAAAAATCTCATGCCACCTGTCAATGTCTGATCATTGATGATGCCGCCATTTACTCGAAATACCATTTTGTAATCTCCTACAAGTTGTAGTATTTATCATAGGTCAGAAATTTTCAGTCACAAAAAAGCCCACCGTAGTGGGCTCTTCTGTACCTTTACAACAATTAAGCTGTAACAAGTAGAACTGGATAGTAGCCAGGTGTACCTGTTGGGCTGTTTGTTGGGTTCGAACCAGGTGTAGCACCAGGACCGATTGCCAAGTCGCCAGCGGCTGCTGTAGCAACTGTCATGTTACCGTCAAATGCAGCGAATTGCATGTTGAATGTTACTGCGGCTGGTGTAACGCTAACTAGGGCACCAACTACGTTTGTAGGTGCTGCGCCAGCTGTTGTAACCTTAGCTTGTGCATTCAATACTGGTAGTGTCGAAGCGATCAAACCAGCTGCATCCGAGAACCAACCTTCAGCAAAACCGAGCATAACGTCAACTGTGAAGTTTGTTGCATCATACTTCGAAACACCAAGAACTGTAGCCTTTGTTTCAAGTGTCTTTAGAGCTTGAACAATAACAGACTCAACGATATCGAATGTCGAATCAGCAACTGTACCTGCACCAGCTGGTGTCGATGTACCAAGAACTGTTAGATCTGCTGCTGCAAGAGCAGAGATGTCCTTGCTGAATGTTAGCTTTGCGAATGTGACTTGCTTTTCAACCCAAATACCTGGGTAAGCTGCGCCATTTACTTTTTGTGTCATTTTGAATAACTCCTTAAATTTGTGACAGGATCATCCTGTTCATAAACTTATTTATCATTTGGTTGAAAATAGACGGCAATTTCTGGCGGATATTCGAAATATTTTGCGTCTTTCCACTCACCAAAATTCTTTGCCATACGCTTCCAAATTTCTTCTTGTTTATTTGGATCGAAGTATTTATGCACAGCGGCAATTATATTCTCAAGAGATTCGATGTCTTTTCTAGTTGCATAATCACACGCAAATAACCTACGAGCAATATCATCTCCGTCAAAATACGGACCATATAATACGGCGTCTTCTTGTGCTTTAAGGTATCTCGTACCATCTTTTGATTTCTTAGATACACGCTTAATATAGAAGAATCCCTTAGGGCCCCATTTCCACCTAATTTGAGAAACTGGTCGATCAAAACTATCTAATTCTGTCGATTTTACGGTACCCGAAATAGCACCAATAGCAGCAATGGCTAGGTTTCTATGGGCACCTTTGTAACCAGAATCGGGAGAGGTATGATGATAGAATTTCTCCCAGGCAGAGTTACCGACGCAGATATCGATTTGCACAAAACCCGTCCTTGGTAATCTCTCATTCTTTGATTCATCAAAATTTGCAATCGGATATCTTAGATGGACCATATTGCCGTTGAAGGCAACATTATCCTCACCGTATATATCTATCAATGTATCTCGTAACCCCGATACACCTGTGCTCCAGAAAGAAGAATCAAAGACAATATCAATGTCGCCCGAATATTCTCTCATTCCGGTAGATCCCAACAGATAATCATTTAGATCAAAGGATATTCTTAAATCCTTTGCAAGATTATCAACAGTGGGTTTGATTTCATGAATATAGATAGTTCCGCAACCAGGGACGGCTGCACCACCTTCGTAAGAAGGCGTCATAGCATATTTTAGTTTCATTATTTAATGAGATCGTGGATGTTTAAGTCTACTGATTGCAGAAGGTTGTCGTAGTGTTTACGAGACTTCATGCCTTTTTTCCAGGATTGAATAATTTGATTCTTAATATGAGTTACATCGATATTATCAATTGTGCCAGTCTTTAGACGCTGAAGTAACTTCAGGTATTGATCTGAATTTAAGACATCATTTAGTCCGACTAACTCAATTTCATCTATTCTCATAATTCTCTCAAATGTTTTTCGGCGATTATCTTTGCAAGTACCTCGGGTGTTCTTGCTTCTCTAATTCTTTCTTCAAAATCCCCGATCTTGTGAAAAACTGTCGAAAACGTCTGCATTGTCCTTTCGTGAATTGCCCTTTGCAGAACACCCTCATTAAGATGTCGAATCGCTTCTTTTTCATATTTATCTAAATCTACGAGAAGTTGTGTCCTCTTAGCATCAAGGAAATTAAGCCAATACTCCTTCACAGATACAAAATTGATATTTTCGGAGAGTCTCTGTAATCTTTCCTCATTGGTAGAACCTAATTTTCTTAGGTGCGGTTTTGCCTGCATTGTGCCTAGTTCTGGATGACCGATAGCAGTAGCCATTCCTACATAAACTTCCGCCATAAAACTAGGTAAATTATCTACCGATTTTGCATGCTCAGTAAGCTGATTGCGCTTTTGCCAGGCTGTTTCCCTTATCCTACCAAAAACATCCTTGTCGATAAGTTTCACCATTCTTCCGGTTCTGGGATCCTTCATTACAATACCTTCGATCCAACCACCTTCTGATTTCGGTGGGCCGTAGGCACTTACCGTATTCCTTACATAATACTCAAGGAGCACTTCTTTTATCTTGGGAATATAAACTTCGTATGAATTCTTAAGAATTTCTTCTTTCTTCTCTTTGACCAATACCTTAGTAAACTTCCATTCCTCTGGCAGACACCACTCTGGGCGCTTATTCAATAAGGTTGTTCCGATTGAAAGATTATTCTGGCCACAGATACCCGATTCCTCGCGAAGATAGGCCATAAGATCGCCCGCAGCATTCATTATTGTTCTGCGAGATTTCCATAAAGGATAAAAATCTAGACGCGGGACTCTGTCAAACAACCAAGAATCTTTCGATTCTCGAAAGATCACATTCCTGCCATCTTCAGTTAATGGTGACTCAAGGGCTACGGAAAGAGATTGACCGCTGAGTTCCTCTGCTAATCGGTCTATATTCACATCGCCCTCGGTAGTGCGTAGGAAGATTAGATAGTTTCTATCCTTAGAGTAAGGTACGACATTGGGTAATTCTCCGTACAATACTTCCACCTCGACCTGGTCACCCGGTCTCAGACCGGCACCTTTCATTAGAGGTAATACTGACTCAAGAGCTAAATGGGCTGAACGCATGTATGTTGTTGAAAATTCCTTATTGTAGGATTCAACGGAATACATGCGCTGGCCGCCTTTTGTTTCCCGTGATGTGTAGAAGCCATTTTCGTCAAGACCAAACAAAAGTTGAGCACCGTCAACTTTTTCTGTAAATTCGAAATCTTGGAGTTTAGTGAGAGTTTCTATAAACTCCGTTAATGGCAAATCTTCTATGTGTGTAATCCCTCTCGAGATTTCTTTTGCAATCATTTTCTATTACGACCAATAGTTTTGTGTTCCTGTTCTCTGCGTTTTGCAGAGAGATCTGCTCTTTCTTCTTGAACTATTCTAGTAAATAATTTTCTGATATCTTCGATAACTAGCTTTCCATCAAAAACAGTGGATTCCTTAAATCCGTACTCCTTTTGCAAGAAAGCAATAATTTCTTTATCAATGCCTGTTTCTTTGGCATACTGTGCAATTTTTGCAATTGCCTCACTTGCCGCAGGTTTCTTATACTTATCGGTATCATCTTTACCAAAAATTTCAGCAAAAACTTTATTAATTTCCTTCTGACTGAACCCGGCATTCCTTAAAATGGCCTCGATATCTCGTGTATCGTCAGGAAATCCATCATCTTTCCATGCTTGCTGAAGATCATTTATATCTATCTTATCTTTCTTCAATAAACGAGAAAATCCAGTTGGATTGGCACGCAAATCCGTCGCAGTTTTGAAAATAGCCTTTACATCAGCGGGATTGATTTGTGCTTCTATAATTTTACGCATCAGTCAATGCCCTCCACAAGGCCATTCTTTGTGAATCCGTCAATGTATCACGAATTAACCTTTTTATCTTCCTGATTTCTTCTTGTTTCTTATTCTCGATTTCTGCAGCGTCTGGAGATACCTCTGGTTCCACTTTCGCCTCAGGCTTTTCAGGGTTAGCGAGTATCGTAAAAATTTCCTGAATGTCTTTTTCATCTAATTCTATGCCCGGTTTATCATAGATAGCTTCTTTGAAAACATCCTTATATTTAAGGCGTGGTTTTCTCTTAGGACCAGGTAACGCAGGAAAATTATTCTTACCTACCTTTTCCCCCTCGGGTCCGATATCTCTAAACGGAACATCCTCTGCATCATCATTAGAATATTTCTTCTGTGGCTCTGGTGGTGCAATGGGCTCTTTATGTTGCTCTGGGGGTGGAGGTGAACCAGGGGACATTCCCTTCTGTGTCCATGTAGATGCTGGTGTATCAGGTCTCTCAGCTGGAAGATTATCCGACGATGTTGGTGTGGATTTCTTTGATAATACTGCCTTAATGGCTTTCTTAATTTCATCCGTACTGAAGTTTGATTCAGTATCTAAGTAATCAACAACGTCAGATACGGTCGGCTTTCTCTTATATTTTAGTCGGCCAGATTTAGAAGATTGTAATTCTACAATCTGATTATTTTTTAGATATTGTATCCAACCACGTGTGAGGTCTTGTCTAACCGACATAGCTATCGTCTTCCTCTTCGCCCTCGCCATTCTTGATACGTTTTACCATTCTTGTAAAACGGTTAGGGTCGGAACCGCGAATGCTGGAGACAAAGCGTTTCTTTAGCATGTCGGCCTGTTCGGGCGTGAAAGACTCATCGATGGACTCGAGGAGGTTTATGGCAGAGACAATAATATGTTGTGCTCTTGCCTCAATAAGTTCTTCCTTGCTTTTCTGAGGAACGTATGAACTAATTTCCTCGAGAATAGATTTGCTTCTTCTGCTAATAGTCAATTGACTGTCTCCAGTTAGTTTAGCTATTTATCTAATTTCTTTTTAGAAAACTACGTAATGAGGATGCTGCCTGGAGAGGATCAGCAGGTGCAACTTTATGTCCACTCATTTGGGTAATCTCACCGCTTGATGGATCAATTTTTTCACCAGATTTTACCACACTCTTGTTTTTCAATTGTTCGTAGATATTTCTTGTTGCGGCACCTACAGCACCTTCGGCACCTTCTTCGAGGTCTGTAATTCGTAGACTCTTATTATTGAATGAAAGATCAATCTTTGATCCAACACCAGAGCTTGAACGAGTTTTCATGAACTGAATTTGGTAACGACCGCCTTCTTTCATAGCTGCACTAGTAAAGATACCAATTACATTATCTGCTGTATTGACCTTAGAAATACCACCGGCAATGTGACTTGGATCAAATTCAATTTCTTCATAAGAGCCACGATTCAGCTGTGACGCAGATACGGTAACGGTATCTAATTCTACTGCAAGATTTCTTAATTCTTCTGTCACATATTTGTCCTTGACGAACAAATTCTCTGCAGAAATTTTCTTACTCATCGGGAACATTAGATCCAGATAGTCAATCAAGATTGCATCAACTTTCTTGCCCGAATGAATTTCATATTCTTTGATGTATGCACGAATATCATTTGCCGTACATCCATTGGGCAATTGTTTAATCTGAATAGAACCCCTGCTCTTTTGCTGACTTGCACGAATCTTCATGTGAACATCTTCGATGTTCTTCATAATTTCACGTGTTTCATAGTTTGTATGCATTGCATCGATACGCATTGCACACAATTTTTCACTAAGTTCTAATGAAAGATAAACAACGTTCAGTCCAGCAAGTGCCCAATTTACTGCAAGGTTCTGTAAGAACAAAGATTTACCTGCACCGGATTGCCCTGCAAAGATTGTAATTTCTCCACGGTTCAAACCACCGAAAAGTTTATCATCGACAGTTTTCCAACCTGTCGAAATTTGTCCTTTATTTTCCCGTAGGGCTTCAAGTCTTGTCTTTGGGTCATAGTAATAATCCAACCCGAGATCTTTAACCAGTGCAATCTCAACCGCAGCCTTTACTTCAGCCAATGCTTCGCCATATCTGCCCTCCGCCAACATTTCTGGCGAACGCAGGATGGCATCACGAAATGCCTTGTGTCTGCAGAATTCCTCAAACTCTTTAAGAAACCATGTATCATGTTTTGCCGCTTCTACCGGCATCAAGTTTATGTTTTTCTTGGTTAAGGCACGAATCTGTTCTAAAGAGGGTAATTGTGCATGCTCTGTACTATAGGCCTCAATGAAAGACACTGTCTCTCTATTTTGCCTATCATCAAAATATTCAGGTTTTAGAATAGATTTACAACGAACAAAAAGATCTGCACTGCTCATCATGAAATCAATGAACAGGTCTTCTATGTCCTTATTGTAATCCTTAATTGCGGTGTCTTTCTCGCTCATTTAATCTAATTTTCCAATTTATCTCAATTGTCTCATTTCCCGTAACTGCTGAAGTAATGATAGAATGAGTGGTAAGTAATCTACCGTATTTTTCCGATGCCTTTGCCGGATCCTTGATGCCGATATCCCATTTGGGGAACGAAACGGCCCAATTATTTCTCATTGCCGTTTCCACTAAATCCCATCCCTTCTTATCGAAATCAGGACATACAATAACTTCTTTCTGTAAACGATTGATAATGTCAATCTTTGCCTGTCCAATTTCTCCGAGTGTCGCTACCCCATCGATGCACCAAGCATCAAGAACACCTTCTGTAACTAAGACATATTTACGTGATCTATCTTGATAAGGATCAAGGTTATAGACAAAATCCTGCGGACATTGTTGGAAATATTTAGGTATAGATTTGTCAGGTGTGTCGTAGCAGAGACGAGAAGTAAATCCTACAATCTTGTTCTTATAGTAGTAGGGAATGATAAGACGTTCGTATAATCTCTTTTCTTTATTTGGTGTCCAATAAAAATTATCTAGATCGAAAATCTTTCTCGATAATGCGTATTCAACTACCCGCATGAAATCGGGGTCATCGAGTCCCATTTCTAACCACTGTGAGATGGGTAAGGAATCATCTGGTAATTCCATGGGATGCCAGGCACCCATTAATTCGCGTAATCGTGCCTCTTTATCAACAAGCTTTGTTTCACCATCTCTTACTTCTGAAATTTGATTTTTGAGCTTGAAGATTTCAAACTCTATCTGTTTTATAAACTTTTCATCGAGATGTAATTGATTAAGAAAAAACTTGAACCCCTTTGTTAATGATTCACCTTCTTTATATCCAGCAGAAAATCCGCAATTGAAGCAATTACATACAATGGAATTGGCATTAAATTGAATACCAAAACGATTGCGTGTATCTTTTCCGTGCCCCTGGGTGTGGCATAGCATACAATTTCTTTTCTGCCAGCCTTTAGGGGCCTGTTTTAACGGCCCAATATTTTGGAGAATAGCGTCCTTTAGAATGTCCAGAATCATAGGACAAGTGTAACAGGAATATTTAAGAAAATCAAGCTCTAACGATGAGCTTCTTTAAGATGCCCGGATCTAGAACTTCTTGACTTGGGAAATATCTGAATTTTAACCACAGGAAGTTTGCTGAGAATGTCCAGGCCTGTGTCCCTGTGTATCCAATGAATTCAATGTCAGTTGACATAGAAGATGGATAGATCTTAAACCAACGTGATGCACTTAGATATGGATCGGGCGTCTCTTCAAGTGTTCCCCAAATTTCGAGAATGCCTGTGAAATTTTCAGTGTAGGTTGAGAATGAATGAACAGAATCAATATGATTCATTACGCGGCCGCCCGGAATCCTAGATGAGTAGAAACAAGGAGTAGGTGGGCCAAAGGTAGGAATAAGAATGTCAGGTGTCCAGTCACCGGGCAATAATGTTACGCTTGGCAAAGGTGCCTTAAATGCTTGTTCTGTAATTTCAAGCTCCATTGCTACATTATCGTTCATGTCACTGTATAGGGGTTTTTCAACATAATACCCGGGAACATTAGAAATAAAATCCTGAGTCCTAATCAATACAAATTCATACAATCCCGCAGCAATCAACGCCAAATCGCCCGAATCAAGCTCACAAGTAATGATTCCCTTTGCAGGACCGAGTCTACATAACTTTTCGAGAACCACTGTGCGGTTCTCCGGATTAATTACCCTGGCATAGACCTGTTGATCGCACGCAATATCTTGAGGTACTCGATCTGGTCCTAAGACTCTGAAAATCAATTTATTATCAAGTCCCTTATGTGCTTTCAGTGGTACGGTATTGTTCATTGGTCCATTATCCTTGCAGGGGCAGAATGTATCACCGACAGCCAATAGCTGCCAAACATGATCGTAGAGGTAGAGTTTATGTAGGGAAACATCCACATTAATCACTCCTTAATTTACAATTATTGAAATGCCATCTTTGCATAGAACCCGGGCCACCAAGAACACCACAGTGTGGACACTTAATTATGTCCCTCATTTTTCCAAGTTTACTTTTTCTCATTTTCAATCTTGTTAAATCGGTATGTTCATAGCCGGAAATCCCTTCACCACCGTTAGTAAGATTTAGCAGTGTACCTTTTCCTAAATCTTTTCTTCCAAATATCTGTATAAGACATTCTTCTAGTAAAAATGAATGGGATTCATCTATTGCATCTATAATTTCGATTGTGGGTATTACACCGTTCTTTTTCATAAACTGTATTCTCTGAATAAAAGGATGTTTCTTTTTCAGGGAAAGATGAACATGCGACCTCTTTTCACACCCTTTACCCACATAGATAGGCTCATTATCTCTCGAAGGATCGCGGTAGATATATGTATAAAAATTAGTAATCATATCACTATTTATCATAAGATGCATCTGCCAAGATAAATATTTTCATGGTAAACTTAGACGAAATTCAACAAAAATTCCCTTTCCTGACAGGATTGCGATGCCAAAATACAGAATTTATTGGCATTATACAAAATTCTGACGAGAAAATCATCAGCTTCTATGATTACCAATCTATTCGCACACCAGAAGAAAAACAATTGTTCCTCGAACACGGCGAGACATGGTGGTGGGAAAGTAATAGGCTTTTACCTATCAATATTTTCCTACAGGGACAAATGCAACAGTTCCGTTATTGCCTAAAAACAATAGTCAATAAGGATGTTGAGGTGATGTTTGGCTCTATGACAAGCCTAAATAACATTATGCGGAAGAGAATAAAGAAGCGCCAGATTCAGCTCATTGTCAGGCAGGATTAATCAGATTTTTCCATTTCTTCAATAAGCAGATTCAAATTCACTACAATTGCAATTGCGTAGGAGATGCTGTGACTGCGTTTAAAGAAATAAGCCTCGTCACCACTGTCTTTTACCCACACCTCTTTCCTAATGGTATCCCAGTCGGTTTGCTGAAGATAAGCTTTAGCTGGACGCATGATTGCCAATATCATTGCCAAATCTTCGATTGATTTTGGTTTATACTTTTTCAATAAATCGCTATGCCCATTCAGATGGAATAGCTGATCAGTAACTTCCTGATATTCAAAGAAATCCCAGGGTGGTTCTTTATTAATGAGTGACAACAGGTGTTCTTCACTCTTTACTTTTTCATACAAATTTACATTTAGGAAATCAATCTTAAAGTATCCATAATCCTTGGCAATTCTATGATCAAGTGTCGAAATATTTGTAATCGGATCGCGTGGAATATTTTGAAAATAAACACCAGTCTTATGTTTTTCAAAAGAATTATCGGGACGATCAATTCTTCCGAAAACACACTCAATGCCTTCAAGAATTTTATCTCTTCCGAAGACATCAATATCAACGTCAGTTGTTACTTTTTTCATTAAACTTTTCTTCTATAATTTCATTCCAAATCATCTTGGTTACCTTCGACATCTCTATAACATTGGTGCCCAAAATTTCATAGCACTCCCTGCCAAACTGTAGTGTGAATATTACAAGATCTTCCTCTGATAGAAAAAATACTATAGGTTCTGGACCATTCGGAATATAAAATGTATTCTTCTTATAATTTTTTCTAATCCAATCTTTGTAGGCTGCAATTTCAGTCAATTGAGCAAATACATTAAATCTATTTGAAGATTTGGTAATTAATTTTATGCAGATGTCATTCATACTGTCCCGGGACCACGCGGAATTTTAATGGTGGAACGAGGTTTATATGTCATCGTAGATTTCCCAAATCTAATGCTGAATGCTATAATATCTGCCTCATTTTCGAAACCATACAGAGTCTTCACATCTAGATTATTTGGATTACTCGGTGTGACCCTATAAACAGAAATATTATTTTCTTTTGCCCAATCCATCAGTTCTGTCTGTGTGGCATTATATTTCACAAGGTCAATTGTTGTAACGTTCTTCATATTCCTGCCTGATCAAGAAGATTTTTTATAAACTCGACATCTTCCTCGTTGTTCTTAAATTTCTTCATCCAGAAGCCAGCATCAATAACTGTGCCTATAATTTTTGCGTGATCTGCGTTGAATCTATCCAATAGATCTCCGCCTGTCTTGCTCAGGTATAGAACCCACGGGCTAATCTTACCGCCACGAATCATGTGTGCAGCTTCGTTTGCCGAAACCTTTAGGAAAAAATCACTGAATTCTGTGTTGTTTAGTTCACACCACGCAGCAATCTCGGTTACGGTTCTTTCAGTTCCTGCATCTGCCGGTTCGCGCTTTACCAAATCGGCAATATAGGTATAATAGACTATTTCATTTGTCCAATCAACCAACGGCACGCTATTCTTTATCAAGGAATCAATGAATTGATCAATGTATAAAGGTTTAAGAGCTACTAGATAATGCCCAAATTTTGCAAATCCGGTATAATAGGAACTATCTATAAATTCCTGCAATGTCTTAGGTTTTTTCGAACTTACGCTAAGTTCATAGAAACGCTGAAAGACTCTAAAACCCATACGCACGCCTGCATTATCTGAATCCAGATAACGTTGCTTCTTGACGCACATATGAGTTGATAGAGTCACTTCCCTATGGAACTTTGCTCCACAGAACTTACACTCATAGTTCTGTAACATCTTCTTTTTACTATTTTCCTTTACCATCGGGTTTGAGCAATTCTTTTATAGATTTATCATCCATGCCATTAGCCTTAAAAAATTCCTCAAAATCCTCTTTTGTGTTAATCTCTAATAATAATTGCAATTCATCATCCTTTAATGAAGGCATGATATCAAGGATTGCTTGTTCAATCTTATTCTTTTTTGCGCCCTTAGGTGGTGCAATCCATGGATGAAATTGTTTTTTCTTTGTCCCACACATAGCCAACAACTTCCATTGTAATTCCGGATGTTTAGAAATAACACTGAAATTTTGGTTTACAAGATCGTTTACCATCATAAGGTGATGTTCTGCATCACCTTGCGAGGAACTCATGTAACGCATAAGAACCCAGAGACTAATCTCTTTTTTATGTTCCTGTGATAGATTATCATAAAAATCCATCTTACGATAATCCATGGCAGGCAATTCCATTGCCAATGTTAGTGTAGACTCTTTCTTTTTCTTTTTCTCTCCCTCCTCAGTTCGCTCTGCATCAGGATTTAATAAGAAAAATTCTTCAGTCCAGTTTAGGTCACTCAAAGATTGCTCCGATATCAATTACGTCGGGAAGTTTATTAACTTCTTTCACAAATAAAACACAGTTGGGATAAGGTTTATCCTCAACAGGAACTACCAACACATTACCGTTCTTTAATTTTGGAAAATACCATTTCACATCGGTATATACATTAACGATATTTACTTCCTGTGGTCGTGGTACCATGTGTCTAAGGGGATTAAAAACCATGGTATGAAATCCACGATCATTTAGACTAGTCAATGGCATTACTTCAAGATCACTATAATCCTCGTCGCATACAAGTATAGACCAATCCAATGGCATCTGTACCTTATACTCACCAATCTCTAATACCACTGCTGGAGCAAAAAAACTTTCCAAGAATATCAATGGTATAAAGAAATAATCCGGATTTTTAGGATCAGAGTAGTCTAACACACAGTACCTGATATCCTCAATCTCGTTCGGCACCTTATCTAAGTTGTATGCCTTATTTTCATTTGTTAAAATATTCATTATCTAAATCCTAATTCTCTTCTACGCTCTTCCCACTGCCTATCTAATTCTTTCATATCTCTATTCAGAGCCCATCCACCTATAGTTATTCTATTAGACGGAATTCCACATTTAATTAAATAATCACACAGCATATTTTCAAAACCGAGGTGTTTTGTAGACATGAAGGTGATTTGTAATGCCGTTTCGGAATTCTCTTCGTATAGAAGATTCAGACATGATTGAGTATTTAGGGCTGTGGAGCCCTCTACAATTCTTTCCTCAATATTGATATTGAGCTCATTTGCCTTTATGAACGTCTCAATCAATTTCTTATAACTTGTCGATATTGAAGTCTGTACTATTTTCATTAATATTGCAATTTGTTAACGGTATAGGGATATTCAGCCTCGGCATAAAATTTCTTTCTCTTTGCCAAATGTCGTTTTGAAAATTTACAATTAGAGCAAACATCAAAAACATTTACAAAATCCTTATCAGGCGCTACACGAATTCCTCTACCAATACTTTGAATTACTCGAACAAAACTCTTTCCTGCCTCAAACAAAACAAGGTTGAAAATACGAACAATGTTGATACCTGTCGAAGCCACACCATAAGTTGCAATGATAACCTTACCGTCAACTTCCTGTACTTCTTTATATTCAGCCTTACGATCCGAGGATTTCATCTTACCGGATACAAAGATCGAATCCGGAATAAGCGATTGTAACATTTCGCCAGTTTGCACGCGATCAACCAGTACAAGTGTGTTCCCGGAATTCGACATCTTTTCGATCTCTTTTGCCAGGAACTTTAGGCGTATAGGGTTAGATGTCAGCCATTTGAGTTCAGTTTGATAGTTATCGAATGCCTCACCCAAATCCTGTAGTTGCCAGACATTGATATGAAGTTGGGCCAATACACCCTTGTCTTGCAATTCCTTTGTTCTGATGGCACCCAATTGCGGCCCGATGCATGCAAGAACAGCAACCTTTTCGGAATCCTCTTCCGGCATTGTCCCGGTAAGGCCCCAACGAATTGGTGCATTACTCAAATAACTCGATAATAGTTTTCGCAATACATCGGCTTTCGCCTTGTGAACTTCGTCCACTATAACGCAAACGACTCCTTCGAAGAAAGCTTCGATATCGATTTCTAAATCTGTTTCTTTTGAACGCTTTGCTAGGCTTTCCAGACTTTGCCATGTACAAATAGTATGGGTTTTTCCATACTCCTTTCTATCACCATAAAAGACACCCACATCTAGGCCGAAATTTATATAATCTTCCTCCGTTTGTGTTACCAGATCTTTTGTGGGAACAATGACAATGCTTCTTCCATAGGGTTCAACCTTATGGCTTAGAATTGCCGTAATAATCGTCTTGCCGGCGCCCGTGGGTGCAATATTTACACCGGTAGGATTTTCAAGATATGAATTGATAACATCAACCTGGTGATCTCTCAACATAATTGGCTGGTCAGCAAGTTGATGACCTTTAGGCCATTTCAAATGAGCATAACTTGATTCCGTTACTGTTTCAAATTCAAATGATTGCCATTGTTGACGCCTATCATCAATATCAACTGTATATCCTTGTGCCTGCACAATTGGCAGGAGCTTATCTAATAGATTTAGATATGATCTTCCGCCGATATCGCAGAAACTTACAGTACCATCCCAGCGCCCTAATTTGAATGCTGGCATATGTCTTGCATACGGAAGTACAAATTTCAATGAATCTGAAAGTTTTCTTCGCGTGACAACATCGAGCCCATCGAACTTGATGTTTACTTCATCTTGAATAATTAATTTACACTCTACCATTAAATGCTCGCATCATCTAATCCTGCTGCACGCAACTTGATAATGTGGCCAGTCATGAAATTCTTAGCCTCAAGTGCCTTTATAATGCCCAGGTATTTGTTTCTTAAAAGTGCAACCTCATTGACCAAGAGCGTAGAATCAACAATCGAAGCAACACCGTCAACATATTTTTCAGCATCTCGGGAACTAAGTGCCTTGTTGTAGTTTTCGAGAAATTTCTTAAATTCAGCAGATCGATCTTTTCGAAGTTGAATATTTAGATACTCTAATACCGCTTCGATTTCCTGCAATTGGGCGAAACGCTGTTCAACAACACCCGGTAATTCAGCCGCATGTTTCTCAAGGCTCTTCCCCTTCAATGAAAGTTCCTTCCTGGCTTCTTCCAATTCTTTTTCAAAGAAATCAATAAAAAGGGGGACCTGAGCAAGGTCCCCTGTCACTTTGTAATACCAACTACTCACTCCGTTCTCCAAAACTCCGGATTAACTCTTCTTGCTACTCTCAGAGCAATTCTTGCCTGTGCCTCATGAATTGCATTCATAAATGCATTTCCATCGCCTTCGGCCATGTTTTCTAATTTACAAAAATCATTCCATGCATCAGCAAGGTGAGTTAGTACCTTTTTCTCTTGCTCGGTGAGCATCATAATTTATGTACTTTCCTAATTGCATTCTCAATAGCTTGCACTAGTAGCACTGCTCTCTGTGTTCTGCTCATTGCCATTCGCCTAATCACAAGTAAACGCGGAGGGACGTTCAAGTCTTCTGCCAAAGCCTTATGTACCGAGGTCAGGTTTACAGGCTCTGTAATCCACAAAACGAAGTCAGTACCCACAGTCGTATCTCTCATATTTTCTTTGAACTGCTGGACTTCTGTAAGGGATTGCAAAGCATCCTTACTCTTGATTGCTGCGAACAGTTTCTGACCAATATCAGTAGTCGCCGTCATCGACATCCTCTTCAAAATCAACCGGTTCGCCAAGATGACTTCTAACCGCTGCACGAAGTTCTTTATCAAGATCTTCGTCGATTAATTCATCATCAACTAATCCGAATTCATCAAATACCACTATAAGGATATCAGCAACTTCGAGTCTTTCTTTAGGCGGAATATGGGATTTCATTCTTGCCCATAATTCCATAATCAATTCGTTATTTTGATTTACCATAATGTCTCCTTATGCCTCCGCTGCCTCTACGACCGGAACAGTCGGCATTTCGGCATCCGAATCACGAATAACCACCTTGAAGTCGTTACCGGTGAATTCATCCATAATTACCTTCATCTTCTCGAAGTCATTCCATTCCTTACGGAAATACTTCATTTCCTCGCCTGTGCGCTTTGAAATGTATTTGTAACGATTACCTTCTTTAACAAGAACACCGGATTTCTCAAATAGATCAAACAATCCAGAGATGGGATTCATACCTGTTTCCCACGGAATGTCAACCTTGATAGATTCAAACGGTTTGGCGTAACGTGTCTTTACAACCTTGCAGGTTGCACGAATACCGTTTACCTCAGAGGTCTTGTTACCATCTTCGTCTTCCTTCAGCTTATACTTCTTCATCGCAACAACAATACTAGAAGCGAAGATGAAGCCCGAACCACCAGAAATCTTGTCATCGGGATCAAACATATCCTGACTTGCATAGGTGTGATTTGTCACTGCCATACCCATGTTCAAATCACCGAACATGTTTACGCAATTCGTGACAAGTGCCTTAAGCTGTTTTGCTTTTCGGCCCATATCGCCCTTCATGTCACCCGCCTGGAACTGATTTACTTCGGTAGGAGTCAAAAGCATACCAATGGAGTCTACAATGAATAGAATCTTTGGTCTTTGTTCCTTAGGAAGATCCATGTGATTTGCTTTGTAATCTGTAACAAATTCATGGATAATTTTTGCCACATCATCAATCATCGATGCACTAATGCGCAACAATTTATCTTCAGATGTATCAACACCAAGCGGTGTCAGCCATTTCTCATCAAGTGCGTTTTCTGTGTCAATCATGACGACAAAAATGCCCTGTTCTTGTGCTGCACGAGCAATGTTGCCCGAAACAATGTACGATTTACCGGAGCCGGATTCTCCCGCAAACACTGTAACCTTACCCATCGGAATTCCCTTATAGAAATCGCCGCTGATAAGATAATTCAATCCATACGAACCCGTACTAATCCATGTATCTGGATCGTTAAAGCCCGTTGAAATACCGGTGATGTTTTTTGTCAAAGTTTTTCTGAACTTTGAAATATCGAATGGTTTACCCATAGGTTCTCCTTGATCTTATGAGGGGCAGGTATTTAGCCCGCCCCGGTCGAAATGATTACTTACCGCGGTTTCTCAACATAGCAAGGATCTCCTGTGGAGACTTGCCTGCTGTAGGTGCCGGTACTGACTGTTGAGCAGTCACGGCAGGTGCCGGTGTATCAACATCGAAAGGAGGTGTGTTATCTTCCTCAACGACAGTCTGAACTACAGGTTTTGTAGCAACAGGAGCCGGACGCGGAATATTGACTGCTGCAGGACGTGAAACTGTCCTTGTGGTTTTTACACCTTCGCCGCCGTCATCATCGCCTGAAGCAGAATCAAAACCAAATGGCTTGTAATGCTGACTCCAACGAGCTGGATCATACATTTCACCATCTAGGGATGCCTGGAACATTTCATACATTGCTACAAGCTGTTCTTCGGTTGGGCGCTTTGGCAGATAAGATGCCAAATCTACGAGACCGTATTGCTCGATAGCTGCAAGTTGTTCTTCGGTTAGGCTGGATTCCTTACGAGCCCACTTCGATGTTCCATAATCCGCAAAACCGCCCTTGCTTGTCTTTGCAACAATAAAGTCAGTTCCGTTGATATAATCAACCGGATTATATGTCATGTCAGGATCAAGCAATGCTGCCTGAATGATCTTAAAGATCTGTGGTCCAATAACGAACTTACGGATTGGATTTTCTGGAGGATCTGTTTCACCTAATGCATCTTGCTTTACAAAGCCTTGTGCATAATAGGTCTTCTTGACCCAATATCTACGTGCGATATCCTCAAGCGACTTGTCTTTCCACATTGGACGGACTTCGTTTAGGATTGGGCACTTGTTCTTACCATCCCACATTTCGATACACGGAACCTGAACAATAACAGGCTTGTTTTCATCGTGGCCTTTGATGCCGGGGAATGGAAGTTTAATGAGTTGTCTTTCTACCCAGAAGAATGTATTATCTTCGTTTGCGTCTGGTAGGAAGCGGAGAATTGATTGTGTACCTTCGGCGATATTCCAGTGTGGATATGTTGTCTTATCTGAACTGCCTTGGTTACCTGTGCGCTTTGTGTCTAGTTCTTGTAATTTCTTTCTGATTTCTTCTAGTGTTTTTGCCATGATTTTATTTTCCTGATTTATAAGTTTATCATAAACGAATTCCTGGAGGTGAAGCCTACTCGGGTCCGTTATCCCCTTTTGCGCCTTCTGTCTCGATGAGTTTCGTACATCACCTAGTATACGAAACTCTCTTGTGTCTGTCAAGAACTTCTTCTTGTTCTTGTCAGTTATTTATCTTTTTCATATGTGCCTGAGACAAATTTTTCCTATGCTGTTCGGTAAACTTTTTTCCAAGTTTAGCCTCTCGCATCTTTCTTCTTGTCTCATCAGATACCTTTTTACCTTTATGTGTAAGAGAAATTTTTTCTCTTGCCTCGGCTGTAAATACATATCCGCTAGGGCCTTCGCCACCATCTGAAAGATTATATAAGGAACCTTTTCCTAAATCTTTTCTACCAAACCTGGCAATGAGCTCTTGCTCAATTAGCAAAGATAATTCTTCATCTAAGCCTGCGTATATTCCTATAACAGGCATTGTATTATGTTTCTTTAGAGTCTTTAATCTATTCCGAAGTCTTTTATTTGTTTTTTCTCTAAATAAATGTTCCCAGGCTCTGTTATGTTTACCCTTTCCAACATACATAGGTATGTTATTTCTTAAAGGATCATAATAGATATATGTATAAAACTCATCCATTAAAAGAAATTCATTGTGTACTTATCAAAATAGGCATCGAGATCTAGTGCCTCTTTGATGTCCTTTCGGGACTCTACTACCTTATCCTCAAGACGTAGATTTTCAAAAACTTGTGTAAGAACTGCACGTTCAAAATCATTGACTGCACCTTCCTTGCACAACTTTGTACCAATCTTATTTATGAATCCTGCAAGCTCGTCATTCTCAACAATTCTTAATGAAAGCTCACTAAGTTTGAAACCGAGTCTTGCGTTGTCGCTTGCAAATTCAAACATCGGAGTAGTATTTATTGCCTCGCGACGTAGAACGATTGCATTTCCGGCAGCTTCTTCGATTCTCTTGTGGAATGTATCTTTCTCTTGAATCAACTGCTTTACAATCGGAAGCACCTCTTCAAACTTTTCATCAAAGCGACGAATTGTAAAGAGATCCTTTAATTGAGAGATATCATCTTCTGCCAATGTTTCTCTTTCAAATGTCTCAACACGTGCCTTTACGGTTTCGTATGTCTTTGAGCCAGAAAGTTTCTTAATTTCTGTACGCAATGTTTCGATATTTTCCTTCACAGTCTCAACAATACCGGAACTATCTTCATTGATAAGTTTGTTGGCAGTTACATAACGATTAAAGGATTGTAGCTTCAGCAATTGCCCGACGCTTTCTGTAATGTATGCACCCACCTTATCGTGCATTGTTCCGCCATGTGCAAGGTGTTGCGCCATTGCCCTAGCACCTGCGAGATTATTATGTGGGAAACGGAATCTTTCCCCATTGCACTCTAGAAAAATTGCACTAATTTGGCGCGCTCTTGCACCACGCACATTTTCATCAATGGGTGTTTTGTGACGAACTAAAATACGAACATTTTCCAATGTCTGCTGAGAAGTTTTTAATGTACCGAACATCTTACTAAAGCTTTCCATAACTGTTTCTTCCATTGCAATAGCGTAAACTGGATATCCGTTCTTATCCATCTCAGCTGTAAGTTTTCCCTGTTGAACTAATCTATTTAGGGCAGAACGTAGTTGAGCTAAATCATGTCCTACATTCAAATTAGAAGACAAATCTGACTCATGGGCGCGACCACCGAAGACCTTTATGGTCTTCATAATTTCGCCAATGAGGTGATGATTTACAGCCCTTAGTTCAGCTTCTTCTTTAACCTTGTTAGGTACCACAGTGCATTGGCGTGAGTCAAGGCTATAAAGTTTATTATCGGCTGTTTTTACTAAAATTTCATCTCCCGAAACTTTTTTGACTATTCCGGATATAACACCGAATCTGCCTGTTGTGGCAACAACCTTATCACCAACTGAAATATTATGTGTAGATTCCATAACCGCAACATCATCCTTTGGCATTTTTGCCTTATAGGCATAATCCCTTGGTTGAATCGTCTTGCCAAAAACCTTAATATCGGAATTCATTAGAAATTCATCAGCAAGGCGACGTACATTTTTCTGCAACGCATCAATTGATGCATCAACGGTAGACCCCTTACTAAATTCTAGGGTGTTTCCCTGCTCGTCTATGGTTACCATAATGTTAGGATCCATAACGAAAAATCTACGACCTTCGTTGGGATTAGTTGTTTCATTCCCGTCTTCGTCATAAATCTTAATCTTGAATCCATTACCCTTGAGTAAGGAAAACACCTTACCAGCAAGAGATTCCATTTCAACCATAGCTACGTTCCTGTTTATTTCTATTATTTATCTATATAACTGCAAATTAGATAAAGACTGGCATAGGTGCATCAAAGCTTGTATCATCCTCAGAAGATACATTACTGTTGATAGCATTCTGTGATTGATCATCCCATGTAGAAATATAATCAGTCATTCTGACAGCCAGAATCATTGCCATGATAAGGTCATCTGTTTGTCCGACTCGTGCCTCAAAGGTATTTCCACGAGATACAAAGACCTTGAGTTCAGATAAAAGTCCCTTAGAATTAATCTTTAGGCGCCCAGATTCAATCAAGAATTTCAGTTTAGCACAGGCCTCGAGTTTTGATTTATTTGTTGTCACAAATCCTGCACGACGACCAGTCTTACCCTGCAATCTATTCTTTGGATCATGTAACATTGTTCCGGCAAAATTTTCTTCACCTGTGTCTCGAATGACAACAAGAGCTGCCTCTCCCAATGTATTACTTTCCACTGACCAATAAATTTCAGGTTTCCCCTGCTCGTAAATTTCCTCAAGAACCTTTTTCATGGTCCTTACTTGTTCTTCGATTGGTGCTCTATTACTGCTCCATTCAGCAACCTGTATCAATGAAGGTAATTCAAGAACTTGAATGGCAGCATTATCGCCACCGGTGCCCATAGATGGATCAAGCGAAACAACATATGTCATTTGAGGACGAATCTTTGAATACCATCTTACTTGGCCAGTTTTAGAAATAGGCTGTGATGCTTCAAGTTGAGCTAATTTCACAGGATTAATAAGTGTTTCCTCAAATGTAATGAACTGACATTTATGTTCACGTAGGAAACGATCTTCACCAAGGGCGGCAAGTTCGGCATCGGCCCATACTTGATCACGGTCCGGGTGTGCCTCCCACGTTGCCATATAAGGACGGAATCCATTGCGGCCAACAATGGTTTCATTACCATTATCATCAACCATCTTATTGGCACCCCACCAAATATCAGCAAATTGATCTTCATCGGTATTCGGCGTTGAGGTAATAATACACTTACCACCAGTTGATAATGTAGGAGATAGTGAAGTCCAGAATTCCTTAGCGATGCCGGGCTCCACGAATGCAAATTCGTCAAGATAGACCAATGACAACGACATACCACGACCAGTATTTTCTGTTGTGGTAGTTGCCACAATTCTGGAGCCATTGTCAAAGTCAATGGAACGTTTGTTATATGACTTAGCCCCTGCTCGAATATGATCTGGAACAGACTCATATGCATAGCGAACTCGGTGCATAATTTCCTGTGCACCGTCATATTTGTTTGAAGCAATTAGAATGGTAGCGTCTTCGTTGAACATCGCATACCATAATAGATATCCTGCAGCAACAGTAGTCTTGCCCATCTGGCGACTAACCATGTTTACAGAACGACGAAAATTGTGATAATTGTTGATCAACTCATACTGAAAATCAAAGAGCTCAAGTTTTTGACGACCCTTTGTTGTATGCTGAATATACATAAAGTTTTCGATGAAAAAGGTTGGACCCGTTACCGGATCCATACATGCCTTTAACTCATCAATTTGCTCCTTTGTATAGGAGACTTTTGCATATGCACGTTTTACAAGTTTATCATCTTGATAAATCGCCATGATTTACTTAGCACTTTCCTTCAGATAATTTCTGTATGCATAAACAAGTTCACGATGTGTTTCAGCTACCTGCATCTTCTTCTGCTCTGGGTTATCACCCTGACGAGCACCAGATGGGCCAGTTGCCTTCACTACAGGGCTATCAGCACCATTAGGGAAATAATCACCACCATTTGCCAATTCAACATCATGGTAGCCGTTATTTAGGTCATACGCTTCGTCAAATTCAAAATCGGAACCATCTTGGTAATAATCTTCATCAGATCCGTGTCCTGCACTTGCTAGGGCAGCGGCATCGTCGGACATATCGAAAGAACCTGTTGGTTCTAGATCCATTGTCTCAGCATCGGCCATATCTTGAAAACCTTGTGCCTCTAATGCATTCCTAAATGCCTCAAGGTCTTCATCACCCAATTGTTGCGAAATTCTATCGTAAGCTTCTTCGGGCGCCATACCATAGGACATAACTGCGCTCTCAAATGACTTAAGAGCTTGTTCTACTGCCTGACTTTGTTCCATTACACTCTCCATTGCGCATGCTGTACGGCAATCTTCAGGATTATCTTGATTGCAAGATGCGACAGCAGGAACACTCTCCTCCATGCCCATAGTGCAACCCTCATCTTTCTTACCGTGTTCTTTATTATAGATAGACCATGCCGTTGCAAAGGCCTTCTCTTCATGACCTGGATATTCTTTCTTCAGGGCACGAACTAATTTCTCTTTCCCCGGTGGTGCCTTTTCATCTAATCCGCCCTGTGCGGCATCAAATTCACCATAGGCCTGATTACGACCGATTGTTCCGGTGGTCTGCATATCTGATTCTGTGCTTCCGCCTGCATTAGGACCTAATCCGGGAACGGCCATAACGCCTTCCATTAGGTTAATCAGTTTTCTCATATTGTTCATAGCATACCTACCTTTAGAAGATTGGGCTTCTTGATACGACCAAATAAGCCCACATCGTCCTTCTTCAGATTTTTAGGATCATTAAACCCATCGTAACCCTTTGGCAAATCGGCATGATCTGTAGAGGATGCCGGACTTAATGGATTTTCTACTACAACATTTTCTCTTTCTTTACGAACTTTTTCAAGCTCCTTTAAGAAACTCATGTTATACTTTTCACCATACATGTCTTTATCACCGGATTCTTCATAATCACTGCCAAGACGTGTTTTGTACTTCTCCTTATATTCCGGAGAACTTCTATCAATAAACAAATCTGTTTCAATTTGACGAGGATCGTTATCGGAATATACTGCGAGTTGGGCAGGCGAAATTCCAAGATTATTACAAATAAATGTTCTTAGAAAATCTAACGATGCTGGGTAGCCAGTTGAAATATCACAAATGAATACTGGTGTATTCTTAACGTTTGGAAAATCAAGTGGACTTTCCTGAATAGGTGTCTTCCTAAAGGATGAAGCTGATTTTAGATCATACTTTTTCAAAGATGATTCTAAGATATCAACCATATCATCGGTCATTTCATGCACAGCAAACTTTAAGACATAATTATATTCTGTCTTTGTTTCTGCTACATAATGAGCGAATGTTTTATTTTCTGCCATGTTGGTAACTCCATTGTTATCACTATTTATCAGACTCTACCGATTTCTGGTTACTGATCATATACTTGAGTAGCTCATTTCTATCAAATTCGCCACCACTTGGATTAGTTTTACCACCCTGGCCATTTTCAAGATCGATTTGCTCGGCTCTAATTTTCTTGAGTTGCAATTCGATCATTCGAAGTTTCTTCTCGGCTTTTGCGTTCTTTGCTTCAAGTGCAGTCTTGAGCATCTGACCGGCAACTTCGTAAATTTTTCCGGCATGCATGTCGGGGACGTTTCCGCCCAAAGCAATAAGGTCCTCAAAGGTTTTCACTGCCTTTGAGGCAATATTATCCATTTCAGAATCATGATTATCTAGACCCACAACCGTAGGTAAAGCATAATCCACTCTCTCTGCTGTTGTAAGAGATGAATAAATCTCCTTTGCCTCAGCCATAAGCTCGTCTCTCGAGCGAGGCTGTTCTACAATCTCCTCACTAACATCCTCTTCTGATGCTGGCGGAAGATTAAAGAAATCTTCTAACTTCTTAGTCATTATCCTTTACCTTTCGGATTATTAAAGATATTCTCTTCATTTATAACCCTAAATGTCATGCCGTGCTGTTTTGCGAAAGCATGTGCGGCAGCCCACTTAAATGTATTCAATGCAACCGCTGCCTTTGCTCTCTGAGATTTTGCCTTCTCCAAGAAGGTTTCCTTAGCAGGCTTTACTTCAATAATCTCGGCCCTTGACATTCCGTTTGCATCTTGATATGTCACAACGAAATCCGGTACATAGACTGTATATTTACCGGTAAAAGGATTTTGGTATGGGATCTTCAAGGACTCACTTGCCCAACTAGTAATGTTTGGATGAGTATCAAACATCTGCATCACCTTAAATTCCCATGAAGATCTAAAGAAAATGGGATAGGTGCCTACATATTTAGACGGGTTTACTGGTTTGTATTGTCCTTGAACATAGGATTTCATTTATGCCCTTATTTCTCTAGCCTGTAAACTAAAGCTGTTATTTGTGGCCGTTGCTGTACCAACTTGATTTCCGGGATCTCTTAATTCATTAAATGCTCTATATGCATTCTCAGAGAATAGAAATTTTCCCGACAACTCGGCATTCTCGAGCAGTGCCTGTGGAGTAATACCAAGAATGCTCGCAACGTCAATTGCCAGGGCAGTCATAGATTCGGCATAGACCTGACTTGCTCCTCTGGACAAGAAATATGATTTTGTAGAATCATAGACCGAAGGTGCAAAATTACCTACAACACCACCGCCGAGATCGGACTGTAACAAAGAACCTGGATTAATAAAAGATGTAGGGCCCGTGGCATACTTAAACGTATTCTGGTACGAACCTTGAACAACCTTTACGGTTTTCTGTGTTCCCAGATATGTGAGCATCTGAGAACTGAAACGGCCAATTGATGCAACGTTTGAATTAGCCATTTCCGACCGTCCTATTTACATCAAGATATTTTGTTGGATTTGACACAGCGGTAGATGAAAAAGAACGTGCCTGAATAGCAGGTGCTGTTGGATTCACATAAGGCTTAGGCGAAATATTTGCCAATCCATCAAGAGCACTTGCGCTAACTCTTCTAACAACCTTGTCGGACAGGAATGAGCCTGTGACAGTACCGATGGACGATTGCACATTCTTACCAATTCTCTGCAAGATTGGATTATCAGATTGCAATAATGGATTATTAGATTCGATGAAATCTAACAATGCGGTGTTGAATGCTAATGCAGGTAACTCTAGAAACTCACCGTGTTCGAATTGTTCTAGGGATGATGTATTATTTTCTTCACCTGCACCAAGCTTCATATTCTGAATATTATAGAATGCATATTCATATTCAAAGGTAAATGTTAGCTCGAGTGTCTTGTCACCCACTGCATAATTTAGAACATCGTGCGTGAAGGCAGAAATTCTCGGATTTACGAGCGTTACCTGATTGAAGCGACCACCGTGTACCTGAAAAATTTCAATTGTTTGAATTAGATTTCTTACATTTTGTACAGTCTGCAGATCAAAACCAAACTTATGATTATCAAGAGTATCTGTTACGATATTCTGAATGGCGTTCTTACTACCATTGTCGTTTGTCGGTAAATTTGAACCTGTAGGTGCATTACTCTGAAATAAATTCTTGATACTTCCCGGAAGATTGGCAATATTGGGATTAATTGCTACTCCGGGTATTAATGTTTCGTTAGCGAAGGTCTTGTTCTTTTGCTGTGAATTCTTGGCATTATTGATACCGGGTTCTGTACCATCACCGAAATAATACCTATAATACATCTCCCAGAATTTCAAAGTCTTACCATCAGCAACATCATGAAAAACAACCTTCACTGGTTCATATGCAACCTTAGTCTGGCTTAGTCTTTTTCTATTATATTGATTGAGCGGAGTGGTCTCAATCTTCATTGATGGCATTTCAATAGATTTGACTAAAGGAAGAACCTGTTGCCATGTTGGCGAATTGAAATATTTTGCGATGTAATCTTTAGCCGTACCAACATTATTCAAATTAATGTTGATATAATACTCAAAAGGTAGACGTGGTTGATTTCTATATAAAGAAAGACCGTCTTGGCTAAAGTTATAGGTGGCATGGCGAGGATTCTTTTCATAATAGAATCCTGCGCCAGTTAATGATGTAAACAGACTAGAAAAGCTTGGCATCAAGCCACCTCCAAAAATTCGCTATTAAGCGAATGTAGTACCACCAGTTGGGCTGGCGATATTTGGATATGGATTTCCACCGACTGTTGTTCCGTCGTTTGTATTTGGACCTGCAACGTTGGTTGCGTTATCGAAACGAATCGACAATGTAACTGTCTGCTGATCTCCAGAGGAATAATCACCTTCACCGTATGTTGCCGATGTGATCCAGCATCCATCTAGTACCCAAGACTCAAGCTGATCATTGTTAGTACCATCCATGGAGTGAATTTCCATGGAGAACTTATAATTGATACCAGCTACAGCACTTGTCTGTTCGTAGTGATTCATTTGCTTCTGAATCTGTGCACCAACTGACGAAATGACAGCATTAGTAATATCATCACGCAAGGTAATTTCGATAGGATCAAACGTATGCTTACCACGGATCCAGGCTACCGAGTTATATGAATGCAATTCGATTTCATTCTCGGTAATCTTTGGACGTGTGCATGTCATGACGTTTTGTGTCATCTCACGAAGACCATTGTTCTCACCGAAGTTTTGCCAGACAACTCTGAAACGATACTTCTGCTTAGGCTGTAGAATACCAAGTTTGTTTCCATCTAATGGAATACCGAATTTGGACAAATTTGCCATCTTTTTCTCCTGCTATAAAGCTAATACTATTTATCAATTAGTAGAAATTTTTTCCCAACCCGAAAAATTATCTACAACATAGGCTTCACCGATGTCTACCAGACAAGAATAAGGTATCGGTGCATATCCATGGTCTCCCCACCGAGGACCCTTAGAATTCATAACTATAAAGGATCCACCGCGTAGTGTATCATCGAAACCCACTATAACTACAGCATGACTTTTAGATTGCCTATTAGTGGTTCCATTTACAGGTACATACTCAAGGTCTTCAAACTTCCCCGATAATTTCCAAAATAAGCTACCTGTTATCATTCCAATAACCACAGGCCTATGATCTGTCAATTCTTTCTTGAACTTAAATTCATCAATATCAATCTGTCTATAGCTTAAAACTTTTCGATATGCTGCATCGTGCTCTGCCGTTAGTGATGGTGGAGAATTCCATGATAAAAACGTAAAGGGCCATAACTTCTCGTCGCATACGCCATAAATTTGTAATGCCTCAAATGTTTTGCCTAATTCTGCACCGTGTTGCCCCAATCTATCCTGTAATTTACGTGTCATGTAATAGACAAATAACCTCGATAGGTATGAAAACTTAAATTTCATATTCGACATTATTTCTATAGCATGTAATACCGCACTTGCGGTACAGCATTCTATAGTGCCTTGATCATGCACCACTTTTACAAATGGCCGTAAATCAACTTTATCTTGGAACATAGAATATTTATCCAAAAAAATACCGCCCTCTCGGGGCGGTATTCTATGAGTACAGTTATTAGACTGTTAGGCTCGATCCTGTATTCTTGATACGGATTGGAATATAGATGAATTCGATTGCCTTGACTGGCTGAATTGCAATATCAATCCATAGTTCGTTTCTGTCGATACGAGCAGGGGTGTTATTGCTCAAATCACAAACAACCAAGAAGTCGTACAATGCACGTAGAGTTACAAGCTCAGACAAGAATCTGTCAAATGCATCCTTAACTGCCTTACGTGTTGTCGAGTCGTTAGGCTCGAACAAGAACGGATTAGCAAGGTTATTCAACTGATAACGTAGATAGTTTTCTAGACGAACTACGTTAATTCTGTCTGTAGCACTTGCATAAGGCTGACGTGTTTTCTGACCGAACACAACAATACCACCTGTTGGCATTACACGAATTGGATTGATACCATTTGTGTACAGAATATCACGTTGACCTTCATTCAACTTCACTGGCACAAATTGACCTGTTGCATCAACATAACCAACCGATGCTGCATTGTTTACCACACCACGCTGTAGACCAGCTGGGGCAAACCAAGGATATGCAACCTGGTCGTTATAAGCGATTGTTCTTAGAGCCATGTGCGATGGTGGAACAACAACATCGACGCCGTCAACGTTTGTGCTCAATCCACTTGGATACCATGCAGCAAAATACTTACTTGCCGATACCAAACCATCTGCACCGTTACCCAATGCACCACTTGAATTTGTTGCCCAATTCTGTAGTGATGTTCCGCTTGCCGAAAGTGTGAATGGTGTATCACCTACCACAAACGCAGTTTCCTTGCGATCTTCGTTCAATACAAGCATTTCATCAATTGCTTCTACATAACCCGGAGCAGCAATCAAGTTAAAGTACAAATCTTCTGCACGAATATCTTCGTTTGAAAGAATTGCGGACTGGATTCCTCTCACAATCATGATGTTCTGTGCTGCGGCACCCATGTATGGAATACCTGCGGCATTGTTACCCGATGCAGTTACCCAACGACCTGTGGAGCCATTGTTTGTATCATCTGGCTCAGCTGTCACATTGTTGTAGACATAAGGAGATTGCCATTCCTTAACATTGTTTGTAGAATAACGAGTATTCCACAACATGAATCCCTTTGGATACAAATCTGCATCTGGTGCATCTGGATCTAGGTCAGGGTTTGTGCCTCCACCGTTATTTTCACCAGTATAGATGCCGTTGTGATACAATGGATTTGGACGAGCATCTTGGAAGATAATACCGTGGTTAGAAGTCTGATCGGCATTATCGACAAGAATCCAGGCAGAACCACTCCAGTAGTAAATTACTGGATATGGTAGAACATTTGTATCAACCCAGACATCGTTTGCTGCCAACACTGGTGCCGGAACGTTATCACGAGGATCGCTAGATTGTGCATACAATGTAGGCTGACCTGGTGAAACAGGAATAGTTCCAAAACCTGGCAAATTGATATTCTGCCATGCACCTGCACCATCAGCTACAAGAATATCGACAGTCGATTCGCCGTCGCCATTAAGTCCTAGCAATGCATTAAACCACAATTGGCCATTCGATGGACCCTGTGTAGGAACTGCACTGGAACCCACAATCACTGTCATCGCTGCCCAAGGGCCTGTAGCACCACTGGATTGCCTGAATGTTAACGAGTTGATTGTTGTTGCTGTTACGCCTGTTGTAACTGGCTGAATGTAAACCTTACCGGATGACAATGTTGGCGATGTGCTGTAATAGGTATTCGCTGCTGTATCGTTTGATAGAATAGGAGCCTCAACCTGAACAAATTGTGCAAGTGTTGCATCCATTCTACGTAGAACAAGATTTGCACCCTGCGCTGCCGATGTTGTCTTTACCCAGAATTGCTGGTTGGTTGCAGAACTTGTTAGGTCTGGCCATACTCCCTGAATAAGAACTTGGAATTCAGCTGTTACGGTAGCACCAACCAATGCAACTGAGGGGACCGCAGAAACAGTAAATTGTGTAGCACTATCAACTGAGAGAATTCTTGTGCCTGCGGCAAATGTACCTGTACCTGCCGAAACTGTAGGAATCATACCTACTGCCAATCCAGCGGTAGAAGTCACTGTAACTACTGCACCAACTGATGTTGCACTTGCTGCCGAAGTATATGCTGTGGTACCTACTTGATTCCATGCACCGTTAACCTTTACCCAATAAGAAATGTTACCGGCGGCAGTCTGAAACTCAACTGCTGTATCACCGTCAACGCCATCTGCGTTAGAAGGTGCGTTCGATGTACCAGTGGCGAAGTTATAAACGAATGTTGGCGTTACAGGTGTCCAAATTTCATTTGGGAATGTTCCGGAGCGTACAAACCAACCATAAGCGGAACCATTCGGAAGTGCTGATTCATCGAACCAGTAAGTTCCTACTGCTGCAGGACTTGTTGGTTCAATTGGTGTTGGCTCTAATTGAGCTGTGTCAATATCTGCACGAACAATTCTTGTTAAGTTTGCAATTCCTAGATAGGAATAAGCTGCAAGTAGACCGTATTCATTTAATGGATATCCATTTAATGTTGTGCCACTTACGCTATAGAAAATCGGATCGCCGAACGTCTGGACAAGATCACGCTGAGATGTGATTGAATAAACTTTACCGGCATTGGCCTTTGTTGTGCCTGGGGCAATTTCTGTGCCTGTCGGATCAGTTTTATTTTCTTGTGTGGCGATAAAGATTAGGGGTACTGTACCTGGTCCAGCACCAACATTGATCGACTGATCAATGACTGAAATACTTACGCCAGGTGATACTAATGTTGCCATTGTGAGTTAACTCCTTTGAAGAATTTTGCTTCTTGTTAGTGTTATTTATCAACAAGGGCGATAAACTCTATACAAATAAAGCACCAATGTTACAATATTTGTGTAATGACTTCATTGACCTGCTGTCTTAATGAATCAAGAGTTCCATCATTATTTAGTTCGAAATCCACTTTAGCCCCTACCCATGCCCATTCACTATAATGAGCCGATGAATATGTCTTAGTCATTACTTCCTTGGCTAAATTATTTCCCTTATTTGCCATAAGGGCTGTTTCATACCACACAGGGGCGGGACCGCGATTAATTCTTACCAGCTTTCCTCCCTGTTCTTGGATGAATTTGATTTCATTTGGGAAACGAACATCACTTATTACAACGTGTTGATTAGCATTTTTTCTGATCTTGTTTTCTACCGTAAGAAACCATAGATCTTCGTTGAAGTGATTTCGTAGAGCATCGGTTCCGATGAGTTGAAGTGCAAGTCTAGGGCTGAAATTAGGAATTCCTAATTTTGCAGACCACCAGGGATCAACAATTTCTCTCCACTCGCGTGATTCTTTTGTATCACCCTCAAGCATGGCTCGCGGCCAATCAAAAATTGCAGCACAGGTATCCTTTAATGATGCTGCGAAACTATCTTGCCTAAAATTATATTTTTCAACGAGTTGTGTTGCGACAGTGCCTTTGCCGCTATTGATAAAACCAAGCAATCCTACGATCATAGAAAACCCCTAAGCTAACTGTATGTAGTTATACAAACAGGGCTTAGGGGTCAAAGATTTTTGTTAGCCAATTACCAATCCGTAACCGTCACCGCTTGTTACGAGATTCAACAACTCTTTTTCTAATTTATCTATCTCAACTTGGGCTTCCTGCTTTAAGGTAGAACCGTTAAGTTGAACGTTTCCGTTAGGTCCCGGAAAACCACCAGGGAATTTATCCCTTGCTTCACCCAGCATATATTTGGCTAACGCAGTAGCATAAGAACGCAACCAAGGACCCGTATATGGATCGACGATAATATCATCGTCAGACTTTCTTGCATACACACGAACTATTACTTCTTCGTCGGCCGTTGGACGACGAATGATAGTCAACTTATGGGAGTTGACATCCCATGTGAAATTATACTGACTTGCAAAGACTCTTTCAGTAGTCTCAAGAAATTGATTATAAAAGTCCCAGGTTGCCAGGCCACCAGATCTATTTGGTTGCAACAAATAGATATTGTAGAATGCAGCATCGACCGGGTCGAAATTGATACCACCATTGGTGTATGCACCAACCCCACGGCGATATAGACGTCGAACTTCTTGCACCTCCTCTGGAAGTGTATATTCAGTTATGTCCCGTGTGATGTGTAGGAAAATATCTTTCTCTAACATAGATCCATCAGATTGCTGGCGCAACTTTTGAATCCCTTTAACGATTGCAAGATTTAGGTGATCAACGTCAAGTTCAATGTCGACCATTTGCGAACCGAGCCCAAGCTCGATCTGCTTCATCAACAAAACCCTCGGTGTTACTTGTGCGGACATAATGTATCAACTCCAGTGATACACTATTTATCTCTAAAATGATTTATAAGTTCCATTGATCAGAGACCTACGAATTGCTCCACTACTTACTAAGCTATTCATTTCTTCCAACCATTTGATGGCGGTTTCTAGATATAAATCTCTTGTTTCTTTATCGAGTATATTATCCTCGGGTGTCTTGGGATAGATATATTTCAAATATCTATTATATTTTCTATCTAGTTCTAGATATTTTTGTTCGATAACCGATAACGGTTTTGCTTCTTGTTTTGCCTCTGCATCTTCCTTATCCTTCTTTTGAAGTTCGAACTTCAATGCGTTGACATCTTTCTGAGCAGCACGTTTAGCAGGACTAGAATCCCAAACATGTTGAAATTCATGCCTAGAAAATTCCTTACCATCGCTGTCGTAGACAATGTAAACCTTATTATCTATATCCAGGGCCGAGTAAGGAACTCCTTTAGGGGTATTGTTTTCAGACAATATATCAATAAATTTCATACTGATATTTATCAAACCTCCCAGGCTTCGCCCATCCTATACGCCGCCGCCATAACTTTTGCATCATCCAATGCATTATGTATATTATAGCCATTCACATGTACAATTTCATGCACGACTTCATCCATGACTTGGAATTTGTAATATTTGTCTTCCATCTTGGCTAAATTCGATGGCCACATCCATGTTTTTTCAAGTAATCTCTTTAAAAAGGGATAATCCCATGAAGGATTATCCATTGCAAGAATGCAATCAACGTTCCTATCCTCGATCCAATTTGCTAAGGAGAGGGCACATTTCTTTTCTGACATCACATATTCCCCGCCCTTAAGGAAAGGCAATACATGCTGCTTCACAAAGTTAGAGCAATCTTTTAACTCATATGTATCATTGAGTTCGGCATAAAAGAATTTCCCATCTTCATCTACTAATGCAATACTAATAAGCTTTGCTTCAGGATGAAGGTCTGTAAATTCTGTATCAAGAAATAATTTTTTCATTCTTTATTCTTCGGTGAAATTATGGCATGCTTCAACTCTATCACATGTCCATCCATATGCTTGCAATCTTGATTCTACATAATCCCAAACATCGGCCATTGTGGAGGTTTCAGTACTTTCTAAACCCTCTCGATAAAATTTATGGTATGCAATAATTGCTTCATTGGCAGAATAGCCTTTTAGCTTTTTGTAGGTGTCATCTTCTGTCATTTATCAATTCTCAAAATAACTACATGCTCATTTAACTTGCCTGTGAGCTTTGTGTCAAGAGTAGCAATATCCTTCATAAATGTGCGAAGCTTTACCTTGCTTGCCTTCTTGAACTCACTGAGAGTCTCGGCAGGCTTACGTAGAGTTTTTTCCACGGAATCAGTTGAGAAATTAATAAAACTTGCCCCTTTAACTGCAAGGCCACGCTCGTCAGATGCCTTATACTGCCCAAGCTTGCGTGTCTTTGTATTATACACCCATACCTCTTTAGAACCAACAATTTGTGAAGGGTTTACACTCACAATACCGAGTGTCGTATCATCCTTCTTATACTTCAGCTTAGAGACTTGTTTTTCAACCGAAACAGGCTTCTTTTTACGAGGAGCACGCACAACTTTTGCCACCTCTTGTAGCATTGAACAGGCCGATAGAAGATTTTGATGGAACGTAGAAAATTTCTTTAGCTCAGCTTTTGTAAAATTGGAATACCCCTCAAGCAGTTCTTTATCCTTACCGCTTGCAACCAATTCGATGTGGTTGGCACGACGCTCAAAGATTGAATGCATATGCCTCATGTGCGGTGCCTTCAAATCATTGGCCTTGAACAGATTTACAAAATCCTCTACTGTTTTTACCGGTGATGATTTATCGAGGCAGAAGTCATCTATCCACCCCTCCACTTCCCCCGCAACTGATCGTGCCTTCTCGCGGAGACGTTCTTGAATCGAGATAACAATTGCATTCGACGCTGTGCCCTGTCCCTCGCCTTTGGAGACTGACTCAATGGCATTTTTCTTTTCTTTATTCTCATCTATAATCTTTTCAATTTCAGACAGTAATTTTACCGAAATATCATCGGGTAAATCACCGCCATTATTTAGAATATAAACATACTTACCGATACTAGTAAATCTATTCTCGTGTACAGACTTAATATCATCCAGTAATGGATTCTTAGGATCCAGTGTCTTTAGATATTTAACAACTTCCTTCTTTAAATCAGACGATGTTAATTCATAGTGAGCATAATTCAGCGCGGCCTGAAAACCTGCGGTGTAATTCTTGTGTGTCTTTACGACAGTCTTGAAATCCGGCTTTGTCCAAGCTGCAAAGACCTTCTGTTTTTTTCCAGCCATAATTTTCCTCAAAATCTTGTAACTATTTTAGCCTTCGCTAAAAAGAAAACGCAACTAATCTTGGTTTAGTTGCGTTTTGTTGTCTAAGAAATGAGAATTTATTCTTCGAGATCAGAATCCTTACCCCTATGCTTTTCTTTACGAGAATATTTTTTATCGGTATGCGAGCCTGCACCCGATTTTTGGGCATGCTTGGCAACAAAATTTCGTGGAGGAGGAGCAGCTACTTTCTTGGCTGGTTTTGCTTCAAACAACTCAATTAGTCTCATGGCTTCTCCAAATAATAAAAAATGAGGGATACGGTAGCGAATCGCATCCCTCGACGCCTTTCAGCGTAACCCTATAATGGTCCTAAGGGTGTTATTGTTATTTATCATAGCCGGCCGGAATTTCTTCAATTCTAAACCCACCTTGCAATTTCAAAAAGGTAGCTACCTCATCGCTAACAACACCCTTGTAGATATTATAAACGAAACCGGATTCATTTATCTGATTTCGCCTAATGGGCTTTATATTGTTAATTTCAATTCCCTTTAGATTGCCGGGTCGCCACCCATTATGGCCCTGAGTAAATGTAATAAGTTTCATTTCTGTTTGATGTAATTATTCAAATAGCATTGAATATTTTTTGCACCTTCTGGATTCTTGCTATGCACGGTAAACTTGAAATCATCAGGCATCAACCCGTGATCTATATCGTAATTTACCAACCATTTGGCAAAATCGTATCCTGTTTTTTCGTCGGAATAATCGCCGGCATAATGAGACAGGCCGAGGTCGTGATCAAAACTCACAACATCAGGAAAACCGTTCTTTTGTACCCATGCAATTGCCTCCTCCACGGATCTAACAATATGCCAGTCGGCACCCCAGCTGCCAACACCGCCGATAAGAACCCAGGTTACATCCCGGGGCTTTCTTTCATCATCAAGGAATAGATATTTCTTCATAGTTTAATTTTACAACATATAAAAAAAGGTAGCAATGTTTCCATTGCTACCTTCCAGTGTGTACCTAGGCACCCCACCTAAGTTCCCCGACCTGCATTAAGGATCCCCCGCAGTTACATTTCCCTTGATAGGGGAAAGTGCCGCTCCGCCCTTCGTAGACGCATGTTTACCGTCGACAGTAGTTTATACATAGGCGCTACTTATCTGCTGCAGGTACGCGACCGATTCTATCAAAACCACACACTTACTTCAATACCCCCATTGTGTAATAGGCATTACACTGAACTCTTGCGAGTGCCTCGATTTTTTCGTCGAGCGGAATATCGTCTGGCAACACCTTCTTGCCATAAATTATAGACGCAACCCTATCAAAGTTATGTATCAGGTTATACAAGTTATCTTGGGCCATCTTAGCATAAGACTTCGATTGCTTTTTGATATACTCTTCAACGCAGGTTGTTATCTTTTCTTCTTTCTCTACCAAATCCGGAAGTACGTCGATAGTTAAATTTTCTTCTTTGAACAAGCTATGAACTTGAAGACTCGTCAACGGTACACTTTCTGTAACCTGACCATTCTCTTTCGCATTGGATGAGAATGATATAACTAATCCAAGAATAAAAATAAATCGTCGCATCATCAACAGGTGGGGCCGAGGCCCCACAAGTCTTAGACTTCTTCGTTGGTACCAGCCTTAACGATCTTCAGCTGGGCCTTTTTCTGACGAATGTTCTTCTGAACCTGTTCCTGTGCCTCTTCAAGAGTCATGTTCTCGAATTCAGCCCAGCCACCGTTGACACGGACAAGGTCGTACAACTGACCATCATCCTCTTCGTCCGCACCCTTCGGGAAGGGCCAGGCCGGTGCCGGTGTCTTGCTGTAATCCGAATTCACAGCCTTCGAGAATGCTTCCTTAGGATCGCCATTCACTTGTGCCACAACTTCATAGCGGCAGCAACGTCCCTTGGCACCGTTATAGTCCTTCGGAACACTGACCACATCAGCAGGATTAATCTTCAGGATCATAACCGGCTCGCTGGAGCTACCGAAGTGACCCAGGTACGATTCGCTGCAGAAATGCAGACCTGTCGAACAATAAGAATCAGGATTGTCATCGACCATGTTTCGATCCATGGTAACAACCTCACCAATCTTATTGCTGATAGTACCGGTATGCTTATCAAGATAGTCAGTACGAACACGCTTGAAGGCAAGGAAGTGACCATCTTCGGTAATCGGCAGGCTGTTCTTCTCAAGGAAGCTATACATCTGCTCAACCGAACGCTTGGACGGATTTGCCATCAGATTCTCCATGAATCGAACCATAGGATCGATAGGGAATCCTTCCTGGTACATCTCGATCATACGAGTTGCCAGGGAATTATGGAACGGCGCGCCCTTCCAGAAGACCTTGTCGCCTTCAATAGATACATGCCCATTGCCAAAGTTAACAATAGCCTTCTTAGGCTCAACCAGGTCACGCAGTGTGTCCCAATCTTGTGCCTTCAGTGCATCGACAATTTTCCCATACGAGATATGGGTGTCTCTGCTGATAGTGTGGCTCTTACTATCAATAACCAGGATAATATTCTTACCCTGCATCAGGTATGGAATTGCCTTACTCATTAGTTTCTCCGTTTTTATCAATCATTTTCATATAATTCGCAATCTCATCTGCTGGAATTTGCGAACTCTTCAGGAACTTCAGCAGCGGATATCTTTTATGAATCGCTGCCGATTCTTCTCGCAACTTATCTTTAACCTTATCCACTTCGATAGTATTACCATACTTAGAACAAAGTTGAGAAAGTGAAAGTGCGTCGCCAGAAACTTTCAATGTAGAATACTTATTCGAGAAGATCGCAAAGGGCGAATCTTTCGGAAGCAGTTTTGCTACATCTTTATTAGTATAAATGTTGCTTTGGTAATTGTCAAGTTCCGCTGAAACAACCATCTTCCGAATTTCGGCATCACCCACCTTTGCAACTTCTTCACGAACCTTATCATAGAACCAGTGCCAGTTCTTCATGGCCTTGATTTCTTCGTAACGATTCTTTCGAACACCATAGACCTCAACACTGGTCAGTGATGCAAGACCGCTGCGATCAATTAATGCCTTCGTGGCCTTAAAGTCGTTGATTGGCGAACCTGTCTGATTAATTTCCTGGTAGTTCGATAGACACACAAAATAGTATGTCTTCTTAGGATCAAGTGCTTCCGTAATAGGATACCACGAGTACGAATCTTCATACACAAGGCGGGAATCGTCACGCCTCTGCAGAACCATAATACCTTGATTGGAAACACCAGTAGGTTTATGTCTTTCAATCTTGCGAAGAGTGGAGGCCTTAACAATTTCCGGAGGACCCTTAATGTCTGCCATCAATTTATTGTAGATGGCCTGTCTCTTTACCGGATCTTCTTCCTTAGAAGAAATACAATATACAACCGCCATGTCATCGTACGATTTCTTCTCATTGACAAAATGGAAGCGAGCTCGTGCCATACAACCAGCATTTGTATCGTTCAGCACCATAATGGCATGCTTATCTACTTCAATGTCCACGGTATCTTCGTAGGCATGCTTACCATTAATCACAACCGGTCGATTTGAATTTCTAACACGGCTATAAGAACCATGACGCGCGACAAATGTTTGGATGGTGATGCCTGCATCCTCAAGCTCTTTCACACCATAGGTAAATTTCTTCTTACCATAATATGTCTTTGTATCCCAGAGTTCAAAATTAGTGTTTTTCACATACTGAGGTACCGCAGCATTCCAGAGAGGTTCGTGTGCCTTCTGTGAAAGGAAATCTGCACGTAGCCAAAGATTCTCAATTTTATCAGCTTCCTTAGCAAGGTGAATTGCAAGATTGTCATTCAGCGCCTGGAGCTTACGTTTGATGCTATTCAGCGTCAGCGGAACATAGCTCAATTCTTCACGAGACGCAGCAAAATCGAGCTCACCAATATCAAATTCAAGGATAAGTCCGCAACGTAGCAGATCGGCCAGATTACCAAAATGCTTATTTGCATCAGGAATTTTATCAAGCGGATAGGCAATATTGCCCATTACGGCAAAGGAATAATACCCATAATGGCGGCCGCCATTATCACTAAAACTACTCACACCGGGGGCAATATCTCTTTCAAGATAATTTACTTCTTGATGTGCATAATGCGTATTGCCGGTAACGTTTGGTTTTTTCTTAAACCATTTGAACACATACTGTGCTTCATTGACAAAACTTTGATAATCGTATTTGTCAGTGACGCTAAACTTTACTTCAACGCCATTACCTTCGTCGGTGAGTTCTTCACTCATCTCGGCAATAGAGGGAACGCCATTCTCGTTGATGAAAGCACTATAGATGCGCTTGAATCCATCCTTGATGGCAGTTACGGTAAAGTTTTCCGTATAACTGAATGGAGACTTAGAACCAAGACCCAACGCACCAATAAATTCATTGGATTCAGTCTTAGTTGATTCAAAATAGGTGGTGTAGATATTTACTACTTGCTCATTGTTTAGACCGAGGCCGAAATCTCGTACAGAGAACCAGGGTTCAAGCATCGTAGGAAGATGCACCTCAAACGGCACATCCTGTTTACCGGCTGCAACATGACTATCGACCGCATTACATGATAGCTCACGGATAATGGCACGGATCTTATTGGAATAGAGACCATCGGATAGAATCTTAAAGGCCTTTGCAGAATTACGAATGCGGAACTCACCGGTTGTTCCCACATTCGACAAAATTGCTTCGTTGACTCCAACTTGTAGTTTCATGTGTGTTCTTTCTTTTAATTAAACAGCTCTGCCTATTTTGCATTACTGCCTTATTTACGTCAAGTAGTCACGGAGAGATAAATACAATACATTGTGGAAATAGTTCCACAATTTTGAGTAAAGGAGAGGCCCAAATGGGAAGACCTATTCAGAAAAAGTGGTTCGGTCCATCCGCAGGTGCGGGTAACCAAATCGTTGTCAACGGCGTAAGATGGGCTGACAACACAACTTCCACAAATGCCTATATCGTAAAGCAAACAGGTTCTGCTGCTTATATTGTAAGCAACGGTACAAAGAATGAAATCGTGTTCATGGTGAATGCAACTGCGGTTGCTGGTTTACTTCCAGGACAATGTTTCATTACAGCAACACCATTCGGTGGTTCTGCTCGTCCATGCAAGAAGATTGCTCAGTTCAGAGTTGATCTATGGGAAGCAGATGGTACAGTGGATAGCTATAGCTGGTCTACACAACCTGCTGTGGCACCGGGCCAAGCAGATCTAAACCTAGCATAAGAAATTATGCCCAAAATAAAAGCCCCATCGGGGCTTTTATCTTTTTTGTACCCATAAATACAATAGTCCCAGCCAACTGGTAAAAAGCACAAGAAAAAATGCCTTTACCTTGTATGCACTATTTCCAAAATCTTTGAATAAAACCCAGAAGATGGGAAAGAGCAAAAGAAAAAATAATCCGTAAATAAACACAAACATTGTGTAGAGTAATTCCATCTATTGCTCCATGACGACAAATTTTTTCTTTCCGTCGTATCTATTAGAAATTTTCATCCTACGTGAAAGACGAATACTAAATTGATTATCAGGTCTCATCCAAAAATACGAATCGTATTCTTTTGCTGCCTGGCTAATCACGTCTCTTAAAACAAAAATGAGGTATGATTCCTCATCGTAGAAATCAATTGCCCAGCATACACCTTGGTTGATGACTTCGCAGTTAACAATATGATATTCCCGAAGAAGCATCTCTACTCTCGGCATGAATGCATTATGGACAAGTATTCTTTTTGGTGTATCGTAATGCATATTCTGGTCCCGCTAAGAGGAATCGAACCTCTATTTGAGCGTTAGGAGTGCCCCGTTCTATCCATTGAACTATAGCGAGTTATTTCTTTTCTGCACGATCCAGGCGATCGTAATAATCAGGAAATTCGTTTAGGTGGTCTAAAGCAATCTCTCTTGCCATAGCCAAATCACCGGTATGTTCTTGCTCAACCTTTATGCCCTTCGAGAGCTGCACAATCAGATCCTTATATGATACCCCATGCTTTCGCATGATATCATCAAACGCGGGAGTTTTCTTCCCTATAAGGTCAATCTCTCTGAGCTTCATATATGTGGCGGAAGACTGAGGTCTCGATCCCCATGCGGTTTCCCACACGACCTGTTTTCGAGGCAGGCCTGACACCCCGGTCAGTTAATCTTCCAAATAACTATTTATCTGCGTTCGTCGTAATCGTTATCGCTATCGTAATAACTCTCACGCTCCCAACGCTTTTTTCTATCTTCAGGTGTTTCCCTGTTTTGACGGAAACGACGAACCCTATATTCGTCATGTTCATCGTCACTGTAATAATCTTCTTCGTCGTGGTAACGAGACTTTTTCATATCCCTAATTAGTTCTTAGCTAATTCCTGTTTCAACGTAGTAAATCCACCATGTAGGTGTTGCCCATCTAAGAAAATCTGTGGCACAGATCTTACCTTACCACCGATTCTTGATTCCAAAATTCTTAAATTTGCGGTATTATCAATGTCAATGTAATCAAATTCTATTGCCTTGCTTTCGCATAGGGCAACCGCTTGTTTACAAAAACCACACCATTCTGCACCATAAATTTCAACTCTCATAAGTAATCTCCTTGTCTATTTACTTATCAGCCGAGGTGCATGATCAAAAATATACAGATATCAGTCATTTTTGTCAATCAATGACGGACATGAACTCTAATGTACCATCAGGATATTCAAATATCCCAATTGATTCCACCTTTCTGCCCCTGAATGGATTCTTTGCTGGAAATTCCGTAACCTTCAAAACAATAACATTCTTTCTATATGTTTCTGTTATCTTAATAATAGTTCCCTTGAATCCTTGAAAACTCAGATTACTTCCTTCTTTAAAAAACGATGCCATAACTTTCCTGTGATTTGGTGCCTCCAACAGGAATCGAACCTGTATCAGATACTTCGGAAATATCTATTCTATCCATTGAACTATGGAGACTTGTGGTGCTGATTGAGTGAATCGAACACTCGTCATCGCGTTACGAGGGCGATGTAATGCCACTATACTAAACCAGCGTTTGATAAACTACTTATCAATAACGAATCTTTGATTCGTCATATTCAAAACAAAATACTGGACCGGTGCCATATGTTGTGTCCCTGAATTGCGTGGTCCCGATGCAATCCGAATCTTTATAGAAGAACATTCTGCCTTCGTAGAAAAACACAAGCATTAGAAAATCTAGTCGTTTGATTTGTACTGCTCTTTTATACTGTAGGAACTTATCATCGACAGTAAAGCATTTTTTTCCTAATGCAGGATAAATGCTATTCTTTGCCTTAACATCCACAAGAAAAGATTCCTTTGGTGGTTTACAATATACCGCAAAATCAGGAAGAATAACCTTTCCCTCGGTTCCTATTAAACACGGACCGGAGAATTCGCCGTGTTTCTGCTGTCTCATATCTTCAACAAGCCCAAACCATTTAGTCATATATTCATAGACTATATTCTCAGCATTTATACCCATGCTGAGTTTTTCTTGGAATTTATCGTCTGAGCTCATCGCGTGCGGTCATCAAGGTTTTGCCTAAAAGATTCAGACCTTTCCAACGGCCCGGAATCTGCGCATCCGGGTCACCCTCGGCCAAACCTATTCCCCAAATTGCGTCAACAGGGCTGGCCTCAACGATAATTGCATCCTCTGTACTTAACATCACACCGAGTGCATATTCATCTTGAAGGAACTTTGAAACAAGTCCCGGAACCATAACAGACTGGCACTTGTTCATCCATTTCTGTTGGTCGAATCCCCGAACTTGACGACCAAGAAATTTTTGTTTCTTCGGGTCCTTTTGTTCCATGATGAGGTCTGCAACTTCCTTGTCGCCAAACATCAATGCCTTCTGATGCATCATATACTGTTCAGAACAGTTATACCTAATACCGGCATGTGTGAATTTTGATTTATACCAATTGGAGAAAACGCCATTGGGCGGCGATGCTCCCCAAAAGAAGACAAATCCATTTGTAATAATTGCTTGCGACATCAGAAAACCAGCATAAGAAGAAAATAGATAAAATAAAGAAACCAGGTAACTGCCAGGGCAATGCCGCCGTAGAACAGCATCCCGCCCCAAATATTTTCATAGTTACCGACCCTGTTTACCATAACAAGACCGATTAGGGAGACAACCGCAAAAATTAACGAAAGTATGAATAGCATATTATTCCTTGATATCTATGGACGATTTTATCATTTGATCATCTTCCCAGAGGTCGATATGTGGACCATAGTAATAATGGTTATCATATCTATTCTCTAAGGTAGACAGTTTATCAAAGGCCTTTTTCTTATTGGTATAAACGCCCCTAACCCAATAACGACCGTCAGGATTTCTGTCTTCAATAACGTAGGTTTTCATATTTGCTGATTAGTATTTCAAAAGTCGAATATACTTTACCGTGTCACGGTTGATGGCCATATGACTGATTGGGAAGGTATCATGATTTTTATCGCCGTCGAGATGCTTCTCAATACTAACTAACCAATCAATTAGTTCATCTTCGTCGTCTCTATCATCGACGTCGTTCTCGGTAAATTTCAAAAACAACTCTTCGCCATCTTTGAACTTTATAAGATAATCATATCCCTGTAGGATTGCTGCGGTCTGATCTTGGGGTGTCATGTGTATCCCTGTGTAAATGGCACCCCCGGAAGGATTCGAACCCTCTCTTTAGGCTTAGAAGACCCAAGTCACGTCCACGTGCGGGGGCAAATATAGTTGCTGAATCGCTTTGCGTGACCTCTGCAGTGTATACAATAGTGAAACTGCTTTAGGTATCGATTCTATCACTCGCTTTGTAACAACTAAATCTGGTGCGTCTTGTAGGAATCGAACCTACTACTTCTTCGATGTCAACGAAGCTATCTAACCGATGATATAAAGACGCTAAATTCTTTTCTTATTTCCCCAAGTGGGTGTCATCCTGTGACAATTAGGGCATAGAAATCTCCAATTAGATGGATAATTATTTTCATTATTCCCATCAATATGGTCAATGTCTAAACTTATCTTTTCACCAAACCATGTATCGATATTACACCCAATAGTGGCACACTTGTAACCATCCCTCTCGGTCAAAAATCTTACAACCGAATCCCTGCCACTTCTTAGAGAAAATTTACCACTTTGTATTTTCGGAACTGTTACCGTTCTATACCTATATTCCCACTGGCAGGTATAGTCACAATATTTATTCGTACTTTGATTACTCCATCGCTTTTCTTTATTACAATGGAGGCACCTAAAATATCTCTTTTCTCCGTACCTATTTGCCATCTACCGCTGAAATAACGCCCTATTTTATTCTATTAATCGGATATATATCTTTTACAAATTGATGATAGAATCTACCTTTTGAATTGGCATTTTTCCATCTATCAAAGAATGTACGCGAAACATTTGCAACATGATATTGTTTGCCGTTATTTAGACGCATAGTCAATATTCTGTTAGGCCTATTATAGACCAAGTCGGTGATCCACGAAGATTCAACCGGTGTTTCACATAAAAATTCTTCTAATCGCATTCACTATTTATCATGGATGCGTGGCAAGAATAAGTGGAATTAAGATTATCAATAAAACGATAAGCGCCTTTAAAATAAGCTTACCTAATTCTAATAAATCACTTTTCCGCATTTCGTCTAACGTATTCCACAAACCTATATTTATAGAGTTCGTTAGATCCTTCAATTGTACTACTGACCTGCCACTTTGTCAAGTCAATGTGCGGAAAAAATGTATCTGCAACAAAGCTGCCATCAACATGAGTAATCATTAATTTATCTGCACGGTCGATGGTCTGTTCATAAATCTGTGCTCCGCCAATCACTACAATTTCTGGATAACAGTAATCAATGGATAGTGCAGCATCGATATCTCTGGCGTAAATGACCCTGTTATCCGGTGGATTGCTAGAAACAACGATGCACTTACGACCAGGTAGTATTCTACCAATACTCTGAAAGGTTTTTCTGCCCATAACTACAACCTTGCCGGTTGTATATTCTTTAAAGTGCTTTAAATCTTCCGGAATATGCCAAAGTAATTTATTATTCAGGCCAAGCTCATTATTTTGGCCAATGGCTGCAATGAGAGTTATCATCTCGGCCAGCGAATATCTTCAGTGTCTTCAGCTTTCAGCTTACTAAGGATAAATTTCTTTGCAGGCCCAAGATTCTCAATCATTTCTCCTGGCTTACCCCTCGGCGATGTGCGACCACCGGAGTTTGTAAACCAATACATATTTCTTGCACGAACCACTAGCTCATCCAAGACATCTCTAGCTAATTTGCGATTCTGATCCATCGATAATCTTCTTCAATTCTGTAAGATGTATATTTATCTGTGATAATTTTTGGTTAGCAGATTTTAACATTTCTGCCGTGGCCTCTATTGGGCTCATACTAACTCGGTAGACATCGCATTCTAATTGCGTCAATCTCATTGAATTTCTATGTCTCACCGGTGCATTGTTGATTAGTTCATCGATGGCTTTCTGACGACGGGCTTCGAATTCTTCAGGGTCTGTTTTATATAATTCGGCCCATTCGTCAAAATTAATTTCGGGCATTATTTTTCCAAATTGATCAAGTCAATGATTTTTTCAACAGACTCTCGCCCACACTCAATTACATGGTAAGGGACCTGCTGTGAATCAAGCATCCCCTTAATTTCAACATCAAGTGCCTTTGCCTGTTCCTCTGTCTGAAATCGTCCCTTGGGATTATAGGGCTTATTTCGAACTAGAAATACATCAGTGTTATCATACATATTATATGCTTCTCGAATTGCAGTACGCAATGAAGGAATCGGAAAATCCTTAGGCATATAAATCAATCCAAGGAACAATGGACAATCAGTTACGATTACATCGACGTCCTCTGCGCAGCGCCTCATTCTAAAATGCTGTTTGCCAAATAGGTATTCTTGTGCCTGAAACACCTTTGGTACTACCAGATGATTCTTACCAAATTCCCAGGCTTTATCTTTGGCATATTCCTGGATATATTCGCAATTTACACCACGAAATTTTAGTTCAGCAAAAACGGCCGCGGCAGTGGTTGATTTACCTGTGCCGGGGCCGCCATATAAATTGATAACTTTCGTCATTTCTGACCTTTCAAACAAACTGGTGGAAGCGGTGAGATTCGAACTCACGGAACCATTTCTGATTCGCTAGTTTTCAAGACTAGAGCCTTCAGCCACTCGGCCACGCTTCCAATATGGTAGGAGTACCCGGGCTCGAACCAGGATCGCGCACCTATCTAGTGCATACACAGGGTATAAGCCTGTCGCTCTACCATTGAGCTATACTCCCAAATTCTTACTTTCCGAATTTGACTTTCCACCATTCTTGTACCTTTGCTTGAACAATTTTTGCCCAGAAAGGTTGTGGAAAATTCCAACCAACAAATGCACCTACTGCAATCCAAAGAAGTGTATCTAACATAATTTTCTCCATTAGTGAGAAAATTATTTATCTTTCTTTGTGGCGGCCTTATTCCTTGCTATCTCTTCTTGAAATTTTACTCTATCGCCATTATTCTCAATAATCACATCTAGTTCATCAAGAGAAATTTCTCTGAACCGTCCGTCAAAAAACTCCGATGATGGCCGATGCCATATTTTCTGTTCAAAGGGATAGATATGTTGGTAAACAATCCACTCAGTCTGATCAACAGTGCTAAGTGAGGTATGCTTCATCTCATAGATGCCACCATAGCGGTGTTGGTAATATTTGCCTACTTCGACTGTCATAGAGCCTCTACCCACTCGGACCAAAAATGCCAAATATAAGATTGACTACCATTTGACCAAGTTATAACAATTGTAAAATCTTCGGGATCTTTTCCGCCACGAACTTTTTTCAATTCAGTAATTTCGCCAGATCTTTTAGTTACGGTTGAACGGACTGGATCACCAGTCCTCAATTGTTCCCACGGAACTTCATTTAGTAGCATTATTCATCCTTATACGGATAATTTGAGCAAGTGTGTGCTGATCAATATGTTGTTTCCACAGATCTTTGGCAAACACAGGTGTTTCGAAAGGATCGTAGTGTTCTACCCTGACTAAACTAGCGTAAAGTTCGAGGAGATCAAAATTATCAAGATTCTTAATTTCTTCAAGTGTCATTAGAGAATTCTTTAGACATTTCTTCTGCTAAAGCTATTATTTCTTTATTGAGTTTTCTATACTCTTTTAGCTCTTCTTTATTCAAATCAGCTACTAATTCTCTGCCACAGAAAATATTATCCATAGCATCAAGATTTGATAATATCTGGCTATTCAAATCTTTTATACGTTCAACATTCATAATTTGGAGCGGGATGCGAGAATCGAACTCGCCACGTCTGCTTGGAAGGCAGTGGTTTTACCAATAAACTAATCCCGCGTATTCAAAGAGTTACCCCATGAGCAATATCCACATCTCACCATTGAGGTGGTGCCCAGCGGGGGCATTCACTCATTCTGAGAATCTACTTAAAAGGCTGTAAATTCAAAGAGCAAATACGGACTATGATTTGCACATAGATTCACCGACTCCTACGGCTTTGGTTAGTGTATATACCTTTCGGTAGAGCCTAAGATCCTTTCAGGGGGAAATAGGATTCTATACCATGCTCTAATTTAGCAGCGAGCAGAGTCTGAAATCGCGTGCTGCTAAGTAATTATCCTCGTTGACGAGCCAATTGCTCGGAACGGATCATCTTTGCTTCATTCAGGAAAAACTTTGCCAAATCTTCCAATTCATCAACTGACATGAACATCTCATCGACGCCGCGAATTTCCTCAGGAACATAATGGCGATCGAATTTGACATAAACTGATTGGGAATATTTGTCACTTTCGCGCACAGTGACTTCAGTTACAAAAGTGGGATTTGAATCTACACGAAGTGTGGACATTTTATACCTTTCTTAATGTTCTACCATTTCCCCTGTTTTTAGCCTTATATGTCGGCGTCATACTATGACAATTTGGACATAAACAGCAGAGGTTTTCTCTTTTATTATTTCTAAAATTTCCGTCTATATGCTCAAGGTCTAGAACCAGTGGTTTTCCCATCCAAGTATCGTTTTTGCATTCCTTGCATTTATTATTTTGTTCTTTCAGAATATAATTTTTTAACCAATTTGGTGTACCATTTCTGGATACTACCCCGGTCTTTAACCAATTATCGACCTTAATTTTATTTTGAAAGTCAATTTGGCATTGATTAGAACAATATTTGTTCAATTTTCTATAACTGTCTAATTTGCATTCTTTATGGCAATTTAAACAATTATATTTCATATATCTGTGGTGCTGGCGGTGAGACTCGAACTCACGTAGGTTTCCCGACGGCTTACAAAACCGTTGCAATTGCCGCTATGCGACGCCAGCATTATCCTTGACTGCAATATTTATGATTCTAGTGTAATATCTGTTGCTTTATTGGTCAACCTACCGCGCCATTTGAACCCAAAAAAGGACTTCTTCATACTTTTCATGTATGCTTTCCTGCGTGGGTTCCCATTTGGACCAATTTTACCATCTGGTAAACGGAATGCAGGCATACATGTACACCTATACATGCGACCGGCATGATCGGCCGTATGCCAATTCATTCCACGAATATAGGGTTCACTGCCACCGCAATAACGTGCAAAGGATAAACGATCGCCTTTTCTCATTTTATGCTGCAAACTTCCTTTTTAGCGGCAGAGACATTACGTGTAGCAGAGGGCCAAATTGACGATGCTTTACCCACCTTTTTTGGCATGGGAAATACTATTCCTGTGTCCTTTTGTACCTGAGCAACACTGGTCAAATATTTACTTAAACTACCGGACCCTGCCTCGTGTGTGAATTCAAATACTAATGCCTCTTGTGTCTTCGTGTCAATCAAAATCTTGAAGAAACCATGCGGAACAGTAACAAGATTTTTTCCAATTGTTTTATCTTGCTTTTGATTATAGATTGGTCCTGCATAGATAAGGAGTGTACTTTGACGACCAACGGCCCAAGCACGAGTCTGATCCTCAAGCTTTTTCCAAATGCCACGATTAAATTCTGGTAATTGTGGAGTCATATTACTAAGGATGAAACTTTCTCTTGCTACATCCTGGTCCCAGGACATATCTGCCGAATTTGCAATGTGCCCTGTATCATATCCAGATTTTGCATAATCCGATAACTCGGCACGCTTATCAGTTGGGAGAGATCTATCAGACTTGAATGCACTCAGTCTTTTCTCACAGCCTGTAGCATGTTCGGGAGTAAGAATATATGCAACCCATTGCGGAATCTTAGCCTTATTATCATGCTGAAGAAGATAAGCACGACGGCAAATAAGTGTGGTATCTTGCTTTTCAGTGGTAGGCATACCATATGGAATTTGTGCCTCACAGTGAGCAGGGTCAAGTGGTGCTGCCTGAGATTGGGCGTTTGCTGATACGGCAACCACCAACAGAAGAGACGAGATAAAATATTTGATCATAAGAAAGCCCTTGCAATAATATATGTATTTATCGCAAGGGCTGCAACCTGGAGCGGGTAGCGAGAATCGAACTCGCGAATAATCCTTGGCAAGGATTCAGGTTACCATTACATCATACCCGCATACCGTTATTTATCAGTGGGGCAGTTTCTGCCCCACTTTTTCGTTACAACTTCTTAGAAATCGTAGCGAGTAACCATTACGGTTTTGAGCATAATGCTGATCGGAGTCATTTCTTCTCCACCAAGTACGCTCTTCACGATGCTTGGCGAGAATCCAGAAACCAAAGCTGCACCAGCCTTGTTGTAGGTAACTGGAGAGTTACCTGCACGTCCGTTAAGGTTCCAGAAAACAATCTGAGGAACCTTGTAGCCTGCGGCCGCATATTCCTTCTCGATCATCTCCATCGCACTAACGCTGATCTGGGTTCCGGCACCATAACGACCACCAGTAGAACCGGCAGTAATGCAGGTGTCGAATTCCATATCCGACATGATCAACAACTTGGTTGGCATGTCCTTTTCAGCGACCGCGTGTGACTTAGCAGCATTCAAGATCAACTTGAAAACAGCCTGAATATCGGTATTCATACCCCAATCAGAACGTGCCATTTGGTCGTAACGCTTACCCAAATCACCAGTCAACTTCAACATCTGTGGCGAACCAGAGAATGTGATGAACTGATCCTTGAATACGCCGCCCATACGTTCGGAAACATACAGACCCAACGAAACAGCAACATCCAGAGCAGTTACGCTACCAGATACCTGGAAAGTCATCGAACCCGAAACGTCAACTACAGGCATGATGTTTTCATCAGAACCTTCCAAGTAGTTAGGCAAAGCCTTCCACTGTTCGATAGCAACCTGACGGTCACCATTAGTCAACGAACGAATTACGTCGTAAGGATATGCAACAGAAGCATTGATCTTGGCTTCGCCAGCGACCAACTTTTCCTTGTACTTTGCATAACCAGCAGGGTCATGCTTCAAGAAAGCCTTTTGGTAACGTGCGGCCGCAACCGAAGGAACGTGTGGGTACACAATTCCGGACCAGTCTTGAGCACACATCTTCTGTTCGACAGTGTTTGACAAACCAACCAACAGCTTACGATATTGCTTTGGAGTCAAACGCATATACGAACGGATCTTGTTCGCTTGTTCACCCTGACGTGGCATCCACTTAGCGCAAAGACCATCCTTCACATCGTTCAATGCGAAAGCAATCATACGAAGTACATCGCGCTCCAACTTCGAACCGAAGGCGATCAAAAGATCGTCCCAACGACCGATTTCAGGAACCTTGCTCAACAGACGTGCTGCAAGAGCAGGCTCGGTACGGATTAGGTAACCGAACAACTTACGGAAGGTTTCACGTTCGCCGGCGCCGCCGCGTGCGTCACGGGCCCATTGAAGGACACGAACAGCAACTTCGGAATCTTCTGCAAGTGCAGCAGCAAAGGTGGCTGTAATATCCTTACCACGGCTTGCGCCTGCAAGGAAGAATAGGTCCACGTTCTTGTTCATGGACGAGACATTGGTCACAGCGCCGTTGGCTGTAGTACCAGATGCGTTTACTGCTTGAAATAGTGTGCTCATATTATTTTCCTTTATCAGAATCAACTTTTTAGTATGACCGCTGTCTTTACCACTTGACTACCTATGAAGGGCAGGATTCGAACCTGCGAATGGCGGTTTGGGTTACTGTTTTTGTTTGCGGAAATGATTCTTTACGATTGCGACCATGCAAATCGAAAAAAGTCAGATTCGGTTTTGGCGAGTTTTTGCTTTCCCCTCCAGAAAGGTTCTCAGTTTGCCGAAGCTCCCTGATTCATTATAATTTTTGATTGCTGTACCGAATCTTTAGTACATGTTTTGTAGTTTACAGTCCTTTTTGATTTTAGTCAATCAAAACCACAACCTACTTAATAAAACAGAGTGGTGTAAGGGACAATATTTTCTCCAGTTACCCGGGTACCGATATTGCTAAGAGAGCCTTACCTCTCGTTCGAACCTTTTACATCGTCCTAGGATGTTTGTCTGTAGCATACACCTTTCGATGCATGAGCTATCGGGCTTTCGCCCTTGTGATAGGTTCCTCAACAGACTAGTCCATGACCTTTCGGCCTGAATTGGCTTGCAGTATCCACTCTTTAGTAATCTCTACAAGGAGTATTATGTAGTATTTTATTTAGTTTGTCAACCACGATCCAGTGCGGAAATGGTATAAAAATGACGGGTTTTATTTCTTATATGCAGGATGCATATTCTGCAATTCTTTATTAAGAAAATCAACACCGCGTTTTAGAAGACGTTTATAATCCTTTGATGCTGTCTTCTCTGGGAATAGTTCAGCAATATGAAAATTTTCCATATTTCTCTTGAATGCATCTTCTACATAAGATTTAGCTTTGGTTGCATCCATGTTCTTTGCTCTGGAGACTGCTGCTGTCACAGCATGCATAACCTGCAGAAATCTTGCATTTATTTCGGCCGGCTGAGCAATATATTCCAACCTGCTCGCATAAGGATCATTCTGTAGATTTCTAAATTGTTTATTCTTAGGAGTAGCGTATCGCTTACTAGAACTTGCCTTGAATCCAGATTTGAAATCATCCAGTGCGTGGCGTAACTCATGACTAATGGTAGTCTTGAGATAGTTTGATTGAAGGTAATCACTATTCAGCACAATATCTCTATCGCCGGGTTCCCAGAGACCCAGGCTGGTTTTTCCTTCCTCTGTGCCGAGATATTCCCTCATTCTTTCATTGTTCATTAAAACAATACCAACCTCATCTAGAATGTTGAGAGGTGTGTTGAATAGCTCACCGATCTTACCAACATGTATTTCACTCTCCTCTGTGCCGTTATATTTTTTTAGGTAATCATAAATGGCGGAAGACAGAGAAATAATTGCTCTGTCTTCTTCAGTGGTTTCACGGAGGAATAATTCTACCAATCTCATAGTGCATCCTTAGATGCACTATTTATCAAAATTTATTGAACTGCGCGACCAGCCAGGATATCAAATTCACTTGGGCGAAGTCCCCGTGCAATCATTATATCCGTTCTTTCTTGTTGTGATTTTGTCTTCCATTCCTCAATGGCTTCTCTACTACCAAATGCTTCGCCCGGCATATATTGCCCTAACCATTTTGCTAGATTTCTAAGGCCCTTTGTTGTCCAGAAAGCATCTGCCTTACTAAGAGCCATAATGAAGTCATTTTCTAGAACAGAGGTAATAAAACCACCGGGAGGAAGGCCATATGCCAGATAATTCCAAAGTGTCTCTTGTGTAAGATCGGAAATATCTGGATAATGAGAAAATGTCTCTTTAAAGACCGGATGAATTTTTCGCATAGTTATTCAGAATGGAATATCTTCCTCGACATCGGAAATTTCACTACCGCGCAATTTCCTTACTACCTGTTCATGCCTATAATCTTGCTCAGCCTTTTCAATCTTCTTCTCCGAGGTTGCCTTTGCCATAATGAGGTAAGAACGAGACTTCTCCCATCCGAGAAGGAAGGCCCAGATTTGATCGGCATCACCATGCATATGTTCAGCGTCCCGAGAATAGAGTGGGTGTTTATCATCTGCACACTTAATTGCAAATAATTCATAATCCACTTTAGAAGTTGTCAACTTGAATCCTAGCTTTTCCACATATTCTTCAAGTCTTTTAATATTACGCCAATCGGTAGCATTAGTCATAGCTTTTCTTTCCACAAATGTGTATTCGTCCACATAAATTCAAGTTCGGCGGGCGTCATTATATTTTTTCTTCGACCATTACAACGCTCGCAGCCCGGACGAAGATTCTCTACAAGATCCAACCCGCCTACACTTTTTGGAATAATGTGGTCACGTGTCATCATCAATAATGTTTTTCCATCATGTGCATATAATTCTAGCACAGGAGGTTTTTTCATATCATTAGGATGATGCTTTAGGATGAATCTATCAGCTTCAACTCCACATTCCCAGCATTTTAGAGATTCGTTATTTTCCCAACACTTTTTCCACAGTGCTGCACCGCTAGGCGCTGAGAATGTTAGGCCACAGATTTGACGGTTTTTGCGAGGCAATAACAGTGCATCAAACCCATCAGCTAGTGCGACCTCTGCATAAAAGATGTACATTTTATTCTCTATGTTTTGGATGTTCGTCGGTCATTTCTTGGACATATTCGGAAAATTTAAGTTTGAATGCTGTTGCAGAAACCTCATCCTCAAAATGAAAATTATACCAATGATTTGACATTTGATAGCCGTCATATTTACTGGTCTTATGCCAGTATGATTTATCGGTCTCAAGATAAATTACATCACCCGCACAATTACTTTCAATCCATTTTCTAATTTTTATTTTTAATCTCGATTCAACCATGTCATCGCGATGAATAGAAAGCATAACAGGAAATTGCGGATCTGGTAATTTATAGCGCCACATCCGAGATTGCCAATCGTAATATGCAGATTCAAAGTACCAATCAAGGGCGGTAAGCCTCTCTAAATCAAGTAATTTTCCCATATAGTAAGTATAAAAGGAAAACCGCTTGACAAGCAAGCGGTTTACTGGCGTCAAAGATACTTATTTCTTCGAAGGTGCCTTGGCCGGAGTAGGCAGGTCGTAATACGCCCACTTACCACGGTTATTCACATCCACCTGGGACCAGGCAGGGTGAGCACCATCAGCATCTTGCCATTCAGGGACATTTTTGTAGACACAGGAGCGGAAGCTGGCCAGTGCTGCAAGACGGTCCGGAGTATTCACTGTGCGAGTAACCAGCAACGCTTCGGTCGCAAGTGTTTGCACAGGTGCTTGGCTCAGCTTAGGATAAGACAGCTTATCAGCCACGTACACAGTCTTCAGCAGGTCAACAGTCTGCGACTTGAAGCCAAGAAGCTTGTATTCAGCGCCCAGGGCCTTTACGTTACCCAGGGGTTGACCACCGACCATCACCACCGCCTGGACTTGCCGGCCTTCAGCAGT